>Ga0129314_1000064_pt1 | contig 132712 bp, 134 predicted proteins | sample O1111metagenome_FD_94431 | JGI IMG/M metagenome (GOLD analysis project Ga0129314, IMG submission 94431) | Orangutan individual fecal microbial communities from fecal samples from Wisconsin, USA - O1111 metagenome | ecosystem: Host-associated > Mammals > Digestive system > Large intestine >...
AGGAACTATATGTAATAGAGCCCAACAAGGTGGCTCTGAATTACCGGAATATATGGCTCTCATTCTCCGGAATGGTGGCTCTCAAAGTCCGGACAGGTGGCTCAGAGAACCCCGGAATAATCAGCTGCACAATCAAGAGTTACTATGTAAAGGGTGGTTTCTGCCATCTAATACATACGAAACGGAAGCTCAATAAGAACCGGAAACGGGCAGATGAGCTGGATGTCATCATCAAAAAGCTCTACGAGTCTTTTGCGGTTGGGCGAATTTCAGATGAACGCTTTGACAGTCTGCTGGCGGAGTATGAAGCAGAACAAAAAAAGTTGCGCTCGGAGATTGCAGAGTTTGAAAAACAAGTAGCGGCTTTTGAAGAAAGTACCGCAAATGCCGAACAATTCCTTGCACTGGCGAAAAAGTACACGGACTTTTCCGAATTGACGACACCGATGATCAACGAGTTTGTAGACAAAATCCTTGTTCATGCCCCGGAAAAGGTGGATGGGGATCGAGTGCAGGAAGTGGAGATCTATCTAAACTTTATTGGATACTTTGCGGCACCTGTGCCGGAACTGACACCGGAGGAAGAAAAGCGGCAGGAATAGCTACACCGCTATCAGCAGGAAGGAAGACAGCAGCCGAAACGGTCAGTCAAGAAGAAATCAATGGATAGAGAACGATAAGAAAGGTGGAAACGATTATGAAGAAAACAATATTTGAAGAAATGGGCGGCACTTATATCAGACACGGGGATTATCTTATCCCCTGTCTTACCTTGCCGGAGGAAGAAGAACAAAGATTTATCGGCGTATGGGGACAAAGACATAAATACTATTTGAAAGAACATAAGAGAGCGGTTTATATTACTCTGCTTACAAGTGACAGGCTGAATAGTTATCTTGCAGATATAGAAGAACAGGCGCAAGAACGCTTTGAAAGGATTGTAGAGCAGATGAAACAGGCACAGGGGATTACAGAACAGTTAAAGGCAGAAAATCAGATGGAATGGGTAGCGAGAATGAATAATATACAAGCGTGTGCGAGGGAGATTGTGGATAAAGGGATGATTTATCAATAAGAAAAGGTGTATGGTGGAAAGCAAGTCTGAAAACAAAATGATTAGGCGTTGTCAGATTCGAATAACAGACAGAAAACCTCGGATGCCCATTTTATAAGGGTTTCCGAGGTTTCTTTATGCCTGTTGGATCTATTTCTTTTGACGGAGTATTTTTTATGCGTTAATACCGAAAAACTTCTCCATATCCTCTTCCACAGTGCCAATTCCTGCAATGCCGAAGTTCTCGATCAAGACCTTTGCAACATTCGGGCTGAGAAATGCCGGAAGTGTAGGGCCAAGGTGGATATTCTTCACACCAAGATATAAAAGAGCCAGAAGAACGATAACTGCTTTTTGCTCGTACCATGCGATATTATAGATAATTGGCAGATCGTTAACATCGTCAAGCCCAAAGACCTCTTTGAGTTTCAAGGCGATTACAGCAAGGGAATAGGAATCATTGCATTGACCTGCATCCAGAACACGTGGGATGCCATTGATATCGCCTAAAGGCAACTTGTTATATTTATATTTTGCACAACCGGCAGTAAGGATGACAGTGTCCTTCGGCAGAGCCTTAGCAAATTCTGTATAGTAGTCGCGGCTCTTTGCTCGACCATCACAGCCCGCCATAACCACAAACTTTTTGATAGCACCGCTTTTTACAGCTTCTACAACTTTATCTGCCAAAGCCAGAACCTGTGCATGGGCAAATCCGCCGATGATTTCACCGGTTTCGATTTCACTCGGAGCGACACATTTTTTTGCATGCTCAATAATCGCAGAAAAATTTTTTTGTTCGCCAATCTCTCCCGGAATATGAGTACATCCCGGATATCCCGCAGCGCCGGTAGTGTAAAGCCTGTTTTTGTAACTATCCTTAGGAGGAACAATGCAGTTGGTTGTCATTAGAATAGGACCGTTAAAGGATTCAAATTCTTCTTTTTGTTTCCACCAAGCATTCCCATAATTACCAACAAAGTTAGGATATTTTTTGAAAGCGGGATAATAATGAGCTGGCAACATCTCGGAATGCGTATACACATCCACTCCAGTTCCCTGTGTCTGTTCTAACAGCATTTCCAAATCGCGCAGGTCGTGGCCGGATACCAGAATGCCGGGGTTCTTTCTGACCCCGATATTTACCTTTGTAATTTCGGGGTTTCCATAGCTGTCTGTGTTAGCCTTATCCAGCATTGCCATACCGGATACTCCGTATTTTCCTGTTTCCATTGTTAGAGCAATCAGATCTTCTACACTAAGGTTGTCATTCAGCGTGGCAGCCAGTGCTTTCTGAAGAAATGTGTCAACTTCATCGTTATCCTTCAACAGCACATTTGCGTGCTTCGAGTAAGCGGAAAGTCCCTTCAAACCGTAGGTGATTAACTCGCGCAGAGAGCGAATATCCTCGTTTTCGGTAGAAAGAACACCGACAGTTCTGGCTTTTTCTTCCCAGTTTTCAGATCCGTTCCATTTTGCGGCTTCAGGCAGAACAGTCAGATTGGTAACTTGCTTTAGCAGAACTTCCTTTTCGGTCAGTGTAGCACGGATTCTTGATTCAATGCTCTCTTTATCAAAATTTGCGTTGGTAATGGTAGTGAACAGATTCAGAGTAATCAAGTGATTGATTTTGGCAGATACCTGCTTACCTTCCTGACGCAATGCAGTCGTAATAGCCGAAATTCCTTTTGTGACATAGATCAACAGATCCTGCATGGCCGCTACATCAGGTTTCTTTCCGCATACGCCGGACATGGTGCAGCCCTTGCACCCGGCGGTTTCCTGACACTGATAGCAAAACATTTTTTGTTCCATAATATGCCTCCTAAAAACTATTAAAATTTGAAATAATGTGGTTTCTTCTCAATCAAAAAAGCATATAGACGCGTTTGAATTAATCTTCCCAGGCGATTGCAGACACAGGACACGAGTCGATGGCCTCCTGTACAGCACCTTCCTTTGTCAATTTTGCGTTTGATTAAAATACAACTACTAAAAGCATCTTGAACGCTTCCTGTCCATATACCGCATGGGGATGGCCTGCTGGCATGACAATAGATTCTCCTTCGTGCAGCAGATATTCAACGCCATCAATCGTGATTTTTCCGATACCATCCAAGCAGGTGACGAAGGCATCCCCACCCGATTCATGGGTGCTGATCTCTTCGCCCTTTGCGAATGAGAACAGGGTAATACTTACTGCCTGGTTTTATGTCAAAGTTTTGCTGACAACCTGCCCCTCCTGATAAGAAATTTGTTCTCTCAGCGTCAGTACTTCTGATTGAGCAATGTTTTTCATTTTTTTACTCATAGTATCTCTCCTTTTATTCCAATTATTCCAAAATTTTACCATCCAACGAAATCGTAACAATCTGCCAAGGAATGAATTTTCCGCTTGCCTGCAACGCTTTTTTGGCAGCTAATTCCAGTCCGCCGCAGCAGGGAACTTCCATGCGTACAACCGTCACACTTTGAATGTTGTTGTTTTGAATGATCTGTGTCAGCTTTTCGCTGTAGTCTATGCTGTCAAGCTTTGGACAGCCGATAATCGTAATTTTCCCACGCATGAAATCCTCGTGCATTCTGGCATAGGCGTATGCACTGCAATCCGCTGCAATTAACAATTTTGCGCCGTCAAAATATGGTGCATTAGTCGGTACCAGTTTGATTTGGCATGGCCATTGTCCCAACTGTGATTCTGTCTGTACCCGGGCAGAAGGAGTTGTTTCTTGTGAATGTTGAATACGCTGCATTCGACTGCCGGGGCAGCCTGTATGGGGAACAGCGGCATGATTGCTTTTCGCTTTTTTCCTCATATTTTCCTGCACAGCTGTTTCATCATAGGCGGCAGCTTCTCTCTCCACAAAGGAAATTGCACCTGTCGGGCAGGTTGGCAGACAATCTCCCAAACCATCACAATAATCATCTCGCAGAAGTGTTGCTTTGCCGTTTACCATGCCGATTGCACCCTCGTGACAAGCTTCGGCACACGCACCACATCCGTTACATTTTTCTTCATCTATTTGGATAATTCTTCGAATCATTTTATACCATCCTTTCTCTTGTCTTTCTGGGCATAGTATATTACAATTAAAAATAAAAATCTGTTGTTATAACAACGAAAGGGTAAAATATATGAAATTATCCGATATGCAGCTATTCCGTGGGTTAGAAGAAGATGACATCTCCTCGCTTTTAAGCTGTTTGAATAGTGTAAAACGCAATTATAAAAAAGGAGAAGTAATTCTTTCAGAAGGGAGTATTATAGAGAATATCGGCATTGTACTGTCAGGCATGGCAATGATATCTTGTAACGATATTTGGGGGAATACCAGCATTTTAGGAAGTGTTGCACCTGGTTCTGTATTTGCTGAGGTATATGCCTGTATTCCGGGACAGCCGATGCTGGTTACAGTGTCTGCCGTGGAAGATACCTCTGTGTTGTTTATGAATGTGGTACGTGTTCTGACTACCTGCACAAACGCCTGCCCTTTTCATACAAACCTTGCACGAAATCTACTGACTGTCTGTGCTCATAAAAGTCTGCAACTTTCACAAAGGATTTTGCACACCAGTTCCAAATCTATACGAGGCCGATTGATGTCTTATTTTTCAGAATGCGCAAAACATGCCGGAAGCAATTCTTTTTTGATTCCATATAACCGCCAGCAATTAGCAGATTACTTGAATGTTGACCGCAGTACTATGTGCAACGAGCTTTCTAAAATGCAGAAAGATGGCATGATTGAATACAAAAAAAATCGTATTTTGCTCAAAGACTGAGATTTAAGGAATGGTATGAATTTGAATAGGGATTGATTTTTTAAGCAAAATCGCTTATGATCTGAAATAGAATATAGTGCTATTATCCACAGTTACAGAGCAAGTGTTATCAACACCGATAACAAAATGATAACATTAGCCTGTATAGGCAGGATAATTAGGTTAATTAGGAGAAAAGATGATATCGAAGAAAAGTGGGTAGTTGTGCCTGACGGAATGACTTTTTCAAAGGAAGAAATCAGGACGCAGATTCATTTTCAGGAACAATATTTCGAGAATGAAATTGTGATGTAATATTAAGGAGATTGCTATGCCATTAGGATTGAAAAGAGGAACAGTGCACCTTGAGCCACATGACAAACAATGGGATGAGATTGCCACTCAAACAATCAAAACACTTAAATCCATATTAGGTGACGATGCTATCGATATACAGCATATTGGGAGTACAGCAATACCGGCAATTAAAGCAAAACCGATTATTGATATTGTCGTTGGGACAACTGACTTTGGGAGAATAATGTCACATAATGAGCAGTTAGAAAACGAAGGAATTTTTTATCGCGGTTCAGATGTTGAACATCAGGTTCTTTATGTAATTGGTGATATGGAAAAGGATATCAGGACACACCATATTCACGTTGTGAAATGGAATGGAACTGAGTGGAAGAATTATATTCATTTTAGAGATTATCTAAATGCTAATGAGAATATGGCTTTGCAGTATCAGAAGTTAAAGGAAGAACTGGAAAGTAAGTATGCAGATGATAGGGTGACATATACTAACGGAAAGCAAGATATGATAGACATTATTCTTGAGCGGGAATAAAAGTCACAACCCCGGAAAATCCGTGTAAATACGGGCTTGCGGTTTTATCCCCGTGTTCTGCTGGAGTGCCATTATTCTGCGCTCCGAGTGGCTTGTGAGCGAAAGATTGTATGAATACAGCAAACGGCCCACCTGACTGTGAAAATCAGGTGGGCCGTTTTTCTATGCTTGTTGATTCATTTTACAAAATTTCGATGCGGTATCCCGCAACGAAAGTAACAGGATGGGCAGAATCCATTTGATTCTATCAGGAAAATCAATCCCAGAGGGAAGAAAAATGCCGGCAGAGGAAATCCCTGCATGCAGAATAAACTTCATCCGACAGGTGGTCCCGGATATAATTGGCGTGCAGCTTTTGCTCTTGAGGGTCAATCTCATCATAGCGATGAATGATAACTCTGCCCAGCTCCTCTTCCCTCAGGATTTCCGCATATACATCCGGAATCCGCTCTTTCTGAACAACCGGGACATCGACCGCACTCTCCCAAGTATGACCCTTTGTGTTTTTTAGTCCCTCTGCTGAAAGCGGCTGGTAAAGAAATCCCTCTCTGCCCTGATACAAGGCTTTGAGCTGATTGGGAAACCGTTCAAAATAGTGCTGCTTTCCATCGGAGTCCGGTCCCATCGTCACAAAGTTTTCTGCCTTGCTTCTGCAACAAACCAAGGCGTAAACCCTGTCCGTTGTGAAATAGGCCACTTTCCCTCCATCCACATGGGAGTTTGCATTTGCCAGAATCCGGTCCAATCCTCCGAAGATGGTGCCATGATAAAATTGTTCTTCCTGTTTCAAGTCCAATCCTCCTGCCTTTCTTCTCGTCAAGTCCATTGAGCCTTTCTGGTACAAGATGTTATTTCAAGGCGGAAAGCAACTGTCCGAAAAGCGCACAATCGCTTCCGCTACTTTTTGGAGGATTCCAGCCGGATGCCGACCGAGAGGAGCTTTACGATATGGGGGGTATTGTTCTGCCACTTATGCTTATGATTGGAGGGAATCCACATCGTATCGCCGGGATAGAGCTGGTACTCGCAGTCATCGAGCCATGCGGTGAGGACACCCTCAATGACATACAGATATTCCTCCTGCTGATTCTGATAGGTCTCCCCCTCCGCGCCCAAGCCTGGGAGCAGCTCATAGATTTCCGGGAAAATCTCGGAGTGTTTGGGGTCGGGGCAAAGTGCATAATAAACAAAGTCCGGTGTCACGCGCAGGCAGTTTCTCTCATAGCCGCGCACCACAAACTGGTCCTTTTCCGCGTTAGACGGTGCGTTAAAAAAGAAGCTGACATCGACCTCCAGCGCCGTTGCCAGACGATAAAGCGAATTTAAGCTGATGGTTGCCAGTCCCCGCTCTGCCTGAGAGAGAAAACCGACCGAAAGGTCCACCATATCGCTGAGCTGTTTGAGGGTCAAGCCCTTCTCCTGGCGGCAGGCCTTCATTTTTGCGCCAATCTGTTCATTCTGTGTCATCGCGTCCTCCTTACAGCTGTTTTGGTCACAGCAAAAAAGTTGTTCCCGTTGTGCTGGCTTTTCTGCAAGTTTGCACAACATTCGTTTTGAAATTAGGAAAATCTCCATAAAAATGTATCCCCAAATTTTGTATCCATCTTAATGATATAATTATCGCTTTCGATTGTCAACCAGAATTTGAATCCTGCTGTAAAAGATTCAACATCGGCGAGGACGGCGGAAATTATCCTAAGATTGTTGCAGAAGATTTACAGCATCGATTCCGGATGATATGATAGAGGAATGGAGGTGGACATCATGTCTGATATGCTGGTCAAGCTGTTTTCCTTGCCTTCTCCTGAGCCTGCGGTCAGCGCTCTGCTGGAAAAAGGCATCCGCATCAAGAAGGCGCTGGCGCCCGACCGCAGCAAGGTGGTCGATTTTGTGCGGGAGAATTTTCAACAAACCTATGTGGACGAGGTGAAATGTGCCTTTGCCAACAACCCGGTCAGCTGCTATATTGCGACCCGGGACAAAAAAATCATCGGATTTTCCTGCTATGATGCCACGGCGCGGGATTTTTTCGGCCCAACCGGCGTCTTGGAAAGCCAGCGGAATCAGGGCGTGGGACGCGCTTTGTTGCTGAAATCGCTGGCTTCGATGGAGGAGATGGGCTATGCCTATGCAATCATCGGCTGGCCTGCCCAAAGCGCCATTCCCTTTTATGAAAAATGCGTGGGCGCTGTGATGATTGACGACCCCGGCTCCGGCGTATACTGCCGCATGGCAGAGATTGACGAATAGGGCAAACAGGACAAAAAGAGGGATTCCCCGGGTGGGGAATCCCTCTTTTTGTTTTGAGGTGAACTAGATGAGTTGATAGCGTTTGAGCATTTCTTCGACCATTGTGCCGGAGATTTTCTCCATCGCAATCTTCTCAGCCATACGGTATTTCATTGGCAGCTTGATGTCGGTAATCTTCTTGCCGTCCATCATCTTCGAGGTCGCATCCAGCAGAGCGCGGATGTCGTAGCAGGAGCCCCAAACCTCTGGAACACCACGGTCGATATCCAGCAGGGTGTAGACTGCTTCCATACCGGTACGAACCGAATACTCGGTTGTGAAGATGGTGTCACGAATGGTCTCAGCAAACTGGCCGATGAAGGCGAAGTTGACACAGCCATCCGGAACAACGTTTGGACGGTCACCCTTGGTACGAGGCATAAAGAAGGATGTGATATATGGCATCATACATGGAACGGTGTTTGCGGAATTGGTTGCCATGTCCATAATCTGGTCTTCCGGAACACCCATGTGATACAGCCACTCTGCACAGATTTCGATACCGGTACAATCTCTCATCGGTTTCTTGATGAAGTCACCCGGTACATCGGTGAACAGACCATAGATCCAGCCAACCAGCTGATTTGGTTTCTGTGCCTTGAAGTGAGGCTGACGGTTAAAGGTATAGCTCAGCATCCATGCAGAGTCCTTGACGGTGATGATGCCGCCGGTAACAACCTTGCCGGAGAATGGGTCGCGTTTGCAGATCTTCTCCAGATATGGTGGGATGCGGTCGTCCAGAGTGGTGACGGTTGCAGACTCCCAGTTGGTTGCCTCTACATTGGTGCAGTATTTGTCAGGATGGCCGAAGGATGGGTCCTGAGCGGCGATATTGCGCCACAGCTGCCAGCATCCGCCAACCGGCTCGGTGACGATTTTGGCTGCGGTGTTCTGGTCGCCCAGAGATGCGTTCTCGGTGCAGCTGCCGTTGGTCACAAAGACCAGATCGTTTTCGGTCAGCTCTTTGTTTTCCTCAACGCCGTCGCGTACCCAGACGATGCGGCGGGCAAGCTTCTTGTCGCCGTCCTTTTCAAAGATGACATTGGTGACCTGAGTGTTGTACTGGAACTGAACGCCGTGGTCCTTGAGGTAGTGAACCATTGGCAGAATCAGGGATTCGTACTGGTTATATTTGGTGAATTTCAGAGCGGAGAAGTCCGGCAGGCCACCGATGTGGTGGATGAATCTCTGGACATACAGCTTCATTTCCAGAGCGCTGTGCCAGGTTTCAAATGCGAACATGGTTCTCCAGTAGAGCCAGAAGTTGGACTCAAAGAATTCCGGGTCCAGAACATCGGTAATCTTTTTATCATACAGCTGCTCGTCCGGTGTCATAAAGAGCTTGACGATGCTCAGAGCTGCTTTGTCCGACAGGGCAAATTTGCCATCGGTGTGAGCGTCCTCGCCGCGGTTTACGGTTGCACGCATCAGGGAGTAGTTCGGGTCGCGTTTGTTCAGCCAGTAGTACTCGTCCAGAACGCTGACGCCCTCGGTTTCCAGCGAAGGAATCGAGCGGAACAGATCCCACAGACATTCAAAATGGTTTTCCATCTCGCGGCCGCCGCGGATGACAAAGCCAAGTCCCTCATCGTAGATGCCGTCGCAGGCGCCGCCCGGCAGCTTCATCTCTTCGAGGATGTGGATATTTTCGCCCGGCATCTGACCGTCGCGAACCAGGAAGCAGGCTGCGGACAGAGCCGCCAGACCGGAACCAACCAACCATGCAGATTTGTTTTCAACACCCTGTGGTTTGAGTGGACGCGCAAATGCTTCGTAGTTTCCATTGCTGTAATACATACAAATTACCTCCGTTAAAATTTCCGTCTGAAGTTTGGATTCTCTCTAAGACTGGGTGCCCTGCCGGCATCTCCCTTCCGGCTTTCCGGTGCACCGTCGATGATTATATTATAGCGCTGTTTTTTTGTGATTCCATAGACAGATTTTTTCGGTTGTTTGAATTTTTGACAGAGAGATTCACTTGTTTGTTTTTTTGACAAACTTCCCCATCTGTCAAAACTATGAATAGTCTTTGAATGGCAGCTTTGATTCATCGATTGTTATTCACAATTTAGCTGATTTTTATTCATAATTAATAATTGTTTACAAATTATATAGGGAAAATGGTTTGAATTGCCCTCAAAAGTGTGCTACAGTAAAATTGCACATTACATCGCACAGGGGGATATCACCTATGTCAGACATCACCAAACAGGCTCTTGCCAACTCACTGCGCCATCTTCTGGAAAAAAAATCCCTGAGCAAGATCACCATTAAGGATATTGTAGAGGACTGCGGCGTCAACCGTCAGACCTTCTATTACCATTTTCAGGATGTTTATGATTTGGTAGATTGGATTTTCCACAATGACTTTGACCGGGTTCTGGCGGAAAATAAAGATTACAACTCTTGGCAGCAGGGCTGCCGACAGGTATTGGACTATATGCTGCAAAACCGCATCCTCATCCTCAATACTGCTCATTCGGTCAACCGCATCCAGCTGGAGGAGCACATGAAATCCTGGATTCGGCCCATCCTCTCGGACATTGTGGAGGACCTTTCCGCGGATTTATCCATCTCGGAGGAGGACAAGGAGTTTGTCACCACCATCTATCTGCTGATGCTGTCCGGACTGTTTCTGGAATGGATTGGCAAGGATATGCCGCGCGATCAGCTCAAAAATCTGGACAGGCTGTTTTGCTGTATGGATGGCAGTATCTACCATATGCTGCAAAACTTTACACCAAAAGAAAAAATTTAGGGAAAGTAGAAAAAAATTAGACAAAACGGAAAGGGTGTATAAATTCAGTACACCCTTTCCGTTTTGTCTATTGTACCCTTTTGCCCATTTCACTATAATCAAGACAAAGCGAAACGGAAATCCAAACGATTAAAGGAGTGGGATATTATGAACCTGTCTGCTAAAATGATTAACCTCGGCATGAAAAAAGCTTATGACTATCTGGAAAAAGACCCAGAAAAAAACCTGCCTAAACTGATGGACCTGCTGGACAAGGTCCTGCCGAAAGACCTGTACACCTCTCAGCGTGACGCAATCCGTCAAGTACTCAACGAGCCTGACGGCAACTGGATGCAGCTGGTCCGCAGTCTCTGGACCGACATCGACCCGGAAATCATCAAGCGATTCTTTGACAACTTCATCATGAACGCAAACTTTGAATGGGCAGAAAAACGCGACGCAGTCATCAGCAAATACAACTGCAACGTTCCGTGGGCAATTCTGCTGGACCCAACCTCTGCCTGCAATATGCACTGCACCGGCTGCTGGGCTGCTGAATACGGCAACCGCCTGAACCTGACCTTTGATGAGATTGACTCCATCATCACTCAGGGCAAAGAGCTGGGCGTTTATATGTACATCTACACCGGCGGCGAGCCTCTGATGCGCAAACGCGACCTGATCGCTCTGTGCAACAAGCACAGCGACTGCGAATTCTTGGCATTCACCAACGCTACCCTCATCGACGAGGAGTTTGCTGACGAGATGCTGCGTGTGAAAAACTTTGTTCCTGCCATCAGCGTCGAAGGCTCGGAGAGCGATACCGACGGCCGCCGCGGCGTCGGAACCTATCAGCGCGTAGTCAAAGCAATGGAAATCCTCAAACGCAAAAAACTGCCATTCGGCGTTTCCTGCTGCTACACCAGCCAGAACCTTGGCTCTATCAGCTCGGAAGAGTTTATGGACCAGCTGGTGAACTGGGGTGCAAAATTTGCATGGTTCTTCCACTATATGCCGGTTGGCAACAATGCCGTTGCAGAGCTGCTGCCATCCCCAGAACAGCGTGAAGAGATGTACCATCGCATCCGCAACTACCGCAAAACCAAACCAATCTTCACCATCGACTTCCAGAACGACGGCGAATATGTTGGTGGCTGCATCGCCGGCGGCAGAAACTACCTGCATATCAATCCAAACGGCGATATTGAGCCTTGCGTCTTTATCCACTATTCGGATTCCAACATCCGTGAAAAGACCCTGCTCGAAGCTCTGACCTCCCCACTGTTCATGGCATACCACGATGGACAGCCATTCAACGAGAACCACCTGCGTCCTTGCCCGATGCTGGAAAACCCAGAAAAGCTCATGGAGATGGTTCAGCGCACCGGCGCTCATTCCACCGACCTGGAATCTCCGGAAAGTGCAGAACATCTGTGCGGCAAGTGCATCAGCTATGCTGAAAACTGGACTCCAACTGCCAACAAGCTCTGGCAGCAGAGCCATCCATGCGCAGGCTGTGCAGGCTGCCGCAAGGATTCCTAGGCAGATTAGCTTCGCTTCTCCTAATTCTTTTACTGATAAAACGACCCCACGAAGCCTGTGCCATTTTGGCACAGGCTTCGTGGGGTTTTGTGTTACTGAGAAAGCCTTTCTGCATCCTCCAAAAAGTGGCAGAAATAGCACAAAGCCAACAGGTCCGCACAGCCTCCGGGGCTGATATTTCTGCGGATAAACTCCGCATCCAGCCGTTCCACCTGCGGTCTGTCCGCGCCCTCCGAAGCCAGCCGCTGCGCCTCCTGTTGCGCCCAACGAAGGGTCTGCTCATCTGAGCGCGCCACAATGTTGGTGTCCTCCACGCAGGCAATCAGCCGAAGCAGAACTGCGACTCCGGCATCGTTTTCATCCTTCCCGGCAGCCAGCTCCTGCCGCAGCGCAGGCAATCCCACCGAAAACACCGCCGGAAAGCCCGCCGCAGCCTGTCCCCGAATCCCGGTGATTTTGCTGGCACGGTAAATTTTTTCTCCATCGGAAGCCGGTCTGTGGGTCGGCTGGTTGGAAAAATCATCCAGCAGCTGGACGCACATCCTGCGGCAGGCATCCGAAAACAACTCCCAGCCGCCGTTTTGAGACGGTGCAGCACAGCCCGAAAGCTGTCCCAGCGCAAAGCAATCGGAGCACATCCCCGCCGCCGCACAGAAAATCCCCATCGAGAAGATGGCTCCCTTGTGGGTGTTGACCCCGTTGGTGGCATGGCGCATCCTGTCCTCCGCTTCCTTTCCCAGACAGCGTAGAATGGCAAACAGCTGCTGCGGCTCCTCCCTCTGCTCGATTCCCCGCAGAGCGCAGTCCCGAAAATAGGGATAAAGCACACAGGCGCTGTCGATAAAGGTAAAGGGGGTCATATCTCGGTGCGAGCCGTTGTTGCAGCGGTCCACCAGCCCCGGCTTCGGTGCGGCAGTCACCTCGTACAGCAGCGCACGGCAGGCATGGCTTGCGACCTCATGGGCATACTGCTGAGAGAAAAAATCCCAGATGATTTCCACCGTCCGCTCCATCAGCTTTTCCATCGGATGTGCCTGACTGCGCGCACAGACCGCCGCTGATTCTCCGCACAGCAGACAGCGCCGCGGAGGAAATCCCAGCTGGCGGCGGGAAATCTTGTCGGTGGTGGCATCCATCACATCAATATCGAACAGCCGTCCCAGCGGACAGCTTTCCTCCAGCTCGACCATCCGCCGCTTGACCGTCTCCAAATCGGCATCGGTCAGCAGGCAAAGCTCATCTCCGGTCGGCTCGTGGATTTCCTCCAAAGCCAGAACCGCCGCTCCCTGATAGCGCAAGCCCTGTAGGATTCGGCGCTTTCCCTCTGCAAATGCCGCAGAAAACAAGGGCGAGGACTTGACCGCTCCTGCAATATTCAGGGTGAAGCTGACAATCGTTCCTCCCTCTTTCATCAGGCGCTGCTGACGCAGAACCCGCTGTTCCCGCGCCTGCAAGACCTGCTCGAGCGAAAGGGGCGCCGCAGAGAGAAGCTCCTGAAGATACTGCTCTTTTTTCTTCATCTCCTGCTCTCCCCTATGCCTGCTGCATCCGACGGGCAAGCTCTTTGCCCTGCTCCGAGAGCAGATAGTCCATCGTGCTTTTGGGAACGATGCGGGCAATCTCCTCATAGTCCCCGGACTTCATGCACGCCCGCACCCGAGAAGCACTGATTTCAAGCTGGTCCTCCTTCTTTCGGGCAATCTCCACGACCTCGATTCCGTAGCGACCCAGCACCTGCTTCATCGCCTGATTGTAGGCGCAGGTCACCGGACAGAACGGCTCGGTCCCGACAAAGCGTTTGGTGATGCCCAGCTCCTTGGCAAAGTATTCGCAGAAAATCCGCAGGTCCAGCTCGCAGTTGATCTCTCCTGCGCGGCTTTGCTCCTTGATAAAATAGGTCGGAAAGACCGCAGAGGAAATCAGATAGTCGGAGGTGTGGTGCAGAATGACATTGTCGATTCCGGCAATTCCCTGCTTGACCAGCTCATAGCGCACCTCTGCCGGGAAGGCGCTTCGGTCCTCCGACAGCACAAACAGGTGCAGCACCCCGCACTGGGCTGCGGCTGTTTCAATCAGATAGCGGTGGCCGTTGGTAAAGGGGTTGCAGTTGGCAACGATTGCTCCCACAGGGCCGTCCACCTGCTCGGGACGCTCCAGACTGTGGACATATCGGGTGATACCGTCCCGTACATTTTCCATAAAGAGGACATCCTCGGTCTGGATGATGGGGTAAAAGCCCAAATCGGAAAACATGGCGCGGTTCTTCGGCTTGGTAAAGACAAACAGGTGGCTGTGTCCCTGTGCCATCGCGCGGTTCATCAGCAGGGTCACCACCCGGGAGGACAGTCCTTCTCCCTGATAGGCATCATCCACCGCAATACACTTGAGCACATTTTTTTCCAGCGAGCCGGTGGCGGCAATCTCCCCGTCTTGGGTGACCAGATTGACGGTAAACTCCGCTCCTTGGTCATACTGCAAATCCAGCCGGTGCAGAAACTGCTCCAGCTTCTGCTTTTTTCTGCCGGTGAACGGCTCTCCGTATTCCTCATAAAACTGGCTGTACTCCATCTTATTCCCTCTCTTTTATCATTGTTGTTTCAAAAAAAGCCAATGGTTGTTTGGTTCTATTATAGGGGATTTTGAGATATCTTTCAAGGCAAACCGGCAGGACGCTTCTGCCCGCGAAAGGGTCTAAACAAAATCACCTGCAAAAGAAAAAAAGCGGACAGAAATTCTGTCCGCTTTTTGTGTCTTTGATTCGCCGCCGTAAAGGACTATTTAACTGCGTGGATAACATCCAGCAGAGTGCCGTCACGGTAGATTACATTTGCAACAACCTTGTCGCTCATCTGAACCGGCTTCGGAACACCGGCAATTTCTTCTGCCATCCGTTTGAGGTCTGCGATTTCAACAACCGGCAGTTTTGCTTCTTTGAGCTTTTCTTTCAGCTCAACATTTTTGCCGCCAGCGGTGTTGACTGCGATACCTCTCTGGGTAACAACAACGTCAACGGTGCTGCCCGGAGTCGAGATGCACAGACATCTGTCTACAACCAGTGGAAGTCTTGCACGGGTCAGAGGAGCAATGATGATGGACAGCTTGGAGCCAGCCGCAGTATCACAATGACCGCCGGAACCGCCCATGATGTAGCCATTGGAGTCGGTGTGAACATTGACGTTGAAGTCAAGGTCAACCTGAGTTGCACCCAGCAGAACAACGTCCAGACTGTCAACACCTGCGCTCTTTCCGCTGACACCGGCATACTGGGTTGCGGAAACTTCCATGTGTTTTGGATTGGAGCGAATCGACTCTACTGCCTTCAGGTCAAAGCACTGTACGTCGAGCAGAGCCTTGAAGCATCCTTCGTTGAGCATATCAACCATGTATCCGGTGATACCGCCCATACCGAAGCTGCCCTGAATGCCTTTTTCCAGCATCATTTCTTTGATGTATTTTGCAGCAGCCAGAGTTGCGCCGCCTGCACCGGTCTGGAAGGAGAAGCCGTCCTTGAGCAGGCCGGAAGCCTCGATTACTTTTGCAGCGTAGCTTGCCATCTTCAGGCCGACTGGGTCACGGGTAATCTTGGTGGTACCGGAAACGATACCTGCCGGGTTACCAATCTGGTCAACAGCAACAACACAGTCAACATAAACCTCCGGGATGGAGAAGTCAACCAGCGGATACTCAACCAGATTGTCGGTGATGACAACAACCTTCTTAGCGTTCATGGCATCTGCAAACGCATAGCCGATGGAACCGCAAGCGGATTTACCGAATTTACCGGTGCAGTTGCCCATATCATCCGAGGTCGGAGCTGCGATAAAGGCAATATCGATAACAGAGGTGCCTTTTTCCATATCGGAAGCGCGGCCGCCGTGGCTGCGGAAGATCACCGGTTTGTCCATCAGACCTTCCGAAATTGCCTTGCCGACCTTGCCGCCCATGTAGTTACACTCGATGCCGGTAACAACGCCGTTTTTGATGTGGTCGATGATTGGCTCATGAACATCAAATACCGAGCTTGCATTGACGGTCAGGTTTTTGAATCCCATTTCTGCAATCGCTTCCATGACCATGTTCAGCACATAGTCACCGTTTCTCATGTGATGATGGAACGAGATGGTCATGCCGTCCTTCAGACCACACTGTTCGATTGCCTCTTTGATAGATGCTACTAACTTACTCATCGTCTTCCACGCCTCCAAACATCGCTCTTTCCATCTCGATGACCTGCTGTGCGCGTGCTACGATTGGCGCATCGATCATCTTGCCTCTCAGGGAAACTACACCCTTGCCCTGTTCCTTGGCGATGCGGATGGTTTCCATAACCTCATGAGCATAGTCGATTTCAGCCTGTGTTGGGCTGAATACCTCGTTGATGCCCTCGACGTGTCTTGGGGAGATCGAAGCCTTGCCCGAGAAGCCAAGACCCTTTGCAAAGGCTGCATCCTTGTACAGACCTTCAATATCGTCTACATCGGTGAATGGGGTGTCGTAGACATCGACGCCGCAAGCACGGGCAGCGCAAACCATACGGGTGCGGGCATAGAAGATTTCGGTACCCTCTTTGGTACGTTTGCAGCGCAGGTCAGCGGTGAGGTCCTCGCCGCCGAGGAACATTGCTGCAACTCTTTCGTCTGCTCCGGCAATCTGGAATGCGTTTTCGATTCCCATTGCGGTCTCAATCAGAGGAATCAGCTTAACGGTGTTCTTCTCGAAGCCGCATTTTTCCTCCAATTTTGCGATGTAGTCCGAAACGGTCTTTACATCCTGTGCGCAGCTAACCTTTGGAGGCATAATCATGTTTGGCTTGAGCGGAATGATTTCGTCCAGGTCGTGCATCCAGTATTCGGTATCAACCGGGTTGATACGGATGATGATTTCGCAGCCCTTATAGTGCAGGGATTTGAGTGCATTTCTGACCAGGATTCTGGCGGAGTCTTTTTCTGCCGGAGAAACTGCGTCCTCCAAGTCCAGAATGATGCTGTCTGCACCCAGCACGTCGCCGTTCATCAGCAGGTTTGGCGTATTGCCCGGGATGAATAACATCGATCTTCTCATTATTTGTCCCCTCCTGCTCTTTTGATTGCGGTTTCTACACGCGCTTTGATGACGCAGTCGATGGCGCCCTTATCGTTGACCGAAATCTTACCGGTGGTTACGCCCTGCTCTTCCACTACTTCCATGACGCTTTTTTTGATCTGCTCTGCAAACTGGTTATAGACGACCGACTCGATCTCGATTTCCAGCTGGTCGCAGGGCTCTACCTTAACATACACATCGCTGGATTCCAAGGTTCCTGCGACGGCACTTGTTTTGATATTCATCTGTGTTCAGCCTCCTGTATTCACATGGATTGCGTTTTTTTTATTCCTCAATTCCCTTGCGGCAAGGCATACCCAAGTCGAAGGGATGTTTTTCCTTGACAAATTTGGTGACATAATCTGCGCGCTTGATCAGCTCGCTCATGTCCATTCCGTACTGATGACCGGTGATGACAAGCTCGGTGTTCTCCGGCTTCTTCTCCATCATCTCGTGCAGCTGCTCCTTGTCGATGGTACCCAGATTATAGGCATCGATGATTTCGTCGAGCACAACCAAGTCATATTCTCCGGAGAAGAATTTTTCCCGAACGATGTCGAACTTCTTCTGGAATTTTTCCCGGAAAAATTCCTGCTGCTCCGGTGTCAGGTTAAACATAAAGGGAATCGGACCCTCATTTTCGATATATTCCACACCCGGCAGGTTGCGGATGACACTGACCTCTCCGCTGGTTGGCTCCTTGAGAAACTGGTAAACCAACACACGGAAACCATGTCCCACGCAGCGGACAATCTGTCCCATCGCTGCAGTGGTTTTGCCCTTGCCGTCTCCATAATAAAGCTGGATACAACCCTTCTGCATATCCACCTTCTCCTTTCTATGCTGAGCCTGATGATGACCCAGACAAGAAAGGCCGCACCTCTGTTGCTGTGCAGCCTTCCATGTTGAACTCTTCTAATAGATACGCTCGATTTTATCGATATCCGCGCCGATTTTCGGTGTTTCCTTCCGGCCCACCAGGCCGACAATCAGATACGCCTTGCGAATCGGGTCATAGGGGATATCCTTAATCAAGGTAAAGCTCTCAATTTCTCCGCTGCTTCTCACATGGTTGCGCGGGGCATCGCATCGAAAGATGACATCACCGATATTGATATGCTCCTCATCGTGGTAAGAAATCGGAACATCCTGCTCGATGATGGCCCGCACCTGCCGCTCCAGACTTTCCAGCGAGACAACCGGCTTGTCCCGGAAGCACAGCACGAAGCCGTTTTTAACATCGGCGTGCTTATAGTTTTCCGGCCGTCCGTGGGAAAGAATATATCCGGTGATATCCTCTGCGGAGTGAACCATCTTGCGGTATCGAATGGACTGAAAGACGATATTGGCTATATCCTGTGGGATTGGACCAAACAGGTCGGGGCGGGTAACAATGACCTCTGCACCCACACCCAGCATCAGGTCAGCGGTGACCGGCAGGCTGCCCTCCTCGCGCTTGAGGAAGGGGTAGATCAGGTCAAAATGTTCGACCACAACGCGCTTGCCTTTGTCGAGCGCTGCCATGATTGCGCGTGCAATTTCCGGGCACTGGGTAAAGCCCTGCTCAAACCGGACATCCAGATGGTAGGTGTGCGGGGTGGCAAACAGCGAAAAACCGCGCTTGTTGATTCCCATGCCCAGCGGGTCGTCCAGCATCTCCAAAATCGGCAGCGGACGGACATTGACACCTTCATCGTCATTTGTCAGCTCCAACCCTGGAAACATACCCTTAATCAGCATACTCTTGCCTGAGCCGGCATCTCCGATGATTCCGATGAGCTTATCGGTCGGACGCAGATACTGCTGTGCAATCTGCATTCCCAGTTCGGCCATACGCTCGCTGCCTCGCGGAGCAAAATAGATACTGTACAAATGGCTGATGTACGACATGATACGCCCCCCTGTCCTGTTATCTTTCAATATGCAGATAGGGATTCTGCAACAGAATCCCTATCAACAATCAGTTCATTATTTCTTTGCGTTTCTCAGTGCGAGAACTCTGTTCATTTCGTTGTAAACGATCATGAAGCCTTCGTCAACGCCCATACCTGGTTTTGCAAGGATCTGGTCTGGCTTGGTAGCCATTGCGCAGTCTACGCAAACCTGGCAGGAACGGTCGGTCTCGTTGCAGGTACCGCCCTGATATGCACCGAAGCCATGCTCTTTGCAGTAGAGAACTGCTTCGATGGTGTTGTTGATGCCGCCCAGGTCAGGAGTTTTGATCTGAGCCATGTGGCCAGCTTTGTTGTCGCAGAAGTAGATAACATCTTCGAGGGTGTTGCACCACTCGTCAGCTACCAGCTCAACATTGATGCCACGGCGATCCAGCTCTTCTCTCAGGCCTTTCATGCACAGCATCTGTTTTTCTCTTTCGCCTGCATCCATTGGGCCTTCGATTCTCAGGTGGAATGGTTTTGCAGCTTCTTCCAGCTCTGCCAGGTAGTCTGCCATTGCTTTGAAGTTGTCATCACCGAATGCCTGACCGATTGTGCCGTATACGTCAATGTGGAGGATTGGAGCATAGGACTCATCGCTGCGCAGGTGGATGATGCGGTCACGCAGCCAGCAAACGTACTCTTTGAGGATGGAGCCGTCTCTGCCGAGCTTGGTCTCAACGTTGTTGATCAGAGCGTGTGGCAGGATTGCAGCGCCTTTGAGAATCATCTTGTCAGCGTTCTCGTAACGGTTATCACCGGACTGGGTGAAGATCGCGATTGGCTCTTCGGAAACGGTTGTGCCGTATTCGTCAGCAACAACTTCGCTCATCAGGCGTTTGCTGGATTTTGCTACTGCATCCAGGATAGCCTGAGAAACGCCGTAACGGATTGCGGTATGCAGTCTCTTGCCGTCAACTTCGATTGCTTCCATCATTTTGGTCAGCTCTCTGAAGTTGTCTGCTTCTTTGCCTACCAGAGCAGGTTTGATGTATTTATCGATAACCGGGATGAAGTCCTCTGCCAGGAACAGTGGGTCACGGCCGCCTGCACCGGAGTACTGAACAGCTGCACAGTCGCCCCATGCAACCTGTCCGTCTTCCAGAATCAGCATAACCGAGATAGACTCGCCAGCCTGTCTGATGGATTTAAATCCTGGGGTCATTGTTTCGCCAACATAAGCAGCACCGTCGGATACTGCTCCGCATTTGATTGCTTTCTGGTCGTCAAAGAAGAAACCTGTACGGCCTGGTGCGCATACTACGTTTACGATTTTCATTTTAAAAATCTCCCTTCTTATTTCACCCCGCGGGCCTTTTTTCCCCGCGTAGGTATTAGATTCTCAATCACGACGATTGGCAACTGGGAAAATATCTCAGAGGGCGGCACAGCCGCCCTGACTGACAGAGTAAGAGAACGGCTGCCGATTAGAGGTTCGGTCTGCCTACCAGACGACCCTTGCTGATTGCATAAACGTCGTCGATTACCATCTGGAAGGAGATTTCGCGGTTTTCTCTCTTAGCGCGCTCTTCCAGTTTTTCTCTATGGAACTTCTTCAGGTCATCGGTGAATGGCAGGTTGCCCATTTCCAGAATACGAACTGCGCCATCGTTGTCACGGGTTGGCAGCATGATGCCTGCGTTACATTTTGCAGGACCGAATGGGATATCGATTACGCCGGAGTTGATACCTGCGATTGCGCCGAGGATGATGTCGCCATGACCCAGAGCGATACATTTATCCAAAATGCATCTGGTTTCGGTCTTGATGATTTCTTTTTCGTGCTCGAAACGGCTGCCGATGGTAACCTGGTCAACCAGCATATTGGTCAGCTGTTTGGTGCAGCGCAGACCCTGAGCGTTTGCTTCCTTGGTTGGAACGCCGGCTGCCTCGTGAGGAGTCTTAACGATAACCTTGGTTGCTTTTGCCAGAGCTGCACAAGCAGCACCCCAGGAGATAACGCCGAATGCTTTTGCTTCGTCAGCTGGGAAGCCACCCATCCACTGATGGAATACGGTGGTAACGTTTACGCCGGTGTAGCCGAATTTTGCCATGTATTCTTCGGTCAGCTCATCCAGAGAACGGATTGCAGCAACGTCCTGAATCTGGTTACCCAGCTGGCCGTAACCAACGGTAACGTTCTTAACGCCCTGCTCAGCAGCTGCCAGAGCCTCGATGATTGCAACAGCATGGGAGATACATGGTGGTACCAGTGTGCCAGTCAGAGGGCCGTATGGCTCACGGTTGATGGCAACGCCAGCTTCCTCATAGATACCGGTCAGACGGTCAACGTACTGCCAATCTCTCATGGTCTGCTCAATCGGAATATTTTTAGCGTATGGGATGTTGTAGGAGATACCGCCGCCTTCGTAGGAGGTGAAGCCGCCTGCGTAGGTGATTTCGGTCAGCAGTCTTGCATCAGGTGTACCATGTCTTACCTGAAGTGGGGTGTCCAGAGCTTCTACGAGCTGACGGCAGCCTTTTACACCGTGGTTAACTGCTGGGAAGCCGTTCAGGAATGGATGGAAATTGCCGCTTGCCATACCTTCTTTTTCACGACGGATACCCTCAGCACAGTTTTCGTACTGGTTCTGACGGGTATAGGAGTCGATTGTGGTTGGCAGCAGGTCTGCTCCACCTTCGTTCTGGAGGTGTTTGAGCAGCTCGATGTGGTTTTCAATCAGACCAACACCTGCACGAGGCTGTACCAGAGTAACGCCCTCTTTTTTAGCCTTGTTGAGCTTGTTGGAGAAAATCTTGTGCTCCGGCAGGGATTTGTGGTAAGCGATACCATCTTCGAGGTCTACCTCTTTACCGGTTTCCCAGGTAGCGAGGATTTCTTTACGAACTTTGTAAAATTCGTCGTCGGACCATTTTTTATTTTTAATATCAATGAACTCCATCTTTTACTAACTCCTTTTTCATGATTCTCAGCGCCACATCAGGATATTCTGTGCTCAGCAGACCCATCGCTGCCAGAATATACTTTCTGTCAACCAAAACCTCTGCAGTTTTTGGCTTGAGCGAGAGCGGGTCAAGTGGCGAGAACAGCGCATGAGATGCAATCTGCGCTGTGCGCTTGGTGTGAATCAGCGCGCCGCCGGTTACGATGACCGTCTTAACTGCGGTCAAGTCCTTACCGGTCTGCATATAGCTGACACCCATTGGAGAATAAAACTGTTCCAACCGTCCTGCATGACGGGTAACAGCGGTCTCGATTGCCAGAGAAGCCAACGCATAGTCGATAGCTTCCAGCTCGGTGTTGTCATCGGACGGAACCACATCGGTGTGGGTCGCCAGATAATCGATAAGCTCGGTACAGCGCTGTTCGCTGAGTCCGGACAATTCGGACACGCGGGCAATATCGGTAGCCTCCACAATTCCGTGGATGCTGTAGCGCATCCCGATATCTCCCTCTACGGTACGTTTTGCATATTCTTCCCGCAGGCCCTTTAATGCGGTCATGCCCATTGTTGGCAGACCGAAGGACATGGAATAAATGTCGGTGGTCGCTCCCCCAAGGTCCACACCGACCAGATCGCCAATTCCCTCCTCGGTCGAGGTTCCCTTTGCCAGCAGCTTCATTGCGGTCAGCATAGCCGACGGAGTTGGCATCAGGATGCCCTGAATGAGCTGCTGAGCCTTACTCAGACCCTTGGCTTTTACGATCTGCTCCAGGAAGATGCTGCGAATCTTTTTCTGAACCGGCTCGACATTCGGGATGTCCAGACGGGGCATAACGTTTTCGCAGGTATAGGTTTGTTTGTCTTTGAGAATCTCCTCGCATTTCTCCGCACAGTTGCGGTTGCCTGCGATGATGATTGGGAAATTGCGCTGGGAACGCGCCAACATCTGGGCATTGAAGATGATGTTTTCCTTGTTTCCGCCATCGGTGCCGCCGGTCAGCAGACAGATATCAGGGTTAATCTCATCGATTTCCCTCAAATCCCCTTCTGTCAGCTCGTAGGAATAGGTTTTGATAACCTTTGCTCCGGCGCCCAAGGATGCCTGTCTTGCCGCTTTTGCGGTCAGATCCGGTACCAGACCGATTGCTACCATGCGCAAACCTCCGGCTGCACTCGAGCAGGCGTACTGCTCGGCGAACTGGATGTCCCCTATTTTTTCGCGCAGGATAGCCAGGGCGTTGTTCAGTCCGTTGATGATGTCTGTTTCGATGGTGGTATAGCTTTGAGCAGTACCCAAAATCTCTTCAGAATCTACATCAACGGCTGTAATTTTTGTATATGTACTTCCAAAATCTATCAGTAAAACAGGCTTCATGGCCTTCACCTTCTTTAAATTTTGTCGATGCCCTGAGATGCTTATTCTACTCCCAGATCCTGTTTGAGGAATTTGATGGTGACCTGTGGATCGGTGCCAGGACCGAATGCTCTGTCAAAGCCCATTGCTTTGTAACGTCTTTCGATCTCTTCAACCGGAACCTTACCTACAACCAGGTTGCCGCCTGCATACAGCAGGATGCCTTTCAGACCAGCCTCGTCGCATTTTTCTCTCATACCGGTGCAGTCGATTTCGCCCTGACCGTACAGAGAGGATACGATGATTGCATCTGCGCCAACCTCTACAGCTGCTTTGATAAAGTCTTCCTGTGGTACCAGTACGCCCAGATTGGTTACGTCAAAGCCGGCATCCAGAAATGCACGGTTGAGGATGGTGTTTCCTACTGCATGACAGTCCGCACCGATAACACCAAGGATCAGTTTCTTCTTTTCCATTTTCTTGCACCTCTCGTAAATACTTGCGTTTTATTCCGGTTTACCGAAGGGATTCCAGATAATCTCTCCGTCCGGTTTCATATAAGTTGTTGCCCTCACAGTCAATGATGACAAATGCTGGCAGGTCCTCTACCTCCAGGCGTCTGAGTGCTTCTGCGCCCAGGTCCTCGTAAGCGATGATCTCTGCCTTTTTAATGCAGCGGGACAGCAGTGCGCCGGCTCCGCCGATTGCGCCAAAGTAAACTGCACCGTATTCCTTCATTGCTGCAATTACTTCTGGGCTTCTCTTGCCTTTTCCGATCATGCCTCTCTGACCGAGCTTAATCATAGTTGGAGAATAGGCATCCATTCTGTAGCTGGTGGTTGGTCCTGCGGAACCGATGACCTGATTGCCCTTTGCCGGAGCCGGTCCAACATAGTAGATGATCGAATCGGTTGGGTCAAATGGCAGTTCTTTGCCCTGCTCTACCAGTTCGCACAGACGTTTGTGCGCTGCATCTCTTGCAGTATAGATAACTCCCGAAATTAATACGCTGTCTCCACATTTTAAGTCCTTTACCTGTTCCAGGGTAAGTGGAGTTGTGATACGTTTTTCCATAACCTTGACTCCTCTTATAACTCTACAGATTTATGACGTGTTACATGGCAGTTAATGTTGACTGCTACCGGCAGGCCCGCGATGTGGGTCGCCATCTTTTCGATGTTGACTGCCAAAGCGGTGGTCATGCCGCCAACACCCTGTGGGCCGATGCCCAGTGCGTTGATTTTTTCGAGCATTTCTTCTTCCAACTGTGCGTAGAACGGATCAGCGTTGCGTACGTTGGTGTTTCTCATCAGCGCTTTTTTCGCAAGCAGTGCTGCCTTGTCAAAGGTACCGCCGATGCCAACGCCAACTACGATTGGTGGACATGGGTTCGGACCTGCATCCTCTACTGCTTTGAGGATGAATGCCTTTACGCCTTCCAGACCATCGGAAGGTTTGAGCATCTTGATCTGGCTCATGTTTTCGCTGCCGAAGCCCTTTGGTGCAACGGTCAGCTTGAAGCCGTCACCCGGAACGATATCATAGTAGATCATTGCCGGTGTATTGTCGGTGGTGTTGACACGGTCCAGTGGGTCTCTTACTACGGATTTACGCAGGCAGCCCTCGGTGTAACCCTGTCTAACGCCCTCGTGGATTGCTTCTTCCAGGTTGCCGTTGACATGAACGTCCTGGCCCATCTCGATGAATACGCAGGCTACACCGGTATCCTGGCAAACCGGAACGTATGCGTCCTCAGCAATCAGATAGTTTTCTCTGATGATACCCAAAATGTTTTTTGCCAGTGCCCATGGCTCTGCCTGTTCACTTGCAGTGATCTTCTCCTTGATATCTTCAGGAAGATAGGAGTTTGCTTCCATGCAGAGACGCTTTACCTGAGCGGTAATGTCCTGTGCATTAATCTCTCTCATCTTGGTTCCCTCCCTGTTGGTTGTGCTTTACATTTTTTTGAAAGTCTGTGTACGGTACTGCCGCAGTCCGCATCTGGCATCTCAAACCGCCGCAGTCCCTATTGATAAACGCCAGGGGCTCCCCCTGCGTGTATATCCGTTTTTTATATCTACAGCAAAAACCTTCGTATGCTTAATCTATCACCGATTCAATCTCTTTGCAAGTTTTCATGCAGAAGAAATTTTATGATGCTCCCTATGCACTCTATACACAAGCGATAAAAAATTTACACATTCCTGTCCGTTTGGACCAAAGCCCGTCACCGTCGCACGGATTTCTTGTGTTTTTCTATTGATATTGCACAAAAATACTGTCGTTTTTTTGGAGGCATAATCTTGCAAAATGGAACACAAAAAAGACGCTTTTTCGTCACAGAATCGTCGTCCCGTTTACGATTGTATTCGATGCCGGAGAGTGTCATTCCTGCATATCGCTTTGGACACCGGCAGAGAAAACTGCCAACATCCGCAGGGCACCTCGGTGTTGTCGGTCTGCTACATCAAATATAGCACAAATCAAATATTTTTGAAACACTTTTCGCCCGCAAATTTTCTTTTTTCTTGTAAATTCCCAGCATTTTTCCTGTTTGCCCGAGCGGAACCAATCTGCCCGAAAAAAATCTTCCACCTTCGGATTCGATTTTAGACAGTTTCTACCAATCATAACCCGAGGATAAAAAAGCCGACCTGTTCGGTCGCTTTCTCCTGCTCTATCCGATGCACCCGCGCACTCGGAAATTTCAAGCAGACAGCAAAAAACAGACAGAACGAATCTGTCTGTTTTTCTCAGAATTAATCTCCAATCTGGATGTTGCGGAAGCCCTCGCCGTGAACCTCGTTGGATTCCAGCACCACCATGAAGGATTCCGGGTCAACGCCCTTGACTGCCTGCTGGACCTGATACATCTGTTTGTCGCTGCACGCGCACATCACCACCTGCTTGTGGTCGTGGCTGTAGCCGCCCTTCGCCTGCAACAGGGTGGAGCCGCGGTGGCAGGTATCCTCAATCGTCTGGGAAACGGTCTCGCCGCACTCGGTGACAATCAGCGCCAGCTTGCCAGCGTTGGCTCCGTACATGACCTTGTCGATGACCGCAGAAAAGATGAAGCTGACAATCATGCCGTAGATGACTCCGTCCACATCGCGGAACAAAATACCGCCGGTGATGACGATGAAGAAGTCGGTCAAAAAAGCAATCTTGCCCAAGGACATATGTGGGCGCACCACCTTGAGCGCCATAACCACAAAGTCAGCGCCGCCGGTGGAGGAGTTCTGCATATAAATCAAGGCATAGCCGATACCCGAAATCACGCCGGTACACAGCGCCGCCAGCAGACGGTCGCCACTGTAGGCCGGCAGCATCGGCCCGATATAGTCGATAAAGAAGGAAGAGATGAACATACAGCGCACCGAGCGTAGGAAAAAGCCCTTGCCCAGCAACTTATAGCACAAAAACGCAAGCGGAACATTCAGCAGGAGGATGGTCGCACCGATTGGCATCCCCAGCAGTCGGTTGAAAATCAGCGCAATTCCCGAAAATCCGGTCATCGGAAATTCTGCGTTGACTGCAAAGCTGTCGATTGACACCGCAACCAAAAGCCCTCCCAAGGTCTCCATCAAAAACGGCGTTATTTTTTGCTTCCAGTTCGTTTTTTCTGCTAACTGTTCCATGATTGCCCATCCCTTTCTGCTCTCGAATCCTCCATTCATATCCCAAAAAAAGAGCATCCGCAGATTTACCGTATCATCCGCAAATGCTCTTTTCTGCTTTTAAGAATATCATACAATAACCACTAAGTCAAGCGTCGTATTTTTATTCTATTTTACTAAAAATTATTCCTTTTTCTGCCTTTTCCTTTCTGCTGTTGCAAGCTGTCGCGTCAAAAATCGCTGCGATTTTCCCGGGAGGTTCTTTCTTTACAAAAATCGTATCTGTGGTATAATCAAGCTAACCTGTGAACAAATCCACAAAAATGCAATGTTCTTGCGGAGGAGCTTATGCCAACTTCATTTATCATCATTCAGAATAAGGTGTTCCAGTTCGACCACCACTACCGCGACAACGATGACCGTCGGGAACAGCTGTGCCAGATGACCCAGGACATCTGGGATTTCTCTCTGGAAAGCTGGTACCGCTTTGGCGGATGGGGCGATGAGTGTGTCCCCTATTCCCTGTTTGATTACGGTCAAATCGTCTCCCATGTCACCGCCACCACCCTGACCTTTGCTCTGGAACAAAAGCGCCTGCGCGCCCTCCAGCTGGGAACGGTCATGACCGACCCCGAATACACCGGAATGGGGCTGAGCAGCTGGCTCATCGAGCGGGTTTTGGCTGACTACGAAAACAAGGTGGACTTTGTGTTTCTCTATGCCAACGACAGCGTTCTGGACTTTTATCCGCGCTTCGGCTTCCACCCGGTCACCGAATACCATGTCGAGCTGCCCGCACCGCAGGCAGAGCCGATGGCGGTCAAAAAGCTGGACCTCCTGTTGCCGCCGGACTACGAGCTGTTCTGCCGGCTCATCGAGCAGGGCTGTCCGCAATACCGCATGGCGCCGGTCAACAACCGCTCCCTGCTGATGCTGTACTGCGGCTACTCCGACCTTGACCGCCTGTCCGATTGCCTCTACTATCTGCCCGAGCTGGATGCAGTGGTCATCGCCTCCACCGAAGGCCCGGTGCTTACCCTGCACGACCTGCTCGCGGCACATCCGGTTGACCCGGTGCAGGCTGCCGCCGCTCTGGTCACACCGCAGACCCGCAAGGTGGTTCTGGGCTTTGTGCCGGACTCGGTGCCGGGAACCATCCTGCCCTTCCACGAGGAGGACACCACCCTGTTTGTCCGCGGAACCGACCTGTTTGACCAACAGCAGCTGTGCCTGCCGATTACCGCACGCACCTAGGGGAACATTTTTTCGGTTTCCGGTAGATTTTTGGATAGCATCCTCCCTGTCATTTATGCTATAATAAAGATAGCTTTTTTAAAAACAGGGAGGTGTGCCTATGACCGAACGAGAAAAGATGATTCAAGGCTTGCCCTATTGGGCAGGAGACCCCGAGCTGGTTTCCCAGAGGATGGTCTGCAAGGACCTTTGCTTTGCCTACAACCAGCTTCTGCCCTCCCATCGAACCGAGCGGCACGATTTGATTCAAAGGATTCTGGGGCGGACCGGTCAGCGTCTGCACATCGAGCCTGCGTTCTGGTGCGATTACGGCAGCAACATCGAGGTCGGCGAACGCTTTTACGCCAATCACAACTGCGTCATTCTGGACTGCGCTCCGGTGCGCTTTGGCGACCATGTGATGATTGGGCCCAACTGCGGCTTCTACACTGCCTGTCATCCCATCGACCCGACCCAGCGCAATCAGGGCGTGGAGTTTGCAAAGCCGATTACCGTCGGCAGCAACGTCTGGTTTGGCGGCAGCTGTACGGTTTTGCCCGGCGTCACCATCGGTGACAACTGTGTCATCGGTGCAGGCAGCGTGGTCACCCGGGACATTCCGGCCAACAGCGTTGCGGTCGGCAATCCCTGTCGTGTCCTGCGCCCCATCACCGACGCAGACCGCATCCCCCTTCCCTCGTTTGCAGATTGATTTTATTTTTTGAGGAGGTTGCCCCCTATGAAAAACAACACCAAAAAGCTGGTTCTGTCCGGACTGTTTCTCGCAATCGGCCTGCTCCTGCCCTTCCTGACCGGTCAGATTCCGCAGGTCGGCAGTATGCTTTGCCCGATGCACATCCCGGTTTTTCTGTGCGGACTCATCTGCGGCGCTCCGTGGGGAGCTGCTGTCGGACTGATTCTTCCGCCGCTGCGCTTCCTGCTCTTCCATATGCCGCCGCTTTATCCGGTTGGAATCGCAATGGCATTTGAGATGGCAGTCTACGGTCTGGTCTGCGGACTGCTGTACAAGCATCTGTCCCACGACCTCAAGGGCATCTATGTCAGCCTGATTACCGCGATGATTTCCGGCCGTGTGGTTTGGGGAATCGTCCGCGCTATTTTGGCAGGCATCGCAGGCACCCCCTTTGGAATGCAGGCATTTCTCGCCGGCGCCATCACCACCGCCATCCCCGGCATCATCCTGCACCTGATTCTGGTTCCGCTGATTGTCGAGGGTCTGCGCCGCACCAAGGTCATCCAGTAATACTCCGAAATCCGCATAGTCCGGTCGTTTTCCTCCCCCTCGGGAGAAGGACACCGGACCTTTTTTTATCCCCAAAAACGGCAGGAAATCGTAAACTTTTTGGAAAAAGTGTGACCTTTGTATTCGTTTTATGAACATTAGCACTCTACACTTGACAGTGCTAATTACCGGTGCTATACTGAGTTCAGAACAAAAGAAGAAGACCTCCAGGCAAGGCAAAGCCTCCCACCCGAGTTCCCCTCCTCAGTTCCGAAATTTATAAATCGAACAAGATAAAATGGAGGAATGATTTATGTTACTGCCAAGCATTTTTGGAGAAAACCTTTTTGATGAAATGACCGGTTTCGACTTTGATAAAGAGCTCGAACGCATGAGCAGACCGCTGTACGGCAAACACAGCAAAAATATGATGAAGACCGATGTCCGCGAAACTGAGAACAGCTACGAGGTTGACATCGACCTGCCGGGATTTAAGAAAGACGAAATCAGCATCCGCCTCGATAACGGCTATCTGAGCATCAGTGCAGCCAAGGGTCTGGATAAAGACGAAGAGAAAAAAGACGGCCAGTATATCCGCAGAGAGCGTTATGCAGGCAGCATGAGCCGTACCTTCTATGTCGGCGACAACCTCACCGAGAAGGACATCCACGCAAAATTCGAGGATGGTATCCTCAAACTGAGTATTCCAAAACTCGAGACCGCTAAAATCGAGCAGAACAAATACATCGCAATCGAGTAAACTTTTCCTCTTGAATCTGTGTCAAACAGTAAAGGGTCAAGGACCACATGGTCCTTGACCCTTTTTCGTTTCTGTGATATCTTTTGTCTGTAGAAGTTCTATCCGATTTATCAGAGCCAGAGGAGGAGTTTGTATGGCTTTTTTTAGCTGCTTCGATCAAATTTTAGGTCATCCCCTTACCTTAAAAATCATCGAAAAAAATCCCGGTGATGAGCAAGCAATCCCTTTTTATTAGCATAATATCGTTCTGGACGGTTCTGCCGACCCTATTGGAAAAATCAGCCTGAGAATCGGTCACAACTTCCATTCCTACTACAACGGCAATATCGGTTATGAAATCGATGAGCCTTATCGCGGTCATCATTACGCCGCCATTGCCTGCCAGATGCTGCTGCCTGTGGCAAAAGCACATGGGATGGATTATCTGGACATCACCTGCAACGAGGACAATATTGCCTCTTACAAGATAATCGAACAACTTGGAACAGAGCTGCTCGAAATCTGCACTGTTCCAAAGAGCTACTGTTATTGGTCCGAAACCATCAAGCCGCACCGCATCTATCGCCTAAAAATAAAGTAAAAATTGAAATGCACAAACAGGAGGACCCTGCCTTTTCGCAGGGGCCTCCTGTTGCTGTTTATTCTAATTTTTTATCGTGCTGCCTCAGCTGCTTCCAGCTCAACCTTCTTCTCCAGATAGAGCGCATGAATCATCGCCAGCTTGTTCGGGATCTCAATCATCTGCGGACAATGTCTCATGCACTTGCCACAGAGGACGCACTTGTCAGCGCCGGCGCCCTGCTCCAGAATCTCGCCGTAATCCTCGACAAACCCCTTTTCCTTCTCAAAGATTTTCAGCCGCGCATAGATGGCAAAAATCTCCGGAATATCCACACCCATCGGGCAGTCCATGCAGTACCGACAGCCGGTGCAGGGAACATCGTTGACCTTGCGGATGGACTCTACCACCTGCTCCACTGCCTGCTGCTCCTGCTCGTTGAGCGGCTGGAAGTTGGTCATCATGCGGACGTTGTCCTCCAGCTGTGCCAGATCGCTCATGCCGCTGAGCACAACTGCCACCTGTGGCAGAGACTCTACCCAGCGAATCGCCCAGCTTGCAACGGAATAGTCCGGGTGCAGCTGAGTGAACGGCTTTGTGCGCTCCTCGTCGAGGGTTGCCAGATAACCGCCGCGCACCGGCTCCATGACCATACAGGGCAGGTTGCGCTTTTCCAGCTCGCGGTAGAGCTGCTCGGCACCCTGAGTCTGCCAGTCCAGATAGTTCAGCTGAATCTGCACGAAGTCCCAATCATAATCATCCAGAATCTGGGTGAAGATGGGGTAGGTGTCGTGGAAGGAGAAGCCCAGATGCTTAATTTTTCCCTGACGCTTCATCTCCTGTAAAAATTCAACACAGTGAAATTCCTTGACCTTTTTGTAGTGGTCGCGGTTGAGGCTGTGCACCAGATAAAAATCGACGTAGTCGGTCTTGAGCGTCTTGAGCTGGCGCTCGAACAAATCCTTCATCGCCTGCTCGTCCTCGCAGACCCAGATGCTCATCTTGTCCGCCAGATAGTAGGTGCTGCGGTCATAGATTTCAAATGCCTTGCCGAAGATTTTTTCCGATTCTCCCTTGTGGTAGACAACGGCAGTATCAAAATAGTTGACACCCATCTCATAGGCTTTTCTCAGCAGTGCAACAGCTGCCTCGACATCCACCTGGTCTCCCTGTTTCGGAAAGCGCATTCCGCCGTATCCCAGACGGGAAATCTCCTTGCCAAGCTGTGGTATCATCTTGCGATCAATCATCTTGTCCCTCTCCTTTACTCACAGAAATTTTCAGCCTGAAATCCCCATTGACACAGGCCTTCTCTATTTCTAATACTACCACAGTTTTCCACCCGGAACAATGCCCCGAATCCGGACTTTGTTTGTTTAGAATATGAACATTTCTAAAATTTGGCAGATTTCTCCAAGGGGAAAAGCCGGCAGAGATTGACCTTTTGGTGCGGTTGGTTTAAAATAAAATGGAATCAGTTTACCCCTCGACATTTCATTTTTCAGAAAGGTGTGTCTTTTATGATAAAAATTTCCCCATCCATCCTCTCTGCCGACTTCTCACAGCTGGGCAGCGAAGCCAGAAAAATGCAGGAGGCAGGTGCTCCTTGGCTGCACATCGATGTGATGGACGGTCACTTCGTCCCCAACATCTCCTTCGGTGCTCCGGTCATGAAGTGCATCCGCAAGGACTTTGACGGCGTGTTTGACGTTCATCTGATGATCAGCGAGCCGCTGCGCTATGTGGAGGATTTCGTCAAAGCCGGCGCAGACATGATTACCTTCCATCTGGAATCGGACAGCGATGCCGATGCCACCATCGACGCCATCCACCAGAAGGGCCTCAAGGCCGGTATCTCCATCAAGCCCGGAACCCCTGCTCAGGCAGTTCAGCCTTACCTTGACCGCGTTGACATGGTGCTGGTCATGACGGTAGAGCCGGGCTTCGGCGGTCAGAAATTCATGACCGACATGATGCCAAAGGTCACCCAGATTCGCGAGTGGATTGAGCAGAGCGGCCGTGACATCGACCTTCAGGTTGACGGCGGCGTCAACGGTCAGACTGCTCAGGTCTGCATCGAGGCAGGAGCCAACGTTCTGGTTGCAGGCTCTTACCTGTTCTCCAAGGATGACTATGCCGCTGCCCTGCGTTCCCTGATTCCGGCAGAGCAGGCTTAATCAGGCAGAGCGCCTCCGAAAAAATGCCGGATGGTCTGCACTGCATTTTCCCGAATCAGGCATCCGGCATATTCCCGAAGCATTCCCTCTGCTAGAGCGTCCCTGCGGGCACGGCTTCCGTACTCCAGCAGCAAGCCCTGTAAGGGACTGCTTTCTGCTTGCGCCGGCACAACGCTCAGATAAAACCAGCCGTCCCACTCGTACAGACTGCTGTCCCGAACGCTGTCGGGCAGCTGTTTACCCAGAGCCAGACAGGCGCGAATCATCGCTTCGCTGTCGCAAAACCGATAGACCTGTCTGGGCTCCTCTCTGTGAGAGGGCGGCAGGGCCCGCCTGAGGGTCAAAACCGCACCCTCCTGCACCGAGGCAAGCTCGACCAAAAAGGTCCCGGCACACAGAGGGATTCCCGTTTCCTGTTCGGCGCGGCGAATCAGCCGGGTCAGGATTCTGCGGGTCAGCAGGTCGGAACCGTCGAGCGGCTTTGTCCCAAGCTCCAATGCGGACAGCTCCCCTGTGCTCAGCAGGATTTCCAGCGCACCTTCCCCCGTTTGTCTAAACTTCATCTCAGACACCGCCTTTCCCCAAAACCATCGTTTTTACTTCCCGGCTCCCGCCCATGAAAGGAGTTTTCCCCGAATGTCTTTTTTCCATTGGCTGGCCACCGGCTCTTCCAACGGTATTCTGCTCGAGCAGGAAAAAGAACCTGCCCTGTCCAAGCCGTTCCTGCCGTTCTACAGCGCCGCCACCCTGCAAAGTCAGAGCTTTGACCCCGGCTGTTCTGCCGACGGGCCGATCGGCAAAGAGGACCTTTGCCGCGTCGCACGCCTTGCCCACATCATCGATGAGCGGGACGGCAACCTTCTGGCTGATAAAATCGAACACTGTTCTGCGCAGAAGATTTCGGTCGTCTGTGCGGATGCCATTGACGATGAACCCTATGTTTCCAGCCAAATCAGCCCTCTGCTGCACTGCCGCAGTCAGGTGGTCGAGGCTTTAACCTGGGTCGCTGACGCCCTGAAGGCCGACCAGCGCTTCATCGCCGTATATAAAAATATGTCGTCCCTCAACACCAAAATTCCCGCTTCCATCGAAGGAGTTCCCGTGCGCCGCATGGAGGGCCGCTACCCGATGGAGATTCGCGCCTTCCGCGCGCTGGGAGATGACACCCTGATTATCGGCTCTGCCGCTCTGCTGCACCTGTACCGTGCGGTCACCGAGGGCAGGGTGCAAACCACCTCCTTTGTGACCGTTGCTGGAAACTGCGTGACCTCTCCCTGCAATCTGGAGGTCACCATCGGCACCCCGGTCGCACAGATTTTGGAGCGCTGCGGCCTGCTGCGGGAGCCGACCTATCTCATCGAGGGCAGTGCCATGCACGGCATCTGCGTGACCGACCCGGAAAACACCGCTGTTCGCGCGGATACCCGTTCGATTCTGGCATTCCATGTTGACCGGCAGGAGCAGCTGTACAACTGCATTGGCTGCGGACGCTGCATCGAGGCTTGTCCGCTGGGACTCAATCCCCACAAGCTATACCAGTGCGTCACCACTGCCCACCTGAACAAGGCCACCCTGCTGGGCATCGACCGCTGCATCGGCTGTGCAACCTGTAGCTATATCTGCCCGTCCCGTCTGGACCTTGCCCACACCATCACCGAAGGCAAGCGCCGGTGTGCCTCCCGAAAGGAGCCAGCTGACCGCTAGAGCCAACCGTTCTGAAAGGAGCGTTTTCATCCTTGAATCCATTGATCCATCATGCACCCTATATCCGGCACCCCGAATCGAGCCGGACGGTGATGAGCGATATGATCATCGCTTTGATGCCTCTGTTTTGTATGTCCTTCTTTTACTATGGGCCGCGCGTCTTTCTGGTCGGCGGAGTTTCGGTGCTGACCTGTCTGCTGGCGGACTGGATGTGCAGTCTGCTTCTGCACCAAAAAAACAACCCGCGCGACCTGAGCCCCGTGGTCACCGGACTCATCATCACCATGCTGGTGCCGCCTGCCGTCGCGCTGTATGTCGTGGTTTGGGCTTCGCTGTTTGCCATTCTGGTGGCAAAGGCTCCCTTTGGCGGAACCGGACACAATATCTTTAATCCTGCCGCCGCCGGTCTTGCCTTCTCCACCATCTGCTGGAGCGGCCAGATGTTCGGCTACACCTCCGCCATGCAGCGTCTGCCGATGGTAATTGACGAAACCGTTCGCTTTGTCCAAGGCCCGACCGCTGCCCTCAAGGTAGGCGGTATCTCCCGCATCGGGCTGACCGAGTTGCTGCTGGGAAATTTCCCGGGACCCATCGGCTCCACCCATACGCTGATTATCTTTGCCTGCCTGATTTATCTGGTTGCCCGCAGTGCGGTGCGCTGGTATCTGCCCTTGAGCTATGTGGCGGCGGTTTCCCTGCTGTCCGCCTGCTACCGCCCCTTTGGTGTCACACCGCTGGAATCGATTGCCAATGAGCTGTTCGCAGGCTCGCTGTTCTTCGTGGCGGTCTACCTGCTGTGCGACCCGGTCACCACCCCGAAATACCGCATCTCCCGGGTTCTGTACGGATTCTCGGCAGGTCTGCTGACCATGCTGTTCCGCTACTACAGCCCGTTCGAGCTCAGCGCCGTCTTTGCGATTCTGGCGATGAATGCGCTGGCACCAGCATTTGACTGCTTCTGCGAGTGGCTCATGCCTCGCCTGCATCCTCTGCCAGCCCCTGCAAAAGCCGACGGGAAAGGAGGCGCTCGGTCATGAACCTGACCTTTGCACGAAAATACTACCGCCTGCTGTCGAAAACAGAAGGCATCCTCTATCAAAATCCACTGCTGGCTTTGGGGCTTGCCCTGCCGCTTGCCGTCATTCCCAGCTTCAGCATCACCGGCGCGGTGGCAATCTCTCTGGCAATGCTGCTGTGCTTTGTGCCGACAGTCTTTCTGGCCTCCCTGCTCAGAGGACGGTTCTCCACTGCCGGACAGGTGATTGTCTATCCGCTGGTCTCCTGCCTGCTTCTGATTCCGGCAGGCAAGCTGGTCTCCTGGATTTCTCCGCTGATTTTCGACACTTTGGGTGTCTACTTTTCTTTAATCTGTGTCAACTCTCTGCTGATGTTTTCGGTGGGTCAGGCACAGAAGAAAACCCCGTTTGCCGCACTCAAGCTCGCTCTCAGACAGTGGCTGGGCGCCACGCTGGTTGCGCTGGTTCTGGGGCTGATTCGTGAGCTGACCGGCTCCGGCTCTGTTTGGGGCGTGACCCTGCTGCGGAACATCCCCCGTCTGCCGGTCGCACAGATGGCGATGGGTGGCTTCATCCTGATGGGATTTTTCGCCGCTCTGTGCCGGCTGATTCACCGCAGCATCCTGCGCTTCACCATCAAATCCGGAGCTGCGCTGGATGCCGCTGCTTTGGCACAAAATCAGGAAAATTCGCAGGGAGGTGAGGACAGATGATTTTCCTATCCGAAATGTTCGCAGCCTTTATCACCGCGATGATGCTAGAAAACCTGCTGTTTGCCCGCGCCATCGACATTCCGGGTCTGTATGAAAAGCGCAGTCCTCAGCAGATTCTGCTCATCGGCAGCATCCTGACCGCCATCATCGCGGTCTGCTCTGTCCCTGCCTATTTTATCAACACCCTGTTCACCAGCCACGCGGCCTTTGTCCCTTACATGACACTGAGCTTTTTAATCCTCAACTGTCTGGTATTTCTGGGCTCCTACTTTGGGATTCGCCGCTTTGCTCCTGCTGTCTTTGCACAAATCGGCAACGCTCTGCCCTTCTACGGGGTCAACTGTGCCACACTGGGCACCCTGCTGATTGCTGCCAGACTCAGCACAAACATCCATTTTTCGTCCTTTTTCGGCTATTGTCTGGGGTCGGGGGTCGGCTTTACCTGTGCGATGTTCGTCATCTGGTCCATGCGCCAGTCGATGTCGTTGAGCCGCACACCAAAAGCCTTCCGTGGTCTGCCCATCACCCTGATTTATCTGGGCATCCTTTCGCTGTCGCTGTTCGGTCTGCTGGGCAACCAGCTGCCGTCCTAGCCTCCGGCATCATCCACACCAAATATCACCACAGGGAGAATCCAAATGGGAAAACCGTATAAAATCAAACATCACAAAAGGATATACCGCCGCTCTGCCGGAAGCATCATTCTTCGGGTGCTGGTGATTGTCGCCGCTGTCGCCGTTTTGTTCGGGTTGGGCTGGGCGCTGTACGCTCCGGTCAGCAGTTGGATCGGGCAGCGTCAGAGCAACCATGACGCCCCGACGATTGGCACCTCGGACCAGACCTCCGACACCGACACACAACAGACCGAGGAGGAAACCTCTGCCGAAGCGCCGTCGGTTTCCCAGGAAAACACCGTCACCTCGATGACCGCCTATCTGCCGATTGAGACCATCGCCGAGCCGCAGCTGCTTGCCAGTGCATTACAGTCTGCCGCCGATGCCGGATATGACAGCATCATGTTCGACCTGAAGTCCGCTGACGGAACGGTCAACTACGCAATCTCCTACAACGAGCTGACCGATGCGCGGGTCACCCGCCAGAATCCGATTGACCTCAATGCCGTTGCGGAGCAGATTCGTCAGGCAGGGCTCATCCCGGTCGCTTCTATCTGGACCTTCCGGGACCACATCTATCCCTCTGCCAACAATGCCGCCTCCACCTACTATCAGGATTCCGATTTCCTCTGGGTGGACAACTCACCGGAAAAGGGCGGCAAGCCTTGGATGAACCCCTTCTCGCAAGCCGCTCAGGATTACATCCGCAAGATTGTCGATGATGCCTGCACAGCCGGATTCCGAAGCATCGTCCTGCAGGGCGTACAATTCCCAGAGGGATACGCGCTGGATATGATTGACTACCGAGAGCATGCCGGCGAGGACAAGCACGCCTTCCTGAAAACCTATCTCAGCCAAATCACCGAATACGCCGCCGGAAAAGGGGTCGAGCTGATGCCTCTGTTCTCTGCACCGAGTATGCTTGGCACCAACAACGCGATGTATTTCGGCAACACCAGCGACCTGTCTCCTGCTCTTACCGCAGTTGACCTGCGCCTGAGCGTTTTCGGTTCCGGGCTCAACACCGATTCGGTCTCCATTCCGGAGCCTGCCGCCAATGCCTACAACACCATCAAGACCGCCGGTGCAGCCGTCTGCACCAAGCTCCCAGCCGGGCAGCTGGTCTGCGTTTTGGATGGCAGCGATTCGAGCGAGCTTCAGGGAGCCACCGAAAGCGGAATCAAGCGGTACATCATCGCAGAACCCACCTTCTAACCATAACAGCAACGCACAAAGCGGCTAGGAAATTTCCTAGCCGCTTTCCTTATCTCACAGGGGTGCTGCACCTCGGCAGCGGTTCCCTGACCTCTTCATCCTATGCACCGGCCTTCGGTTTGGCAAATGTGCCACCGAACCTATCAGGAGCTGCTTTTCCCGAACACACGGTATTTCCCGGGAAATTGCCCGCTCCTCCGTCCGGTTTTCTCAAAACAGCAGCGTCCTTAAAAATTGCACGCAGAAAACAAGACAGCCCGCAGGCTGTCTTGTTCTTTTTCCTTAATAATTCTGGGCTCTCAGCTCAAAGTAAGCCTTTGGATGAGCGCAGACCGGACAAACCTCTGGGGCTTCCTCTCCAAAGTGGATGTGACCGCAGTTGCGGCAGATCCACGCAACTTTGCCTTCGCGGTTAAAGACCTTGCCCTCTTCGATATTTTTGCACAGGGCACGATAGCGCTCCTCATGCTCCTTCTCAATATCGCCTACCTTTTCGAACAAAACTGCGATATGCTCAAAGCCTTCTTCTCTGGCTTCCTTTGCAAAGTTTGCATACATATCGGTCCACTCATAGTTTTCTCCGGCTGCGGCATCCTTGAGATTTTCCACCGTGTTGCCGATTCCGCCGCTCAGGAGCTTAAACCACATCTTGGCGTGTTCTTTTTCGTTGTTCGCAGTCTCGGTGAAGATGGCGGCAATCTGCTCAAAGCCTTCCTTTTTTGCCTGAGAAGCATAGAAGGTGTATTTGTTTCTTGCCTGCGATTCGCCTGCAAATGCAGTCTGGAGGTTTTTCTCGGTTTTGGTTCCCTTTAAGTTCATACTTGTTCCGCCTTTCTGATTGATTCTATCATTCTATCTTTCCCCTCGCCGTCCTGCCCGATGCAAGGCGGCTGCGGTTTTCTCATCTTTTCTGTTCCCGGCACTGCTCGCAAATGCCAAAGGCCCGTGCCTGAACCCCGTCGATTTGTGCGCCCGAACGCTCAAACGCCCGCTTGAGCAAATCCATCTCCTGCCCGATGCAGCAGTCCAGATCAAAGACCCCGCCGCAGCTCGAGCAAACCAGATGCGGATGCAACTCTAGAGTGGCATCAAAGCGGTCCGGCCCTGTCCCGGTATCGATGCGGACCAGCCGTCCCATCTCCTCGAGCAGGTTGAGGTTGCGGTAAACCGTTCCCAGACTGATATCCGGCAGCTGCTTCTGAACATCGTGATAAATCTCTTCTGCGTTTGGGTGACTGCGAGAAGCTCTGACCGCCTCATAAATCAAAGTCCGCTGACGAGAATTCCTTCTTGGAATGTCCATACAGCACCTCCTTATCAATAACAATTCCTGATATTGATTATAATATACCATAACAGTATGGTTTTGTCAAGCAAATTTTTCCTCTTTCCCATACGCTCTGCCGCCCTTCCGCCTTCCGATTGCACAACTGTTTTCACTCTCTTTTTTTCGATTTTATGAAAAATGGAAAAAACAATCTTCACCCCTCATTTGCCCCCAAAAGGGAATTGACATTCGACCCTTGGTGCAGTAACGTTATGAAGGCAAAAATCTGTGTGATAAAAAATCATCAAAGGAGGAATCATTTCCATGAACCAACGAATGAATCTGTTTCGTCTGACCTGGCCCATCCTGATTGAAAATATCCTGTTCATGCTGCTCGGCTTTATCGACATCTTTGTCCTGAGCCGCTACAACGATATTGCAGCCAGTGCGGTCAGCGCAGCCAATCAGGTCATCTCCATCTGCAATCTGGTGTTCAGCATCATCTCGGGTGCGACCGCCATCCTGATTTCCCAAAGCCTCGGCGCCCAAAAGCGGGAAAGCGCCTCGATGATTGCCGCCCTTTCCCTGCTGTTCAGCGGCGTCATCGGCCTTGTCATCTCCGCTCTGATTGCCCTGTTCCACCGCCAGATTCTGGTGTTTCTCGGCGCGCAGGGCGAGATTCTGGAGTATGCCTGCGAATACCTGCTGATTGTCGGCGGCTTCATCTTCACCCAAGCGATCCTAAATTCGGTGACGGCGATTCTGCGCAGCCACGGTCACACCAAGACCTCGATGTATGTCACCGTCATCATGAACATCCTGAATGCCGGACTGGACACTGTCTTTGTGCTGGGGCTGTTTGGCTTCCCTTCGCTGGGAGTACGCGGTGTGGCAATCGCCACCACCCTTGCCCGCTTCATCGGCATCCTGATTCTCTGCGTCCTGCTGTTCCGCAATGTGGAATCACTGTCCATCTTCTCCCTGCTCAAACCCTTCCCGATGGAGGAGGGCAAAAAGATTCTGGTGGTGGGGCTTCCCTCCGCCTTTGAGACCATCAACTACAACATCGCCCAGCTGGTGGTCACCTCCATCATTTTCCACTTTCTTTCCGACAACGACTTTATCACCAAAACCTACTTCTCCAACATCGTCATCTTTTTCTATGTCTTTTCCAACTCGATTGCCCAAGCCGCCCAGATTCTGGTAGGGTACCATATCGGCAACTCCGACCCCGATTCTGCCGACCGCGTCTGTATGCGCTCGCTGCGGATTTCGCTGGTGATTTCCATGTCCATCAGCGTGGCTGCCATCTTCCTGCGCCGCCAGCTGATGATGGTCTTTACCTCCGACCCGGTCATCGTGGCCGCCGGAGCTGCCCTGTTCTGGGTTGACCTCTTTGTGGAGTTCGGCAGAACCTTCAACATCGTGGTTATCAACGGCCTGCGCGGTGCAGGCGATACCGTCTATCCCTCGGTCGTTGCGGTCTTTTCCATGTGGCTGGTCTCGACGCTGGGCGCCTTTGTGCTGGCAGTTCCCTGCCGGATGGGGCTGTTCGGCATCTGGATTGCCTTTGCTGCCGATGAGTGTCTGCGCGGCATCCTGATGCTGTTGCGCTGGAAAAGCGGAAAATGGAGGGAAAAGAGCCTGTTCTCCCGCACCGCCTGAGCTTCAACATCACCGAGCTTTGACCGCTGTGTCCGGGCAGGAGTTGTGCATGATTCATAAAATTCATTTTTTTCGCAGTACCATGCGATTTTCCTATTGACAGATTCCGGTTTGTCCGATATAATGAAAAAGCTGTCATATTCCATAGACAGCAGGTGCGAATGCAAATGCATAGCTTAAATCAGCCTGCCGAGGAAACGATGATCAAAAGCATATTTTATGACTTTTCATCTGCTCTTTTCTTCGGTGGGGTTCCACCCGGGAAAAGAGCTTTTTTAAGTTTTCGGGTTTTCCGACACAGAGGACGGAGCTTCCGTTTTCCGGTCGGGGAGGCGATTTGCATCGAATCCGCGCCGCCGGCATCGGGCCGGAGGCAAACTACTTTCAGGAGGTGAACTGATTTGCCAAACGAAAAGGTTTTACTCGAAAAACAGCAGTACGTTGCTGAGCTCAAAGAAAAGCTCGCTGGCGCTGTTGCCGGTGTCCTTGTTGATTATAAGGGCATCAATGTTGCCGACGATACCAAACTTCGTAAAGAGCTGCGTGAGGCTGGCGTAGAGTACCGTGTTATCAAAAACACCATGCTCCGTCTGGCGCTGAAAGATACCGCTTATGAGGAACTTTCCAGCGTTCTGGAAAACACCACCGCACTTGCAATCTCCCACGATGATCCGATCGTCGCTGCAAAAATCATCTGCAAATACATCGAAGATAACAAAAACACTTCTTACGCTGTAAAAGCTGGTTTTGCAGATGGTAAACCAATGGATAAAGCAGGCATCGAGACTCTGTCCAAACTGCCAAACAAAGAAGGCCTCGTTTCTATGTTGCTCAGCGTTCTTACTGGCAACCTCAGAGGTCTGGCTGTTGCTATCAAAGCAATTGGCGAGAAGAAAGAGGAAGAGGCTGGCGCTCCAGCTGTAGAAGCTCCTGCTGCTGAATAATCCATTCGCCGGGTCCGCGGACCCAACACTTTAATTTTAGAAAATTAGAATTGATGGAGGTACTATCATGGCTTCTGAGAAAGTTTTAGCATTTGTTGAAAATGTTAAAGAACTGACTGTTCTTGAGCTTGCTGAGCTCGTAAAAGCACTGGAAGAAGAATTTGGCGTTTCCGCTGCAGCTCCTGTAGCTGTAGCAGCAGCTCCTGCAGCTGCAGCTGCTGAGGAGAAAACTGAGTTTGATGTTATCCTCAAGAGCGCTGGCGCTTCTAAAATGGGCGTTATCAAAATCGTTAAAGAGATCACTGGTCTGGGCCTGAAAGAAGCAAAAGCTCTGGTCGACGAGTGTCCAAAACCTCTGAAAGAGGGCGCTTCCAAAGCTGAGGCTGAGGAAATCAAAGCTAAACTGGAAGAAGCTGGCGCTGAAATCGAACTCAAGTAGTTCTATTTCCCAGTTCTGTCTTTACAAATTACCGGATACAGAATCATCTGTATCCGGTTTTTTTGTGTCCTGCTTTTTGCCGGCCCGCAAAATCTCCAACCCAGCCATTTACCGCCTTGGTGATTTTGTGCTATACTAGAAAAGCAATCCGGAACAACATTCATCATTCTAATAAAGGAGCGTGTCATGAGCGCATCATTCTTACCCATCACACGGGAACAGGCCCTCCAGCGTGGCTGGGACCAGCTCGACTTTGTCTATATCATCGGCGATGCCTATGTCGACCACCCCAGCTTTGGCGCGGCAATCATCTCCCGTATCATCGAATCTATGGGTTATTCCATCGGCATCATCTCCCAGCCGGTCAGCGACCGTGACTATCTGGAATTTGGCGCCCCGAAATATGCCTTCCTCGTCACCGGCGGCAACATCGACTCGATGGTCGCACACTATACTGCCGCCAAGCGCCGCCGCAGTGAGGATGCCTATACCCCCGGCGGCAAGGCCGGACGCCGTCCCGACCGGGCAACCATCGTTTATTCTCAAACTCTGCGTCGTCTCTTCCCCGATTCCAACATCATCATCGGCGGTCTGGAGGCTTCGCTGCGCCGCTTTGCCCACTATGATTACTGGGACGATGCAGTGCGTCCTTCCATTCTGGTGGATGCTCAAGCTGACCTGCTGCTGTACGGCATGGGCGAAAAGGTCATCCGCCAGCTGATTGACCGGATGGCAGCCGGAGAAGCCCTGCACGAGATTCGGGACCTGCGCGGCATCTGCTATCTCTGCACCCAGGATGAAATCCCTGCCGACAGCGTTTCCTGTGCCTCCTTCCGCAAGGTGGCGGAAAACAAAGAAAGCTACGCCAAGGCACACCAGATTCAAAACGAGTGGCAGGATGCTGTCTACGGAAAGATTATCGTGCAGAAGCAGACCGACCGCGAGTATCTGGTTCAGAACCCCCCGATGCCGACCCTCACCCGCGAGGAGCTGGACGAGGTGTTCCGTCTGCCCTTTGCCCGCACCTACCACCCTTCCTATGAAAAGCTGGGCGGTGTCGATGCCATCAAGGAGGTCGAATTCTCCATCATGCAGAATCGCGGATGCTTCGGCAACTGCAACTTCTGCGCCATCACCTTCCATCAGGGACGGCAGGTTGTCTCCCGCAGTGAGGAGTCCATCCTTCAGGAAGCCGAGGAGATGACCCGCAATCCGCACTTCAAGGGATACATCCACGATGTGGGCGGGCCGACCGCAAACTTCCGCTATCCCTCCTGCAAAAAGCAGCTGAAGTACGGCCTTTGCCAGAACCGCAAATGTCTGGCTCCCAAGCCCTGTCCCAACATGGACATCGACCACACCGAATATGTCGAGCTGCTGCGCAAGCTGCGCCGCATCAAGGGGGTCAAAAAGGTCTTTGTCCGCTCCGGCATCCGCTACGACTATGCCATCGCAGACCCCGACCCGACCTTCATGCAGGAGCTGGTCAAATATCACATCAGCGGCCAGCTCAAGGTTGCTCCCGAGCATTGTGTCAACCACGTTCTGGATGTGATGGGAAAACCGCACGTTCAGGATTTTGACCGCTTCTGCAAGCGCTTCTACGAGGAGACCAAAAAAATCGGCAAGGAGCAGTATCTGGTCCCGTACCTGATGTCCTCCCACCCCGGCTGCACCATCGCAGATGCGGTGGAGCTTGCGGTCTATCTGAAAAAGCACCATATGCGCCCCGAGCAGGTGCAGGACTTTTACCCCACTCCCGGCACCAACTCCACCTGTATGTTCTACACCGGGCTGGACCCCCAGACCATGAAGCCGGTCTATGTGCCAAAATCGCCTGAGGAGAAGTTCTACCAGCGCACCCTGCTGCAATACTACAAGCCGGAAAATCGCCGGAATGTCATCGAGGCACTCATCCGTGCCCATCGGGAGGACTTAATCGGCAGTGGTCCAAACTGTCTGGTTCTGCCCGATGCGGAATATCTGCGCACCCACAATCAACGCACTGCCCAGCAGCGCACCGCCCAGCAGCGGCACACCCCCTCCCCGAAAAACGACCACGGCAAAAAGGGAGGCCGCCCCAACAACCGCAAGACACCGGTGGTGGAGCGCGGCGGTCTGCTGACCAATGATACCCGCTCCAGAAAGCGCCGCTAAGACCGCTTTCCCACCTGAGCGCCCATTAAAATCAAATCAGTCAAAGGAAGCAAGCTATGGCAAAACGAAAAAATAAAAAAGTCAATCCGTCACTGCCCCGCTGGGTCGTTTCGGTATTTGTCGCAATCGCACTGGTCCTGAGCGTCCTGACCTTCGGCGGAGATCTGGCAGGGATGGATACCTCCTTCCTGCAAAGCTGCATGGATGCCATCGACCGCCTGCTGTACGGAGGCCCCACCTCACCGGCTCCTTCGCTGCCTGCCAGCGGACAAGCCAAGGTCTACATCATCGATGTCGGGCAGGGCGAAAGCATCCTCATCACCACCGAGGAGCGCTCCATGCTCATCGATGCCGGTGAAAACGACAAGGGCGATGAGGTTCTGGCCTTTCTGGATACGCTGGGGCTGGACTCTCTGGACTACGCTCTGGCAACCCACCCGGACTCCGACCACATCGGCGGTCTGGACACTGTGTTGGAAAGCATCGAAGTCGGCGAGGTCTTTTTCGGAGAGATTCCCGCCAAGCTCACCCCGACCACCAAGACCTATGAGGATGTGCTGGATGTCATCGAGGAGAAGGACATCCCTCTGTCCCTTGCCCATGCCGGAGACATCATCGATATGGGCAGCGGCGCTCAGCTGACCATCCTCGGCCCGATTGACCCGCAGCAGGCCACCAGCAAAAACAACGCCTCTCTCGTCAGCCGTCTGGATTTCGGCGAGACCTCCTTCCTGTTTAACGGCGACCAAGAAGCCCCTATGGAGAAGATGCTGCTCGAAAACGGCGTCGATTTGGACTGCGACATGATGACCATGGGCCATCACGGCAGCAGTACCTCCTCCACCCCGGAATATCTGGAAGCGGTCAGCCCGGACTATGCCTCCATCTCCTGCGGACGCGGCAACAAGTACGGCCATCCGCACGATGAAACGATTGAAAATCTCGAGGAGCTGGGTGTAGAGTACTACCGAACCGACCTGTCCGGCAACATCACCTTCACCAGCGACGGAAAAACCATCTCGGTGCGAACCGAAAAACCATAAAGGACCCCTATCATTCTACTGCAAAGGAGCTGCTCAGCCATGAGAGAATTGATTATCGACCGTTTTGAGGAAACCTATGTTGTCTGCCAGACACCGGACGGCAAGCTCGATGCCTTCCCGCGCAAGCGTCTGCCGGAAAATGCCAGAGAGGGCAGCTGGCTGGTCATCCACGACGATGGCACTGTCGAGGTGGACGAGGAGAAAACCCTCCGCCGTCAGGCAATCAATATGTACCGTCTGAAAAACATCCTCAAGCGCCGCAAAGACGACTAACAATGGGGGGACCCGTCCAGATGGACGGGTCCCCCCATTGTTACAATTCTTTTTCTTTTGCTTTTGCCGCAAAAACACATTGACATTTTTCGATATATCTGCTATCCTATAAATCGAAAGATATCAATGTGTTAGCCACTGGGAATGTAGTTGCATCCCGATTTTCTTTGGCTAACCCATCGATAAATATCGATTCATCATTCAACCGAGGTGATTTCATGAATGATTCCTACAGCAGACAGGTCGCCATCTTTAAGGCTTTCTGTGATGAAAACCGCTGGAAGATTCTCGACCTGCTCACCAGCGGCGAAAAATGCGCCTGTGTTCTGCTCAACAAACTGGAAATCAGTCAATCCACCCTTTCCCATCACATGAAGATTTTGTGTGATTCCGGCATCGTGATCGGACGCAAGGAGGGAAAATGGACCCACTATTCTCTCTCCTCTCAGGGAGTCCAAGCCGCTGTGGACCTGTTACAGCCGCTTGCCTCCCCTCTTCATGGCTCTGTCCCCTGTACCTGTACCCCATCATTACAACGAGGTGACGATTCTATGGAACAAAAAACACAGCTCTATGTCCTGACAGGCTTTCTCGGCTCCGGCAAAACCACCATCCTGCTCAAGCTGCTCGAAACACTCAAAGATAAAAAGATCGGCATCATCCAGAATGAGTTCGGCAAGCTGAGCATCGACGGGGATATCCTGCGCAACGACGACATCAAGATGGTCGAGCTCAACCGCGGCTCTATCTTCTGCTCCTGCCTGCGCCTTTCCTTTGTAGAGGCACTGGCTGAGATGGCATCCTACCATTTTGACTATCTCTTTGTAGAAAGCTCCGGCATCGGCGACCCCTCCAATGTTCTGGAAATTATCGAGGCAACCAAACAGATTACCGGCGACTGCTTTGATTATCGCGGCTCTCTTTGTCTGGTGGATGCGGTCAACTTTCTGGACCAGCTCGATGATTTAGAGTCCGTCCATCGCCAGCTCAAGCATTGTCACATGGCAGTGTTGACCAAAATTGATTTGGTGGACGCACAGCGCCTGACCGAGCTCAAGGAAAAAATTCGCCAAATCAACCCCATCTGCCGCATCGAAACCAGCGCAAATGCCAGCCTCGACCTCTCCTTCCTCAACGAGGACCTGCTGCGCTATCAGTGGGCAGAAAGCGAGGAAACCACCAACTCGGAAGAAACCAAGCCCAAAACCCTCTTCCTCAACTTTGACGGCGAGGTGTCGGCAGAAAAGCTTGAGCAATTCCTCTCTGTGGTTGCGCCGGACCTCTACCGTGCCAAAGGCTTTTTCCACCTGACCACCGGCTGGCATCAGGTCGATTTGGTCGGAAGCAGGGTGGACTGGAAACCCTGTCCGGAACACGAGCGTTCCCAGATGGTCTTTATTTCCAAGATTGGAATTGCCATCATCAAAAAAATCTTTGCTGCATGGGAAGAGCAGGTCGGTCTGCCGATGCAGTTGAAAAACTAAGGAGGGAGCAAAATGGAAATCAAGGTCATTGGCGAAGGGTGTGAAAAATGCGACACCCTGTTCAATAATACACTGGATGCGATTCTGGAATTGGGGCTGGACGCTCAGGTGGAAAAGGTGGAAGACCTCATCGAAATTGTCAAACTCGGGGTCATGACCGCTCCATCCCTGATGGTCGATGGAAAGCTCATCGTCAGCGGTCAGGTTGCTTCTACCGAAAAGATTATCAAGCTGCTCAAAAAATACTGTTAAACTGCCTTTGTCCGGTTTAGCACAAAAATACTGCTCCAGACGGAGCGGTATTTTTCAAAAAGATATATCGATAATTTTCGATTTCATTGCATGAGGTGTTGTTATGGAAACAATTCGTACAGTCTGGTTCTTCATTCAAAATCAGATTTTGGGGATGAAATGGCTCAACCGGCTCATCCGGCAGCTGTTGGAAGGACTGGGGCTGAATACCAGCTCCCGTCTGGGCGGAGCCGTTCTCTTTTTCTTATATGATACGATCAAAATCCTGATTCTGCTGTCGGTGCTGATTTTCTGCATCTCCTACATCCAGAGCTTTTTCCCTCCGGAGCGCACCAAAAAAATCATTGGCAGATTCCACGGTCTGGGCGCCAACATCTTGGCAGCTCTGCTCGGAACGGTCACCCCCTTCTGCTCCTGTTCCTCCATTCCGTTGTTCATCGGGTTCACCAGTGCAGGTCTGCCGCTGGGGGTCACCTTCTCCTTCCTGATTTCCTCCCCGCTGGTCGACCTCGGCTCCCTAATTTTGCTGACGAGTGTGTTTGGCGGCAAGGTTGCTCTGGCTTATGTGGTGGTCGGTCTTGTGCTTGCCGTGATGGGGGGCACTCTGATTGAACATCTCCATCTGGACAACGAGGTCGAGGACTTTATCCGAGGTGCCAAATCGGTTGACCTTGCCTCCCCTGAGCTGAGCACCTCTGACCGGCTGGAATATGCCCGTGACCAAGTGCTGTTCACCGTCAAAAAGGTAGCTCCTTACCTCCTTGCTGGGGTTCTGGTTGGCGCTGCTATCCACAACTTTATCCCACAGAACTTTGTCGAAGGGCTGCTGGGTGCGGACAAATGGTACTCTGTTCCCCTCGCCACCCTCATCGGCATCCCAATGTATGCCGATATCTTTGGAACCATCCCAGTGGCTGAAAGCCTCTTTGCCAAAGGAGCAGGGCTTGGTACCATCCTTTCCTTTATGATGGGGGTCACGGTCCTGTCTCTGCCTTCCCTCATTATGCTTCGCAAGGCGGTCAAACCAAAGCTTCTGGTTATCTTCTTCGGCATCGTTACGATTGGCATTATGCTGATTGGCTTCTCCTTCAATCTGATTCCCCTCTAATCCCTGCTTCAACGAACAAACCCCACAGGCAGCTGCACTGCCTGTGGGGTTTGTGTTGTTATTGATGTCGTTCCCGGGCTGTCTCGTGGTGTACTTCGGTGTCGCGGAAGAAAAAGGAAATCGCCCACACACCTGCCAGCGCCACCAGCGTATAGATGATACGGCTGAGAATCGAGGTCTGACCGCCCAGCAGGGCCGCTACCAAATCATACTGAAAGATTCCGATGCTTCCCCAGTTGAGCGCGCCGACTACGACCAGCGCCAGTACCAGTTTATCAAACATCCGATACCACACTCCTTGTCTTTTTTTCGGGACAAGGTTATTGTAAGCGGCATCGGGCGGTTCTATTCATCCGCACACCGGCATATCCTCCAGATATGGCCGGAAAAACCTGAAAACAGATTATTTTTCTGCCAGCTCCCGAATACAATTTTGGCAGACACAGTGTCCTTTAAACTCCTGCACATCCTCCTTGGAATGGCAGAACACACAGCAGGGCTCATATTTTTTCAGGATGATTTTATCGTCCTCTGTCATGATTTCCAACGAGTCCTTGATCTGAATATTCATCACCCTTCTCAGCTCGACCGGAAGAACAATTCTTCCTAATTCGTCCACTTTTCGCACAATTCCTGTCGATCTCATTTTCAATTACACTCCCTTACAAACCAAACATTCATCTCTTCCTGATTCATAATATCCGATTTTACATATTGTGTCAATCAATTTATCTGCCATTTTTTGGTAAAAATAGGAATAAAATGTAAATAAAATGGTATAATATGGAAATTGTTGTTAGAAATTGGAAATCCAATGGAGGTGCAATATGTTGAATGTTCTGATTTCGGGCATATTTTTGTTCTCTTTGGTCACTTCTGTTCTAAACGGTACAACCGAACCCCTCTGCAACGAGCTGCTTGCCGCTCCGCAAAAAGCGTTTGAGCTGTCGCTGAGCGTCGGCTTTGGCCTTTGCCTGTGGAGCGGTGTGATGGAGGTTGCCCGTCAGGCCGGTCTGCTCCGAGCAGTCTCTGCTCTGTTTCGGCCCATCCTCTCCCTGCTGTTTCCCCAGCTCAAGCCCGACTCGCCTGCCGCTCAGGCAATCTGCACCAATCTGGCAGCCAACCTGCTGGGTCTGGGTGCTGCGGCAGCTCCTGCCGGGATTCAGGCGGTGCAGGAAATGCAGGCACTCTGTCCCGACCCTGCTGTTGCCTCTCCCAGTTCGATTCTGCTGATTCTGCTCAACACCGCTTCCCTCCAGCTGATTCCCACCACCGCCGCTGTGCTGCGTCTACAGGCAGGCTCTGCCGCCCCGATGGAAATCCTTCCGGCAGTCTGGGTTACCTCTCTGCTGTCGGTCATGGTCGGCATCCTCGCCGCCAAGCTGATGGAGCGGCTGGCCTGCTCTGTGTACTGTCCAAAAACAAAGGAGGAAGCGCTGTGAACACCCTCAAGCTCCTGTCCAACCTGAGCATCCCTCTGATTCTCTGCATCGTACCAATCTGCGCTCTGGCAAAGGGCGTCGACCTGCTTTCTGCCTTTTCTCAGGGTGTCCTCTCAGGGCTAAACATCCTGCTGGAAATGTTCCCCGCGCTCCTGCTGCTCACGCTGGCGATTTCCGCCTTCCAGTCCTCCGGTGCGATGGAGCTGTTGTCCCGTTCGCTGGCTGTTCCTGCCCAGCTGGCTGGGATTCCGCAGGAGCTGATTCCGCTGACCCTGCTCCGTCCGCTGTCCGGCAGCGGAGCGCTGGCTGTCTTTACCAATCTGCTGAGCCAATATGGCCCGGACAGCCTCATCGGGCGCACTGCCAGCGTGCTGATGGGCTCGACCGAAACGACCTTTTACACGATTGCGCTGTACTGCTCCGCCTCCGGCATCCGCAAAAGCCGCTGGGCCGCTCCTGCCTCGCTGTGCGCCGACCTCACCGGCTTCCTCATCAGTGCCTTGGCGGTGCGTCGGATTTTTTCCTAATCGTCCGATTTCAGAAGGACTGCGCTCTGCCGCCAATCCTCCCCACAAGGGCGGATTCGGTCGGCAAACAGGCTGTACTGGTCTGCACAGCGGCTTTCCAGCTGGGCAGACTTCCATGCCGTCTCTCCGGATTCGGCAAGCCGTTTGAGGCTGGCAGAGACCGGCAGTGTGGCGGTCTGCTTCATACAGGAAAGGATTTCTCTGCCCCGCTCGTTCATCCCCAAAATCCGCAGATAGGGCGGCAGTGTCTGCTGCATCGTCTCGGGCAGAGACAAGAAGGCACTCATCACCAGCCGCCGCACCCGTGCCATCGGGTAGCGCTTGGTCTTGACCAGCTCATACAGCTCCTCGACGGTGCAGGCCTGTCGGCTTGCCTGAAGCAGACGGTTTTCCAGCCCCTCCGAAAGGTCTGGCAGTGCGGACAGCTGCTCCGCCGAAAGCCCTCTCAAGGTGGACAAGACCGCCCTCTCGCCGGTTTTCATCTGTGCCAGCTCACCGCGCTCTGCCGCCCGGCGATATAGCTCCCAGCAATTCTGCGGAAGATATTCCTGCACCCGGCTCCAATTCCCCTCCAACATCTGCCCGCGCAGAAAGCTCGCCGAGGCAAAGCCCGACTCCGGCTCTCCGTCGTGGGCATTTCCGATTCGGCTGATTGCCATCGGCTGGATTCTGCCGTCCGACAAAGCTGCCAGCTGTGCCAGATATTCCACCGCCAGAATGTTGTTGGGACGGCTCAGCACCGCTCCCACACGCTCCCCAAACACCTGCTCCACCGCCTGCTGTCTGGCTCTTGCAAAGGTGATGCCCTCTGCCATCCGCTCCCGCAGTGCCTGCTGCACCTGCGGATGCTCCAAAGCATCGGCAGCCTGACCCAGTAAGTCCTGTTCAGCGTCCTCCGCTCCAAAGGCCAGAACCTGCGCGCAGCCCATCGCACATACCAGACTGACCGCACCAAAGGCAAAGCGCTGCGCTCCGGCACAGGCATAGCTGACCGGCAGCTCCAGAATCAGGTCTGCCCCGTTTTCCAGTGCGGCACGCGCCCTCACCCGTTTGGGAAGGATGGCAGGTGTTCCCCGCTGGGTATAGTCCGGGCTCATCACCACTGCGATGTGGGTCGCTCCCCGCTGCCGTATCTGCTCGAGCTGCCACCGGTGTCCCTTGTGAAACGGGTTGTATTCCGCGATCACCGCTGCGACCTTCATTCCATTCCCTCCCTGACATTTTTTTGTCATATACCGGGATTTTTGCCCATTTTCCCGCAAAAAATCCCGCTGCTCTCACACTTTTCCTAAAATATTGCGTTCTCACACGAAAAATCGCTGTTTCTCTCTTGAAAAGTCCTGCCAGATATAATAATATATTAGGTGTATCAAGGTGTCAACCTTGCCTTCCGCCCCTCCTCGGGTCGGGCGGCATTAAATTTTATGGGAGGAATTTGAAATGAAAATTCTCGTTTTAAACTGTGGCAGCTCTTCTCTGAAGTATCAGCTGATCGACATGGAGAACGAACACGTTCTCACCAAAGGTCTGTGTGAAAGAATCGGTATCGACGGTTCTATTCTGACCCACAAGGTTCCGGGCAAAGACAACTACGTTGTTGAGACCCCAATGCCAGACCACTCTGTTGCTGTTCAGCTCGTACTCGATGCTCTGACCGACAAAGACCACGGCGTCATCGCTTCTGTTGATGAGATCAACGCAATCGGTCACCGCGTGCTCCACGGCGGAACAAAATTCACCAAATCCATCGTTGTAAACGCTGACGTAAAAGCTGCAATCCGCGAGTGCTTCGACCTTGGCCCTCTGCACAACCCTGCTAACCTGATGGGTATCGAGGCTTGCGAAAAAGTTTGTCCAGGCAAACCAAACGTTGCAGTATTCGACACCACCTTCGGTATGGGCATGGATGAAAAATCCTACCTGTACGCTATCCCACACGAATACTTCGAGAAATACGGCGTTCGCCGCTACGGCTTCCACGGAACCAGCCACGGCTTCGTTTCCAAAGAAGCAATCAAGTTCGGCAACCTGCCTGCTGATGCAAAAGTAATCGTTTGCCACATCGGCAACGGTGCTTCCATCTCTGCTTCCGTTGGCGGCAAATGTGTTGACACCTCCATGGGTCTGACCCCTCTGGAAGGTCTGATCATGGGTACCCGTTCCGGCGACCTTGACCCGGCTGTTATCCAGTACATCTGCAACAAGGAGAACAAGAGCGTTGACGAAGTTCTCAATATGCTCAACAAGAAATCCGGTCTGCTGGGCATGAGCGGCGGTCTGTCCTCTGACTGCCGTGACATCACTGCTGCTGCAGAAGAAGGTCACCATCTGGCAAAAGTTACTCTGGATGCTTACACCTACCGCATCGCAAAATATGTTGGCGCATACGCTGCTGCTATGAACGGCGTTGACGCAATCGCATTCACCGCCGGTGTTGGCGAAAACGACATCGAGATCCGCGAAGAGCTCTGTGAGAAATACTGGGGCTACCTCGGCGTGAAGATCGACAAAGAAGCAAACCACACCAGAGGCGAGAACAAAGTTGTTTCCACTGCTGATTCCAAAGTTAAAGTTATGGTTATCCCAACCAACGAAGAGCTGGCAATCGCAAGAGACACTCTGGCTCTCATCTAAGCTGCTTTTTCCCCAGCACCCTTGTCCGATTGGACAAGGGTGTTTTTTTGACCCTCCTCCCCGGAATCGGTAAAAAGCAAAAAATTCCCCCTGCGCTCCTCTTGCATCTTGTGGAGTATGCCTGTAAAATAGAAGATACCAGATTTGTTTTTTGTCCGATAACCAATCGAAAGGAAGAATGAGAATGCTGACACAGGAATGTCTGCAAGACGCTCTGCACTACGGCGAGTGCTTTGTCAAGCTCGGCAAGCCCGCCGAGTACATCCCGGAGCTGGCTCGGGTCAACAAGTATCACCTGGGGGTCTGCGTAGTCGGGCTGGATGGCTCGATTATGGAATGTGGGGATACCCGCACCCCGTTCACCATCCAAAGTATCTCCAAGCTGGCCTCCCTGATTCTGGCAATCGGCGACCGCGGAGCGGACTATCTGTTCCACGACAAGGTCGGCGTGGAGCCTACCGGCGACCCGTTCAACTCCATCGTCAAGCTGGAGACCAAGTCCCGCCCCTTTAACCCCTTTATCAATGCCGGCGCCATCACCGTTGCCAGCTGCATCGACGGAAAAAATGCTGACGAAAAGTTCGAGCGATTTTTAACCTTTGTCCGCAAGCTCTGCGGCAATCAGGAAATCTCGCTCAACGAGTCGGTCTACCTCTCCGAAAAGGCCACCGGCGACCGCAACCGTGCGCTGGCATACTACCTGAAGGCCAACGGCATCCTCGAAGGAAATGTTGAGGAATGTCTGGACTTCTACTTCCGGATGTGCTCGGTCAATGTCACTGCGGTGGACATCGCCCAAATCAGCGCGGTGCTGGCAAACCACGGCACCTGCCCCGGCACGCAGGAGGTCTTGATTCAGCCTCGCAGTGCCAAGGCGATTCGTGCCCTGATGCTGACCTGCGGGATGTACGACGGCTCCGGCGAATTTGCCATGTCGGTCGGCTTCCCTGCCAAGAGCGGCGTGGGCGGCGGTATTGCCGCTGCTCTGGTGGACCGGATGGGAATCGGTGTCTACGGCCCTGCTCTGGACGAAAAGGGCAACAGCATCGGCGGCATCAAGATTCTGGAATATCTGTCTGACAAGCTCGATTTTAATTTGTTCTAACAAAAAAGGAGTCTGAGAAAAATTCTCAGACTCCTTTTTTTACGCACCTTCGGCGCCATTTACGAAACGCTTATTCTTCTTTCCATTTTCCCTTTTTGTCAAAGAGTTTTTTCATCTTCTTTTCAATCGGGTAATATGGAGCCATAATGCCAATCAGGTCTACAATCAGCAGCACCTGCGCCATATACTGCGGTGGCAGGAACACCACGCCCAGCAGGGTAATCATCAGAGCGATGATGCCGATTGGAAGAATCAGCCGTCCATAGCTGATATGCGCATAGTACCAGGTATCCGGGCTTTTCAGCGACCACTCGGTTCGATAGCCAATGAAGAAATTCCATCCGCCGATGTCCGGATTTCTGGGATACTTCGGCGGTTTTTTGCGCCACCACAGCCCCCAGACAATCATGCCGATGGGGATTAAAAACAGCAACATTCTTGCAACATCCCTTTCTGAAAATATCTCCGATTATTATACCACACTTTTTTTTCGTTGTAAATTTCTCGCGCCCGAACCCTCCCAAAATTTCACCGATTCCGCAAATCGCCTCCCTTGACGGACTCTGTGCTTTTTTGTATACTGAGGATAGTTTTTACCGATTGGAGACACCCTCGTATGAAAAAATGGGATCACATTATCCTCGCTTCGATTGCAGGCGTCGCCGTTGTGCTGGCGCTTGTTTTTTGGCTGATGGGCAGCCGCAGTCAAAAGGCCTTTGCCATCGTTTCGATTGACGGAAAAACCGTCCTCACCCTCGACCTTGCCGCAGAGCCTGACCGTCAAATCGACCTTGCCGAATACGGCGTTCCGGTCGTGCTGGAAATTCGCGAGCACCGGATTTCCTTCCTCTCCTCCGACTGTCCGGACCACCTCTGCATGGGCTTCGGCTGGATTGACCACGAGCCGCAGAGCGCAGTCTGTATGCCCAATCGGGTGGCGGTGGTCATCAGCCCGACAGCAAATACTGACTAAAAAAAGCCCGAACCGTTGGTTCGGGCTTTTTGCTGTTCTCTTTGTGGCAGACGGGTTGCTTATTTCTCGTCTACTCTCTTTTTCCGCAGGTATTTATCGACTGCCTCGACCATGTTTTCCGGCATCTTTCTTGGAACCGGGAATACCACTGCGCCGACCATCCGGTCTGCGAAGGTCTGAACGAATGCAGCGGTCTTGCCCAGATTGTGGTAGTCCAGATAATCGATGACATCGTGACGGCAGTGAATCATCGCGCCGCCGCCTCTGCCAAATCGGCAGAAGTTGATTGCCGGAACGCCCTCGTTTGCAAACGGTACCGAGTCGCTGGAGTATACCTCCTGTGTAACGTCGGTGGAGAAGCCAACCTCTTTGGAGAGATACTCAACAAAGCGGCAGAGGGATTCGTCTGCCATGATGGCTGCCCAGTCTGCACCCAGCACAGAGCCGGCTACGTCGACGTTGATCATCAGCTGAACATCCTTGAGCTCCTCTTTGTGCGCTGCAACATAAGCCTTGGAGCCCAGCAGGCCAACCTCTTCCGAGCCATACCAGCAGAAGGTCAGGTTTCTCTTTGGAGGATTTTCCTGATAGTGGCGTGCCAGCTCCATCAGAATTGCCGAGCCTGCGCCGTTGTCATAAACACCGTGGCTGAATGGAACGCTGTCATAGTGTGCGCCGAAGGTGATGTTCTCTGCGGTCTCGTCGGTGCCCTTCATTCTCAGCACAACATTTCGGGAAGCGCGCTCTACATTGTCCTGAACCAGAGTAAAGGTCACGGTCTCCGGCTCGCCCTTTACCAGCTCCATTGCATCGATGGCACGCAGAACGCCGCCGGGGATGGTGCCGTAACGGGTTGCCCAGCTGCGCAGCTCACGCTCCGGCAGGTCGGTCTGGTCATGGACATCCGAAACATTTCCGTTCCAGGTCAGGAAAGCTGCTACGCCATAGCGAACCATCCGCTCGTATACTTCCTCGTTGACTCTGCCGCTGTTGACCAGAACGATCATACCCTTTTTATCATACAGATCGGCTTCGGTGCCCTGCTGGACATAGGCAAAGCGAGTGGTCAGGCCCTCTGCCGGTGTGCTGCCCGAACGACGATAGCCCTGTACTTCCCAATCGCGTCCCAGTGCGTTGAGCGCTACGGTGTGGATATCCGCAGTCTCCACCATAAATTCTTCAATCTCTGCCTTCATGCCGGCCTTTGCCAGCTCTTCACAGATGATGTTTGCCGCACGGGTCTCCTCCTCAGAGGTGCTGGTGCGGATAAAGTTGATTCGCTCCAAATCCTCATAGATGCGTTTTCCCATTGCCTCTGTGTTTTTCAAAATGTCCATTTTACACACTCCCATCTGATATTATAAATCGACTGGTTCCGTTGGGACTCCGTTCCTTCCCCGGGTCTTATGGTTTTCTTTCCAAAAATTCTGTCGGTTCTTTGGATATTTTGCTCTAAAAATATCCAGTTCAGCCCTATTTTTCTGTACGGATTCCCCTCAGGCTCTAGTATATCACAAACTTCCGGCGCTTGCAATCCCATATCGCATCCGGAATATCATGTATAAAAAACCGACCGCGCGGAACAGCTCCATGCGGTCGGTCGGGTTACTATTGATTTTTCTGATGGCACAGGTGGCAAGCCACAAAATGGTTTGGCTCCACCTCCAGCAGCTGCGGAGCTTCCTTCTCGCAGATTGGCATTGCAAAACGGCAACGCGGTCTGAATTTGCAGCCCGGCGGAGGATTAATCGGGCTTGGCACCTCGCCCTCGAGCTTGATGCGCTCACGGGTTGCCTCGCCGTCCGGGTCTGCCATCGGGATGGCAGAGATCAGCGCTTGGGTGTAAGGGTGCAGTGGCTTGTCGTACAGGTCATAGTTGCTTGCCAGCTCCACCATGCTGCCCAGGTACATAACGCCGACGCGGTCCGAGATATGCTTGACCATCGACAGGTCGTGGGAGATGAACAGGTAGGTCAGTCCAAACTCCTTTTGCAGCTTAATCAGCAGGTTGACAACCTGCGCCTGAATGGAAACGTCCAGCGCGGAAATCGGCTCGTCGCAGACGATGAACTTCGGCTCTACCGCCAACGCTCTTGCGATGCCGACACGCTGACGCTGGCCGCCGGACAGCTCGTGTGCAAAGCGGTTTGCATACTCTGCGCTCAGACCAACCTTGTTGAGCAGGTCGGCTACCCGGTCGTTTTTCTCCTGTTCGCTCAGATGAAAGTGAACATCCATTCCCTCCGAGATGATTTCTCCGATGGTCATACGAGGGTCCAGAGAAGCGTATGGGTCTTGGAAGATGACCTGAACGTTCTTTTTAAATTCCAGCAGGTCCTTGCCCTTGAGGGTGGAAATATCCTTGCCGTCAAAAACCACCTTGCCGGAGGTCGGCTCATAGAGCTTGATCATGGTGCGTCCGCAGGTGGTCTTGCCGCAGCCGGACTCGCCAACCAGACCCAGCGTCTCGCCGCGGCGGATGCTAACCGAGACATGGTCCACAGCCTTGAGCGTCTGCTTGCGTCCTGCTTTAAAGAACTTGCACAGGTCGGTGACCTCCAGAATATTGTCTGCGTTCTTCAGTGTTTCAATTACCTGATCCATTACTGAACCTCCCTGTCATAGAAGGATTTTACCTTTGGTGCGTTTGGATGCTGGAGCCAGCAGGATACCTTGTGTGTATCGGTGATGGCGGTTTCAAACGGATTGCGCTCCTTGCAGATTGGCATACAGTATTCGCATCGGGAAGCAAACGGGCAGCAGTTCAGCGGCAGGATCAAATCCGGAGGAGTGCCCTTGAGGGCGTACAGCTCCTGCTTTGCCTCCTTCGCCAGCTTCGGAACCGAGCTGAGCAGAGCCCATGTATAAGGATGCTTGGAATCATAAAAGATTTCCCGGGCAGTACCGCGCTCCACCACCTGACCGGCATACATGACCTGAATCCGGTCTGCAAAGTTTGCAACAACGCCCAAGTCGTGGGTGACCAGAATGATGGCGGTGTTCATCTTTTCCTTCAGCTCGCGCATCAAATCCATAATCTGCGCCTGAATGGTAACATCCAGCGCGGTGGTCGGCTCGTCTGCAATCAGGATATTCGGGCTGCACGCCAGCGCCATCGCAATCATGACACGCTGTCTCATACCGCCGGACATCTCATGCGGATAGCTGTCGATTCGTTTTTCTGCGCTCGGGATGTTGACCATCTTGAGCATCTTGATGGCTTCTTCTCTTGCTTCCTTTTTATTCAGACCCTTGTGGATACGCAGGCTTTCCATAATCTGCTTGCCCACGGTCATGGTCGGGTTCAGCGAGGTCATCGGGTCCTGAAAAATCATGCTAACCTCGTCGCCGCGGAACTTGCACAGTTCCTTTTTGTTCAGTGCCAGCACGTCCTTGCCGTCACAGATAATCTGAGAGCCTTCCTTAATAACAGCAAACGGAGCCTTGTGCAGGCGCAGAATCGACTTTGCTGTAACGGTCTTGCCGCAGCCGGACTCTCCGACAAAGGCAAGGGTCTCGCCGCGTTTGAGCTCGAAGCTCACTCCACGCACTGCCTTGACCTCACCGGCATAAGTATTGAAGGATACGCTGAGGTCTTTTACTTCCAAAATATTTTCTTTTTCCATCTTTGCATCCTCCTACTTTCTCAGTTTCGGGTCCAGTGCGTCGCGCAGGCCATCACCCAGCAGGGTAAAGGAGAGCATGGTCAGCGCAATCATCAGCGATGGGAAGAACAGCTGATAGGGATAGAACATGAAGTTCTGCTGTGCAGCCGAAGCCAGCGCACCCCAGCTGGTGTCTGGCGGCTGGATTCCCAGACCGATATAGCTCAGAAATGCCTCCGAGAAGATGTAGCCCGGGATATCAAAGGTGATGGCAACGATGATGATGCCGATGGTGTTTGGAATCATGTGGCGCATGATAATCTTCATTGGGGAAACGCCCAGTGCATTTGCCGCCAGAACATACTCCTGGCTCTTGAGCTGGAGCATCTGTCCGCGCACCAGACGGGCAATTCCGCACCATCCGGTCAGGGTCAGCGCCAGCATCATCGTACCGATGCTCTTGGAATCGGTCACAACGGAAATCAGGATTACGATAATCAGGTATGGAATACTCAGCAAAACCTCGACAATACGCATCATGATGTCGTCCACAATGCCGCCGAAGTAGGAGGCGATACCGCCGTAGATACAGCCGACCACGCTGGCAACCACCGCACCGACAACACCGATTGCCAGAGAAACACGGCCTGCCTGCCATACACGGGAGAACAGGTCACGGCCCAGCGAGTCGGTACCGAACCAATGCTCCGCATTCGGGGTCTGGTTGATGGCTTCGGTGTCGATTTCTTCAAAAGCATAGCCGGAGATGTATGGGCCGACAATGACCATCACGATCATCAGCAGGAGGATGAACAGCGCAACCAGTGCGATTTTATTCTCCCTGAGTCGTCTCCATGCGTCTGCCCAGTAGCCGACCTTTGGACGGGCGATGATGTCGCCGGAAAAGTCGTCTGTTCCGATAATCTGGAATTTCTCCGCCGGAATGTCTTCCCACTCCGCTGCAGAGGGGATATTCTGTTCTGTAGCCATAGGTTTCTCCTCCTTATTTAATGCGGATTCGCGGATCAAAGATGGTGTAGGCAATATCGATCAGCAGCTGTGCCACAACAAACAGGGCTGCCGCAAAGATGGTGGTACCGATAATCATGGTATAGTCACGGTCATTGATCGAAGAAATATAATAGAAGCCCAGACCCGGGATGCCAAAGATTTTCTCAATGACAAAGGAGCCGGTGAAGATACCGGAAATCTGTCCGCCCAGGATGGTGATGCAGGGCAGAAAAGCATTTTTCAGGACATGGTCCTTGATGATGTGGAAGCGGCTGACGCCCTTTGCCTCCGCAGTCAGGATATAGTCCTGTCCCATAACATCCAGCATATTGGCCTTGAGGTAACGGGCATAGGTCGCGATGGTGCCAAAGCACATGGCAACAACCGGCAGAACAAAGTTCTTCGGTTTACCCCAGCCGGTGGTTGGCAGAATCTGCCAGTGTACTGTAAAGACATACTGAAGCAGGGCCGCCAGTACAAAGACCGGGATGGTGATTCCCAGAATCGCAATAAACATCACCAGATAGTCCGGCCATTTATTTTTGTTGAGCGCCGCTACGATACCCAGTGTGACACCGATTGCCAGACCGACTGCCAGCGCAAGGCCGCCGATGGCGCCGGATACCTTGGAGTTGGTCAGCAGGGTATCGGTAATGCTCTTGCCAGGATATTTCAGCGATTCGCCCAAATCCCCATTGGTAATCAGGTTCTTCATAAAGATTGCATACTGCTCGGTCTTTGGCTTGTCCAGACCATATTTGGCATAATAGTTTGCCTTTGCCTGCTCCGGCAGCTTGTTTGCCATAGCGCCCAGCGGGTCGCCCGGAATCGAATGCATCATAAAAAAGGTCGCTGTTGCGATGATGAACAGCGTAACCAGCATATAGCCAATTCTTTTCAGGATGTACTTGAACATACTTTTCTCCCTTTTCCCAGCTTGTCTGAAACGCCTGAAAGGAACAGGCAGCGTCCGCTGCCTGTTCCCAAGCTCTTGTGTGTACCAGAGAAGCTGTCCTTATCCCCTTAGCAGAAGCTTATCTGCCGCTGGTGTAAACATACTTCAGACCGGTTGTGGTGAATGGCATGGTAGCCATGTTCTTCATGTAGCTGTAACGGTAGGTGTTTGCGGACTCGTTTACGATTGGGCACAGAGCGCAGCCTTCGTTAAAGAGGAGGTTCTCTGCTTCCTTGTACAGCTCAACGCGTTTTGCCTCGTCCATCTCAACAGCGGACTGTGCAATCAGCTCATCATATTTTTCGTTTTCCCAGAAGGTCGGGATGTTTCCGGAGTTGGAAACCATCAGAGAGAGCATTGCGTATGGGTCGTTGTAGTCGATGCCCCATACCATGTAGCCCATCTGATATTCGCCGGCATAGGTCTTGGACTGGAAGGTACCCCACTCGTTGAAGTCCAGAGTGATGTTGACGCCCAGAACATTCTTAAATACCTGCTGGTAATATTCGCCGTAGTTTTTAATCCACTGGTTGGTATCGCCCAGAGTGAAGGTAACACTCAGAGTGGATGGGTCAGAGCCCAGACCCAGCTCTTCCATACCCTTGAGCAGCAGCTCTTTTGGATCCTCGGATTCTGCCATAGCCTTCAGAGGCTCCTCTGCCTGGTCTCTGTAGTTGCCCAGCTCGCCGGTGGAAACGCCGTCCGGTACCCAGGAGTATGCAGGATACATGGTGTTGAAGTAGATGGTCTTTGCAACATCTTCACGGTTGATTGCCAGAGTGAAGGCTTTTCTGATGTTTTCATTCTGGAACAGCTCGTCCTTGGTGTTGAAGAAGTGGAAACGAACGGAAGGAGAAACATAGCTGACATGGTCAACATTTTCCATCGATTCGAATTTGTTCATCCATTCCGGTGTGCCGGTTCCGCAGGAGTCCAGAGAACCGTTGAGGAAGGAGTTGAAGATTGCGTTCTCATCGTTCATGATTTTGTAGGTAACGGTGGTCAGGTTGACGCTGTCTGCATCCCAGTACTGGTCATTCTTGGTCAGGACAATTTCGGACTGATGGGTCCAGGTGTCCATCTTGAATGGGCCGTTGTATACCAGGTTGGAAGCCTCTGCACCATAGGTCTCGCCGTACTGCTCTACGATGTCCTGACGCTGTGGAAGCATTGCACGGGTATCGGTCAGGGAGAGGAAGTATGGGGTTGGGCTTTCCAGAGTGAATTCCAGAGTCTTGTCATCGATTGCTTTTACGCCCAGCTCGGATGGGTCCATCTCGCCAGCCAGAACTGCGTTTGCATTCTTCACGCATGGCAGGAAGTAGGAGTTTGGAGAAGCAACCTCCGGAGTCATGGTTCTGGTGATGCCGTAAACATAGTCGTTTGCGGTAACATCCTTGCCATCAGACCATTTGTTTGCACGCAGATGGAAGGTCCAAACGGTGCCGTCCTCGTTGGATTCCCAGCTTTCTGCTGCTGCACCCTCGCGGACATTCTGACCGTCTTTTTCGGTCAGTCTGGTCAGTGGCTCCATCACGTTGTTGAGCAGACCGCCGCTGTAGGTGTCGTTGCCCTTTACGCTGTCCATGGTGGTTGGCTCAGAGAACAGGTAGCCGTTGAAGTACTGCTGAGCATCGAGTGTGTTGCCGTCGATTGTTTTTGCTTCCGCACTTGCCTCTGTATTTTCAGAAGAAGCGCCGATATTGGTCTCCTCATCCTTGCCGCCGCAGGCTGCCATCGAAAGCATCATTGCGCCTGCCAGCAGAGCTGCCAGAATTTTTTTCATTTTCATGATTTGTTTCTCCTTTCGGGACAATCCATTTCTCTCTTTATTTCACACAGCTTCCTTCCGGAAGGCTGTGCAACAAACTTGGGTCACACTGTTTCGTTTGGTCTGCCGTCGTCTGCCTGCCCGACCCCGTAGTGTCGTTCCAGCTCCTGACAGATTTGTGCTACCGAACCGCTTCGGTAACAGTCCAGCAGCTGCTGATGCCGCTGACAAAAGCTCTCCTGTGATTCGCTGCGCTGCATACAAAATGCCGGGAAGTTGCTCAGATCTGTGCTTTTCCAGATATGCGCCAGCTTATGAAAGCCAATCTGACCAATCACACATCCGTGGAACAGGTTGTCCTCCTGCGCCAGCTGATACCGGTCCTCTCCGAGCGACCGCATCCGTTCCAAACTTTCCTGCATCTGTTTGAGTGCCTCTGAGGAAATCTCGCCGCGACATAACCGAACTGCCAGCATCTCCAAGGTTGCCCTCAGCCAGCTGATTTCATCAAGATCCCGCTGGGTGATGTGGGTCACGGAACAGCCGATGTTCCGCTCATAGGTGATCAGACCCTCCTGTTCAATCTGGCGCAGGGCTTCCCGCACCGGTCCGCGGCTGACACCGAACAGCTCTGCAATCTCGTTTTCCTTGATGCGCTGTCCTGCCTCGAACTCTCCGCTCAGGATTTTTTTCCTGATTTCGTCCGCGACCTCCTGCCTCAGGGTCTTGTAGTTCAGTTTTGCCATTCTTTCCCCCCTGTGAATCAAGTGACGGTTGACTGTAGATTGTATGCTTGAAGATTGTCTACAATCTGCCGAACCGTATTGTAACACACTTGCTTATCCTTTGCAACAAAATCGCTCACACTTTGTTAATATGATTCATTTTTTATCCAACTATTTATGGCAATTTGCACAAGTTTCTCGCCTTTTTCCTAAATTTCCCACCGTTTCTCTTATCTTTCGGAACAATTTGATAACTCTTTCACACAGAATTTCCGCGCAAAAAAAGAGAAGCATCGGAACGAAATGTTCCGATGCTTCTCTTTTTTACAGGTCAAAATCGATTCGATACGGGAAATCCTCCACCGAGGTACCTCTGCTTTTGAGGTAGCCGCTGATGGTGTCCATGTAATGCTCCATCAATGCCTTGGAGATGCGCTGAACATCCCCGCTCTTGACTGCATCCAGCACCATCTGGTGGATGCGCTCCTGATTGCGGACTACATACTCGCTCTTGCCGGAGCCGCGGTAAAAGACGATGGTGTTCTCCCCCGCCATGCTGTCCCACAAGGTGTACAGTCGCTTGAACTGGGCCGCTTTGACGATGCACGCATGAAAGCGGTTGTCGTTTTCGATGGTTTCGTCGAACTGCTCCACGTCCCGAATGGAGGCCATGTCGCGGACAATCTGCTCCATCTCCGCAATCGTCTCCGGTGAAAAGACGCCGTCGCACATCTTCACCGCCAAAATTTCCAGATTGGCACGAAGCAGATAGACCTCATAGACATCCTGCACCGTAAACTCCTTGACCGAACATCCCACATGGGAGGTGTACTCCAGCAACCCCTCCTGCTCAATTTGACGCAGCGCCTCCCGAACCGGTCCTCGGCTAACCCCTAATTCCTGTGCAAGGTCCTGCTCTACGATGCGGGTTCCCGGCTCCAGCTCCCCGGTCAGGAGCATCATTCGAATCGCCTGGGTCACCTGCTCACGCAAGGTTTGGCGCACAATTTTTGCCATGTTTTCTCTTCCTCTCACGTCCCGGTACTGAATTTCTTTTCAGCAAAGGCTCAAAAATATTACCATTACGATAGCATAAGCCCAAAGCGTTTGCAAGGAAAAACCGCTTTTTTGGAAGGACAATCTGAAAGAATTTGTCAATTTATACAAATTTCCATCACATTCTCTGTCAGGGCAGGCTGAGCCTGCACCCGTTTCGCGTTGTTGGTTAGGAGTAAATTTGCACCCTTATGTTCTCGCGTAGGGCAATCATAAAGTTTTCGTCCACATTTTTCAAAAGGTGGCGGATTTCAAAGGCAGAGCCTTTGACCGACCTCCGCAGAGGGCGGAACGCTTTTTCCTTTCGGGCGCTCTTTGGAGAGTTTGAGAACCTTTCTGCAAGTGGAAAGGTTCTCAAGAGCCAAAATCACCCACCTTACCTTCCCTCGAAAAGTTCCCGGTGGGAAGTTTTCGAGCAGGGCAAGCTGAGCCTGCACCCTGTTCGCGTTGTTGGTTAAGCGTAACTTTGCACCCTTTCGCTCTCACGGCAAAGCAACCATAAAGTTTTCGGCCCCCGCAGAGGGCGGAACACTTTTTCTGCTAAGCTGCCCACACCCCAAATGGAGCGTTCCCTTGTCATTTTTCCTGATTTTCAACTGTGCCCTCTGCGCCATATCCCCAAATCATCCCCCATTTTGAGGTAACTTCTGTTGAAAATTACCATTAAGTTTTTCTGCCTTTTGTCTCTATCGCACAACATTTCCCCCGATGTGATGTTTTTTTCATCACCTGCCTAAATCAATTTTGCCAGTAATCGCGGACAAACTTGCTCCTCTTTTAAGCACATTCCCATTTTTCTTAGATAGAACCACTAAATTACGCAATAGCTCTTGATTCTTTCTGCCAAAGAAGTATAATTGGTGGGCGAAAAAATAATTCTGACAGATTCCAATAAAGGAGGCTTCCCTATGTCCTATCATTTTCTCCTCGATCTTGCCCTCATCCTGCTGACCACAAAGCTGTTCGGCATGGTCACCAAACGCTTCCAGCTGCCGCAGGTTGTCGGCGCGCTGATTGCCGGTCTGGTAATGGGCCCTGCTATGCTCAATATCATCCACAGCACCGAGTTCCTTTCCCAGCTGTCCGAGCTGGGCGTCATCGTCATGATGTTCACTGCCGGCCTTGGCACCAACCTGGATGACCTGAAACAGAGCGGCAAGCCCGGTCTGCTGGTCGCTTCGTTCGGTGTGTTAACTCCGCTGCTGGGCGGCACTCTGCTGGCATTCTTCTTTAATGATACCACCGCTCCCAACCACCTGCTGCAGGATGTGTTCATCGGTGTTGTTCTGACCGCTACCTCGGTTTCCATCACTGTTGCCGTCCTCAAGGAGCTTGGCAAGCTGACCACCCATGTAGGTAACACCATCCTTTCCGCAGCCCTCATCGACGATATCCTCGGTCTGGTTGCGCTGACCATCGTCACCAGCATCGGCGGTGCCGCGGATGTCAGCATCAGCATCGTCCTGATTAAAATTGTGGCCTTCTTCATCTTCCTTGCCGTGGTTGCAGTTCTGGCACAGAAATTCATGGCATGGTATGCTGCCCGCTTCAAATCTGCTGACCTTCAGCGCTACCCAATCTTCGCCTTCGTTCTGTGTCTGGTGCTGGCATTCTCTGCCGAGCATTTCTTCGGTGTCGCCGACATCATCGGTGCCTTCGCTGCCGGCCTGATTGTCTCCACCACCTCGAAAGCTAAATATATTGAGACCAAGTTCTCTCCGCTGTCCTACCTCCTGCTGACCCCAATCTTCTTTGCCAGCGTCGGCCTGAAGGTAGAGCTTCCGAAGATGGATGCAAAAATCCTGCTGTTTGCGCTCCTGCTCAGCGCAGTTGCGATTCTCGCCAAGATTATCGGCTGTGGATTCGGTGCTAAAATCTGCGGTATGAAGCCACACCAGTGCCTCCAGGTCGGTGTCGGCATGGCTTGCCGAGGCGAGGTTGCCTTGATTGTAGCCAATAAAGGAATCGCGATGGGCCTGATGCCTGACATCTTCTTTGGCCCAATCATCCTGATGGTCATCACCTGTGCGATTGCAACACCGGTCATGCTCAAGCTGGCATTCCGCAAGAGCCCGGCTTACGACGACCTTCAGGAAAGCACCTTGGTCGACCGTATGGAGGAGGTCGAGCAGTTGGACTACATCTCCGAAAACCTCATCCGTGCCAACAAGCATATGATGGATAAAAAGAACAAAAAGAAATAAGCGCTAGGGAAGGGACATCCGATTGGATGTCCCTTTTTGCAGGCTGATCATAAAATTTTCGTCCATCTTTTTTCAAAAGATAGATGAAAATTTTATGATTGCCCTGCCGCGAGAGCGTCAAGTTGCAAATTTACTCCTAACCAACAACGCGAAATGCCTGCAAGCTCAGCTTGCCTCATTTCCCGGGAAATATTCTCCAATCGCCGCCCCTCCTTTCCTCTCTGTTCGCAAAAAATGCACCGTCCTTTTACAAAATATCTATATTTTTTCCCTGTTCTTATTTAAAAAATACTGTTACAATCATAAACGAATCTCGAAATCGCCCCGAAAAACTGGCAAAAACGCCGTCTTTTCCAGCTTTCTTCCTCAGATAGCTTGAATCTCGAGCCGCAAACGCTTATAATAGGTAATGCTATTGTAAAATGGAAGTTGTCAGTTTATCAAAAATTGGGAAAGGAGCGGGTGCTCGGTGTCCACCCCGGAACATACCGATATGAATCAACCATCTGCTTCTGGTCTTTCCAAAAAGTTTGCCGACCTCGTACAGCTGATCTATGCAGTCTGCTATCTGGTCGGAGCAAGAATCATTCGATTTTTCCGCCGTTCCCGGCGAAGAATAAAGCGTGCCGCCCTGCACACCAAATGGGCTGTGCGTCGGTGGTACTTTGATCTTAAGGAACAGCGCACCATTGCGGCCTCTACCGAGGTCAAGTGGAAACGGAAGTGGCAGGATGCCTTTGCCCAAACCCGCTGTGCGCTGCTGGACTGGAAGAAACATCGCCAAACCGGCGGTCTGCATCTGAAGGAGCTGTTCGCTGCGCTGGCGCCTTCGGTCAAAATCATGGGCAGAGCGGTCAACTACCTTCTGCCGCTGGCAGGCATCATCATCCTCACCGCAACCATCCACCATTTCAGCACCCTGACCTTCGGTCTGCGGGTGCAGTATAATGGAGAACATATTGGATATATCTTATCAGAAGACGATTTCGCTCAGGCAGAAGCCAAGGTAAAGGAGCGTATCGTCAACGAAGCCTATCTGCCGCCGGAGGATAGCGTGCCAATCTACTCGCTGGAGGTGGTTGAAGCCGACCAGATTTCCGAGCAGAGCGTGCTGGTCAACAACATTATCCGCGCCTCCGGAAACGAAATCGAGGAAGCTGCCGGTCTGTATGTCGATGACCAGTTTATCGGTGCAGTATCGGACGGCGACGAGCTGCTGATGAGCTTAAAATCCCGAAAGGACGGAACCTATCAGCCGGGCTCGATTGCCTTTGAGGAATCCTCCGAGGAGGAAGAGGAGGAAGCTCCTGCCGAAAACCCCGACTCCGAGCCGGACCAGCCGGAAAAACCGGCCTCCACCACCCTGCAAAAAACCTACACCATTCAGGAGGGCGATTCTCCGTGGTCGATTGCCAATGAATTTGGCATCTCCACACAGGATATTATCGACCTCAACCCCGAGGTCAGCAAGACTATGCGGGTCGGTGAGGTGCTGATTCTCTCCAAGGAATCCGTCTCCATCTCCTCCGAGCCGGAGGAAACCACCGAATCGGAGCCGGAGGAAACTGCCGAGCCGGAAGCCTCCGAGGATTCGGACACCCCTTCTCAAAAAACCTATACCGTCCAGCTGGGCGACTCTCCGTGGTCGATTGCCAACGAGTTCGGCATCTCCATGCAGGATTTGATGGACCTCAACCCCGAGATCAGCAAGAGCATGAAGGTCGGCGATGTGGTCATCCTCGTCGATGGCGCCGCAATCGAAACCGAGGACGATTCCAAGGACGACCAGACCAAGGCCGAGAGCAAGCCCTCCAATCCAAACGAAACGGTCAGCTTCGTGCAGTCTATCCGTCTGGAAAAGGGTCTCTATCCGGTGTCCTCCATCGAGACGCTGGACAGCATCAATCAGAAGCTCGACCAGGTCGTTGCCGGCGAGCAGACCTATACCATCCAGTCGGGTGATTCTCCGTGGTCGATTGCCGACCAATTCGATATTTCCATCCAAACGCTGGTCAACCTCAACCCCGAGGTCAGCAAGACCATGCTGGTCGGTCAGACCTTCATCATTTCAAAGGAGCAGCCGTTCCTGCAAACCAAGGTCGTCCGCACGGTGACCGAGGAGGTCGACATCAATTTTGAGACCAAGACCGAGGTAGACCAGAACAAGCAGAAGAGCTACCATAAGGTTGTTCAGGAGGGTCAAAAGGGTCTGGAAGCCGTCACCAGCGAGGTCACCTACATCGACGGATACGAGACCGAACGAACCGTTGTCTCCCGAACCGTTCTGAAGGAACCGGTCAATGCCGAAATCGTGGTCGGCTCTCTGACCAACTCCGCGTATAATTTCTCCGGCTCTGCCTCCGCTTCCACGCAGAGCAACGTCGGCGGCTATATCTGGCCGGTCAACGGCGGCTATATCTCCTGCCCAATCTGGGGCTACAGCGGACACACCGGCACCGACATCGCCGCTCCGTCCGGTACTACCATCTGGGCGTCCAAGTCGGGAACCGTTTCCTATGCAGGCTGGTCCAACGGATATGGCTATAATATCCAGATTGACCACGGCGACGGCACCAAGACCCGCTATGCACATTGCAGCAGCCTTGCCGTCTACTCCGGCCAGCAGGTCGGCCAAGGACAGGTCATCGGCTATGTCGGAAGAACCGGTTGGGCAACCGGAAACCACTGCCACTTTGAAATCATCAGCAACGGCAGCTTCCTGGATGCGCGCAACTATATCGGCTACAGCCACTAACGCAAAAAATTTGCTCCCCCATTTTTTGAATGGGGGAGCTTTTTTCTGCCCATCCTCTCTGTCAGAAGAAGGGAGGCGGGACGGATGCACTTTTGGAATCGAGCCCAGTGGAGACTGTTTTGGCAGAGCTTTTGGGTCAGCCTGATCATGCTGGGATTTCTGACCGGCTTTCTCTATCTCTCCTGCGGCCATGTTCAGGAGCCGGTCATTTCGGTGACCCTCTCCTCCTCCCAGCCTTTGGAGAATTCCGAGATAGACTGCTGCTCCTTCTCGTTCTTGGGATGGCATACCAGAATTTCCGAACAGGAGCTGGAGCAGCTTTCCCAGCAGATTTCCGCGCTTTACCGCCAATATGGAGTCCTCATTCCCGCCCGCTGGCGGGTCATCAAGATGGCAGCGGAGTACATTTTTCAAATAGGCTGAGCCTGCACGAGGGCAATAAAGTTTTCGTCCACCTTTTTCAAAAGGTGGTGGATTCCAAAGGCAACGCCTTTGGCCGACCTCCGCAGAGGGCGGAACACCTTTATCGTCAGGCGCTCTTGGGAGAGTTTGAGAACCTTTCTGCAAGGCAGGCTGAGCCTGCACCCAGTTCGCGTTGTTGGCTAGGAGTAAGTTCGCACCCTTACGCTCTCGCGGCAGGGCAGGCTCAGCGATCTGCTCTGCTGTCCACCTCAAAAGTTCCCGACGGGAACTTTTGGCAAGCTCAGCCTGCCTAGACCTCTTTCTTGCGGACAATCCGAATCGAAATGCGGACGGACAGCAGAATTCCAATCAGCAGCACCAGAAAAACGCCGCCGAGAATCAGCTCGACCCCCACCGTAAATTCGGAAAATTCCTTCCGGAGAACGGTGATCATCCCCATAAAAATACCGGCCGGGATGAGCATGACCAGCAGCTGAATCAGCCTGCTCTTGGCAACCCCCAGCTTGTAGTAAATCGGGACCGTGACCGAAATGGTGTACATCTGCATCGCCGCCGTCCCCATCAGGATAACCCCTATTTCGTACAGCGGCACCCGCATGACCAGCAGATACATCAGCCCCAGCACCAGGGTCACCAGCGCAGCAATCCCAAAGGAGAGGTATCGGGCCAGCACCACCTGTCGGACAGAAAGCGGAATCACCCTCTGATATTTTTCCCAGTGGTAAAATTCATCGTAGGAAAAAAGATTGCCCATGTAGGAAATACTCATGATTCCCAACATCAACGCTGGCATTTGCGGCTTTCCGACCGCACTCCATGCCACCATAAAAACCAGATACACAATGGCGATGCTCTTGAGCAGCCGCCGGATGGAAAACAGGTCGTTTAACAGAAATCCTTTCATATTCTTCCCTTCCCTCTCTTTTACTGCCGGTGAACCTCGTTGCGGCAGAGCATCACCATCATCTCGTCCAGATTCAGACGGTCCAGCAGGATGTCCGGGTACTCTCGTTCAAATCGCACCCTGTCATTGATCAGCGCTTGGCTGCCATAGGGGCCGTCCTGTATCGCCTCGACCAAAGAGCTGTCCACCGCAGCCAGCGTCTGCCGGTCCGCACGGGCAATCCCGTACCCGTAAATCAGCTCGTCCTTGTTCTTGCTCAGCATCACCCTGCCCTGATGGATGAGGGTGATGTAGTCCGCGATGCGCTCCAAATCGCCGGTCATGTGGGAGGACACCAGAATCGAGCGCTTGCCGTCCGAGATAAACTCCAAAAACAAATCCAGAATCTCGGCACGAACCACCGGGTCCAAGCCGCTGGTCGGCTCGTCCAGAATCAACAGCCGGGCATGATGGCTCATTGCCACTGCCAGCGACAACTTCATCTTCATTCCCCGGGAAAAGTCCTTGAGCTCCTTTTTGTCCGGCAGGCGGAATCGGACCAAATATTCCTCATAAGCCTGCTGGTCCCAGTTCGGATAGATGCCCTGCATCACCTTGCCCAGATGGGAGACGAACAGTGTCTGATTAAACGGCAGCTCATCGAACACCACCCCGATTTGAGCGCGGTCCTGCTCGGTGACCCCCTCGTGTCCGAAGATTGAAACGCTGCCGCTGTCCGCCTGCGCCATCCCAAGGATGATTCTCATGGTGGTCGATTTCCCGGCGCCGTTTTCGCCGATCAGCCCCATAATTGCTCCCTCCGGCAGCTCAAAACTAATCTTGTCGAGTAAAAACTGCGGATACTGCTTGTGTATCTCTTTGACCTGTAACACCATCATCTTGTCCCCTTTCCAGTATCAATCCTCATACAAAAGGCTGAGCATCTCGCCAAGCTCCTCCAACGAAATGGAGGCCGCCTTTGCCTGCTCCACTGCCTTTTCCAAAATCTGCTCGACCTGTTTTCGTTTTTCTTCCCGCATCAGCTCCAGATTGCGCGGTGCAACAAAGCACCCCTTCCCTGCAACCACCACCACAAAGCCATCCCGCTCCAAATCCTCATAGGCACGCTTGGTCGTGATGACACTGATGTGAAGATCCCGCGCCAGAGCACGCATTGAGGGCAGGGCCTGCCCTTCCGAAAGTTCCCCCGAAAGGATGCAGGCTTTGATTTGGTCTGTGATTTGCTCATAAATCGGGTGTCCGCTGGAATTACTAATGATGAGATTCAAAGAATCACCGTTCCTTCTTGCGTATATACTGTATATATCGTATATATACAGTATCACACTTTTCCCTTGCTGTCAACCATGCAACTGCCCCCAAACCAACTTTTCCGTCTCCATGCAAAGGCGCTTGGTGGAAAAGTTCATGATTCGGTAGTATAATAGGGGAAGAAATCGAACTTCACCAAACGGGAGGATCACCGATGAAGCAACTCTTTCACGATAAACTCTACCTCTGCCTGCAAGGGGCGGCGGTCGTGCTAACCCTTGTCTACCTGCTGTATTCCCGCGGCTACCAGCACACCCCGGTCTGGGCCAGCTGGCTAGCGGCGATGGCTTTGTTTGCAGGCACCGTCCTGTACAGCGCTGTCAAAAAAAGATGGATTGCCACCGCCATCAATCTGGCAGCCGCCATCCTGCTGTTTTTGAGCCTGATGATTCTTCCCTACAGTATCTAAGGAGGTAACACCCATGAACCAAATTAAGCGCATTACCCGAGCGGAGGATTTCCCCGGCACCGACCCCCGCCGCGTTACCGCTGGAAATGCCTACTGGATGAACGACCATCCGGTTTACTTCGACTTTTTCGACCGGGACAAGGTGGTCATCTATGGCTTGGAGGACGCGGATGATGAAGCGCTCGATGCCCTGATTGACGAGTTCCGCTTTTACAATTACCATGTCACCTTCTTCTTCGCCCCGACCGGCAGGCTGCTGCGCACCTTCGAGCCGGTGGCGTTGACCAAGGTTCGCATCGATTCGCTTCAGCCCTCCCAGTTTTATGTCAACCAGAGCAAGCTGGAGATGTGCGGGCACTGGCTGGAAATCGAGGACGAGCTGTTGATTCCGGTCGCTCCCTATACCAACCATATCTGCGATGGACATACCCGCCTGTACGCCGCAGTCCAAAAGGGAATCACCCACTGCTACACCTATGTCTGCGAGGATGCCGGAGCGTATCTTGACGACTTTGTCCGCATGGCGCAGGAGCGTGGAATTCACTCGATCAGCGACCTTCATCCGCTGCCTCAGGAGGACTACCAAAAGCTGTGGCATCAGTTCTGCGACGATTATTTTTCTGCAAAACAAAACGATTAGAGCAGGAGGGTCACCCGAACGCAGTGCGTTCGGGTGACCCTCTCGTTTAAAGATAATGAAGATAATAAAGTTTTCGTCCATCTTTTTCAAAAGGTGGCGAATTTCAAAGGCAGAGCCTTTGACCGACCTCCGCAGAGGGCGGAACATCTTTATCGTCAGGCGCTCTTTGGAGAGTTTGAGAACCTTTCTGCAAGAGGAAAAGTTCTCAAGCAGGCTGAGCCTGCACCCATTTCGCGTTGTTGGTTAAGTGCAAACTTGCGGCTTGACGCTCTCGCGGCAGGGCAATTATAAAGTTTTCGTCCACCTTTTTTCAAAAGGTGGCAGTTTCCAAAGACAGCGTCTTTGGCCGACCTCCGCAGAGGGCGGAACATCTTTATCGTCAGGCGCTCTTTGGAGAGTTTGAGAACCTTTCTGCAAGAGGAAAAGTTCTCAAGCAGGCTGAGCCTGCACCCATTTCGCGTTATTGGCTAGGTGCAAACTTGCTGCTTCACGCTCTCGCGCAGGTCGAGAGTCCTCCGTCCTCTCTCGTTTGAGAAAAGAAAAACTTTCTAATTTTAGGTTGAGCCTGCACCCATCTCGCGTTATTGGCTAGGTGCAAACTTGTAGATTCACGCTCTCTCGTTTGAGAAATCCACAATACCCTAAATTCTAAGCTCAGCCTGAGGAGGTCATCCAAATGCTGTATCTTCCTGCGGAGGTTTCTCTGATGGAAACCGCTCGCTATGCGCTGGGAACCCAGCCGCCGCTGCCGCTTCCCGCTAGTCTGGCCGCCTCGGCACAGAGCGCCGTTGAGGAGCTTCTCCGCTCCTGTCTGCCGCAGTATCATTCCCGCATCCTCCCGATTGCGGAGCTGCCGGACATCCTGCTCAGCGGGCAGGACATCCGCCGCCATCTGGACGGGTGCGAGCGCTGTGTTCTGCTTGCTACAACGCTGGGCGCACAGGCCGACACGCTGATTCGCCGGGCTCAAATCATCGACATGAATCGAGCGCTGTGGCTGGATGCCGCCGCCTCTGCTGCCATCGAAGCGGTTTGCGATGCGGTGCAAGCCTCCCTCTCTGCCGCTCTGCACTGTGGGCTGACCGCCCGATTCAGCTGCGGATACGGGGACCTTCCTCTTGCGGCGCAGGGCGCGATGCTGGAGCTGTTGGACGCTCCGCGAAAAATCGGGCTGACCTTGGGCGAATCCGGGATGATGATTCCCCTCAAATCAGTCACTGCCCTGATGGGGATTCTGCCGAACCAAGCAGCCCCAAGCGGGCAACCACTTCTCTGCACCCGATGCAGATTGTATCAAAACGGCTGTGACGGCACCCGATGCCGAAGCAGCAGCGAGTAAGGGAGAACGAGAATGAAAGCAAATCTAATTGATTCTCTGCGCCGCGGCGACCGCTTCTGGCTGATGGACGGTGCAATGGGAACCCAGCTGCAAAAGCGCGGTATGCCTGCCGGAGCCAAGCCCGAGCTGCTCAACCTGACCCACCCCGAGATGGTCACAGCGGTGCATCGGGACTATCTGGCGGCAGGAGCAGAAATTTTGTACACCAATACCTTCGGCGCCAACCGCCGCAAGCTGGCCTCCTGCGGATATTCCCCGAAAGAGGTCATCTTTGCCGCGGTGCAGAATGCACGAACTGCCGGAGGAGATGCGCTGGTTGCGCTGGACATCGGGCCAATCGGCGAGCTGCTCGAGCCCACCGGAACGCTGCGCTTCGAGGACGCCTACACCCTCTTTCAGGAACAGGCCGCTGCCGGCATTGCCGCCGGAGTTGACCTCATCGTCGTAGAAACGATGACCGATCTCTACGAGGTCAAGGCTGCCATCCTTGCGGTCAAGGAAACCTGTGAACAGCTCGGCAAGCCGCTTCCTCTGCTGGTTTCCATGACCTTTGAGGCAAACGGACGAACCTTCACCGGCTGCTGCATCCCTTCGATGGCGGCGGTGATTGAGGGTTTGGGCGCAGATGCCATCGGCTTCAACTGCTCGCTCGGCCCACAGGAGCTGCTCGCGCTGACCCGACAGCTTTGGGAATCCACCTCCCTGCCCATCTTCCTGAAGCCGAATGCCGGTCTGCCCGACCCGCAAACCGGCCACTACCATATTTCCCCGGAAATATTCGCTCAGACCTTGGAGGATTACCTTCCGCTGGGCATTCATCTGTTCGGCGGCTGCTGCGGCACCGACCCGTCCTTTCTTGCCGCAGTCCATCGGATGCTTTCCCATCACACCCCTTCCCCGAACCCTGCTCGTCCTCCGCGGATTCCCTGCGTGTGTACTCCCACCACCTTTGTTCCCATCGACCGGGTGCGGGTCATCGGCGAGCGCATCAACCCCACCGGCAAGCCGCAGATGAAGCAGGCTGTCCTGACCGAGGACTTTGATTACATCCTCCGTCAGGGAATCGAGCAGGTCGAGGCAGGCGCCGACATTCTGGATGTCAACGTCGGTGTCCCCGGCGTTGCGGAAACGACTCTGCTGCCGCTGACCGTCAAAAAGCTGCAAAGCGTTCTGGACGCTCCCTTGCAGCTGGACTGCTCCAACCCCGCTGCCATTGAACAGGCACTTCGGGTCTGCAACGGCAAGCCCATCGTCAATTCGGTCAACGGAGAGGAACGGTCGATGGAAACGATTCTGCCGCTGGTCAAAAAATACGGAGCGGCGGTGGTCGCTCTGACGCTGGACGAAAACGGAATCCCACTGTCTGTCGAGGAGCGCTTTGCCATCGCCGAGCGCATCGTTAACCGCGCGATTGCCTATGGGATTGCCCGTGAGGATGTCTTTGTGGACTGCCTGACCCTGACCGCCTCCGCACAGCAGGCAGAGGTAGTGGAAACGCTGCGTGCTCTGCGGATGGTTCGGGAGCGGCTGGGCGTCCGCACCGTGCTGGGCGTCTCGAATATCTCGTTTGGCCTGCCCAACCGGGAGCTGCTCAACCACAGCTTTTTGCTGATGGCGCTTCAGGCCGGTTTGGATTTGCCGATTCTCAACCCCAACACCGCCTCGATGATGGATGCCATCCGCGCCTTCGAGGTGCTGTACAATCAGGATCGGCGCGCCGAACGCTACATCGCGCACTTTCAGGCACAGCCGGAGCAGGCACTGACCGTCTGTTCCGCTCCGCCTCCGAAGGCTGTTTCCCTCCCGGATGGACTGGGCAAGGCGGTCTATCAGGGACTGGGGGAGGAGGTGCGCCGTCAGGTCTCCCTTCTGCTGGAGCACCAGCCGCCGCAGGCGGTCATCAACGAACAGCTGATTCCTGCGCTGGACCGGGTCGGTCAGGATTTTGAATCCGGAACGCTTTTTCTGCCTCAGATGATTCAGTCCGCACAGGCGGCTCAGGCAGGATTTGCGGTCATCCGCCAATTTTTAAAGGCGCATCCGCAGCAAGAGGCCACCACCGACACCGCAGACCGCCGCATCATTCTGGCAACGGTGCAGGGAGATGTCCACGACATCGGGAAAAATATCGTGCGGGTCATTCTGGAAAACTACGGCTACCCGGTCATCGACCTCGGAAAGGATGTCGCTCCCGAAGCGGTCGTTGAAGCCATCGAGCAGTATCAGGTTCGGCTGGTGGGATTAAGCGCCCTGATGACGACCACCCTGCACAGCATGGAGCGGACGATTGCTGCCATCCGTGCGCGCGGGCTGGACTGCCGCATCATGGTCGGCGGCGCAGTGCTGACCGAGGATTATGCCAAAAAAATCGGCGCTGATTTCTATGCAAAGGATGCCAAAGCCTCCGCAGATATTGCCCGGGAAATTCTGGGATAGGACAAGCTCGTCCCCAAAATTTGCAGGATATCCTGTCAAAATCCTGCATTTTGCTTCCTTTAAAAATTTTCAAATCAGGCTTTCCTACAAAACTTTGTGAAAAATTACACAAGTTTGTCCATTCTTCTCCCCTTTCCCTCTGCAAAAGGGAAAACCTTTGTTAATTTAATGCAAAACCCGGCATTTCGCCCTTGAAAAAGACCCGCTGATAGATTACAATAGACTTAAATTGTAGAGATTTTCCTCTGCATCACACTCCCCTGACAATCCGTCAGCCGCCTCTTGCACCGAACCCTGTGCCCCGCGCAGCAGTCGGCTCGCCCGGCGGCAGGATTTTCAGGCTGTTTCTAACAGAAAGGCAGGTCATCAAAATGAATTCTCTGAACAAGAAAACCATCGAAGATGTTGAGGTATCCGGTAAACGCGTTCTGGTACGCTGTGATTTCAATGTACCGCTCAAGGACGGCGTCATCACCAACGACAAGCGCATCGTTGCTGCGCTGCCAACCATCCAGTATCTGACCAGCCATCAGGCAAAGGTCATCCTCTGCTCCCATCTGGGCAGACCGAAGGGTGAATATAAAGAAGAATTCTCTCTGGCTCCTGTCGCTGCAAGATTGTCCGAGCTGCTGGGTCAAGAGGTGAAGCTCGCTCGCGACGAAAATGTGGTCGGCGAAAATGCCAAAGCCCTGTCTGCCGCTATGAAGGACGGCGACGTTATCCTGCTGGAAAATGTCCGTTTCAGAAAAGAGGAGACCAAAAACGAGGAAAGCTTCTCCAAGGAGCTGGCTTCTCTGGCAGACCTCTATGTCAATGATGCCTTCGGCACCGCACACCGCGCACACTGCTCGACCACCGGTGTTGCTTCCTATCTGCCGGCTGTCTGCGGCTATCTGATCCAGAAAGAAATTTCCGTTATGGGTCAGGCGCTTAACAATCCAAAGCGTCCTCTGGTTGCAATCCTGGGCGGCGCAAAGGTTTCGGACAAGATTGGCGTCATCAACAACCTGCTCGACAAGGTCGACACTCTGATTGTCGGCGGCGGCATGGCATACACCTTCTTCAAGGCAAAGGGCTACGGCGTTGGCGCTTCCCTGTGCGAGGACGACAAGGTAGAGCTTGCCAAGGAAATGCTCAAGAAAGCAGAAGAAAAAGGCGTTCGCTTCCTGTTGCCGGTTGATAACAAGCTCGGCGACAAGTTTGCCGAGGACTGCGCTTCCTGCTACGCAGACTCCGACAAGATTCCGGACGGCTGGATGGGCATGGACATCGGTCCAAAATCCATCGAGCTGTTCTGCGACGCTGTCAAGGATGCCGGCACCGTCATCTGGAACGGCCCAATGGGTGTCTTTGAATTCCCTGCCTTTGCAGAAGGCACACTGGAGGTTGCCAAGGCAATCGCTGATTCGGGCGCAATCTCCATCATCGGCGGCGGCGACAGCGTTGCTGCTGTTACCAAGCTGGGCTTCGCCGACAAGATGACCCACATCTCGACCGGCGGCGGTGCTTCTCTGGAATTCCTCGAAGGTCTGGAGCTGCCGGGAATCGCTGCCCTGAACGACAAATAAGACCTTACGCAAAACAGATGCCGGGCAGGGGCGCATCACCGTCCCCATCCCCGCATCTGTTTTTTCCTAAGCTTCGCGCTTTCACCGAAAGGACTGGAATCTATGTATTATCACGACCCCTTTTTCTCCTCCTTGCCCTTCCTGCTGACCCCGCTTGCGGTGGTCCGGATCGCACTCTATCTGGCAAGCTCGTGGGGGATTTATGCGATGGCAAACAATACCGGCATGAAAAGCCCCTGGATGGCATGGGTCCCCTTCGCGAAGGATTACCTGATGGGCAGCTTGGCAGACCGTTATCACAATACCCTCCACGAAAAAAAGACCCATTTTCATCTCTGGCTCACCCTGCTGGGTGTGACTCAGGCTCCGCTGACTGTCCTGTCCATCATGGTCTTTGGGGTGGTGTTATTCCTGTTTTCCTATGCTCCCACCTCCATCATCCTGTTGATGGTGCTTTCGATCTTTTTGATTGCAGCCATCGAGCTGCTGTATCAGGTCTGCTACCTGGTGGCGTTCTATAATGTTGTTTTGGACTTTGAGCCAAACCGCGCTATCCTCTATACCGTTCTCGCATTCTTTGGTCTGGGAGGAGTCTGCCTGATGCTGTGCCGCAACAATGTGCCGGTCGGTGTCGCCGGAAAATGTGGGCCCACCCAGCCGAAATATCACGTTCACCCGTAACTCTCATTTCAGAAAGGAAGTATTTTCACATGAATCAAGCACTCCGCAAAGCCGTTGTGGCTGGAAACTGGAAGATGAACAACGACCGCAAAGCCGCAAAAGCGCTGATTACTGAGCTGGCTCCGCTGGTCAAGGACGCTGCCTGTGAGGTTGTTCTCTGTGTGCCGTTCACCAATCTGGAAACTGCCCTCACCCTCTGCGATGGAACCAACCTGCACGTCGGTGCAGAAAACTGCCATTGGGCAAAATCGGGCGCATTCACCGGAGAGATTTCCGCTGAAATGCTTGCCGAGATGGGCGTTGAATATGTCATCATCGGCCACTCGGAGCGCAGACAGTACTTCGGCGAGACCGACCAGACAGTCAATGCCAGAGTTCGTGCCGCTCTGGATGCCGGACTGAAGGTCATCCTCTGCGTGGGCGAGGTGCTCGAGCAGCGTGAGCAGGGTATTACCGAGGAGATTGTCAGCCTCCAGACCAAGGTTGCTCTGGGCGGTGTCAGCCGGGAAGAGCTTGCAAACATCATCATCGCTTACGAGCCGGTCTGGGCAATCGGCACCGGCAAAACCGCAACCGCTGACCAGGCCGAGGAGGTCTGCTCCATCATCCGCGGTGTTGTTTCCAAACTGTACGACCAGTCTGCCGCAGATGCGCTGACCATCCAGTACGGCGGCTCGATGAAACCGGGCAACGCCAAAGAGCTGTTGAGCAAAGAGGACGTCGATGGCGGTCTCATCGGCGGCGCTGCTCTGGTTGCCAAGGATTTCGCAGCCATCATCGACGCTGCCAGATAGCCCCAATCCTCATCCTATCAGAAGGTGATTATCATGAAACATCCTCTTGTCTTAATGATTCTGGACGGCTTCGGCATCAACCATGCCGATTATGGAAACGCCATCCATGCCGCCCATAAGCCCAACCTCGACCGCTATTTCGCACAGTACCCTCACACCCAGCTGGGAGCCTCCGGTCTGGATGTCGGTCTGCCGGACGGTCAGATGGGCAACTCCGAGGTCGGGCACACCAATATTGGTGCCGGACGGGTGGTTTATCAGGAGCTGACCCGCATCACCAAATCCATTCAGGACGGTGATTTCTTCCAGAACGAAGCGCTGACCGGCGCGATGGAAAACTGCCGCAAAAACGGCACCGCCCTCCACCTGATGGGCCTTGTGTCCGACGGCGGTGTTCACAGCCATATCGAGCATCTGTTCGGGCTTCTGGAGATGGCAAAGAAAAACGGCCTCTCGCAGGTTTATGTTCACTGCTTCCTCGACGGAAGGGACGTTCCGCCGTCCTCCGGCAAGGATTATGTCGCACAGCTTCAGGCAAAGCTCACCGAGCTGAACCTCGGCAAAATCGCTTCGGTGATGGGACGCTACTATGCGATGGACCGCGATAACCGTTGGGAACGGGTGCAGAAGGCCTATGATGCCCTTGTTTTGGGAGAGGGCAACCACTGCGACGATGCCGTTCGTGCAGTGGAGGACTCCTACGCTGCCGGCGTCACCGACGAATTTGTGGTTCCCTGCGTCATCGGCGACCCGCATCAGGGCAGAATCTCCGCCAACGATTCGGTCGTGTTCTTCAACTTCCGTCCGGACCGCGCCAGAGAAATCACCCGGACGCTGGTTGACCCGGAGTTCAGCGGATTTGCCCGCAGTGCGTTCCCGCTCTACTATGTCTGCATGACCCAGTACGATGCCACCATGCCGAATGTGCAGGTTGCATTCAAGCCGCAGAGCCTCGACGACACCTTCGGCGAATACATCTCCAAGCAGGGGCTGCATCAGCTGCGAATTGCCGAGACCGAGAAATATGCCCATGTCACCTTCTTCTTTAATGGCGGCGTGGAAACCGTTTCGCCCGGCGAGGACCGTGCGCTCATCAGCTCCCCGAAGGTTGCGACCTATGACCTGAAGCCGGAGATGAGCGCCTACGAGGTGACCGACGAGCTGCTGCGCCGACTGGACAGCGGGAAGTACGATGTTGTCATCCTCAACTATGCCAACTGCGACATGGTCGGACACACCGGTGTCTTTGATGCGGCGGTCAAGGCCGTCGAAGCCGTTGACAGCTGCGTGGGCAAGGTGGTGGAGAAGGTGCTGGCGATGCAGGGCACCGTTCTGCTGACCGCCGACCACGGCAACGCCGACCGGATGTACGACGAGGACGGCTCCCCGTTCACCGCGCACACCACCAACCCGGTTCCGTTTTTGGTCATCGGACAGGGCGACTGCAAGCTGCGCGAAGGCAAGCTCGCAGACATCGCACCGACCATGCTGAAAATCCTCGGCCTGCCAAAACCGGAAAGCATGAGCGGAGAGAGCATAATTTTATAGAGATAAAAAAACAAAAGTCCATCCCTCTTGGGGTGGGCTTTTGCTTTGATGAATCTATTTTGCTGTATTAGATAATTGCTGGCATTACTCTTGTTTTGACTATATTCTTACCCTAAATTTGTAGTCAGTTCCTTCATATGTCAAAATACCCTTAATAGTAATATCAGCAGGGGAGCTTTTATTTTGTTTAATTTTTTCGTCATCCAAAATAAGCTCTATATCGTTGCTGTCCTCAAGAACAACAGGCTGATTTTCCGAGCCTGATACAGAAAGGGTAAGGTCGTGCAGGTCGCAGTCCTTTTCCTCGAAGGAAATCTTCAGCGAGTGAAGATTTCCGTTATCAAAATTGTAGGCGAAAACACCTTTCACAATAACAAGCTCATCATCAGCACCATGAGAGAACACTTGAAGCCCTCTGTTTGGGATCAATGAGTAAAAGCCGCCCTTCCAGACCTTTCCACCTTCAAAGCTGTATGATGTGGAAGAAATGTAGGAATCGGTATCGTTGATATAGAATTCGTCATAATCCGCTATACGCTCCAAAGCATAATCATCATAAGAAGGGAGCTTTGCCTCAGGAGTGTCCGAGCCTAAGAAGAAAAATATAATCATACATAAAACAGCCAAAACTCCGATAATGATAATCATTTTTCGTTTCATCATTCCACCTCATAATCATGTATATGCTTATCCAATCAGGAATAAATCCATGCTATGCTGTGAGCCACCCTGATTATAGTAAAGTGTGGCTCCAAGCTTTGCATCATAGACGTCAGCTATATAGTTATTAAAGTTTAAATATTTAGTAACACTTGTACTATCACTAGTTAAACTGAATCTTTTAACGGGATCTACTGCTCGTGGATAATGGTTATATGCGTTCAACTGCTGTAATGATATGCCATCTGTAGTTGGTCTCAAACGGTTAACACTTACACGAGTTAATCTATAACCAGTAACAGGCTCTTCATTAGGGAACCAGTTTGTAGGGGAACTAGAGGTAACCCACTGAATTGTTAATCTAAGGCCATCACTGTTTTCTCTTGAATCACTGACAGCTCTTCCTTCTTTAGAAACAGGAACAAACAAATCCATAAGAGTTTTGGTATTAACAACATCCGCACCTCTGGTTTCTACTTCTTGTGTGTAAACGTATGTCTCTTTTATGTAGTCCTTACCTTCTCTTTGAATCAACTCACTCTTAACTAATGTTCCATTTTCCCAAATTTCACGGTCAGAAACTTCATTGGTAGTATACAATTCTTTTGCAAAGCCGGTAATTGACAAAGACATTACGGCAACAACGGCGAGGGCAAGGGAAAGAATTTTTGTAAATCTTTTTTTCATCATGTACATCCTTTCTGTTTTTAAGCATTGTTAAAACTTACAAGGAGTTCCGGAAGTTCTTACCCACATATTACCCCATAATTTTCCATAAATCAAGAGGCATTTTACGCACATTTTTTCGTGCACAAAATGCCTCTTGACAAATCATTTTAAATGTGCCTATGATGTAGGTGTCGCGACAATAATTTTTTAGAAAGGTCTGTGATTTTATGAAAAAATTATTGATTTCCCTGTTAGCTGTCCTGAGCCTCTGTGCCGGACTGAGCCAGCTTGCCTTTGCCGATGAACCGGACACCCCAACACCGCCCCAGCAAACCGAAGAAGAGCAAGGCAAACAGCCCTCCCCGCCGCCCAATCCGGACGGCGAGAAAGGCAACCCGACCCCTTGCGATCTTATTGACGAACTAGGAGAAGATGGCAATTAATTAATTTCGAAATGCAGGGTTTCCTTTGCGTATTTTCGAATTAATTCACAACTTCTTTCTTTCTCCATTGCCTTATTGACATGATAAGAATCCACCAGCAGTTCCCGGCTTCTTTCATCCTCGCCCATTTCGTGCAGACAGCAAGCGATGTTGAGCAGCAAGCTACCTAAAAATCTGCATTTGTTGTACTTCACACAGCACTGTCTGCCCAGCTCGGCAACCTCGATGGCCTCCTCATAGCGGCGTTCCAATCCCAGCAGTTTGGAATAGTTGTACGCGGTGAGCGGCAGCAGCACCCGTTCGACCTCACAGCCGGCAAAGTTCCTCTGCACATAACGGATGAGCTGACGGTAAATCTCAATCGCCTGTCTGCGGTTTCCCTCCTCCGAGTAGGTAATCGCAATCTGGTTGATGATTTTTGCCTCGTCCTCGCTCAGCAGAAACACGTCGAAATTTTCCATCGTAACGCCCGGGCAGGTCAGCTCCAACGCCTGCATCAGCATCTCGCGCTGGGTCTTGCGGTCATATTTCACCCGCACCCCGTCCTGCTCATATCCTGCCAGCGCGCGCACCCGCAGGATAAACTGACGCAGAATCGGGTTCTCCAACGGCTGCGAGAGCTGTTCAAGCCGTTCGATTTTTTGGATTGCGGCAGAAAAATTTTCCGCCACATTGTCGGTGACAATCTCCTGCTGAAGCTCTCCAATCTCAAATTCCTGCGGCCCCATCAAAATCTGGAACCGCTCCTCCGGGATGCCCATCCGCTGCAACAGAGCCTTCAACACATAATAGTTCGGCTCATGTCTGCCGTGCTCGATCCGGGATAAGGTCGAGCGGTTACAGATGCCACGGCAAAGGTCATCCTGATTGATCTCCTTGGCTTCCCGTTGCTTTCTGATATACTCCCCTATCATGAAGCGGTTCATCCAGACATTCCCCCTTTGCTTCATTATATCAGATTCGACCCCCGATGTCCACGAACAGGGTAACAGCAAAGCCCCCGCTTTTCTAAAAAAAGCGGGGGCTTGTTTGGATGTCGTGATATGGCGCCGAGCCTTTAGATAATCTGGCGGCTGCTGTCCTTGAGGACAACGTCGTGGCTGCCGCCCTCGACGATGGATACAGAGGAAACCAGCGTGATCTTGGCTTTTTCCTGCAACTCCGGAATGGTGAGTGCGCCGCAGTTGCACATGGTGGAACGAACCTTGCTCAGGGACAGACCTACGTTATCCTTCAGAGAACCTGCGTATGGAACATAGGAGTCAACGCCCTCCTCAAAGGAGAGTTTCTTGTCGCCGCCCAGGTCATATCTCTGCCAGTTTCTTGCACGGGCAGAGCCTTCGCCCCAGTATTCCTTCATGTAGTTGCCGTTGATGTTGACCTTGTTTGTTGGGCTTTCGTCAAAGCGGGCAAAATATCTGCCCAGCATGATGAAGTCCGAACCCATTGCCAGAGCAAGGGTCATGTGGTAGTCCTGCACAATGCCGCCGTCCGAGCAGATTGGAATATAGATGCCGGTCTTTTCAAAGTATTCGTCACGGGCTTTTGCTACCTCGATGACTGCGGTAGCCTGTCCGCGGCCAATACCCTTCTGCTCACGGGTGATGCAGATGGAGCCGCCGCCGATACCGATCTTCACGAAGTCTGCACCAGCCTCTGCCAGGAACATGAAGCCTTCGCGGTCAACAACGTTGCCTGCGCCGACCTTAACGGTGTCGCCGTATTTTGCACGGATGAAATCGATGGTGCGTTTCTGCCACTCGGAGAAGCCTTCGGAGGAGTCGATACACAGAACATCTGCGCCGGCCTCGACCAGAGCAGGAACACGCTCTGCATAGTCGCGGGTGTTGATACCTGCGCCGACTACATAGCGTTTGTGGGAATCGAGCAGCTCGTTGGTATTTTCCTTATGGGAGGAGTAGTCCTTGCGGAATACGAAATATTTCAGTCTCTGGTTTTCGTCTACCAGTGGCAGGGAGTTAAGCTTGTTCTCCCAGATGATGTCGTTGGCCTCTTTCAGGGAGGTGTTGGCATCCGCAGTGATCAGGTTTTCAAACTTGGTCATGAACTCGGAAACCGGAGTATCCAGCTCCATTCTGCTGATGCGGTAGTCACGGCTGGTCACGATACCCAGCAGCTTGCCGTTTGGAGTACCGTCCTCGGTTACTGCAACGGTGGAGTGGCCGGTCTTTTCTTTCAGAGCGAGGATGTCGCGCAGGGTGTTTTCCGGACGAACGTTAGAGTCGCTGGTAACAAAGCCTGCTTTGTAGCTCTTGACGCGGGCAACCATTGCAGCCTCGTCCTCTACGGACTGGGAGCCATAGATGAAGGAGATGCCGCCTTCTTTTGCCAGTGCAATTGCCATCTTATCGTCCGAAACGGACTGCATGATTGCAGAGACCAGCGGAATGTTCATGGTCAGAGGACACTCCTCCTGACCTTTTTTGAATTTGACCAGCGGAGTCTTCAGGCTGACATTCGCCGGAACGCACTCGGAAGAAGAATAACCAGGGACCAACAGATACTCACCAAAGGTATGGGACGGTTCATTAAAATAAAACGCCATAATCTCAACTCTCCTCGATACATAATTTTGGGCAAAACATGGTTTATACAAGGCCTATATTTCTAACTATGATACTATAAGGGGGGGACAATTTCAACCTGTCCCGGAACAAAATAGCATTGTGAATAAATTTCTGCGGACAGCCCCGCCGCCGCTTATACAAAAATGTCACATCCCCGCTGTTCTTTTTCCGAAAGCAGGCAAAGCGAGCAGGGCCTGTGCGGTCCGCTCGCTTTGGTTTTGCCGTTATTCCCCTCTGCACGCATCGACAAAGGCGCAGAAAATCTTTTCGGAGACGCTGTCGCCCAGTCCCAGATATTCCGGGTGCCACTGGAAGCCCATCGCAAATTTCTTCTCCGGATTGTAGGCCGCCTCGATGATGCCGTCGTCCGCTACTGCCATGCTGCGCAGCGGGTCAGCCAGCTTTTTGACCGCCTGATGATGCAGGGTGTTGACCCCAATCTGAAGCAGGCCCTCGCTGAAGGTATGCAGCGGAGTATCGCGGATGACATTGACCTTGTGCATCGGGCTGGTCTGCTCCTCTTTTGCATCGCGGCGATGCTCGATATGTACGCTGCTCTTGAGCTGGGTGTTGATGTCCTGATACAGGGTTCCGCCCTGCACAACGTTAAAGACCTGGAATCCGCGGCAGACGCCCAGAACCGGTTTGTCCATCCGCAGTGCCTCTCTCATGAGCGGAATCTCCAGAGCATCGCGCTCGCTGGCAAGGGTTCCGCAGCAGTCGAGCATCTCCTCCCCGTACAGTCCGGGGTGAATATCTGGGCCGCCGCTGAACAGGACGCCGTCCACCCTGCTGAGCAGCTCGGTCAAATCCGACTCCTGAAAGGTGTCCTCGGTATTGTTGAGGATAATCGGGATTCCACCGCAGGCGCTAATCGCGTGGATAAAACGCGGCAGCGCATAGCAGAATTTCGACTCCTCTCTCTCGTTTTCCCCGGTCTTGGGGACAATCGCAATCACTGGTTTTTTCATCACTAAGCCCTCCAAATCAATATCAATTCATGCCGATCGGCAATTTGCTTCCTTATTATAATCTATTCCGCTGACAGCTGTGCCCGGTCCATCCGCTCGAGCATGAGCAGGAACAGAGCCGCTACAAACTCCCGCCAGAACGCCGAGACAAATGCCAGCTCGATGCGGCTGCCTCCGCCCTGCAAAAAGCGCTCGATGCGCTCCCGAATCAACAGCACCAAAAAGGCGCGGTCAAGATTTTGCAGCTGTTCTCCCATCTTCTGCAAATCAGCCAGCGTGTTGCCGGTCAGGATATTCTGCGGCACCGGTCGTTGGCGGCACTCCTGAGCCTTTTCCAGCAGCAGCCGCAGGAAGTCGCCAAACTCGTACACCTGTGTCGGCTCGACACCGAGCGCCTCGCCCAGATATTCCGCCGACATCATCATCTGGCGGGACAGGGTGAAGGAGCGTGCTGTGCTGGTGTGCTGGGAGCGCTTGCGAAATTCGCGCATCATCCGCCGAAGCAGGATGTTGCGGCTCAGGTGGAACAGCTGCGGCTCCCGAAAGCTAATCTGTTCAAACAGGGTATCCACCTGCTCCCGAAGGAAGGTGGTGTAGAAGAAGGCGCTGTCCTTTTCGAAGGCATACAGCTGGCCGTCCAGCTCTCCGAAGGCTTTGAGCGCATCCTGATAGCCCAGCCGGATATTTCTGCGGGCAAGCTCCCCTTCAAAATTGAGGAAGGAGCCCAGCGGCCACAGACTGCGGATGATGATGACCTGCTTGGCATCGCTCTTGTTGTTCCAGCCTGCCACCTGTCTTGCGTCATCCTTAATCTTGCGGCTGACCCCGACCGATTCCAAATCGATTGCAATAATGCGCTCGGCGCCCATCTGCAACGCCAGATTGATTGGCATATTATCATGGTAGCCCCCGTCGATATATTTATGTCCGTCGATTTCCTTTGCCTGAAATGCCGGGAAGCAGGCCGCGGATGCCAGCAGATACTCGTTGAGCATCCCTTTTGGGATATCCTTCTTCTCCATCTCCAAGGGCTTGAGGGTCGGGTACTCCACCGTCACCAGCGCAAAGTCAATATCGGAGCTGCGAAAGCGCGTCTCGTCCACCAGCGAATCGATGAAATGCTCCAGCGCAGAAATATCCGCTCCACCCTTTCCCAGTGCCTCCCGCGCAAAGATGCGGGTAAGCTGGCGGTCGCTCAGGTCGGTCTTGTCCTTGAGCATATCTCCCACCACATCCTGGAAGGAGAGATTTTCCCAAACCGAGAGCGCGCGGTCAAAGTCCTGCTGGACCATGAGCGCACCGTTGAGCGCACCCACCGAGGTGCCGGTCACCAGCTGATAATCAATTCCAAGCTCCCGCATGGCTTTCCATGCACCAATCTGATAAGCTCCGCGCGAGCCGCCGCCCGCCAGAACCACTGCTGTTTTTTTCATCTGATTTCCCCCCTTCTGGGAATCTTGTCTATCTGTTTGCTTGCAGTTGTCTTCCTTTTTATTATGCCTTTTCCCTGCATGATTAATCATCGTTTCCATACAAACCGTTTCCCTGCTGTTTGGTGTGCTGTAGCCCTTCGGTTTTGGTTGCTCCGTCGGGATTTTGCCCTTGCCTTGTCGGGTCTTTCTGCTCGACCTACCGATCCAAAACAGACAGTTCCACTCTTTCATTAATACCATAAATTGCTCGGTTTTACAAGAAGTAAAATCATTTTCCGGATTGTTTTTATCAGATATGCACAAAAAATACTCAGATTCTATGGCTATCGGTATTCTTGTAATCAATTTTAAAATGTGCTATATTTAGGTTGAGAGAGATGTTGTTTCACACAATTTTCTACGGCGGCAGGTGTGAGACAACGATTTTTTTATTGTATTTTTATGTGTTCAGAGGAGGGTTTTATGAAGAAGAATTCACACATTGTTTCGGTAACAGACCCCAACAGCAAGCCCATTCAAGTCATCGTCATGCTGGCATGGCCAATCTTTTTGGAGCAGGTGCTGGTCTCGTTGGTTCAGTCGGTCGACACCGCCATGGTCGGCTCGCTGGGCGCTGCGGCAACGGCATCCATCTCCATCAGCCAGACCCCGATTAACCTCATCAACTCAGTCATCATGGCGCTGGGCGTCGGCTTCACCACGATGATTGCCCGCGCAGTAGGCGCCAAACAGTTGGAATACAGCCGCCTGCTGATTCGTCAGTCCATTCTGGTCGTGGTCGGCTTAGGCATCCCGCTGTCGGTGCTGACCTTTGCCCTCTCCCGAAAAATCCCGATGTGGATGGGCGCTGCGCCCGAGATTTGGGACGATGCCCAGACCTACATCCGCATCATCGCCTGCTCCATGCTGTTCCGCGGGCTGCTGATGGTGCTGACCGCCATCTACCGCGGCTTCGGAGACAGCAAGACCCCGATGATGGTCAACATCGCCATCAACTTAGTCAATGTCCTCGGCAACTACCTGCTGATTTACCAGACCCGTGAAATCTCGGTGTTCGGCAACAGCTTCACCATGTGGGGCGCCGGCATGGGTGTTGCAGGTGCTGCCATCGCCACCGCCGCTTCGGGCATCTTAGGCTCGCTGACCCTGCTGTTCCTCTGCTTCCTGCCGCGCTCCGGCCCAATGCAGATCTCGCTCAACGAGAGCTTCCGCCCAAGCTGGGAGACCCTGCGGGAGGTATCCCGCGTCAGCCTTCCGGTTATGTTCGAGCGCTTCACCATCTCGGGTGCATTCGTTGTGACCGCCACCATCATCGCTTCGCTGGGAACCATCTCGCTGGCGGCAAACTCGCTGGCAGGTCAGGCAGAATCCCTGAGCTTTATGCCGGGCTTTGCCTTCGGCACCGCTGTCACAACTCTGGTTGGCCAATCGCTGGGCGCAGGCAACGCAGAGATGGCACGCAAATATGTAAAATATTCCTCCATCATCGGCTCGCTGGTCATGCTCTTTATGAGCTTTGTCCTGTTCTTCCTGTCCGACCGCATTATTGCCATCTTCACCCCGGACCAGCAGGTAATTGAGCTGGGCGGCACCCTGCTGAAAATCCTTGCCTTTATCCAGGTTCCGCAGATGCTGGCGATGGTTCTTTCCGGAACCCTGCGCGGTGCCGGCGACACCAAGAGCCCGTTCATCATCACCCTTTGCTCGATGTGGGGCGTGCGAATCTTCGGCTCCTTCATTCTGGTTCGGGTGCTGGGTAAAGACCTGCCGTGGGTCTGCGCGATTATGTGTACCGACAACATCGTTCGTTTCGTCCTGTACTACATCCGCTACCGTCAGGGAAAATGGATCTCCGAAGCAAACCTCAGCCGGCTTCACCTGTCCGAAAAGCAGGCTGTCGAAGCAGAATAATCCTCTGCTCCCCGCTTCATGCACAGCTGCACCTCGTCGAGCAGCTCCTGTGATTGCTCCTGCGTACCGGTCGCAGCGGTCAAATCCTCCAAAGAGACCTGCAAGACCTCGCAAAGCCTGCGCAGGGTTTCCCTTTTGGGATTGCGCCTGCCCTGCTCATACATCCCCAGCGAACTGCTGCCCACACCTACAAGCTGTGCCAGCTCTTGCTGGGTATACCCTCGCAACCGACGCACCCGACGCAGCTGCACCTTGTTGATTTTTTTGCTGCTCTGTCTCATGGCTCCTCCAAAATCACACGAAAAATTATATTCCATGTGATTTATCCTACCATGTTTCGGCAGGATTTGCAAGAGAATCCATCGAATTTGTTTGTTTTTAGCTTGACTTTTTCCCATTTATATGATAGATTAAGGCTAAATCATACACATTTCGTTAGAATCAAACAAGGAGGACTGTCATGGGCAAACACATTTCTGTCGAAGATATCGAGCGTTACCCCGATTTGACCAGCTGTTTTTGCGATAGCAACAACCAGCGCCAGCGCGAGGAATACCGCCGCTTTTTGTACCGGGCCGTCAAGACCCAGCTGACCCAGCGGCAGAGGCAGGTGGTTCTGATGCACTTTTTTCAGGGGATGAGCCTGCGTGCCATCGCCGATGAACTGCGCGTCCACCCCTCCTCGGTAACCCGTGTGATGCGCCGGGCCATGCAGCGGCTGGGAGATTTGGCATACCTTTACTTTGAAATCCGTTAAAAAAAACGAGGAAGTCCGCCGATGGACTTCCTCGTTTTTTGCTTGCAAGCCTTTAATGAAAATACAGCAGCAGCGCCGCCTGCACCAGAATGATGAGCGGCACCCCCACCACAAAGTACCAGTGTTTGGTCTTGTGGCGGAAGGTGAACATTCCCAGATACAGCCCCAAGCTGCCGCCTGCCGCCGCCAGCAGGAACAGCACCTTCTCCGGCACCCGCCGGTTCTGGCGCTGGGCTGCGAACTTGTCCACGCCGCACACGCTGAACGCTACGATGCTCATAATCAGGATATAACCCCATAAAATCTTTTGTGCCATGCCTTCTCCTCTTGCTGCGTCTCCCCGTCCTCACCGCCGCTCGGTGCGTCTGTGAGCCTGCGCTCGGGGCAACGAGCCTCTTTTTCTCTTAGTCCCCCAAAAAGGTCAGACCGATAATCTCCGGGCCGGTGTTGATGGTGATTGCCGCACCAATCTTAAAGATACCCTCCGGCGGATAGCCTGCAACCTCCTCGCACATCTTTGCAAGGGCTGCGCTGGCATCGGTGTCGCGTGCCACCAGAATCAGGTACGGAGTATGCTCCTGCGTCTTGCTTCTCTGCTCGGTGAAAAAGCGCACCATTGTGGAGAGGATGGCTGCGTTGCCTCTGACCTTCTCGACAATGTTGGTGGTTCCCACTGCGGAAATCACCGGACGCAGTCCAATCAGCTCGCCGACAAAGGCAGCGGTACAGCTGACCCGTCCCGATTTTTTGACATACTTCAAGGTAAAGGGGCTGAAGTAGATGCGGATTCGTTCGAGGTAATCGCGCAGATAGGCAGTCACCTGCTCAAAGTCCGCTCCCTGCTGTGCCTGACGGCACGCCTGAACCAGCGGGTATCCGTAGCCGACCGTGTAGCAGTTGGAGTCGATGACCTCAATCTCCATCGCGTCCGGGTGCTCCTCCAAAAATGCCTCCCGCGCCATCAGCGCCGAGTTGTACATTGCAGAAGCGCCCGAGTAGATGGTCACAACCACCGCATGGGTATAGCCCTTCTGCCAAGCCTCCTCATACTTTTCCTGGAAGGTGTATGCCGGGATGTGGGAGGTAACCGGAATCCCTTCGCTGGCATCGATCAAATCATAAAACTGCTCGGGGGTAAAGCTCTCCCGTTCATAGTAGCCCTTGCCATCTGCCGTAACCGGGATGGGCAGGATGCACAGATTCTCCAGCTCCTGCTCATCCTGCGCCGGGATGTCGCAGGCCGAATCGGTGATAAAATAAATCTTCTGCTGACTCATAACTGTCTCCTCACTCCTTGATGGATTACTCCGCCTGCTCCCAGCAATAGCGGTGAAGCTGGCCTTCATTCTGCAAAGCCGGGAACCCCCACTGCCGCAGTGTCTCATAGGTCGCGATGGCGACCGTGTTGGAAAGATTCAGGCTGCGTACCGGGCCAATCATCGGCAGACGCAGACACTGCTCTGGGTGGTGCAGCAGAATCTCCTCGTCGATTCCGGCGTCCTCCCGTCCAAAAATCAGATAGCTGTCGTCGGGATAGCTCTGCTCGCTGTAGACCTTGCGCCCCTTTGTGGTGAAGAAAAACAGGTGGTCTGCGGCGTGCTGCTCCAAAAACTCGGCGGTCGAGCTGTAATAGCTGATGTCCAGAAAATGCCAGTAATCCAGACCCGCCCGCTTGAGCTTTTTATCGTCAATGGAAAATCCCATCGGTCCCACCAGATGCAGCCGTGCGCCGGTGCAGGCACAGGTGCGCGCGATGTTTCCGGTGTTCTGGGGAATCTGCGGCTCGAACAGTACGATGTTCAGCCGCGGCTGTTGCTCGCTCAAATGCGCTCCTCCTTCGTTTCGGCTCTCCCACACAGCGGGGAGAAAATAGCTTGATACACGATGTAAAGTAGTTTTTTATGCCATATTATTTGTAACAACTGTTATATCTTTAATATTAAACAATCTCCTTTTATTTGTCAACTATCCCATCTCGATTGCAAAGGTGATTGACGAATTTAAAATTTTTTTGGAATTATGCCATTGATTTAGATGCACCTATCCTGTATGCTAGAAGTAGATATCGACTGAATTTTTTGCCGTCGGGAAACCCGACACCGGGACTACCCGACAGCTGAGCATATCATAAAGGAAGGAATTAGAACCATGGGACAGTTAATCAACATCAAGCAGTTTCTCTCCGATATTTCCGACGGACAGACCACCGAGAGTATTCTGGAAACGCTGACCGACATCGAACAGGATATGGCGGTCTATGAATCGGGGATTCAGGAGATTCGCACCAAGCTGGAAATCCTCCAGCGGGATGCCCGCTACGGCAAGGGACATAACCCCATCGAATCCATCAAGAGCCGCATCAAGCGCCCTTTGAGCATCATCGAAAAGATGTACCGCAAGGGCTTTCCCATCTCGCTGAAATCGATGTGGGAAAACCTCAACGACGTTGCCGGTGTGCGCGTCATCTGCCCGTTCATCGAGGACATCTACACCGTGGCGGAGATGCTCACCCGTCAGGACGACCTGAAGGTGATCCAGGAAAAGGATTATATCAAAAACCCCAAGCCAAATGGCTACCGCAGCTACCACATGGTGCTGGAGGTTCCGGTTTTCCTGTCCGACCGCACCGAGCCGGTTCGGGTCGAGGTGCAGCTGCGAACCATCGCGATGGACTTCTGGGCAAGTCTGGAGCATCAGATCCACTATAAAACCCAGCATGAGGTTCCCGACAGCATCACCGCGGAGCTGCGGGAGTGCGCCGACATCATCGCCCAGACCGACGAGCGGATGCAGCGCCTGTCCAAACAGATTCGCGGCATCGATTGTCTGCCGGAGGAGATGAGCAAGTAAGCCTTCCCCCGCAGCATTTTATCGCAACGCAGCATTTAATCTGAAAAATCGATTGTAATTTGCCCGCAAATTGGGTATAATGAAATTATCTGGAACCGATACCCACCGATTTTCTAACACAAAGGAGTGTGCTCCATGAAAAAAAGCGTACTGATTTCCCTGATTGCACTGGGAGTTTCTCTGGTCGGGCTGGTAATTGCCCTTGCCGCTTGGCTCCATAAAAAGAGAGATTTGGTTTGTGACGACTTTGACGACAACCTTCTTCTGGATGATGACGAGGAAGACGAATATATTGCTGCCCAGTATCTGGACCATGCCGACGAAGCCTATGCTGACGCGGAGGTTCCGAAGGCAGAGGAGCAGCACTACCACCGTCCCGAGGACGAGGAATCCCCGTCGGTATAGAGGTGCATCGCAATCGGGATGCCGCAGTGATTTTAATGCTGTGTGCATCCCGATCAAATTTATTTTTAAAATACGCAAAAAAGGCTTGATTTTTTTTGTGCAGTGTGTTATTATAGTTAAGCACTCAAAAATAAATATCGCGGGATGGAGCAGCTTGGTAGCTCGTCGGGCTCATAACCCGAAGGTCGTTGGTTCAAATCCAGCTCCCGCAACCACCAGACTGAGTCTGGACGCAATTCGCGTCTAGACTCTTTTCTTTTCATCCGGCAAGGCGCTCGCGTCAGGCTCATCGTCAACAGGCGATGGGTCTTTTTTTGCGTGGGAGAGGATGCCGCTGCGGGACAAAAAAAGAAGCCCTTTCGGGCTTCTTTTTTTACTAGGTTAGACTAGGGGATTATTTGTCCTTCTTCTTGCAGAGAACGACCAGTCCGGTGAGGGAAACAGCCGCTGCTGCCATTGCGATTGGCATAGAAGAAGAGTTGCCGGTTTCCGGATTTCTCTTCGATGGAATAACCTCTTCCACTCTTGGAGCACGCTCCGGTTTGTTTGCCGGTTTCTTGTTGTCTTTTCTGGTGACGGTCGGCAGAACATAATCGTCGTCGTCGTCATAGCGGTTGTCTACCGGGTGTTCAGTCTCTTTGACGGTGGTGTAGTTGCGGACAGTCAGTTCGCCTGTAATATTCTCTTCCCGGTTCTCAGAAAGATATTCTACAAGAACTCTGATTTCGGGCTTGCCCTGTTCATCAAAATGGACACTCAGCTTGATTCGGCCATTCCATCCGATATAGCCTGACGGAGCTTTGGTTTCCTTGATAATATAATAGCCATCATCTATGAGGTTGCTGAAAGTAACGCTTCCGTCTACCGCACTACGTACTGTCTGGAGCATGTTTTCTTCAGCATCGTACAGGGTAAACTCTGCGCCTGCCAGAGGAGACTCAGTTGTGCGGATGGTGCGTCCGTTGGAATCCACGGTGGTAACGACACCATGCTTCATGAAGGTGTAGCTGGTTGTTGGAACAACTTTCTTCGTATTTGTAATGGTGAAGGTTTTATCGACACCTTCGATATCATACGAGTAGTTGCCCGAAACTATCTTCATTTCAATATTGCCGTTTTCACCAACTTCGACATTGTAGGTTGCACTAGATTCCTGATAGTCTTCTGGAGCTTTGGTTTCCTTCAGAATATAAGTGCCTTTTTCAAGATTGTCGAAGGTTACCTTACCATCTTTGTCGGTGGCTTTCGTTGTTCCCTCGCCCTCAGCGCCAAATTTTTTCAGTGTAAACTCTGCGCCTGTCAGTTTGAGATCATGGTTAGCCGCGTCTACCTTGGTGATGGTGAAATTGCCAGCGGTTTGTGTTTTGGTGTTGGTAATCTGGAAGACATAGCCACCTGATTCGTCAAGATTCCTCAGTGGTTCTATGCTAACCTCAAATTTGCCATTGTTTTCTGTAACTTGAACAGTATAGTATTCCTTCGGGTTTTGATAGTCCGCTGGTGCTTGGATCTCGGTCAAAAGGTATTTGCCAGCCGGAATTTCCTTAAATTCTGCTTCGCCGTTAGCGTTGGTTGTAACCTTTTGAATCAACGCATGGCCTGCTTCTCTGTACAGGTTAAAGGTTGCGCCTGCCAGCTTTTTGGTTGTGTCATCCTTATCCACCTTAACAATGGTGAAATTGCCAGCGGATTCAGAAAAAGGTTCATTGTCAACCGGAGGATTGCTGTTGCCGTTGTTAAGAGCCATCGCAACAGCAGCTGTGCCATAAGCTACAGCAGCTGAAGGGTCAGCTGGTTTGGTCTCTTCGTTTTTCTTGTCTTCGCCTTCGCCGGCTTTGTTTTCGTCTTTGTAGGTCTCTTTGGTCTCGTCTTTGTTTGTCTCTTTGTTTTCGCCTTCGCCGGTCTCTTCGGTTTTGGGCTCTTCTGGTTTGGTCTCTTGGTCTTTCTTGTCTTCGCCTTCGACCTCCTGCACTACGGGAGCAGGAACTTCTTTGTTCTCTCCGCCGTTCTCTGCCCATGCGTTGACTGTCATCGCACTCAAAGACAGACAAGCGGCAAGCAACAAGGACACGAATTTTTTGCTTTTCATGTTGTGTTTCACTTTTGTGAGGGTTCTCACTTTTAACTGAAAATCAGTGCAGCTGGCTTCCTGCTAATCAAATAGTCGGGACCTGTAGCTTTGCGCCGCCGGCTTTCGCCGGGTTTGCCAAAAGCTCCTCCTTTCCTGATTTCAAAGTTTTAACCACCACAGAGCAGAGTTCAGTTGCTCTTTCCACCTTTATTATACCATCTGTCCTGATTACTTTGCTACCGCTTTCTGCCGATTTTTGAACTTTAGCCAGCCAAAGTTTCGGTCGCATTTTTGGTTAATATTAATAAAAGTGCATAACAGGAATCAAAATATTTCTTTTCTCTTTGCGAAAATCTATCTTCTTCTGCCCTTTTTTCTCATCCTGCGGTGGAAAAAATCCGTCTACTTTTCCGGATTATACTCGGTATCGTGCGGATTGAGGGTCTCGGGGTCTGCCGGGTAGAGCTTGGCATGATAGTAGCCCTGCGCGTTGTAAATCGGCGCCAGCGGATTGTGGCCGGTGACGCGGTCCTTGACTGCCAGCGCGGTAATCGGCGCATCGGAGTATTTGATAAACAGGGTGTCGTGGCCGACGCAGAGACCCAAAATCAGGTTGAACTCGGTCTTTTGCTCGTTGAGCAGGAGCGCCTGACCGATTGGGTTGCACATCGATTCGGTCTTACAGTTTCCACGCACCGCCTGCGCGTCGGTGATTCCGATGAAATCCTTGGTGATTGCGCCGTTTTTGCAGATGATGGACGCCACCTCGAAGCCGTTGTACTCGAGGATGTTGACGACCTCCTGCGCCTCCTTGAACAGTCCGGTACAGAACGCCAGACCAATCTTATGATAGCCTGCGCGGTGCAGGAACTTGATAATCTCCACCATTCGGGTATCTTGGCAGTAGCCGCCGGCTTCGGTCAGCGCCGCACAGTAGGCAATCCGATGATTTTCCTCCTGCTGGTAGAGCTGCTTTGCCTGCTCCTGAACGGATTCGTTTTTGCTCGGGCACTCCGGAAGCGTTTTGGTCATATCCTGCTTGGTGCAGCCTCTCTGAAAACATTTCGAACACTGATACATGATTCTTTCCTCCCTGCTGTATTGATTGTTTGGGTGCAAATTTTCTGCCTTTATTATACCGCAGCCGCCCCCAAAAGTCCAAACCATTTCCTGCTCATATTTGAGGCAAACGGCGCATAGCCTGTATCAAAATTGGTTTTGGAGGAGGATATGATGCTCCAGCGATGTTTGGATTTGGCGACCGCGTTGCTTTGGGGAAGGGGAACCATCCTGCTGACCCTGCTGTGTGGGCTGTATTTTACCCTGTTGACGGGATTTTTGCCCCTCACCCGTCTGCCGACCGTCCTGAAATATACGGTCGGCTCCCTGTTTTCCCCCAAGAAAAGCGAGGGTGTTTCCCCGTTTGCGGCGGTCAGCACTGCACTGGGCGGCACGATGGGGGTCGGCAACATCATCGGGGTCGGTGCGGCGCTGGCGCTGGGCGGTGCAGGCAGCATTTTCTGGATGTGGGTGGGCGCCTTTTTAGGGATGATGACCAAGTACACCGAGGTATTTCTTGCCGTCCGATGGCGGGAGCAGGACCGAGCAACCCGCTCGATGCGGGGCGGCCCGATGTATTATATTTCCCGGGGAATACCCAACCGCTTTGGGAAATTGCTGGCAGGCATCTTCTGCGTTGTCTGCACCATCGCCAGCCTCAGCAGCGGCAGCATGACCCAAACCAACGCCATCGCCCAATCGCTTTGGGACGGGTTTTCTCTGCCGCCCGTCCTGACCGCCGTCTGTCTCACCTTGTTGTGCGGCTGGGTGCTGGGCGGCGGATGCGACCGAGCCGTTGGAACCTGCGCGGCTTTGGTGCCTTTGATGTCGGTGCTCTACCTCGGTGGCTGTGCTGTTGTCCTCCTGCGGTTTCGCAGCAGGATTCCCTCCGCCTTTGCTGCGATCCTGACCGAAGCCTTTGCTTCGCCCTTCTCCTGCTGTGGCTGCGCCGCCGGATATATGACCGCTGTGCGGGTGGGTATTTCCCGGGGAATATTTACTCACGAGGCCGGGCTTGGCAGCGCATCGATTGCCCACGCGTGCAGCGGCATCAAGGACCCGGTCGAGCAGGGCTTCTGGGGAATTTTCGAGGTTTTCTGCGACACGCTTCTGGTCTGTACCGTCACCGCTCTGGTGATTTTGAGCAGCGGCGTTCCGCTTTCCCCCTCCGGCGCGCATCAGGCTTTTGTGCTGGTGCTGGGAAAAACCGGCGGCGGACTGCTGGCGGCGGCGGTTTCGCTGTTTGCCTTTGCCTCGGTCATCAGCTTCTGCCTGTACGGGCAGCGGTGCATCGAATATCTTTTCCCAGGAAATAATCGGGCAATTTTCGTCTACCACCTGCTTTTCTTAATCGTCTGTGCCGCCGGGTGCTTTACCCGTCTGCCGCTGGTGCTTTCCTTGGCAGACCTGCTCAATGCCTGCCTGCTGATTCCAAATCTGATTGCGCTGGTGCTGCTCTCTCCGGAAGTTTTTTCCGGGACACGGGACTGGTTCCGGCGGCAGAAATGCCCCAAATCATAAGGAGGAAACACTCATGTTTATCTGTTCGTTCAAGCCGCGCGACCTGATGAAGCGTCTGGGTCTAGTCAGCTTCCTGGTTCTGGTGACCGTCCTTGCTATTTTGTACCTGAAGCAGCCGAACAAGCGGCTGCCCTTTCCCACCTCCGGACTGTCAGAGGAGCACAACACCCATGCCGCAGACAATGCCGCACGCATCGCATTTCTGTCCAGCTTTGGCTGGGAGGTTTCTGCCGAGCCGCTGGAGTGTGTTTCGGTGATCATCCCGCAGCAATTCGGGGATGTGTACCGCAACTACAATGAACTGCAAACTGCACAGGGCTTCGACCTGATGCGGCATCGGGGCAAGCAGGTGACCCGTTACACCTACGCGGTGCTCAACTATCCCGGGCAGGCGGAGTATATCCGCGCAAACCTGCTGGTTCTGGACGATGAAATCATCGCCGGGGACATCTGCTCGGTCTATGCCAAGAACGGGTTTATGCACGGACTACAGCTTCCGCAACAGCCGAAATAGGAAAGAGCCGGTATCGCTGCATCTGTTTACAGCGGTTCCGGCTCTTTTGCTTCGGATTCGGAGAGGCTTGCTTCCCGCAGAAAGACCTCCTCGTTCCAGTTCGTTCGATCTTCACCCTGCTTCCCTTGAATTTTCTCCTGTTCTCGGAGCAGGTCAATCATTCGGCATCCCTGCCGATTGGCATAGTGGACCGTCTGGGCGGTTCCACTGCGGATGGGATTCACCAGATAATAGACACAGACACAGCTGTGCCGCACCATGTGGTAGTTTCGCTTCTTCATGCAGTCGGCGGTGTAGGTCGGGCTGATGATTTCCACCTGGTCGGCATGGTCACGAATCTGGTCGTACATCCGGCGGCCGGCGCTGTTCCAGCGGCTGCTCTGCCCCGGGTATGGGACTGCCAGCAGCAGCCGAATCTGCGGAAATCTCGCCTTCATCTCCAGCACGGTCATCGCCGCAAGAGTATCGAATCCCAGCGCTCCGCCCACATAGAACTGGTCGATCTGCTCCCCGACCAGTCTGACGATGGTGCAGCGCAGGCTTTCGTACAGCGCATACAGCTGGTCCGGGTCGGTGGGCAGCTGGCGGTGACCGGTCAGACAGCAGGTGTGCAGTCGGCTCTGCTGCCACAAAATCGATTCATTCATCGGGATTCCCCCTTCCATCTGACCGAGAGGCAGGGACTTTTGGTGTCCACAAAGCGATAGAGGAACTCCTTTGCCTCCTGTGCATAGTCGATGTTGATGCGCTCGGTGGCTGCAATCTGCTCGGGCGGCACCGAAATCCCCTCGCAGAGAAAAAGCTCCCCCGAGGTCAGCAGTACCCCATTGTCCTCCCGAGTGATGCCCAGCCCATCGCAGAGTCTGCCCGGCCCTGAAAGGAGGTTCTGCTCCCTGAGACTTTTGATTGGCTTCTTGCTCTGCCGCAGCTGCATCATCGTCTCGATGCCCTCGACCGGACAGGCCGCTCGAATCAGCACCGCCTCGGGGACTCCTTCCTCCCTTGTGGTGATGTTCAGGCAGGAGTACATCCCATATATTAGGTAGACATACGCTCTGCCGCCCATCTCGAACATCACCCGAGTGCGCGGCGAGCTGCCCCGATAGGAGTGGCAGGCCTTGTCGGAAAATCCGGTGTATGCCTCTGTCTCACAGATGAGCGCCGAAAGCAGCTGACCATCCACCCGACGGCAGAGCAGTTTGCCAATCAGCTGTTGCGCCACCTGCACGGTATCCTGAAGGTAAAACTGCGGTGGCAGTCTTTTCCGAGACATCCGGCTCATCATGCCTTCGGGTGTAACTCTGACATTCCGTCCCATCATTTCAATCCTACTCCTCCCGCTGTGCCACCAGCCGCAGCTCCTCGGGGCTGAGCGGACGGCACTTGCCCTCCGGCAGATTTGGGTCCAGCGGCAGAGCGCCCATCTTGACCCGCTTGAGCTCCAGCACCTTTAAGCCGTATGCCCCAAACATTCGTTTGATCTGGTGATACATCCCTTCTTTGAGGATGACCTCGCCCCAATCCCCCTGCTCGCAGGAGGAGATTTTTTTCAAGGAGGCCGGCAGGGTGAAATCCTCCCCGATGGTGACTCCCTTTGCGAAGCCCTCTGCCATCTCCTCGGTGATGGCTCCGTTGACCAGCGCGTGGTAGGTCTTGGAGATGTGCTTCTTTGGGGAGAGGATGTCGTGGGCAAACTCCCCGTCATCGGTAATCAGCACAAAGCCGGTGGTGTCCTTGTCCAGTCTGCCCGCCGGAAACAGCCCTTTGCGCCACAGCTCCTTCGGGACTAGGTCAACGACGGTGGGCAGGTTTTTGTCCTCGCTGGCGCTGACCACCCCTTTGGGCTTATGGAGCATCAGATAGATGTGCAGATTGAGCGACAGCTCCTTGCCCTGCACCGTGACGATGTCGCAGTCGAAATCCACCCCGAAATCGGCGCTGCGCACTACCTGACCGTTGACCGTCACCGCCCCCTTGCGAATCAGGGTCTTGACCTCGCTGCGGGACAGGTCGCTCTGCATTGCGATTGCTTTATCTAACCGTTGTTTTTTTGCCATTTTTCTGTTCTCCCGTATCTTGATGATCGTCGTTCTGCTTCCTATTGTATCACAAGAACCGCCTTTGGAAAAGCCAAAAAGCGCCCAAAGAAGGGCAACGCTCTGCCTTTCCTCGGACGCTCTTTTCTGTTCGAACGAATTATCGCATTTCTGGGATGTCCCCGACCCCGTCGAGAATCAATCTCGGGCGGTATGGGAACAGCTTGACCGTCTCACGGGTCGATACGCCGGACAGAACCAGCACGGTATCCAGACCGCTCTCGATGCCTGCGACGATGTCGGTATCCATGCGGTCACCAATCATGACCGCCTCGCTGGAGTGAACCCCCAACATATTCAAACCGGTTCTCATCATCAGCGGGTTCGGCTTTCCGATATAATAGGCCTCCTTGCCGGTGACTAGCTCGATTGGCTTGACGAAGGCGCGGCAGGCAGGCATGATGCCCTGCTCGGTCGGGCCGGTCAAATCGTAGTTGGTGCCAATCAGGCGGGCACCCTTCTGCACCAGCTGGACGGCCTTGCAGATATTGTCGTAGTTATAGCTGGCAGATTCGCCGATGACCACATAATCCGGGGCGGTGTCATCCAGCGTGATTCCCCGCTCGTACAGGGCATTATAAAGGCCCGGTTCGCCGATGACAAAGGCGTGGGCATTGGGGTTCTGGCGGGAGATAAACTCCGCAGTGGCAAGGGCACTGGTGTAAAAGTGGTGCTCGTCCACATCCAGTCCCATCCGTGCCAACTTTTCCTGAAGCTCCTTTGGAGTCTTGCCGCTGTTGTTGGTCAGGAAGAGGAACTGTTTGTCCTCCCGATACAGCCATTCGACAAACTCCTTGACCCCCGGTAAAATTTTATTTCCATGATAGATGACCCCATCCATATCGCAGATGAAGCCCTTTGCATCTCGAAGCTGTTCCATTGTCGCTTCTCCTTTCTGATTCTCTCTTCTCTTTCATTTTATCCCCCTTATTGTATCATGAGCCTATGCAGAATTCAATTCCATAATTTATGAAAAAGATGTATTGCCCGGGCAATACATTTCCCAGGAAATAAATTGCTCGGAAACAAAGATTTCCCAGGAAATATTTCCTAGGAAATACCTCTGGAAATACAACAGGACAGCCGGGTGAAGGCTGTCCTGTTGTTGTGTGGATGAACCGATTCTATTATTTCGTGGTTGGCTCTATCGTTGTGACCTCTTGCTCGACATACAGCGGGCCACTGCTCTGGTAGCCCTCCGACGGTGCGACGATTGCGATTGCCTGCACCTTGTACAGGTGGTCGTGCTTCAGCTTCTGGAAGCTCTCGGCAACACCATCGACATCGTTCGTGACGGAAACGGTGCTTGCCGCGGCGGCCTGATAGGTTCCGCTCTCCGGGTCGGAGAGTGCAATCACAAGGCAAACCTCAGTCGGTGCCGTCTCGAGCGAGGAATAGGCGCTCAACATATAGTCCACTGCGTTGTCCTGCTCATTGAGCATCAGGCTCATGCCCATCAGTTCTGTACTGTCCCCCGAGGTAAGTTCCCCGTTGTCCATGCCCAGAACGGTGTAGCCGGCATCCTTGCTCTGCTCAACCTCCTGATAGACCGCCGCAATCGCGCTGGAGTCCGGCTCGCTAAGTGCGGACGAATGGTTCTCGCTCAAGAGGAGGAAATCCAGCTGTGCGCTGACCTCGTCCGGCAAGGCTTTATACCACTCCGGCTGGAACTGCTTGCAAAGCTCGCCCCAAGTGGAGCTTGCCGACGGGCTAAACGCTTTGGAATCCTGACAGCCAGTCAGCAGAAACAGCAGGCTCAGGCAAACAAGCACCGCTGTCAATCGCAGATGTTTTTTCATCAAAATTCCTCCTTCGTTATGTGTGGATTAGGTGAAATATTCTTCATCTTTATCATAGCTGATTGTTTAACTTTTGTCAATTCGAAAAGAATACAATAGCAGGATGCTTTCTTTGGTTATTTTTGCTAGAACTGTCGGAAAATATTTCTTGGGTATTTCTTGAGGTATTTCCTAGGAAATAACTCCGGAAATAACTCCGGAGATACCTCTAGAAATATTGTGACGCGATTATTTCGCCCCTACCTTGACAATCAGCTCGGGGAGGTTGATCTGGTAGAAGTCCCACAGATAGCTCAGATACCGCGCTTGGGTCAAGCGGCTGTTGAGCGGCATATTAAAATAGCGGTCCTCCGGCACCTTGCCTGCCTGATATTCTTCTTCGGTCTGGTAATAGGTTTGCTCCAATTCCTCCATCAGCTGTTCCGGCATGGTTTTCTCTGGGTAAAACATGGAGTACAGGTCATAGATGATAACATCCTTGTCCTGAAAAATCTGATACTGTTCCCAATCGGAGACCGGAATCTCGCCGGTAGGGAGCTTGATTTTTGTGGTATTGGCTGGTACTGCCCGCAAAAATGCAACCGGACAAACATCAGAACCAAAGTAATCGTGCCAATATGCGCCAACCAGCATATATTCTCCAACGATGTCAGGCGTGTAGAATGTCTCCTCATTTAAAAATACGGTGTCCTCCAGAGCAGTCGGCGGTATCATTTCCCGGGAAATATCATAGCCCAGCTTCTGTGGAGAGGTGGGTTCGCTCACCTGAGGTTGGCTGGAATTACAGCCGGTCAGCAAAAACAGCAGGCTCAGGCAAACAAGCACCGCTGTCAATCGCAGATGTTGTTTCATCAAAACTCCTCCTTTGTCGTGTGTAGATTCTGGATTTCCCGAAGATTATTTCCTAGGAAATATTTCCGGAAATCATCCTCTGTAGCGCAACAGGACAGCCGGGTGAGGGCTGTCCTGTTGCTATGTGGATGAATCGCAATCGATAGAGGTGTGCTCCGCAAGGATGTAGTCCTCCATGTCAATATTGCCTTCGTTGGTGACAGCGGGATAAGGAAAATCGTCCATCAGGAGCATGCCGTCCTTTTCAACCACTGTAATTTGATATTGCTTCGGCTCGCCCCAAACAGGAGGGTCATCCAGCGACTCTCCGCGGCTCTTCGGCCTTGACTCCACCTGATAGGTGAAGCTGTTTCCTTTGTTCTTGACCAACTTCACCGAATCAATGCCGTCAAAATAAACAATACCCATTTTGTCGATTACATTACTAATGTGATACACTTTCCCGGCCCGCCGAAAGATGACCGGCCCTTCCTGAAAAGAGGAGTGCTCCAGCTGCCGGATTCCATTCTCGGTAAAGACAGCCGAAACGACCTTGTCATAGTCGGCAACTTCGTCATAATATCGAATATCGGTTGGGTTATTTTTATTTTGGAACATCAACAGATTTTCTACGCTTGGAAGGGTGTTGTGGTTTGCGTGGTAGATGTCCTCCGCCTGCTTGATCAAATCGGTAACCTTCGATTCATCGGGACCCTTGGGCTGACAGGCGCCCAAAGCACAAATCATAGCCAAAGCGATTGCCAAAGTGAACCATAGATTTCGAAGCAGCTTCATGTCGTACCTCCTGATTTTCGTGTCGTCGGGGGGATTCTAATAAATATGCTGTCGTTCTTATCATATCTTATTGTTCTAATAATGTCAGCCTCAAAACATCACAATAGTAGAACAAAGTTTTTGGTTATCTTCACTAGAGTTGTCGGAAAATATTTCTTGAGTTATTTCTTAGGAAATAACTCCGGAAATATATTGCCCGGGAAATACAGCAGGACAGTCGGGTGAGGGCTGTCCTTTTTATTTGCTGGTGTGACCGTATAGTAAAAAATGATGGTTTACTTTTTACTTTTTTTACTTTTTATAAGGACTTCACATCCATTAAACAAAAGATCAATTAAAAAAAATACAGTTAGGGTACAAAGAAACGCTTTGATATCATTGAGAAAATAGGATAAAGAATATGGGTATCTGAGATTTATAAAAAAGGAAATTACAGAAAAAAGCACTGATGTTTTAAAAGCACACCATATACTTTTTTTAATGATGTTCATTTTAATACTCCTTGATAAAATTTGCAAAATCTTATTTTTACTTTCTTCGTAGCTCCTTGCCTATATCATAGCCTCTTTGATTCTAAAAATCAAGAGGCATTTCACGCACGAAAAAATGTGCACAAAATGCCTCTTGACAAATCATTTTAAATGTGCTTATGCTGTGGGTGCCGTTACGATAATGCTTTAGAGCAATTTCCCCCACTCTTACCGGGGTCTTGCGGACAAAAAAACAGGCTCGGGGAAAATCCCCGAGCCTGTTTTGGGAACTAGCGGATGACCAGCTCGCCGTTTTCGGCATCGATTTGAACATGGCAATCTCCGCCGTTTTCATCCGGAGAGCCAATCTCGCCGGCGATAATCTTTCTGCCGAGCATGGTTTCTACATGGCTTTGCAGATAGCGTTTGAGCGGTCTTGCGCCGTAAACCGGGTCATAGGCATTGTCGATGATAAACTGTTTTGCGCGGTCGGTCATGGTCAGTTTGATCTGTTTTGCTTCCAGACGCTTCTGGAGGTCCTTCATCAGCAGGTCGATGATGCTGCCGATATTCTCACGGGTGAGCGGTTTATAGAACACAATCTCATCCAGACGGTTCAGGAACTCCGGACGGAAGCTGGTCTTCAGCAGAGCGTTGACCTCGTCCTTGGCCTTCTGGCTGATCTCTCCGTCCGGGGTGATGCCTTCCAGAATATAGGAGGAGCCCAGGTTGGAGGTCAGGATAATGATGGTGTTTTTAAAGTCTACGGTACGACCCTGAGAGTCGGTGATTCTGCCGTCATCCAGCACCTGAAGCAGGACGTTAAAGACATCCGGGTGGGCCTTTTCGACCTCATCGAACAGGACAACCGAGTATGGTCTGCGGCGGACTGCCTCGGTGAGCTGGCCGCCCTCCTCATAGCCGACATATCCCGGAGGCGCTCCGATCAATCTGGAGACGGAATATTTCTCCATGTACTCACTCATATCGATTCGAACCATATTGTTCTCGTCGTCGAACAGGGTCTTTGCCAGAGTCTTAGCCAGTTGGGTCTTGCCGACACCGGTTGGGCCAAGGAACAGGAAGGAGCCGATTGGACGGTTCGGGTCGGAGATGCCGGCTCTGGAGCGGAGGATTGCCTCGCTGACCAGACGGACGGCCTCATCCTGACCGATGACATTCTGATGAAGGATGTCCTCCATGTGCAGCAGCTTCTCGCGTTCGCCCTCCATAATCTTGGAGACCGGGATGCCGGTCCACTTGCCGACTACCTTTGCGATTTCCTCTTCGGTTACCTTATCCCGAACGAGGCTGGACTGCTGGGCTTCTTCTGCCAGCTTTTCTTCTTTTTCCAGCTCGGATTTGAGCTGCGGCAGCTTGCCGTATTTGAGCTCGGCGGCCTTGTTCAAATCATATTCGCGCTCGGCACGCTCGATCTCTCCGCCCATCTTTTCGATTTCCTCACGCAGCTTCTGGACCTTGGTGATGGCGGCCTTTTCGTTGTCCCACTGTGCCTTCATCGAATTGAATTTTTCCCGCAGCTGGGCAAGCTCCTTGGTGACCGTTTCCAGACGCTCGTGGGAGAGCTTGTCCTCCTCCTTCTTGAGGGCGGCTTGGGCGATTTCCTGCTGGATGATCTTCCGATTGAGCTCATCCATCTCGGTCGGCATCGAATCCATCTCGGTACGAATCATCGCGCAGGCTTCGTCCACCAAGTCGATGGCTTTATCCGGCAGGAATCGGTCGGAGATATAACGGTCGGACAGGGTTGCTGCCGCAATCAGCGCAGCGTCCTGAATCTTAACGCCGTGGTAAACCTCGTAACGTTCCTTGAGTCCACGCAGGATGGAGATGGTGTCCTCGACGCTTGGCTCTGCGACCAGTACCGGCTGGAATCGACGCTCGAGCGCAGCATCCTTTTCGATATACTGGCGGTACTCGTTGAGGGTGGTGGCGCCGATACAGTGCAACTCGCCTCGTGCCAGCATTGGCTTGAGCAGGTTGCCTGCATCCATCGAGCCTTCGGTCTTTCCTGCGCCGACGATGGTGTGCAGCTCATCGATGAAGAGGATGATCTTGCCTTCGCTCTTTTTGATTTCGCCCAGAACCGCCTTCAGACGCTCTTCAAATTCGCCGCGGAATTTTGCGCCGGCAATCAGCGCGCCCATATCCAGCGAGAAGATGGTCTTATCCTTGAGGCTTGCCGGAACATCTCCGCGGACGATTCGCAGGGCAAGTCCCTCTGCGATTGCGGTTTTACCGACACCAGGCTCACCAATCAGAACCGGGTTATTCTTGGTCTTTCGGGACAGAATCATGATGACATTTCGAATCTCTGCGTCTCTGCCGATGACCGGGTCGAGCTTCTTGTTGCGGGCGTCCTCGACCAGATCATGGCCGTATTTTTTCAGGACATCGTAGGTGCCCTCCGGGGAATCGCTGGTAACACGGGTATTGCCGCGAACCTGCTGGAGCACCTTGAGGAAGCTGTTCTTCTCAATTTTAAAGAGATCGAAAATCTCGCGCAGATGACGGTTTGGATTTTCGAGCAGCGCAATCATCAGATGCTCAACCGAAACATATTCGTCCTTCATCGAATCGGCAATCTTCTCCGATTTGGCAAGGACCGAATCCACATCCTGCGCCACATAGATTTTGCCTGCTTCCCGTCCCGAGCCGGTGACTCCGGGCATCTTATCAATTTCCTTCTTCACCGCTTGGGTCACTGCCTGCGGGTCGATTCCCATCTTTTTCAGGAGCTGGGCAATCAGGCTCTGGTCAAGGGTCAGCAGAGCGTACAGCAGATGCTCCTGCTCGATCTGCATATTGTTATGTTCCAGCGCAAGGTCATTAGCCTGCTGGATGGCTTCCAGGGATTTCTGTGTAAATTTTTGTGCATTCATTCTTGTTCACACCTCACATTTCGTGGTCTGTGTCTTTCTATGGGATTTTGTGAATCAACAGATAATGGGGGTTTCCTTGAGGTATTCCAGATAAACCGCTTCGATTCGCTCCTCCCAGCACTCGGGGGGCTGGCCGATGCACTCCTTGAGCGCACGGTCGATCATCTGGATATAGGCGGCGATGGCGCTGCCAATCTCATGGTTTTTACATCCATCCTTGAGCAGCGAAAAATTTCGGACCAGCCTGCCCTGTCTTATCTTGTAATGAGGTCGAAGCTCGGGGAAAAGCCGGCGGAGATACCGCTGCTCAATTTGGCTGAACTGGCAGAAAAATTCATCGAGCATTTTAATCAGCGCCTCCGACTGGGTGCGCGTCATGATTTTCAGTTGCCCGATTTCACTGCCGCTGCCGCGGGAAAGCTCGACGGTATATTTAATGGTGGGATTGTACTTGACCCGCAGCGGACTGCGGATATTCAGGATGCTGTCAGAGCCGCGGGTCTGAACCTGAAACGGCTCGAAGCCCCCGATGACCGATGCAAGCGCATCGAAAATATCCTTGCGTCTTTTTTCCGGCGTGATGAACGAGACATACTCCGCCAAAATTTGGTTGATTAAATTAGAACGGCTGCTCCCCAATGAATAGGCTGCGCGATCCACCGCCGCCACCACATCATCGCTGAGCACCAGACTGTATACACTTTTACTCATTGGTTTTTTGGAACACCTTCTTTCGGTGATTTCATGATTATTGTACTCCGTATTATTAATCATGTCAAGCGAGTTATATAATGTTATTTGCGAATTTACAATCCGTATACAAATTATTCTTCTTTTTTGTGGGTTTTCAAACGGTCATCTGACCGTCCCCTGAATTTTGTAGTTTGTTGCGGTATAATTTTTTAGAAGGATAGCACAAGCTCTCGAATTATGTTATAATGGGCGAAATGAGGCTTTGGCGAGCTGCCGCAGCTTCTGTCATCATCAAAATTTTAGGAGTGTGTTTATTATGTCATCTCTGATCAGCGCCGACAACACCTGGGCACTGTGGGCTTGTCTTGTTGGTGTCGCAGCATTGTCCATCTGGCTCGAGCAGAAGTATCAATGGGCTTCCAAGCTAACCGGATGCGTCCTTGCTCTATTGGGCATGATGATTCTGTCCAACGCCGGCATCGTCCCAACCGAGTCTCCCGTCTATGACAGCGTTTGGTCCTATGCGGTTCCTCTGGCAATTCCGTTGCTGCTGTTCCAGTGCAACATCAAGAAGATCGGAAAAGAAAGCGGCAAGCTGCTTTTCATCTATCTCATTAGTTCGGTCGGTACCGTTCTGGGTGCGCTGGGCGGCTTCGTCGCTCTGCACAAGTTTGTGCCAGACCTCAACAAGGTCGCTGCCATGTTCTCCGGCACCTATGTCGGCGGCTCGGTCAACTTTGCTGCGATGGCAGACACCTTCGGCGCATCCGGTGAATTAAGCTCTCAGGCAGTTGTTGCCGACAACCTGCTGATGGCCCTGTACTTCTTTGTTCTGATTGCCATTCCGTCCGGACACTTTTTCCGCAAGCACTACAAGCACCCTCTGATTGATCAGGTGGAAGCCGGCAACGGCGGCAGCGCCGAAAACTACTGGCAGGCAAAGCCAATCTCCTTGCAGAACATCTCCTTCTGCTTTGCGGCCTCCACCATCATCGTGGCAATCTCCACCGCCATCGCCAATTTCTTTGCAGGGCTGTTCCCGGCGGAGGGTGCAACCTTCTTCCTCAATCAGTTGCTGGGCAACAAGTACCTCATCATGACCACCATCACCATGACCTGTGCGACCGCCTTCCCGAAGATATTCAACGACGCGCCCGGTGCAAACGAAATCGGAACCTTCTTAATTTATATCTTCTTTGCGGTCATCGGTGCGCCCGCCTCCATCATGAGCATCATCACACAGGCTCCTCTGCTGCTGGTGTATGCTTCTATCATTGTTGCCTGCAATATGCTGGTTACTCTGGTCTTTGGCAAAATCTTTAAAATCAGTCTGGAGGAAATCATTCTGGCCTCCAACGCCAATATCGGCGGCCCTACTACCGCTGCTGCAATGGCAATCTCCAAGGGCTGGAATCAGCTGGTCGGCCCAGTTCTGCTGATTGGCACCTTGGGCTATGTTCTCGGAAACTATTACGGCGTTCTGGTCGGCAACCTGCTCCGATAGGAATTCTGTAAGCTCAAAAGAAAAAGCCGTCAGGAGGAACGGGACGAATGTCCCGTTCCTCCTGACGGCTTACAGTAAAAAACCCCTGTCCTAGGACAGGGGTTTTTCTTCTGAGGTGTGTTTTTTTGAGGAGGGTAGAGCAAATACCCAACGAACGATGCGGCTTCGTTCTCTTGTTGAGTACATCCTTATTATACACAGGATAAAAATTTGTTTGTTAATGCGCTGTAAATGAAGGTTAAAAAAATATCGCTTAAAATGTAAATTGACCGCCACCGTATTTTTGATGGATTCTTCCTATATAATAGGCCATTTCCAGACGGGTGGCACAACGCAAAAAATCCCGGGACCGCAGTCCCGGGATTTTTTTAATCTGAATCGAAACAGGCAAGGCTTTGATTATCTGTTCTTGCTCCAAGCCTTCATACGCTCCGCTTTGTCGAGGATGCGTTTTCTCATACGGATGCTCTTTGGGGTTACCTCAATCAGCTCATCGTCGGTGATGAACTCGATTGCCTGCTCCAAGCTCATAATCTTTGGTGGAATCAGGCGGAGTGCATCGTCGCTTCCGGATGCACGGGTATTGGTCATGTGTTTCTTCTTGCAGACATTAACCACGATGTCCTCATCCTTTGGAGACTGGCCAACGATCATGCCCTCGTATACCTCTACACCTGCACCGATAAAGAGGGTTCCTCTTTCCTGTGCATTGTACAGACCGTAGGTGACAGCGGTGCCGGTCTCAAAGGCAACCAGAGAGCCGGTAGCACGTTTTGGAATATCGCCCTTGAATGGCTCGTAGCCATAGAATACCGAGCTCATGATACCTTCGCCCTTGGTGTCGGTCAGGAACTCGTTGCGGTAGCCGAACAGGCCTCTGGCAGGAACGATGAATTCCAGCTTGGTGCGGCCGTTGAATGGGTTCATCGAAACGAGGGTACCCTTTCTGGTGCCCATCTTTTCCATAACCGAGCCGGTAGCAAAGTCCGGAACATCCACAACCAGCTGCTCCATTGGCTCGAGGGTCTTGCCGTTTTCCTGCTGGAACAGTACCTGTGGGGTGCTGACCTGGAATTCATAGCCTTCACGGCGCATGGTTTCGATGAGGATAGACAGGTGCATCTCACCTCTGCCTGCAACGCGGAAGGCCTCGGTGGATTCGGTCTCATAAACGTGCAGGGAAACGTCCTTGAGGGTTTCCTTGAACAGACGGTCGCGCAGATGACGGGAGGTCAGGAATTTTCCTTCCTTGCCGGCAAATGGGCTGTTGTTGACCGAGAAGGTCATCTCAACGGTCGGTGCGGAAATCTTAACAAATTCCAGCGGTTCCGGTACATCCGGCGCACAGATGGTCTGGCCGATGCTCAGCTTTTCGATACCGGAGATACAAACGATATCGCCGACGGTTGCGGTCTGAGCCGGAACACGCTGCAGGCCCTCAATCTGGTAGAGGGTGACAATCTTGGAGCGGTAGGAAACGGACGGGTCATGGTAGTCGCAGACGATGACCTGGTCATTGACATTGAGAGTGCCGCGGGTGATTCTGCCGATGCCGATGCGTCCAACGAAGTCGTTGTAGTCGATGGAGGAAATCAGCATCTGTGTCGGGCCTTCCGGGTCACCCTGAGGAGCCGGGATCTCCTCGAGGATGGTGTCGAACAGGATGTCCAGATTTTCGCCGCGGACACCCGGCTCGTAGGAAGCGGTTCCCTCTTTGCCCGAGCAGTAGAGGATCTTGCTTTCCAGCTGCTCCTCGTTTGCATCCAAGTCAAACAGCAGGTCATAGACCTCCTCGGTTACCTCCTCGTTGCGGGCATCCGGACGGTCGGTCTTGTTGACAACGATGATGACCTTATGGCCCAGAGACAGTGCCTTGGACAGAACGAAGCGGGTCTGCGGCATTGGGCCCTCGAAGGAGTCTACCAGCAGGATAACGCCGTCTACCATCTTGAGGATACGCTCTACCTCGCCGCCGAAATCCGCGTGTCCAGGGGTGTCGATGATGTTGATTTTGGTGCCTTTATAATTGATTGCGGTATTTTTTGCCAGAATCGTGATGCCTCTCTCACGCTCGAGGTCGCCGTTATCCATGACACGGTCCTGTACGGACTGGTTCTCACGGAAGGTACCGCTCTGCTTGAGCATCTGGTCAACCAAGGTGGTCTTACCGTGGTCAACGTGCGCGATGATGGCGATGTTTCTTAAATCGGTTCTAATCACGTCAAACTCTCCTTCTCTAACTCCAAGATGCCGGACCCGACAGGAATCGGCTTCGGCCCGATGTTGCTTCATATCGCCGCTTTGTGACCCCTTTTGTCCATACAGCGGCGCAGCATACCGGACATACAGGAGGAACCCTGCCCCCAAACACTACCGGTCATGACAAAATTTCTCCTATCATTATATCTCGAAAATCGGCTGGTTTCCAGCGTTTTTTGAATTTCCCTTGTATTGCATAAAGCCGCCGCCTTGGCAGAATTTGTTTTTGTTTAGATTGTTAAAAATATTTCAGCGTTTTTCAGCGTTACTTCCAACCGTTCCGCACGCTGCACCGGACGGCGTGTTTGCGTGCAGGGCAACCCCGTGCTATAATAGGAACAAAATCCTAGCTTTTTCGGGAGGGGGTCCGCTTATGCACGATCGTCCAAAACGCGTTGCAGCCATCCATGACCTATCGGGGTTTGGCCGCTGCTCCTTATCTGTTATCCTGCCAACCCTGTCTGTTATGGGGGTGCAGGTCTGTCCGGTGCCGACCGCCGTTTTTTCCACCCACACCGGTGGTTTGGGACAGGTGGAGCTGCGCGACCTGTCCGACTTTACCCTGCCGTGTCTGGAACATTACCGCCGGCTGGGACTGGAATTTGAATGTGTATACAGCGGATTTTTAAGCTCGCAGGAACAAATCGACCACTGTCTACGCTTCTTCTCCACCTATCAAGATGCCCTTGCCGTAGTAGACCCGGTTATGGGAGACCACGGCCGCCCCTATCGCACCATCACCTTGGATATGCGGCGGCGCTTGGGCGAGCTGGTTCAGGTGGCGGACATCATCACCCCCAATCTGACCGAGGCCTGTATGCTGCTGAAAATCCCGTTTTTCAGCGAGGGCCTTTCCCGCTCTCAGGCAAAGAGCCTGCTGGCGCGCTTGGGCGAGCTGGGGCCAAACTTTGTGGTGGTCACCGGGGTGCCGATGGCTTCCGGGCAAATCTGCAACATCGGGTACGACCGCAGCAACAATTCCTTCTGGTGCATCGACTGCAACTATGTCCCAGTCTCCTATCCGGGTACCGGCGACCTGTTTGCCAGCGTGCTGACCGGAGGCTTTTTGACCGGAGACAGCCTGCCGATTGCGATGGGCAGGGCAACCTATTTTGTCGAGCGGTGCATCAAGACCACCTTCAGCTACTCCTCCGACACCCGCTACGGCGTCATGTTTGAAAAGGAGCTGGCAGTGCTGATGGACCGCCAGAACATCAAGGATTTTTCCTTATTATAGTTCGCGCTTTACATTCCGGCAGCTTTATGCTATTGTTTATCGTATTAAAAAAAGAGAGGTCCCTCTGCCGGACAGCAGAGAAAGCCCCTCGATTCTGAGGGAAAGGTCGGAAGAACATATGCCCCACACTGCCAGCGAAAAAGCTGTGTACAAGCAAATCGCAATTGACATCGCATCCAAAATCGTCAACGGAAAATATCGCCCGGGAGAAAAGCTGCACGGACGCTCTACCCTTGCCAGCCAGTACAATGTCTCGCCCGAGACGGTGCGGCGCGCCGTCTTTCTGCTGGGGCAGGTCGGGGTGCTGGATGTCCGACAGGGCTCCGGCATCGTCATCTGTTCGGTGGAAAAGGCCGAAGAATTTCTCTCCAAGTCCAGCGAGCGCGCCTCTCTGGACAGCATCAAGAACCACATCGACCGTCTGATGCAGGAGCAGAAGCAGCTGAACACCCGTTTGCAGGAGAACATCAACATCCTGCTGGATGCCAACGACCGCTTTAATTATCTCAATCCGCTGACCCCGTTTGAGCTGGTGATTCACGAGCGGTGTCCGCTGGTGGGCAACACCATCGCTTCAGTCCATTTCTGGAACAACACCGGCGCGACCATCATCGCCATCAAGCGTCACGGCAGCACCATCCTCTCTCCCGGACCTCATGCCCAGTTTTTTTCCGGAGACTGCATCCTGATCGTCGGGGACGAGACATCCTATAAAAAAGCCAAGCTGCTGCTTGCCGGGGAAATTCCCCTGTAGGGCACAGCAAACTCTCTGGAAGGAGCTTCATTCATGGACAATCAGGAGTTGATTCGTCATTTCTACGAGGTCGTGTTTTCCAATCAGCTGCTCGACGAGCTGCCCGAGCTGGTGGCAGAGGACTGTGTGCTGCGGGAGGGAGAGGAGCTAATCCCGACCGGCATTGACGGGATGCGCCAAAATCTTCTTTGGATGCGGCAGTTCTGCCCGGATTGCCGCATGAGGGTCATCCGGCAATACAGCGACGGAGATACTGTCATCTCGGAATGTGTGATGGAGGGAACCCATTTGGACGACTGGATGGGGATTCCGCCCTCCGGCAAGCACCTGCGCTTTAACGGCATCAACATCGACCGAATCGAAAACGGGAAAATCGTGGAGCACTGCGGCATCATCAACACCTTTGAGACGCTGCTTGCCCATCGTCTGATTCAGCCCGCTTAAGAAAGGGTACAAAAAACGCTGAAGGAAAATTTCCTTCAGCGTTTTTTCTTTCGGACGGCGGGGCAGTCTATCGCTGTTTTTCCCGCAGCTGCTCGGACAGTCTGCCCTCGCTTTCTGCCAGCAGCTCCTCCATCTCGCGGTGCTTCTGGTCGATGTAGCTCTTGAGCTCCTCCGACTGTTCCTCCAACAGCCGATGAACCGGCTTTTCTTCTGCGGTATGTTCTGTGCGCATCTCGATACCTTCCTTTCCATGTTATACTCTACAAATATCATAGATTTGCAGCTTTATTATAACAGGAGGGGTGCCGGATGACAACGCAAAAAAACTGGAAATCCGCCTGCAATCAGGCAGCGAGCCGCAGCGTTCCCTGTAGGACATCCTCCAAAAGCTCGGACAGCTCGACGAGCTGTTCCTCCGAAAACGGAGATTGCAGCCCGGTCTTTTCCAGTACGGTCAAAAAGTCATAGCCGGCATCCTGACGCACCAACACAAGATAGGTGTCCAGCGCACCTTGGGAATCCTCCATGCTCCTCTGCAAAAATTCCAGCGCCACGCAGCCGGACAGGGAATAGTCGATGGCATAGAACGGGGTATCGAAATACTGGTTGGTGGTAAACCATCCCTTGGAAAAGGTCTGCAAATCCGAGTAGGGCGATTCCACCACCAGACCGTATTCCAGTGCCAGCTCCAGATACAGCTCGTTGAGCTGTTCCACCGTCATCTGCGGCTGCCGGTAGATTTGCTCCTGAAACTCATCGTTGAGCGCCGCAGTCAAAATGCCGGACACAATGGTGAACACATCATAGCGGCGCGCTACATCGGCATCCTCCCCGTAGAACACCTCGTAATAGGGCAGCACCATCATCTGCATGGCCTGAGAGTGAATCTCGCAGACATCCATACTGCGTCCCTCACTGCGGGAGCCGCGCTTGAGCTGTTCCCAGATTGCAAAACAATGGCCAAATTCATGGGAGATGCTGTAAACATCATTCTCACTGCCATCCATATTGGCAAAGAGGAAGGGGGTATTCAGCGAATAAATCAGGGTGCTGAAGGTCACATTCGCCTTGGTCTGGGAGGGCTGGGCATCGATGAAGCCGTGGGAGAACAGGTACTCATAACATTCCCCCGTCTCCAGCGCCATCTTAGAAAACACCTGAGAAAAGCGTTCCAGCGTATCCTTCCAATCCCCTTGCGGGGTCGGGGAGGGCTCTCCCATCAGGTAGACATATCCTGCTGAGGTCTGGTTTTCCGCCCGCCGATAAAAGTCCTTGAGGTAGCCGCCGTACACCGGCACCAGCGTCTGCTTGAGCAATTCCCGAAACTGCTGAATCTGCTCCCGGGTATAGCTGGAACGGTGCATATTCAAGTCCGCCACCTCGGTGTAGCTGTCATAGCCCAGCAGCTGCGCCATCTGGTCGCGAAGCGAAACCAGCTCGAGGTACAGCGTTCCGAGCGTTTGGTTATAGCGGTCGATGAACTGGGAATAATAAGCGGTCTGGCCCTGCGGCTCCAGCGAAGAAAAGAGCACCTCTCCTTCGGGGGTGGTGACGGTTGCCTGCGCATATTCATAGTAATACTGCGCCTCCAGCTTTTTTTCCTGCTCCTGAAGGGAGAGGATTTCCTTCGAGCTGGACTGGGCGCTCATCTGCATATCCTCGGCGCCGCTGCTGCCGTAGATTTCTTTGGTCATCGACTGGAAGCGCGACTGCTGAATCATCTTGAACAGCTGGTTGTACTCGCTTTGGATGCGGGCATCCCAAGTGTCCAGATACTCCATCTCCGCACTGTAGAAGGTGTCGTTGACATCGGCGTAGTTGCGGATTTGGGCAATGGTCATCATGCTGTAATAATCCTCGGTGGCATCCCCGATTTTCCGCAGGGAATGAAGCAGCCCAAGCGGCAGGAGGTCATCCTGTGCCTGCTGTTGCGCCTTCCCAATGAGCTGCACCACGCTCTGACCATCGGGACGCTGATACTCCACCTGCGAAAAGTTCTGGTCGGTCGGGGTGCGGGCTTCTTGCTGACATCCGGTCAGGGTGGTGAGAATCAGAAGAACCGACATCACCCATGCCGTCAGGCGCACCGGTCTCCGAGAGGAATCAAATAAGGTTCGTTTCAAACGGAATCACTCCTTTTATCGGGGTCTTTGTTCTTTAGTATACCATATTTCCCTTTCCGAACGGAATCGTCTAACCGCAAACTTTTTTTGAACAGTCCCTCTATGCCTATGCCCGAGGGTGCTAAGCCATGCCTTGGAGCGCGCGGCAAATCGGGCAAACGGCGTTTTGTCATAAAAGGAAACCGTTTCCTTGTTTAAGCGCAGCCCGCGGCGGCATACTAGAACCGATGCTTCTTTTTTGTCTCAGGAGCAAATATCAGACTGGAGTGATTGTTATGGCAATGAACCTTCCCACCATCCTCACCGGCGCAGCTGTCACCGCTGCGGTCGGAACTGCCGCTTATATGATGACCGGCAAGAAAAAGAACACCGCCAAGCAGCTCAAGAAAAAGGCCGGAAAGGCTGTACACGCCGTCGGGGACATCGTGGACAGCATCTCGAGCATGATGGGCTAATTGTGCAGCACCCCACCTGCATCCGACATCGGATGCAGGTGGGGTTGTTTTTATTTGGAAAACCACGGCTGACGGGCCAGCTGTCCCAACTGCTCCCGACACTGCTGCCAATCGGGGAACCAGCGCTCCACCTCCTGCCAGAAGGCCGTACTATGGTCATGGTGGAGGATGTGGCACAGCTCGTGAACCACGACATAGTCCACACAATGCTCCGGTGCAAGGATGAGCCGCCAGCTGAAATTCAGGCTGTTTTTGCCCGAGCAGGAGCCCCAGCGTCCCTTGGCTCCGGTGATTCGCAGGCCGGTCGGGTGAACGCCCATCCGGTTTGCATAGTCTGCGACCCGTCTTTCCAGTTGTTCACGGGCAATCGAACGATAGAGCCGCTCGGCCTGTTCCCACAGTTCTGCTTCCTCGCCCCTTGCCAGAAAGCAGGTTCCCTGCGAGCAGAACGGGGTCTTGGTATCGGTGTATGTAATCGGAAGCCAGCCGCCCAACAGCGGAAGCCGACCATCTGACAGGCAGAAGGACTCCTGCGCTTGTTGGCGCTGCTGCATCTGCTGCTGATGGGCCAGAATCCAGCCCTCCTTCTGCTGCACCACCCGGTCAATTTCCCGCTTTGCCAGACGCTGCGGCGCGCGCACCGCAACCGAGCCGTCCGACTTTACCTGGATTGCCACGGTCTTGCGCTTGGTCCGAATCAGGGTATAGGGAATCATGCGCTCATCTCCTCTCTCAGGCTTGGTTTATCCTGAAAAGTTGCTTAATTTTTCGGCTTGATTATGGGATTTTTGACAGTTTTTCCCTTTTTGAAAAAATTCTTTGTTAAGCTATTGACAATTTGAAATTCCTGATTATAATGAGAATTAAAGAAGTCAAGTAACAAACAACCACCTTTGATTTTTTATAATTGGGAGGAATTTTGCATGGCTAGATTTACATTACCAAGAGACCTGTATCATGGCGAAAACGCTCTGGAAGCTCTGAAAACACTCGAAGGCAAACGCGCAATCGTCGTTGTCGGCGGCGGCAGCATGAAACGCTTCGGTTTTCTGGACAAGGTTTGCGACTATCTGAAGGAAGCCAACATGGAGGTTTCTCTGTTTGAAGGCGTTGAACCAGACCCATCGGTTGAAACCGTTATGAAGGGTGCTGAGGCGATGCGTCAGTTCCAGCCAGACTGGATCGTTGCAATCGGCGGCGGCTCTCCAATCGACGCTGCAAAAGCAATGTGGGCATTCTATGAATATCCGGACACCACATTCGAACAGCTGTGCATCCCATTCAACTTCCCGAAGCTGCGCACCAAGGCAAGATTCTGTGCAATTCCATCCACATCCGGAACTGCTACTGAGGTTACCGCATTTTCGGTTATCACCGATTACCACAAGGGTGTGAAATATCCTCTGGCTGACTTCAACATCACCCCTGATGTTGCAATCGTAGACCCAGCTCTGGCAGAAACCATGCCAAAGAAGCTGACTGCACACACCGGTATGGACGCAATGACCCATGCAATCGAGGCTTATGTTTCCACCCTGCACTGTGATTATACCGACCCGCTGGCACTGCACGCAATCAAGATGATCAGCCACGACCTGGTTGACAGCTACAACGGCGATACCGCTGCCCGCGCTCGGATGCACAACGCTCAGTGTCTGGCAGGTATGGCATTCTCCAACGCTCTGCTGGGTATCGTTCACTCGATGGCTCACAAGACCGGTGCTGCTTACAGCGGCGGACACATCGTTCACGGCTGTGCAAACGCAATGTACCTGCCAAAGGTCATCAAGTTCAACAGCAAGAATCCGGAAGCTGACAAGCGTTACGCTGAGATTGCTGCTTCTCTGGGTCTGGAGCCAACCACCGATGCACTGATTGCACACATCAAGAAGATGAACCAGCAGCTGGATATTCCATCCTGCATCCGCGACTACGAAGGCGGCATCATCAACGAGAAGGAATTCCTCGAGAAGCTCCCACAGGTTGCAGAGCTGGCAGTCGGCGATGCTTGCACCGGTTCCAACCCACGTGCCATCACCCCAGCTGAGATGGAAAAACTGCTCAAATGCTGCTTCTATGACGAAGAGGTTGACTTCTAATCTCTTATCTCATTGTAGATTTCTATGATTCAAGGTCGTTCTGACCCCTTCCCCTTTCTGGGCTGCCGATACCGGCAGCCCAATTTTTTTGCATAAAAAAGCCGCTACCTCTTAATGCAGCGGCCGTGTCTGTCGGCAGTCCGGAAAATTGGGGCAGCCGTAAAAGCTCTCGCCCGCATGAGGGCCGCGTGAGGCAGTCCGCAACACCATCGGAATCCCACAATCGGGACAAAGCGGAGCTTCGTCCTGCTCCTGCTCCCAATCCGGCAGCTCCCACCGCCGCCCATCGCACAGAAAATCCATCAGCTCTGCAAGCTCCGCCTCGCCGTAGGATTTGCGGCACGGCACATGAAAGAGCGGCAGGTGCGCCTTGCGAAAGGCTTTGTCCAGAAAGGCATCCCGCTGGCGGCGGTCCCGACGGTCGTGGCTGCGGTCATCCAGCTCCACCGCGCACAGAATCCGCATGGTCTGACGGTCGCACAGAACAAAGTCCACGTGCTTTTGGGAAATCCAGTTGAAATATTTCTGGCGGTCCCGACGCACATTTGGCCGAACCCGCAGAATTTCCCGAACCGAGGGCTTGGGACAGATGGCAATTTCCTCCCCGGCAAGGCTGGACAGAACCTCATAAAATGCTTTTTCCGCCGGGGTCAAAATCGACTCCTGCCGCTCATAGGGGGTGCGGCTCCAAGGGTTGGCCCTTCGCAGGGCGCGGTATATCAGCCAGACTGCCAGCACCGACAGCAGGATGACTGCGATTACAAGCCGATTCTGCTCCATCTTATTTCTTCCTCCTTCCCGCTCCTATCGGATTGGGGACGCCAGCCAAATGGCTGGCGTCCCCAATTTTGATTTGTTCTCAATCTTTTTTTATTCCACCATGTGACGGACATAGTCCACCACACCGATGTCCTTGCCGTTTCTTCGGTAGACACGCGGCACCCGCTTGCCGATGACGCACATGATTTCATAATGCACCGTATCGGTCATTGCGGCAATCTCCTCCATGGTGATTCGCTTGCCGTTTTCTTCTCCAACAATCGTAATCTGCATCCCGTCGCTCAAATCCGGAATCCCTGTGACATCCAGCAGAAGCTGGTCCATGCAGATGCGGCCGACGATATTGGCAAAATGGCCGTTGACCAGCATCCGTCCCCGGTTGGACAGGCTGCGGTGGTACCCGTCGGCATAGCCAATCGGCACCGTCGCAATCCGCATATCGTGGTCGGTGGTGAAGGTTCTGCCATAGCTGAGCTTGGCTCCCGCCTTGACATCCTTGAGCATCGAGATGACCGAGTGCAGCTGCATCGCAGGCTTCAAATCAATCTTTCCCTCGCACGCCTTGTCGGGAGTCAGCCCGTAAAGGAGCACACCGGCACGCACCATATCCAGATGATACTCCGGATAGTTGACAATGCCGCCGCTGTTGCAACAATGGCGGAGCATGAAGTGGATTCCGCGGCGCTGTAGCCGGTCGCAAACCTCCATGAAACATTCGTACTGGGTGCGGGTGTAGTCGATGGATTCCTCGTTGTACTCATCCGAGCTGGAAAAGTGGGTGAAAATTCCATCGCAGCGCAGGTTCGGAAAGGCGCACACGCTGGCAATCTCCTCCACCGCCTGAGCCATATCCTGGTCGGCTTCAAAGCCAATGCGTCCCATGCCGGTGTCCACCTTGATATGACAGGCCACCGTGACCCCTGCCCGCTGTGCCTGCTGCTGGAGCTTTCGGGCATACTCCAGAGAAAATACCGCTTGGGTGATGTTGTACTCGCACAGCTGACGGGCCTTGTTGGGCGGTGTGGTTCCCAGAATCAGGATGGGGTGATAAATCCCCTGATTCCGCAAGGACATCGCCTCGGTTAGATTGGAGACAGCAAACCAGTTGACCCCCAAACGCACCAGCTCATCCGCAATATATTTATCCCCATGCCCGTAGGCATCCGCTTTGACCACTCCCATAATCATGCAGCCCGGCTTGAGCTTTTCCTTGATTGCGCAGATATTGTGGTCGATGCAGTCCAAGTCCACCACAGCCCAGCTGCGCCGGAGAAAATCAACCATCCTTCTCTCCTCCTTATCCTGCTTTGAAAGGCAAGCGCCGTCCGTTCCGGGCTTTCGGAAGCCGGAGGAGGGCGCTGTTATTTCTCAAAATTTTCCTTTAGTGAACGGTCTTTTTTGACCCATACTATACTATACACGAATTTTTCAAAAGATACAATCATTTTTCTCGGACAAACGATCTTCCCAGAAAGGAGAATCTTTGATGACAAAACAAGAATATGCCCTTTGGGCGCAGCAGGAAAGTCCCCGTTCCCGAGGAGCGGTCAACATCGTAAAGGCCTTTGTGTTCGGCGGGCTCATCTGTATGCTCGGCCAGCTGCTCATCTTCTTTTTTGAGGGGCGCGGCGCAGGCGAACGCGCCCCGGTGTTTGCCTCCATCTGTCTGGTGGTTCTGTCGGCGGCGCTGACCGGACTGAATGTTTATGACAACCTTGCCAAGCACGCCGGTGCAGGCACGCTGGTTCCCATCACCGGCTTTGCCAACTCGATGGCAAGCGCCGCCATGGAATTTAAAACCGAAGGCTATATCCTCGGGCTTGGCGCTAAGATGTTCTCGATTGCCGGGCCTGTTCTGGTCTACGGGGTGGGAGCGTCGGTCGTATACGGTCTTATTCTCTTGATCATCGGATAGGAAAGGAGAAGCTCATCATGGCAAAAAGAATCGGCAGACATACGCTGCTGCTCACCTGCTCTCCCTCCGTCATCGGGTATGCGGCGGTGGGTGCGCGCAAGGAAAAGCAGGGGCCCCTAGCGGATTACTTTGACCTGCTGTCCGAGGATTCCTCCTTTGGAGAAAAAACCTGGGAGCAGGCCGAGACGCTGATGCAGAAAAAAGCGGTGGAGCTGGCCCTGCAAAAATCCAGCTTAAAAAAAGATGACATCGATTTTCTGTTTGCCGGAGACCTGCTCAACCAGTGCATCAGTTCCGCATACGCTTCCCGAGAGATGCAGATTCCCTTTTTCGGACTGTACGGGGCTTGCTCGACCATGTCGGAAAGCCTGTCTCTGGCATCGCTGTTTGTGGAGGCAGGGCTTGCCCGACACTGCGTTGCCGCTACCTCCTCCCATTTCTGCTCTGCGGAGCGGCAATTCCGTTTTCCTCTCGAATATGGCGGTCAGCGAACTCCGACCTCCCAATGGACGGTGACCGGCTCCGGGGCCTGCGTGGTCGCTGCCAAGCGTCAGGCACCCTATGTGCGAGCGGTGACCGTCGGTACCGTGGCAGACCTCGGCATCACCGACATCAACAACATGGGAGCTGCGATGGCTCCTGCGGCGGCACAGACGCTCTGCCAGTACTTTGCCGACACCAACACCCGTCCGCAGGACTATGACATGATACTGACCGGAGATTTGGGCTTTGTGGGCAGCCGTCTGTTGGAGCGGCTGATGCAGCAGGAGGGCTATCCGCTTGCCAACCTGCACCACGACTGCGGGCTGATGATTTACGACCGCTCCCGTCAGGATGTCCACGCAGGCGGCTCGGGGTGCGGCTGTGCGGCTTCGGTGCTGTGCTCCTTCATCCTGCCGCAGATTGCCTGTCAGCGGCTTCGGGAGGTGCTGTTTCTGGCAACCGGTGCGCTGATGAGCCCGACCAGCACCCAGCAGGGCGAGAGCATCCCCGGCATTGCCCATCTGCTGCACCTGTCCGCCTTCCCAAGTCCAAACCACGAAAAGGAGGAAATCTGATGAATCTGTTCCTGCTGTTAAAAGCCTTTGTGGTCGGCGGCCTCATCTGCGCCGCCGGACAGGCGCTCATCGATTACACCAAGCTGACCCCTGCCCGAATCCTGGTTTCCTATGTCGTTTTGGGGGTCATTCTGGGCGGGCTTGGAATCTATCAGCCGCTCATCGAGTTTGCAGGAGCCGGTGCCACCGTTCCGCTGACCGGGTTTGGCGCAGTCCTTGCCAAAGGGGTGCGCGAGGCAGTCGCAAAGGATGGGCTGTTCGGCGCTTTGACCGGCGGACTGACCGCTGCTGCCGGTGGCATCACCGCCGCCTTGATTGCCGCCTTGGTGGTTGGTCTGCTCTGCCGCTCCGGAGAAAAAAGCTAACCCCCAACAGGGGATAAAGCCTGTTGAGGGTTGGGGATTCCTGCACTGCAAGCGCAAGAGGGGTGCAGCAGGATTTTATTTTGTTTGTTGCATCCGCAGAGCGTGCAGCTTGAGGATGCCAATCTGGGTCTTGGAGTCAAGAATCTGCCCGTCCAGCACCATCTGAACCGCCTGTTCAAACGGGATTCGCAGGACATCCAGAAATTCTCCCTCGTCCAGCTTCTGGCTGGTCTCGTGCAGACCGGATGCCTGATAGATATGGATGACCTCGGTGCAGTAGGCCGGGGTGGGATACAGCTCTCCGAGCTTTTCAAAGTGGTCTGCGGTACAGCCGCACTCCTCCTGAAGCTCCCGAATCCCACATTTCCGCGGGTCCTCTCCCAGCTCGATTTTTCCGGCAGGAAGCTCGATGATTTCCTTGCCGTAAGGATAGCGGAACTGCCGAACCAACAGCAGGCGGTCCTGCTGGTCCACCGCCGCGATACACACACCACCGTGGTGGACTACCAGCTCCCGCACGGTTTCCTTTCCATTTTCCAAACGAACCCGGTCTTTTCGGACTTCAATGATGCGACCCTGATAGAGCGTCTGGGTCTCGATTCTTGTTTCTTTTTGTGCCATACGCATTCCTCCGTGTAAAAACAAAATCCACAGACCGAATCGGTCTGTGGATTTTGGAATAAAATTATCCGGATAATTTTATTGTGTCTCAAAAGTAAATCCGACAAGCCTTTCCGCACAACTATTTTGCGAGAGCGGCGAGAGTAGATTTCTTTCTTGCAGCGCAGTTCTTGTGGATGATGCCCTTTGCACAAGCCTGGTCAATCTTCTTAACAGCAGCTTTTACGAGAACATCTTTGTTTTCTGCGTTCTCTGCGATTGCAGCGTTAGCCTGTTTGAGAACGGTCTTCAGATTGGTTCTGCAAGCCTTGTTGCGAGCAGCACGTTTCTCCTGAACGAGGATTCTCTTCTTAGCAGATTTGATGTTTGCCATGGTCTACACCTCCTTATCCATCTTGACAGTACACTCTATTTTATCATCGTTTCCCCCAAAAATCAACTCTTTGGAAAATGATTTGTGAGGTTATCCAATTACAGCTGTTGTTCCGGGCGAATATTCGGTCACTCTCCCCAGCATTTTATTCGAAAAATCCATCCTTTTGTATCATGTTCCCACAACAGGTTCAGCATTTTCTGTGAACCACCCACCGAAAGGAGTTTTTGCATGAGCCGCCAAAATCCCGTTTTTCCCACCGTTGCGCGCTCTGACCTTGCGTTGGAGCTTGCCGCCCCGCTCTTGGAATCGCACGAGCTGCCCGATGGTCTGTCGGTGCATACCCGAACAAGCGGTGCGGTCGAAATCACCTGTGTCACCGTCGGCACACCTGATGCCGCCCAGCGGATAGGCAAGCCGCGCGGCAGATATATCACCATCGAGACCCCGCCGCTTTGGAACAGTCTGCTCGACCCGCAAGATGAAATCGAAGCCGCCGCCGACTGCATCCGCTCGCTGCTGCCGGAGCGCGGCTGCGTGCTGGTTGTGGGACTGGGCAACAACCAAATCACCCCGGATGCGCTGGGGCCGTTGGTAATCGAGCGCATCCTTGCCACCCGACACCTGAGCGCCGAGCTTGCCCGTCAGATTGGGCTGGAATCGCTGCGAAAAACTGCGGCAATCGCTCCGGGCGTGATGGGGCAGACCGGAATCGAGAGCGGAGAAATCGTCTCGGCTCTGGTAAATTTCATCCGTCCCGCCGCCGTCATCGTCATCGATGCCCTTGCCGCGCAGGAATATTCCCGCTTGGGACGCACCATCCAGATTGCGGACAGCGGCATCGCGCCCGGTTCCGGTGTCCAGAACAGCCGCAAGGAGCTTAGCGAACGGACGCTGGGAATCCCGGTCATCTCGCTGGGAGTTCCCACCGTCATCGACGGCAGCTCCCTTGCCGGTTCCATTTTACAGCAGCCTGCCAAAAATTTGCCCTCCTGCCCTGCCTCCTGCGCGATTGTCACACCCAGAGAGGTAGACCGCATGGTGGGACACGCCGCAAAATTTATCTCCCTTGCCGTCAACAAGTCGCTCTATCCCCAGCTGAGCCTCGAGGAGATTTCCTTTTTGAGCGCATGAGCATAGAAAAAAGCCTGCTTTTTGCAAAGCAGGCTTTTTTCTAAAGTTAAGGTTTGTATGAGAGTTTGAAGATGGCTTTTCCAAGAGCTGATATTCAGCTCAGCTTTCATCAGCGTTGTCCGGACGCCGGTGAAAAAGGGTTGGCGATAGAAAAAGGAGGTTTTTCTAATGCGCCGTAAGTCATGAGTTATCTTGATTATGATTATATCCCAAGGAAGCCAAAATGTCCAATCGTCCTTTTTTATCACTTCGATAGAAACGATTGATTTTCTCTATTTGTCGGATTTTAGCCGTTGCGCCCTTCCAGATAAGCCCCAATCGCATCCCCTGCCAGCCTTGCGGTGTACAGCACCTCCTCCAGCGTGTTGCCGTGCGAGCCAAGCTCGAGCAGCAGAGAGCCGTTGGTGAGGTCCTGATTGTACTTTCGGTAGCAGAAAAAGACCGGTCGGGTCAAGCCCTGCCAGCGGCTTTCGATGGCATCCTGAAGCCCTGCGGCAAAGCGCAGGTTTTTTCTCCAGTTAGGCAACCCCATCGTTCCATCGTCGCACCCGGCAATCATCATCAGCTGGGCGGCCTTTTTGCCGTTGATGCTGATGACCGGCTTGACCAGCGTATCTCCCCGTTGCACGGCGTCTCGATGGACATCCAGCACCACCTTGATGCTCGGGTAGCGCTCAAGATAGCCCCGAACGGTCTGGGCACTGCGCTCGTAGGAGCCGTTGTAGGAGGGATAGTCGTGCTGGGTCTCATCGTGCAGCACCTCGATGCCATGGGCGCGGATGGCCTGTGCCATCTCCTGACCTGCCGCTACGATATTTTCCCGATTATCGGTCGAGCGCCAGTGGTGCCGGGTGTCATACACCGGTGCATCATACGGCTCGAAGCTCTCGGTTGCGTGGGTGTGCATAATCAAAACCTGCGGCCCATCACCGTCCAAGTGCATCGAATCCGGCTCGTCCAAACAGGCCTGAACCTCCTGATTGGACAGCTCAGTTGTATTTTTAATCAGCCCCTTGCCCAGCGACAAGCACCCGGAGCCGGAGACCGGCGCAAGATTTTCCTCCACGATGGTTCCCCGATATCCTTCGGGAATCTCGGGAGGCTCCTGCGGCTCTTGAGAAGGAAGCGGCATCGGCTCGGGCTTTGGGGTCGGCTGCTCTGTCTCCTGATTCTGCGGCTGCTCTGCGGCGGCTGGTGGGTGCACTGACTCGGGTGGCTCTGTTTCCTGCACCTCGTCCTCCCGCTCGTCAAAGCGGCGATGCAGATGCTCCAGCGCTTGGTCCGGGACGGTGTACAGCGCAGAAAATACCGCTGCCTGCGTCCCAAAGTCCTCCATGGCGGTGTACAGCTGATGGGACAAAACTGCCGCAGCCAGCACTCCGGGAAGGGTGGCCGCGGCGGCAAGCCCCCAAATTAAGCATTGGGAGAGAGCGGTGTATTTTCTTTTTCTGCGATATTGTCCCATATTTTAGACCTCCGAGCATCCTGCCATCCTGTATCCTGTTTAGAAGGATATGCTCGCGGCATCCAAAATAGAAGGCTTCGGAGATTTTCATTTTGCCAAAGAGGGATTCTGTTAATGGGACAGCTTGCGGTGCAGCCAGACACCCAGCAGGCTGATGCTGCCGGTTATCACAAAAATCAGGACGGTAGTGGTGAAGTTGCCGGAAACCAGCGAAGCCCCCGCAAGGGTCGAGCTGAGCAGAGAGGGCAGGCGCGCAACAGTGGAGAGGGCAAAGAAGCGCAGGGGACGAATCTCAAGCAGGCTTGCCGCCCAAGTCAACAAATCCTTCGGCGTCCCCGGAATGAAGAACAGCAGGAAAGCCAGCCGCTCGAATCGGCGCTGGTCCTGAAGCAGACGAAAGCTCTGAAGCCGCTTCGGGTCCAGAAAGACCGACACGAGCGGCATCCCCCAGCGGCGCACCAGCTGGTAGACCAGCATCGAGCCGATAAAAATTCCCAGCATACAGCTGAGCGTTCCCCACACCGGCCCGTACATCATGCCAGCGAAGATTTCCACTGGCTCTCCGGGAATCATCGCCACCACAACTTGAAGAATCTGAATCCCCAGAAATGCCAGCCAGCCGAGCAAGCCATGGGATTGCATCTGCTGCCGAAGGGCCTCACGGGTCTGCTCGTCCCGCAGGGACATCACCTTTGGCGCCGCCCAGACGGTAATCAAAATCAGCGCCAGAAAAACCAGCACCGAAAGCACCAGCCGAATCCATTCCGATTGTTTGGTTGGCAAATTTTTTTCCATATCATTTCCCCCTGTATGGGATGTCGGTTTTGGGAGGGTACCGCCAGTCGGAGCCTTCCCCCTAGGCTTATCATATAACCCCTTTGTGCGGAATGTCAACCTTCCCTTTGGTTCTCCCGATTCTGCGGCTTGGGGTTGGACAATCTTTTCTTTTATAGTATAATGAAAAGGCAATTTGAGAGGCAAAGCCAACGAGTTGAATCGATTTAGAATCCCCATAACATCACCGAAGGTATGCCCTTCCTTGATAGAAACGAAACTGCAAAGAAAAATACTTCCTTTGCAGGCAGAATCTTCCCATAAAGGAGCGATAGGATTGAAACTGATTTCTTGGAATGTCAACGGTCTGCGCGCCTGTGCAGGCAAAGGTTTTTTTGATTTTTTTGCGGCGGAGGACGCCGATATCTTCTGTCTGGGGGAAACCAAGATGCAGCCCGACCAAGCCCAGTTTGACACCCCCGGTTACCATCAATATTGGAACAGCGCGGAAAAAAAGGGCTATTCCGGCGTTGCCGTCTTTACCAAGCAGGAGCCGCTTGCTGTGCGCTACGGGCTGGGCATCGACTGCCACGACCACGAGGGCCGGGTGCTGACGCTGGAGTTTGCAGATTTTTATTTGGTCAACGTCTATGTTCCCAACTCCCAGAACGAGCTGGCGCGTCTGGACTATCGGATGCAGTGGGAGGACGATTTCCGGCAGTACGTTTTGGGTCTGGACGAGAAAAAACCAGTCATCATCTGCGGCGACCTGAATGTGGCGCATCAGGAGATCGACCTGAAAAATCCAAAAACCAACCGCAAAAATGCCGGCTTCACTGATGAGGAGCGCCAGAAGCTGACCGAGCTGTTGCAGAGCGGATTCACCGACACTTGGAGGGCGCGCAACCCGGGTGTCACCGACATCTACTCCTGGTGGAGCTACCGCTTCAAGGCCCGCGAAAAGAATGCCGGGTGGCGCATCGACTACTTTTTGGTTTCCGACCGCCTGATGACCAAGGTGGAGGATGCCCGCATTTACACCGAAATCCTCGGCAGCGACCACTGCCCGGTCGGTCTGGAAATTGCGCTGGAAGCTTAAAAAAACAGATTTTCCTCTTTTCTTTCCGGCAACTTTATGATACACTTAGGTTGTATCTTTTTCATTTTCTGTTTCCTTTTTTGCGATGCTCTTCGGACGGTACCGTCTTGGAGAGCATTTTTCTTGCCCTCATTCCTTTGGATATGCTATACTTACAGCACATCCATCGATTTTCTGAAAAGGAGGAGAAGCCCTTGGCTCAAAAACGAACCGCCCAACTGGACGCCAGACTGCAAATGACCGCCTCTCTGGTGCGGCCCCATGCCGTCTTTGCCGATGTGGGCTGTGACCACGGCCATCTTGCCATCGAGCTGATGCGGCAGGGCGCTGTGCGCGGCTATGCCTGCGACATCAACCCCGGCCCGCTGGAATCCGCACGGCGCAACATCCTGCACGCAGGGTTGGAGGGTTGCGTGGAAACGGTGCTGACCGACGGCTTGGAGGGCATGGAGGCATGGGGCATCACCGATGTGACCATCGCCGGAATCGGCGGAGAGGTCATCACCGATATTCTGCGCCGCGCTGTCTTTTTGCAGCAGCCGGGAATTCGGCTCATTCTTCAGCCGCAATCCCGGGAACACATCTTGCGGACCTTTCTTGCCGAAAACGGATTTCCCGTTTTCTTCGAGCAGGCGGTGCGCTCGGGCCGATATGTCTACACCGTGATGGCAGCCGATTACACCGGAGCGTGTCGCTCCCTATCTGCGCTGGAAGCTCACGGCGGACTGCTGCTTGGCTGCTCTCCCGAGGACCCCAGCGCCTCTGCCGCCGCGGAGAAGCTGTGGCGGACTGCCCGTCTGTTACAGGATGCCGCCGCAGGGCTGACACACCGCGGTCAGCACGAGCAGGCAGAACCGCTTCAGAAAACCGCACAGGAGCTGCTTGCCGCCGCTTCCCAAATTGATCCCACATCCCGACAGGAGGAATTATAATGTCCACCGTTTCTGAGATTTATCACACCCTTGACCAGCTGTTCCCATTTTCCCTGAGCATGGATTTTGACAACACCGGGATTCTGGTCGGCGACCGCAGCCAACCGGTCACCCGAGCTTTGGTTGCACTGGACTGCACGCTGCCCGTTTTGGAGCTTGCCAAGCAGCTGGACGCCCAGCTCATCATCACCCATCACCCGGTTATCTTCCAGCCGATTCGACGGGTCAACGAGGATTCGGTTGTTTACCACTTGATTCGCAGTGGAATTGCCGTCATCAGCGCCCACACCAATCTGGATATTGCGCGCGGCGGTGTCAATGATGCGCTGGCAGAGGCAGTCGGCTTGACCGATTGTCGGGGCTTGGAGCTGGTTTCCCCTTCCTCGGGAGATTTTCTCGGCAGAATCGGACAGCTTGCGGAGCCAACTTCTGCCCACGAATTTGCCCTTGTGCTCAAATCCCGGCTGGGTGCCACCAGCGTGAAATTTGCCGACGCTGGAAAACCCATCCGAACCGTTGCGCTCTGTTCCGGCTCCGGCGCAGACTATCTGGAGCTGGCAGCAGCTGCCGGCGCAGACGCGCTGCTGACCTCCGAGGTTAAACAGCACCAGTATTTGAATGCTACTGCCCTTGGAATCAGCATCTTTGATGCCGGACATTTTAACACCGAGGACATTGTCATCGAGCCGCTTCGGGAAAAGCTGGCTTCGCTGATCCCGGATGTCACATTCCTCTCCACCCATCTTTCCCCCATCACAGCTGTTTAATCAGCAAAGCCCCTATCAGACTGTTCTAAAGTCTGATAGGGGCTTTTGATTTTCATTCTAATCATTCAGTTGAAGAGCGGTTTTCAAAAATTGGACGACACACCGATGATATTCTCCCACCATGACCTGCTCCTTTGTCTCATAGATCTCATTTCCCTGTTCAGAAAAATAGGTTTGGGTCTTACAATTCAGTGAAAGTGAGTCAAGGGGCCATCCAAGGCGCCGCACCGGAGACGGAGTGTCCACCATGTAGAAGGCAGCTGACTGAGCCATCTCAGAATACGGCATAAAAGATGAAAGGCATCCATTACAGTAAACTGCAATTCCATCCAGATAACAGGCAGTCACTCTACCTCCGAGAGAATGAATCAGCTTTGCATAATAATCAATCATCTGCTCATCATCCAAGCGGATTCCTTGCGGTGTGCGAATATGCAATCCAGGCTGACGCGGGTCTTCCAGTTTTAGTTCTTCAAAATAAAGTCCACTGTCATTGCAGATGACGCACTCACAAAACTGGCTATAGAATCGTGCTTTCAACAGAGCATTTTCTTCTGGCGTATTTCCGGTTTCCTCCGGTTCCTGTGTCACTCCAAGGTCGTGAAGGGTCACAATTTCAACAGGAAATCCCTCTAAAAATTCTGTAAAGCGATTAATCTTTGATGGATTTGTTGTGCCGATCAGAACCTGTTTTTTCATCTGTATTTCCCCTTTTTTCTGACAGGATTTTACAAAAAAAGGGACATTCCAATTGGAATGTCCCTTTGGCTCCCCCTGTCTGGCTCGAACAGACGACCCTGCGGTTAACAGCCGCATGCTCTACCGACTGAGCTAAGGAGGAATGTCAGCACTGCTCTATCTTTCCAGGCAGTCACCCGCCAAGTATTTTCGACACTGGTGAGCTTAACTTCTGTGTTCGGAATGGGAACAGGTGGATCCTCACCGCCATTAGCACTGACTATATGACGAAAAACCACCCTTTTTGAGTGATTTTTCTTTGTGTTGGCACCGCTCTATCTTTCCAGGCAGTCACCCGCCAAGTATTTTCGACACTGATGAGCTTAACTTCTGTGTTCGGAATGGGAACAGGTGGATCCTCATCGCCATTAGCACCAACTATTGAGTTTGTTAAGTTCACGCTTGAGTGAATCTTATGTACCCTCAAAATTGAACAATGAAAAACTTGCATTAGCAACACTTGGTCAAGCCCTCGACCGATTAGTACTGCCAAGCTGAACGCCTCACGGCGCTTACACCTGCAGCCTATCAACCTTGTAGTCTTCAAGGGGTCTTACCTAGTTAACCT
>Ga0129314_1000066_pt1 | contig 131878 bp, 122 predicted proteins | sample O1111metagenome_FD_94431 | JGI IMG/M metagenome (GOLD analysis project Ga0129314, IMG submission 94431) | Orangutan individual fecal microbial communities from fecal samples from Wisconsin, USA - O1111 metagenome | ecosystem: Host-associated > Mammals > Digestive system > Large intestine >...
ATATCGATAGATTTTGAAAAAGCACCCTAAGGGAGCTCTATTAAAGTTACCCTTTTTTACCACTGATATGAAAAAGAAATTTTTTGCTAATTTATGGTTGACTTTTCATAGCTGGTCTCCTCTTTTCTGCTCTTCTTTTCCACATGAAAGGCTTTTATCCGTTCACCTTTCCTTTTATTGCCTTTCCTTTTATTACCTTCCCACAATTTTTTTCACCACCGGTATTTTGGACAGCGCATAAACTGCCGCCCCGCTTATCAGTATAATCAGTACGATAATCAAAGGCACGGCAATGGCTGCCGGTGCAAACAGCGTGGTACCGCCCAGCCAGCCGTAAATCCGCAGAAACAGCGGATGAATGAGATAAATCCCCAGGGTAAGTCCCGCCAGTTTGCCGGAAAGCTCTTCCTGCTTTCTGCCGGACACGCCGTCACGCAGCAGCAGGAAAATTGCCGCAGCTCCGATAAATGCCGTTACGGAGAAGGGCGTATTTAGTATGGTAGACATAATTCCGGTCTTCACCGACCAGGCGTTGCACACCGCAATCTCTATTCCCATGGCTATTACGCCGCCAAGCCCCAGCGCTGCCTTTTTTTGTGCGGATAACTTCGGCACGTATTCATGCAGTGCGTGTCCCAAAACATAATAAGTCACGTAGCCGCCAAAGAAGGAGCAGTCAAACTGGTTATACAGACTTTCCACAATCGTCCGGTAAGGAAATTCAAATTTCAAAGCCGTCGGCAGCAGGATGGAATAGCCAAAGCCCAGTGCGCAGAACAACATACATTTTTTTCTGTCCGCCGCAAAGGATTTTAAGAACGGCGTCAGAAGGTACAATACCGCCAGCATGGGCAGATACCACATATGATACATTCCTTTTCCCAAAAGAGATTCCAGCACAATTTGTTTTTTCACATTGGTAAAATTCCATACGGTGCCGTTTTCCAGGAAATTCACCACGTTGTAAAACAGAAGCCAGAAGAAATACAAAAAAACAATCCTGGGAATTTTCCTTGTATAAAATTTCTTTACCGTGACCTCATACGAGGGTGCCAGAAACAGCGCCCCGCTTATCATCACAAATAACGGCACGCCTAAGATGGACAGACAGTCCAGCCCGTTCATGACCTTGAAATTCAGACTTTCCACCGGCACCTGCTCCAGATTGAATGCCGACACATGCACGCCCACCACCAGTATGCACGCCACCAGGCGCAAAACCTCCAGATAGGCAATGTGATTTTTTTCCGTATGTTCCATAATTTGTCCCTTTTCGTATGTTGTCAGTTTGTTGCTTGGCTTTCCGTTGCTTTCTTCTGTATTCCCTGCCGTTGTGCCTGTCTGCATTACTTTTCATTTTCTGCCGAAGTTTCCGGAAGGAATTTCCGGATAGCCTCTTCGCACAGATTTTCTCCTATGACAATGAGCACTTTTTGCCCCGCCTCAATGGGTTTTAATGAAATGGCATCATGGGTGGCATTTAACTGCAGCCATTCTCCTGTGGATTTCTGTATAAACCCTTTTACCCGGAAAATCCGACCGCAGGCTTCGTCTTTCATCATAGCCGAGACTGCTTTTCTGAGCTCCTCTTCTGTAATTTCGATGTTCATGAAAAACAATGAGTCAAAGCCCTTAAAGTCGCCCAAATCCATTTTGATATAGCTTTCCGATACATAACCGCAGGATACCAGCTCCTGTAAATCCTGCTCCCGCAAATCCGGAATACCTTTTCGGATTACTTCTTTATCCAGTCTTCTTTTACATTTCACCTGCTCCAGCGCCTTGTTTAACCGCTCCACCGTTCTGTCCATTTCCTCCGGTGTGGCTTCGTCCGCCCGGCTTAAAATAATGCGTCCGGCATCCGCGGCTTCACTTGCCAGCAGATATTCCGCCTCTTTTGACAGGTTTTCCTGCAATTTTGCGTCCACAATGGCAATTACATTACCAATTTCATACCACTGGTCAAGTGGTTCCTCGTATAATGCATCAAAAAATTCATCCACATCGTAAATGCCGGACGGCTCCACAATCACCCTGTCGTATCCGCACATTCCCATGGCAATCAGCTTGGTTTTGAATCGTCTGCGGTGACAATCCCGGTCGCATCCACCGGAAACCATTTCCAGCTCGCAGTTATCCCCAAAAAGGTCCTGCAAAAGCATCATATCCACATTGATGGCACCAAAATCGTTTTCTAAAATGCCGATATGCATCCCCCGGTCAATCAGATATTTGGCATATTTCCTTATGAAAGTTGTCTTACCGGAACCTAAAAAACCGGTAATCAAATCAATCTTTACCATATATTTTTCACATCCTTTTCGCAGCCGTTTTTACATTACCACTCTTCGCCGGGGTACTGCATGCCCCAGTCCTTGCGCACCTTTGTCATCATTGCCATAACATCCCGCGTAAAATCGCATTGCATCGCTGCCGCGTTGCCTTCCCGGACAGCCTGTTCCATATCCACCATTTCATAATAAAGCGCATTTTCTGTCATGCCGACAGAAATTTCCCGCCTGTCCCCGGTTTTGGCATCCACAATCACAGCCTTGTCCGCTCTCGGATATTCCATAATCTCAATATATCCTTTTTCGCAGCTGATCATAGCCCGCTTCGGCTGCTTGGAATGCATGGAAAGCGCCACCGTTGCCATCTGCCCCTTGGTATTCTGCAAAAGCATCGTCGCCTGCTCGTCCACACCGGTGGGAGCTTCCTTCCACTGGCTCACAATAAATTCCGGCGCCTCTTCCATAAAGCTTCTCACTACGGACAATGCATAGACGCCGATATCCAGCATGGCGCCGCCCGCCAGATGTGGATTGAAGAAGCGGTTCTTCATATCGTATTCCTTAAAGCTGCCGAAATTCATGGTAATCATCTGCACCCTGCCGAGTTCGCCGTTTTTTACGATTTTCCAGAGTTCTTTGTATAACGGCATGTGCCAGATGGTCATGGCTTCCGCCAAAATCAGATTCTTTTCCTCTGCAAGATCGCGCAACTCGTCCAGTTCTCTGCTGTTTAACGTAATGGATTTTTCCACCAGAACATGTTTTCCATGCACCAACGCTTTCTTAATAAATGCATAATGGGTGTTATGCGGACTGGCAATATAGATAATGTCCACATTTTCGTCAAAAAACATATCATCTATATTGTCGTAAACCTTTTCCACCTGATACTTTTCCCCGAATGCCACGGCTTTTTCATGCGTCCGGTTTCCTACCGCATACAGACTTTTTCCCATTTTCTGCAATGACTGTGCCATTTCATTGGCAATCACGCCGGTTCCCAAAACCGCCCAGTTTAAGTTTTCTTTCATATGTCACCCGATCCTTTCTATTTTTTCTTTAAGAGCCTCAGTCCGATTAACATCAATACCGGAAACAGAATGGCTGCCAGAATTCCCATTTTTAAATTATCCCCGAAACTGCTGGAAACCAATCCAACCAGCGTCGGTCCGCCGGAGCATCCAAGGTCACCCGCCAGCGCCAGCATGGCAAACATTGCCGTTCCGCCGTTTTTAATGGATGCCGAAGCTTTGCTGAAAGTACCCGGCCATAAAATACCCACGGAAAATCCGCAGACGGCACAGCCCAGCAGTCCTATCACCGGAACCGGCACCAGCACAATGCAAAGATAGGATGCCATGCAAAGTAACACGCTGTACTGCATAAACCGGTTCAAATCCCACTTATCCCCGTATTTTCCGTAAAGCAGCCGGGACGTACCCATGAGCACGGCAAATGCCATGGGTCCCGCCAGGTCACCCATGGTTTTGCTGATGCCCAGTCCTTTTTCCGCAAACGTAGACGCCCACTGACTCACCGCCTGCTCCGAAGCACCGGCACACAGCATCATAAGCATAAACAACCAAAACAGTTTCTGCCCCAAAAGTTCTTTCAGGCTTAAACCCGTTTCGCCCTCTTCCTGCAGGGAGTTAATCGGCGCCCTGCTGAAAAGAAGAATGTTAAAAGCAGGAATTATCATCCACAGAAGCGCCAGTATGCGCCATTTTGCAATACCGAATACCGCAAAGAATAACGTGGATAAAAGTACCACTCCCACATGTCCCCAGCAGTAAAAGGAATGCAACAGACTCATGGCCTTTTCCTTATTGTCCGTGGGGCATGCCTCTATAATAGGACTTACCAGTACCTCCAAAAGCCCGCCGCCGACAGCATAAATCACCACGGCAATCAGTATTCCCACAAAAGCATTGGGCAGAGCTCCCGGCAATACAGTCAGAAGCACAAATCCCAATATGGTGCAGACATGCGCCAGAATAGCCGATGCCCGGTACCCGATTTTATCGATAAACCCGGCCGACAGCAGATCGATTAACAACTGTATCATAAAGTTCACGGTAATTAACATGGTAATCTGTGACAGCGGAATTTGAAAATCCGTCTGAAAGGTCACAAATAAAAGCGGCACAAAATTATTCACGATTGCCTGCACAATATAGCCGGTAAAGCAGGCATACATCGTCATTTTATAATTCGGTGCGCCCTGTCCCTGCTTTGCAGTCCTCTGCATTTGCGCTTCCCGGCTTGCCGTTTCCTGCATGCACGCGTGCCGGTTCTCTTTTATCGTTTCCGGTGATTTCTTCGTGTCCGTCATCATATCCGTCATTTTCTTCTGCCTTTATACCTTCCTAATTTGCCTCGATTATACCATTTCCGCAGGGAATTATCTACCGGAAAAAGGATAAGAAACAGAGGGATAAAATAAGTATTATAATCCCGGCGGTGCTTGTACCGCCGCCTTCCTCTCTTTTATTAACCAAGCGGTACTTTTATGTGGTTTGGCCTCTGTTTTTTCCTCTCAAAGGCTCAATTAGCCTGTTTACTACCGCTTGTCGTTCTTAATTGCTCCTCCAGGCGGTATTTTTATCTCTCATTATTCTTTTTTACTTGGTTTTGTACCGCCTGGACTTATTAACTATAAGGAGCAGGCGGTATTCTCCTCTCCAAAAAGCACTTAGAAACGGGGGAAACTGTTAAAACCGACAAAAAACCGGAGAGCTCTCCTCTCCGGTTCAAATATTTACACAATCAGTTCTTTATAAAATTCTGCGTAATCTTTTCTCTTGTCCTTGGTAAATTTAATTGCTGTTCTGGGATGCTGGTTTAACTGACCGGTCATCAGGTACTGCAAATCATAGCCCCATACAACACCGTCTTCTTCCAGCTTTACCATGTAATCGGAAATAAAACGGAATACCGGGTAGGTATTGTACTTGGGATTTTTCAAGAAACCGAGCAGCAGCTCCATGGCACAGTTGCCGGCGCCGCGTCCCATTCCCTTGTAGGTGGCATCCAGCCAGTTTACACCGTCGCCGCAGGCCTCAATGGTATTGGCGAAGGCAAGTTGCTGGTTGTTGTGGGCATGAACACCGAGCTGTTTGCCGTATTTGGTTGCTGCTTCCATGTAAATATCCACAATGCGTTTCATTTCTTCCGGATAAATGGAGCCGAAGCTGTCTACAATGTAAATGGTATCCACCGGGGTCTTGCCCAGCATATCCAGCGCTACCTTAAGGTCTGATTCCTGTGTCTGGGAAATTGCCATGATGTTGCAGGTGGTTTCATATCCTTTTTTATGCGCATCTTCGATCATGTCAATAGCTTCGGGCATCTGATGAATGTAGGCTGCCACACGGACCATATCCACCGGGCTGTTTACTTTTTCATCAAAATCGTTTTTATCATGTCTGCCGATATCCGCCATAATGGCCAGCTTCAAATCAGTATCGTTTTCTCCTACGATTTCCCGGATATGGTCATCGCTGCAGAATTTCCACTTACCGAATTTTGTTTCATCGAATACTTTCTTGGAAGCACGGTATCCCATTTCCATATAGTCAACGCCCGCTTCAATGTTGGTCTGATACAATGCTTTCACAAAATCATCGGTAAAATAAAAATCATTTACCAGACCGCCATCACGAAGTGTTGCGTCCATAACCTTAATGGATTCTCTGTAACCTAATAAATGTTCAACCTGTTTCATATCATTACTTCCTTTCTGTCACTCACACGTCTTTTTTATTCTTTAGTTTTTTATTCTTTAGTGCTTTAATCTTTAGAGCTTTGACGCGTTGAAGTGTTAAATGCAATATAGCAGAAACAGAAGAAGAAGTCAACTGTTTTTTATTTAAATTCAAGAAAGAAATTTCTTAATTCGCTTACACCTGTCAGGCTGATTAAAATTATTTTAACTGTAAAATAACTGTTTCGGACTCTTGGGTTTATCCGGAATACTCATTTTTATAATCCCTTTCTCAACCAAGGGCATTACGTGCGTCTGAATGGCATATGTTACGGAATTTAATCCCAGATATTCACAAATTTCTTTGCGTGTTCTTGGAATTCTGCAGAACAAAACCAGCTCTTTATCTTCTTTTTCTTCTGTTTCTATTGTAGCCACACTCTCTCCATATTTATAGAGTTTTACTATAAAGCTACCTCTTTCATCCAAGAATTCCGGTTGTGGTAAATTGTACTCTTGCATGGTTCTGCGAATTGTCGGAATTCCGGAATATCGGTTCTCTGTAACCTTCAGTACTTCTAATTCAGATGCAATGACCGGATTTCGGGTATCCGGCTGTACTTTTCCCAACTGATCAATTTTAATTCTTCCATATATCCCACCCGGATTTCTGATTTCCATCCTGTTCTCATACATAATTAACTGTATGGGCATCCCTTCGGTATGAATACTGTAGTCCCGGTGTACCAGCGCATTCAATATTGCTTCTCTGATTGCTGTAATGGGGTAATCCGTTCGGTCTTCCCGCTTTCCGGTATGCGGATCAATAATCGTTTTAGTACGCATATTTCTGCTTACAAATTGAATTGCACCCTCAAGCATTTCCGGAATATTGCCTTCAATCCGCTGGTTATCTAAAAATCTCTCCCCCTGCTCTCCCTGTGCTCCCATTTCCGTTCCCGGAACAACTGTTGCAATAATACATAATTGCGGAAAATATGCTTGCGGATAAGGGCTGAAATTCATGACTGCACTTAAGGTAATTTCACCTGCTCTTTTTATGCTCATTAACTCATAAATCTCATTATCCGGTATTGCCGCCAAACGGGGTTTTCCTATTTTTAATAATTCAATATATTTTGCCAACAATACCTGATTTAAGGATTCAAAGGTTGCTCTTTCAATTACACGAACATCATCCTGATATTTCTTTCTATAGGCTTCGTAACTGTATACTTCATATTCTGTCATAGGCTCATCGCTATCCCCAACACGAATAAAAGAACCCTTTACTCTGCCCTTTCCCTGATAGAAAACAGGTCTGTCTGCTACGTCTGCCCCCGGTATTTCTGCTGAAACAAAAGACTTTCCATCTTTCTCCAGAACCGTAAGCAGCGGTCTGACAACAGGCTCCATCTGCAGACACTGTTCATTTATTTTCTTTTGAATATCTTGCGGATCATATACACCCACTTCCTTATAGTTCTGTTTTTCATCAACCCCGAAGATAATGATTCCCCCATCATCCTGATTGGAAAAACTGGATAATGTATCATATAAATGCTTTGGGCATCCTTGTTCTGCACTTTTAATTTCTAATGTCGGAGTTTCACATTTCAATTTTTGAATCAAGGCTAATTTTTCAATTAATTCTTCTGTTGTCATTTCAGTTCCTCCAATTCTTTTTTATATTCTATCATTTTATTTAAGTTTATGCAAGAAACTCAAATTTTATTCTCGGAACTAAAGAAGGAACTCAAGTATTTTAAGTTCCTTTTTCATTTTTACTCTGCCAACCGTAAATTTGTATATCCTTGTAATTTTTCAGGTTGCTCAAGTTCTTCATTATTTATGTTTACTATAGCATCTTGCCAGGGATTCAAGCAAATTATCATCGCTGTATATTTTATCGAAATCTTTCACCTGTAATACAGTAACCGCTTCTCCTTTCCATAATTCCTTTTCTGCCGCCTCATATGTCTGACAATTAACCTTCTCTCCCACAATCTCTAATACCTCGCCGGTATTTTCGTCTCTGACAATACTTGAAACATTTCTGTAATACTCATAACTGAAATTGGCATCGGAATATTCTTCCCTCTCATAGTTATACTCTGCATGCAGCATTCGGATATTCACATTAGAAAATTTACACGTCATGGTATCCAAATTCCAAATATCCATTCTGGATATATTATCTTTCACATTATCTATAATACCGGTTTCTTCATGGTAAGTCGAAAATCCATATATATCATAGTAATCACAATAAACCATTCCCTTCCTCTCCACATAGCTGAACGGTTTGGAATACCCATAAAAATCATCCATAGTTTGATTTCCGGGTGAAAGTAAGACCGCCTCACCGTTCTTATAGGTATATAGATACGTCCTTGTATTGCAGCGGTCATCATAGTCCATATCCGTACAGCCATGACTGAATAGCAATTCCGGTATTTCATCATCATTCAAATACACAAAACTGACATTGGCATAATAACGTTCCGGATTTTCATACTGCTGTTCATTCTTTTTATAATACTTCTCCAAAATTTCTCCATAAGCTATAAGCCACGGTTGTTCCAGTAGCTCTTCCTCTACGGGCAAACCGTAATCTAAGGTCACAATTCTTTCCCGTTCCTTATGTTCTACAATCGGCCAGGCATCTCTTACCCCTTTGCTTATTTCATCACTTATCCGATTCTCACAGTACTCTGCTTTCATCTGAAAATCAATGTATTCCAATAACTGTTCGTCATTCATTTCCTGTTCCGGAAAATAAACGGTACCGTTATCCTTGCAGAAAGCCACATCCCTGCCGGAATACTCTTCTGCATTTCCTATTATTAGAATTCCTTGTTCCGGCACTTCCAATCCCTTTTTGTACAATTCTTTAAGAACTTTTCTTCTACCCATTTCGGCAAAAGACAGTTCCCTGTTCATAAGGCAGGTCTCCGTATTTGCCGCATGATATGTTTTATAGATTTCTTCTACTTCCTCTCCTGTCATTTTTTCCAATCGGTTTCGATAATCAAGTGGATTGGTTGCTTTTACATATGCTTCATAATCCACATACTGTTCTAATAGATTAAATTCGATCATCTGAAGAATTTCCTCATCCGTCATTTCATCCGCAGGCAAATATAAAATACCGTCTGCGATAGCAAACGCCAGTCCGGTTCCCTTATACTCCTCCCGAGAAGTTATCACTTTTACTTCTCCCTGTGGTTCGACCATATCCATGCAGTATAAATCCGCCAACTCTCCATATCTTTGTTCTTCTGCCTCTGACATGGCACGGGACATATATTTATTATCGTACTGAAATACATCTTCGTACAAATTCACAATTTCATCATTTGTCATGTTCTGTATTTTTTGTCTGTGAGACACGTATGCTCTCACGGACAAGACTGCTCCGCCTCCGACAACCAATAATATTCCCCAGAACATTGCTGCCTTGGATATTTTTCTCCACGCCTGCCATTTAAGAAGCTGTTTCCGTTCTTTTTTATTTTCGGAACATATCTGTTCCATAGCTGCATGATACCCTTCCCGACAGGTATCAGAAACTTCAACGTTATCGCATATATTTTTATAATCCTCTATTTTCATACACGAGCCTCCTATCTTTCCCGAAACATCTGTTCAAGCTGCTTTCGTCCCCGCACCAATCTGGTCCGTACACTTGCATCGGTTATATGTAGCATTGTCGCAATCTCTTTTGTAGAAAAGCCTTCTACGTAATACAATTCCAACACAATACGGTACTTTTCATGCAGCCCTCTTAAAACAGTCTTCCATTCTGTGTTGGTATAGTTGTCTTCCTGCGCAGCCTCCGGAATATCGTCTACCAATACCGTTCTTTTTCTGCATTTCAAAATATCCTTACATTGATTTATCAATATCCGAATTAACCATGTTTCAAAATAATCTTCGTTCCGGACCTGATTTATTTTCTGCCAACATTTCAACATGGTTTCCTGAATGGCATCAGCAGCATCCTCTTCATTTTGAAGAATACTTATGGCAATCCGGTACATCTTTTGCAAGTTTTTCTGCACAAGTTGCCCAAATGCATCAGGGTCTTTCTTTTTTGCTTCATCAATAAGACTCATTACTCCCTCCTTATCATTAGAATTTCAATCAGCCAATTTTCATTCTACCATTTCTTTCTATCTATTAGACGCTTCATATGCTTAAAATGTGACATTGTTTCATAGATAAGGGCAAATTCTTTTTTATTGAAAAGACCATATTCCGCCAATAATTATCCTTCCTGCATGATTGGTCTGAGGCATTCATTCTGCTCTTCTAATTCAGTGAGAAACTTTTCTATATTGCACCCTTTTGTGTAAATCAATTTTTGTGTCGCCCGTTTGTTTGCTACCACTTTATAATAAACAGAATGTGACAATATTTCTGTATTGCAGATTATATATGCCTTATCGTTTATCATATCCGAGACAAAAGCTCTCTGATTTGCGGAAACATAACTCCATTTAGGAAAAACATTTTTAATTTTCTGCTGCCAGTTAATGTGCCCTCCTATCACCACAACCGCCTGTTTGCTCCAGAATTTTTGAACTTTATCACGTTGTTCCTCTTTATATTTTATATTGTCATTTTCAAGGTCACTCTCTTCTTCTGTCAACTGATAAACGTAATTTCTCAGTGATATCAGCTCTTCCTTATCCTTAATACTCCGCTTTCCTTTCTCCTCCAAAATCTTTTGCTGCCTTGTGAGTTCGATTTCCAACTCTTGATTTCTCTTTTCCAAACATTCTTTTTCCCTTTCCCATTCTTTTCTTAAATCTTGCATTTTTATGCTTTCCTGCATAAGATAAGCTTCTTGCTTTTTTAAATCTTCAACTCCAATGGATGCGTTGTGGCATATTTTTTCTTTTATAAAGTCCTCCAGTTCGTTAATATATTTGCACAGTACTGCTATTTGTATTGCCCAGCAATATTTTTCCTTACTCCAGTCATCCGATAAATTCACTAAATCTTTTACCTCTTTTTCAGGAAGTTTTGTTAATTGAAATTTTTTTGTATCGATATGATAGTTTTCATAAATCTCTCTTGCCAAATCAATGACATCATTATGCTTTAATCCCCAGAAGATAGAGCCAATACAATTGTTTGACACAAATTCCTGCTTAAATTCATTTAAGAACCGATTATTATTTTGAATGATTTCCTGATTTTTTCCCTTTATCTCTTCGTCCTCATCTTTTTCTTGTTCATTTTTTTCGAATCTCGCCCAATAATGCCGTATAACAAATAACATTTTATTCATATCATAATCGACTTCTATCTTTTTTCCAAAGGATTCCGCCACAACCAATCCTGCCAGCATAGCGCTGGTCTGTAGTAAAGAATTGTCTTTATAAAGTTCAATATTCATGTTCGCAGCTTCTCGTGCAACCGCCCCTTGAAAGCAATATATCTTTTTCAGATAGTTGCTCATTTTTCTATTGTTCCGTTTTATTGCAATCATAATGTTTTCATAAATTTCTTTTTCATCCTGTTCCCGGCTTTTCAATATTAATCCCAGAATACAAAATGCCTGCTCCAAATAGATTCCCGGAATCAGACTCCAGAAATACATGCCATAATACGCACTGTTCCTGCATAAACGAATGAATTCTTCTTTCTTATTCCGATATTTTCCCCACAAAAAGTTTCTGGATGTATCAACCATGGTTAAATAATAGAGCAGCGGCAATATGATATCATACCCTATCCTTTCTCTGTTTCTTTCTACCTGCTCCATTTCCATTTCAAAACCATCTTCTCCAAATTCCTTAATCAACTGTTCTCTCTTTTTATCCCCCTTTTTTCCCTTTAATTTATCCCCAATCAGCATGTCAAATATCTTTTCCAAAACATCAATGTCTTCTGAAATTTCCGCCCACATTCGTTTATTTCCATCTTTCTGAAGTGAAATTCCAAGTTTTTTTACCAAATCCGGTTGTTTCGTCAGCATATCACCGAATTCTTTTCTTACTGTTCCGTATTTCAGTATTTCCAATGCGTAATTCGCTTTACCGTAGTTTATATAATTGATACCCGTCTTAAATACATTACATAATTTTTCCATAGATTATCCTCCATTTGCTATGTTCTTCTTGTTATGCTTTTATTACTTGTTTCTTATTCCATTCTACATAAGAAACGTTTTGATATAGTCATCCACTATATTCATGTTGAGCGGTGACTTGCTGGTCTCATGCGTAATGATTAGATTTTTTCCTAATATGTATCCATTCTTCTCATAAAGTTCCATTTTCCTTATGTTTTTTGCAACATATTCCGTATCATCCATTCTTCCCAGATGCTCATATATGAACAGCTTTGATGTCCTTTTATTCATAGTCGTAAAATCCGGCCTGCATATCACTATCCTGCATCTATCCTTCAGTTCTAACGGCTTCTCATAGCGATACGGGATACCATAACGGTTCAGATGTTCTGCAATCAGCAATTCCGATTTCGACCTGACACGCTCTCCTTTTTCTGTGTAGAATTCTGAATTATTGGTTTCTTCAAATACTCCGGGGGCATACTCTTCCTCCAGAAAACGTTTCACTTTCTCCTCCACCGTTTCAAATATAGGTACTATAATCCCTTTTCGCGCCGTGCATACTTTGTTATACTGATTTTCTAATTCATGAGAAGCATAATTTTCTCTCAGTCCATATAATAATTTCAGACGCTTTTCCATAACCGGAATAGTCTGTTCCAGATACTCCCGTTGTGCTACGCCTTTTACTATTTCTGTTTTATCTCTACTAATGTATTTCCCATCAACATAAAACTGCTCTCTACCTCGACTCTTCGTGCAACGTAATCTACCCCTGGGCAATCTGTCAATTTCACTTCTTGCACTTTCAAGCTGTTTTTCCAAATTATTTATTTCATTTTGTATGCTTTGTAAAATGTGAATACCTCCTTTATAACTGTAATAATACAACCCTGACCGCTTAGAACTTGGGAATTCCATTGCAGGCGGTACTTTCCAGCCATTTTTCAATCAATTCTGCTGATTTACGGCATTTTGTACCGCCGGAGCCTCTCGTATCACCTTCTCCGGCGGTACTTTCCGACCATCTTTTAATCAATTTTGCCAGTTTATGGCATTTTGTACCGCCTACGTGGCTCATATGGATGGTTCAAGCGGTACTGCACTGTTGCTGTGGGATAACAGATATAGAACTGATAAAGATATAAATAGCAGTGTAAAACTATCAAAAATAATAGTGCTGAAAACAGACCTAATAAATAGAGTGGTGACAGAAATAAAAAATAATAAATACAGTGGTAATAAAATAGAAAAACCAATAAATACAGTGGTGATAGAAATAGAAAACTACAAAGATAACTGTGATAGAAATAATAAAGATAATACGATTAGAAATTAAGAATACGATTAGAAAAATACCCGGAAGAGTGCGAGCACTCCTCCGGAATTCCAGTATAAGCGCACCTCTTAAATGCTGCGCATTTAAGAGGTCGTGGACATTCGTTAAATGCCCGCAATCACGCAAAAACAGCCACTTACGTGCAAGCACGCAGTGGCTGTTTATTACGCGCTTTCACGCGCTTATTTCATTACTTACGCGCAGATTACTCAATGATAGTAGCAACACGGCCTGAACCAACAGTACGTCCACCTTCACGAATAGCGAAAGTAAGACCCTGCTCCATAGCGATGGGATGGATCAGTTCGATGGTCATTTCTACGTTATCACCAGGCATGCACATTTCGGTACCTGCAGGAAGTTCGCAAACACCGGTAACGTCGGTTGTTCTGAAGTAGAACTGAGGACGATAGTTGTTGAAGAAAGGAGTATGACGTCCACCTTCATCTTTGGTCAGTACGTAAACCTGTGCAGTGAATTTCTTGTGGCAGGTTACAGTGCCGGGTTTTGCAAGAACCTGACCTCTTTCGATGTCAGTTCTCTGGATACCACGAAGAAGGGCACCGATGTTATCACCAGCCTGTGCTTCGTCAAGCATCTTACGGAACATTTCGATACCGGTTACAACGGATTTCTGCTTGTCTTCCTTGATACCAACGATTTCAACTTCGTCGTTCAGGTGAAGAACACCACGCTCTACTCTACCGGTTGCAACAGTACCACGACCGGTAATGGTGAATACGTCTTCTACAGGCATAAGGAAAGGCTTATCAGTATCACGCTGAGGATCAGGAATGTAGGAATCTACAGTGTCCATAAGTTCCATAATCTTGTCGCCCCAAGGTCCCATGGGATCTTCCAGAGCCTTCAGAGCGGAACCCTTGATGATAGGGCAGTCTGTGAAGTCATATTCTTCAAGCTGTTCTGTGATTTCCATTTCTACTAATTCAAGAAGTTCAGGATCGTCTACCATATCGCACTTGTTCATGAATACGATGATGTAAGGAACGCCTACCTGACGGGACAGAAGGATGTGCTCCTTGGTCTGAGCCATAACACCATCGGTTGCAGCTACAACAAGGATAGCGCCGTCCATCTGAGCAGCACCGGTGATCATGTTCTTAACGTAGTCAGCATGGCCCGGGCAGTCAACGTGAGCATAATGTCTCTTTTCGGTCTGGTATTCAACGTGTGCGGTAGAAATGGTAATACCACGCTCTCTTTCTTCGGGAGCCTTATCGATGTTTTCGAAGTCTACCTGTGCGTTACCGGGAACTCTTGCTGCCAGAACCTTGGTAATTGCAGCGGTCAGAGTGGTTTTACCATGGTCAACGTGACCGATGGTACCAATGTTACAATGGGGCTTAGTTCTTTCAAATTTAGCTTTAGCCATTATTATAGTCCTCCTTAAAAAGATAAAAAATAAGTTTTTAATTTAATCAGCTATCTCTCATTATATTAGATAAGCCTAAGTTTTTCAAGCATTATTTTGCTTTAGAGGCAGGTACTTTTGCAAGTACCGCCTCATTATCTTGAAAAATTATTTTGCCTTTGCAGCAAGTACTTTCTCCTGTACGTTCTTGGGAACCTGCTCGTATTTCTCGAAGAACATAGAGTAGTTACCACGACCCTGGGTCTTGGAACGTAAGTCGGTAGAATAACCGAACATTTCAGCAAGAGGTACATAAGCCTTAACCATCTTGCCGCCGCCGATATCTTCCATACCTTCGATACGTCCACGACGGGAGTTGATATCGCCGATAACGTCACCCATGTATTCTTCAGGCATGGTTACTTCAACCTTCATGATAGGCTCAAGCAGTACAGGTGCAGCTTTCTTCATAGCTTCCTTGAATGCCATGGAACCGGCAATGTGGAATGCCATTTCGGAAGAGTCGACTTCATGGTAGGAACCATCGTAAACGTTAGCATAAACACCAACAACGGGGAATCCGCCGAGGATACCTGCGTGGGTTGCTTCTTCGATACCTTCGCCGACTGCGGGGATGTATTCCTTGGGAATAGCACCACCGACAACGCTGGATTCAAACTTGAACAGCTGGTCGCCGTTTGCATCCATGGGCTCGAATTTAACTTTACAATGTCCGTACTGACCACGACCACCGGACTGTTTTGCATATTTGTATTCCTGGTCAACAGGCTTGGTAATGGTTTCCTTGTAAGCAACCTGAGGAGCACCAACGTTAGCTTCTACCTTGAATTCACGAAGCAGACGGTCAACGATGATTTCCAGATGGAGCTCACCCATACCTGCGATAATGGTCTGTCCTGTTTCCTGATTGGTATGAGCACGGAAAGTGGGATCTTCTTCTGCAAGTTTTGCAAGAGCTTCACCCATCTTGGTCTGACCTGCTTTGGTCTTCGGCTCAATAGCCAGCTCAATAACGGGTTCAGGGAATTCCATGGACTCGAGGATTACAGGATGCTGCTCGTCACAAATGGTATCACCGGTAGTAGTAAATTTGAAGCCTACTGCTGCCGCAATATCACCGGAGTAAACTTTTTCAAGTTCGGCTCTCTTGTTTGCATGCATCTGCAGGATACGTCCAACACGTTCCTTCTTATCCTTTGTAGCATTCAGTACGTAAGAACCGGAGTTCATGGTACCGGAGTAAACTCTGAAGAATGCAAGCTTACCAACGAACGGGTCAGCCATAATCTTGAATGCCAGTGCGGAGAAAGGTTCATCATCGGAAGAATGTCTTACAACTTCGTTGCCATCCAGGTCAACACCCTTGATAGGAGGGATGTCTGTAGGAGCAGGCATGTACTCAAGAACTGCATCGAGCAACTTCTGTACGCCCTTGTTACGATAAGCGGAACCACAGCATACAGGAATTGCCTTACATTCGCAGGTTGCCTTTCTTAAGACTTTCTTCATTTCTTCAACAGAAGGTTCTTCACCTTCCAGATACTGCATCATTAAATCATCATCTAATTCGCAGATTTTTTCAACTAATTCGTTACGATACAGTTCTGCATCGTCCTTCATGTCGCCGAGGTCATCTGTTACAGTGATGTTGTCGCCCTTATCATCATTATAGATGTAGGCTTTCATTTCAAACAGGTCAATGATTCCCTTGAATTCATCTTCCTTGCCGATAGGTAACTGAAGGCAGATAGCATTCTTACCTAAACGGGTTCTGATCTGCTCTACGGCACCGTAGAAGTTTGCACCAAGGATGTCCATCTTATTGATGAAAGCCATACGAGGTACGTTGTAGGTATCAGCCTGACGCCATACGTTTTCAGACTGAGGTTCTACACCACCCTTTGCACAGAATACACCGACTGCACCATCAAGTACACGTAAGGAACGCTCAACTTCTACAGTGAAGTCAACGTGTCCCGGAGTATCAATGATGTTGATACGATGCTCTAATGCACCGGGCATGGGTTTGGTTTCTTTCTCAAGAGTCCAGTGGCAGGTGGTAGCTGCAGATGTGATGGTAATACCTCTTTCCTGTTCCTGCTCCATCCAGTCCATGGTAGCAGTACCTTCATGAGTATCACCAATCTTGTAGTTAACACCGGTATAGTAAAGAATACGCTCTGTCAGTGTGGTTTTACCCGCATCGATATGAGCCATAATACCAATATTTCTGGTTCTCTCTAAGGGATATTCTCTTCCAGCCAAGGTTGTTTCCTCCTTATATTAGTCATGACAGACAACAAAAACTTCGTCCTACGATTAGAATCTGTAGTGTGCGAAAGCCTTGTTTGCTTCTGCCATCTTGTGCATATCTTCTTTTCTCTTTACAGCGGAGCCGGTATTGCCTGCTGCATCAAGAATTTCGTTTGCCAGTCTGTCTTCCATGGTCTTTTCGCCTCTCTTACGAGAAAACATTACTAACCAACGAAGGCCCAGAGCCTGACGACGCTCAGGTCTTACTTCGATAGGTACCTGATAGGTAGCACCACCGATACGTCTTGCCTTAACTTCCAGAACAGGCATGATGTTGTTCATAGCCTCTTCGAAAACTTCAAGGGCAGGCTTGCCTGACTTTTCTTCTACTTTGGCAAATGCACCATATACAATCTTCTGTGCAACACCCTTCTTACCATCTAACATAACGTTGTTGATAAGCTTGGTAACCACTTTGTTATTGTATAAAGGATCTGCCAATACATCTCTTTTCTGAATATGTCCTTTACGTGGCACGGTTCTTCCCTCCTTAATAATGGTAACATCCACAGTCCGCAGATGTTAGGTTAATTAAATCATCGGTACTCACATTGTTTCCCTATTGTGTGCGTGCGGTATATCTGTTTAATACAGAATCCAACACTAAAAAATAGTTTCGTTTGTGAATCCAGTTGAATCAGCTTGCCTGATTACTTAGAAGCCTTAGGTCTCTTTGCACCATACTTGGAACGAGCCTGCTTTCTGTTGGCAACGCCTGCGGTATCCAAAGTACCTCTGATGATGTGGTATCTGGTACCGGGTAAGTCCTTTACTCTACCGCCTCTGATCAGTACAACGCTATGCTCCTGTAAGTTGTGGCCTTCACCAGGAATGTAGCTGGTAACTTCGATTCCGTTGGAAAGACGTACTCTGGCGATTTTTCTAAGTGCAGAGTTAGGCTTCTTAGGGGTAGCAGTCTTAACAGCGGTACATACGCCTCTCTTCTGAGGAGAAGAAGTATTGATTGCTTTCTTGTGTAAGGAGTTGAATCCTTTCTGGAGAGCAGGTGCTGTGGACTTCTTTTCAGTTGTCTGACGTCCTTTTCTTACTAACTGGTTAAATGTTGGCATTCTGTTTCACCTCTTTCTTATTATAAAATATAAATGATTTTTTATGTGCAACACAAAAAGAAATGCATCTGCGTGCACACTATGATAGTATACTTTTTCGCAGATGCATTGTCAACCTAATTTTTTGAAAATTAAGGTAAAATTTCTTTGAGGTATCTTCCCAGGGCATCCTGCCAGGAAGGAAGACGTTCAAAACCGTTTTCGGTCAGCTTGCTCTTGTCAAGACGGCTGTTTTCCGGGCGTTTTGCCTTTGCGGGATACTCGCTTGCCGGCACCGGCGTCACCTCGATTTTTACCCCTGCCTGTCTGAAAATCTCGCAGGCAAATTCATACCAGGTGCAGATACCTTCGTTGGTAGCATGGTAAATACCGTATTTGTCCGTCTGAATCATGTCCACCAACAGTCTTGCCAGGTCATAGGTATAGGTCGGGGAACCGAACTGGTCGTTTACCACTGTCAGCTTATCATGGGTTTCCGCCAGCTTTAACATGGTTTTTACAAAGTTTTTACCGTTCTTGCCGAACACCCAGGCAATTCTTACGATAAAATATTTGGAAAGGTTTTCCTGTACCGCAAGCTCGCCTTCGTACTTGGTCTGACCGTAAACATTTAAGGGATGTCTTTCGTCATCCGGCTCCCATGGACGGGTGCCCTGTCCGTCAAACACATAGTCCGTGCTGATATACACCATTTTGCAGTCTAATTTTTTGCAGACCTCGGCAATGTTTCTCGTTCCGTCCGCATTGACTCTTCTGCAAAGCGCTTCATTGTCCTCCGCGGCATCCACTGCCGTATAGGCTGCGCAGTGCACCACGACATCGGGAGCTGCCTCGCCGATAACCTTTTCCACACTTATCTTATCGGTAATGTCCATCTCGTCAATGTCCACACCGATGGCTTCTATATTCCGTTTGGCCAGCTCCGCCATCACATCATAGCCAAGCTGTCCCTTTACACCTGTTACCAATACTTTCATCATTGTTCTCCCATTCACATGGCATAAAAGGCGCAGCCTTTCGGTTACGCCTTTTTATGATTTATTCTTCTGTTGCAGTATCGTCGTTTTCGGTTTCTTCGTAAGACTCTTCAGGCATTACGTTTTCATCCGTATCCTCGCCTAATTCCGCAGCTGTTTCCGCAAATGCTGCAGCCACCTCGTCGGAATCGTCGGAGAAATTGATTTCTTCCACTGCATTTTCAATCGCATCATCCGTGCTTAAGTGTGTGGTGCGGTATCTCTTCATACCGGTACCTACGGGAATCAGCTTACCGATGATAACGTTTTCCTTCAGTCCAATCAGAGGGTCAACCTTGCCCTTGATAGCGGCTTCGGTCAGAACCTTGGTGGTTTCCTGGAAGGATGCTGCTGACAGGAAGGAGTTGGTAGCCAGAGCTGCCTTGGTAATACCGAGCATTACCTGCTTGCCTTCTGCAGGCTCTTTGCCTTCTGCAATCAGCTTTTCATTCATATCTTCAAAGTCAAGGACATCAACCAGTGTTCCGGGAAGGAATTCGGTATCTCCATGGTTCTCGATACGAATCTTCTTCAACATCTGACGAACGATTACTTCAATATGCTTATCGGCGATATCTACACCCTGCAGGCGGTATACACGCTGTACTTCACGGATCATGTAGTCCTGTACGGCACGAATACCCTTAATCTTTAACAGATCGTGAGGGTTTACACTACCTTCTGTCAGTTCGTCGCCGGCTTCAATCTTCTGTTCATCTAAAACCTTGATACGGGAGCCGTAAGGAATTAAGTATGCCTTGGACTCTCCGGTCTCTTCGTTATGAACGATCACTTCACGCTTCTTCTTGGTATCGCGGATTTCTACGCGGCCGCCGAATTCAGCAATGATGGCAAGACCCTTGGGTTTTCTTGCTTCAAACAATTCTTCGACACGGGGAAGACCCTGTGTGATATCGTCACCCGCAACACCGCCGGTATGGAAAGTACGCATGGTAAGCTGTGTACCGGGTTCACCGATGGACTGTGCGGCAATAATACCGACAGCTTCACCTACCTGGACAGCCTCGCCGGTTGCCATGTTGGCGCCGTAGCACTTTGCACAGATACCGTTGTGGCATCTACAGGTTAAAATGGTACGAATCTTAACTTCCTCAATGGGTTCACCCTTTTCATTGACGCCGACGCTTAAAATCTTAGCGGCACGGCTGGGGGTAATCATATGATTGTGTTTTACGATTCTGTTGCCGTCTTTATCATAAATATCCTCGCAGGCGAAACGGCCTGTGATTCTGTCTTTCAAGCTTTCGATGGTTTCCTTGCCGTCCATGAATGCTCTTACCACGATACCGGGAATTTCGCTTCTGCCTTCGCTACAATCTGTTTCCCTGATGGAAAGTTCCTGGGAAACGTCAACCATACGTCTGGTCAGGTAACCGGAGTCGGCGGTACGAAGAGCGGTATCGGACAGACCCTTACGTGCACCATGTGCGGACATGAAGTATTCCAGTACGTCAAGACCTTCACGGAAGTTGGACTTGATAGGCAGCTCAATGGTACGTCCGGTTGTATCCGCCATCAGACCACGCATACCTGCCAGCTGTTTAATCTGCTGGTTGGAACCACGCGCACCGGAGTCAGCCATCATGAAGATGTTGTTGTACTTATCCAGACCGTTAATCAGCTTATCGGTCAGTTCCTTATCGGTTTCGTTCCAGGTTTCTACTACGGCACGATATCTTTCTTCCTCGGTGATAAGACCTCTTCTGAAGTTGGTGGAAATCTTATCAACGGTTGCCTGCGCCTGAGCCAGCAGTTCGGGCTTTTCGGGAGGCACGGTCATATCGGAAATGGATACGGTCATGGCAGCTCTGGTGGAATACTTGTAGCCCATTGCCTTGATGTAGTCAAGAACTTCTGCATTCTTGAATGCACCGTGGGTATTGATAACCTTCTCCAAAATCTGCTTTAACTGCTTCTTGCCTACATGGAAGTCAACTTCCAGCTTTAAGAAGTTTTCAGGGTTGGTTCTGTCAACAAAGCCAAGGTCCTGAGGCAGTACTTCGTTGAAGATGAAACGTCCCAGTGTGGACTCTACGATACCGGTGATGTCTTCACCCGCATCGTTTTTCTTGGTAATTCTTACCTTGATACGGGACTGTAAGGTAATAACCTGGTTCTCATATGCAAGGATTGCTTCGTTTACGCTCTTGAAGAACTTGCCTTCGCCCTTTGCACCGGGTCTTTCCTGGGTCAGGTAGTAGATACCGAGTACCATATCCTGTGTAGGAACGGCAACGGGACCGCCGTCGGAAGGCTTCAAAAGGTTGTTGGGTGACAAAAGCAGGAAACGGCATTCTGCCTGTGCCTCAACGGACAGAGGAAGGTGAACGGCCATCTGGTCACCGTCGAAGTCGGCGTTGAAAGCGGTACATACAAGAGGATGAAGCTTGATTGCCTTACCTTCTACCAGAATGGGCTCAAATGCCTGAATACCCAGTCTGTGCAGGGTAGGTGCACGGTTCAGCATAACCGGATGCTCTTTGATTACTTCTTCCAGTACATCCCATACGCTGGTGTCCAGTCTCTCCACTAACTTCTTGGCATTCTTGATATTCTGGCTGATGCCTCTTGCTACCAGTTCCTTCATAACGAAGGGTTTGAACAGTTCGATTGCCATTTCTTTCGGCAGACCGCACTGATAAATCTTAAGTTCGGGACCAACTACAATAACGGAACGTCCGGAGTAGTCTACACGCTTACCTAACAGGTTCTGACGGAAACGTCCGGATTTACCCTTTAACATATCGGAAAGGGACTTTAACGCTCTGTTGCCGGGTCCGGTAACGGGACGTCCTCTTCTGCCGTTGTCAATCAGGGCATCCACTGCTTCCTGCAGCATTCTCTTTTCATTGCGGACAATGATATCGGGAGCGCCAAGCTCAAGCAGTCTCTTCAGACGGTTGTTTCTGTTGATAATTCTTCTGTAAAGGTCATTTAAGTCAGAGGTTGCAAAACGGCCGCCGTCCAGCTGTACCATAGGACGTAAGTCGGGAGGCAGAACCGGGATAACATCCATAATCATCCATTCGGGCTTGTTGCCTGAACCTCTGAAAGCTTCTACTACTTCCAGTCTCTTGATGATACGTGCACGCTTCTGACCGGTGGATTCCTTTAAGCCTGCCTTTAATTCCTCTGCATCTTTTTCCAGGTCGATGGCCTGCAGAAGCTCTTTGATAGCCTCTGCGCCCATACCTACACGGAACTTATTACCATAGGTTTCATAAGCATCCTGATATTCTTTTTCGGATAAAATCTGCTTATATTCCAAATTGGACTCACCTGCATCCAGTACAATATAGGATGCAAAGTAAAGTACCTTTTCCAGTACTCTCGGTGAAAGGTCAAGGATTAATCCCATACGGCTGGGAATTCCCTTGAAGTACCAGATATGGGAAACCGGAGCTGCCAGTTCGATATGACCCATACGCTCTCTACGAACGCTGGATTTGGTAACTTCTACACCACATCTGTCGCAGACAACACCTTTGTATCTGATCTTCTTGTACTTACCGCAATGACATTCCCAGTCTTTCTGGGGTCCGAAAATTCTTTCACAGTACAGACCGTCGCGTTCCGGTTTTAATGTTCTGTAATTGATTGTTTCGGGCTTGGTTACCTCGCCTCTGGACCACTCGCGGATTTTCTCCGGAGATGCCAGACCGATTTTTATGGCATCAAATGTCATCGGCTGATAAACTTCATTTTTATTTTCTGACATTTTGGTACTCCCTTCCATACTAATCTCTATTAGAATTCGTCTTCTCCGTCGAAGCCGTCACCTGCATCGTCAAAATCATCCTCATCCGCATCATCTGCACTTACCAGTTCGCCGTCATCGTCAAATTCCTGCTTCTGGTAACCCAGGTCATCGAGGGAATCTTTTTCGTAATCATTGTAGTTCTTACGGTCGCCTTCCATCTCGTAACGGTAATCGTTGTCGGTGTAATCCACGGTTTCCATAATTTCTACTTCGGTCTGGTCTTCTCTTAAGACGCGGACATCCATACCAAGTGCCTGTAATTCCTTGAGCAATACCTTGAAGGATTCCGGAATACCGGGCTCAGGAATGTTGTCGCCCTTGATAATGGCTTCGTATGTCTTGACACGGCCGATAACATCATCGGACTTCACGGTCAGGATTTCCTGTAAGGTGTAGGATGCGCCGTATGCTTCCAGCGCCCAAACTTCCATTTCACCGAAACGCTGTCCGCCGAACTGTGCCTTACCGCCGAGAGGCTGCTGGGTAACTAAGGAGTACGGTCCGGTAGAACGTGCATGAATCTTATCGTCTACCAGGTGATGCAGCTTCAGGTAATGCATGTGTCCGATGGTAACCGGGCTGTCGAAGTACTCGCCGGTACGTCCGTCGCGGAGTCTTACCTTACCGTCACGGGAAATAGGCACGCCCTTCCAGAGCTTTCTGTGTGCTCTGTTTTCGGAAAGATACTGATAAACTTCGGGAAGAAGCTCTGCTTCATGTAAGCTGCTGAAGCTTTCTCCATGCCATTCCTTTCCGTCCGCAGTCTTTTCCATTCCCTTTGCTTTCCATTCCTCTGCTTCCGCAGCATCGAAAGGAAGGTTTGCATAATCGTTTGCAAGATCCAGTGTATCCATAATATCTGTTTCGTTTGCGCCATCGAATACAGGTGTCGCTACATTAAAGCCAAGAGCCTTTGCAGCCAGGGAAAGGTGAATTTCCAGAACCTGTCCGATGTTCATACGGGAAGGTACGCCCAGAGGGTTAAGTACGATATCCAGAGGACGACCGTTAGGAAGATAAGGCATATCTTCTACGGGAAGCACACGGGAAACAACACCCTTGTTACCATGACGGCCAGCCATCTTGTCACCAACGGAAATCTTTCTCTTCTGCGCAATGTAAATGCGGACAGCCTGATTTACGCCGGGTGCCAGTTCGTCGCTGTTTTCTCTGGTAAATACCTTTGCATCCACTACAATACCATATTCGCCGTGAGGAACCTTTAAGGAAGTATCACGTACTTCTCTTGCCTTCTCACCGAAGATGGCACGGAGCAGTCTTTCTTCTGCAGTCAGTTCTGTTTCTCCCTTGGGAGTAACCTTGCCGACAAGAATATCACCGGCACGAACCTCAGCACCGATACGGATAATACCTCTGTCATCCAGATCCTTCAGGGCATCGTCGCCGACACCGGGAACATCACGGGTGATTTCTTCGGGTCCTAACTTGGTATCACGTGCTTCTGCTTCATATTCTTCAATGTGTACGGAAGTGTAAACATCTTCCTGTACCAGTCTTTCGCTTAACAGAACCGCATCTTCGTAGTTGTAGCCTTCCCAGGTCATGAAGCCGATAAGAGGATTCTTACCGAGAGCCAGTTCGCCTTCGGAAGTGGAAGGACCGTCTGCAATAACCTGTCCCTGTGCCACATGGTCGCCCTTGAACACGATGGGCTTCTGATTATAGCAGTTGGACTGGTTGCTTCTTAAGAACTTGGTCAGATGGTATTCTTCCTTTTCACCGTCATCATAGGTCATCTTGATGAGATTGGAAGAAACATAATCAATCGTACCTGCCTTCTTTGCCACTACACAGACACCGGAGTCAACCGCAACCTTGGTTTCCATGCCGGTACCTACAACGGGTGCTTCCGTCATCAGAAGGGGCACTGCCTGACGCTGCATGTTGGAACCCATCAGCGCACGGTTTGCATCGTCGTTCTGCAGGAAAGGAATTAAGGCTGTAGCCACGGAGAATACCATTCTCGGGGATACGTCCATGTAATCGAACATAGCCTTGGGATATTCCTGTGTTTCCTCTCTGTAACGACCGGATACGGAGTTACGGACAAAATGTCCCTCTGCATCCAGGGCTTCGTTTGCCTGTGCTACATGATAATTATCCTCTTCATCAGCGGTCATGTATACAACTTCGTCGGTAACTCTCGGGTTGGCCGGGTCAGTTTTATCAATCTTACGGTAAGGTGCTTCTACAAAACCGTATTCGTTAATTCTTGCATAGCTTGCAAGAGAGTTGATCAGACCGATGTTGGGACCTTCGGGAGTCTCGATAGGACACATTCTTCCGTAGTGGGAATAATGTACGTCTCGAACTTCGAATCCGGCACGATCTCTTGACAGACCGCCGGGACCCAGTGCGGAAAGACGTCTCTTGTGGGTAAGTTCGCCCAGAGGGTTGTTCTGGTCCATAAACTGGGACAGCTGGGAAGAACCGAAGAATTCCTTTACAGCAGCGGTTACGGGTTTGATGTTAATCAGCGCCTGCGGAGAAATTTCTTCTGCATCATGGGTTGTCATTCTTTCTCTGACAACTCTTTCCATTCTGGAAAGACCGATACGGTACTGGTTCTGTAACAGTTCGCCGACTGCACGGATACGTCTGTTGCCCAGATGGTCGATATCGTCATCGTTTCCTAAGCCGAATTCCAGATGCATATTATAGTTGATGGACGCAAAGATATCTTCCTTCGTAATATGCTTCGGAATCAGCTCGTGGATATTCTTTCTGATGGCTTCTGCCAGAGCTTCGCCGTCTTCTGCGTATTCTTCGATAATCTGCTTTAATACCGGATAGTAAACCAGCTCGGTAACACCCAGCTCCCTGGGATTACAATCGATGAAGTGGCAGATGTCTACCATCATATTGGAAAGAACTTTCTCGTTCTTTTCTTCGGTTGCAATATATACGAAAGGAACTGCAGCATTCTGGATTTCGTCTGCCAGCTCTGCGGTCACCTTTGTACCTTCTGCGGCAATCACTTCGCCGGTGGAAGGGTCAACAACATCAGCCGCTAAAATCTGGTTGCGGATTCTGTTTCTCAAAGCTAACTTCTTATTGAATTTATATCTGCCGACTTTAGCCAAATCATATCTTCTGGGGTCGAAGAACATAGCGTTAATCAGGCTTTCCGCACTTTCCACGCTCAAAGGCTCACCCGGACGGATCTTTTTGTATAACTCTAACAGACCCTCCTGATAATTCTCAGCAGTGTCCTTTGTAAAGCTGGCTTCAATCTTCGGTTCGTCACCGAACACTTCCCTGATCTCATCATTGGTACCGATACCGAGAGCTCTGATCAGGACCGTAATGGGAACCTTTCTGGTACGGTCAACACGAACATAGAATACATCGTTGGAGTCTGTCTCATATTCCAGCCATGCGCCACGGTTGGGAATTACAGTACAGGAATACAGCTTCTTACCGATTTTATCATGGCCGATACCATAGTAAATGCCGGGGGAACGTACTAACTGGCTGACAATAACACGTTCTGCACCGTTGATCACAAAGGTACCTGTTGCCGTCATAATAGGAAGGTCACCCATGAAGATTTCATGCTCACTGATTTCTTCTTTTTCCTTATTGTAAAGACGTACCTTTACTTTGAGCGGTGCCGCATAGGTGGCATCTCTCTCCTTACATTCTTCAATAGAATATTTCACATCGTCTTCGCACAATTCGAAGTCTACGAATTCCAGACTTAAAGAGCCGCTGTAATCTGCGATAGGAGAAATATCGTCGAAGACTTCTTTCAGGCCTTCGTCCAAAAACCACTGGTAGGAATCCTTCTGGACTTCAATCAGGTTTGGCATCTCCAAAACCTCTTTTTGTCGTGCATAACTCATACGTGTATATTTGCCTTTGGCAATAGGACGTATTCTGTTTTTTTCCATTGACCTTTCACCCCGTTCTTATATGATATTGACCTATTTTGTCATTTATTTAGCGTACACAAAATAGACATAGCACACCACAATAGTGCATTGTCCATCATACAATAATATTCAATTTTAGTCAAGGAATTTTTTAGAATTTTTAGAAAAATTAAGAAAATAATGAATGAAGAAAAGCCACATGGCAAAATGCAAGCATGATGCCACGCGGCTTTTTGTAACTATGAGAGAAGAAATTACTTAAGAGTAACCTTAGCGCCAACTTCTTCAACTTTCTTCTTGATTTCTTCAGCTTCTTCCTTGCTTGCGCCTTCTTTGAGCATCTTAGGAGCGCCATCAACAAGGTCCTTAGCTTCCTTCAGACCAAGGCCGGTGATTTCACGAACAACCTTGATAACCTTAACCTTTTCGGAACCTACTTCGGTAAGTTCTACATTGAACTCAGTCTTTTCTTCTTCTGCTGCTGCGCCAGCACCTGCTGCTGCAACTACAACGCCTGCTGCTGCAGATACGCCGAATTCTTCTTCACATGCTTTTACTAAGTCATTTAATTCTAATACGGATAACTCTTTGATAGCGTCAATGAGTTCCTGAGCTGTTAATTTAGCCATTTTCATTTCCTCCTGAAATTAATTTAATAGTTTTTAGTTTCGATTAAGCTTCTGCGGGAGCTTCTTCAGCGGCAGGTGCTGCACATGCTGCTGCGCCACCTTTTTCTGCCAACTGATTCATGACGCGAGCGAAGTTGGTAATCGGGGACTGCAGACTTCCGAGTAACTTGGAAATAAGTTCTTCTCTGGAAGGAATGTTTGCAATAACTGCGATACCGGCTGCATCATATACGGTTCCTTCAACAACACCAGCCTTGATTTCAAGCTTGTCAGCGGTCTTAGCAAACTTTGCAAGAATTCTTGCGGGAGCAGTTGCATCTGTAGTAGAAACTGCCATTGCGCTGGGTCCTTCGAGATACTGGGAAAGTCCTTCGAATTCGGTACCCTTGAATGCAAAGTTCATCATGGTGTTCTTGTAAACCTTGTAGCTGACACCTGCTTCACGTAATTCACGACGAAGCTGAGTGTCCTGTTCTACAGTAAGTCCTCTGTGGTCAACGAGCACGATAGACTGTGCACCCTGAATACGTTCGGAAATCTCCTGTACAACGGGCTGTTTTAATTCAACCTTTGCCATTTCATTTACCTCCTTATAGAATATGTGGAATATATCCCGGAAAACTTCCGGAATGTTCCTGCCGAAAGGAGTTATATAAGAAAAGCCTCCCTGAAGACAGGAAGGCAAAAAGTCTTAACGTCAACTCTTTCCTCGGTAGGTGATAATTCTTTACGCCTTGTGGCACCTACTGTCTTCGGCACGGTTTCACAACCTCTGATATATTAACATAAGGGGCTGACATATGTCAACCCCTTACTTAAACTTTTTTATGCAGCTTTTATTTAGTATTAGAACTTAGCTACGCTTACCTTAACGCCGGGTCCCATGGTTGTGGTAAGAGTTACACTCTTTAAGTACTGACCCTTTAAGGTTGCGGGCTTAGCCTTTACGATAGCATCCATCAGTGCGTTGAAGTTTTCGGAAAGCTGTTCTTCGGTGAAGGAAGCTTTACCTACGGGAACGTGGATAATGTTTGCCTTGTCCAGTCTGTATTCGATCTTACCGGCTTTGATATCGTTTACTGCCTTGGTTACATCCATGGTAACGGTACCAGCCTTAGGGTTGGGCATTAAGCCTTTAGGACCTAAAACTTTACCCAGACGACCTACAACGCCCATCATGTCGGGGGTTGCTACAACTACATCGAAATCAAGCCATCCATCGTTCTGAATCTTCGGGATGAGTTCGTCTCCGCCTACGTAATCTGCTCCGGCAGCTTCTGCTTCTGCTACCTTGTCACCCTTAGCGAAAACCAGAACCTTAACGGTCTTACCGGTTCCGTTGGGAAGAACTACTGCGCCACGGATCTGCTGTTCAGCATGACGTCCGTCACAGCCTGTTCTGATGTGAGCTTCTACGGTCTCATCAAATTTTGCGGTTGCTGTTTTCTTAACCAGTGCAATTGCATCAGTGGTTTCATAAAAAGTTGCGCGATCTACCAGTTTCGCAGCATCGCTGTATTTCTTTCCATGCTTCATTCTAAAATCCTCCTATGGTTCTAACGACATTTAAGTCTCCCAGTCTGTTTCCTATTAGTCTTCTACTACAATACCCATACTTCTTGCTGTACCGGCAATCATGCTCATGGCAGCTTCTACGCTTGCAGCATTAAGGTCCGGCATCTTTAATTCAGCGATTTCCTGAAGCTTAGCCTTGGAGATGGTAGCTACCTTGGTCTTGTTGGGAGCTCCTGAACCGGATTTGATATTGCAAGCCTTCTTTAACAGTACTGCAGCAGGCGGAGTCTTGGTGATGAAGCTGAAGCTTCTGTCTGCATATACGGTAATAACAACAGGAATGATTAAGTCACCCTTATCTGCTGTTCTTGCGTTGAACTGCTTTGTAAATTCAACGATGTTTACGCCGTGCTGTCCAAGTGCGGGACCAACGGGCGGAGCCGGTGTTGCTTTGCCGGCAGGAATCTGTAATTTGATATATCCTGTTACTTTCTTTGCCATAATGGCACCTCCTATAATGTGGTAATCTGGCGCTCTGATTTCTCAAAGCTCCCACCGTATGCTTTCGCATACCTCGTGTTGCCTATATTATCCGACGTCCGCAGCCATGCCGCTTCCACCGGAGAATACCAAAAGTTACTTAGAGCTTTCTGACTTCTGCAAAGCTGATTTCAACAGGTGTTTCCCTGCCGAACATCTCTACATTGATGGTAGCGGTCTGCTTACCATAGTCAAGCTTCTGCACAATACCCACGGTATCTTTCCAGACACCGGCTACAACTGCGATGCTGTCGCCTTCGCCAAAGTCGATGGAAACATTTTCCGTCTTGATACCCAGGGGCTTCATTTCTGCTTCTGTAAGAGGCACGGGCTTGCTTCCCGGTCCCACGAAGCCGGTTACGCCTCTGGTGTTGCGGACAACATACCAGGTATCATCGTTCATCACCATATTAATCAGAACATATCCGGGAAACATCTTCTTCTGGACAGTTTTCTTGGCGCCGTTCTTTACCTCTACAACATCCTGCATCGGTACTCTGACTTCCAAAATCTGTTCAGCAAGCTGCTTATTGTTCTCGATTGTCTTTTCAATATTGGCTTTGACTTTGTTTTCGTATCCGGAGTAAGTATGTGCTACATACCAATTTGCCTCTGCCATACAATAACCATGCCTTTCTCATACTCTAACCTGCCAAAGTGACAGGTGCCAGTTTCTTCCTACAAAGATGTAAGGAAATTCACACCATACTTAGCCAGTGCATCAATGGCAGCAATAATAATACCTAATACAATAGAAATTGCCACAACAGCGATGGACTGTTTGAACATGGTATTCTTATCAGGCCATATGATTTTCTTGAACTCAATAGACACGTTTTTGAAGAAGCCCGGCTTCTTGGTCTTGGTCTTTGCTGAATCTGCCATTTTCCTCTCCTTCTTCCAAATATATTATTTGGTTTCTTTGTGCATTGTATGAGTCTTGCAGAATCTGCAGTACTTCTTGGTTTCCATTCTGTCAGGATGAGTCTTCTTATCCTTCGTAGTATTGTAATTACGCTGCTTGCATTCTGTACATGCTAATGTAATTTTTGTACGCATTTTTCCACCTCCACGCGTTTATTTACTTAATAAAAATATGCATAAAAAAAAGACCTAAATCTCATCTCGCTTTGATACTATATCACACAAGGTGCCTTAACGTCAATCATTTCTTTTAGAAATAAACATTTTTCACAGGATTTTATGCAAATTTGTAAAAAAAACGCTTTTAAGCTCTTGCACATGGCTATTCCGGATGCTAAAATGTAGGCAGAAAAGTAGGTTTTTACCCTTATGCATGTTGATACCGCTACCGTGAAAAAGGATTTTCACGCGGCATATGCTTATTTCAAGGAAGAAAGGAGGGTTTTCTTTGGGTAACATGATTTCCAATACCGTCTACAATCACTATCTGACAGCCTACGCGCCAAAAAACATCACCCGCTTTGACACACACAAGAAAAGCGAGCTGGAAAGCGTTTACAAATCCATTTTAAAAATAAACAAAGAATCCCCCTGGTACCTTGACGTCACGCAGAAGGAAACCCAGGAGTATGCCGTGAACATCAAAGAGAACGCACGGCTTCTTTATAATACCATCGCTTCCATGGGCGGACTGGAACCGGAACGTACTTTAAAAAAGAACACCGCCTATTCTTCCAATCCCGATGCGGTGGATGTTGCCTTTATCGGCGATGCTGCCGACAGTGCTTCCGCACCCACCTTAAATCTGCAGGTAAAAAGCCTTGCCGCTTCCCAGGAAAACAGAGGCTCCTATCTGCCGAACGAACCTGTTTCCCTGTCTGCCGGCACCTATGCCTTTGAAATCAGCACCGGCGGCATGAACTATGAATTCCAGTTCAGTATCAGTGAAAATGAAAGCAACAAGGATGTCCAGAAGCGTCTGGCCAAACTGATTAACCATACCAATATCGGCGTGCGCGCCCGTCTGGATGAGGGAGAAGCCCGCAGTGCCTTAATTCTTTCTTCCGCGCAGACCGGTCTTCCCGAAGGAAGGGATGAACTGTTCCGGGTAAGTGAGGGCAATTCAGACGCCTTAAGCGGAGCCGTTTCCTATTTCGGTCTGCAATACACTACCCGTCAGGCATCGAACGCTTCCTTCTTATTAAACGGTGAGGAGCGCACCACCGCATCCAACAGCTTTACCATCGGTAAAATGTTCGATGTGGAATTAAAAGGACTTACTGCTTCCGACGAAACCGTAACCGTCGGCTTAAAGACCGATGTGGACTCCATCACCGACAATATCAATTCCCTGATTGGCAGCTATAATACCTTTATCAGCGCCGCCGGCAATTATACCGAGCGTTTCGGCGGTACCAACCGTCTGGTTCGGGAAATGGGCGCCATTGCGCTGCGTTATCAGGACTCCCTGCAGAAAATCGGCATTTCCGCCCAGTCGGACAAAACCATGTCCATTGATGAGGATCGTCTGAAAGAGGCGATTGCTTCCGAAGAATCCGAAGACGCCGGAGAGGATGTCTCTTCCTATCAGACACTGTCCGGCTTTGCCGAATCTTTACTCAAAAAAACAACCCAGGTTTCCATAAACCCGATGGAGTACGTGGACCGTACCATCGTGGCTTACAAAAACCCGGGACACAATTTTATCAATCCTTATATGACAAGTGCTTACAGCGGCATGATTTTTAACAGTTACTGTTAAATTCTTCTTCCGCCATGGCAAGGGCTGCCGCTATTACCTTATCCATATCGTAATAGCGGTACTGTCCGAGTCTTCCTCCGAAGAGCACATTCTTTTCCTTTGCCGCCAGCTCCCTGTATTTTTCATAGAGTGCGTTGTTCCGTTCATCGTTGACCGGATAATACGGCTCGTCGCCTTTTTTCCAGCTATCGGAATATTCCCTTGAAATAACCGTGTCCGGCTGTTTGCCGAACTCAAAATGCTTGTGCTCAATAATACGGGTGTAAGGAACCTCCCTGTCCGTATAATTGATCACCGCATTGCCCTGGTAGTTGTCGCAGCCTTCGATGATCTCCTCTTCAAAATGCACCGTGCGGTACTGCAGCTCCCCGAAGCAGTAATGGAAATACTCATCAATCATACCGGTATAAAGCACCTTGTCAAAGCTATCCGCCTGCTCACCCTTTGCTTCGTTTTCCTTTTTGAAATCTTCATAAGAAATACCGAGGCGTACCGGCGTGCCTTCCAGCATCTTTTCCACAATGGCGGTATAGCCGCCCTTGGGAATGCCCTGATAAGGGTCGTTGAAATAGTTGTTGTCATACACAAAGCGGAGCGGAAGTCTCTTGATGATAAAGGCGGGTAAATCCTTGCAATCCCTGCCCCACTGCTTTTCCGTGTAGCCTTTAATCAGCTTTTCATAGACGTCCCTGCCCACTAAGGACAATGCCTGTTCCTCTAAGTTGGACGGATTTTCAATGGCTAAATCCGCAATCTGCTCCGCAATCTTCTGCTTTGCTTCCGCGGGAGTCCTGATATTCCACATCTTGCTGAAGGTATTCATATTAAAAGGAAGGTTGTACAACTCATCCTTGTAAACAGCCACCGGCGAATTGATATAGTGGTTGAACTCTGCAAACCGGTTTACATAGTCCCAGATTTTTTTGTCTGACGTATGAAAAATATGGGCACCGTACTTATGTACACGGATGCCCTTAATTTCTTCCGTGTAAATATTGCCGGCGATATGGTTTCTCTTGTCAATCACCAGACATTTTTTGCCATGCAGAGCAGCCTCCCCGGCAAACACCGCGCCAAAGAGCCCCGCCCCTGCAATCAGATAGTCATACTTCATCTTTTTCCCCGTTAAAGCCTCATACCGGCTTATTTGTTTTTGGATTTTGCTTTGTACTTGTCAATCTGGATAAAATCGTCCATAAGACCTAAGATCTTGTCTCTGCCTTCCTGGTTTAACTTTACATAGTACTGCATAACACGGTTCTCCAAAAGAACGGCGCCTAAGGAAGCATCCCTCTCTAATGAGCTGAAGTCTACCGGGTTTAAGCGGAGCTTATCGCACATTTTGATTACGGTGCCGTAAGCCATGCCGTCAATTCCTCTGTCCAGCGCGGTAACAAGGGTGCTGTACGGGATATTCATTTCTATAGCGAACTGTCTAACACTTCTATACTGTCTTAAGATTTCTTTCTTTAAAACTTCTGCTTTTGTCATAACTGACTCCTCCTTGTTTTCTCTTTACGAAATAGTGTACGTGATATCGTCTTTTTTTTCAATAGCCCTTACTCTAATTTCATAAAAATTTAAGGATTTTCGTCTTTTCTTTTTCCGTCTGCGGATTCCTGTATTTTTTTACTGAAATACTGCCCCGTTTCCTCAAGAAGCCGTAAAACTGCCGGATGAATCTCCTCCGGAAAGCTGTTCATCAGGCGGAACACCTCAAAGTTTAAGACACCTTCATAATGAATGTCGTGAAGTCCGCACAGAAAACCTTCCCAGTCCGTAGCGCAGCTGTTCCAGCTTCTTTCAAAGGTAAAAGGCATGGTATGAAGATCACTGACACCGTCGTTGTCGTGTATGTGCAGAATCTTGAGACGGTTTCCCAGCATGGTAAGCGACTGGTACATATTCTTTCCAAGAAGATTGGCATGTCCCGTGTCGAAACAGAAGCCAAACAGTTCTTCACCCGCCGCTTCATTCAGCTCATCTATGAGCCGGACGGACTCCGCTATGTCGGAGCCCATACCCTCAAACAAATGGGCATTTCTTTCTACAAATAAGTTTTCCAGGCAGACCGTCAGTTTATACTCCTTCGCCATAGCAATGAGGGAGAGATACATTTCCTTATTATAAGCGTACTGTTCTTCCCTGGCGGCATTCCACAGGTGCACCGGATGTTCCACAATATAGCGGCTTCCCATTCTGTGGGCAATGGCAAAACAGTTTTCCGTTGCCTGCATCATCTTTTTATTTAAGTTGTCCCTTCCCGGCGTTTTCAAGGGAAAGGGCGCATGGGACTGTTCAAAGGTAAGGCCGTATTTCGCCGCAAGCTCCGCATGGGGCTTAAAATCCTCCCAGATTTCCTCTATGGGGCGGAGGAAAACTTTATTAATATTGTCATTCTGAATCATCCAGCCCTGTAAAAAGCTGTCAAATCCAAAGTCCACACAGCTAAAACCGGCTTCCGCTATCTGCCGGTAGCCTTTTTCCAAATCATGCTGTGCAATGGCTCCTGTTGACTGAATACTTAATTTATGCATCCTGTTCTCCTTTTCTGCAAATCAAAATTATTCTGTTATCATGTGCCTTTTGACATACCGGTAGAGCTCCACATTGGTTTCACCGTTGATTTCTTCCGCCTCCAGATACTCCGGCATGGGCATATCCATCCGGCATTCCCCACAGATGTCCACGCCGCATACCTTTCTTTTCTGTAAGAAAAACTGCAGCAGATGCTCCAGCATGGGCAGAGGCATGTCCCCCTGATTCCAGTTCGTCTCCGTAAACCTTCTGTTCAGAACATCTTTATCGATGGAAATGTAAAACGGCAGTCCTTCTTTTATCTGTGCAACCTTTGCCTTTGCCGTACCATTCTGTAATTCTTCTTCCGAAAATGTAAGGAGCTTGTCTGTTTCTATTCTGTCTGTTTGCATCGTCTCCGGCTGTACTTTTTCTGGTTGCATCCTCTTCGTTTGTGACTGCGGTTTTCCGATTTCTATCCCGTCTATATCCCGCTGCGGCGGTCCAATTAAAACCAACTGCCGCAAATATGTGTTTTCCCCAAGCACCTGACCTGCCCAATCCCCACAGCTTGTCATTCCCTCCACCATGGGCTTTTGCATATCCGTGTGGTGGTCAAAGCAGACCAAAACAAACGGCTCTTTTAGAAAATCCGTCATAATTTTGGTTACATAATGATAATTTCCGGAATCTATAAAATGAATTCCGGAAATTCCAAACGGTTCAATCCTCTTTCGGATTTCTTCATAGGCAGATGGGGAGCAGTACAAATGACTTTCCTCAATATCGGAGCAGTCAATCCACTGAAACTGTTCCCTGTCCCGGACCGTTTCATCCTCATAAACATGTGTAAAATCCAGTATCAGATTTTGGCATCTGTTTCGCACTCTGTTTCCTCCTGTAATAACTGCCGCAGCATAACTTCCCTGTTTTCCAGAAATAATTTCGTCACCTGATAGCTTTCCGTTTCCTCGTAAGAAATCCTGTGCAGTTCGCCTTCGTCAAAGGAAACAATATCGGCATCCGGTGTCCCCAGCAAAATCGGGGAATGGGTCACAATGATGAACTGGGAGCCTTTTTCCGCCATTTTCACCAGATGCAGCAGTAATGTCAACTGTCTCTGCGGTGACAGCGCCGCCTCCGGCTCATCCATAAAATACAGCCCTTTCTCATCATTTTCCAGAATAAACTCTAAAAAACTTTCTCCGTGGGAACGTGCATGAAAGTCCGTCATGCATCCGTCATCGTTATAGTTGCGCGCAGCCTCCGATGCCACATTGTAAAAACTCTCTGCCCGCAAAAAGTAGCTCCACTTCGGTTTCAGCATACCGCTTTGAAAGGTAATCGCTGACTTTAACGTTGAATAATCGTCATAGGTGCTGAAATTATAATTTCTTGTACCACCTTCCGGGTTCAGTCCCTTGGCAATCGCCAGCGCTTCCAGCAAAGTGGACTTGCCGGAACCGTTTTCTCCCACGAAAAAAGTAATCCGTTTCCGGAACTGAAACTCCCGCAGGCTGTTAAACGCCGGAATTTCTTTTACATAGGAGCCGTCCTCCAGCTTGTCCCAGTCAATAGAGATGCTGCGGATAAACAGGTCGGAAAGATTTTCCTCTATCTTAAAGGAGCCTTCTGCACTTCCCTGTTCCGTTTTCTTTTGCTTCGTTGCAGCTTTGCCATCCGTCTTTGTTTTGGAGACACCTTTTTTCCGCGCCTTTGCCTTGGGGTCTTCTAAAATGGCAAGCATTTCATCCACTGCCTCTTCCGGCGAAGGATGCACATTTTGCTGCAGATATGCCGTCATTCTGTCTATCATAAAGTCCGTGCTCATGTACCGCAGGATTTCCTGACAGAGGTCCTGCGGATAGCCCTTCTGTTCCAACAGGGAAAGCAGGGCTTCCTGTTTTTGTGTTCGTTCCTGCATGTGATATCCTTCTTCTCTCTTTTTCTTACAGACCCCGAATAATATTCAGATAATCCTGTCTTTGGTCTACCACTGCATACTTTTTCATTTGTCTCAAGTTTTTTAACAACACTCTCTCATAAAAAAGCAAATCAGGGATATCTGCTAAAAATACCCCTGATTAACACCACTTACCTTTATGAGCAATTAAGCCAGAATAGTCTGCACTTCTTCCAGTTCCATATCAATAGCTGCCGCTATCTGTTCTGCTGTGAAGCCGTTTTTATGCATGTTGTTAATCAATTCTGTGCGTGCTTCTTTTCTGCCGCGTTCTAATCCAATCTCAATGCCGTCTTCCAAAATTCCTTCACCTAAATTACACATCTCGTTCACATCCTTTCTGAATTCTTCTTCCACAGGAACATCGTATTCCTGTAATATGTTTAATTTTTCTTCCAATGTAAGCTTCTTGGAAAATACAGCACCCAGAAGCCGGTGGAGTTCATACCCTTCCTCCCGTCTGGGTACTTCCTCTCCTATGCCAATCATAATGATATTGAGTAAATCCAGATTTCCTTTCCACTTCTGATTATCAACAATGTCATCCTTTGTAAGATGGATATGGCACATACTGTTTTTCTCCATATTCATGCAAATCCAGATGGAATACACATTTTTAATATCATCGTAATGGGAACCCACAAAGTCCCTTTCCTTCTGGGCAGAAATCTGTCTGCATACGTAGAAAATGGACCGGTTTAAGATTTTATACTTCTTCGGCTGGTTTTTCTGTATCTCCACGTTGATGATAATCTGGGTCAGCGGCTTCTTTCCGCCGTCAGATGCCTTTTCTCCGCTCCGTTCCGGCAACCGTACATAGCAGATAATATCAAATCTGGTCAGTCCCTCGTTGATTTCCTGATTTTCCATGTTGAAGCCCGTTACTCTCTGTCCATTTTCTTTCTTATCAGCATTGGTAAGTCCCGGTTCCGCCGGTACTCTGCTGATATAAGGCTCACCCTCAATATAGGGCACGATGTCCTTTGGCTTCATTCCCCGGAAAGCATCCACGGATTTTGCCAGAATGTTGGCTATGATGAACTTCTGCCCCGCGATGTTCTTGGCATGTTCATCGTACTGCGCTTCTTTTCCGGAAGCACTTACTGCAATCTTCAGTTCTCTAATCACGTTTTCCTCCTTAGATAGATTTTGATGTTTATTGGGTTCTAAGCAGGAATTCTTGAATTTTTAGACACCAGCGAATGCCGGCAAAAGAAAATTAGAAAAAAGAAGTATCTGCTTATGGGTGTAGTATATCGTAAATTTGTAAACTATGCAAGGTTTATTTTATGGTTTTAAAATAAAAATGCCAGTGGCCTTAAGTCTTTTCACAACGAGCTATGATTTAAGACTTTTCCACTGACATTCTTCTAATATGTCATATGATTTAACTGCAATTTGCTATGGCAAAAGTATGTATCTTTTCTATTCTCCTTCCTTCACCTTATACGCAACCTGTTCCGTTCCCCGATATGCCAGATAAATTTCAAGCAGCGTATCCGTGTCCATATCCTCCTGCACCATTGCGTAATAAATGATGCTGCCATCGGGCGCTTCATCCATCGCCCAAAACCAGAAAACCTGTGCATTCTCCCAGGAAGGTTGGTTTTCTTTTATCCATTTCTGTGCAATTTCCGTTGCCCCTTCGTACTCCAGCGCGCAGGTACGCAGTTCCCGTGTAGCCGGATTGATGGCTATGGGAATAGCTCCCGCACCGCCGTTTAAATAAATAAAATCTCCCAGGCGGTAGCAAAGTCCAAACCAGTTGCTTTCCCCGGCAAATTCTGTAACCGTATAGTTTTCTGCCTTCTCCGTCGGAACTTCTACCAGCCAGGTATATTCTTTATCCACGGAGCTGACCGGAATATAAATGTTACCGTTTTCCCCGTCATAAAATACCCCCCGCACATCTGCTGTGGCACTGTCCGCTTCGGTAAGGTACTCCTTCATGTCAAATGTTGTATCCGTCAAAAGAACTTTTCCGTCTGCCCTCAGTCTGTCTATCCGGAAAGAATAGGCATTCTCGGAACTTATGTTTTGCTCTCCCTTCCAACCGTCTTCCGTGCTCTCCTCTGACCATTCCTTATACTTATAACAGTAGGGCAGTCCAAAATCCACCTTATCGCCCAACTGATAACCGTTTTCCGCTTTTTGTACGACTTCGTCCAGATAGGATGCCGCATCCTGTTTTCCGACTGTCTGTCCGCATCCCATTGCACAAAATGCTAATACCAGTGTCAGTAACCATATCCCTGTTTTTTTCATAATTCTAATCTCCTCCTAAGAAGTTTAATATACCACCCGGTAATACTTATATGTGCTTTTGTTGATAAGCGGATAATTAAGCCTATCATTAGTATGTGCTGAATACCGAAATTGTACACCATCATTTGCAGAAATAAATCCAATATGTGATTGGGTCGAAAAAACTATGAAATCTCCCACTGATAATTCTGAATATGAAATTTCTTTCCAATATCCTGCATCAACCATATATTCTGTCAAACCAGCTACTGATTTCCACTTGGTTTTTCCCGGCGTCCATTCTGTATCTGTTGGTATGCCTCCCGCTTTAGCTATCTGTGATGCAAAATTAGCACAATCTACATGGTTAGCCGCATAATGAGTGTAATTAGTATTATACTTACTGGTATCCACTTTTTTCCCGCAGGTAGACTGATGAATATTACATGTTGTAGGATTAGAAGTATATGCTTCTGAATATCTTACTGCATTAAGTACTGAAAAAGCTCCCCCAGAAGATTTTCGAGTTGAATCTAACATGTTACTTTTTTCATTCATAAATTCAATATATGCGTATCCATTATCATGTAATTCCTTTTTACTACATGGAAACATTTTTTGAGCTTCAACATATTCCATTCCATCATCATATAATATATCTGCGTTCATTTCGTCACCCTGTATGTAAACAGCCTTTACATAAAAAGGTATTTTTTGTTCTTTTTTTATATATTGATTCAAATTATCCTTTATAATATTAATATTATTTTCAAGCATCTGATTGCTTTCATATGATTCAAGACTTAAATTATTTGAAAACATTACTTTTTTATCTGTATTATATTTCTCTTGGACTCCATTGTAATAGTCTAATTCCTCTATAGTTTCTGCTTTTAATGTTGCAGAAATTTCTAACAAGTAATATACCTCTTGTTTACCATTTTCTTCATGATAACAACATAATTCTGCAGAATACTCCCCAATCTCATAATAATCCTCATAACCGTTTTTTAGCAATTCAACAGATTTCTCAACAATTATTGGATTTACTTTATTTTCGTGGTTAGATGCTATAGATATAACTTTAGTTTCAAAAAATGCAGTCAAAATTAACAAAATTGTCATAGATATTGTTTTTACTTTCTTCATTACTATATCCTCCTCGTATACCTTGATTCACCTGTTCTTTTCAAGCAAGTTCTTTGTTTCACGTATAGCAGCTATATTCGCTTCCTGTTATCATCAAAATTGTCCTATTCATTTTATATTATGAAGCGAATACTGCTACTATACAACATTACTTAATTTCTTTTGCCCTGTTTTTCTTTTAAGACATTTGGTGTCTTGGGCTGATAACAATAAGGCCAAAGACACGGCATTTGCGGCCTTTACAGCCACCTTTTCCCCTATCAGGGCGATTATTTTATCCATTTGCTTCATCATTCCCCTCCTTTTTTGGCTTTATTACAATTAACAGTGCTACCTCTGCCATAGTCACCACAATGCTCCATGCTATTTTGGGACTCCTCTGCGAAATAAGCACCGCAATTATTAAATAAACAATAGAAAGTATGGCTAGTTTTCCACATTCCTTCTCCCTGTTTTTTGGTAAACAATTATCATACGTTACCCTTGCCAATATGAATTTAACACATATTGTTACATATAAAATTATCATGATACCAAAAAAAATATTTTTTATACCAGATAGCTGGCTAATTATTTTTACGCATAGAATATTTAATGCAAGATTGAGTCCAGTTACCATTTTACATCCCACGCTGCTTTTTGCATGGTAACCGCCCGTATATTGGCGCAGGCTTACAAACACTATAATAAAAACTAATGTTTGTATCCATGAATGCAGAAAAATAATGCTTCATATCCACAATTTTAGCTGATTTTGTCATATTATCCATATAGCTGGCACGGTTTGTATTCTGTCAGGCACGATTGGCATGTTCCGGCAGCATTACCGTTACCGAAAACCGATTTTCGTACTCTTCCCACAAGCAGAAGCCATCCATTCCCTGTACCAATTTTCTTACACTTTTTATCCCTATGCCATGATTATTGGTATCCTTTTTTATCGTTCTCAAAGAAGGGTTATTGTGAAAAACCGGTTCACTGACTGAATTTTCTACTTTTATAAACAGATTCTTTTTTTGTCTTGTGATTTCCACGGATATGTACCTTTCCTTCTCCTTTAATTCAGCCTCTATGGCATTGTCTAAAAGATTAGATAAAATAATACCTATATCCGTCTGCCTTTCCTCTCCGATTTGTCCACAAATTTCTATGTTACATGAAATATTATTTTTTTTGCATAGGGACACTTTATCATTGAGGACGGCATTCACTACCGTACTGTCTGTATAATAATACAGGTCTCTTTCAAATTTACTTTGCAACAGTTCCTCCAGATACTTTGTCGTTTCTTCTACTCCCGATGTATAAAGCATCCCCCGGACAACCGTCAGGTAATGTTTCAAATCATGCCGTAAAATCCGATTATTCTCGTATACTTCATCCAATTTATTCGGTGTATTTTTCTCCTCCTGCAGCTTCATAATAAGAATTTCATTTTCCAACTTATATTGCTGCTGCCTGTTCAGGTAGTACAGGCACAAAGATACTGCTGCACAGATAGCAAGTAGCCCAAACGCCACAAAAATAAGCTCTGTTTCCTCTTTTTCTGTCAGTCTTCCGGTTTTGGTAATATTTACAACTACACAACCTGTCAGCAATGCTCCCCCATATAACAGACCTCCTATAAGCCATTCCTGCCACACTGCCTTTTTTCGGCGGCATAACAAGATTATCACCATGAGCATCAGCAGAAATAGCATTTTATGAAGAATCAAAGTTAATATTCTTATCGTGCTTCCCATTTCGGTCAATTTTTCCAACTCTACCTTTAATACCGTGGTAATCCCATAAACGATAAGCATATTGGATGTCATCTGTATCACATAAAAAATCAGATTATACAGAAATTTACTTTTCCAGCTTCCTTGTAAGAAAAAAAGGGAAAATACAAAACTGCCGGTAAATATACACAACAGCGTTATGCCGGCATTTTCTGATATATCCTGTAAAAAGCCAAGTCCTGCCACAAAAGCAAGCATTATCATGCTATACACAGTTATGTTCTTTATACGGTCGTTTCTTTTCAACACTATTGTCAGAAATGCAATTACGGCAGCCGCATCAAACAGGCTTGCCCCCCATTCTGACATTTTATATACGACATCCATGCACAAATTTCTCCAATCCTCTTATGTATTCTTTTTGTATTGTTTCCCTGTTTTGTCTGCTGATTGGCAGTTTTTCTCCGTTATCCAAAAAAACTCCCTGAGAATTTATCATGGCAATATACCGCACATTAACAAGATAGCCCACATGAATCCTTAAAAAACCGTAATCTTTTAATTTTTCCTCATATTCTGTCAGTTTCCCCCGTTCCCTTTTTATCTCATTTCCGATATGTATTTCCATATAATGTCCTTTACTTTCCACATAAATGATTTCTCTTACCGGATATGTGCATGCCACATTATTTTTAGTAAAAGAAAACACATGCATTTCTGAGGCAATCTTCTTTTCCGCAGTCAGAATTGCTTCTTCCAATTCCTCCCTGATATGACTCTTTCGTACAAAGCGGAGCGGCCGGTACTTCAGACTCTGAAATACCAATTCTGCGCGATTCGTAAGAAAAATAATGGTGAGAAAATGGGATTGCTGCATCAGAGCATTTGCGATGGATAATCCGTTTACATCCGGCATATCAATATCAAGAAGTACTACATCTATCCCTGTTTTCAAAATATCTTCCATCATAGTGCTTCCATCCGAAAATTCATAAATTTCCGGAGCCGTGCATAATTTAGGCGCGATGTTCTGCAATTCTTTTTGAGTTATTAAAATATCCGTCCTATCATCGTCACATATTCCTATCTTCATAAAAATCTCCCTTTTCACCAAGGTTCTTCTTATTAAAATAATACCATATTGTGTTTATTTTTGCTATCCCTTTTCCTTATTAAAAAAAGACCGCAGGCAGCAATATCCTTTCTTCATGGCATTGCCGCTTACGGTCTCTGTTTAGAATAAAATCTTTATGCTCTGTGAAATTTTCTTAATAAGAACATCTTAGTTTCCGCACTCCACGCTGATCTTGTTAAATGTGCTCATAATGTCCTCGGTAGTGATGGCTGCCTTTTCCTCACCGGCTTTGTCGATGATGGCTTCGCCCTGGTGCATCATGATCAGGCGGTTGCCGTATTCCACGGCGTAACGCAGATTGTGCGTTACCATGATGGTAGTTACTTTCTTTTCCCGGACAATCTGCTCTGTGAGCTCCATGATGCGGTCTGCGGTCTTGGGGTCAAGCGCCGCCGTATGTTCATCTAAAATTAAAAACTCAATAGGTGTCATGGTGGACATCAGAAGCGCCAGTGCCTGACGCTGCCCGCCGGAAAGGGAACCCACCTGCGTGTGAAGCTTATCTTCCAGTCCCAGATTTAAGGTGGAAAGCAATTCCTTGTACTCGCCGATTTTGGCTTTGTTGACACCCGCCCTTAAATTGAAGGGCTTCCCCTTGTTGTCCGCAATGGACAGGTTTTCTAAAATGGTCATGGAAGGACAGGTTCCCTTGGACGGATCCTGGTAAACACGGCCGATCTTACGATGACGCAGATAATCTTTTTTACCTACTATGGAATGGCCGTTTACCACAATGTCGCCGGAGTCAATGGGAATACTGCCGCAAATGATATTTAACATGGAAGTCTTGCCGGAACCGTTGCTTCCCACCACCGCTACGAAATCTCCATCGTTGATGGTCAGGGAAAAATCCTGAAACAGGCAAAGTTCATTGACGGAGCCGGGATTATAGTACTTGTGAATGTTCTTTAATTCAATCATTTTGCGCTCCCTCCTTTAATCTTTGCCGTCTTGTTTCTGTCCATGCTGACAACTAAAATAATCAGGAACAGAACTGCGGTAATCATCTTCAGATCCGTGGAAGGAAGTCCCATGCGGAGCGCCAGCGCCACACACGCCTTATAAATAACGGAACCGATTACTACGCTGGAAGTAACACGTACGAAAGTAACTTTCTTTAAGAGGCTGGTGCCGATGATAACGCTCGCAAGACCGATTACCATCGTACCGGTACCCATGGACACATCGAAAAAACGCTGCTGCTGGGCGTAAACACAGCCGCTCAGGGTAACAAGACCGTTGGCAATGGCAAGACCGATAATCTTTACCTTGCCTTTATCCACACCGAGGGAGGTAACAATGGTATCATTATCCCCAACGGCACGGAGTAAGAAGCCGGATTTGGTGCGCATGTACGCATCCAGAAGATATTTGGTAATCAGGGTAATGACCAGTACCACGATTACGGTGCGGTACGGTTTTAAGGCTGCCGGGAAAATTTTATTTACAAAGTCATTGTCAAAAATCGTCTGGTAATTGTAAATGGGGAAATTGGCGCGTCCCGCAATTCTTAAGTTTACGGTGTACAAGGCTGTCATCATGATAATACCGGAAAGTAAATCCCTTACCTTCAGCTTCACATGGATAATGCCGGTGAGAACGCCTACCACCACACCTGCCAGAAACGAAACCGGCAGTGTGAGGAGCGGGTTTACTCCCTTTGCAATCAGCACGCAGGTCAGTGCGGCTCCCATGGGAAAGCTTCCGTCCACGGTCAGATCCGGGAAATCCAGAATTTTGTAGGTGATGTAAATTCCCAATGCCATGATGGCATATATCATACCCTGTTCCAAAACACTAAGTATCAGTGACACGTCATATCCTCCTGTTTACTCTACGGTAATTTCATCAAATTTCTGATAAGCGCCTGCTACAAAATCATCGGATAAAGTCAGGTTGATTTTTGCTGCGGCTGCGGTGTTTACATATAAGCTGGGCTCGGTAATGGTTTCAAACTTAAGATCGGATGCGTTTGCTTCGCCCTTTAATACCTTTGCTGCCATCTTACCGGTCTGCTTGCCGAGTTCAATGTATTCCAGACCCATGGAAGCGACACAGCCTGCCTTTACCTGCTCTACTTCGGAACCGAATACCGGGATGCCTGCGTCATTTGCCTTGGCAATAACGGTCTGCAGGGCGGATACTACGGTGTTGTCGGTCAGGTTTGTGATGCAGTCTACCTTGGTTACCAGGTCTGCTGCCGCCAGGTCAACATCGGCGATGGTGTTGATGCCCACATCTACGATTTCAAATCCGTAATTTGCGGCTGCATCCTTGTACTCTGCAACGGTGCTTACGGAGTTTGCTTCGCTGGTGGTGTAGATGATGCCGACCTTCTTGGCATCCGGCATAATTTCACGGATCATCTGTAACTGGGCATCTACTGCCAGTGCATCGCAGGTACCGGTGATGTTTCCGGCCGGCATGCCGTCTTCGGTTGCAAGACCTGCGCCGACGGGATCGGATACTGCGGTGTAAATAACGGGAATATCGGTATTTAATGCGGAGTTATAAGCGCTCATGGCACTGGGTGTTGCAATGGCACAGATTAAATCCACTTTCTTGGAAACATAGTTGTCGGAAATGGTGCTTGCGGTACCGGTGTCTGCCTGTGCGTTGTCAAATAATACGGTGAGGTTTTCTCCTTCTACAATGCCTTCTTCTGCAAGACCTGCTAAGAAGCCTTCACGGCAGTTGTCTAAGGAGCCGTGCTCTGCGAACTGGGAAATACCGATAGTGTAGGTCTTTCCGTCCGTATCGGTTACGGTTGCATCTCCGGCATCCGGTGTGCTTTCTGTGTCAGCGGTAGTGTTGTTGTCTGCTGCTGTGCTGCCGTTTGTGCTGTCTGCCGCATTGCCGCCGCATGCTGCCAGTCCTAAAATCATTGTAGTTGCTAAAACTGCTGCTAAAATTTTCTTCTTCATACTGTTACCATACCTTTCTGCAAATCTTTTTTAATTTCTGATAGCTTTGAGACCGGCTGGAATCCGGATGGTACCTATCCGGACGTTGTAATTTCTACAACAAAAAACCGTCTCAAGTAAATCTTACTTGAGGCGGTAATAATCATTAACGCGGTGCCACTCAATTTCGATGCTTTCTGCATCCTCTCCTCCAGACACTATCATATCTGTCGCCATGATAACGGGTGCGAATCCCGCCGGTGCCTACTGTTGTTCGGACCGTCCTCGAAAGCCCATTCAGCGATTGCTCCTATGCTGCCGTTCCACCAGTCGGCTGCTCTCTGTGATAGTAATCAAAAGCCTACTCTTCTTTCTCATAGGTTTGAAGCACTATTTATTTGTTGCACTTACAATACGCTCTTAAAAGTCATTTGTCAACTGTTTTTTTATTTTTCCCACACTTCCGTCCTTGAAAGCCTACTAAGTATATGGTATTATGGGTATATCAGTTACAGAAAGGAATGGGAATGTATGAAAATTTCAACCAAAGGACGTTATGCATTAAGAATGCTTTTAGACCTTGCCGAACATCAGAACGAAGGGTACATTGCCTTAAAAGACATCGCAGAGCGGCAGAATATATCCAAAAAATATTTAGAGCAAATTGTTGCTATCTTTAACCGCTCGGATATCTTAAAAACAAACCGCGGCTATCAGGGCGGCTACATGCTTGCCAAAAGCCCGGACAAATACAGCGTGGGCATGATTTTACGCCTGACGGAGGGCAGTCTGGCGCCCGTTGCCTGTCTGGACCAGGAGCCAAACGAATGCGAACGCAGTGCGGAATGTATTACGCTCCCGGTATGGGAAGGTCTGTATAAGGTCATCACGGAATACTTGGACGGCATCACTCTGCAGGACATTATCGACCAGCAGAAGACCCTGATTGCCAACGACTACATTATTTAAGATTTAAGCCGATATTCTGCTTTTCATTTGTATACAGGCCAAAACCGGCATAAAAAAAGGGCTGTTGCTTTCCGGAAGGATTAGCAGCAGCCCTTTCTTTATTCAGTTTGTTTTCTTAGGCGCGTAAGTAAGGAAACATACTCCCTACACGTAGGGTACGATGTTCCGGATATTTTTCATTCTCTTTGCAAGAAGCAGAACCACGAACGGTGTCAGTGCAATGGGAACAACATCAGCAATACCAATCCAAAGGATGCAGTATACATATCCTAAACCGGTGAAGTAGGAAAGGGAAATGCTGGTGGTGAGAATCATCAGAACACCAAACAGAAGACTCCACAGTAAGCTTACGCCGATGAATTTGCCTTTTCCTTTTTCGATAACAGAAAGAAGGTCAGTCTTGCCTGCACGTAAGTGAATCAGTGCGGGAAGTGCTGCGGACAGACCAACGGTGATACCATCTGTCAGAGGGGAATGCAGAGGGATGAAGTTACCGGAAAGCAGAGCCCATACGATGGTTCCGATGTAGCCTGAGAAAAAGCCTGTTACCGGTCCAAACAGATAACCGATGGCAACCGGAATGAATGCGAATGTACGGAAGTGAACTGCACCGGGAATCAGGGGAATCGGGCAAAGGTAAGCCCAGAGAACACCGGTCAGAACACCAAATACTACGAAGAAGACGATGTTGACGAAAGATAATTTTTTCTTCATTTTTTTGTTTCTCCTTTGTCTTAGAAAAATGTTTGTTGTTTATATTTACAGGCTCCCCGTACGCGCTCCGGGGAACCCGCAAGATACCTTATACCGGGATGTAGAAGAAAATATGCAGTACAATGGTAGCCGCAATGGCAACCGCATTGGCAAGAATGAAGTAAACATCGTACTTGCTTGCCTTAATATTTTTGTATGCCGTTCTGTGTACCGAGAAGTTAAGCTGGTAATAATGCATCGCTAAGGAAATTGCCTGCCCCTTGCTGATAACACGGAACAAAAGCGGGAATGAGAAGGTAACATAGTTCTTAATCTTGGTCACCCAGCTGCACTTTTCGATTTCCAGACCTCGGGAGCTCTGCGCCTCCATGATGGCATTTAACTCGGTGATGATCATGGGGATAATCTGGAATACCAGACCGATACCGAACGCCAGTGCATAGGAAATTTTCCACTTCTGCAATCCTAAGATAATCTCACTGAAATTGGTGGTGAGAAGCACCGTATAGAAGGATGCAATCATTAAGAAAATTCGCAGGGAATACACAAATCCCTTGTAAAAATCGTACCAGTCGAAGCAGATCTGCATGCCGCCGTTGCCGATAAAGGTCTGGAAGAAAACAGGACCCCCTTCCACGGCAGGCTGTTCAAACAGTCCCAGCACAAACCACAACAGGAAAATAAACAAGAGCAGCACCTTCAGCTTTTTCACCAGAACAAATATGTACTTCTGAATGCCGCACACATTCCACATTACCAAGAAAAATACCAATAAGAACAGCAAAGCCACACCGGACTTCACGATACTGGTCAGCACCGCCATCACGATAAAGAACATGAACTTTGTACGCGGGTCCAGTTTGTGAAGCAGTGAATTTCCATCTACATATTTTAAGTAATCCATACCTTTTCTCCTTCGTCGCCTATGATTCCGTTACTTTTGCGATAAAATCGTCTACATCGAATACAATTTCATCCAGTCCCAATTCCTTGGAAAGACGGACAACCGGCGGGAATTCAATGTTAATCTTATCAAAGATATCCTCGCGCTCTACTAACTCTTCCTTTGTTCCTTCAAATACCTTTTCACCGTGGTTTAAGATAACCGTGTAATCAGCCAGACGGAATACAAATGGAATCTCGTGGCTTATCATGATGATGGTCTTGCCTGCTTTCTTCAATTCCAAAACCATTTTTTCCAGATCCCCGATTAAGAAGCCGTCCATACCGAGGGTCGGCTCATCCAGAAGAATGACATCCGCACTGGAAAGAAGCACGGACAGAATGGTCAGCATGTGCTTCTGTCCCATGGACAGGTTCAAGGGGAAGTTTTCTTTTTCGTTCTCTAAGTGATAACGGGTCAGGATTTCCGTGATGTTTTCTTCGGTAAAATCCACACCCTGCATACGTGCGCAGAAGGTCAGCTCCTTCTCCACCGTTTCCTCGAACAGCATGTGCTCAGGATGCTGGAATACCAGAATAATGTTCTTGGAAATCTGTGCCACGGATTTGCCTAAAATGGACTCGCCTCTGTAATCCACTTCGCCGCTTGTGGGCTTATACAGACCGTTTAAGTGCTTGACAAATGTGGTCTTGCCGGAACCGTTCTGACCTAAGATGGCAACAATCTTCCCTTCCGGTACCTGGGCATTTACCTGTTTCAGACCGATAAAGCCGTCGCTGAACTGCTTTACCAGATCCTTTACACGGATAACCGGATTAAAGCTTTCCGCAGCCGCCTCTTTTTCCGCACGGGTCTTAGCGGTTGTTCTGCCCGCAAGCTCAGCACGCGCCTGGTCCATATTGTAAAACATCTTTACATCGGGAACCTTGACGGAAAGTGCTCTGTATATTTCTACTTCCTGAGGAAGGATAACGCCTAATTTTTCCTGCAGCTCGAAATTTTGGAAGAATTCATCCCTGCTGCCGTCAAACACAACCTCGCCGTCTAAAATGCCGACTACATGGTCCACAATGCCGGCGGACCATACTAAGTTGTTGTCCACGATAACGGTGGTGTTGCCGCTGTCTCTCAGTTCTCCTAAAATATCCTGCACCATCTTTTTACCGTTGGGGTCTAAGGAGCTTACCGGCTCGTCCATGATTAAAATGTCGGGCTTCATGGCAAGTACGGAGGCAATGCAGACAGACTGGCGCTGTCCGCCGGAAAGGTTGTCCACACTTCTCTTGCGCAGATACTGCAGCTTTAAAAGGTCTAATACATATTCCATGCGCTCTACAATTTCCGTCTGGGGCATACCGATGTTTTCCAGACCGAAGGCAATGGCATCCTCTACGCCGTAACCGAACAGCTGGTTTTCCGGATTCTGGCTGACCACGCTGACAAAAGTGCCTTCGGGAACATCAAAGCTTCCTTCTAATTCGCCGTTTCCGATCAGCTTCGGAATAACCTGGCTGAAAATCTGCACCAGAGTGGATTTACCGCATCCGCTGGGGCCTACAATCGCAGTAACCTTTCCCTGTTCGATGGAAAAGCTTACGTTCTTCAGCACCTGCGGTCCGTCCGTCGTATACTTGTAGCTTATGTTATTAACTTTATATTCCATTATCGTCTCCTTACCCAGTAAAAAACAAGGGTATGCCCATGATCAACACCCTTGTTTCCCCACTTTTCCGAATTAACGTATAAATTTATTTCACTACATGTTGCCCTGTTTGTCAAGCCTATTTTCTAATGCTATATCTACTTTGGTTTCTTACATTTTTCGCTTAATTTTCCCAGAAAATATCATCTTTTTCACGCAGTGTATACCTGATTAAGGCATTGTCGTTTAAGTTCTCGCGGTGCATGTCTATGGCAGTAATCCGGTGACGGTCATACGCCGTGTAATAGTAGATGCCCTTGTCCGCATTGCAGCAGGAGGTGTAAATAGTGATTTCGTACTTGCCTTCCGCCACCTCGCAGCAGCCTCTCTGCTGGTCTACGGAGCCTAAAATGTGGAAGAACTGGCTCACGCTTTCCTCTTCCGACTCTCCCGACAAAGAATGTGCTCTTACAAACGCCACCCTTGCAAAACGGGAAGCAGAGGACAAATCTCCGGGCAGTCCCAGTGCGCCCATCCCCCTGCTGTACGCGGAAAGGGGAATATCTTTCCCGAAGGTATTCTCCGGCTGCTTTTCCGACAGACCCATATACTGATTTAACAAAAACATCTGGGTCGGAAACGGCGGGTTGTTGGTAAGCACCCCTGCCGGGTTGTCATACACATGCAGTCCGTCCTTTGTGCATTCCGCAACGATACAATCCTCTTTGTCCGCAATCATCCAGTGAAGCTGGGAAGCCGGAAACACATCGTTAAACGTGGTTCCCACTAAATTCATGCGGGCAAGCGCCTGCCTTGCTTCCTTTACATCCGCACATTTTCCTAATATATAAGGGATAAACTCAAACTGCGCTACATTTTCCCTGCCCTCTTCTATTTCCTGATAGGCAGCATTTCCCACAAAGTTAAGCCCCGCCATACAGAGCCCTTTTTCATTCACGGCATCATAATACAAAGGATAATCCGCCGTTGCCGCATCTTCTGGTACAAATTCCGCCGGCTGCTCCGCCACATGTGCCATACCGACTATAGCATAATGCTGGGCACAAAGTCCTATGTGCCGGAACGTGAAGGGGTAATTCCTGGGTGTCACGGTCACCTCATCCCCATAGGAAAATTCGTAATCAAGAGTTCTGCCGAAGTAAAAATCCTTCGACCGGTAAGTTGCCGCTGTACACATATCAATCACTCTTCTTTCTGTTTTTTCTATTGCTTTATAAACTGCCTGCGTCCTTCTTTCCGGTTTTCTCCGGGCTTTTCGTTCCGCATGGCATCTGTGCTAACAGTATTGCCGCAAAAATAAGCGCACATCCCAAAAGCTGTCTGCCGTTTAACTTTTCTCCTAAAATAATCCAGCCCGCCAGTACGGAGAAAACGGACTCCAGACTCATAATCATGGAAGCAAGCGTCGGATTTAAGCCGTTCTGTCCCACAATCTGCAGGGTATATCCTACACCGCAGGAAAAGATGCCGGCATATAAAATGGCAATCCACGCGGAAGGGTTCATGAGTCCCGGCAGCCACTCAGCAAAACCCACCGCCGAATGCTTCATATCCACAAAGTACATAGGCACCATGCTGAGCAGTCCGCAGACGAGAAACTGGATGCAGGACATTCTGACGCCGTCCACTTTGGGGGAAAAATAATCCACGATTAAAATATGTACAGCAAAGAGGAAGGCGCATAAAAGCACCATCAAATCGCTGTTCTGGAAGGTCAGGCTGCCGTTCATGCAGAGCAGGTAAAGCCCGCCTATGGTAATGAGCATGCCCACCCAGATGTTCCAGCCGCACTTCTTTTTTAAGAAAAGTCCCAGTATGGGAACCAGCAGTATGTAGCAGGCGGTCAGAAAGCCCGCTTTTCCGGAAGCCGTACCCATGGTAATACCGAGCTGTTGGGCGCTGCTTGCTAAAAACAACGCCGTACCGCAACAGATGCCCCCCGTTATCAGGGTTTTCTTTTCTTCCTTTGTCTGCGGCTTTTTGCTGCCCAGACCCATTTTATCCAATAAAAAGATAACCGGCACTAAAACGGCGCTGCCTATCAGAGAACGGATGCCGTTAAAGGAAAACGGTCCCACGGCGTCCCCGCCCGTGCTCTGTGCCACAAACGCCACTCCCCAGATAAGTGCGGTCAGCACCAGTAAAAGGGAATTTCTAATCTGTCTGCTTTTCATGTTGTCAAATCCTCATCTTCTGTCATTCTGTCAGCATGTCATAAGCAGCATGCTGACGTTGCCTCTTAGGAAAACAGCTTTCGCACTTCTTCACCGTCGAACACGACCTCGGGCACATGCTCCACCTCGATGCGGTAAAGGGCATTGGCGGCGATGTGTTCGGCTGCCTGCTCCAAATCGCGGATACCGGTGGTGTTTTCAAACTGCTCCACCACGGCGGTAAGACCGTCCTCTGTCACCACGCATTCGTTTTCCTGTAAGCCTATGCGCTTTAAGACCTTGGGAAGCGCAAAGCGGCTGAAGATGATTTTCTTTTCTTCCGCGGTGTAGTCGGGAATGTCAATCACCGCAAAGCGGGACATTAAGGGCGCGCTTATCTGCTCCTTGTTGTTGGCGGTGGCAATGGGGTATACTCCCACGGTGGGCACCATACACTCCATGTAGTTGTCCGTAAAGCCTAAGTTGTCAAGCAGGGTCAGAAGCACATCCGCCGGGTTGCCGTTTCCTTTGCCGGAAGCGGCCTTGTCTAACTCATTGATAATAAATACCAGATTGGACTCGCCCGCCATGGAGAAAGCCTCCATAATGATGCCGGGCTTGGCATTGGCATAAATACGGGAGCTGCCTGTCAGCTGCTCCGGGTCGTTGATGGAGCTCATGTCCAGGGTTGTCCAGGGCAGCTTCAATATTCTTGCCACCGCATAGGCTATCTGGGACTTACCGGTACCTGCCGGTCCCACCAGAAGCAGACCGTAGGCGGGGAGAGTGTGGGTACGGTTAATCTGGATAATGGTTTCCATAATACGCTGCTTTACCCTCTCCATACCGTAGAGCTCTTCATCCAGAATGCGTCTTGCTTCCACAGGGTCAATGGCTTCAAAATAATTGCTCTTCCACTGTACATTCATCATAATGGAAAGAGCACGCTGGGCATGACGGCGCTCCTCGGGGGAAACCTCGTTGGAACGGGCTACCGCTAAGTTTCTTCTTGCCCAGAGTCTGATATTGTCGGGCAGCGTTCTGCCGGCGCAGGTCATGAAATCGGAAATGCTCTGCAGGCTGGTAAGCTTCATTTCATCGCCCACTTCATCCGCCTCTTCGTCCTCTTCCACTTCTTCCGCGGCGCTGCTTGCCAAAAGTCTTTCAATCATAAACTGTAAAAAACCGTCCTCTGCGGAAAGCTTGGTACCGCCTCCGAAGGTAGTTTCGCGGATTTTGTATACGGCATAGCCGTCTTCTGTGTTCTGACCGGAAAGCCTTACATGGATGTGGTTTTCGCCCAGCCATTTAATGAGGTTTACAAACCGGGCATCCACCTTTAAGATGTCCGCCACGCAGGTTTCTCCGTTTTCCTTGAATTCAAAAGCCGTCTGCCTGGTCTGATTGGTAAAAAGTCCCGTTGCATGATGGGGATGCTTCTTTTCCTTGTTGGCAAGCACCAAAATCGGCTCTTCCGGTGTCTTTTCCTTGGCACTGGATAAAAAGGTTGTATACGTGCAGATAACCTCCGTTTTTTCTCCCGGAGTGTTGCTGAAATCAAAAACAGGCATAAAGTCCTCCTTATGTATGTGGTCCTATTTCCGTCACAAGACCGTAATTATGTTTATTATAGCAAAAAATCGCCGTAAGCACTATGCCTACGGCGATTTTTTTGAAAGTTTAGGGAGTTTTGGAAATTTTATTTATCTGCTAAAAGGTCCTGATCCCAGCCTACCTTGATGAAGTAGCCGCCAAAGGTATTGTTGAATACGTCTTCGGTTGCCTGGGACTGGAAGGCAGCTACTACCTTGCGGTAAACTTCTGCCTTTTCAGGGTCCTCTAAGTCAGCGCTTCTTACAGCAACCTGCCGGCTCGATAGCATAGCCGTGCTGCTCCAATTCAGTGTCCAGATAAATGTGATGCTGGAAGGCATTTAAGTCGATATCACCGCTGTTTAAGGCGTTGTTAGGAGTTACATAATCGGAAAACTGTACGATTTCCAGGTTGATGCCCTCATCCTTTAAGGAATCCTGCGCCGGTTTCCAGAGGTCTTCGTAAATGGCGCCTACTACACCGATTTTTACGGTAACGGGGTCTGCGGATGTGTTGTCCTGGCTGCTTGCTGCATCATTTGCGACATCATTTGCTGCTGTGGTGCCTGCGTTGCTGTTGTTATTGTTGTCTGCTGCTTCCTTGCTGCCGCATCCGGTGAATACGGTGGCAAGGGATGTGAGTGTCAGTGCAAGTGCGATAATTTTTTTCAGTTTCATGTTTTTTCTCCTCTTTGACTGGTATTAATTTTCTTTTGTGTTTCCGCCTATTTTACGGCTTCAAATGCGGCATCCAGTGCGGCAATCAAATCGTCTGCGTCTTCGATACCGATGGAAAGACGGATGGTGTTGGGCTTGATGCCCTGGTCCAGCAGTTCCTCTTCCGTAAGCTGGGAGTGCGTGGTGCTTGCGGGGTGGATAACCAGTGATTTTACATCCGCTACATTGGCAAGCAGGGAGAAAATTGCCAGGTTATCGATGAACTTCTGCGCAGTCTTGGCATCGCCCTTGATTTCAAAGGTAAAGATAGAACCGGCACCGTTGGGGAAATATCTTTCATACAGGCTGTGGCTGGGGTCATCCGGTAAGGAAGGATGATGAACTGCCTCTACCTGGGGATGCTTACTTAAGTAATCCACGATTTTCAGTGCATTGGATACATGCTGTCTTACTCTTAAGGACAGTGTTTCCAGTCCCTGTAAGAAAATGAATGCGTGGAACGGGGAAAGGGTAGCTCCGGTATCACGAAGTAAAATGGCACGGATGTAGGTAACGAAAGCTGCCGGACCTGCCGCTTCCGCGAAGGATACGCCGTGGTAGCTGGGGTTGGGTTCGGAAATCCAGGGGTATTTTCCGGATGCCTTCCAGTCGAAGGTGCCGCCGTCCACAATCACACCGCCGATGGCTGTTCCGTGTCCGCCGATGAATTTTGTTGCGGAATGTACCACGATGTCAGCGCCGTGTTCAATGGGTCTTATAAGGTACGGGGTAGCAAAGGTAGAGTCAATGACTAAGGGTATACCGTGCTTGTGTGCTACGGCTGCCACCGCTTCAATATCAATAATGTTGGAATTGGGATTTCCTAAGGTTTCAATGAAGATTGCCTTGGTATTTTCCTGAATGGCTGCTTCAAAAGCACCCTCTTCTTCGGGGTCTACAAAGGTTGCAGATATGCCGGAAGAAAGAGGCAGTGTGTGTGCCAGCAGATTGTAGGTGCCGCCGTAAATGGTCTTGCTTGCCACGATGTGCTCACCGCTCTTGGCAAGGGCTGCTACGGTGTAGTAAATGGCTGCCGCACCGGATGCGGTTGCAAGTGCTGCGCTTCCTCCCTCCAGGGATGCTACTCTTCTTTCAAAGATGTCCTGTGTGGGATTGGTAAGTCTTCCGTAAATATTGCCGGCATCTCTCAGACCAAATCTGTCTGCCGCATGCTGGGAATCATGGAATACGAAAGAAGTGGAAGCGTAAATGGGAACCGCTCTGGCATCTGTCACCGGGTCTGCCTCTTCCTGTCCGATATGTAACTGTCTGGTTTCAAAGCTCCAGTTTTTAGAATCTTTAATATCTTTACTCATCTGATTTTCCTCCTGTAATGTATCCGAATTGTCGTTTCAACTTATGTACACATTATGCATGAAGAAAACCTATCTGTCCAATATGCTAAGTAGATATTCAGTTATAGGATGAAGCTATAACTCATTCTGCTGTTTCCGTTCTCAATCTATGTCAGAGCCGGCACATCATTGTCACCGGAAATCTTCTCTGCATAATGAACAGACTGCATGGCATCCTTGGCGTAATAATCCGCTCCGATCATATCGGCGTATTCCGGAGTCAGTACGGCGCCTCCCACCATAACCTTACAGCCGGGTACTTTTTCCCGCAGCTGCTTTATGGTTTCTTCCATACTTGCCACCGTAGTCGTCATCAGGGCGCTTAAGCCCACCAGACGCGCTCCGGATTGCTGCACCGCTTCCACAACCGCTTCCGGCGGTACATCCTTTCCTAAATCTATTACATCGAATCCGTAATTTTCCAAAAGCACCTTTACGATGTTCTTGCCGATATCGTGGATGTCTCCCTTTACCGTGGCAATCACCACAGTGCCTTTCTTTTCCTGTCTGGTTCCCGTGCTTTCCACATACTCCTTGATGGCGGCGAAGCCTGCCTTGGCTGCCTCCGCGCTCATTAAAAGCTGGGGCAGGAACATGGTTCCTTTTTCAAATGCCTGTCCCACAATATCAAGCGCCGGTATCAGTTCCCCGTTTATCACGTCCATGGTGTCCCTGCCGGACGCCAATGCTTCCTTCGTGCCGCGGTATGCCTGCTCCTTCAAACCCTTCACAATGGCATTCTGCAGGGCGGGCATACTGCCGGCCGTTCCGTTTCCGCCTGCTACGCCCGCGCCTGTGCTGCTGCCAGCCGTGCCGTTTCCACCCGCTGCGCCCGCGCCTGTGCTGCTGCCGGCCGCTCCGTTTCCACCAGCCGTGCCGTTTGCTGTTCCGGCAGCTCCTGCCGGAGCCAGGGTTGTGACGGTCTGCAGCGCCGCGTATTTTTCTATGTAATTCATACACTGGGAGTCAAAGCCGCCCAGCACGCAATAGGTATCGTATGCCTGCCGCATGGATGCCACATTGGGATTGATGATGCCGGCAGAAAGTCCGGCACTCATAGCCATGGAGAAAAATGCCGCATTTAAAATTTCCCTGTGGGGCAGTCCGAAGGAAATATTGGACACACCCAGTACGGTTCTGCCGCCCTGCTCCTTGATTTTCTTTACGACCTCCAGCGTGGTTCCGGCGGAGGTATCGTCCGTGCTCATGGTCATGGTCAGGGCATCTATTACAATATTTTTCCGCTCAATGCCGTAGCTTTCCGCAGTACGGTAGATTTTTTCCGCAATGGCAAGACGTCCCTCGGCTGTCGTGGGTATACCGGCTTCGTCCAGGGTCAGTCCCACCACCACGCCGCCGTATTTCCGTACCAGCGGAAAGATTTCCTTCATAACCTCTTCCTTGCCGTTTACGGAGTTAATCATGGGCTTTCCGTTGTAAATACGCATTGCCGCTTCCATCGCCTCTGCATTGGTGGTGTCAATCTGCAGCGGCAGTGGCAGGATGCCCTGCAGCTCGTAAACCGTACGCTTCATCATCGCCACTTCGTCTATTTCCGGCAGTCCTACATTGACGTCCAAAATATCGGCTCCGGCATCCGCCTGCTTTACGCCCTCTTCGAGAATATATTCCATATTGTTGTCACGGAGTGCCTGCTTAAATTTAGATTTACCGGTAGGATTAATTCTTTCCCCGATAATCGCCGGTTTCCCGCCAAGAAGGACCGCCTTGGAATAAGAAGTCACAATAGTATCGTCCTTCTTTGTGAGAGCCTTCGGTACAAAATCCCTGCATTTTTCCGTCAGTGCCCGGATATGGGCGGGAGTGGTACCGCAGCAGCCACCGGCAAACCAGGCGCCCATGGCAATAATCTCAGCCATATCCTCCGCAAATTCCGCCGGGTCCACATCGTAAACGGTTCTTCCGTTTTCTACTCTCGGAAGTCCCGCATTGGGCATAATAATGAGTGGAACGGACGCAAATCGCGCCAGTCTTTCAAAAATGGGTTTCATCTGCTTTGGACCGAGACCGCAGTTGATACCGAGGGCATCCACCCGGAGACCCTCGAGAAGCGCCACCACGTTTTCCGGGGAAGCGCCGGTCAGAAGCTTGTGTCCTTCGTCAAATACCACGGTTGCCATTACCGGCAGGCTGCTGTTTTCCTTTGCCGCCAGCACTGCTGCCTTTAATTCATAGGTATCGCTCATGGTTTCGATTAAAATCAAGTCGGCTCCGGCTTTTTCTCCTGCCCTTACCACTTCTGCATATACGGAAACCGCCTCTTCAAAATCAAGTGTTCCCATGGGCTTTAACAGTTTTCCGGTGGGACCCATATCCAGCGCCACATAGGCATTTTTTCCGCTTTCCCGGACCGCTGTTTTCGCATTGGCAATTCCGGCTGCAATAATCTCGTCCAGATTGTCGTACTTGAAACGGTTGGCTCCGAAGGTATTCGCCAGAACAATGTCCGCTCCCGCCTCTAAGTATTCCCGGTGAATACGGATAAGCTCCTCCGGTTTTTTTAAGTTCCAGGTTTCCGGCAGCTCCCCCTGCTTAAGCCCCCTTTCCTGCAAAAGAGAACCCATGCCCCCATCAAAGAAAAGCATTCTTTTTCCAAATTCATCTCTTATATTCATACTCTCCATCCTTTTTCTGTCAGACGGCTCAAGCTGCTCCGTCCAATCCGTACTTTTCCTGTCTGTTCTCTGTTTATACGGCGCTGTCGCCCATGCGGCAGACACCCATAAATGCCGTCACGGATTTTTCCGGCAGCATGATATTTCCTTCCGATAAAAAAATACCGGCATATTTTCCGGCATTCAGTACATTTAAAAAATCCCGCTGTATCTGCAGGGATAAATCACCGAAGCCCGGACTGAACCGGGGACGCAGCGTCAGTCCCTCCGTCTGCAATTCCTCTTTTATCCGTTCCTGGCATCTGTCACAGTATTCTTCCATCACCGTCGCCGCCACTGCCTGCATGACCGCCGCTTTACTGACCGCTATTTTACTGTAACGGGCAATCAGCATATCCGCACCGTTTCCAAGTGTTGCCGCAAAGAAAATCACCTCTTTGCAGTCATGCAGGTTTTTGGACAATGCCCTGCTGTGCAGGGTAAGTCCCGCCGTCCGGATTTCTCCTTCCGGCTTTAAGACAAGCGGATATCTCGCCGTCAGGTGTCTGGGCTGTATGCTGTCCCAAAGCTCCTTTGCACATCCGCCGATGAGTCCCTGCACCGTTTCATCCGGCAGCTGCTTTCCGTAGCCTAAATACCGGCGTACTTCTTTCTTAAAATATTCCGTTTCCAAGAACGGCTGTCCGATTAATTCTTTTCCCATCATATCTGTCTTACAATGTCGGAGAGATTGTCAAGGATGCCCTTTGCCACCTCCGGCTTATTCATGGAATAAACGTGGATGTGCCTGATGCCGTTGGCAATCAGGTCAATAATCTGGTCCGTGGCATAGGCAATACCCGCCTGCTGCATGGCTGCCGGATTTTCACCGAAGCAGTCCACAATACTGCGGAAACGTTCCGGTACGTTACAGCCCGACAGACGCACCGCATTTTCTACCTGATTGGCTCTGGTAATGGGCATGATACCGGGAATAACCGGCACTAAAATGCCTGCCTCTCTCGCCTTATATAAAAAGCTATAGAATATATTGTTGTCGAAAAACATCTGGGTGGTCAGGAACTCACAGCCTGCGTCCACCTTCTTTTTGAGGTTTTTAATATCCCCTTTTTTGTTGACGGAATCGGGATGTCCCTCCGGATAGCAGGCTCCGCCCACGCAGAAATCGCCGTATTCCTTAATGGTTGCCACCAGTTCGGAGGCATAATGGTATTCCTTAAAAGGGTCGCCGTCAAAATCCTTCGGTCTGTCCCCACGGAGCGCCAGAATATTTTCAATGCCTGCCGCCTTCATTTCGGAAAGAGCCGTTCTGATGTCCTCTTTTCCCGCTCCCACACAGGTCAGGTGGGCAATGGTGGTTACGTTCTCCGCTTTCTGGATTTCCTCCGCAATATGCAGTGTATTGCCGCGGCTGCTGCCGCCTGCCCCATAGGTCACGCTCATGTAATCGGGATGCAGCGCCGCCACACCCAGAGCTGCTTTTTTCACGGACTCAAAATTAGCGGTGGTCTTCGGTGGAAACACCTCAAAGGATATGGTGGTTTTGTCCTCGCATAATATATCTGAAATCTTCATGTGTTTCTCCTTATTTATTTTATATATCGCCGGGTCCTATTCCCTGAAAATATGGTAGCAATAGCCCTCTGTTTTTTTACTCTCGTACATAGCCCCGTCGGCATCCCTGTAAATCTGGTCAAAGGAAATCTGCTCATCCTCATGGCTGAATGCGGCTCCGAGGCTGATATAAATTTTCCGTCCCTTCATTTCAGGTATTATAATTTTGGCGAATTCGCCGAAAAGCCTTTCGATAAAAGACGGTGCCTGCTCCTTCTTCATGCCCGGTATGTACAGGGCAAATTCATCCCCGCCGAGTCTCATTACAATATCATCCTTACGGCATGTCCTCTGTAAGGTCTCCGCCACGGCAACAATGACCTCATCCCCCACAATATGGCCGTAAGTATCGTTGATGGATTTGAATTTATCACAGTCAATGAGGCAGAACAAACCTTCCGTTTTTTTCTGTAGAAACGCCGTTACCTTCTGCTCACCGCTGCCTCTGTTGTAAAGTCCTGTCATGGAGTCTGTTTCCGACAGATAAAGAAGTCTGTTCTCCCGGCGTTTTTCCTCGTCGATGACCTCCATACAATACATTACGCGCAGAAGTTTTCCATCCTTATCGGTATCCGCCTTGATAAATCTTTCTCTGCACCAGCCGGATACACTGCTTACAAATTCATGTGCCAGAGTATTGGTCCCCGCCATGCGTTCTTCCAGAGTGGAAAGATCCGTAAATGCCAGCACACTTTCCTTATATTTATCAGAGCAGAGTGACTCCACCACATGGGCAATCTGTTTTGAAAAATTATCCGCATCCTTAGTCTGCATGCAGGCATCGATTTCCGGAACACTTTTTATTACCCGGAAAACGCCGGTCTTTACATTGATGATATGCATGGTCATGTAAATTTCCGCCAGCGCCGCATAACTGCTCAGTTTCGCCGCCTCGTTGGACTTGCGGAAGGAATTGCGCAGTTTTAACAGAGAGATAAGCAGAGTGGCTATCATATCAAGGAAACCTGAAATACTCTCCATATTTCCGATGGGCGGATTGTCCACGCCTACAAATCCACGGATTTCGTCACGATAACGCAGCGGAATAACCACTAAGCTTTCCACTTTCTGTACGTTCAGAAGGTCATAGGCGGAAGGATAGGTGTCTTTTAATTCCTTCACACTGGGGATTACCACGCTTTCTCCCTTTTCAAAGCTTTCGTACCACCAGCCTATAATATCGAAATCCACATTCTGCAGCATATCCTTCTGCGGCAGGATACCTTCGTTACACCATTCATAGGTGTTATTCGTTACCTTTTTCTTTACATTGTCTTCAAAAATATAAATTCTGTCCGAACCTATATGCTTGCCGAAGAACTCAATAAATTCGTTTATCTGTTCATCCGGTATATCATATTCCAGTGCAGACCGCAGAGCCTCATTGATAATCAGCTCATACTGTATATTTTTCATACTCTTTCCTCTTCTTTTGTTCCCCTTTATTTTTCGGCTCGTCTCCCCCCGGAAACCGAATATCCATATATATTTTATCATATGCTTCTTCAATGGACAATGCAAACTATTTGATGTATTTTATCTTACTTTACACTTCCATTTTATACTGCATCATTTCGTATTTTAGGCGGCTGCCTTCCGTAATTTCCATGGGAAGCAGGGCGCGCGCCACCAGCTTCAGGTCGTCGCTTTCGATGTCGGTTCTTCTTAAATGCGCATAATCTCCGTCAATGGACACCACTTCATAAAACCACGTTTCCATTTTGAAATCCTCCTTGGGAAATAGTTTCTCCTGTAGTATACTATAGGTAATCCCAAAAAGAAAGAAGGTTCCTGCCCATGAAATGGAAAGATGCCGCCCGCATTGCCAAAATGGTGGCAAAAAAAGACCCCAGCCGTCCGTTAGACCATGCCAGTGGATGGTTCGACCAGAAAGCCGGGGACTTCCGCAGTATTCATAATTATTTCAGACCCTTAAAGGTAAAATCCGACGGAAAGCGTGCCTTCGTCATCTCCGAATACGGTGGCTACGCCTGCCATATCGAAGACCATTCCAGTGTGGACCGTATTTACGGTTACCGGAAATACGCCAATCTGAAGGATTTAGAAGAAGCCGTAAACGATTTATTTGACCATCAGCTTTTCCCCCTTGTGGCAAAGGGCTTAAGCGGCGCCGTCTACAGCCAGCTTTCCGATGTGGAAGAAGAGGTAAACGGGCTTGTCACTTATGACCGCCGGGTGGTAAAGCTACAGGGACCGGATACGCTCCCTCACTTTTAATACCATGGAAGGAGAAACGGAGAGTTCGTCAATGCCCATATTGAGGAAGGTTTCCGTCAGCTCTAAGTCTGCGCCTAATTCGCCGCAGATGCCGACCCACTTGCCTTTGGCATGCGCCTGCTTTGTCACATATTCAATCATTTTTAAGATAGCCTTGTGATGAGGATTGTAGAACAGATCCAGTTTGGCATTCTGCCTGTCAACAGCTAAGGTATACTGGGTCAGGTCATTGGTGCCGATACTGAAGAAATCCACCAGCTCTGCCAGTTCGTCACTAATCATCACGGCAGCAGGTGTTTCAATCATGATACCCTGCTCCGGAATTTGGAAGGGTATCTGCTGCTCTTCCAGTTCCTTCTTTACTTCCTCTGCAATTTCATAGATTTTTTTCACTTCCCACACGGACGTAATCATGGGATACATCACGGAAAGATTGCCGTAAACCGCTGCGCGGAACAGCGCCCTGAGCTGGGTTTTGAAAATCTCCGGTCTCGTTAAGCAGATGCGGATAGCACGGTAGCCCAATGCCGGATTTTCCTCTTCTCCCAATTCAAAATAATCCGCCTTTTTATCGGCACCGATATCAAGCGTACGGATAATCACCTTTTTGCCGCCCATCATCTGCAGTACCTGACGGTATGCCTGAAGCTGTTCTTCTTCCGTCGGGAAAGTATCTCTTCCTAAATATAAGAATTCACTCCGGAAAAGACCGATGCCCGCCGCATCATTCTCCATTACATATCCCACATCGCTTACACTGCCGATATTGGCATACAGGTTGATTTTCTTTCCTTCTCTGGTAACCGTTTCCTTGCCCTTTAAGGTTTCCAGAATATTCTTCTTTTCCTGTTCTTTTTTAATTTTATCTTCTGCCTTCGCCAGTTCCTCTTCCGTGGGTGAAAAAATAACTTCTCCGCTTCCGCCGTCCACAATGGCAGTTTCTCCGGTTTTGATTTCCTCTAAATTCACCGGCACTCCTATAAGCGCCGGGATATTCATCATACGCGCTAAAATAGCAGTATGGGAATTGGTGGAACCGTGCACCGTTACAAATGCTAATATTTTACTTTTATCCATCTGTACGGTTTCACTGGGAGTCAGATCGTCCGCTACTATAACGGAAGGTTCCATACCGGCAAAATCCACACTTTCCTGACCACACAGAATCCGGAGCACCCTTCCGGAAATATCCCGGATATCGGCAGATCTCGCCTGCATGTATTCATCGTCCATGGCGGCAAACATCTGGGCGAAATTATCACCGGTGGTGGCTACCGCATATTCCGCATTGACACCTTCATTTTCAACAATGTGCAGCATGGACTGGACGTAGTCTTCATCCTCCAGCATCATCTGATGCACTTCAAAAATAGCGGCGCTGGCTTCCCCTACTTCTTTCAGGGCTTTTTCATACAAAGCCGCCAGCTGTTCCTTGGCCTTTGTCAGAGCGTCCTCCACTCTTTTCTTTTCTGCCTCGATATCCGCTGTTTTCTGACGTCTTACGGTCATTTCCTTCTTATTTAATACAACAATTTTACCGATAGCCACACCGTCATAAACCGGTTTTCCCAACAATTTCTTCATATCCCTCTCCATTCCTTTCTCCGTCCTCACGTCCCTGCTTAATCTAAATCCGCCCCGTTTGAAGCAATCACTTTTTTGTACCAGTAGAAGCTGTCCTTCCGGATTCTCTCGCACTGCTTCGGGTCATCATCCGTTCTGTCCACATAGATAAGACCGTATCTTTTTTCCACACCGTTTGACGTGGAAAGCAAATCCACTGCACTCCAGGGACAATAGGCAATCACTTCCACGCCCTTGTCAATCGCCCTTTTTACGGCCTTGATGTTTTCCCGCAAAAAGTGAATACGGTAATCGTCGTGCACCTTTTTATCCGCTGTCAGTGTATCAAAGGCACCAAATCCGTTTTCGGTAATCATAAGCGGTTTGTTGTAGCGGTTGTACAAATCCCGCAGCATGTATTCCATACCGACAGGGTCGATTGCCCAGTCCCAGTCCGTGGTGTCCAGCTTCGGATTGGCGCACATTTCATAAAAGCCAGGATGGGTTTCAAAGCCGGAAATTTCTCCCTTTTTACCGGAACGGTTTACGCCGCTCCAGGAAATTTCCTTACTGCCCTCCGGACACCATTTTGCACATTCACTGGCGTAATTATTCAGCGCCAGGAAATCGGAAATGGCTGCAGGGTCCGCCAAAAGCTCCAGATCCCCTTCTTCCATCACCGGAGCCAGGCCATGCTCCTCCAGATAAATCTGCGCCGCCTTGTTGTAATGTCCCTTAAAATACACATCTGTGTAGTAGTCGTTCCTAAGTGCCTGTGCATTCTGCATAGCCATAACATCCTCCGGCGCGCAGCTTAACGGGTAAATGGGGCTGTAGCCTAAGGGAGCGCCCACCATGCCGCCCGGTACCAGTTCATGCACTAATTTGTTGGCAATCGCCTGCGCCAGATTCATGTGATGGTTAATCTGATACCGCTTCTGGTTATCCGGCAGTACCTCGTCCGGGATATAGCATTTCTGTGTCCAATATTGTACAATGATACTCTGTTCGTTAATGGTTGTCCAGTATTTTACTTTGTCCTTAAATTCATTGATAATATATCGCGCGTAATACGCAAAGTCCTCTACAATCCGTCTGTCCAGCCAGCCGCCGTATTTTTTCACAAGCGCCCAGGGCAGGTCATAATGATATAAAGTAACGATAGGTTCTATGTCATTTTTCAAAAGCTCGTCTATTAAATCCCTGTAATACTGTATTCCTTTTTCATTTACTTCTCCCACGCCGTCCGGGAATACACGGCTCCAGGCAATGGAAAAACGATAGGTGGTAAATCCCATCTCTTTCATAAGAGCAACATCCTCTTTGAAATGATGGTACTGGTCGCTGGCGATTTCCGCCGTGGCAAAACCGAATTTTTCATAACTGTCTTTATTGATAATATCCTGCTGGCTGGCTTTCTTGCCGTCCTCATATGCCGCACCCTCTACCTGATAGGCGCTGGTGCTTGCTCCCCACAAAAAACCTTCCGGAAATCCGTTCATATCTTTTCCTCTCTTCCTTCTAAAATTGCTCTTCTGTAACTTTTTTATAAAATACGGCGCCTCCAAAAGGAAGCGCCGGACTTAATTATTTTGCAGCCTTAGCTTCTTTTGCCAGCTGTCTTTTACCGAGCAGATAAGTGGAAACGAAGGAAATAATCACTGCAATTACCATAACTGCCATTGCGATAATGAAGTTTCTGGAACCACCGCCCTGTTCCGCAGGAGTAATGTATGCTGCGAAGGAAATGAAACCGGGAGTGGAAACCACATACTGGGTCATACCGAGTAAACCGGCAATGAAACCACCGATACCGCCGCCGATCATAGCGCCGATTAAGGGGTACTTCTTAACAAACAGGACACCGTATACACCGGGTTCTGTGATACCGCACATAGCGGTGATTCCGGCACCGGCTGCAACGGATTTTTCTTCTGCATTCTTGGCAATTAAGGCTGCTGCCAGACATGCACCGCCGACTGCCACGTTTGCGGGAGCCATACCGGTACAGATCAGAGGGTCGCTTCCAAGTTCAGCCAGAAGTAAGAACAGAGGAACATAAGTTGCATTGTTCATACCGAAGAATACTAACCAGCAGGTACCTGCGCCGACGATTGCTACGGAAAGAGCGGGAACGGTACGGTACAGAGCCAGTAAGCCGTCACATAACCAGGTACCTACGGTATTGCCGATAGGTCCTAAAATCAGAAGTGTTACGGGAACGGTGATCAGCATGGTAAGCAAAGGTACCACGATGGTTTTTAAGTAAACCGGCATATGCTTCTGTAAAAACTTATAAATCACAGACATAAACAGCACGCCTAAGATAATCGGGAAGATATTGGCATTATAAGAAATTGCCTGAATCTTTAAGCCGAAGAAATCCAGCCCCTCTACGCCGTTGATGCCGCTGTAAAGAAGAATGGCTGCCAGGAATGCACCTAAGTAACCGTTACATTTCAATCTGCTTGCTGCCGCAAAACCTACGAAAATCGGCAGGAAATAGAATGCTGCCTGGTTAATGGCATAGAAAACCTGATAGGTACCGGAATCTGCTGTTACACCGCAGAAATTGGTAAGCAGTGTCAGCACGGCACCGGTAAGACCTCCGGCAACCAGTACCGGAATACAGGGTGAAAATGTACCGCCGATAAAGGAGAAAATGGCATCCATAATCTTGCCTTTTTTCTTGTTGTCGGACTTTGCGGCTTCAATATCATCCACACTGCCGCCGGCCTTGATGCCGTCGTGTTTTACCATCTCTTCATACAGACTGGGAACATCCTGTCCGATGACGAACTGGTACTCTCCGTTCTGTACAATCAGGTTCATCACTCCGGGAACCTTCTTTGCCTCCTCCTCATTTAATTTGCTGTTGTCCACAAGCTGCAGACGCAGACGTGTCATACAGTGTGTTACGTTTGCAATGTTGCCTTCTCCGCCGACTGCCTTAATCACGCCGTCAGCCATTGCTGCATAATCTTTTTTTGCCATAGCTTTGTCCTCCTTTGTTAATCTATAATTTTAAGCTTTCGTAAAGCCAAAAAGATTCCGTCTTCGTCAATCCTTGCCGTTACCATGTCCGCTTTTTCCTTAACGCTATCATCGGCATTTCCCATTGCCACGCCGATACCTGCGTAGGAAAGCATTTCCAGATCATTGGGACCGTCCCCGAAGGCGATGGCATCTTCCCTTGTTTTGCCGAGATATGTCAGAAGCTTTTCCATACCATAGGCTTTGTTGATGCCTGCCCGGGTAATTTCCCCGCTGGAGGTGCCGTCCTTCATAAAACTCATGGGCACTACATCGAACTGACTTCCTAATTTTTCACGAATTTCCTCCACCGTATAGGAGGTATCGTAGTAAAGAACCTTTTCCACATGGGAAAAATCGTCCTTGCCATCCACAAGTTCCATATTGGCGAATACCGTACTAAGCTGTTTTTCATCCACCTCGTACTTATGTTCCATTACATCGAAAAGATGTGCTTTTACACTTCTTTCCGTAGCCGTATGATCCACGCACTGTACGATGTACGGCAGCTTCTCTTCGTCTGTAAAAGACCAGATGTTCCGAAGCTTTTCTCCGGGAATTGTGGTTGCATCTATTACCTGATCCTGATACCGGACGTACGCTCCCGCCGCCAGCACCCCGCCGTCAAAGGAAAGCTCCTTTATAGCTCCCTGCAGCTGCCCTAAGCTTCGCCCGGTGCAGAGAATGAGCTTATGCCCATTCTCCCTTGCCAGACGTAGGGCTGTAATTGTGGAGGCCGGAATCGTGGTGTCAAAATTCACCAGCGTTCCGTCGATATCAAAGAAAAGAACTTTTTCATCTGCCATTTTTTACTCCTGCACCGGACTGTAGGCCAGCACATCATCTTCGGTCGTAACCGTTCCGTCCATCAGTGCTTTGATGTTTTCCACGGCATCTATATTGGAGATAATCATGGGAATGGACAGGTCGTAGCCTTTTTCTTCCAGCGCCTCTTTATCAAAGGTAATCAGCTTCTGGCCTCTCTTTACGGCATCGCCTTCCTTGACATGGCCCTTAAATCCCCTGCCGCCTTCCTTAACGGTATCCAGCCCTATGTGGATTAATATCTCCGCACCGTCCTGTGTTGTCAGTCCAATCGCATGATTGGTATGGAAAAATGCGGTTACGGTTCCGTCACAGGGGGAAACCACCACGCCGTCCTCCGAAAGAAATGCCACACCGTCTCCCAGCATTTTCTGGGAAAACACCTCATCCTTTACTTCTGTTACCGGCATTACTTTTCCCTGGGTAATGGAGCCTAAGGTTCCCGGGTTCCATGCAGGAAGTTTCTTTTTTGTAAAAAGTCCCATGTTCTCCCTCCTTATTCCTGTTTCATATCCTTGCCCCAGTCGGTACCGTTGCTCTTAATGAGCTTGGAATACCAGTAGAAGGAATCCTTTCTGATACGCTTCATGCTGAGCTTGGATACATCGGTACAGTTCACTAACTCTTCATCTGTAGTGTCAATATAAACCAGACCGTAACGTTTCTTGATACCGTTGCCGGTGGAAAGCAGGTCGGTGAAGGACCAGGGATTGTAAGCAATGACTTCGCATCCGTCTTCGATTGCCAGTCCCACATTGTAAATCTGGTCTCTTAAGAAGTTGATACGTGCTTCGTCATGCACCTGTCCGTCCTCTCCCTTGGTTTCGTTTGCACCGAAGCCGTTTTCGGTAATCATCATGGGAAGTCTGTAATGATCCCATAAGTATCTTAAGGAGTAACGCATTGCGGAAGGGTCGATTTCCCAGTCCCAGTCGGTATATTCTACATAAGGGTTTGCGCAGAGAGCAAATTCTCCGGGGTAGTTCGGGAACTGGATGTCACCCTTGTTGCCGAATTTGTTCAATTCGTATTCCAGTCTCTCGGTGCCCGGTTTTGCATCATGGGCGGTGTTGCTTCTGTAGCAGTTCACGGCAATGAAGTCAATCTTTGCTTTCTTCATAAGCTCTAAATCTTCGGGACGGATATCGGGATGAATGTCTTTTTCCTTCCAGTATCTCTTTACGAAGTTGCTGTACTCGCCGTAAACATAGGTATCGTTCCAGATTTTCTCGGTCAGCTCCTCCGCATTCATGGCTGCAATCTGGTCTGCAGGGTTGCAGGTCTTGGGATAAATGGGAACATATCCGGGAACGGGACCGATTTTTCCTCCTTCCACCATTTCGTGGCAGGCAATAACAGCTTTTGCGTGGCAAAGGTTCATGATGTGGTTGATATCCCACTGTTCCTTTTCCCAGTCGGTGCATCCGGCATCGGTGCCGAGCCAGTGTCCGTAAACAATCTGCATATTCTGTTCATTGATGGAAAGCCAGTATTTTACTCTGTCGCCGAAATTTTCAAAACAGGTTCTTACATAGTGGTCAAAGGCATCAATGGTCTTTCTGCTCTTCCAGCCGCCCAGTTCTTCAAATACCCATACCGGCAAATCGTAATGATACAGGGTAATGATGGGAGTAATGCCGTTCTTAACAAGTTCGTTAATTAAATCATTGTAGAAAGCAATACCTTCCGGGTTTACCTTTCCGTCGGAATGGGGAATGATACGGGACCAGGAAATGGAGAAGCGGTAAGAAGAAAATCCACATTCTGCCATCAGTGCCACGTCTTCCTTGTATCTGTGATAATGGTCTGCACAGATGGAGTCATCCGCATACGGTTTTTTCTTTTTGCTGTTTAAGTCAATCATGGCCGGAGTTCTGCCGCCGTCGGCAACACCGCCTTCTACCTGCCAGGCTGCGCTGGAAGCACCCCACATAAAGCCTTCGGGAAACTTAGGGTTTTCTTTGTAGTACATAGTTTATCCTCCTTTGTTGTGACGGGGATACTGGCTCATCCCCATTTATTTGTTCTTGTTATTTTTATAAAAAAGCCCGGACAAAGTCATTCCTTTTCTTGCACAAGGTTTCCTCTGTCCGGGTTTTGCCGAATCAACGTAACAATCCCTTAAAGATTGAATATTTAATTTTCCTGCTCCGACTGTTTTTTGCTGCATTTTGTCAACCGGTGCAGGTGTACGGTCAGATAAATAAGTTCTTCTTCCGATGCTTCATAATCTAATTTGTCTTTGACGTATTTTTTAATATCCGCCGCACAGGCATATTCCCCGGGACATTTTTTTACCAGCTCACTGTAAACGTCTGCTGTGTCGTCTCCATAGCTGTAATCCTTTTTCACTGCTCTTTGGATAAAAAATTTCAGGTGCGTCATAAAACGTCTGTAATCAATACTTTCGTCCTTGAAATCCAGATCCAGGTCATCCTGTACTATGGTAAGGATATCCCGGGTTAAACTTAAGAACTTCATATCCTTTTTCTCGTCGGTATCTTCTTCCGCATTGATGATATGCAGGGCAATAAAAGCGGCTTCATCATCGGAAAGTGTAACTTCCTCCCGCTCTTTTACAAGCTTCTGCGCCATCTTTCCGACTTCGTATTCCTTTACATAATATTCCTTCACTTCCCAGAGAAGTGCGTTCTGGAATACCATTCCCTGTTTTTCTCTCTGGATAGCAAAATCCAGATGGTCGGTCAGTGTCACGTAGATGCTCTTGCGAAGCTTCCTGCCTACATGTTCACAGGCGTAATCAATGATGTCACTGGCCAGCTTCATATGGGTGTAGGAAATATCCTGTACAAGCTTCATAAACCGGTCATGCGTTTCATCGGGCAGCCGAAACACCTTTTCCACCTGGGCATCCGCTATTTCTTCACCGGGCTTTTTATGAAAGCCGATTCCCTTTCCCATAACAACTATTTCGCGGTTTTTCTCATCTAATGAACTGACAACGTTATTGTTAATTACGTTAAGCACTTTCATAAAACATAAACCTCTGTAAAAAAATAACTGCATCATACCCATAAATCCAATTCATCTACAAGCACAATACAGTTTTGCCTACTTAAAGTAACAACCTGTCAAGTTTTTCATTCATTTGATAAGTTCACTATACTCTTTTGCCAATGCCATGTCAACACGCCTTATACAATTCTCACATTTCCACAAATAAACAAGGGGAGTTTTTGTGCATTTTTGCCAATCTTTAAGGTGTTACTTCCATATACAATGTGTTTCTTTCCGGTACCTTTCCGCTCTTTGCAAACAGGTCACGGATGGTTACGAATTCATATCCCTGCTCTTTGAGGGCGGGGATTATCTTCTTTATGGCTTCGACGGTCTGGGTATTCCCCTCCATGTCGTGCACCAGAATAATGAAACCGGGATGCGCCTGCTCTAAAATACGGCGGGTTCTTTCTTCGGCGCTGACTTCCGGCAGCCAGTCCTCACAGCCGTAGCCGCAGATAAAGCCCAGATCCACCAGGTCGAACAGTCTCTGGTCATAGTCGATATAAGGCGGGCGGAAAAAAGCGGGCTTTTCTCCCGTGATTTCTTCTATTTTATTCGTTGTATAGGAAATTTCCTCTAAAATCTCCTCATCCGAAAGCCCCGTCATGCCCGGATGGGTCTTAGAGTGATTTTCAATGGTGCAGCCCATATCGTGGGCACGTTTCACCAGATAGGCCGACTCCTCCGTAATCTTCTGTCCGATTAAAAAGAAGCTTGCCACAATGTCATTTTCTTTTAAAACATCCAACACCTTGTCCGTAGTGCCTACGGAGGGGCCGTCGTCGAATGTCAGCGCCACCAATTTTTTCTCCGCCATAGTTTCAACCTTTCTGCAATCTGCCGATACTTTTGCCAATTCTTTTGTCCATGTTTCCTTACCCGTTTTCTGTCCGGTTAAAGCCGGCTTTTAAAATCTTCATAGGTAAAGGATTTCCATAAGGTATATCGGTCTCCCTCTTTCAAATAAACAGAGGGCAGGGGCATTCCGTTAAAGGTATTGTTCTTTACCATGGAATAAATTGCCATGTCCTCAAATACAAGCCTGTCGCCTTCTTTTAGCTTCCGGTCAAAGGAATAGGTTCCGATGACATCCCCGGCTAAACAGGTTGGACCCGCAAGGCGGTAAGTAAATGCCTTTTCGCCTTCTTCCCCACTTTCCTTAAGGGGCGGGCGGTAGGGCATTTCCAGCACGTCCGGCATATGACAGGCAGCAGAGGTATCTAAAATGGCAATGTTTTTTTTCTCCTGCACCTCCAGAACTGTCGTATACAGGTACCCGGCATTCAGCGCCACCGCTTCGCCGGGCTCTAAATATACCAGCAGACCGTATTTTTCCTGCATATGCCGTATGGCTTCTTCCAGCGCCGGCACATCATAATCCGCTCTGGTAATATGGTGACCGCCTCCGAAATTTATCCATTTTTTCCCGGCAAAATAATGCCCGAATTTTTCTTCCACCGCTTTCAGTGTCACAAGCAAAGCATCCGCGTTCTGTTCACAGAGGGTATGGAAATGAAAACCATCCAGAAGGCTTAAAAGTACCGGTTCCTGTTCATACGCCTGCTGCCATTCGGCAAGCGTCACCCCCAGACGGCTGCCGGGTGCGCAGGGGTCATAAATGGCATGCCCTTCCTGGGTGGATTTCTCCGGATTGATGCGAAGTCCCACCTGCAGCCCCGCCATCTTTGCTCTCTCCCCGAATTTTTTCAACTGTTTTACCGAGTTAAATACAATGTGGTCACAGATTTCACAGATTTCGGCAAAGTCCTTTTCCTGAAATGCCGGAGAAAAGATATGGTTTTCCATGTGCTTTGGCATCTCTTCTTTGCAGAGCTTTGCCTCGTAAAGCCCGCTGGCGGTGGCGCCTGCCAGATAACTGCCGATAAGAGGGTATGTCCGGTAAGCGCTGAAGGCCTTCTGCGCTAAAAGAATGCGGCAGCCGGTCCGGTCGGATACACCCTTTAATATTTCTAAATTTTCCTTCAGCCTGTCCATGTCAATCACATAGCAGGGAGTCTGCAATTCCTGTTCTCTCATCCCATCCGCCTTTCCAGAGTCACTGTCTGTTTCTGTCCGCATTTCCCAAGCCCACTGTACCGGGCATGCACACTGCACTGGACTCTCATACATTTCCCGGCATCGTGTTACGGTACCAGCACCGGATTTTCATCCACTACCCAGGGAAGTCCCCATTTGTTCAGGGCTTCCATGTAAGGGTCGGGGTCAAATTCTTCCACATTGAACACGCCGGGCTTTTTCCACTGTCCCGTGAGCACCATCATTGTGCCAATCATGGCGGGCACACCGGTGGTGTAGGAAATCGCCTGGGAACCCACTTCCTTATAGCATTCCTGATGGTCGCACACATTGTAAATATAAATGGATTTCTCCACGCCGTCCTTCACGCCGGTAAAAATACAGCCGATATTGGTTTTTCCTACGGTACGGGGTCCTAAGGATGCCGGGTCGGGCAGCAGCGCCTTCAAAAACTGGATGGGTACGATTTCCCTTCCTTCGTACATCACCGGGTCCGTGCGCAGCATGCCCACATTTTCCAGACACTTCATATGGGTAAGGTAGCTCTGTCCGAAGGTCATAAAGAAACGGATGCGCTTTACACCGGGAATGTTTTCTGCCAGAGACTCAATTTCTTCGTGATGCAGTAAATACATATCCTTCATTCCCACGCCGTCAAAATTGTACTCTCTCTTGATTTCCATGGGCTCGGTTTCCACCCAGTGGCCGTTTTCCCAGTAAGAACCGTTTGCGGAAACTTCGCGGAGATTGATTTCCGGGTTAAAGTTTGTGGCAAAGGGATAGCCGTGGTCGCCGCCGTTGCAGTCTAAAATGTCGATGTAGTGGATTTCGTCAAAATAATGCTTTAAGGCATAAGCGGAAAATACGCTGGTTACACCGGGGTCAAAGCCGGTGCCCAAAAGACCGGTAATGCCCGCTTCTTCAAATTTCTTCCGATATGCCCACTGCCAGGAATAGTCGAAATAAGCCGTAAATCCTTTTTCCTTGCAGCGTTCCTCGTAAATTTTACGCCATGCGGGGTCATTGGTATCCTCTGCTTCGTAGTTGGCGGTGTCCACATAGTCCACGCCGGTCTTCAGGCAGGCATCCATGATGGTTAAATCCTGGTAAGGAAGCGCTAAATTCAGCACAATGTCCGGCTTCACCCGGTTAATCAGAGCCACCAGCTCCTCCACATTGTCCGCATCCACCTGTGCCGTGGAGACAACCGCTTTGGTCTTTCCTTTTAATTTTTCCGCCAGTGCATCGCACTTGCTTACGGTACGGGAGGCGATGACGATTTCGTCAAACACCGTGTCATTCTGTGCACATTTCTGAATAGCGACGCCCGCTACGCCGCCGCAGCCGATTACTAAAACTTTACCCATTTTTACTCTCCTTTTCTGTTTTTACTAAGCAGCGCCAGCAAGAATTCCCTGACCACCTTGCATGCCACCGCCGTGGAAGCCCCGCTGTTGTCCAGCATGGGATTCAATTCGTTTACATCGCAGCCCACAATGTGCAGGCCACCGCATACTTCCCGGATTGCCTGCAAAAGCTCCGTGAAAGTGACTCCTCCTGCCTCCGGGGTGCCGGTTCCCGGGAATACGGACACATCCAGCACGTCCAAATCAATGGTAAAATACACCGGTCTGTCCCCGATTTTTTTCACCGCCTCCTGCAGATTGTTTAAGTCGAAGGGATGCAAAAACGTGTGTCCTTCCCTTGCCCAGACAAATTCGCTGCGGTCCCCGGAACGGATGCCGAACTGGAAAATCCGTCCGTCTCCCACGTAGTCATGGCATCTGCGGATGACGCAGGCATGGGAAAGGTGCTCTCCCAAATAATCTTCCCGCAAATCCGTGTGGGCATCGAAATGCACAATGCAGACATCCGGATATTTTTTATATACTTCCCTGAAAGTGCCAAGGGTGACCAGATGCTCCCCGCCTATCATGAACGGCACCTTGCCGTCCTCTAAAATCGTGGCTGTCCGCTCCGAAATTGCCTGCAGGGCTTTTTTGCTGTTTCCCATGCAAAGCTCAATGTCACCGCTGTCAAACACCCGGTAATCCGTCAGGTCTTCGTCCTGATAGGGGCTGTAGGTTTCCAGTCCGTAGGACTCACTCCGTATGGCTTTGCTTCCGAAGCGGGTGCCCGGGCGATAAGACGTGGTGGAGTCAAAGGGTGCTCCGAAGAGGACAACTTCCGCTTCTTCGTACTCCGCATCACAGCCGATAAAAGTCTCGATATTCTGTTGCAGCATGTTATTCTCCTTTTCCGGTTCCGGCGCCGTTTGCCGGAAATCCACTGTGTCCTGTTTAATCGGGAATGTTTTCCACATCCTCAAGCATCTGTTCCACATATGCCGGCAGGGCAAAACAACCCTTGTGCAGGTTGGTGGTGTAATAGCGGGTTTCGATGTCTAAATTTTTCCAGTGCTTCGTCTTCAAATCCTTCACCGGGTGATACTTCTTGGAAGCAAATCCGAACAGCCAGTAGCCGGAAGGATAGGACGGAATATGCGCCTGGTATACTCTGCTGATGGGGAAGCTCTCCACAATACGCTTGTGCGCCTTCTGGGTTTCCAGTCTGTCCTCATCGTAAAAAGGGCTCTGATGCTGGTTCACCATAATGCCGTCCTCTTTCAGCGCCTTGTAGCAGCTTCCGTAAAATTCACGGGAAAGCAGGCTTTCCCCCGGTCCGTAAAAGCCGGCGGAGTCCACAATAATCACATCATATTCCTGTTCAATGTGACGGATGTAGCGGAGGCAGTTTTCCGTATAAATGGTCACTCTCGGGTCGGTAAGTCCCGATGCGGTGAACGGCAGATATTTCTTGCTGGCTTCCACCACTCCTTCGTTTACTTCCACCATATCGATTTTTTTCACATCGGGATACTTTAAAAGCTCCCTCACCACGCCGCCGTCTCCTGCGCCGAACACCAGGATTTTTTCCGGATTCGGGTGTACCGCCATGGGAATATGGGTCAACATTTCATGGTAAATAAATTCGTCCCGCTCCGTTAAAATGATATACCCGTCAATGGTGAGAAATCTGCCCAGCTCAGGCGAATCAAAAATGTCCAGCCGCACGTATTCGTTTTCCTCCGAATAGAGCTGACGGTCCACCTTCACCGAAAATTTTACATTCGGTGTATGTAATTCAGAAAACCAGAATTCCATTTTTCTCCTCCTCTAATACAGCGTGGCTTCCCGGATAACATTGAGGCGTTCAATGGTCTCATCCTCCGGTCCTGTCATGGAGCAGCCTTTTTCCTTCGCATAGACAATATAGTCGATGATTTCCTGCGTAATGCGTTCGCCGGGCGCCAGAATGGGGATGCCGGGCGGATAACACATCACAAATTCCGTACAAATCCTGCCGTTGGTCTCCCGGATGGGAATCATCTCTTCCTTTTCCGCATAGAAAGCTTCCTGCGGTGTCATCACCACGGAAGGATTGATATATTCATGGTCAAACAGACCGGTTCTGTCCTTTTTGTAACGGCGGCGGATGTCGTACAGGGCGCTGACCAGACGCTCCGTTTCCCTCATGCGGTCGCCGATGGAAATGTAGGCTAAAATGTTGCCGATGTCACCTAACTCCAACTGGATATCGTATTCGTCCCTAAGCTTGTCATATACTTCGATGCCCGCCAGTCCGATGTCCAGTGTATAAACCGTCAGCTTCGTGGTATCAAAATCATAGATGCTGTCGCCGTTTATGAGTTCTTCCCCATAGGCATAATAGCCGTCTATTTTGTTGATTTCATTCCGGGCATAGGCGGCAATTTTTTCCACCTCTTCAAAGGCTTCTCTTCCCCGCAGCGCTAAATTTCTGCGGGAAATATCGAGACTTGCCAAAAGCAGGTAGGAAGCGCTGGTGGTCTGGGTCAGGTTGATGACCTGCCGCACATAACCGGCGCTGACATTGGGTCCCGTTAAAAGAAACGAGCTCTGGGTCAGGCTGCCTCCCGACTTGTGCATGCTGACGGATGCCATGTCCGCTCCCGCCGCCATTGCCGTAATGGGCATATTTTCCCCGAAGTAAAAATGGGTTCCGTGGGCTTCGTCCACCAGCACCAGCATGTTGTGGGCATGGGCGATTTCCACAATCTTCTTTAAGTTGGAGCAGATGCCGTAATAGGTGGGATTGTTCACTAAAATCGCCACCGCATCCGGGTTGTCCTCTATCGCTTTTTCCACCTGGGAAATCTTCATTCCGAGTGCAATGCCCAGCTTTTTGTCCACATCGGGATTGACGTAAATCGGCGTGGCGCCGTTTACTACCAGTGCGTTAATTACACTCCGGTGCACATTGCGGGGCAGAATGATTTTTTCTCCCTTTTTGCATGCCGTCAGCACCATGGACTGTACCGCCGATGTGGTGCCTCCCACCATCAAAAACGCATGGGACGCGCCGAACGCCTCCGCCGCCAGCTCCTCCGCTTCCTTGATGACGGAAATCGGATGGCAGAGATTGTCGAGCGGCTTCATGGAATTCACATCCAGTTCCACGCACTGTTTTCCCAACAGCTGCACCAGCTCCGGGTTGCCCCTTCCTCTCTTGTGCCCCGGCACATCAAAGGGCACCACCTTGTTTTTCCGGAATTGCTCCAATGCCTCATAAATAGGCGCTCTGTTCTGATTCATTCCTCAACTCTCCTCGTTCCGTGAAGTCCTGCGCTTTTCATTCAGACATAACAAAAAGACGCAATATGCATATCCATTTGCAAATTTGCGTCTTCATTCCAAATACCCCCGTCTCACCAAAAGGCTGCCCGGAAGAATTTTGTTTGTGCATTTTCATTCGATACTTAATTATTAGAGTCTATATAGCAAATATTTCACTTTTACTACTCTTATTGATCGTTTTGCAAATATGATATGTTTCAAAACAAGCTCTCGCTCTATCAATAATGTGGAAAATTTACCTGGAATCCCTCTAATAATCTATACCGTTTTCCATTGATAAAGAATGTATCAGAAAAAAATAAATTCGTCAATCACTTTTTTTCCGTTTCTGCAGGGTCTTGCTCACATGGAAATACGCCGGAATGAGGAAAATATCCGCCATTATCCAGGCAAAGGGGCTGCCGAGGCACACACCGGTAAAACCGATAAACGGCACCAGCCCGAATCCTGCCGCAGACCTTGCCACCATTTCAAACACACCCGCTAAAATAGCAAACTTCGGGAAGCCCATACCCTGAATCAGAAAGCGGATAATGTTTACCAGAGCAAGTGGGAAGAAGAACAGGGTGTTCAAAAGCAAGAACTTGTGCACATCCCCGATAATACTTAACTCGTCCTTTTCCACAAAAAGGGTTGCCAGGGCATCCCCGAAGAACACCGCGAGCAGAAGCGCCATGGCAGAATATACCGCACCCAAAATCACGCAGGATTTCAAACCCTTTCCGATACGCTCTAATTTTCCGGCGCCCACGTTCTGTCCGCCGTAAGTCGCCATAGTCGAACCCATGGCGTCATACGGACAGGCTAAGAAGCTGACGATTCTGCCGCCCGCCGTCATGGCTGCCACCGCCGCGGAGCCTAAGGTATTGGCTGCGGCCTGCAGGATAACACTGCCGATTGCCGTGATGGAATACTGCAGTCCCATAGGCACACCCATGCCGCACAAAGACAGCATCATGTGACCGTCCATAGCCCATTCTTCTTTGCGGATGCGCAGAACTTCAAATTTTTTCACCATATAGATCAGGCATGCCACACCGGAAATACCCTGGGAAATAACAGTTGCCCAGGCTGCTCCCGCCACACCCATGTGCAGGCTGATGATAAAGTACAGATCCAGTACAATATTGATTACAGAAGAAAGCACCAGAAAGATGACCGGCGTTTTACTGTCACCTGTGGCACGGATAACACCGGCGACAATATTATATAAGTAAACCGTGGGAATACCTAAGAAAATTATGAAAATATATTCATAGGCGCCTTCTATAATGTTCTCGGGAGTTCTCATCCAGATTAAGATATCCCGGCAGAGTACCGCCGTTGCCACGGTCATGACTACGGAAAAAATAATACCCAGCCATACACAGTTGGCCACATATTTTCTCATACCCACATAGTCCTGAGCCCCGAATTTGTGGGAAACCGGAATAGCAAAGCCGTTGCAGACACCCATGCAGAAGCCTATGACTAAGAAGTTTATGGAGCCGGTCGCACCTACGGCCGCCAGATCGTCCACGCCTAAAAACCGGCCCACTATCATGGTGTCCACCAGATTATAAAACTGCTGGAATAAAAAGCCGAACAGCAGGGGAATCGCAAAATTCAGTATCAGTTTCATGGGATTTCCATTGGTTAAATCCTTGGTCATAGTTATCCTTCCTCCATTTTAGGGTATTACTTTATTCATTTCCAACCATGAATATATACAGCAAAGACAACAAAATTGCAAGATATTTTTTGTGAATTTTTTATGACATCGAAAAAGTAAAATGTGGTATGATGAAAGAAAATCTACGGAAAGGCTTGGAGATTTTATGGACTCTACTTTGAAAAGAACCTGGGCGGAAATCGACCTTGACGCTCTTGCCCATAATTATACGGTTCTGCGCAATCGGATTGGCGCAGATGTGAAATTTTTAGGAGTGGTAAAGGCGGATGCCTACGGACACGGTTCCGTGCAGGTCAGCCGGCTTTTACAGGAGATGCATGCGGACTACCTGGCTGTCAGCAGCATTGATGAGGCCGTCGAGCTTCGCCACAATGACATTACCATGCCGATTTTAATCTTGGGCCACACGCCGAAGGAACAGGTCTGCCGGCTTATCAAATACAACATCACCCAGGCAGTTACCTGCAAGGCAAAAGCACTGGAATACAGCGAAGAAGCCGTCCGTTTAGGCGGCACCCTTAAAATCCACATCAAGGTGGACACCGGCATGTCCCGTCTCGGTTATCTGTGCGACGGCGATTATTTTGATACCGGTGTGGAGGGCATCTGCGAAGGCTGTTCCCTGCCGGGACTGGATGCGGAAGGCATTTTCACCCACTTTGCCGTTTCCGATGAACCGGGCGAACAGTGCGAAGCCTATACCAGACATCAATTCCAGTTATTTACGGATGTTATTGCAAAGGTAGAGGAAAAACTGGGCAAACGGTTTTTAATTCGCCACTGCGCCAACACCGGCGCCGTTGCCCGCTATCCCGAAACCTGGCTGGACATGGTCCGTCCGGGACTGCTTTTGTACGGCTACGGAGAATTTGCCGAGGAATTGGGGCTCCTGCCCGTCATGAGCTTAAAAGCCACCGTCAGCACCATCAAGACCTATCCCGCCGGTACGGCTGTCAGCTATGGCGGCATTTACGTCACCGACAAAAAGACCCGCATGGGCGTTATTCCTTATGGTTACGCAGATGGCTTTTTCCGCTGCCTGTCCAACCGCTGCAGCCTGATGACATCCGAAGGGCCTGTTCCCCAGCGCGGCAAAATCTGCATGGACATGTGTATGATTGATTTGACTGACAAAATGGGCGTGGATGTGGGCAGCGAAGTGGAAATCTTCGGCCGCCGCAATTCCATCAATGACCTGGCCGCCCTGGCAGGCACCATTCCCTACGAGCTGACCTGCGCCGTCAGCAAGCGCGTTCCCCGTATCTATTACCGGGACGGCAAGATAGTGGAAAAAGAACTGCTGCTACGCGGATAGGGAATTACTTTTTGACTTTTTAATAAGATATTGCCTGCTGAGTCAAACCATAACATCGGAAAAAGAAGTTCTATTTGACTCCCTGGCGCCAAGGTTGCTACAGAGTCAAACACCCTCAAAACTTTTCAGGGAAAATTTTGACCCTGGCAGCATAAAAATTCCACAGAGTCAAAGCAGTTATCTCTTCAGAATGCCCATTGTTTGACTCTGTGGAAAGAAACCTTAAAATAGGTCAAAAGCTTACAGGAAAAACTTCATTTTCATTTGACTCAGATGAAATGAATGCCCAGAAAAGTCAAACAGAACCCAGAAAATTGCTTTCTGCATTTGACCCCATGATAAGATGTTTCCTACAGAGTCAAATTTGACCCAGAAAATGAAAATTCATTTATGCCACCGGCTTCCAGTCCTCTGCATATTTTTTACATTTCTCGCATAAATGTTCCACCGACTCCGGGGACTCCACATTGGTCTGGTGTGCTCCGGTTGCATACACCATCTCTGTTCTGGGGTCGGCATCAGCTCCGGCACCGCATTGTCTCACACCGGCATGAAGTAAAAAAAGAGCCGTGGTCTGAAAAACAGACACCGCCCCTGTTTTGTCTGAATTTATGTCCTCTTTTCTCTACCGAAACCAATTCCAAAAACTCAGGCGGACTTGCTTAAGTCTGCCTGCTTTCTTTGCCGTTCGTTTAACCGGACAAGTGTTGCTTTCTTTGTTTCCTCCGGCTTTCTTACGATGTCCTCCAGACCGGCTCCGTAGAGCTCCATAAGAGCAAACATCGTGTCCGCCTGCGGATAACCTTTTCCGCGCTCGTATTTATACACAGCCTGTACGGACCCAAGGCATAAATATTCCCGCACATCTTCTACCGTAAGGTGATTTGCCTCACGCAGCCGCCGCAAGTTCTGTCCGATAACCTGTATGTCGTATTCCGGTCTGCAATCCATGATGTTCCTCCTTTTCTGTATCTGTACTTTCTGCATCCGAAAAGCTGCTGCCTCTTTTCGGGTATTCGCTTTCTGCAACGCAAGTGTCTCCTTGCTTTCTCGTGCTTACGTCCAGTAAGGCTTCTGGTCTTTATGGGTGTAGCCTTTTAACTTTTCCCGGTAATCACTCACCCTGTTTTCATAATACAAACAGTTTTTTTCTTTCAGACGCCCCTGCTCCTTCATTTCTGTAAACCTGCTTTCCAGCTCCTGAAAATCCGCCTGCGCATTGTCCTTATAATTGTTTGACATGTTCATGTCAATTTTGGTCATCAGCGCATCCAATTCTTTTTCATATCTACTCTTAAAAAGAACCATATCCTGCTTCCTTTCTTCCTGCCCCATTTTGCTTTTCCTTTTGGGTGTATAACTTCTTTTCCTTCCTATACCCAACTCACTTGCATTCTTTTGGGTACAGGAAACTTTTTCTCCTCGCTGTACCCAACTTGCTTTGATTTCTGTCTTATCGGGACGCCTTGAAATTATAAATGGGTTTCATAATGTCAATGACATCCACGGAGTCTTTGATTACATCAATAATATCATCCAGCGATTTATACGCCATCGGGGACTCATCCAGTGTATATTCATTGACGGAAGTAGTGTAAATTCCTTTCATGGACTCTTCATATTCTTCCATGCTGAGCTTTGCCTTGGCATCCGTCCGGGACATCAGACGACCGGCGCCGTGGGGAGCCGAAAAATTCCAGTCAGGATTTCCCTTTCCTACGGCAAGAACACTGCCATCCCTCATGTTAATGGGAATTAATACCTTTTCGCCCTTGTGTGCCGCTATGGCTCCTTTTCGCAAAATCATTTCTTCCGTATCAATGTAATTATGAATGGTGTGGAACGCTTCTCCGCCTGTCATGCCGGTTTTTTCCAGAAGGAGTTCCGCCATCTTTTCCCGGTTTCTTTTGGCAAAAGCCTGGCAGATAAGCACATCATGCAGATAATCTTCCAGATATCGTCCGCTCAGATAACAAAGGTCCTCCGGCATCGTGGGCTCCGACTCGTACACCTTAAAATGAAGCTGCTTTAAGGCTTCCTGTATTTCTTCCCTGCGTCCCTGTTCCTTGTAGGTGCGGATGATTTCCTCCCTCTTTTCCAGATATTCCCCATAACCTCTGTCCAGATTGACCGCCAGCTTCTGATAAAGCTCCGCGACCTGTTTTCCCAGATTCCGGGAACCGGAATAGATAACCAGATATTTGGTTCCGTCAGAGGCCTCATCAATTTCTATGAAATGGTTGCCGCCTCCAAGGGTTCCTAAGGATTTTGCCAGTCTTTTCGTTTCCTTTAACTGCCTGTAACAAACGAGATCCGTCAAATCAAAACGCTCTATTCTGCCGTCCCAGATATCCCTTCCCGAAGGAATAAAGTGGGCTGCTTCATCCACTTTTTCAAAATCAATATCGGCTTTTCCTAAATTCACCGTATACATACCACAGCCGATGTCCACACCTACCACGTTAGGAACGGCTTTCCCGTTAATCGTCATGGTGGTACCGATGGTGCATCCCTTTCCCGCATGCACATCCGGCATAATACGGATTTGGGAACCCTCCGTCATGGGGTAATCGCACATCCGTCTGATTTGCTCTATGGCTTCCTGCTCCACTACCTTTGCGTAGCAGAGCGCTGTATTCATCTTTCCTTTAATCTCTATCATAGGATACTCCTTCCTGCCCGGCTCTGTCCTGTCTAATTGTTTACTTGCCGTGCCCGTTATTGTATGTATCTGATAATCCTATCATAGAGTCTGTTTTCTTTTTTATCACGGAAAAAAAGTTGCGAACTCGTCGATGAGCGCCATTTGTCGTTCCATTCTTTTGCGCAATTCTTCCCGCATTTCGTCCGGCGCCGTCACTTCTATATAGCTGCCAAAGGACAAAATCTGGATAAGCACATCCGTTTCATCATCCGCATCATATTCCAGTGTGACAAGATAATTTTCCGCATCCCGGCGCTCCACTTCTTTTTTATAGTGGGAAAACTTCATCATGGCGCGCTCCAACGCATTCCGTTCATCCGTCAGTATGAATTTCAGGACCTTTTTCTCCCGATCCTTCAACCGGACATTCTCCGGAAATGTGTCTTCCAACAGTTCGCACTGCACAATTCTTCCTAAATTAACGGTCTTAATGCTCTGCCTGTCCGCACAAAGCACCCGGAATTTGTCCTCTTTGTCGGAATACTCCAACTGAACCGGCTCCAGAATTTCGCACCGTTTCTGCTCCCTGCTGTTCAGGAAAGTAACTTTCAATTTTCTTCTTTCTGCGATTGCCTGCCTGATTAGCCGGAAATTGGCAATATAGGCAGGGTCGTCGTAATCGTCCCCATCGGCATACCGGTCAAAATACACAATATCCTCCGGGAAAAACAACGGATCCGTGTCGGCGAGCTCTGTATTCTCCGGTACAGGTTCCAAAAACAACTTTACCCGTTTATCCAGGAGAATGGTTTTCAGCCATCTTTTTTCCAGTATGGTCAGCGGCATATCCGGGGTATGCTTTAAGGGCGTATGCAGATTTTCGTCTAAAAGCTGCCACTCCTGTTTTTTCAGCGCCGGTATCATAATAAGACTGCTTTCCTCAAAAGCAGTCTCCGCCACTATCTCATACATTTTCTTTTCCGTCAGCCCGCCTGCTATAGCTAGGTTCAGCATTTGCACCACCGCCCGGTAATAGCAGCCGTAAATTTCATGAAAAAGCATTTTCGTCCTCGTATTGTTTCAACATTTTTACCATATCTATTTTGAGCTGGTTCTTCACGTCCTCGTTGTCGCAGCGTATCGCCTTGATACGCCCGAAGAAGGTCCTTATCCACGGCATCATCTCATAGGCATCCAGCACATCCGCCGAAAAACGGTAGGTTTCCTCATCCACTTTGGAAACGGTTCCGCATCTTTTTTCCCGTTCCAGCCTGCGTACGATAAACGCTTCGTCCGTCCCCACCAAAATATCCATTTCGATATGCTCGTACCGCCGGTACTTGGCACAGCTCACACCCCACATATGCTCTCCGGCATGTTCACACACCTTAAGAAGTCTGTCATAGTCCGCACAGACCTCCCCCACCTTTCCTTTTTGTATGTAATCCACCCGCAGGGAATAGGGTCTTAAATTGTCCGCATCCATACAGAACAAGTAATTGCGTCCTCCCTGTGTGCTTACATAAAGCTTGTAAGGAATGACCGTCTGTTGCTTCACGCCTGCATCGCCCCGGCTGAAAGAAGTAATCTCCAGTAACCGTTTTTCATGGATGCCCTGTAAAATCAGCTCCGTAATTTCGGCATCATAGGCATTCATTATATAGTGATTTTTGAAGGTCAGATATTCTCCGGCGCAGTCATTCTTGTCGGACAGACATTTTCCGTTTTCATCATTTCTGCCGGTCGGACACTTTCCGTTTTCATCATTTCTGCCGGGCAGACACGCTGCCTGCATGCGGGCTTCCAGGTAGCTGCCTATCACGCCCAGCGGGCTTTCTTCCGTAAAAAATCGGATGGCTTCTTTATATTCCGTAAGGCATATTTCATCCTCCGAAAGCCGGTATGTGACCGACTTGCCGCACTTTTCGGAAACGACTATCCCCAGCTCTTCGTATTCTTTCAATTTTTTCCGAAGGGTGGACTCATCGAAGCTGATGGGATTCTGAAATGCTGTGAGATATTCCGTGTCCATAATCCGCAGAATATCTTTTAGCGAATAAGAATTGCCCGAAAGGATATCCAACAGCAGAAAATGCAGTGTAATATCCTTGTTAGTGAAGCTTTTGGCTTTGAACGCCTGATACAGCGGATTGTGGGTAACGCTCCTGCCCTCCAGGGAAATAAAGGCGTTTTTGCCGGAGGGAGTCTGGCGGAACGAAATCAGGCTGCCGAGATAACTCTGAATACGGCGGCGTTCGTTGTCGTAACTGCGGGCGCTTTTCCTGTCATATTCTTCTCTGGTCTTGAAGCCGTACAAAAAGAAGTCGCGCATGTAGCCGCGTATGTTGTCAAAATTTTTAATTAATTCCGAATAAGCCACGGCTGCCCTCCCTTCTCCGCACCTTCAAGACATCACCTTTTCCGCATACCGCTAACGCCGCTTTCGGCAAATCACTTCCGGCACGCTTTTTCCGTTTTATTAATCATAATAAGTAATAAAATCAGGAAAAATGCAAGGTATACAGGCATCAGTTTCAGACTGATATAGTTGGCTATAAGTCCGAAAACGGGCGGCATAAAAGTGGAGCCCACATAGGCGCTTGCCATCTGGATGCCGATAATGCCCTGCGAATTTTCCGCCCCGAAATTATCGGGAGTGGAATGGATAATGCAGGGATACACCGGCGCACAGCCCAGTCCGATGATGACAAATCCCACGACTGCCGTAACAGTAAACGGCAGTGCAATGCATACCACACCCGCAAGCGCAATGCTGACGCCCAGCCGTATCATCTTATTGTCGCCAAGCTTGTCGGATATAAAGCCGGATAAAAATCTACCTGTGGTAATGCCGATAAAAAACAGCGAACCGTATGCCGCTGCTTTTTCATTGCTGATACCTCTTGTGCCTTCCAGGTAACTGCTTGCCCACAGCATGGTGGTGGCTTCCGCCGCACAGTATGCCAGAAAGCCCAGCAAAAGGTAGGGCACCCCTTTTATTTTGAGGGCACCCCTTACTCCTAAAAGCGCGGTTTCCCCGCTCTCTGTCTCCGTCTGTTTGTTGACCTTCCATAACGGAAGTGTCACCAGTATTACCGCTGCAATGGCAAACTGCAGATAGGAAACGGTACGGTAGCCGTTCGTCCAGGTGCTATGCAGCAGGGCATAGCTCATAATGTACGGGCTGACAATCGTACCCACGCCCCAGAAACAGTGCAGCCAGCTCATGTGACGGGAACTGTAATGCAATGCCACATAGTTGTTCAGTGCTGCATCAATGGCGCCGGCGCCCAGACCGTAGGGAATTGCCCAAAGGCACATCTGATAAAATTCCGTAACGGTCGAAAAACCAAATAAGGCAACGGCCGTAAGCAGGACGCTTACGAACGTTACCATTTTGGTTTTAAACCGTTTGGTCAGTCTTTCGGACATCAGCCCCGAGATGATGGTGCCGCCTGAAATAATCATGGACACCATGCCCATATAGGACAACGGCACGCCGAAATCCACGCGGATGGTAGGCCATGCCGAGCCCAGCAGCGAGTCGGGCAGCCCCAGACTGATAAAAGCTAAATAAATAACTGCTAAAAGTAATAAATACATAAAACTTACCTCTGTAAAACGAATCGTACCATCCGTTGCCATGCTTACGGTAAAAGCTCCGGTAACCGCCGGATTCTCGGTGGTCTTTTGCTCGGAACGGCTGATGGGAATTTCATTCATATAGCCATTATAACACCCGGCTGCCTGTTTTAGCAATCCAATGCTTTTTCCGTCGGTGCGGAGATGACAATGCGCCCGTTTTCCACATTCACGGAAACCTTGTTTCCTTCTACCCCTATTTCCTTCAGCATTTCTTTTCCGATTTTTATTCTGCCGACCGTGTCAACCACCGCATAATTTTCATGGGTGTCCTCCGCCTCCAGAGAGGTAAGCTCACCTATCCGGCTGGCATAGCTTTGACGCAATATTTCCTCACTCGCTACCTGACCATCCTGAATTCGTACGACCCTGCCGACACTTTTCCGCAGGTTATGGTCATGGGTAACAATGACAATGGTAATCCCCATTTCCTCATTCAGCCGGCGGAAGGCATCCAGGATACTTTGGGAGGTTCTGGTATCCACCGCTCCGGTGGGCTCATCCGCAAGCAGCAGCTTCGGTTTATTGGCAAGGGCTATGGCTATGGCAATCCTCTGCTGTTCCCCGCCGGACAGCTCCATCAGTTTGGAGTTTTTCCGGTGGCTCATTCCTACAATATCCAGAAGTTCAAGGGCATATTCCCTTCTTGCCGCAGCATTCCCGTTTCCCTTCACAAAGGACATCGGCACCTCAATATTCTGCAGTGCCGTCAGATACGGAAACAGATTTCTCGCATTATCCTGCCATACAAAACCAACCGTTTTCTTTTTATATTCGCAAAGCTCTTTTTCCTTCATTAAAAAAAGATTTTTACCATCTACAAGCAACTTTCCCGCCGAAGGTCTGTCCAGCCCGCCAAGCATGTTTAAGAATGTGGATTTACCGCTTCCGCTGTTTCCCATAACCGCCATCAGCTCGCCCTTTTCCACTTTCATATCCAGTCCCCGGAGAGCCATGACTTCCTGGTCTTTTACCTTATAGATTTTCACTAAGTTTTCACACTGTATCATGGTTTCCGACAATTTGCCCATCCTCCATTTCATAGCATGTGTCTCCCACGTCAAAAAGCCGGGAATCATGCGTCGTCATAACTATGGTAACGCCTTCTTCGCTTATCAGATCCTTAAAAATTTTAACCACCTTAAAGCTGGTTGCCGTATCCAGTTCCGCCGTGGGCTCGTCGGCAAAAATAATCCGTGGTCTGGGTGCAAGAGCTCTGGCAATGGCAACCCTCTGCTGTTCGCCGCCTGACATTTCATAGGGCATATGATACATTCTCTTGCTAAGACCCACCTTATGCAGAACTTCCTCTATCCTCTCCTTCCGGTTCCCCCGGTAATGAGAAAGCCGCAAGGCAAATTCCACATTTTCATAGGCATTCATCATGGGAAGCAGCGCCACCGCCTGAAAAACATATCCTACATTTTTTCTGCGAAACAGCTCTCTTTTGCGCTCCGTCATCTTGCTGATTTCCGTATCCTCAAAAAAGATGCTGCCCTCACTGGGGCTGTCCAAAGTACTCAGCATATTTAACATGGTCGTTTTTCCGGACCCGGAACGGCCTCTTAAAATTGTAAGGCTGCCTTTTTCAATACCCATGTTCACATGATTTACCGCATAAAAATCTCCGGCATCCGTTTTGTAAATCATACTCACATCTTTTGCATTCACTAATTTGCTCATTTATTCTTCCCCCATCTTCAGAGTCTGAGTAACCTTCAGTCTGCGTATCGTATAAATCAAAATCATAAAACAGAAAACAAATACAAGCAGAAGAACCGCAGACAGGCGCGTCATATCCGCATTTTCTATAATAATCTTCGTAGGAAGGCACTTTGCTATATCCGTTGTATAAGCAGCCGCAATCAATGGAACATACAGAACCGTTGCCAGAAAACCGGCTGCAATTCCACCCAAGAATGCCGGCAGCGTTGTCAGGCACTGCTCTGCAATCATAATGCCCCGCATTTCCCGCATCGTCATGCCCATGGCGCGGAATACACCAAAGTTCAATCTTCTTTCCCGGATACCCATAATCTGAAAAATAAGGAAGCCGATGCTGCAGATAATGAGAGAAACTAAGAAAATCAGCGTAAGAAGCCCGTTGGTTTCCTGAAATACCGGATCGTTCTTCATTTTTACAATATTGTTTTTCGCATCCGTAAAGGAAGTATAGCGGATACCATGTTCTTTTGTATAATCGTACAGGTAAGTCTGACTGCCCCTGTTCTTAATCCACCTCTCGTAAATCATGCTTCCCATCATATTTTCCATCAGGCTGTAATTGGCAACAATCAGATACTTTTCGCTGCTCTCATAGGTGCCGTCGCTTTTTTCTGTGTACTCTTTCGGGGTATAGCCCGGGAAATAATCCACAAATCCCACAATTTCACCCCTGGCGCTGCCGTCCGCCCTTCCCAATTCATCGAAGCGGGTATAATACAGGACATCTCCGATTTCCACACCGAATTTCGTTCTGATATTGGAAGAAACCAGAATGCCGTAAGGGTTCGCCGCCATGGCATTCAGACTTTCATACCAGTGTTTTTCCGTAAGTCCGTCAGGCATGTAGGCTGTTTCCCCAAATTCTTTTGTCTGAATACCCATAAGAACCGTACTGCCTTTTTCGATACTGATATCCGCATTAAGTCCTTTTACGGAAACACTCGTTTCCCGATAGACCTTTGTCATGGATTCCACATTGTCCCCGAGCTCGGTCAGGGAAAAATTACCCGGATCCTTATACAGAACGGGACTTGCCTTATCCAGCTCCGTTCCTCTGTCCAGGGCATAACGGATTGCTTTCACATTGCTTTCCCATTTTTCCCGGAAAACAATATCTGCTCCTGCCTGATACAGAATGTTTTCCTCTTCCCCCTGATTAAGAGTCCTTGCCGTATTGGCATTAAAGATACCGAGCGCCACTGTGCAGATAAGAAGAACAGTAACGAAGCTCTTTCTCTCTCTGTTTCGTGTGACTTCCAGAAGCGCACTGTACATCCCCACACCCCAGTATTTTCGAAACATTCGGAAAATAAGATTTACCAGCATGGGCATGAGTCTTGTGAAAAGCAGCGCACATCCCAGAATAAAAACGGAGGAGCCTAAAAATAAAACCGGGTCGGCGCTCTGCCCCTGCTTCATACCTTCGGTGATGGTCGAAAGCTGCCGGTTATAGCTATAGTAAAAATAGAGAGCCAGTATCAGACAGATAATGTCCAGACCCGATTTCTTCCAGAGCACCGTCTTCTTTTTTCTCTGCTTCTGTTCCACAATGGTCAGACGGCTCTTTCCGATAACCGGCAGCGTCATGGCAAGTACGCAGAAAAGCATTGCCGCCAGAAGATAACCTGCTGCCTCCGGCGTAAAGCTGACGGGCATTGTCTTTCTGTCCACAAATTCCATGAAAGAATTGGAATATCCCACCATACGTGTCATAAAAATCCCCAGTGGAACCGCAAAGACGGCAGCAGCCATCGTAATCAAAACAGACTGTGCCATATAAAGCAATACAACCTGTAAATTACTTGCGCCGCGGCTCTTCAGCATAGAAATTTCCGAATGCTCCATCTCCTGCATTTTCGCCGCTACCATATAAAGAAAGAGAAGAAGCAGTGCAACGGTAGGAATTTGTAAAATAAGCATAATAGACTTTGCCTTCCCTACATCCTCTTCCAACTGTTTCATGGTCGGCAGAAAGTCATAACTGATTTTCTCTCCCTCGTTCTTTTTGCACTGCGTATAGACAGAAGCAAGCTCTTTATACTTCAACGCTTCATAATTATAAATTCTGTCTGCAGTAACGGTGATATTGCCGTTTGCTATTTTGGAAAAATCCTCCGGTCTTACAAAGATGACACCTTCGTATGCCGTTCCTCTTCGCAGCCAGAAATTATCTTCATTTTCTTCAAATATGCCCACAATCCGGAACGTACTGTCATACCCGCGTAATCGGATTTTCTCTCCTAATACATATCTTCCCGCCGTCTTTGCCGTCTGGGTCATCATGCAGGGAATAACGCCTTCTTCCGTATCGGTAAAAAGTTCTCCCTCCGTCAGGTTCAGATGTTTTTCAAAATCCGTCATGGAAAGAACCGTCAAACGCTCCGTGCTGTCATTACTGCGGTAATTGCTTGTACCGTAGGCAGCATCCGTTCTGTAGATACAGACATCTGTTTCCGGCATGAGCGAAACCTTATCAAAGGCCGCCGCGATACTTTGGTCTGTCTGTTCCTTTTTTTCGTCAAAATCATCTTTCACATAAATTTTATCCGTATACTCTGCGTACATGGGATGCATCTGCAGCTCCGTTTTCCGCATTTCAAAGCGTTCCGACAACAGTTTCTGCATGGCGCCGTCTATGTAAAGCGGATTTACCAGTACAATGGCAAGAAAAAGCAATGTACCTGCAAACAAACTGGCAGCCATCCATTTTTTTTGCATAATTTTTTCTATTACAAAGTGAATCATTCCTTTTCCTCCTAATCCACTATTACCGTCAGAGTCCCCATTTCGGGGCTGAGACCGTCCAGTACATATGCCTTTCCGTTCTGGGAACCGGCCAGTGTGATAAACTGTTTTACTCTTACGCCATCTTCCCAGAGATAAACGTAGGTACGTTTTCCTTCTTTCCGGACCATGCTGCTGTCAAGTACATAACAGTTCTCCACATCGTACAGTACTGTCTTTACCATTATGGAATCTGTATCTGTCGAAGCCAGCATTTCTGACGTTTCCAGATCGACGGGCATCAGTTGGCTACAGTTAGCAAAACGGTAATAACTATTCATCTCCGGCGGCAGGATATTTTCCGTAATCAACGCCTTTGCCGGAAAAATTCTTGTTTCTCCGTCTATGACCGCCGTCACCTCCATATCCTGCATATAGGATAAATCACCGGCATTCTGAACGGACCAGAGAAGGCTTTTGTTTTCACTGATATATCCCACAAGACTTCCTTTTGTAAGCACATCGTCCGAAATTTCTATCTCCTGACTGCTTAACACACCGTCCACAGGAGAAACCACTTCCACCACTCCGGTTCTCTTTTCAAGCTGCGCCAGTTTCCTGTCTGTTTCCGCTATTTCATACTCGGTTTCAAACTGCAGTTTCTCCGTCTGCACCGTAAGATAACGGATTTGACTATCGATAGAATAAAGCATGGCATCATTTTTATTTTCTTTTTCTATTTCCGTCCGGTCCTTCTTAAGCTGTTCTACCTCCTTATTCCAGTCCCCGATCTGCCGGTCGCAGTCTCTTCTGAGGGTGTTCCGGCTATTTTCCAGTTCCTTCTTCTGCACCGCATCTTCCTCTATCCGGAATGTAGCAACCACATCCCCCGCTTTTACGGTACCGGATGTGTTATAGTCAATCAGTCTGGCATTGTCATACGGACATTTCACCGGTATCCGGCCGGCCCATTTTTCAAAAACATGCGTGTATTCTTTTTCCACATAAAAATGAGTAGGAGCGATTTCCACCATTCTGGAACTGCCACCGTCAAAATACAGACTTTTGCACTGCAAAATGTCACCTTCCTGCACACCTGCACTTATTTCGCAGTAATAGCTGTTTTTGCTTCCCACAGTAACAAAAACCTTCTCCGTCCCTTTTTCTGCCTGTCTTTTTACATAGGTTCTGTTTCCGTCATTGAATATGGAATCTACCGTAGTGTAAAGCACATCCTCCTTTTGTATCTGCGTGATTTTTATCACATACTCCCTGCCGCTTTCCGCAAATTCCTTTATTTCCCCCTCTGCCGCCTGAAACAGGCAGGGAAGGTCTGCGGATAAACCTGCGGTCTTCTTTCTTTTTTCCATCATATCGAGATATTCCTGCTCATAAGAAACCTTTGTCAGGGCAATCTCCTCTCCGTCCCGGATAAGCACCGCTTCCATGGCGTCGTTCCACTGGCTCTCTGTAAAATCCGGTAAGCTGATATAGCTGACCTCGTTTTCCGCCACAAGAAACAGGGCGTCATTTTTTCCCACATAGTCCGGCATGCTGCTCTGATCCGGTTCGTATACCGATAGAGAATTCAGGACAATCCCCTCACAGGGCGCTTTCAGGTCGGCATCGTTTAATGCCTCCTGTAACCGGACCTTTTCGTCCGTAAGTACCTGCTGCTTTAACCCGTATCTCTCATTTTCTGCCTGTATCCTGGCATCCATTTCCTCTACTTCCGCCTGTGTCTGGCAGCTTGATGCCTCTATTTTTAAGAGCTGTTGTTCGTATTCCTCCTGTTGTTCCAAAAAGGCTGCCCGTCTTTCCGTTTCTTCCATTTGCTCTCTTAAGTCCTCATTGCTGTAGGAAAGAAGAACATCACCTTTGTTCACTTTCTTACCCACATAGCCCTGCACGGACTCCACTTTTCCCGCAACCGTTGTGCTTACCACATGTACTCTGGGAACCGCATAGCCCTTATAGAACTTTTTATCCTCAAGATTTCCCCGTGCAACCACGGTGGTGTCCATGTCGGCGCTGACCGGCTCCGCGAGCTCCGGAATTACCGGTGCTTTCTTTCCGCATCCTCCCAGCAAAGCAGAGAACATAGTAATCCCCAAAATAAAAGCTATTCCCTTCTTCATCTGCATAGTACGCTCTCTCCTTCTTCCAGTCCTTCTGTGATTATGTAATAATCTCCTACCGGTCCGTCTACTCCGATCTCTTTTATCTGCCAGTCATCTTCCTCGTTCACATACACATAATACGCATCCTCTGTTTTCACAACCGCATCCTTTTCCAGGTAGAGTACATTGTCTCTTTCCTTCGTTTTCAGGATGATTTTTCCGCCAACCGTTACATCGGCATCCTCTTCTCCAGCTTCATTTTTCAGAGTAAAAATAAGGTGATACCCTTCATCCGATTTTTCTATGGACTGCAGCACCACATCCACCGTCCGGTTCTGCTGCTGCATGGGATAGGTATCTCCTACGACCAGTTCTTCTGCCGTGGTCGTGGCTTCATACCGATAGTTTTCTGCCGCAAGATTTACCATGGTAAATCCCGCTACTGACTTTCCACCTGCCGTGATTTCCTGCATGGAGGTAACCACGCCGTCCATGTCAGCATAAAGACACCTTTCCTGTATTTTCTTTTCGCATTCTGCCTTGCGGAGCCGTAAGATCTCCAGACGGTTTTCGTAGTCCTCCATCGCATCCTGGTATTCTTCTTTCAGGCGGAGACTTTCCTTATAGTCCGGTTTCTTATCCATACTGCTCTGAAACAGCTTTTCGCATTCTTCCCTGTCAATCAGAATGTTCTGTTCCTCATATTGTACCTGTTTCAGCTCCTGCCTAAAAGTATCGCAGTCGAGTTCCATAAGGAGCTGTCCTTTCTTTACCCGGTCTCCTACCGAGATATAGCTTTTGCCGAAGTCTTCTCCCGTAATCGGAAAACTTAGGGCGGACCGCCCCGCAATCTGGGCAAGTACCGTAATTGATGTTTCTTCCGCTATATCCCCGCGCATCACCACCGCAATTTTTTCATCCCTCTGTTCATCCTGCAGGCTGTCAATCCTGAGCACATGGTATTCTTCCTCCTTTTTCAGCAAAGAGCATCCTCCCAACAACAGGCAGACAGCTATACCGGCTATGGTCACCAATCTCCGTTTCATAAATACCTCCCACAAAAAAACTCTGCTATGACTCACATCATAACAGAGTTTTCTTTAAGAAATCTTTAAATCATCCGTATTTACTCTTTTTGGGGAAAAATCAAGGTAAACGTACTGCCGCCTCCGGGAGTATTGTCTATCTGAATACGTCCCCTCATGGCGGTTACCAGTTCCCCGGCAATGGAAAGTCCCAGTCCAAAATGCTCCTTATCGCTCCGGCTTTTATCCATACGATAAAAACGCTCAAAAATTTTCTGTCTTTCCTCAACCGGTATGCCGGGTCCGTGGTCCGTCACATGGATGTACACATCTTTTCTGTTTTGCGCAAGTTTCAGTTCCAGGCCTTTCTGTGTACAGGCATACTGAAGCGCATTGTTCAATAAAATATCCATAACCTGTTCCAGCCGGTAAGCATCCACCACACATCTGACCGCATCATCCGGAAGTTCTATGGTAAGCGGCATTTTCGCCTGCAGCATAACCGGCTGGAATTTTTCAAATACCCGGATCAGCAGGGTATCCATATCTTCCCTCTGCATTTTCAGATTCCAGGTCTTCAGACTTCCCGTAGACACTAACAGAAGATCATCTACGAGTCTCTCCATCCGCAGACATTCTCTTTTAATTGTTTCCTCATATTCCCGCGCTTCTCCGGGATTTGCCAGTGCGGCGGAATTATTCAGCTTAATCACCGCTATTGGCGAGCGTAATTCGTGGGAAGCCGCATGAAAGAAATCCATCTGCTTCTCCTGATTTTCCTTAACCGGCCGCAATGCCTTTTCCGCAAGCACCCGGCTCATAATGTACAAAAGCACCAGCCCGGTCATATATGCCAGCCCGATTGCCCCCCAGAACATGAAAATCTGCCTGGTTACACCGGATAAATCCTTACACCAGTATATCCCCACTTCATATTCCGGTATCCGGGTATAGCAGATCTGATAGTTGATATCTTCAACCCGTCCGGTAATGCCTTCTCCTTCTTCCGCTCCCAGTTGTTTTACGGCTGCAAGAAGCTGCTTTCTTGCTTCTCCTGTCCGATAGGCGCCGTCAAAATGCAGGTAGCCGCCTGTTTCTATCAGAATGGCGCTTTCTTCCTGCAATTCCGTCTGCGCCAGCTCGTAATCGGATATTACGGATTTTTGCCGGATATTCTCTGCCAGACTTTCCAGCTTAACGGGTACTGCCGTCTTTTCCTGTGCCATCCTATTCTGATAAAACAGGACACAGACCAGGAACAGAATTCCCCCTAAAATCACTGCGCTGGATATAAAATAAAATGTAATCAGTTTCCGTCTCAGCTCTCTCATGTTATCTTCCTGTCTTTCTGCCGTCCGCAATCCATGCTGCTACGGCTTAACCAGGCAATATCCCACTCCATGGATGCTTTTTATTACGAGCGGGCTTTCCACCTCTTTCAGTCTTCTTCTCACAAAATGAATATAGGTATCCACATTGCTTTCTTCCACAAAATTATCCATTCCCCATACTTTCCTGAGGATTTTTTCCCGCTCCAGAACCTGCCCGATATTCCGAAACAGCAGCAGGCAGAGCAGCGCTTCTCTCTTGCTGAGGGAAATTTCCTTTTCTCCGTTACGGAGAATATAACGGCTCATGTCAAGAATGGTGCTGCCTACGGCAAACTCATGGTTATCTTCCATTTTTTGAGGTCTTCTGGCAATTGCACGGATTCTTGCCTTCAGTTCTTCTATATCGTACGGTTTCGTCAGATAATCATCGGCTCCGGCATCCAGTCCCTCAATACGGTCTTCGATTTCCCCCAGCGCCGTAATAAAAATCACCGGGATGGTATTTTCCCTGCCGCGCAGCTCCCTAAGCACCTGAATTCCGTCTTTTCCGGGCAGCATACGGTCCAGTAAAAGCAGGTCGTATTCTCCGTTTTTCAGGAACAATGCAACGTCATTGCCGTTTGCACACACATCCGTGACATATCCTTCTTTCTGAAGCTGCGATACAACGACATTGCTTAAATCCGCATCGTCTTCCACCATAAGTATGTTCATTTTTCTTCTCCTCTGCCTAATTTATACAGGATATCCCTGCCGGAAGAAATTTCTGTGACACATAAAAACGCCTCTTCCGTTACTTTGTCATAGATAAGGTATCTGCATTCATAATCGTCTTCGTTAAAGACCGTCTGCTGTCCGGCATCGGCAATAAGCTCCCATACCGGATGATTCGAGCCCTCTTTCTTGTTATGTAAATTCAGATACAGAATTCCTTCATTCCCGGCTATGTATAAATTGTCCTCATAATCTACAAATACGGCATTTTTGTCCTTGCTTATCCCGTTTTTTCGGATAAGTTCAAATTGAAATCTCGATCCTTCATACTCCCAGTGATACAGACTGTTATCCTGCATCTGGTAGACATTGTTATTCCCAAAGTATATATCGCCGTCATCATTGTACATTTGGGTATCAATGGTCCGGTAATTGTACCTTATATAGCCGGCAAGACCGGTCCCGGTAGCATAACAGATGTTTCCTTCACGTGTAGCATACGCTCTGGCATAATTTGCTCCTCCGTTTTCCTCCCCCTCCAGAAATTGGAGATAACCGGATACATCTCCCGGTACAGTATTGTCACCACTGTCAGCATTCAGTTTGAAAAATCCCACCAATGCTCCGTCTTCTTTATTCACACACAGATACAGAAAGCCGCTGTCCGTCAGGGAAACCGTAAATTCATAGCCGCTATTATCCTCTTCCTGCTCCGCTAACATCTGCAGGCACTTTTGCAATCCCTCCTGATATCGGCTCCTTTTTCCCTGCTCCGCGGATTTTACAGCAAACGTTCCCATCTCCGTATCCTTTTCTATAAAAAAGGGAATATGGTCTTCCGTCCACAATGCCGCCACCCGGGTCTGCTCACCCTCTGCCGCATACAAAACCGTCTCCTTATACCGGTATGGATTTGCCATGGCTGTATTTTTCTGCTGTCGGGGAATACCGCATGCCGGCAGCAGCATCAGTCCGGTAAGGACAGCCAGACCTATGCCGTACACTGTTTTTCTTCTTTTAAAATTAAATTTCCGATTCGTACTGCTCTTCACTTTGCTTCTCTCCCTACCGTTTATGCCATCTGCATAGGCTTTTCTCATGTGTGTTGTCTTTCCCTGTGCATTGCCGGTCCATAGAGCTATTCCGGATGGCTCTTTCCTGTTGCGTAATCAATCGCTATTCCCGGCTGCACATTATAGCAATAAACGCAGAAGGAAATTCCTTCTCCGTCGTCTTCCACCGAATAAGCCTCCATCAGTACGCCGCCTGCCACTAAATTATCGCCTTCAAAGACAGGCGTCACCCGGTACAGCACATGGTTGTCATTCCTGTCCAGATATTTTGCCACCTGCTCCTCAAAGGGAAGCATCCCCTCCACATTCATGTAGTGGGTTCCGGTAATGAGATTTTTTTCATTGGCATTTTCCGCCGTCAGACAATATGCTATCAGATGGCACCGGTTATACAGAAACGGCGGGTCCGAGTCAATCAGTCCCTCATACTTTGCCTGCCGCCAGCCGGACGGCTTCACACTGCCAATCTTTCCCCTTTTTCCGGTGGGCATCAGCTCCCTGCTCACGTTGGCAAATGCCATGCCGCACCGTCCCAGATTGTCCAGCTCGCTGTAAGACTCAAAGGTGTCCGTGATTTTTTCTTCTTCCGTAAAAAAGGGAACATTGTCATTGATACAAACGTAGGGCTCTCCCGTATATTCCGGAATGGTGAAGCCGTCCGGGATGCCGGTGGCATCTGATTTTCCGAGAGTGCCTGTCTTCCCGGTATTATCCGGATTTTCAGTGTTGTCCGACTCTCCTACGTTGTCCGGTTTTTCGGAATTGTTTTCTCCTTCCGCTTTCCGGGTACCGCCGGAAACTTCCTCCGTAATCTCCCCGATAATCTGCTCAATCGGGGCAGCGCAGGATGCCGTACCAAGTGCGCAGATTGCCGCAAGGACTATAACGGCTATTCTGTTTTTCCATTTCCATTTGAAATTCTGCATTTTCCTGTTCCTATAACGTAAAAAACTGTTGTCCGACATGCCTGCCCTTGTGAAACAACAGTTTTGTTTTACAGCTATTTTTATATTTTCCGCTATTTTATTTGCAGCATCTTAAAAATTGCAGAAGCCTCTGCCACGCGCCTTTTCCTGCGGCACATCCTCTCCGCTGACATAACCCGCATGAAATGCCATGTTAATGTCCCGGAGTTCCTTTTTGCCGTCGATGTAATCCTGATACATTTCTACGAGACCTGTCATACAGCCGTCACAGTTTGCTTCGATATATCCCAGAGAGTCCGCCACAATTTTTTCCCGCTCTTCTCTGGTGGTGTCTTTAATCAGATAACTCATATTTTCTCCTCCAGCTTCTTATAAAAAGCAACCGCATCCGCAATATCTTTCTCATCCGGATGTCCCTTGGCAATGCCGCCGAGCAGCTTGAAAGGGCCAAACGTATCGTAGCCTTTGCATCCGAAATACCCGATGTTGACCGCATGTTTGCTTGCTGTCACTTCTTCTATGGATTTGTAGGCAGCGGAACCGCCGTAAGTACAGATATAGAAAACCTTCTTGTTTGCCGGAAGATTTACGGATGCAAAGTTCAACACCGTCTGGTGAAACTTTCCGTAATAGATACCGGAAGCAAATCCGATGCAGTCATATCCGGACAGTTCCATTTCCTTCACCCTGATGGCATCCACCACTTCCACATTACATTCTTTGGCAATAGCCTCCACTATTTTCTTCGTATTCTCATGATGCACCGAAGCCATTACAATAATGCTTTTCATTTTGTTTTCTCCTCTTCTGTATCTTCCGGCCACTCCGAACCGATGTCCAGTTTGTTTTCGACAAGCCACTCATCCTCTACAGAAACCGTCTTTGTTTCTCCCTGGCTGTTTTCCAGAGTCACGGTCACTTTCGGCCTTTCCCCCGGCATCAGGGCCTCGCACCCATAATCGCCGTCAAAAATATGCTTTATCTTCCACATAATAATACCCTCTTATAAAATATAGTCCTTTTTGAGGGGAATGGGAAGAGTTTCGTATAAAAATAAATTTTACTCTTCCAGCCGGGCTTTCAAAATCTCCAGACTTTCCTCTATTTTATCCAAATCCACAAAATAAACATTCACCTCTGTTTTACTGTTTTTATCCTCACTCACAAATTTGATAGGTTCCCGGTTTCCTTCCTTTCTTACCGCATCGTTTATCGGATACAAAAGCCATATTTCGGATGTTCCGTATTTTTTTGAATAAGCATACATCTGATACATATCTGCCTGGGAAATACCGTAATTGCTGCTGTTCTCTTTTCCATCCAATTCTTTCCATTTCGTGTCCAGAATAACAATGCGCCCGTTTCTTTTCATCACAATATCCGGTTTCAGGGCAAAACTTCTGGAGTTATCGAAAAGATATTTTTTCTTCTCCTGACTCGAAACCTGCCACCCTGCCGGTGACATAACTTTTTTCATCTGCTGTGCCACATAGCTTTCATATACCAGTTCCATGGGGAAAAGCAGAGATTGTGCTGCCGTATCACCCGAAAATGTTGTGAAATTCTTATTCAGCAAAAATACCTTTGACCACTGCATCAGCATTTCATAGTCCCTTGTATTGCGATTGCTGACAATTCCCGCAAAATCCTTCGAATAATTCACAGATTTGTCCACCATTTCAAATGCAGTAAGCAGTTTCAGAATTTCTTTTGCATTATCCACACTGTTTATCAGCTTTTGCAATTTTAAGAGAGTCGCTTTTATAATTCTGTTTTCCGCCCTGTTCGGGTGAAATTCCTGATAGGCAACAAAAAACCTTTCCTTATGCACCAAATTCATTTGCAGATGCTTATTTACCAACAGCTTTCCCTTATAAAAAGAAAGATTGTCCTCCTGCTCCACATAGTCCGACTTAATACCTTTTTTGACCAGCCTTCTTACTTCCTGCAAATACATGTTGACAAACAGTTCATATAAATTCATCCGGTCAGCTTTTAGTGAAGCTTCCTGAAAAACCTTTTCCGGGAATTTTTTCAAAGAGGAAAGCATACGCAAAAACACTTTTTTGGTTCTTGCATAATTTTCTTCCTCTTCCCCAATGGAAATCTTGGGCAGTACCTGAATTTGAAAACCGTCCGGCAGTTGTATAACGCCCACATAATTTTTTACGGAGACTACATCTCCCACATTTCGCCTGTAGTCTATTCTCATGAAATCCAGGATATCCGCATCCGTGGTATTCCCCGGAATGCTGCGGATAAACCTTACAAGATTTCGGAATTCCTTTTCTTCCAGATATTTATATTTTGTATCACCGCTATACTCGGCATTACAGATAATACGGTCAAACTCCCTTACTTCTAAAAGCCGCCCCATACTTTCACCGTACCTTACCTTTACTCGTAAATTTTCTTGTAACTGTCAATGTTTCCAAAGGCTTCTTTATTAACGGAATAGGTCACTTTCGGCAAAATGTCCTCGTTGACATCGCCCTTAAAGAGGTTCGATGCCTTTACCTTTTCGTCCTTAATAAATTTCAGCTCCAAAGGAACTCCCTCGTTTTCCCCAAGTACAAGCTGGATTTTTTCGTAGTCTTCATAAAAATACTCCTGCAAAAGAGGAATAACCGATTTTTCAAAAACAGAAGCCAGATTTTCGATAGTTGCCTTTTCTCCTCTGAGCCCAGTAAAAAAAGCATGACCGATTGTATGTTCCCGGTCGTACAGGCAGGTTATTCTATCATTTATGACAGAAAGCATTTTCGCCACATCCAAATCCGCCACCTTATCTGCATGTATCTTCCGGAGGACTTCGATATCGGGCATCATTTCTATAAACTGAAACCTTCTGCGCAGCGCCGTATCCATAAGCGCAATGGAACGGTCCGCCGTATTCATGGTGCCCAGTATGTAAACGTTGGAAGGAACACTGAATTTACTTCCCGAATAAGGCAGGATTGCCGACGCTTCCTCCGGCATTTCGGCTCTCTTTGTATTCTCAATCAGGGTAATCAGTTCTCCGAATATTTTGGAAATATTGCCGCGGTTAATTTCATCAATAATAAAGACATACGGTTGTGTATTTTCCTTAATCACCGCATGTGCCAAAGCTGGGTTATACTTTTGCGCCAGCAGAACCACATCCTTCACATCCATATAGGGAACTTTGGCAAAGGTCATCCGGTGCAGCAATTTTCCGCTGTTGATACCAGTAATGTCTGCGTCAATATTTTTTGCCAGCCACTTTACCTGTCTTGCCGTCTGGTAAACATCCTTATTCTCCAACACCTCTGCATCCCCGGTAACAATAGCTATGCCGTCTATTGTTTTCCGTGTCTTAAAGGATAAAATAATATCTCCCGGATTGACTTCCTCCACAAAAGCACGGGCTTCCTCCGACTCTATTCCAAATCCCATTCTGACATTGTTCTCAGCAAAACATTCCTGTTTAATGGGGTTCCATTCTCCGTTTTTTATGGTAAGCTTCCAGATTTTGGCCGCAGCTCCTATGGTCTGCTCTTCGGTCTGCATTTCCACTGCTTGGGCGTTATTGCAGAAACACTTAAATACACCGGGTTCTATGGTATAATGTAAACCATACATATCCGATTTTGGTTTAATCCCCTCAATAAATTCCTCGTAACCGTAGGATTGATGGAATGTGGTAAACGCAATCCTTCCCTCTTCCTTTAGTTCCTTATATCTTTTCATTACTTCATCATAATCTGTCAGTTCTTCCAAAGATTTGCCGTCACAGATTGCCACCGCATATATGGCAGAATGATATGTCTTTCCAGTGCCGGGAGGACCGTATAAAATTATATTTTTATCAAATTCTGTATTTTTCATAGTGCTGTTCTCCTTCACGTTATTGATTTATATAAGCACATTCCTGTGCGTGTAAAGCATATACTCCCCGGTCCACTACCATTTGTTTCACAGGTATTTTTTTCTTACTTGCAATTTCAATCAACTTTTTCTTATCCCCTTCCGGCATTTCCGCTCCAAGATATATGGCAGATATAGGTGGCATTTCTATGTTCTTTCCTTCTGTTGCTGATATGATAATTCTCCATTCATTCTCGTATTCCCATATATTATCCTTGGTAAGTAACGCAATATACAATGCCTTAGTGACTTCTGTATTCATATCTTTACTGTTATTATATATACATTCTAAAGGTATTGAAGGTCTGTCAGTCGAATATGCCACGGGTAAAAGATTATTTATATTTTTTAAATCCTTAAAATCATATTCTATACAAAAGCCCTTATGACCATCAGCATAATGAGACCACATTAAATTGTTCCTATAATCCGTTGTCAAACATCCAACTGCAAAATCTTGGTCCATAAATTTCTGAATTTGTTTTACCTTCTCATTGACTTTGCGCTGTTTTTCCTTTATATCGTTGTCTGATTGAGGACATACCTTGGTAGATATCTCAAAATATGTATCGATTTCATCAATATCTTCTTTAATTTGAAATCTTTTGGCTATATCCTCTAATTTGAAATCATTCGAGTTCATAGCAAGCAACTCTTCCTCGCCAAAATGCTCCACCAAATATTTACCTTCATTTATCATAAGTTCTGCCACATTTTCCGAGATACTTTCTTCCAATAAAACAGACATAATTTTACTGACCATAGCTTTATTATCAATTAACATCGAATAAACAGATTGCCCGGCTCCTATTTTGTCTTCTATCTGTTTTCTTAACTCAAAAAAATCACTGTATAAAGAATTTTCTAAAAGTGCTTGAACTATTCTCTTATCATTTCCTGTGTAATCGTTTATATTTACTTTTCCTTTATCCTCTTGTTCAACCAACTTGTATCCGTTTATTATTGCGTTTACATAATGTTTCCACATAGTTTGCCCAAGTGAGGTCATTCGCATTGCCAACTTACAGTCAAATGGGTCATTAAATTCCTTGGGTGATGAACAATACATAGTTCCATTTTCCAAGTTACTAAGGGAATACTTATTAACTGCACGATATTTATACAATTTTCCATCCGTAGTGTCCTGCATAAAAATTTCATTGCGCTTATTTATAAAATCAACTTCATCTTCAGACTGAAGACTATTATACAACAAATTCTTTTTATCTTTCATTTTTCCTGCACCATTAGTATATTGATTTATATTTTTGTTTCCTACTTACTACTATATTTTCTTATATTATAGTCTTTGTGCTTTTTCCTGTCCACAATAGTCACCAGTTCTCCATGCTGCATTAAGCCCTATGCGAATGTAAAGGCAGATAAGTCAAACAGACTGCCTAATGTGTTTTCCAGAGAAGACGGTGTCATAGCTTCTTTCACTTTCCGGAGAGTTTCGTTAAAAAGACTTTCATTTTTAAAAATCTGAAGCAGTTCTGCCGTATTTCGTGCATCGTCCAATGCATCATGTTCCCTGCCGGAAAAATCAATACCCGCCATATCCAGTGCAAATTTCAAGGAAACCTGTCTATCAAATCCCAGATGGGAGTCAAATTCCTTCTGAAAATCATTCCATTCCGTATCCATTATTTTACGCTCCATGGATGAAAGCTCACATTCCTTCCAGACAAGTTCTTTTTTCATCTGAAAATAATCGCTGTTGCTCCAGGCATATATGATTACCTCATCGCCGGTCCCCAGACACCAGTTTGCAAACATCCGAAAAGCCTCCTTAAAATACGGTGCATGTTCTACCATCGCATCGGTAATACCGGTCAATCTGCTGATATTCGGTGCAATCCTATTGTTGTACTCCGGCTTCACATAAGTACGAAAAGAAGAAATTTCCTGTAATCTGTCATCCAGCATAACTGCCCCGATTTCAATGGTTTCCATATTGTAAGTTCCCTTCTTTTCCATTTTGCCTCTGACAGTATTCATCTCCAAATCCACAACAATATGTTTCATAAAACATCCTCCGTTTCATAAAAATAAGAACCGAAAAGATTTTTGCCTCTTTTCGGTTCTTATCATACTAAAATGGATGTCCCATAAATGACACTTTTATAATACGGTATTAGAATTTACACAAAAACGGAGTCAGATATACCGGCAAAAAAGAAATCTGCCCTTCTCTGTCTACATCTTTCTGCGAGATGATAACGCAATCCCTAACCGTTTTGGAATATTTTTTTTGAAACTCTGTAAGGGACTCATGTTTTCCGACTCCCGAAGATTTCACTTCTATGGCAGATACCTTGGAGCTCTGGGTAATCAGGAAGTCTATTTCATAATAATGTGTACTTTTTTCCTTCTTCCATGTATGATAGAACAATTCTCTGCCTGATGCGGCTATCATCTGGGCAACCAGATTTTCATACAGATACCCTAAATTCGCCGGCAGTTTATCCGCCAACAATTTTGCATATATATCATTCTCTGCCACCGGTCTGTCTATAAACATCAACGTGATAAATAGCCCCGTGTCCGCAATATACATTTTATAACTGTCCAAATCCTTCGTAAGCGACAGACTTACTCTTGGGTCCGTTGTATTATAAGACGGAAGAACTGTTTTCGAGTCTATTAAATCATATAGTAATTTCTCTTCTTTTGATGATTTTCTCTTCCCTGTCAGTGCACTGGTACGATATTTTTTTCCGCCTTTGGAAAGCTGCGCCGGTATGGAATGGTACATGGCTGAAATCATTCCGGACGGGTCCAGCTTTCTGAAATCATCCTCATACAACTTGATAATCTGGCGTTTTACCATATCAATCGCAGAAAAGTTTTCTCCGTTTACAAAGGCTTCTACTGCCTGCGGCATTCCACCGACAGCCATATACAGCCTTATATCTCTCATAAGCTTACGGTTGACCTGCTGCCCCACGCCTTTTTTCAGCATATATATTTTTCCCAGTAATTCATAATTGCCGTTGGTCGCATCACAAAATTCCTCATAGTCCATCGGATATACCTGTATCTTCATTTCTTCGGACGGAATGAGGATGTCTTTAATGTTTTTACGAATGGATATTAAGGAACCAGTTTCTATATAGTGATACCTGCCATCCTTAACAAGATGCTTAATGGCTTGTCTTGCTTTGGGAAAAAGCTGTACTTCATCAAATATTATCACGGACTCATGTTGATATAAATTGATACCGGTTATCGCCTGCAAGCGAAGAAAAAACATATCCGGATTATGAATATCATCAAAGCACGCCAGCATTTCTTCAGAAGTCTTTGAAAAATCAATCAGTATATAGGATTTATATTCTTTTCGGGCAAACTGCTCAGCAATGGTAGATTTACCGACTCGTCTTGCCCCCTCCAGCAAAACCGCATACTTGTCAGCATACTGTTCTTTCCACTCTTTCAACTCGTCATATGCTTTTCTCTTAAAATACATGCCTGCCTCCTATAAAGTTTTGAAAGAATACTACAACCTGCATTATAAGCTAAGTATATTCTATTATTTGCAATTCTTCAATATTTTATTTCTCAAAATCATGCAAAATTTCAAAACTTTTTTATAGTAAATCTTGCAGTTTTTCAAAGTTTTTTATGGTAAAACATGCAATTGGTAAATAGCAAATTTAACTTCCGTTTTGCAAAACATGCAAACATGCAAAACATGCAATTGTCAATCGAAGTGAAAAATTTTATAATGTGCTATGATAGATTACAGAAATAAAAGCTTTATCAGAAAGGAATTTTCTATGAACACTCCCGACTTTTCAAAGGAAAATATCAAGCCCTTATTCGACTCTAAATTTGTCAGAGTCTTTGATTTGCAATATGCGGAGGGAAAGCATTATTATGATGCCACCAGACGCACCGGCGACGATCTGGTCGCTTCCAAAACAAAAGAAGAATTTAAAAACATGCATGCGGATGCCGTCACCTGCATCGTGGTTCTTAACATAAAAAACGAGGAACCCAGACTGCTTCTAAGCCATGAGTTCCGTTATCCTACCGGACAGTTTCTTTTAAGCCCGCCCGCAGGACTCATCGATAAAGAAGATTTACAGCCGGTTATGACAGCAGCTTCTGTGCCGTCCGATGCCGCAGCAAGCGCCGCCGGTACGGACATGCGCACCGCTCCTCTGATTAAAACCGCCATCCGGGAGCTTAAGGAAGAAACCGGCATTGTATTCGGGGAAAACGACACTGCCCGCGTCATCAATCCGCTGCTTTTCAGCACCCCCGGCATGACCGACGAAAGTAATGCCCTGGTGCTGCTTTCCATCAACAGGGACACCATGCCGAATTTAAGCACCGCCGGCGCCGTAGGCAGCGAATGTTTTGACGGCTTTTCTCTTTTAACGAAAGAGGATGCTCTCCGAATTTTACGACAGGGCACGGACGACAACGGCATTTTTTATTCCATATACACCTGGGCGTCCCTCATGCATTTTGTCACAATGCCTTTCTGATGCAGATAATCATCTAACTCCATGTTCCGGCACATGAACGGCTGTGCTCCTCTGCGGAAAATCCAGCTGGTGCAAAGCGGCATATGCAGGATTGTCTGCGTGGTTTTATTGCACCGGGTTGCAATGGAGGATGCCGTTTTCGGGTCATTCCCGCCCATGTAAATCATGGTGTCGCAGTCATCCACTATGGTATGGGCTCCCATGTCATAGCTTTGTTCCAACTGAGACAAAGACTGCAGGATTAAAATAGCGGAAATTTTCCGGGAACGGATGTTGGAAATCATGTTTTCAAAGTTGTCAATCCGGCAGTTTGTGGCAAAGTCGTCCATGAAAAAACGGACCGGCACCGGCAGCCGGCTGTCCGCACACCGCTCGTCCGCGTAGGTGCAGAGCTGGTTCATGGTCTGGGTAAAAAACAGGTTTATCAGTAAATCCATGGACCTGTCCGTATCCGAAACTTCCACAAATACCGCCGTTTTCTGCCTGCCGATAGATGTCAGGTTCAGCTCGTCATCCCGCATCATCTGCGCTAATTCCTCCGTGTCGAGGGAGCAGAATTTGCTGATGGCGGTCACGACAATGGTGTGGAACGTCTTATCCGGCGCCTGATTGACATTTTGGAACTGTTTATGCGCCCAGCTTGTGGAATTTTTCTTATGCAGGTTCTCCATCATGTTTGCCAGAATGCTGTTCCGGCTATCGCTGTCATCCCTTCCCGCCGCCCGCAGAATTTCCAGTATCATATGAAAATTGTGCATGCCGGACTCCTCCGGTACGGTTTCTTTCACATATGCTATCAGACTGCTTATCAGCATCATGGCGGAATCATCCCAGAACGGGTCTGCCATGTGACGGCGTTTCTCGCTAACCATGATGTGGGAAAGCTGCTGGATTTGCTGCGTGTTTTTCACATACTGCAAAGGATTGTAGTGAACGGATTTTTCCGGATGAATAAAACTTAACTTCACCACCCGGTAGCCATGCTCCTCCATGTAGAGTCCCCACTGCCGGTGCAGATTTCCCTTTGGTAATGTCAAGTAGGGAATAAGAAAAAGTGTATCTTCTTTTCAATCGGTTACACTGTCCTTGTCGTTCTCGATAAGCCGCACTACCTTGTCCGTAAAGGTTTCCCGGCTTGTTTCGCTGAAATGGATATGTATGTCAAAGGTGGTATTCCCTATCCGTTTCACAAGGTCGGGCTTCGCGTCCAGAGGGGCGGCGGTGGGGCGTGTTGTATCTTTTCATGGCTGTGAACCTCCTTTCGTGGGTGGATTTTTTCAAGCGACGCAAGCCGCAAAAGGCGGGCTTGGGGTGGCAACCCCAACAAGATTCCCGCAGGACAAAATTGGGCGGTTAGCGAAATTTGGTACTGTGGTAGAATCTTGCTCTTAGAAAGTGACGGATTCCACTGTGCTGGCTTTCGCCATTTTCCCCCGGCTTGCATGGCTTGACTTTCGCCAACTTTGCGGCGGTATTTTCTCCCGCTGTAAAGCCGGGGAAAAGCAAAACGGGCGTAAAAAAACAGGGCTGCAGCAAGCTCGCCATTGGTGAGTATGATTGTCTGACCGCAGATTGTGACGGGGTATTGTTCGTAGGGTGATTTGAGAGCTTCGTCTGATGTGCTTAGAGGATAGAATTTTTCTTCTGTGAGGTATTCAAAGGATATTTCTCTTTGCCGCCGCCTGTTCCTGTCGCGCCATGCGTTGATAGCGGCATAGCGTATGACGACTTTGCAGAAACCGTTGAAAGAATACATGATGTGTTCCTTGTATGCTTCTGTGCAATCCATAGAAAATTCCCCCTTTCTCCCACATGGGGCGGTGATTGGTTTACGGTTGTATTTTTATAATTCAGAGGGTGACAGCATTTTAAACCGCCACCCACTGCATTATACTTATTAAAATTTATTTGCCAAATCTTCTGCCTGTTTACAGCCATTCGTTTTATCAATATCTCCAACATTGACAACTGCTGGAACTAATACTGTTCCTACCATTTTCCAGTTTAACAATGCGACCGAACGCTCTATCGGAACACGCACACCGTCAAAAACGGATTCATCATTTTCCTCACAACAGGAAATCAATGCACATTCTTTATCCGCAATGTCAACCTTTGCATTATAGAATGAAAACAGCTTGTCAATCACTGCTTTAATCTGTGATGGAATTGAGTACCAGTAAACCGGCATGGAAAACACGATTACGTCTGCGTCCTGAATAGCAGGAGCTATGATGTTAAAATCGTCATTAAAAGAACAGGCTTTCCCTGTCTTGAAACAAGTTTCGCAAGCACGACATCCCCCCACATTCATCATTGCGACATCAAACCGGGTTATTGTATGCCCCCTTTTTTCTGCCGCTTTGATAAAAGCCTCTGTCATGGCAAAACTGTTCCCTTTTTTACGTGGGCTACCTGTGATTACTACTATTTTTTTGCTCATAAAATTATCCTCCTTTTATTGCGGGATTGACTTTTCCCGGACAAGATATTATTATCATAGCAAGAATGCAACTAAAAGAAAGTACGCACATTTAAGTGCGATACTAACACAAAGGTTATAGACTACCGAAAAGGAAAGCATAAAATGAGTGAACGTCTTATTTCAAATGAGTGTTTTAAGAGTACCGGATTCAGTTATACGTTATCATTGATTAGTGGAAAATATAAAATGACGATATTATATGTTTTAGCGGAATTTGGTGTTGTCCGATTTAACGAAATGAAAAAATATATTGAAAAAATCTCCTATAAAACATTAAGCGCCACGTTAAAAGAGCTTGAAGCTGATAAATTAGTGCATAGAGAGGAATACCCACAAATACCGCCTAAAGTGGAATATAGTTTAACTGAACGTGGAAAATCATTGATACCCATATTAAACGCAATATGTGATTGGGGAGAGGAAAACGTGCTATAAAAGAAACAGACTGGAACCGTTAAAGATTTCAGTCTGCTTCTTCGTTTTGGGAGTAATGTATTTCCCCCTATTCGCCCATACGAATATTTTTTACTGTTTTCTGTTCAAAAGTAAGGTCTGAATAAACTCTTGTTCCTCCATTTCCGACAGGAGCCTGCGGAAGCAGTCCTACCTTTACGGTTTCACTAACAGGAAGATTAAAAAACCTCGTCATATAGAATTTTTTGCCGTCAACCGAATAATGGAATGCAAAGGAGTTGCCACATCTGCATACTTGCAGCCAAACCTCATTACCGTCAATGTTACACCCATTTGCGTCATCACATTCCCCATTCCTTGCAATCACACTGACAACAGCGTGTGTCCCAAAATCTGTCATCTCAAAGCATGATTTCGCCCAGTTTTGCATATCATGCATAACCATAATGGAAGCAGAATCATAAGTATCCTTGAAGTCATGGGATACTTTTACACGCATTACAAAATCACCTGTTATTTCTGTGTGATAAAACGGGGCATTGCACAGAGATTCCGGCGTAATTCCCTCCGCACTAACCGAACCATTGTTAAAGAAAAAGTCACTTTGTGCCGGGGCAAACATTTCTATTTTATTATTTTCTGTTTTAATCTGCCCCTCGTTAAGCCATTTGAACTCCATACCAATATCCTCCTTTGAAAATAGGTGTTAATTTGCAATTTTCACCTTGCTGAAATAATTGTAATTCCACTGAAAATGTATGTAAAGTACTCACTTTATTGTGCGATACTTACCTTTAGGTAAGATAGGAATGAGAGGGATTCCGTCCGCTGTCTCCCGTTCTACCTCCGGAATATCATTGTATGTGTTCGTCATATTGCTGCCTCCTGTGGTGGTTATGGTTTGTCTGATTGTCCGCCTCTGCAAACTTTATTCTGCTATCTTCCGCGGAAATGCCCGCCTTGCAGGTCCTATTCCGCAATCCCGCATGCCTTGCAGACTTCGTTTGTCCAGGCGTCCGCATCCAGGAGCAGCTCTTCATGCCGCAAATCGAATTCGCGGATATCCGGGTCGGCAAAGTACTTCTGATAACGTGCCAGATATTTTTCACCCATTTTCCTGGCATAAAAAACATGGATGACGGTACCTGGCGCCGAAATGTGTTCTCCGACTTTTGTATACAAATCCGTGCAGAACTGGTTTCTCACGGAGTCCTTGGTTATAAAGGAGAAATCAATGCCGCTGTTCCTGCCCATGACTTCCATAAATTTTTTCATATAGTCAGCCTCTTTTTCATCCCCCCGGTTCATTTTCTTGTTGAACATTTTTTCCATCCGGGAATTTTCTTTTCCGGTTAAAAACGGATAAAACAGTGGCATTACCATCGCCGTTTCCAGCTTTGCCAGCCACTTCGGCGCCTGGTCCATATCACTGGAGCCGATGATGGCATGGTCAATGTGGATATTTTTACGCCCTACTAACAGGGACACAACGGAGCCGCCCAGAGAACAGCCGTAAGCCGCAAAAATTCTGCCCTGAAATTTTTCCTTTATATAAGCTTCTATTTTTTCCGTTTCGTCCAGTTCGGAAACAAAAGTGGTATTTTCCGTTTCATCAAATCCGCTGTAGCTGACGACTGCTGTATAAAAATATTTCTGCAGATTGGGCAGCACATGTCCAAAGTTCGTCTTCCAATAACAGCAGGTACCCGGAAACAACATAATAACCGGCTTGGCAGCATCTCCAAATTCATAAACCTTCATACTTTTTCTCCTCCTTTATTCTTCCCGCAGACCCGTATCGGACAGTCTTTCGTCTATCCGCAGGTCAATCAAAAATTTAATTCCCAACGCCAGCAGACCAAACATATGACAGTGCATGCCAAAGGAAAAGCCCCTCATCATTACCTTCCACAGTCCCTGCGAAATACGGCGCACTTCCTTTCCGAAGGCAAGCTTCTGGAAACATTTGTGTCCCAGAACATCTCCCTCGTAGGTGCGAAGCGTTTTCCGAACGGCTTTCATGGATTTCCCGTGCTCCACATATTCCATCTTGGCATCAAAAAAGGCGGCAAAAAAAAGGGTATACCGTACCAGCCCCTCATAGTCCCGGTATGCGCTTCCACCGGCTGTTATCTGCTCCTGAACCGTATGGGCAATCTGCAGCCAGCATTTTGCAGACTCCGGTTTGTACTGATAGGAAATGGAATCGTCATTTTTCCGGTAAATGTAGCCGATGTCCTCCATAAAACCAAACTTTGCCTGATACAGATAGCATTGCAGGTTAAAAAGCTTGTCCTCCGCATAAGCAAGATTTTGAAAGCAAATGCCATACTCATCCAGAAAAGCTTTACGGTAAATCCGTCCCCAGACATAGGAGAGCGTTCCTACGGAAAAAAATCCTTTGAAACGGAAGTCCTCCTCTTCCCTGTCAAGGGAAGAAAAAGCTTCGTGGCCTGCTGCCGGCAGAAGTCTGCCGTTCCAGTTTCTCTCGTAATTGCAGACAACAATGTCCGCCTGCTGCCGTTCCATCTGCTCCGCCAGTTTTTGCAGGATATCCGTTCCCGCCAGGCAGTCATCCGCATCCAGAAAACAAAGATATTCTCCCCGCGCCATTTTCATGCCGGTATTCCGCGCTGCCCCGGCGCCGTTTTTTTCTTCTTTATAAATGCAAACCCGGTCATCCGTCTGCGCATAACTTTCGCAAATGGTCAGACTGTTGTCCTTCGACATATTGTCCACTAAAATAAGTTCCCAGTCTGTAAAGCTCTGCATCAGCACACTGTCCAGCGCCTCTTTTAAGTATTTTTCCGCATTGTAGACCGGAACTATCACGGATATTTTTATCTCTCTGTCATGCATTGGTTTTGCCCCTTTTCATCCTGTTTACTTTGTGTTATCACCCTTTTATCCTGCCAAGTACCTTGCTCCCCATTCTTTTTAGCAGCCGTAAAAAATCCTTACATTCCGCCGTCCGGCAGTAACATAACAAAAGCAGCACATTGGGCACCACCATGCATATCGCAAAACGGAACAGCAGGTTGCCGAGTGCTCCGCCCTCATACCATCTGCAGCATACATGGGTCAGTCCCCATACCGCCGCCATAACAATCAGATGCCAGGCATATTTCAGGAAAAATTTCACCGGATTTTCATGGAAACGGTGCTTATAAAGCACATAGGGCTCCACCCAGAAGGAGGTCAGCAGGGTGCTGCAGAGCGTTCCTAAAAAGACTCCGGCAATCCCCAAATTTTCCACCAGCAGAATGGAAATGCCCAGATTTAATACGGCTTCAATAAGGGATTTGTAACGGTCGTACCAGAACAACCCCATGGACTCCTTGAAAATGAGTACCGCCCGGCGGGTACCCGTCACGAAAAAGTTAATGCACAAAATCAGCACAATGTCCTCCGTAAACAGATACTGTTTTCCGAATGCCAGCTCCACAAACGGGTTCAGCATTTCTAAAAGGCAGATGCCTGCAAAGCCGAACATCCACTGTCCGATAAAAAATAAATCCGCAAATACATGCCCTACTTTTTCGCCGTCCTCAGTAGCTCCTAAATTGCCCACACTGGCGGTAACTCCCTGCAGCGCCTGGTCAAGCACCTGCCTCACGGAACCGATCACCAGATAATAATTGGAGTACACGCCCGCACTGATGACTCCAACAAAGCCGGATATCAGCAAATTGTCGGTATTGTTGACCGCCACCTCGCCGATTTTGTGCATCAGCATGGCCTTTACATTTTTTATAATGTCCTTCCGTTCGTTTTCCGGCAGTTTTTCCTCACACGTTTCTTTCAGATACGGAAACAGCCGGTCCGCCTGCTTCGACATCACAATATTCGCCGTAATGGTGCAAACCACCGCCGCCAGTAAAAACAGGATGAAATTTTTCGTGGTCAGCAGAATAATTATCTGCAAAATATCCTGAATAACCAGAAATCCATTGTGGTTTATCACGGTCAGATAATTCATCTGATGCGCGTCCACCAGTGTCTTTTTGTAAATCAGCAAATAGGAAATCACCGAATTTAACAGATACAAAAGGTAAATCAGAAGCAGGTGGTCCACATCCGGCCGGTTCTTCATGAGTACATTTAAAAACGGGATGAGGCACAGGCCTGCCACCAGCACGACTACTGCCGTTATCCGATAAAAGGTGCGGAACATCCGCATTAAAATCTGCAGTTTTTTTGTGTCTTTTCTGGCAATGGGACCATACAGCGCATAGGTAATTGCCGTGCCCACGCCCAGCTCCGACAGGGATAAGATATTCAGAATGTCCGTAAAAAGGCCGTTGATGCCCACATAGCCTTCACTCAGTGTATGCGTAAAAACCACTCTGGTGAAAAATCCCATCAGAATGGCTGTAATCTGCGCTATAAATGCCACGGAGGTATTCACCATGGAATACTCTGTCCTGCTTTTTTCCGCCATATTGGTTGCTCCTTGCTGTTTACTGCGTCAATATTCCTTGGTTATTTCTTCCGTTATGCCGTACATGACACGGAATTTTTCGATATCCGCCGGGCTTTTTACCAGCATAACATCTTCCACTTTTCCGGTGTGAATGTCCTTAAATCCCGCAACCTGCTCCCCATTGCAGATGCTCGCCTTAATGATTGGCTTCTGATTTTCCCTGTCATATGACAGCACCTTTGTTTTCTTCTTAAATAATCCCATGCTGCTCCCCTTTTCCTGCCGACTGTGCTCACTTTCGGGTGTTTCTGTCTATTTTCCTGATTTTTCTACAGCCTCTGTATGCTTTTTAAGCTCCGATTTCAGGTATTCGTAGCGAAGTCTCTTTTCTTCCTTCGCAAAATGCACCGCTCTTTCCTGCACCGGGTTGTTCTCATAGTCAAGGACTTCCTCTCCGAACTGCTCACTGGTGAGGTCAAACCGGCAGTCACCGACCACATTGTAGCAGTGATAATTGCCGCCGGGTCTTAAGATGCCGTACACCTCTCCGCCGAAGATATCCTGCGCCAGAAAAGCCGTGATGGAACACTGCCCCAGTGTTTTATTTTCCTCCGTCCAGCCGTCCCGCAGTCTGGGCGCACAAGTATCCGCGCACCATATGTGCGTCAGCGCATCGTATAAATCTATGGGTGTATGTATTCCCCTGTATTCGTCCGTTATCGCCAGAGCTGTCGCATTCTGCCAGCCCCAAAAGTTGTATTCCATAAAACACATCCTTTCCTTTATTTACCGTACTTATCGTCAAAGCTGCGGATTTCCGCCAGCACATCTTCCGTACTGCCGTCACCGGCATCGTACCAGTCCATTCTCTTTATGTACTTTCCGAGCCAGCTGTCATGCAGGGCGTTTGTGGCAAGTCCCACATCACTGAACGCATCCTTACAGTCTTCGATGGTAAAAATCAGTCTGCGGTTATCCTTCGACCGTTCTGTAAAATCACACCGGGTAAACGTATCGCGCGCGGTCCGATACACGGCATCCAGGTCATGTTCCCCAAGAGCATCTACCTTTTCATCATCGATTTCCACCGTAATTTTATACAGATAATCGACTGCATAGTCCTGTTCCTCCGGCATTTTGATCTGTTCTTTTTTGCTCCAGTATTCCCGGGCTGTTTTGAATTGTTCCTGTGTCATATTGGTTTTCATCCCTTCCTGTCAAACGCAAGCTCTGCCTGTTAAAACAAGGCTTATCTGATTTTAGTGACACAATTTCAATTTTTTTATCCATTTTCACCTGTCTCGACTAATTCCTAATTAAATTATCACCCCACAACAATGGTCTATCTCATGCTGGATAATCTGCGCCGTAAAGCCGTTGTATTTTCCGTGTTGAGGTTTGAAATTACCGTCCAGATAATCCACTTCTATTTCTTCGTATCTTGTGCAGGCTCTGGCTCCGTCCAGTGAGAGGCAGCTTTCCTCCGTCCGGTATTCCCCTGTCTTCTTTGTAATTATCGGATTAATCATGGCAAACTGAAAGGGTTCCACCGCTACCACGATAATCGCTTTATTCACACCTATCATGTTTGCTGCCATGCCCACACATATTCTGCTATTCGCCCTTAGTGTATCCAATAAATCCGTTACCACCTGCCGGTCTGCTTCTGTCGCCGGCTGTGCTTTTCGGGAAAATATTTTTGTTCCTTTTACTATTTTCTTAACCATAATTCCTGTCCCTGTCTGCAATAGCATATCTTTCCTAAAAAATGCATCTATGCAAATATGCCATTTTCTATTTCAGTAATTTTCTTATCTGCCCATCCGTCGCTATCGGATAAATTTCGTGCATATGCTCCCCTATCTGCCGCCATGACTCCTGCGGGTCATCCTTATAGCGGGAGGTCACATAATCATAGCCGAACAGGTGCTCCGGTGAAGAATACACCGCCACATCCCAGCCGTATTCTGCGCCTTTTTTATTGACACGCTTCTTGAAGTCGCAGTTGCAAAGATATGTCTGCATCATAAGTCCGGTAACCGCACCTTCAAAGCCCTTATAGCCTTCCTTGCCAAAACCCGCAAGCTTCTTCAGTTCACTGGAAAATATTTCTGCGTCCTCGTTCCCGTCCATAAAATTTTCCATAATTCGTTTGTGTTTCAAAGGTGCTTTTCCGTCTTCATACAGAGCATCAAAATCATATCCGTCCCGCCGGTAGTTGGCAAACACCGGCAGCCATTTTTTAGATATAAAACCGGCTTTTTTATCGAAGAACTTACCGTATACGATGTCATGTTTTCCGGCTATAATTGCCCGCCATAGCCAGGGGTCTTTTTCCGGAATATCACACCACCAGTATTCCGGCGTCGTTCTTTCTTCCAGGGAAAACCCCGGGATGTCATTCTTAAACAAGGGAAGAAATCCCACTTCATTGATGTATGCGATTGCTTCCTCTACCGTATGAATGCACTCCGGGTCATCCCATTTCACTCCATACATAATCCATTCGCCTGCTTCGTTACCCATTGCCTGCTCCCGTTTTCCATGCTGTTTCACTTTCAGAAAATCTATTTTCCATGCGTTTTAATTATAATACATTGTACATGTATTTGAAATATTTTCTCCAAAATAATGCTGTGTACCGGTTAGCATAATAAAAATCTGATCCATTAAGAAAGATCCATCTCCTCCACAAAGGCACTTTCTTTTTTGTTTTGCTTTTCAGTGCCTACCCCATGAAGATTTTGTAGGCACTTCCTTTTCTGTTTTACATTTCAGTGCCTACCCCTTGAAAATTTGTAGGCACTTCCTTTTCTGTTTTACATTTCAGTGCCTACCCCTTGAAGATTTGTAGGCACTTTCTTTTCTGTTTTACATTTCAGTGCCTGCCTCTTGAAGATTTGTAGGCACTTTCTTTTTTGTTTTGCTTTTCAGTGCCTACCCCTTGAAGATTTTGTAGGCACTTTCTTTTCTGTTTTACATTTCAGTGCCTACCCCTTGAAGATTTTGTAGGCACTTTCTTTTTTGTTTTACATTTCAGTGCCTACCATCATGAATGTCAGTGCCGTTGTTACGCATGTTTTGTAAATGTTTCAGCGTTAGATTCCGGCATAAAACAGGGCTGCCGCCCAGCAAAAAATATTTGTCAGCGCGACAGCCCCTTGATTTGTTACTTTCTTTATTTGTTACTTTCTTTATTTTTTCCTATGATTTAATCCCACTTCTCCACTGCCTTATTATAGTACTCCATCAGCACCGGTCTGGTAAGCCGGTTGATCTCCACATCTTCCGCCATTTCGTCCTTTCCAAACAAAAAGAGAGCCGAAACATTCTCCGCGCTTAAGTACTTTGTCTCCACATCAAAGGTCAGCTCTTCCTTCAGTTCCTTCCGGCTTGCCATATTGAACCCCCAGTCGCCGAACGCCGGCACCTGCAGATGATACGGCTTTGTATAAAATCCTTCACTTTCGATGGTATGGTTGATGCACCAGAAAGCTTTTGTGGCATAGTAGGGACTGGTGGACTGCACCACCATAACGCCGGCATCCTTCAGGTGGTTTCCGCACATCCGGTAAAAAATATTGGAGTACAGCTTATTTAAGGACTCACTGTTCGGATCCGGCAGGTCCACAATAATCAGATCAAACATATCCTCCGACTTTTCCAGATATTCATAAGCATCCGTATTGATCACATGCAGCTTTTCCGATTGCAGGCTGTTTTCATTGATTTCTGTAATGTTGGGATTGGTGGAACAGATGCGTATCATCTCGGCATCCAGATCCACAAGGGTAATGTCCTTTACCTCGTCATATTTGAGAACTTCCCGGACTGCCATGCCGTCTCCACCTCCCAGAATGAGTACATCCTCCCTTTTAGAAAGTTCACTCATGGGAACATGCACCAGCGCTTCATGATAGCGGTATTCATCCGCTGTGGAAAACTGGCAGTTTCCGTCTATGTAAAGCCGCACGTCATCCCGGTGCTTCGTCATAACTATTTTCTGATACTGCGTCTGCTCCATATAGATAATGTGGTCTCTGTACAATCCGTCTTCAATACTGTCGGAAATATTCTCCGCAAACAGGATACCCACTGCCATTCCTACAGCAAGGATACCCGCAATCACACGGTAAATCCGGATGTTTTCCACCCGCTCTCCAAAACGCCACAAAATCAGCATGGCTGCTATAATATTCAGAAGTCCGCACAGAAACGATGTGGCAAAATAGCCCAGCTGTGGCAGCAACAACAGGGGAAATGCAATAGAACCCAAAAGACCTCCGATATAATCGAAGCTGAAAATGGAGGAAAGCGTAACCGACAGGTTATTTTCGTCCGCCTCAATAATCCTTGTCATAATGGGGATTTCCGCTCCTGCCAGCGTGCCGATCAGGAGAATTTCCGCATACATGACAGCCGCATAATTGCTGATGTAAATATTGGAGAGAAAAAGCAGAAGGGAGCTTACGCCCCCAACCACACCGATACTTAGCTCAATTGTCACAAAAACGTGAAACAGATTTTTCTTAAAATATTTGGAAATATAAGAACCAAAACCAAGCGCTGCCATATAGAGTCCGATGGTTATGGAATACTGCAGAGTACTGTTTCCCAAAAGATAGGAGCTTACCGCACTGATAATCAGTTCATAACACATGGAACAGCCTGAAATAATCAGGGTTGTCAGCATCAGAAGTCTGTATTTCTTACTCATGTCATTTTCCTTCCGTCTGCTTTGTAAAATTATTTATCACAATCAGACCGTATATTACTGGATAACACCGCTTACGATAAACGCAATGCCCAGAAAGATACCGAAAATCATAATACCGGCTGCCTCATTCTTTTCCTTCAGCGCCACATTAAAATTGAATTTCCGGTTTACCAGGTCAACCAAAAAGTACGCAATGATAAATGCCACAATGCCGATACCCGCAAAGGCTACGGTGTCCAGCACTCCCTGTAATAATTCTACTGCCTCGCCCACCGTATTGGAAATGATGGCGGAACGGATGACAAACCCGAGGCTGGCATAAATCCCCGCTGAAACCCAGCCTACCGCTTTATTCCCCTCCCGGATTTCCTGCGGAAAATCCACCGGAATAACCAGATCAATGATAAAATAGCCAAGCATCATAATGACAAGGCCGACCCCAAGATACACAATTGTTTCCAATGCTACTGTTAACATACTCTTTTCTCCTTTTAACTGTTGGCTGTTTTTAGTTACTGTTGGCTGTCTTTAGTTACTTTTAACTGTTTCTACTTTTAACTGTTTCTGCTTTTAACTGTTTCTACTTTCCGCTGCTGATTCCTCCGCTTGAAGAATTCCGGCTGTTGATGCTCGACTGTCTTACGGAATTGGAATAGGAATCAAAGTAGCCGTTGCCGATATTATGTACGGTGGAGCCGTCATACATGGAATATGCCGATGGCGTGCTCTTGTAGGAGCTCGCATCCGAAGAATATCCCGAACTGTAATAGTGACTCCGGTACCAGCTTGTATCTGCGCCGGTGCTTCTGTACGGGGAATTGTCCGAAGCATAATTGTACTTACGGTTTGATATCTGTACATATACCACATTTTCTTCCGATTCCGGATGGTAAATCAGGCAGTATTCCTTCTTGGTAAGAATGGCTATTTCCGCATCTGCCTCATCATCCTTCTGGGTAACGGACACGGTATTACCGTCCACACCTTCGATGATATCCTTTGCCACATCATCCGTAGTAGCATCCTTAAAATACTCGTACACCGTTGCCGTCTGGTTCGCATTTCCCGTAATGGATGTCTTATAATTATATTGACCTGCGGATTCCAGATACGTGGAAATCTTTTTGCTGTCGACCGCTATATTGGAAGACACTGTATTAAAAATAGGCGGTATAACCATAAACAGGAGCATAAAGGCAACGACAATCCCCAATCCCCGGGCACTGTTTTTCGGTTTTTCAAATCCGGTTACCACAATCTGTTCTTTCTCTACATATTCTCCCTTAGAGTATTCCGTTCCGTCACTCCACATCTCCACCGACAGGGTATGGTCTTCGGCTTCGTCTTCAAATTCCAGAAACGTTGCACTCTCTCCCGGGTCCACATCCACATCTCCGCCGGAGCTTCTGACCACCTGTGTCCCTTCGTCCACCTTATGCCATTCCGGTCCGATTCTGCCTCCCACATCGTTTGCCGGCCATGACACCGAATATTCATTATAAAAATCATCACAGGAAAGCCATGCCTCTCCATTGCGTGTCCGCAGCCGGTACTCCGTCCAGAATTTGCCCGGATCCTGAGTGTTTTCATACCGGATAAAACCGATTACCTTTCCTGCCAGGCCATTGATGTTAAGCAATGTTCCAATCTGATAGCCCATTTTCTCCTTCCCCCTTTGCCTCTTCTTCTCTGATGTCTTTACTTCTGTTCCGTATCCGCCGCCTCTGCCGGGGTTCCCGGTTCCGGTGCAATCTCTCTTTGCACGGAACGCATCACGATTTTTTCCGCCCCGAACAGCGTCTTCAGTATTTCCGTAATTCCTTCCACCACTTCATCCGTACAGGAGAAGATATCCACTGCCGCATAACCGTATTCGGGCCATGTATGCACCGAAAAATGAGAGGTGGAAATTACCGCAAAATAAGTCACCCCTATAGGTTCAAATTTATGAATACATTCCTCCACGATATCCGCACCCACATATTCTATTGCGCGGTGCGCTGCCCTCTTAATGGCTTCCGTATCGTTTATGATTTCCGAACAACCATATAAATCCGCAATCAGCTGTACTGCCATTTTCCCCGCCTTCCGTAATTGGTCTTCGATTCTTCCTTTGACGCTCCGCATTTGCTGCAGTTTGCGGCATCGGAGCGATTGTATGCCCCGCAGTATTCACACAGCCAGTCCGGCTCATTGGTCGTAAGCGCCTTTTCTTCCTCTGTCAGTGCTGCTGCCTCTATATCCTCCGGCAGGTAAAAGATTGTTTCCACACCGCGGGCTCTTCCGCAGGAAGTGCATGCGTCAAAGCGTGCTTTAATCCCTTTCTTTCCACAGTACGCACAGTCCCAGAGACCTTCAATCCTTGTTCCCATAACATTCCGCCTTTTCACGTAAACAAATATTTTTGACCATTATATCATATGTATTGTAGTATTTCCATTACAAACTACGCACGTTTTCAGAACCCTTCGTGCAAAAAAGGCAAAAAAATACCGTCTGCACGGCATTTGCCTGTTGCAGGCGGTATTTTCCCGGATATATTCTATTTTTCTGCCTTGATCAGGTTTTTATAAAATCGCACGGCTCCCGGCAGACAGTTGTACTCAATATTCTCATTCAGTCCGTGCATTCCCTTCATCTGCTCCGGTCCGTAAACCACCGGTGCAAAACGGATACAGCTCTTGCATACCGGCTGGTAGAACTGGGCATCGGTCGCTCCCGTCATCACATAAGGGCTTGCCGGAAGTCCCGGGAAAGTTGCCGCAATGGTCTGCTCCACAAGGCGGAACGCCTCTCCGTGAATGTCCACAGGCTCTGTGTAGTCGTTGGCATGCAGCACTTCGGTTTCCAGTCCGTGCTTTTCAGCTACCTTCCGGATAATCTCCAAGCTTTCCTTTTCTCCCTGATGGGGAATGAAACGCATGTTGGCGCCCACATAGGCTTCCTGCGGCAATACATTATAGGCATCGGAGCCCTTCTGTACGGTAAACGCAATGGTTGTCTTTAACATGGCTCCCGCCTGTGCACTGATGGCCGGCAGAACAGCATTTAAGAGCGGGCGGAACAACCACAGATTACCGAATACCAGTTTCATTCCGAAGCCTGCATACGGAGACAGACGGATAAACATGGCCGCCACCTCAGGCAGCATCTTTTTTTTGAACGGGGAATGAGTCTCTACTTCATTGACAAAGGCTGCCAGTCTGGCAATGGGAGTTCCCTTTACGGGAGTGCTTGCATGACCGCCGTTGCTTCTGGCAGTGAACTTTACATCACCCTTTCCCTTTTCAAAAACACCTACCATGGCAAAATTACCATGGATACCGCCGATGGGGTCCGTAATAATACCGCCGCCTTCATCGCATACTAAAAATAATTCAATACCTCTTTTTTGAAGCTCTGCCACAATCTTGGGCGCACCGTCCCCGCCCCACTCTTCTGTGCAGGAGGATGCCAGATACACATCGGTAGGCGGTACAAAACCTTCCGACAGCAGCTCTTCCACGGCCTGGAAGAATGCCATGACCGAAGCCTTGGTGTCGGAGGTTCCTCTGCCCCACACCTTACCGTCCGCAATATCTCCGGAAAAAGGCTCATGCACCCACTCCCCTTCCGCAGGAACCACATCCTGATGGCTCATCAGAAGAATGGGCTTCTGTGAAGACTTTCCTTTCCAGTAAAAAAGCAGATTTCCGTCAATTTCCGTTTTTTCCAGTTTTTCATGCACAAGGGGAAACAGCTCCACCAGGACCTTGTGGAAGCCCAGAAACTTTTCCACCTCCGCCACATTGGCATGGGATGTGGTATCGTACTGCACCATTTTAGAAAGTTTACGTGCCAGCGCCAGGGACTCTTCCTCGGACTCTTTTGCTACATAGGTCGATGTTTTCGACGGCATCAGAAGTGTCCTTATGACCGCTATGAGCAGAAGCAGCAGAATGAGTGCAAGCACTGCAAGAAGTATAAAACCAATGTATTTCATATCTGACCTCTTTCCTTAAGATTCTTTGATATTCCCGGCCTTACTTCCTGCCGCATTCTTCTTTTTAAACAGCAGGTAGGCAACACCGATGGCAATGGCTCCGGAAGGAATAATCATAAAACTGGTGGAACCTGTCAGGGAAGGCACCAGAATAAACAACAGACTCATAACCACTAACGGCAGGGCTGCTATCTTCATATTTTTACGATAGTACTTGTATGCCATGGCGCCAAACAGCGCCGGAACCACGTTTTCAAATGCCGGCTGCAGAACCTCACTCTGTAAAATGGGCTGCAGGGGAACCATCAGAAGTACGCCGATTGCCAGCACCAGTATGGTAACCAGGGAGGAAGTGGCAATGGAAATCGTGGAAATGATTTCATTTTCCGGAGTTCCGGTCTTTGCCCCCACCATATCCCTGGCATTGACGGCACAGGGGATTTTCATATTGATGAGGTTGCCGGTGATAAATGCCAGATAACCGCCTCCCGCTCCCAGCATAGGTGTATAAATTAAAAATTCTGCAATACTGCTGACCAGCCATACCAGTCCTACGGAAAGAAATCCCTTTCCTACCGCCCCAAGATCCGGATAGGCTCCCAGCATCCCGCCTATCAGAAAAGGCGCTCCTACCAGCATGATCAGTGTGACAATGCTGACGATTCTGCCGATCACATGGGTCTTTCTTGTATAACTGTCCCAGACAGCTGTTTTCTTATCTTCTTCCATTTTGTAATCCTTTCTGTCATATCCTAATCCGAATATTTTCCTGTCGGGCATGCTTTCCCGTCAGGCACGCTTTCCTGTCAGGCAGCATTTCCCGTCAGGCAGCGCCCTACAGCAGTCCCGCCAGAACAGCCGCCAGCATACCGGCAATCATGCTTCCGGCAATGGAAAAGCTGTCTACCCAGGCCTGTTTCTTTTTCTCTATCAGATAAACAAAACCCGCCATGACAAGCGCCGACACCGCCAGCACAATCAACGGAATATAGTCTCCGTTAAAGGTAAACAAACCGTTTTCCGATACAAAACCGCCAATGTATCTTCCCATATAAGTACTTACCAGTCCGATAAACATGGCTGTCATTGCCATGTCCCCGAAACCGGGCTTACCGCTCTTTTTGTCCGCCGTCAGCTTCTTTGTGTATTTTTTATTTAAGAATACTGACATAACCATTCCCCAGATAATGCAGATGCTCATCAGGAGCGCAATGGTGGAGAATGCCCCCGGTGTCATTTCCGCAGCCGAAAGGGTGCTCAGTCCCACCTGCTCCGCCGCTGCCTGGGCCACCTGGGTTTCATAGTGCAGGGCGCCGATTACGGACAGGCGCAGCCAGGGCCAGGGAGTTCCCAAACTTCCCGACAGCGCAATGACTCCCAGCAAAATTCCCACACTGGGCAGCAGGGAAAACGTGGCGCTGGAAATAATCGTACGCTTCATTTTCGTGGTATCCATGCCGATGGCCTTGCCGGTGCGGTAAGCTCTCACTAAGAAAATAACACATACCACTGCCACGAAAGCAATGATTCCGCCGCAGATTGCATACATTGGCACACTGTTTAGCTGATTTAAGATTGACATACGACTACTCCACCTTCTTTTACCGTAATATTCATATCGTCCTTCACATAGGCAAGAAACTCTTCCCCGAGACTGTCGATGACAGGCATCTTGCTGTTCTCCAGCCATACATCCGCTAAAATAGCGCCGGCTGCAGCCAGGGAATCAATGGGTTCGGAAAACAGCATGCAGGCCGGCTGTCTGCCCATGGAACAGGCGCAGTACAGTACCAGTCCACCCGTGGTGGAGCCGATGGTAGCCGGCAGGCACAACGCCTTTCCCGCCATCTGCTTGCCGTAAAGGTCCGGGTTGTTCTGGTCGCCGCAGGTTGCTTTTTTATCTCCAAACTGTAATGCCTTCTGGAAGGATGCCAGTGTATTGAGTCCTCCGTGGGACACCAGGGCTTTTGCATCCACAGTCCCTTCCGCTATCACTCTGCCTTTAAATTCTTTCATCTTTCTGCTCCTCCCTTCGTAATCTGCTCTAAAATTTCTTCATCCGTATAATATCTTGCGCTGGTATAGGTTCTCAATTTATTGCTGGAAGTGATGACAGGCATCTTTCCGCTGAGAGGATTGTTCATATACATGAGCGGACATATGTAGGAAGTGATAACACCGGTCTTTTTTAAGACAGCCGCATAGGGTGTTTCCTCAAATTTCTTAAGAACCGCCGGTGCTGCCGTAAAGACGGTCGGAATACAAACCTTGGTCTTTCCGGCTTCTTTTAAGCCCTGCTCCACTTTTTTCGTCCAGTCAATCAGCTGGTTTAAGCTCATATGCGGGCATCCCATAAAGCACAGCTTCGGGGTGGCATCCTTCTTTTTCCAGATGACCGGATAACTGTCATAAACCCGCTGCAGCTCCGCATCGTCCACCACATAGACTTTAGCGCCCTCTGCCACAAGGTCTTTTCCGTATTTCACTGCCTCCGGGGTAATGTTTTCCACATGATATAAACCTACCGCACCGTTAGACGCTGTTGCGGCGCCGAAATCCTTCAGATAGGTTTTTGCCGCTTCATCCAGTTCTCCGCCAAGCCACTTGTCCAGCCCCTCTATATAGGGTACGTCCGCCATAACCTTCATACCGATGGCAGAGCCGAGCAGCTGCGCCTCCGGCTTCTTTGTGGTCTCAATTTTTACCACCCAGGTTGCTTTTCTGCCTTCGTCCGTAAGCAGACCGAACCGGGGCACATAGCCTGCAACCGACCCCATAAGGTCAATAATGCCGGAATTCCGGTTGCATCTTGCCCCCAGAACAGAGTTGGCATAAACAACCGCCGAAGACTCTGACCAGGAAAGCACCTCACCCATTGCCGGTGTGTTGCCTACTTCGTCCATGTAACAGGTACAGGTATAGGCATCTTTATCCATGATTCCTATCTGTTCCAGCTGCTTTTCATAGTCCTCCTGCTTGGAATACATGAAATTCTTAAAAACAAAATTCTGTAAAAAAGAACTGGGCACGTTGGGATCAAGCGGTCTCGGGTCTGCGGAAAACTTCTGTTTGGACACATTTCCGGACTCTATGAGCTTATCCATCAGCTCATAAACCGGCGCCAGCGCCTTCAGTCCGAAGGAGGTAACCAGGTGATTGTATTTACTCGTTACGGGCACCATGGCATCGGCGCCGAAGACTTCTCCGTACCGCACCAGTGTCTGCATTACCTTTGCCAGGACATCGCCCTGTTTTCCATCTAAAATATCCTGTTGTTCTTTTGTCAAATTCATTTGTGTCCCTCCCATCAGATTTTCATGGCTACTTCATAAGCACGCCATACCACGGTTCTCAGGTTGCCGACACCGTTGCAGTCACCAACCAGGTAAGTCCTGCTGCCGGCCTGCGTAAGCGGATTCGGAATATAACCGGCGGAGCTGATTACACTGTCGCAGGAAATCGTCAGCTCTTTTCCCTCTGCATCCTTACATACGATGCTGCCATCCTTTACTTCCTGTAAGGTAGTTTCCAGGTACACCGGTACATTATGCAATGCAAACCATTCTCTTAAATAGGAGCTGTTTGCCAGACAGACACCGGTCTGTGCGATCAGGTCATCCTTCATTTCCACAATGACGGGCTTTTTCCCCTGCAGCGCCAGTTCATAAGCAATCTCACAGCCGGTAAGACCGCCGCCGATGACTGCTACCGTTTCTCCTACCGGGGTGCCGGTCAGATACTCGCAGGCCTCTACCATCTTTTCGTGACCGGGCACTCTTTTCAGTATGCGGGGAACGGAACCTGTGGCAACAATCACCGGGCTTCCCGCAAACTGCTCTGTATTTTCTACTTTTTCATTGTAATGAATTTCCACATTCAGATCTTTCATCTGCTTGCGATACCAGGTCAGCAGATCTCTCAGCTTACCCTTGTAGCTTTCTGCGCTGGCTGCCACAAACGTACCTCCCAGATGATCCGTCTGCTCATGAATCACCGGTTCATGTCCGCGCAGCTTTAATACTCTGGCCGCTTCCATACCGCCGATACCACCGCCGATAATATGTACCTTTTTCGGGTTGCCGGTCTTGATAATCCGGTGCTTTTCCCACTGCATGGTCTCCGCATTCACGGCACAGCGCGCCAGGTGCAGGGAGTCAGACAATGCCTGGTCGTTGGGCACGCCCTTGTAGTGGCACATGTTAAAGCAGCCGTTATGACATAAAATACAGGGACGGATATCGTCTTCTCTCTCTTCCATCAGCTTGGTTACCCATTCCTGATCTGCCAGGAACTGTCTGGCGAATCCGGCGCCGTCGATTCTACCGTCCTTTACCGCTTCTGCCGCAGTCTCCGGATCCATACGACCCGCACATACCACAGGGATATCCACAAACTTACGGATATGCGCCACATCCTCCAGATTGCAGTTTTCCGGCATATAAATGGGCGGATGTGCCCAGTACCAGGCATCATAGGTACCGTTGTCGCAGTTTAACATGTCGTATCCGGCATCCTGCAGATACCTGGCAGCCTTTTCGGATTCTGCCATATCGCGTCCGACTTCCACATATTCTTCGCCGGGAAGCGCGCCCTCACGGAAGCCCTTGGTCTTTGACTCTACACTGTAACGAAGGGATACCGGGAAATCCTGTCCGCATACCTTCTTGATTTCTTTTACGATTTCCACCGCAAAGCGATACCGGTTCTCAAAGGAGCCGCCGTACTCATCGGTACGTTTGTTGACATATTTTAAGGTAAACTGATCCAGCAAATAGCCCTCATGCACGGCATGGATTTCCACACCGTCCACACCTGCATCCTTAAGCAGCTTTGCCGTCTTGCCAAATGCTGAAATAAATTCCTGAATCTCTTCCACCGTCATCTCCCGGGAAGGCACCTTGTCCGACCAGCGGTTCGGAGTCGGGCTGGGCGCTGCCGTAATCTTGTCAAGATCCATAACGGGCTTGGATAAAACACGCAGCACCTTGTTGGTATACAGGGTTTCCATCATCTTACTGATGGTGAAGGAACGCCCGAAGCCTGCCGTCAGCTGCACAAACAGCTTTGCTCCCGTCTTATGGAATTCCGGCATCCATTCTGCCAGATCCTCATACATCTTTTTATTTTTGTACAACCAGCTTCCGAACATGGGGTTGTATACCGGCTGACAGCCCGGCAGCACCAGGCCGCAATTGTTCTTTGCTACCTCCAGGATAAATTTAGCGCCATCTTTGTCAAAATGGTTTTTTTCCATCCAGCCCAAAAGGTTGGTTCCTCCCATGGATGTCAGTACAATACGGTTCTTGATTTCGCAATTTCCGATTTTCCACGGTGTAAACAGCGGTTCTAACTGTTGTCTCATGATAGCTCCTCCTTTGTTTTCCTACATTCTCTCTTGTTCTCGTTTCCCATTACACAAGTTCATTATACCATTCTTTAGGAATTTAGGATATGGGAGATTTTGGCTTCTACCAAAAAAGGGGCTGTCGCACTAACAAATTTTTTGCTGGGCCGCAGCCCTATTTTATGCTTGAATCTTACACTGAAACTTTTTTCAAAATAGATGCAATAATGGCACTGATGTTCATGATGGTAGACACTGAAATGCAGCACAGAAAAGATGGTGCCTACTAATTTTCAAGCAATAGGCACCGAAATGAAAAACTGAAAAGATAGTGCCTACTAATTTCCAAGCGGTAGGCATCGAAATACAGAACAGAAAAGATAGTGCCTACTAATTTCTAATGAGGTAGGCACTGAAATGAAAAACTGAAAAGATAGTGCCTACTAACTTCCAAGCGGTAGGCACTGAAATGAAAAACTGAAAAGATAGTGCCTACTAATTTCCAAGCGGTAGGCATCGAAATGAGAAAAAAGAGCTGCCGCCCAACAAAAAATTTGTTAGTGCGCCAGCCCCTTCCTTTCGCAGTTTGAGTCGAACATATATTCAGCGTTGAAAGCCACGAAAGAATTTGCTATATGCTATACTAAATATGTTTAGAATTCAATTAGCGGATAGTTCTAATACATTTTCTATAAGTACCATAGATTTCCCCAAAAAAGTTTAACTCATCATAAAGTATGACCTTTCTTTCCGTATCGGGTTATTTCATGCATATAAGTAACTCTTCATTGGTAAAAACCTCACTTACTCCTTTCTATGCTCTTTAATACCATTACTTTCTCGCAATCAGTCTTCAATAAGTGCCTTACCGTATCTTACCTTGATTGCTTCTAAATCTTTCTAGATAAAATTATCTTCCTTTTCAATATCCTCCCCTTCTCCGAACAGAAGATACCTCAGTGGGACGTTCAGATATCCGGAAATCATTTCCAGTTTGGCAAGATCCCGGATACCGCACCCCGGTTTATTGTTTTCAAGCGCACTAAGGTCCGGCTGGTACATCTGCAGATCTTCTGCCATTTTCTTCTGCGAGATCTTCTTTTTATTTTTACGTGCTTCCCGGATCCGAGCTGCGATGATGTCATAATCAATCATAAAACATTCCCCCTTTTTATCTTAAAGGAATCTCTCCTCCGGATACTGTTTTACTATCCTGTCAAATTGCCCGGGATAATGAACCTTAAACCATCCCAGTTTCATGTTCACAATCATGTAGGAAACCGCGTGTGCTTTCGGAAAAAGATACAGAATCCTCTCGCAGGACCAGAGAAACCATTCTTCCGCTCCATTTTGCATCAATATTTTTTTCCAAGAAGACCATTTTGCATTTTTTGCGCGTGAAACGGTTCCCTTTCTCACTGCTTCGCTGATTTCAAATGCCGTTGTCCGATCCACTCCAAGCGCTAAAATATGGTGGAATATATCATCACGGCTTCCCAGTATATCCTTGATATTAAATCCCTTTTCCTCGACCAGAACCTGCATGTTTCCTTCCCAGATACCCGTTCCATGACTCAGCGTACATATCTTTACTAAGTCATCAAAGTTATCCGGATGCAGCTTCTCCACCATTTTTCTTGTTTCTTCTGAACGGAATTCCGGAAGATCCGCGCACTTTGTTACTTCTCTGTGTTCATCCGGTCTGAATAATGCCAGCACTTCGCTGTCTTCTGTCGGTATTTCCTCCAGATTTACTCCCGTCTGCTCCGATAACCGAATCAGCATTTCCTGTGGCGCATGACTGAGTAAATCCAGTTTTATAAAGCTATGCCACATAAAATAATATTCATAATACGCAATCAGAGTTCCATCCTCTGTCTTAGTCAGGGGACTGATTCTCTTGTAGTCACAGCCGGCCGGAAATAATATCATTCCTCCGGGGTGTTTTCCTCTGCCTCTGAAATTTCCTGCCAGTTTTAATACTATTTCTTCCAGCCTGTCCATAAGAAAATAATATTCCGTATCCTCCATATAATCTTCCACCAAGGATTCCGCAAATGCACGAGTAACCGTCGGAAACGTACTGGCCCTGACTGCCGCTTCTATCCCAGTCAGTGTTCCCGCCTTTTGCATTATCTCCTCCTGTCTGTCGGTGGGAACGTTGATATCAATATCTATTTCCCGGTCATTATCTATTCCAAAAAGGATTTCCGGTTCCAGCTCATACTTCAACGGATCCACTTCGCTTATTCCCATGAGATATAGAACCATAGACCCGGCGGCACATCCCTTGAGGGAGATATCACAGGCCCGGAGCCCACATTTGTCAAGCAGTTCTCTCACCAGAAGAACATAGCTTTCCATTTCCGTCTTCTGCAGGGCAGCCAGTTCCGTTTCCAGTCTTTCTTCAGCCCTTACCGATTCTCTCTCACTATATTTCTGCTGCAGATTTTCATAGCAGCGGTTCCGAAGCTTTTCTGCCGCATTTTCCATCTTGGGAAAATATTTCTCTTTCGGAATAATGGATATTGTCTCACACATCTCCGCAATCCGATGGGTATTTTTTATTACCACTTCCCGGGCCTTATCTTCCGGAAGGTAGGAAAAGGCTTTTAACATTTCTTCCGTGTTTAGGAACCGGTAGTCCTCGGTGCATTTGTTCCTTCCGCGCCAATGACAGATAATTTTGTAAGCCATGCGATCCTCCGGATTGATATAATGGGCATCGCTGACCGCCACCACCGGAATCCCCGCTTCTCCGCATATATCAATGATCCTTATATTCGCCGACACATATTTTTCAAACGGAAGCACTTCCACATAGTCAAACAGGGATAACGCTTCGTTCAGGTTTTCTGTTGTTTCTTCATTCATAAGCATTTTGTAGATTTTTCCGCTTTCTACGCCGGAGCCTAAGAGCAGTCCCTCTCTGTGCTTAAGTAATTCCTTTAGCTCATATACCGGAAAATCCTCTGCGCTTGCATTGTCAGATATCAGTCCATACAAATTTTTCAGACCGGTATCATTCCTTACCAGAACGCTGATGCTGTATGTATTGCCTTCTTCGTCTACCACCGGCATTTCCATCCCGAAAATAGCACGCGTTGTATATTTTCTGTATTTTCGAACCATTTCCATCTCCGTAAAGCAGAAAATGTTGGACGTATTGGTAATGGCTACCGCCGGAATATTCTGTTCGCTTAACTGTTTCATAATTTCACCGACATACACAGTGGAGTCTCCGCCCTCCTTACTGTGAATGTGCAGTTCTATTCTTTCCTCAAAATCCATAACTCTACTCCTTTATCCATTGATTTTACGTTTATGCATGGGGCAATATTGCTGTTACTTTGTTCGAACAAGCTTATTATAGTCCGGGATGAGAGAAAATCGGATAGCTTATTTTCTATATTTCCAATCTGCCCTTACTTTGATGCTGAGCAGCATATCGCAATAGCAATTAAAATTACGATTACTACTCCCCGCTTATGAAACCCTTGAATGAAAAACTAAAACTCAACTGAAATATCGTCTGATTACACAAAATCGATTTTTGAACCTAATTTCGACTTATATTGTGATGCCTTCTTTCTAAAAAAGTGCTATAATGAGTATA
>Ga0129314_1000071_pt1 | contig 128124 bp, 119 predicted proteins | sample O1111metagenome_FD_94431 | JGI IMG/M metagenome (GOLD analysis project Ga0129314, IMG submission 94431) | Orangutan individual fecal microbial communities from fecal samples from Wisconsin, USA - O1111 metagenome | ecosystem: Host-associated > Mammals > Digestive system > Large intestine >...
CTCAACAACGCCGTAGCTCCATGCACGGATCTGATCCGGAGAAGCAAGACCGATCTTCATTGAATCAAATGTTTTATATGCCAATTTACAGACCTCAATTCTTTCTATAGAAGTTTATGTGTGATAACACACGCTTTTCTGTCAATGCCTATGCTTAAATCATCGTCTGATTATTCGTCAAACGAGTCGTCAGCGTCATTTTCGTTGAAGTCGATGTCAAAATCATCTTCATCGTCCTTATCGGCATAGAATTCGCTGTCTTCGTCTATATCCTTAGTTGTGAAACCGTCATCAAGAGAGCCGTCCTCGGTTACATACTCAAATGTATCCTCGCCTGCCGCCTGACCGTATTCATCGTCTTCTTCATAAGTCTGTCTGAGATCAATCTCATTCTTATCCGCATCAAGTACCTTGATGTCAAGACCGAGTGACTGAAGCTCCTTGAACAGAACCTTGAAGCTCTCGGGAACGCCTGCCTTAGGAACAGGATCGCCCTTGACGATTGCCTCGTAAGTTTTAACACGTCCTACTATATCGTCCGACTTTACAGTAAGGATTTCCTGAAGTGTATAAGCCGCACCGTAAGCCTCAAGTGCCCAAACTTCCATCTCACCGAAACGCTGTCCGCCGAACTGTGCCTTACCGCCGAGAGGCTGCTGTGTTACCAGTGAGTAAGGACCAGTTGAACGTGCGTGGATCTTATCGTCAACAAGGTGGTGAAGCTTGAGGTAGTACATATAACCTACTGTTACGGGGCTGTCGAACTTCTCGCCTGTACGACCGTCTGTAAGCTGTGTCTTGCAGTCAGGACGCATAGGAATCTTGGAGAAGTCTATCTTTGCAGAATCCTTATCCTTGTAGTTTTCACGTTCAGCCTCAGCCTTTTCAAAGCATGCTCTGATGTCAGCCTCGTGAGCGCCGTCAAATACAGGGGTCATTATCTGCCAGTCGAGTGCCTTACAAGCATAACCGAGGTGTACCTCGAGAACCTGACCGATGTTCATTCGTGAAGGAACGCCGAGGGGGTTCAGTACAATATCAAGCGGTGTACCGTCGGGAAGGAAAGGCATATCCTCCTGCTTTAAGATACGGGAAACGACACCCTTGTTACCGTGACGACCCGCCATCTTATCGCCGACAGAAATCTTACGCTTCTGTGCGATGTAGCATCTTACCACCATATTTACGCCGGGTGAAAGTTCATCACAGTTCTGTCTTGTGAACACCTTAACGTCAACGATGATACCGCTTTCGCCGTGAGGTACACGAAGTGAATTATCTCTTACTTCTCTTGCCTTATCACCGAAGATAGCACGAAGAAGTCTTTCTTCTGCGGTAAGCTCTGTTTCACCCTTAGGTGTAACCTTGCCGACCATAATATCGCCGGAGTGAACCTCTGCACCGATACGGATGATACCACGCTCGTCAAGATCCTTAAGAGCGTCCTCGGAAACGTTGGGGATCTCTCTTGTTATCTCTTCCGGTCCGAGCTTTGTATCACGGCATTCAAGTTCATATTCTTCTATATGGATCGATGTGTAGACATCATTATAAACGAGTTTTTCATTTATAAGAACGGCGTCCTCGTAGTTGTAGCCTTCCCATGTCATAAAGCCGATAAGAGCATTCTTACCGAGTGAGATCTCACCCTGGCTTGTAGCGGGACCGTCAGCAAGAACATCGCCGGTCTTTATCTCCATACCCTTTGTAACGGCAGGACGCTGGTTTACGCAGGTGCCCTGGTTTGAACGCTTGAACTTTATCAGCTTGTAGCTGTGTTCAACACCGTTATTATCGGTAACAACGATTTCATCGGCACTGCACTTTGTTACAACGCCGTCTTCCTTTGCTACTACAACCGCACCCGAATCAACGGCTGCCTTGTATTCCATACCGGTACCTACGATAGGATTCTGTGTTACCATAAGCGGAACTGCCTGACGCTGCATGTTCGCACCCATAAGAGCACGGTTTGCGTCATCGTTCTCAAGGAACGGAATCATCGCAGTAGCGACAGAAACGACCATCTTAGGCGAAACGTCCATGTAGTCTACACGGTCACGGTCAACTTCAAGGATCTCTTCACGGAAACGTGCATTTACACGCTTTCTTGCGAATTTTCCCTGCTCGTCAAGAGGTTCGTTGGCTTGTGCTACAACGTAATTATCCTCCATATCGGCAGTCATATAGGTTACTTCGTCAAGTACAACGCCTGTTTCCTTGTCAACCTTACGGTAAGGAGCTTCAATAAAGCCGTACTTGTTTATCTTTGCGAATGAAGCAAGGTAAGAAATAAGACCGATGTTAGGACCTTCGGGAGTTTCGATAGGACACATTCTTCCGTAGTGGGAATAGTGAACATCTCGAACTTCGAAGCTCGCACGGTCACGGGAAAGACCGCCGGGGCCGAGTGCTGAAAGTCTTCTCTTATGAGTAAGCTCTGCAAGGGGGTTGTTCTGATCCATGAACTGTGAAAGCGGCGAAGAACCGAAGAACTCCTTGATAGCCGCAACAACGGGACGGATGTTGATAAGAGCGTTGGGAGTTACCTTGTCGCCTTCCTGTGACTGAAGTCCCATTCTTTCACGGATAACTCTTTCCATTCTTGCAAAACCGATTCTGAACTGGTTTTGTAAAAGTTCACCTACGCTACGGATACGTCTGTTTCCGAGGTGGTCTATATCGTCAACCTCACCGACACCTTCGCAAAGGTTGATGAAGTAGCTTACTGTTGCGAATATATCATCAAGAGTGATGTGCTTGGGGATAAGGTCTTCTACTCTGTTTGAAAGCTCGGCTGTGAGTGCCTCAACATCATCGCCGCACTTGTCAAGTATCTCACGCAGTACGCTGAAGCATACCTTCTCGTTGATACCGAGTGATTCTACATCTATAGATTCGGGAATGTAGCCTGCTATATCGACCATTCCGTTTCCGAGAACCTTTGCAATTTTTTCCTCGGAGAAGATCACGCATTCCTTAACGCCTGCCTGCTCTACAGCCTGTGCCTTTTCAGCGTTGATGAACTCGTTCTCGTCAACAAGGATCTCGCCCGTGGTAGGATCTATAATCGGCTGAGCGGCCTTATGACCGGCGATTCTCGAAGCAACTCCGAGTTTCTTGTTGTACTTGTAACGTCCGAATCTTGCAAGGTCATATCTCTTTGCGTCAAAGAACAGATTGTTGATATGAGTATTTGCGGAATCGACCGTAGGGGGCTCACCGGGTCTTAACTTTCTGTATACTTCAAGTAAAGCCTCTTCGGTGTTCTTTGTAGCGTCCTTTTCCTGAATCGTCTGAACTATTCTGGGGTCTTCGCCGAACAGATCGATAAGGTCATCATCACTGCTGATACCGAGCGCACGGATGAATGTTGTTGCCGGTATCTTTCTGTTTTTATCTATACGGACATAGAAGATGTCGTTTGAGTCCATCTCATATTCGAGCCATGCACCTCTGTTAGGGATAACAGTTGACTTGAATAACTTCTTACCCGTTTTATCGTAGTCAAAGCCGTAATAAACGCCGGGGGAACGAACCAGCTGTGAAACAATGACACGCTCGGCACCGTTGATTACGAATGTACCGCTTTCGGTCATCAGCGGGAAGTCGCCCATGAATATCTCATTCTCGACAACCTCTCCGGTTTCGTTGTTTCTGAGCTGTGCCTTTACACGAAGGGGTGCCGCATACGTTGTATCACGTTCTTTGCACTCCTCTATAGAATACTTGGGGTTCTCATCGAGACGATAATCAACGAAACTCAGTACCAGCTTGCCGTTAGCGTCGGTAATAGAAGAAATATCCTTGAATACTTCCTTTATACCCTCGTCCAAAAACCACTTATATGAATCCTTCTGAATTTCGATGAGGTTCGGCATCTTCTGAACTTCATTGATCTTGGAAAAACTCATACGGGTATTTCTACCCAGCTTTACCTGCTTGACATTCACCATGGGCTTTACCACTCCTTAATTTATTCACGGATATTTATACGCTCGTGTTTTCCGCATAATAAAGGGAAAATCTACACCTTTCGACACTGCGGGATTTCAGCCCGAACGCATATCAATCCATTATGATACATTTTAGTATTGTACCACATATAAAGGGCAAAGTCAATAGAAAAATCGCTTAACTTTTGTCTTATTTCTCATTTTCGTATCGTTGTTTTAACCGAAAATATGTCAAAATGCCGATTTTGCCATATCAAATTTACATATACGTATTCCTGTTTTATATGACGATACCGCAAACCCGTCATGTAAGCAAACCGGATTTGCGGTATTTAATATAATGTTCGGAAATGCCCGATTTCAAACCGATTGAAATATTTATCACAGGCACAGGCGAAACGTAGGTCGGTATATCCCGTCACCTATCTTCCCTTTATAGCTCAATACAAATCGGGGAGCGTGTCCTTAGTAACGGCATATTCGCTGTTATACACCTTTTTAAGCTGTTCAAAGGTATTGAACTTTTCGGTAAGGCAGAACGGTTTTGACCAGGTCATATAGGACGACCAGCCGACTTTTTCGGATACTACCGCTTCGGGACAGGGCAATGTGCCTGTTTCGCCGATTATCGTTATTTTCTTAGCGGAGGTTATCTCACAGAGGTTATAATACATTTCGCTCTGCGAGGTATGCTCGTGCTCAGGCGGATACATATCCCTCGAAATTATATCTACCACGTCATCGCCCGGATAACATTCGGGAATCTGCGAATTCCACACCCATATAAGATTGTCAAGATGAAATCTGTTCGTGTATCTGCTGTGCATAAGGCGGAACAGCTTTTTAACGGTATCCGCTCCTTTTTTGCCCCACCAGAACCAATCGCCGTCGCCCTCGTGAAAGGGTCGCCACAGAATCGGCACTCCCTTTTCGCAGAAGGGTCGGAGTATTCCTGCCATTGTATCCATATCCGAAAGCAGTGCTTTATTTTCGGGTGTACCGTCAATCACAGCCTTGCTTGCGTCAAAGTCGGTATTCTCGCTGAAGAAGGATTTTGACCTGCCGTAAAGCGGAGAAAACCAGTGCCAGCACATAGTGATAAGTCCCTTTTTCTCTGCCCACTCCCACGCTCTTTTAAGAGTACCGTAATTCTCCGTGACCTCTGTCATACATTCATCGTCTGTATCGGAATAGTTGATATTCGGCGAATATGAAAGCAGTTCAAAGCCGAGAAGTGCAGGCTGTTTTCCTGTGACCTTTTCTATAAGATGAAGCTCTTCCTGCGCCATAGTCTGCGTATGCTGTCCGGTTATGATTTTTTCATAGGTTATATCGGACAGATATTTAAGCACATTGCGTACACCCTGCTGTGCATTCGGGTTTGAAGGGGTATATGATTTATCGCTCATAAGCGTTCTCCTTTCGGGCAAATCTTTATGTTATGATACCATAAATAAGGTCGGTTGGCAATAGGATTATTCTAATATAAAAAAAGGAAGCGAAATTACACCTCCTTTTTTCAAAATTCAATTGTGACAACTCAGCCATACGGATAATTCTTCAAAATTCATCGTATCGTCAGCCAAAGAAAGACCAATCTTTATCAGATCTTCTTGAGTACAAGATATATCAATACCGTTAATCGCAAGGAAAACCAGCATTATGTGTATGCCTATTCTCTTATTTCCGTCGATAAACGGATGATTTGAAACCAACGAATATCCGATTCTTGCCGCTTTCTGTATAATCGACGGATAAAGATCATGTCCGTCAAAAGTTTGAAACGGTGATTCAAGAGCTGATTCGAGCAAACCATCATCCCGCACTCCATCAGTTCCTCCGCTTGCTTTAATCAAAGAACTGTGTATTGATACAACCTGTTCTTTTGTAAGTTTTATCATTTTGCAAGCTCCTTGTATGCCCGGATATTCTTTTCTATCAGCTTTTTGGAAACGCTCATTACATCTTCATCTGATGCCGTTTGCAACTTTTCTGCTTCAGAAAACTCCATTACTATATAACGAGGAACATTATTTTTCAGTATCACGGCAGAGCCGTTTTCATCGACAAGACGGGCAACTTTTGAAAAATTCTGATTTGCTTCAGTAATCGAAACCATCGTTTTAGTGTTTACGGTCATACGCAATCCCTCCTGTAATTATATTATATCAGAGTGTTAGGATAAATTCAACCTATTTTAATATTTTTTATAAAAAATCCGCCGTTATAAAAACAGCGGATTCTGCGAAGATGTTAACAAACTGTCCGCCTCAAGAAAAGCGAACAGGTGCTTACTGCCTCAGGCGGTTTCTTCCGAGAAGTTACCGGTGTACAGGCTGTAATACTTGCCCTTCTTTTCTATAAGCTCGTCGTGCGTGCCACGCTCGATAATTCTGCCCTGCTCAAGTACCATAATACAATCGGAGTTGCGCACGGTTGAAAGCCTGTGAGCGATAACGAACGTTGTTCTGCCGTGCATAAGTGCGTCCATTCCCGCCTGTACAAGCTTTTCGGTACGGGTATCTATTGACGAGGTAGCCTCATCAAGAATCAGTACAGGAGGATCTGCGACCGCCGCTCTTGCTATAGATAACAGCTGACGCTGACCCTGACTTAAATTAGCACCGTCGCCTGTCAGCATAGTCTGATAACCGTCGGGAAGTCTTCTTATAAAGCTGTCGGCATTAGCAAGCTTTGCGGCGGCTATACATTCTTCATCCGTAGCGTCCAGCTTGCCGTATCGGATATTATCCATTACCGTACCTGTGAACAGATTGGTTTCCTGTAAAACGATACCGAGCGACTTACGCAGTTCAGGCTTCTTTATCTTATTAATATTGATCTCGTCATATCTTATCTTACCGTCCTGAATATCGTAGAAACGGTTTATAAGATTGGTTATGGTAGTTTTTCCTGCACCGGTCGAGCCTACAAATGCAATCTTCTGACCGGGCTTTGCATATAGCTTTATGTCGTGAAGCACCATTTTTTCATCAGTGTAGCCAAAGTCTACACCGTCAAAGACGATACCGCCCTCCTGCCTTTTATACGAAACTGTGCCGTCTGCCTTATGAGGATGCTTCCACGCCCATTTGCCTGTGCGATGATCGACCTCCGTAATATTGCCGTTTTCGTCAATTTCAGCATTGACAAGCTCAACATAACCGTCATCGTGTTCAGGCTTCTGATCCATAAGATCAAACAGACGCTTTGCACCTGCGGAAGCCATTATCACGAACGTCATCTGCTGGCTTAGCTGTGAAATCGGGTTTGTGAAATTCTTGTTGAGCGTACAGAATGAAACAATAGTACCGAGAGTAAGACCGCCGAAGCCGTTTGTTGCAAGCACTGCGCCGAGCAACGCACATAAAACATAACTGATGTTGCCTATATTGAAGTTTATCGGCATCAGGATATTCGCATACTTGTTTGCCTTATATGCGCTGTTTCTTAGGTTATCGTTTATCTTTACAAAATCGTCTATTGCCTCCTGCTCGTGACAGAACACCTTTACTACCTTCTGACCGTCAAGCATTTCTTCAATAAAGCCATCGACCTCGCCCAGATCGTGTTGCTGTTTACCGAAATATTTACCTGATTTTGCGGCGATCTTCTTTGTTACAACAAGCATCACAGCCGCCATACCTACGGCAAGTATCGTCATCGGTATGCTCATAATAAGCATAGAAACAAGCGAGATTATAACTGTAGTACCGCAGTTTATCACCTGAGGTATACTCTGACAGATAAACTGTCTGAATGTATCAATATCATTTGTATAAACCGACATAATATCGCCGTGCTGGTGTGTGTCAAAATACTTTATCGGGAGCTTTTCCATATTGGTGAAAAGGTCGTTACGGAAGTTTCTGAGCGTACCTTGTCCTACGTTTACCATTATCCTGCTATACGCATAAGATGCCGCAAGACCGACAACGTAAACTATCGCAAGTCTGAGCATTGCAAACGCAAGAGGTGTGAAGTCTGTGCTTTTGGCTGCAATCATAGGCTTGATATAATCGTCGATAAGCGACTGTACAAAAAGCATTCCTGCAAGCGTTGTGACCGCCTGCACAAGAATACATACGACAACGCAGATGCACGAGAATTTATAGTGACTGAATGTGTATTTAATAATTCTGCCGAGCAGTTTTACCTGTTCCTTCGGTGAAACATCGGGACGGGGTCCCATTTTTCTTTTATCCATTACGTTACGCTCCTTTCCTTAATTCTGGGGGCGGTCAAAGTCGCCGCCGTCCTTTGTCTGAGATTCGTATATATCTCTGTATATCTCATTATTGGCAACAAGCTCATCGTGCGTTCCGACACCGTTTATTCTGCCGTCGTCAAGAACGACTATGCGATCTGCATCCTGAACGCTTGATACACGCTGTGCAATAATTATCTTGGTTGTACCGGGTATGCACTTCTGGAATGCCGCTCTTATCTTTGCGTCTGTAGCCGTATCCACTGCGCTTGTGGAATCGTCAAGGATAAGCACGGCAGGCTTTTTGAGAAGTGCTCTTGCTATACATATACGCTGTTTCTGACCGCCGGATACGTTAGTACCGCCACGCTCGATAACAGTATTGTACTTATCGGGGAAACGCTCGATGAATTCATCAGCGCAAGCCCACTTACAAGCCTCGATACATTCTTCCTCGGTGGCGTTTTCGTTACCCCAGCGTAGATTATCAAGTATAGTGCCTGAGAACAGGACGTTCTTCTGAAGTACTACCGATACCTGATCACGCAGGAACTTCATATCGTAGTCCTTTACATCAACGCCGCCTACCTTTACGCTTCCCTGCTGTACATCATAAAGACGGCTGATAAGATTTACAAGACTGGTCTTTCCGCAGCCTGTTCCGCCGATTATGCCGATAGTTTCACCTGACTTTATGTGCAGGTTTATGTCGGTGAGGACCTCCTCCTCGCTTGTCTTATGGTATCTGAAATGCACATTATCAAAGTCTATGCTGCCGTTTGACATTAACTCTACGGGAGCGAAAGGCTCGGCAAGATCGGGCTGTTCACGCAGAACTTCGGTTATACGGCGCATACTTGCAACGCTCATTGTAATCATAACGAATATCATCGAGAGCATCATAAGCGACATCAGTGAACCCATTACATAGCTGAACAGCGATGTAAGCTCGCCTATCTGCAAGGTCTTGTCAACAACGATAAACTTAGCTCCGAACCAGCAGATTGCCAAAATACAGGAATAGATCACAAGCATCATCACAGGGTTATTGAAAGCAAGGGTGCTTTCGGCTTTTTTGAACATATTATAAAGATTGCCGGAGGCTTTTTTGAACTTTTCGTTCTCATAATCCTCACGGACGTACGATTTCACCACTCTGATGCCTGAGATATTCTCCTGTACGCTTGCGTTAAGGTCGTCATATTTTGTGAATGCCACATTGAAAATCTTCATTGCCCTGAGCATAATTATCACAAGAACTACCGCAAGGAAAACTATAGCGCCGAGGAATATAAAGCTCATATCCGCATTTACCACAAAGCACATAGCCATACTGCTTATCAGCATAAGAGGCGCTCTCACGGCTATTCTTATTATCATCTGATATGCGTTCTGAACGTTTGTTACGTCGGTTGTCATACGGGTAACAAGTCCTGCTGTACTGAACTTGTCTATGTTTGAAAATGAGAAACGCTGTATGTTACGGTACATTGCCTCTCTTAAATTACAGGCAAAGCCCGATGATGCGCTTGCGGCATATTTGCCTGCCATCATTCCTGCAAAAAGACTTATCATAGCGAGGACTATCATAATTATTCCGTAGAGCAGTATCTTGTTCATATTGCCTTTCTCTACGCCTTCGTCAATCAGCAACGCCATTACGAAAGGGATTATTACCTCCATAACAACCTCAAGTGCCGAATAGACAGGAGCTAAGACAGAGTCTTTCTTGTATTGTTTTACTTGTTTAAGAAGCTCTTTCACTTAATCTGTCATCCTTTCTGTTTCAAGTTATCTGTATTTATGTTGTCTATATTGTTCAGCAGCTTTTTCTGAAGCCGCATGAATTCATTCAGCTCGGAATCTGTAAAGCTGCGGAATGCCGCCTGCTCTATATTCCTCATGTGACGGGATATAAGCCCTGCTGTCTGTCTGCCCTTATTTGTTGCGGTAAGATTTTTGTAGCGTTCATCGCTTTCACAGCCTGTACAACTTATATATCCCGATTTTCTCAGCTTTTTAATAAGTGCGGAAACCGAAGGCTTTGAGATGCAAAGATGTTTATGCAGGTCGGCGGCGAATATATCTTTTTCGGGGGAATTTGCAATATACATAAGCACTCTGCCCTGCGCCGCAGTAATGTCAATATCGGCAAAAATCACGTTCAGGCTGTTTTCGATACGCTGATTTATGGTCTTGTTATCAATCATTATCGCCTGAATGTCGGTTTCATTCATAACGGTTAACCTCCTTACCGGTAATATGCTAACAGTTTATCTCCTTGATAATAATACACCAAACGGTCTTGAATGTAAAATACAAATATGTTATAATCAATAAAGAATATTTATCGTTAATTAAAAAAGGAGTTTGTTATGAATACTACTCAGCTTGAATGCTTTCTTGCGGTTGCGGAAACCCTCAATTTTTCAAAAGCGGCGGAAATGGTGAATATAAGCCAGCCTGCCGTCAGCCATCAGATCTCATCACTTGAGGCGGAACTTGGGGTGCGGTTGTTTCTGAGAACGAATAAAAGCGTACAGCTTACAAAAGAGGGACTGATTTTTATAGGCGATGCGGAAACGATAGTCAGGACGGCGATGAATTCTATCCATCGTCTGAGTACCAATGTTAAGGAGAAAAAGCGGACAGTAGCTATCGGTGTTCATAATCAGTACGAGCTTGATGCGGCTGTACCTGTGATGAACATTATCGGGAAGATGTATCCGAATTTTGAGCCTGAGATTACTATGATGCCGTTCAAATCGCTTGATAATCTGCTTGAGGAAAACAAGCTGCAGATCATATTCGCTATCAAGGCTGAAAACGAAACCGCAAAAGCAGAGTACTTTACCGCACTGTGCGAGTGTCCGGTTATGCTGATATGCCGGAAAGACGATGAACTGAGTGGAAGAAAAAGCATAAATATAAACGATATAAACGGCAGACGTGTTATACTTATTAAAAGACACAAGTGTCCCGATGCGGCAATGGAAGGGTATATGAAGCTCGGTATGCTGAATAACAGCAACGTACTGCTTGCAGACGGATGCGAGGCGGCTTTTGCTATGGCAAAGGCAGGGCTTGGGGTAACAGCTTTTCCGATGATGCCGTGTATGAATGACAGCGAACTTGAATATATCCGCATCGACGGATTGGCACCGGTGTTATTGGGGCTGTATTCAAAAAAGCTGATAAAAGGCGAGCCTGCTTTTGAATTTGTTACCGAAGCAAAAAAATTCTATAAAAATTACCGATACCCTATTGACAAAACGAAAACCGTATGATAAACTATATACAGTTAGCTTAGGCTAACGCAGTTACATAAGACAACTTAACGAATGAACGGCATTTTGCCGTTTATTTAAACGGATACGGTTAGTTTAGACTAACACATTTCATCAGAAAGGACAGGATATGAGCGTAGTAATAATCGGCGGTAACGAGCGTATGGAAACACGCTATGCGGATATATGCAAGGCTTACGGTTACGATAAGGCTAAAGTCTTTGTAAAGGAAAACAGCTCACTAAAAAAGAAGGTCGGCACTCCCGATTTACTGATACTGTTTACAAATACGGTATCGCACAAGATGATGCTGAGTGCAACGCAGGAGGCAAAGCGCAACAGCGTACCTGTGGCAAGAGTACACTCAAGCAGTGTGGTTGCATTATCACAGCTTTTAGCGGAAAGAAGTGCATCATTATGAACGGATACTGTTTCGAACAATATCTGATTGACAATTGCTCACCTACTCTTGCATCACTAAAGACGGCGAATCTGTTCAATTACAGATACAGCAGTACGGATGAACTTAACAAGGCAGTAGAGCGTTGGAATAAGGAACTTTCCGGCAAGGGAATTACCGTAACGGTTCTGAGAAAGCGTGAGAACACGGCACTTATATATGTGTACAGGGCGAAACGTCTTGCTAAGGATCTCAACCGACCGGGCGTTGAGCGTTTTATGAAATGTCACGGATACGAGAATACAGATATTGATTTGTGCCTTGAGGTACTTGGTGGCAAGCTGGCGAAAAGCGATTTGTTTCCGCATGAGATAGGACTGTTCTTAGGTTATCCGCTCGGAGATGTTATCGGATTTATTGATAACGGGGGCAAAAACAGCAGATGCACGGGCTGTTGGAAGGTATACTGCAACGAGTGCGAGGCTATGCGCACCTTTGCGAGATTCGACAAGTGCAAAGCTGTCTACCAAAAGATGTGGGCAAACGGCAGGAGTATCGTGCAGCTTACGGTTGCATAATATAAAAAATATCAGAATGAAAGGATTTTTATTATGAAAACAGCAGTAGTATATTGGAGCGGAACAGGCAACACCGAGGCTATGGCAGGCTCGGTTGCAGAGGGCGCAAAGAGCGCAGGCGCAGAGGTAAGCGTATTTACAGCGTCTGACTTCTCGGCGGATATGGTAGATCAGTTTGATTCTATCGCTTTCGGTTGTCCCTCAATGGGCAGTGAACAGCTTGAGGACAGCGAGTTCGAGCCTATGTTCAACGCTTGTGAAGCAAAGCTGTCAGGCAAGAAGGTAGGACTTTTCGGTTCTTACGGCTGGGGCGACGGCGAATGGATGAGAAACTGGGAGGAACAGTGCATCGCTGACGGCGCAGTTATGGCTGGCGAAGGCGTTATCTGCAACGAAGCTCCCGACGACACAGCTACCGAGCAGTGCGTTGCTCTCGGCAAGGCGCTTGCATCATAAATTCAAAATACAGCTTAAAGATAAACAAACATACTCCGTAAAACACCGCAGAGGAAATGCTCTGCGGTGTTTTTATATGAATTTATCGGGATTGTGTATGCTTGAGATAAGCACATCAAGACTGCTTTTGATATTATGCGGAAGTGTACGCCACTGTCGCAGATGGGTAAGCTCCTGTTCGGACAGATTATCCGGTAACTGCATATTGAGCGGCTCGCGTATATCGGTATTGCCGATAAGATAATCGACCGACACGCCGAAAATCTTCGCCAGGCATATAAGTGTGGAGATGTCAGGCTCATTGTCTGTCTTTTCGTATTTGAATATTGCCTGCTGTGAAACGTTAATCATTTCGGCAAGCTTTTGCTGGGAATAACCTTTTTCTTCTCTTAACAACCTTAAGTTCTTAACCATAACAACCTCCTGCATTTATTTTAGCTATATTGTAACAGATTATAAGAGATTTTTAAAAAACTAATTTGTTGTTGACAACAACGGTAGGTTGTGATATAATGAAGTCGAAAAAAGTAAATGCGGTGATGATTATGTTGTAGTAATTATATATCCGTGTTTGGAAATGTTGGAAGTTTTTAAATAAAAAAAATAACAATAAGATCCAAGGCGTTAGTTTTATCAATTGTCTTTGTATGCATTTCTGTTTGTGGATGTAACACAAACAGTGAGGAAAGAAAAAATGCAAAAGAAGCCTATCGTGAATACGTTTTATGAATATTGCATCTTGCCACAAGGCAGTACTCTTGATCAACTGAAAACGTCATTTGATGAATACAGACAAAGTATTGAAGATTGCCAAAGCGAGTTAAGTGTGGTTGCACAATAAAATATGCAATTACCATATATAAAAAATTTTATTAAAAAGAGGTAGTGTTATGTTTGAATTCAAAAGATACGATGGTTTTGTAGGAAGTGTTCCACAAAAATTCATTGATTCTAATTTTCCGAAATGTCCGATGTGTGGTACAAACGAACCTTATTGGAAACTAAAGGATAAGGTAGAAATGATGAACAATCGCACAATGTTCCTTTGTGATAAGTGCGGCGCTATACTTTCTGCAACAACCGCCGATTTGTCCGGCATGTCCAAAAGCAAGGCTGCCGTATTGTTCACTACTGCCGGATTGATGAATGCAATCGGCAAGAAAGCAAGCGGAAAACAAGTTTCTACTACTTATATAAAGATTGAAGAGGTCGGCAATGCACAGACAACCGATATCTATAAAGGCAGAGAATTCTCTGTCGACGAATTAAAGAAAATGGCTGACACCATATGATACCACTGGGTTCAAATGTATTTAAAAGAGGTAAACTTAAATGCCAAAATTGATCTTTTTACGAAGAACGCAAAATGAAGTCGAAGTATTTGGCGGTGAAGTATTCGTAGATATTGACGGTAAAAATAATGGAAAAGTATCATTTTCAAATCTGATTATTGACATTCCCGCCGGTGAGCATACAATCAAAATGTACAAATCACATAAATACGATACTTTTATCGGATTTGCAGAACAAAAGGTTGTTCTTGGGGAAAACGACGAACTAATGGTCAGATATTCATGTCCGATGACTGTAAATCAGCCGGGAAATATTGATATATCAGACTATTCAAAAGATAAAGAAGACGAAGCAATAATAAAACGCAATGAAGCAATTAGAAGAGACAAAGATGAACACGAAAAACAGATAAATGAAGCTGAAGCAAAATATTCAAGAGGAATTATTGCTGTTATATGTGTTCTGATAATAATCGCAATTCTGTATTGGATCAACATCTCACTTATATACAGAACTTAGTTATAACAGCAAAAAACAAATGGAGGAAATTCAATGAAATATTGCACTGAATGCTGTAAAGGGTTTTCTGATGAACTGACCGTTTGCCCGGAATGTAATGGCAATCTTATAGAATACAACCAAGCTCCTGTACAACCCGTTACAGAAAACAATACGGTAACTGAGTATGCTGTAAAACCAAAAAGCAAGGCTAAGGTATGGCTTATTATTATGATAGCTGCAATAGTGGCTATAATTGCTACTGCTTGCGTATTTGTGGCGAGATATATCATCAACGAAAAAGGCAAACAAGAACTCAGAAAACAACTTCTCAGGGACTGGTCGAGAATAGAACAATATAGCGATACTTATTATACACTGGAACTTGATTTCTCGGATAACGAAATTGATTATAATTTTGTCGACGAAATATACGGACTGATAGATGAAACTATAGCTACATATGAATATGAGGTTATTTCACCCGATGAGATTTCAGTCGATATACTGAAGTCGGGTTATGGGAAAACCTATAAAATAGAATTTAATGATGAAAAATCAATGATGATAATTACCCCATCACTTACAAACAGTGACAGCAAAGAGTACTGGTATCATCACTAAAAGAAAGGATTATATTTATGAAAAAGTTAATTTGTTTATTACTCACAACAGCGATGGTTGTTATATCTACCGCCTGTGCACATGAACACGAATACGCAGAGGCGACCTGTGAAAAGCCGAAGACCTGTACGATATGCGGTGCAACAGAAGGTGAGGCTCTCGGCCATAAGTTTGAAGATGCAACTTGTGATAAGCCGAAGACCTGTACGGTATGCGGTGCAACTGAAGGTGAAGCTCTCGGTCATCAGTTTGAAGAGGCAACATGCGATAAACCCAAAACCTGTAAACTTTGTGGTTTAACAGAAGGTGAAGCTCTCGGTCATTCTACTGAATTCGGCAAATGCGACAGATGTGGCACTTTTGTTGATAAAGATGGTGTTATTTCAAAACTAAACAGCAAATTTAATGATATGAACAGCTATTTTGAACGCTCGGCTGATTGTGTAAACAGTGCAGGAAGAACCACAGATTTAAATACAATGTATTCGTACTATTGTTTAGATGCAAGCTATAAGCAGGATATAAGAAGTTGCGCCAGCGAAATTGCCGGAATATGTAGCGGATATTCATTGCTAAGCAGAGTTGAAAGTGCGGCAAGGTCAGTATCAGAATATTATATTGCTGAACCTTCAGACAGTTCACCCGATTCCTTGATTAGCTATATCGATGATGCTACAGAATTCAATGATCTGGTTATAGAGCTTGAAGAAGCTAATCAGAATGTATTAGAACCTTTAATCGGTAGCAGATAAACCAATAAAGCAAAAATAAAAAAATAATTCAGACTTTTTTCAAAGAAAGTAAAACAAAGGGGAAATATATGAAAAAGACAGTATGCTTATTGCTTGCAGTTGCATTACTTTTTGTAGCTACCGCCTGCTCACATGAACACGAATACGCAGAGGCGACCTGTGAAAAGCCGAAGACCTGTACGATATGCGGTGCGACAGAGGGAGAATCACTCGGACACACTGTAGATATCGGTGTATGCACACGATGCAAGGAAATGATTAACAGAGATGATATTGAAAAACTTGTGATTCATATTTTCACATTGAATGATTATCTGTCATCGTTTAATGACTATATTGGAAAATCATATAATTCTTCTTATACACAGGACAGAGTACGGTATTGTAAACAAGCTGCTGATTATCTGACAAAGAATCAAAATGAGCTGAAAGAAATTGCAAATATAGTAGCAAAATATGATGATTTCGATACTCTGAACAGTTATCTGAAGCCTGTAATAAGTATGGATATAACCGGACCGAAAGGTACAGATATAAGCGATGTGAGCGATTATTTAGATGTTGCACTCGACTATATGGATAAATACGGAAAAGCTTACAAAGAGCTGAAATCCTGGGGTGATAAGATGAACAGCGTACTAAACGGTAGCAGTTCATCCGATTAAGCCGGTGACACAACACTAAAAAATATACGAGGTGAAAATTAATGAAAAGAATGTTCTGTATTTTTATGACGGCAATTATGCTTGTCGGTATAACAGCTTGTTCACACGAGCATGAATATAGCGAAGCAACCTGCACAGAACCTAAAACCTGTACAATATGCGGAGAAACAGAGGGCGAAGCACTTGGACATACGGTAGATATCGGTATCTGTTCACGATGCGGCGAGGCTGTGGCAAAGGAAGACTTGCTCGCAATAGACGATATGTTGAATACAATAGAGGATTATGACAACGAAATTACTGCATATATTGAAAAGGGCAATGACGCATATTCATTCGAAGACAAGCTGTCGTATTATAAAGAAGCCGCCGCTATATGCGATAATCGAAAAATGACGCTTGTTAAAGTTGCCAATATTGTGAGCAAATATTCCGAGCTTGATTCTATGAAAAAGGAACTGGCTGATACTTTGGCTGTAGAAATTATAACGCCTATGAGCAGCAGTCGTGAAGAACTACTTGATTTCCTTAATTCGGGAATTGATTTTGCTAATAATTACGCATCATTCCTTTCAAAATGGATATCATGGAGCAAGGGCATTGTAGATAAAGTCAGAGAGATGTAATACATTTTATAACGATAAAGAATGGTAATGTTACACCGCAGAGGAAATGTTCTGCGGTGTTCTTTTTCCCCTTGACAATCCCTCTCCTCTGTGCTAAAATAATACCATACTGAAAAGCTATGATAAGAAACAGTAGATAAATCTGCGTCACAGAGAAAGAGCGGTTGGTGTAAGCTCCCGACAAGGTTTTATCGAACCCGTCTTTGAGCTGTACACGATGAGTGTTACCGGTTTCTCCCGTTACAGAGATACAAGTGCGGTTATACCGAATTTAGGTGGTACCACGGAACAATGTTTCGCCCTAAGCAAATTTAATGCTTCGGGCTTTTTTTATGCCCGGAATTCAGGAGGATATGCAATGAAACTCGACAAGCTGGTCGGCGACCGTTTTAAAGAAAGACCCTCGGACTGTCAGATTGACAGCCACGCAATTATGGTGAGAGGCGGCTATATCAAGTATATGGCTAACGGTATCTTCTCGTCATACACACCCACAAAGAGAATCACAAAGAAGATCGAACAGATCATCAGAGAAGAAATGGACAAGATAGACGGACAGGAAGTACAGTTCCCTGTTGTTATGCCCGCTTCACTCTGGCAGGAGTCAGGCAGATACGAAAGCATCGGCAGCGAGCTGTTACGTTTTACAGACCGCAACAGAATGCCTATGGTACTCGGTATGACACACGAGGAAGCCGCTGTGCATCTTGTGCGTGAATACGGCAAAAGCTATACGAAGTACCCCTTCATGATTTATCAGATACAGACAAAGTTCCGTGATGAAGCACGTCCGAGAGGCGGTCTTATCAGAGTCCGTGAGTTCACTATGAAGGACGCTTATTCATTCCACACATCGCAGGAAGATCTTGAGCAGTATTATGATAAGTGCCACAAGGCTTACGAAAACATATTCAGACGTGCAGGTGTTCCCGAGGTAATCTCGGTCAAGTCCGATTCGGGTATGATGGGCGGTAGTATTTCACACGAATTTATGCTCCTTACACCCGTAGGCGAGGATACAATCGCAAGCTGTCACGAATGTGGTTTCAATGCAAATATGGAAGCCGCAGACAGCATTATCGAGAACACAAGAGATGAAGTTTCCGCACCTATGGAGCTTGTTTATACTCCGAATATCCATACCATAGAAGAAATATGCGACTTTTTGCATACTCCCAAGGAAAAAAGCTGTAAGGCTGTCGTATATCAGAGAAACGCAGATGACAGCTATGTTGTCGTATTCACAAGAGGCGACATTGACGTAAACGAAACAAAACTCCGCAACTTCTTAGGCTGTGAGATCCACCCTGCCGTAATCACAGAAGAATGCGGTCTTAACGCAGGATATATCGGACCTGTCGGTCTTCCCGAAAACATGACCGTTCTGTTTGATACTTCGCTTCAGAATACAAACAACCTTTCGTGCGGTGCAAATAAGGAAGAATATCACTACACAGGTCTTGACATTGACCGTGATTGTGCAAATGTTGAATATCACGACTTTGCAAAGATTCTTGACGGCGGTATCTGCCCCAATTGCCACAAGCACTCGATTTCAATATCAAGAGGTATAGAAGTCGGAAATATATTCCAGCTTGGTACAAAGTACACAAAGACAATGAATATGACCTACCTTGACAGCAACGGCGAGGAAAAGACACCTATCATGGGCTGTTACGGTATCGGCGTCGGCAGACTTGCGGCTTCGGTATGCGAGGCACACCACGATGATTACGGTCCTATCTGGCCTATGCCTATCGCTCCGTGGCAGGTTCATATCTGCGCTGTACGTTCCGATGACGCAGATGTAAAGGCTTGTGCAGATAAGCTGTATGACGCTTTACAGAACGCAGGTGCTGAGGTTATCTATGATGACAGACAGGTAAGCGCAGGCGTTATGTTCTCTGACGCAGACCTTCTCGGCGTACCGCTGAGAGTTGTTGTAAGCCCCAGAAACCTGAAGGACAACTGCTGTGAGATTTCCTCAAGGGATAAGAGCTTCTCATATAAAGTTCCCGTTGAGGAAACCGCAGACAAGGTCCAGGAGCTTATCAAGGAGCTTATGGCTAAGTTCAACGATTGAGGTTTTTAAGTGAATAGTCTGAGGGCGGTGTTTCGGCACTGCCCTCAGTCTGTCGATAAACCTATATAATTTTTGAAAATGGGGTTTGGGGCGTAGCCCCAAGCGGGGTGAGGGCGGCAGCCCCACACTCAGCCCCGGCATGGATGCCGGGCGTGTATGCCCAAGGGCTTTGCAAGGACGCAAAGCCAACCAAGCATACACAGCCCTTCACCACGGGGAAGGGTTTGGGGTTTCGGCAAGGATGCCGAGATAGAACGCCCAAAGGCTCTATGCAAGGACGCATACAAGTGGTCGAACAAAGTCGGTGCAGGACGCACCGACAACAAACGACCACGATTGCAGAGACGCAAAGCCCACAAAGCGTTCTTATAGGGATAGAGAATTTGCTCTATTTTTTAAAAATAAGCTTTTTCTACAGTCTGAGGGCGATGTTTCAGCACTGCCCTTTTTATCGTAATATTTCTTTACTTACAGGGGAAAATGTAGTAGAATAATAACAGAAACTAAAAACTCGGAGGTAATAATATGTGTACAGCCGCAACATACAAGACAGAAGATTTCTATTTCGGCAGAACGCTTGATTACGAATGTTCATACGGCGAGGAAATTGTAATCATGCCGAGAAACTTCAGACTTGAATTTCTGAATATGGGAGTTTGCGAAAACCACTATGCAGTGATCGGTACGGCTCATATTGCCAAAGGTTACCCGTTGTTCTATGACGCAATGAACGAAAAAGGGCTTTGTATGGCAGGGCTTAACTTTGTCGGCAACGCCCGTTATTTTAAAGATATTCCTGATAAGGACAACGTAGCACAGTATGAATTTATCCCGTATATTCTCGCAAAGTGCGCAGATGTAAATGAAGCAAAAGAGCTGATTTCTAAAATCAATATAACCGATACGCCATTTGACGAGCAGATGCCGGCAGGTCAGCTACACTGGATAATTGCGGACAGGAACAGCGCAATAACCGTTGAATCGGTATCGGACGGAATAAAGGTTTATGATAATCCGATAGGTGTGCTTACAAACAATCCGCCCTTTGATGAGCAGATGTTCAGATTGAACGATTATATGCATTTATCAAGAAAACAGCCACAAAATAATTTCTCGGATAAGCTGGAACTGAAAACCTACAGCAGAGGAATGGGTGCTATCGGACTTCCGGGAGATTTATCGTCACAATCAAGATTCGTGCGTGTGGCTTTTGTAAAGGCTAACTCCGTTTCCGGAAAAGGCGAAACCGAAAGCGTAAGCCAGTTTTTCCATATACTCGGCTCGGTTGACCAGCAGAGAGGCTGCTGTGAGGTAAAAGACAAGGAGTACGAGATTACTATCTATACCTCGTGCTGTAATGCGGATAAAGGCATATATTATTACACGACTTACGATAATCACCGCATTTCCGCTGTTGATATGAGAAAAGAAAACCTTGACGGTAATGAGCTTATCTCATATCCTATGATAACAGAAGAAAAAATCAACTATCAGAACTGAGAGGCTGTATTATTATAAATTATTGCAAACAGAATACCCCTGTGAAATTTGACACAGGGGTATTCGTATATGGGAAATGGATTAAGAGGATAGCATAATAATGATAATAATATCGAGATTTGCAATTTCGTGCATCTCGTGTTTTTTACAGGAATATTATAAACTTTATTATCCTGCTTGTAAACAGTTTTTTCAAAATTAACGCATTTTATGCAAAAATAGCGCAAAAGAGGTACGATTTTTTTCATCGTACCTCTTTACAAAATCAATTTATCTGTTCTCGGCATCATCGGGATTAAACGCATAATCCTCAGGCTCTTCATCTGTTGATACCAGCTTGTGCATACAAGCGGTGCAATATGTGTTGCTGAATCTGTTCTTTGTACCGCACACGGGGCAGGTAACGATTTTCTTCATCAACTCGATTCTTGCGTTGCACTGTGCCATTTTCTTATAAAGGTGGTCAATATCCATTACAGCCTGCGCTATTCTGTCGGCATCTGAACTGTCGTTTTTAACCATACCGTACATAGTTCTGCCAAGTTCGGTGTATTTTGCCTTTATCAGTGCATCAAGCTGAATACATCTCAGCTTGAGTTTTGAAATACCGATAACCTCGTCTGCCTTGCGTATGCCCGTATCGGTAAGCTGTTTTGCTTTTTCTGATATAAAATCAAATTCGTCTTTAAAATCCATAGCCGTGTTTCCTTTCAGAAATGCTTTTTTATATTGTAGCACAATAAGAAAAATTATGCAAGAGTTAATTTTTCTTCAAAGAAATTCTCTATATCACGCTTACGCTCATTCATCAGAGCAAAACGTGAAATATATTCATAAGGATATTTGTAATTGATGACTCTTGAAACGTTCTTGCCGTCATATAGCTTTGTTGACGCTCCGCAGCCTGCGGCGAGTATCGTCTGTACATCTTCCATAATGCAGATATTATAGATGCTTTCACAGCCGTCTTTGCAATAACCGATGTTTTCAAGGTTGTCGGCTATATTCTTCTGACGGTAAAGATAATACGGGAAATAGCCTTTTTCGCAAAGCATATCGTATGCCGTATCGGTCATATATTTTGCACCTTTGCCTATATCATCACCGAACCGGCGGAATAATGCCGATGAGCGTTTAAGGCTGAGTGTGTGAACGGTGATATTTTCCGGAGATAATTCGCAAAGCTGTTGCAAAGACGCTTCAAAGCTATGCTCTGTTTCGACGGGAAGCCCTGCTATTATGTCGGAATTTATGCAGTCGAAACCGACCTTTCGTGCTATATCAAACGCTTCACACACCTGCTTTACCGTATGACGTCTGCCGACCGCTTCAAGTACGCTGTCGTTCATCGACTGCGGATTTATGGATATGCGTCGTACACCGCCGTTTTTAAGCGCCCTCAGCTTATCTTCCGTTATGGTATCGGGTCTGCCTGCCTCGGCGGTAAATTCACGGATAGCGGTAATATCAAACTCATCAAGTTTTTCGATAAGGCGGTCAAGCTGAGAAGCCGACAATGTTGTAGGCGTTCCTCCGCCGATATACACAGTATCGACTTTAAGCGAAAAACGTTTTACAATATCGGCATAAATATCAAGTTCTTTCAGCAAAAGTCCGAAATAATCATCTATCAGCTTTAATGCGCCCTCGCCGGAAGCGGAGATAAACGAGCAATAACTGCAACGTGACGGGCAGAAAGGAATCGAAATATACAGGCTTATCTTTCTAAGGTCAAGTGAGTCCAGAACCGGTTTTTGAATGCGTATTACATCGTTTGCAAGCCGTATTTTCTTATCGCTTACAAGCAAGGAGTTACGAAGATATTCTTCCGCATTGTCACGGGTTTCGTAAATGCTTCGGATATATTTCACGGGGCGTACTCCCGTAAGTATTCCCCACGGAAGCGGAGCGTGACCGTGCTTTTCCATACATCTGCAAAGAAGCCGGCAAAGTTCATTCTCATAATCAGGAGGTTCGCAGACGTCTGAGGATTCCTTATACACGGTGTCATTATCAGATACGGTAACGGATAGTTTGCCGTTATCGGCGCAGAAGTATGCGTAATCTGTGCAGTCGGGAGTTTTGTCGGTATAAAACTCAAGCCTGTGCGGCAATGAGAAATTTCTTATCAGCCGCTCAAGCTCGTAGGCATATTGATATGCCGTGTTATCAAAATACAGCGATTTTATCATATCAGAAGAAATCTATCGGGCTTTGTCCGAGAAACTGATTGAACTTCTTTTCCTGTTTAAGAGTAGTCGAACTGCCGTGACCCGTATAAATGAGATAATCCTCACGCAGTGCGGCGATTCGTGCAAGGCTGTTTCGCTGTGCGATATAGTCGCCCGAATAGAAATCGGTTCTGCCGGCAGAGCCTTCAAAAATTGTGTCGCCCGCAAACATACAGTTATCCGCAAAGTAAACCACGCTTCCTGCAGTATGTCCGGGGGTGTGCATAACGCTGAATTCAATCTCATCAAGGCGTATGATGTCGCCGTCGGAAACAAGCACATCGGCAGTAAAAGGCTTGTAGGAATAATCGGGGCAGAGATATGCCACGTTCTTTATTGTATCATCGAGCATACATTCGTCCTTTGAATGTATATATACCTTTGCGCCTGTCTGTTCCTTAAGATCTGCAACGGCTCCCGTATGATCAAAATGTCCGTGCGTGAGAAGTATCATTTTAAGTTCGGCGTTTTCTTTTCCGAGTGTATCAAGGATACGCTGTGCATCGTCCGCAGGGTCTATCACCGCGGCATTTCCTGCGGCGCTGATTACTATATAACAATTGGTTGCAAGCTCGCCTAATGTGAGCGTTTTAATTTCCATTACTGTTTTCCTGTCCTTTCGGCAGAGATTACTCCGGGTATCTTCTGAAGTCTGAGTATGATGCTCTTAAGCTGATCTATACCGCTGACCTCGATTGTGAGAATAATATTTGCATTACCGTTCTTGAGATAGTGGGCGTTTATCTCGTGGATAGGCAGATGGTTGCTTGCTATCGCAGTGGTAATATCGGCGATAAGCGCAGTTCTGTCATCTGCGATAATATCTATTGTCGCTCTGAACGCACTGCTTGAGTTCACTGCCCAATGTGCCTTTATCCATCTGTCCTTGTTTTCTCCCTGCAAACCAATCTTTACATTCTGACAATCGGCTTTATGGATTGACACGCCGTAGCCACGGGTGATAAAGCCCATAATATCGTCGCCCGGAAGCGGATTACAGCACTGTGCGTATTTTACCGCACAGTCTTCTATTCCGTCAAGCACAACGCCGTTCTTCTGTGCTCTCTTGTTGTTGTCGGCAATAGTCTTTTCTATGTCGATGGGCTGTGTCTGAACAGCGTTTAATCTCTGCTGTTTTACCTGCTCTTCTTTCAGGCGGGTAATGATTTTGGATAGCTGTACACCGCCGTAGCCTATAGCCGCATATAAATCGTCAATCGAGGATAAACGCTGACGGTGTGCCGCCTGCAAGAGTATTTCATCATCGACCGTAATATTGTTTCTGCGTATCTCTTTTTCAAATGCTGCTTTACCGCACTCGATATTTTCTTCTCTGCGCTCACGCTTGAACCACGCTCTTATTTTTGCTTTTGCTTCGTTGGTTTTTGCGATCTCGCTCCAGTTTCGGTTAGGTCCGTAATTATCGCTTCCGCTTGTCAGTATCTCAACGATGTCGCCCGTGTGAAGTGTGTGGTCAAACGGCACCATCCTGCCGCCGACCTTTGCGCCTGTCATTTTATTGCCGACCTGCGTATGAATAGCGTAGGCAAAATCTATAACGTTAGAGCCTGCAGGAAGTGTTATAACATCGCCCTTCGGTGTGAAAATATATACGTCATCGGGGGCGAGATCGACCTTGATAGCCTCGGAGATCTGCTCTACATCGTCAGCTTCCTGCTGCTGTTCAAGAAGCTGTCTTATCCAGTCGAAACGCTTTTCGCCTGCAACATTTCCCGATATTCCTGCTTTATATTTCCAGTGTGCCGCAACACCGTACTGAGCGGTGTTGTGCATTTCCTGCGTTCTTATCTGTACTTCAAACGGTATTCCTTCCCTGCCGATAACTGTCGTATGGAGCGACTGGTAGCGGTTGGGCTTGGGCATAGCTATATAGTCCTTAAAGCGATAAGGGATAGGACGGAACATATCGTGAATGATACCGAGTACGTTGTAGCACTCGACAACCGTCTGAAGAATAATTCTCACAGCATATATATCATATATCTCCGAAAAATCCTTTCCCTTGACATAAACCTTCTTGTAAATGCTGTATATGCTTTTTACTCTGCCCTCGATTATCGGCGGAGGCTGAATATCCGATATACGCTCTCTTATCATACCTTTTATCTTATCGATAAACGTATCACGCTCATCCTTGTGGACATCAAGAAGCGACTCTATCTCCTTGAAGCCGTATGGGTCAAGGTAGCGCAGGGCAAGGTCTTCCATTTCTTCCTTTACGTCACTGATACCGAGCCTGTGGGCTATAGGTGCGTAGAAGTTCATCGTTTCAAGAGAAGTCTTGCGCTGTTTTTCGGGCGGTCTGCTCGCAAGCGTCCTCATATTATGAAGTCTGTCGGCAAGCTTTATGATAATAACACGAATATCCTTTGACATTGCGATAAGTATCTTACGGATATTCTCTGCCTGCTGTTCCTCACGGGTGTTAAGAGGTACCTGACCAATCTTTGTAACACCGTCAACAAGATGAGCGACATCCTCCCCGAACTTCTTCTGTATCACATCAAGACCGACATCTGTGTCTTCTACCACGTCATGCAGGAGAGCGGCACATATTGTATCTGTATCCATGCAGAACTGTTCTACAAGTATATATGCTACCGCTACAGGGTGTGTAATATAAGGCTCTCCGGACGAGCGGAAAACACCGTCGTGCGCCTTTTCCGCCAGCTCATAAGCCGCCTGTATTTTATCAAGGTCGTAGCTTTTTCCTACTTCCTTTATCTTGTCAATAAGCATATCTATTGTATATGTCATGCTTACAGCCTCCGTTTATCGTTTATTTTTCAGCTGCAGGATTTCATAATTCTTCTTATCACTGCCGAGTTTTCAAGTTCTATACGTCTGCCGCCTTTTATGAAATTCATCGTACCGTTTATTCTGTCCAGTTCAAGATGACCGAATTCCGCAAAAACATGAAGACACATCATAAAAAGGCAGTAATTCATACCGTGCGACATTGCAATCTGTGCGGCTGAATCTATAGAGGTCAGCTTTCTTGCAAGGTCGAACGGGAGTTTCATATTCTCCTTATCGGGCAGGATACGTTTAAGAAGTCTTGAATCGGTTTTTTCGCCTCTGAGGATTTTTTCATAGAAATTCCTTGCGGCAAAATACTTATCCTGCGTAAAATCACTTCTGCGTATGTCCTTTACTCTCACGCTGACGCTTTTTTTATCATTATATTCGTTTATTTCGATATGGCTCAGCACATCGACCTTATCTCCGGGATAATATCCGAACTTATCAAAAGATGTTCCGAAGCAGAGAAATTTGAACTGTGAGCCTTTGTACTCTGCGGTAAACGATGTATATTTACCGTCTTTGAGCGGTCTTGAGGATATGATCGTGCAGTTTCTCATCAAAAACAGCGGAGCGTTGTTTTCTTCACCGTAAGGCTGTAAGTGACGAAGATTCTCGATTGAAGATATTTCAAGGTCGGACAACTCCGGCTCAATATCTGCCTCCGTTGTCATAACCGGCATTGAAGGGAATTTTTCGTCCGCATAGCTTCTCAGCTGTGCTATAAAATCATCTACCTTGTCTTTCGGAAGTGAGAAGCCAGCCGCCTTTGTATGACCTCCGAAACGTGTAAGATGCTCACTGCACGCATCAAGTGCGGTATAAAGTGAAAAGCCTTCGATGCTTCTCGCTGAGCCTCTTGCCTCATCGCCCTCTATACCTATGACGATACAAGGCTTTTCGTAAAGTTCAAGAAGTCTTGCACTGACTATACCTATAATTCCGTGATTCCAGCCCTCGCCGCAAACAATAAGCACACGGGAGTTGAACGCTTTAGGGTCGGCAATAAGCTGAGCCTTTGCCATTTCGAGAATCTCACTTTCGATCTGTTTTCTCTTAGCGTTCAGTTCATTCAGTTCCTGTGCTTTAATCTCGGCTATCTGTCCGGTCTGAGCCATAAGAAGTTCCGCCGCCGCTTTCGGACTGTCATAACGTCCTGCGGCATTTATACGGGGGCATAAGCCGAACGCTATGCCTGTAGAAGTAATACTTTCGGCATCAAGTCCCGCCGCATTGATAAGTGCCTGAAGTCCCTGATTTTCGCTGTACTGCATTTCAAGAAGTCCACGCTTTACTATTATGCGGTTTTCTCCTGTCAGTGCGACAACATCGCCTATAGTGCCGATAGCCGCAAGGTCGGCATACTGCTCAAGAACACCTTCAACATCACGTTCCAGTGCCATAATGAGTTTTAGCGCAACACCGCAGCCTGCAAGTTCTTTATAGGGAGAGCTGTCATCTTGTCTGTGCGGATTTACGATAGCCTCCGCTTTAGGCAGAATCTCAGGAAGCTGATGGTGATCGGTAACGACCAGCTTCATTCCAAGTTCATATATAAGTTCTGCCTCGTTGACGGCTGAAACACCGTTGTCAACCGTTATTATAAGACCCGTACCGTTCTCGTGCAGTTTGTGTATTGCATTTTCGTTCAGCCCGTAGCCTTCCTCACGGGTGGGTATGTACCAGTTTACGTCAGCACCTATTGCATCAAGATGTGTGAAAAGCATAACGGTAGAAGTAACACCGTCACAGTCATAATCACCGTATACGGTTATCTTTACTTCATTGTCAACCGCTTTTTCTATCGCCTGAACAGCTTTATCCATATCCGCAATAAGCAAGGGGTCGGAAAGTTCCGTACCGTTGAAATACTGCTGTGCCTGCTCGGCTGTGTATATTCCTCTGCCGACAAGAAGACTGCACAAAAGCATCGGCAGTCCGGTGTCGGTCTTGAGTTTCATTGCAAGCGCATTGTCCGTATTTCTGACAAGCCATTTTTTCATAAGAAATTATATCCTCTTGATAAGTTCTTTCAGTTCTTCCGATGTAAAACGATACTTATTATCGCAGAAATGACAGCAAACTTCTGTGACCGGTTCTTCCTCTGCAAGCTTTGCAAGTTCGTCCTTGCCGAGTGTTATCAGCACCTGCTCGGTACGCTCTCTTGAGCAATCGCAGTAATACTGTGCCTCCCAGCTGTCAAGTATCTCTCCGTCAAGGCCTTTAAGTCCTTTCAGTGCTATTTCTTCGGGAGAAAGTCCGTCCTCAAGCATTTTTGTAACGGACTGCATATCCTTTATATTTTCTTCGATAAAATCTATAGCGGCTTCGTTCACGGGCGGTACAAGCTGTATCATATATCCGCCTGCTTTTTTTATCGTGAGATCGGTATCCACAAGTACACCAAGTGCGCAGACGGTAGGTATCTGCTCGCTTACCGCATAATACTGCGTTACGTCTATAGCTATTTCTCCGCTCACTATAGGCACCTGTCCTACATAAGGCTCTTTCATGCCGAGATCTCTTATTACCGAAAGATAACCGTCCGTGCCTACTATTCCTCCGACATCAAGTTTGCCTTTGGAGTTGAGCGGCAGATCGGCAAAAGGATTGTCCATACAGCATTTTACGTTGCCTCTGTAATCGGCTACGGTCGTAATTGTACCGATTTTTCCGCCGCCGTTTATCCTCAGTTCAAGTCTGTCGGTTTCGTTTTTCATAAGCGCACCCATAATACAAGCCGCAGTTGCAAGTCTACCTGCCGCCGCCGACGCTGTTGCGGATGTGCCGTGTATCCTGTGTATTTCATTTACAATATCGGTAGTGTCAACAGCACTGCAAAGCGCACTGCCGTCTGCCGATAAAGCTCTTACTATCTTTCCCATTTATTCTGCTTCCTTTGCACAGCAGTAAAGCACCTTTTCGCTGTCCTCACTGCCCTTTTCTGTTGTCATATAATTATATCTGTCAAGAATTCTGAAGCCTGCCTTGTGCAGTAATTCTTCAATTTCTTCAAGCGGTAAAGCTATCTCTGAAAAATCCTCACAGGAACGCTCATAAGAGCCGTCCTCGTTTTCGGTGAAAATATCAAGTGCAATATCGACCCTGCTGTCCTCACTGTCGCTGTCAAGATAATTCTGCCATACGCAGTAGACTTTCTCCATATCATACACAAATGTGTTATCCGCAAGCACCTCTCTGTGCTTTCTTACCGTATTAATGTCAAACACGAAAAGCCCCTCAGGGTCGCAGAAAAGCGATACGGAACTAAAGCAACGCAGTATATCCTCTTTGCTGTCAAGATGATTTATGCTGTCAAGCACGCATACGGTAACGTCAATAGTGCCGTACATATCAAGTTCGCACATATCCTGACAGAGATACTCTATGTTTTTGTGCGGTTTTTCCTTTGCCACACTGAGCATTTCTGTGCTTAAGTCCACTCCGATAACATCATATCCGAGAGTGGAAAACTGCATTGACATACTGCCCGTACCGCAGGCAAGGTCAAGAAGTATACCCCTTTTGCCGCCGTGAGAAGTAATTATCCTGTCGTAATATCCGGCAAGCTCCTTATAGTCGATATTGGAAGTCAGCGTATCGTAAACATCCGCAAAACAACCGTATGCCGACATATTATCATCCTTTCGGTCAATCGTTATCCTTCATTCTGTCGAAAACGATGGAGTAGCCGTCATTTCCGCCCTGTAAAGACCTGTTTACACGGCTTATCGTGGCAGTGCTGGCTCCTGTTTCTTCGACAATATCGCTGTACACTCTGCCCTCTACAAGCAGCTTTGCAACGTGCAGACGCTGAGCCATTGATTCAAGCTCTCTTATAGTGCACAGATCCTCAAAAAAGTCGTAGCATTCTTCAATACTTCTAAGCTCCATTATCGCTTTGAAAAGCTCGTCCTTATCCTTTGAAACAAGTTTTGTGTTCATTGTGTTTCCCTTTCTCAAAAGCAAATAGGTAAAATACCTCTATAATAATACTACTATTTTATCACTCTAAAGTATAAAAGTCAACACTTATCCTTTTTATTACAATTCTATTTCAAAAAGCCTTGCCGTGAAGCATTCGGGCAGTTTTACAGAAAGCGATTTCGACAGCGGATTGAATTTATGCCCACCCTCGTCAAAAGACGGGTATATACAGCTTATCTTCGCATTCTCAGTTGCATATCTTATCGGTATATTACAGCACTCGTTGCTTCCTTGTCTGCGCCATACCGCAAGATAGGCTTTATTTCCTGCTTTAAGACCCAGTGTTACCCATTCGTCACCGATATGAGATAATCCCAAGGGCCAAAACGGTACCGATTTCTTGATGTCTTCACGGATATTCTTATAACATTCAAGCGCTTCTTTTACAAGTGCCATTCGCTCGGGGCTGAGATTTGCAAGGTGTCCGCTCTGATGGATACGCTGTGTCATAGCGTTTACCATATTGAACACGACCTCTTCCCTGTCGCCGTCCGTCAGAGGATATGACCATATAGCGCTCTGTTCGGGGCAAAGACCTGTCGGTGCGTTTGCCGCTATGGTAGCATATCTTCTGTAATCGTCCTGATCGCTCGTTGACTGTATCGAATAACGGCTGAGCATAGCATAGTCTATTCTCATACCGCCGCTTGAGCAGTTTTCAATGATAAGCTCCGGGTAACGTGCAAACACGCCGTCAAGCCACGCAAGATATGCCTTTTCGTGTCGCATAAGTCCTTCACCGACACTGTCGCAGTTAACCTCCGTGCCTATGCCAGGTTCTATGTTGTAGTCCATTTTTATGTAGCCTACACCGTAATCTTTTACAAGGCGGTCAATTACGCTGTCGGCATAAGCGCTGACTTCGGGATTCGAAAAGTCAAGCTGATAGCGTGAACGATCGTATACACGCTTGCCGTGCCGCATAAAGAACCATTCGTCAGGCACTTTCTTAGCCATTTCGCAATTTATGCCCATAACTTCTATCTCAAGCCATACGCCCGGTATCATGCCGTATTTTCTTATCTCATCGGTCACCTTCTTAAGACCGTTCGGGAAGCGGCGTCGGTTTTCCTGCCACTCGCCCACGCTGTCCCACCAGAAGCCGTCCGCATACCAGCCGCAATCAATGCAGTAATACTCGCATCCTGCCTCTGCGGCGGCTTTTATAAGCGGCATTTCCTTTTCTTCGGTAGGGTCGCCCCAAAGGCAGTTCATATAGTCATTGAAAATAACCGCCAGCTTTTCGTTATCGGTGTTCTTTCTGCGTATCACACGGCGGTATCTTGTAAGCTCGCCCATACCCTCGTCAAAGTCACGGCATACGCCGACTGCGACAGGAACTGACGTAAAGCTCTCCCCCGGAGCAAGGTTCTTGAACCAGTGGGATTGCTGTTCGTTAGGTCCGCTGAATGCAAGGTAAAAATGTCCTCTCTGGTCGCTTATCTCCCAGTGCCACGAGCCGTTATGCTCTATCTGCCAGAAAAGCCCGTTTCCTGTTTCGGTGTTCTGAATATATCCCATAGGGAGATATTCGTTTGTTGACCAGTTGCCTACATTTGTTACGTTTATTGCCTTACCGCAGTGCTCCCAGCCGTCTTTCTGTGACTGCGGCATACCAAGCTGTTCAAAGGTGTAGTCCTGCCACAGCATTTCCTTCTGCCACGAATTATGCGGTATCTTTATTATAAACTTATCATCACGGGGAAGAATGCCCTCTTTTTCGAAACCGAGATAGTTGAACGATGAAACATAGGTCAGCGTGTATGTTTCGGTTGCAGACGTATTTCTGACTTCCGTATAGGTGCGTACTATGCTTATTCCGTCATAGAAACGGAACGTGCTGATAACCTCTATGCCTGTCGGCTCATCATACTGCGTTACCTTTATAAGTCTGCCGATATTGTCACGGGTATCCGAAAAATCCTTGTACTTGAGCCTGTAGCCGGGTGCCGTTACTATGTACTTTGTGCCGTGACGTTCACACGGACGGTCAAGTCCCGCTATTTCGACCTGTGCTATGTCAAAACAGCCGAGATGATCCTTTTCGAACATCTCGTCCCATATATCATTTTCATTGAACGGGAGCGCCGAAAAGTGCATCAGCTTTATCTGTCCGTTATCCTCAATATCAAATACAATGTTGATTTTGTTCTCGCTTATGCTTATCCTTTTCATTCTTCCTCCTTGCGACTGTTGAACACTTCATATACTTTCGGGAATTTGTCCTTCACTCTGACCGGCTTGAAATCGCCGTCTACAAAGAAATGACGGGTTCTGCCTGTTGCCTTGACATCGCCGTTTTCCTTGCCTTTTACCACATAATCAATTGTCATTTTAAAGCCGTTGAACTCTGTGATCTTAAGGTCTATAAGCACCGTTTCGTCAAAACGCACGGCATTTTTATAAGTGCATTCGGCAGAAAGCACCGGTATCATAACTCCGTCCTTTTCCATTTCGGAATAAGGGTAGCCTGCTTTGTCAAGATAATGTATTCTTGTTTCTTCGAACCATCTTATATAATTCGAATGGTGTATTATGCCCATCCTGTCGGTTTCGTAATAATGAGCGGTACGCTCATACGGCTGTATAGGCGGTAGATCTTTTCTCATAGCTTTGCTCCTTTTATATCGTTGAATAACAGCTTTGCGACAGAGCTGTCTGCGAGCCTTATGCCGACTTCGGCTTCATCAAACCACTGCGCCGTGATCAGTTCATCAGACAGTGAGAAATCACCCTCGGGAAGCTCAGCCAGAAACCCCGTCATCAGCATCTGCTTTTTCTGATAAGCGTATGTCGCAACAAGGCGTACCTTGACCGGCTTTAGTCCGAGTTCTTCCGTGACCTCACGCACTGCCGCCTGTTCGGCTGTTTCGTTTGTCATTATGTAGCCGGACACACAGACGAATCTGTCCTCGCTTATACTGCCGTCACCGCTGTGCTGACGGATAAGGGCATATTTATCTCCTCGTCTTGCAAGGACTATCACGCAGTTATAGAACATATCAAACCACAAACGTTTGCACTGTTCGCAATACGGCACAAGTCCGTCATCGCCGGTCTTACGTCCCACCAGTCTGCTTGCACAATCGGGACAGAATGTAAATCTCATATCGTTCTCCGTTTTACAAAAAAGCCGCACGGCACAGCCTGTGCGCCAAGCGGCTTTTATATATTCTGTTTTATCAGGAATTTGCCTTTATATAGTTCCAGCTGTCACGGCACATCTGCTCAAGACCTCTCTTAGCTGTCCAACCGAGTTTTTTCTTTGCAAGTGCGGGATTTGAGTAGCAAGCGGCTGCGTCACCCGGACGTCTGCCCGTTATAACATAGGGTACCTTGACCTTGTTTACCTTTTCGAAAGCGTTGATAATATCAAGCACAGAGTATCCCTTACCTGTACCGAGGTTGTATGCGGGACAGCCTGTATGCGCTCTTGCCGCCTTAATTGCGGCAACATGACCGAGTGCAAGGTCAACAACGTGAATGTAATCTCTTACGCAAGTGCCGTCGGGAGTGGGATAGTCGTTGCCGAATACGCTGAGCGTTGCCATTTTTCCTGAGGCTGTGCGGAGGATAAGGGGCATAAGGTTATTCGGTATACCGTTGGGATCTTCACCGAGCTTACCGCTCTCGTGCGCACCGATAGGGTTGAAGTAACGTAAAAGGATAATGCTCCACTGATCATCGGATGCGTACAGCTCTCTGCACATATTCTCAATCATCAGCTTTGTAGAACCGTAGGGATTGATAGCGCTCAAAGGGAAATCCTCTGTTACCGGTACTTTGTCTGGTATGCCGTAAACTGTTGCACTTGAGCTGAATACGAGCTTCTTACAGCCGTATTTCTGCATTGTTTCGATAAGTGCAAGAGTTGAGTTGATGTTGTTTTCATAATACATTATAGGCTTTACACAGCTTTCGCCTACTGCCTTGTAGCCGGCAAAATGTATTACTTCTGTGATGAAGTTCTCTCTGAAAATCCTGTCAAGAGCTTCTCTGTCACAGCAGTCGTTCTCATAGAATCTGAAATCTCTGCCTGTGATTTCCTTGATAGCCTCAATAGCCTTCGGCTTTGAGTTATAGAAGTTGTCTATTACAATAATATCCTCGCCTGCGTTAAGAAGCTCAACGCAGGTGTGAGAGCCGATATATCCTGCTCCGCCTGTTACCAATACTGCCATAATAATGTTCCTTTCCACAGCATAGAAACGCTGTATCCAAAACGGTTTTCCGAAAAAAATATAACCGTTTCACTAACTTATATTATATATCCGCAAGGGCGGATTGTCAATATTTTTTACTTTGATTGACAAAGAGGCAATTATGTGATAAAATCACATCAGTAGAAGTTTTTTTACATAAATTTGCTTTAATTATTAAGGAGGATTCAAAATGATCAATTTACTTACATCTGCAAGCCGATTTCTGAATGACACACAAGATTTCAATTCAACCACAGACAAATTGCTGTCCAGCCTGTTTGACGGATTTATTTTTTATCTGGCAGTTGTGGTTTTTATAATAACTGTGCTTATTATAACTGCCAAATACAGAAAAAATCCCACGCTCGGCAAGAGAAAATCGCTTACTGCAATAACCGTATTGCTGACTGTATTTGACTCGCTTCTTCTGCTGTTCAAGATTGACTTTTTCAGGCTTCTTTGCAACCCTTACGACTATTTCACAAGCTACAATTTCACTTCCTTCGTACCGGGAACAAGCGAATATGCAATATATGTGTCATACTATATCGTTATAATCGCAACGGTCATTGCCGGAATTATAATGTGTATTGTAGGATATACAACGCTCTCTGACAAGGAGCTTAAAAAGAAAGCCTTCGATAAAGCGGCCGCATTACAGCAGCAGTACAGACCAGGCTTCGCAGTTCCGCCCCAGCAGATGCAGCAGCCTCAGTACAACACTTGGCAGTGCAACGTATGCGGTACGGTAAACAAGGATATAGGAGGAGATTTCTGTTCGCAGTGCGGCGCACCAAAAAACAATGCGCCTTCCGGAAACGCTAACGGTCAGTAAGGAGGGACTTGTATGCTCCATATAGGTATTGCTATTGCTTTACTCGTTTTATGCAGTTCTTATAAGAGTTGTCCTATCGTTTCAAAACTTACCGGAATCAAGGTGCTGACTATTATTCTGACAGTTCTGGCATCAATTAAACTGATGTCGTTTCTGTTCGGCGTATTACCGATGTATTACGGTTCGGAGAGCGAAAACTATTACCCCATTCTGTCAGTGTTCGCTTCAAGTGTCTTTGCAATAACCGTGATATACTACTGCGGCGTTATCACTCTGAGTGTCATCGCCTGTATCAAGGGATACAAGTGTATGAGCAACAATGAGCTCACCTCTGCGGCTTACAGTGAACAGCAGAGAGTAAACGCCGCAAGAGCGCAGCAGATATACCGTACACAATCGTATTCCGATGTACAACAGTGCTACACAACGCAAAATACCGCATGGCAGTGTACAAGCTGCGGTAAGTACAACGAATCGGACAACAAATTCTGCATTTACTGCGGACATATAAGATAAATTCATCAAAGGAGATATGCAAATTGGTACTTATAGCACTTTCGATAATTGTGCTTGTTCTGTGCTCCAGATATAAGCAGGAGCCGATAACGAACAGCCGTACAGGCATAACGGTAACAACAATAATTACAGCGGTAATCACATTCTTCGAGCTGACAGGCGTTGTTTCTCTCGGTGTTATGAACGGTATTTTCGGAGGCGACGCTTTCAGACAGATGCTTTATGACGCTATTGCAAGCGGAGAACTTGATTTTGAGGATTTTGCAACGGCAAATGAAGCAATGGATTTTGCTATTTCCGTTGTTAATGCGGTATTTATAGTTTCAATGATAGTGTGCATTCTTATAGCCGCTTTCGGCATATTTGCTACCGTTATCGGCTTCAAAACAATGGCCGACAAAACGCTTACGGCAGCCGCAGCGGCAAATACGGCGGCACGCAGTCAGGCATATAATATGCCCAGTTACAATAACTGCAATACTTCTTTTCAGAATGGCTACTATAACTACAGCAGTCCTCAGCAGAATTATCAGACTTATGCACAGAGCAATACAGGAACGGCAGCTCAGCCGACAGGCAACGTTTCTCAAAACAGCGAGTGGTACTGCGTATGCGGAAACAAAAATTCCGCAGGACAGAAATTCTGTTCAAACTGCGGTGCGGCAAATCCGGACAGTAACCGTCAAGTCTGATTACAAACGCAAAATTCATAATCATATTATAAAAACCGGGTATCTTGCCCGGTTTTCATTTTCCGCCAAATAAATCCGAAATATGTGACACATTTTTACTTGTTCTTTATTTACATTTTTGTAATAATAAATGTTGTTATCATGCACAAACACAAGACGTTACCGATTAGTTTTTTATGCAGGTATACGAAATATTAGCAAAATACAAAATTAGCATCAATTCAGACGTCACATTTTCGGACTTTCTGCGTTATATATATAGGTCGTTTTTTAGCAGTGCTTATAAATACACAGGTTATCCGGCATAAATCAAAAACAAATTCCCATCAAAAACTACCCTCAATGCCACACCCTGTTATCTGCCAACATCCACATACACGGCCGCTGTAAAAGAGCCATACAGAGAATACCTACTCTGTATGGCTCATTTTTTATCTATTTTTCTGAAATAATCGCAACAGCATCAGATATGCAATCTTTTGATTATCTTATAAACGACCGAGTTTTCAAGCACGAGCGGTGATTTATGTGCAAAGAACACAATTCCGTTTGCGGGTGACTTGATTTCTTCCTTGACCGTGCCTTCAAACGGATCGAGTATCTCTGCCATTACATCTCCCTGCTCCACCTCGTCGCCGGGCTGTTTTATCCTGCGATATATTCCGCCGCTTTTAGCGTGTACCGACATCAGATGCTCTTCTTCAAGCGTAGTTGCCATATAACCGCCGTGACTCTGATACTTTATGACACCCATTCTCGACAGAAAACGAAGTACAGCGCTTACCGCTATATTTGCCGATTCCTCGTCAATATGCTCTGTTTCGTTTGTATATACGGAAAATGCGCTGGTATCACAGTTCTGCCAGTTGAAGTTCAGCGTTGCCGTGTCAAACGGCTTGGGCTTTCTTAGAAGTATATACGGAAGACCGAATAAATTTGCAAGTCCTATGTTTTTATGCTCGGTATCCATCATTCTTACATGAGGTATAAAGTCACCGGAAATATAGAATGAAGTAAACTGGATGCCGTACTGATATTCCTTTATAAAATCGAATATGCCTGCGGCTATTCTCTGTGTGGTCTTTCCGTGTGCGTCACCGGGGAACATTCTGTTGAGATCGGTATTATCTACCGACCAGAAACGGCGCTGGATATTCATTGAAAACGGATTCAGTGAAGGGATGACCATTATCTGCTTACCGTAGGCAAGATCCCCCTTCTTTTCAATATTCGAAAGGGCTCTTATGATTTGCGAGCATACATATAACTGCTGAACCTCGTTGCCACGCATTGCACCGACTATACAACAGGTTTTTTCACCCTTACCGAATCTGTATCCGTTTATCTGAAAATCATCACGGTAAGGCGATTTCAAAGTAACTATGTTTTCTTTATTCATTTCAGCACCCTCCGAGTATTCTTGCAAGCAACGAGCCTTCATATACAACGGGGTACTCACGCAACGTAAATACAATACCGCTGCAAGGTGCGAATATTTCCTGCTCGACCGCACCCGAAAGCGGATCGAGTATATCGCCTATATGATCTCCCTTGGATATTCCTGCCCAGTGCTTTATTGCGGGCATAAAAATACCGGATGTATCCGAATATATGAACGATACGTTTCCGTCTGTAGAAACAATAGGATGAGAAACCTTCTTCGTTTCACCTGTCCATATACCCATCTCAGCCATCAGGTTGAATATTCCGTCAAGGAGCTGATCACCGTAAGACTTGGTTATACGCATTCCAACACCCATTTCAGCAACAAGTGTCGGTGTTCCCTCTTTGTTAAGGCTGTGCGAGAGAGTAGCCTCCATAACAGTGACGCTGGAGTGTACCCATATAAAGTCAACATTCAGCATTTTGGCATAGGGCAACAGCTTCGGTGCAGTTTCTTCCGAAATACGCACCTGCGGAATTTCACGCAGGAATATATTGCTTGCGTGAATGTCGATACATATATCCGCACCCTTTATATCGTTCATGATAGCGGCGGCAATATGCTCAGCCACCGCACCGGTTTCCGAGCCCGGAAATATCATATTCATATCAAGGTCAAATATCGGCATCTCACGCTTTATCGAATCCATTCCGAGCGGATTCATAGACGGATATATATCAACTATACCGCTGAGCAAATGCCTGTTTTCGCTGAGCTTTCTTATCAGTTCATAGCAAACGTACTGCCCTTCCAGCTCATCGCCGTGAATACCTGTAACTATACATATACGCTTTTCGTTGCCTGCAAGGTTGTAAGGCTCAAAATGATTCTTTTTTATCATCATCCGCTCATTCACAGGGAGTGAAACGGATACAACGTCCTGTAACAAATAGACACCTCCGAAATCTGTCATTGATATAAGTATATTCCCTTTTAAATTCATTGTCAAGGTCGTAAACAACAAGGCAGGTAATTTATTTTACGGCAGAATACTGTGTTGATTTTATCGCCGCATAAAGCGAAACAGCACGATTTGCGATTAATTCGCCGGGCAAAAAGCAAAAGGCACAAAACATTTCTGCTTTGCACCTTTGCAAATTCTTAATAAACCTCTAAACCTCAGCGGTATCAGCTGTCAAACTGTGAATTGTAAAGCTCGGCATAGAAACCGTTCTTTGCAATAAGTTCCTCGTGATTACCCTGCTCGATAATATCTCCGTCCTTAAGAACGAGTATAAGGTCGGCATCTTTTATCGTAGACAGGCGATGTGCTATTACAAAGCTTGTTCTGCCCTTCATAAGATTATCCATAGCCTTTTGTATCTGTATCTCGGTACGGGTATCGACCGAGCTTGTAGCCTCGTCAAGAATCAGTATCTTGTTATTTGCAAGAATCGCTCTTGCTATTGTCAGAAGCTGTTTCTGACCCTGCGATACATTGGATGCTTCCTCGTTTAACTCCATATCATAACCGCCGGGAAGCGTCCTTATGAAATGGTCAACGTGAGCCGCTTTTGCGGCGGCAATAACTTCATCATCTGTCGCATCAAGCTTTCCGTATCGGATATTCTCCATAATACTGCCCTTGAACAGCCATGTATCCTGAAGCACCATTCCGAAAAGCTCTCTAAGCTCACTCCTGTCGAAGTCTGCTATATCATAACCGTCAATGAGTATCCTTCCGCCGTTAAGCTCATAGAAACGCATAAGCAGTTTGACAATGGTTGTTTTTCCTGCTCCGGTAGATCCGACAATAGCTATCTTCTGTCCCTGTCTGACCCTTGCACTGAAATCATTGATTATTATCTTTTCGGGGGTGTAGCCGAAACGAACGTGCTCAAACGTTACATCACCGGTAATATCAAGTGTTGTTACATTTCTGGTATTGCCTGAGGTATCGGTAAGCATTGCGTGTTCCTTTGCACATTGCTCTTCTTCGTTCTCTGCCAGGAATTCAAATACTCTCTCGGCGGCTGCGGCGGTCGACTGAAGCATACTTGATACCTGTGCCAACTGTGTTATAGGCTGTGTGAAGTTCTTGACGTACTGGATAAACGATAATATATCGCCGACCATTATAGTTCCGTTTGCCGCCAGTAAACCTCCGACAACAGCAACGGCAACGTATCCCAGATTTCCCACAAAGGTCATAACAGGCATCATAACACCGGAGAAAAACTGTGACTTCCACGCAGATTTATATAAAATGTCATTTGCCTCATTAAAATCTTCGATAACACGTTCCTCACGGTTGAACGCCTTGACAATATTGTGACCGCTGTAGATTTCCTCGACCTGTCCGTTTATGTGACCGAGATACTCCTGCTGTGACTTGAAATACTTCTGAGAAATCTTTACAACGAAAAGCACAAGCACCATCGAAACAGGAAGAATAAGAACGGCGATAAGCGTCATAAGCGGGCTTATCGACAGCATCATTACCATTACACCTATGATAGTGGTAACAGAGGTGACAAGCTGAGTAATGCTCTGATTCAGATTCTGTGCCAGAGTATCCACATCATTTGTTACTCTTGACAGTGCCTCGCCGTGCGTGCTTTTGTCAAAATAGTTCATCGGCATACGGTTTATCTTTGCGATAAGCTCCTTACGGAGTCTGTAGCTGACCTTCTGTGAAACGCCCGTCATCAGCCAGCCCTGTATAAATGAACAGATACTGCTGATAAGATAAAATCCTATAAGCAAAAGAAGTATAGCACCGAGCGCATCAAAGTTCACGTCGCCTGTGCCGTTCACCTTGGCGATAATGCCGTTGAAAATCTCCGTTGTGGCATTACCCATCAGCTTAGGACCGATAATATTGAATACGGTTGATGTAATTGCGAATATCACAACGAAAACAAGCGAAATCTTATATTCGCTCATATACCTTGCCAGTTTTCCGATACTGCCCTTGAAATCCTTTGCCTTTTCTACAGGAGTGCCGGGTCCTCCTCTGTGAGAATTACGCATTTACAGCACCCCCTTTTGCGTTGTCTATCGCCGCAAGGTCTTTTTGCGACAATTGCGAGTGTGCTATCTGCCTGTATACCTCACAGTTTTCCATAAGCTCGCTATGAGTTCCGATTCCTGCTATTCTGCCCTCGTCAAGCACAACTATTTTGTCGGCATTCAATATCGTGCTGATACGCTGTGCAACGATTATTATCGTGCAATCGTGAATATTGTCGGCGAGTGCCTTTCTCAGCTTCACATCTGTCTTGAAATCAAGTGCGGAGAAGCTGTCGTCAAACAGATATATCTTAGGCTTTTTGGCAATTGCACGGGCAATAGACAGACGCTGTTTCTGTCCGCCCGAAACATTCGTACCGCCCTGAGAAACAGGCTCGTTGTATTTTTGCGGCTTGCTGTCGATAAATTCAGACGATTGCGAGATTTCTGCGGCAAGTCGGATAGTTTCATCATCGGCATTTTCCGCACCGAATCTTATATTGCTGTCTATCGTTCCCGAGAACAGTACACCTTTCTGCGACACAAGGCCTGTAACGTCATGGAGAGAATGCTGTGTTACATCTCTGATGTCGGTTCCGTCTATAGTAATGCTGCCTTCGGTAACGTCAAAGAATCTCGGTATAAGATTTATAAGCGTTGATTTGCCGCTACCCGTACTGCCGATAACAGCGGTCGTTTCACCCGCATTTGCGGTAAAGCATATATCGGTCAGCACATCTTCCTTTGCATCGGGATAGCAAAACGAAACGTGATCGAAAGTAACATCGCCCCTGAGCGACGCTTTATCAAATGTTGCCGCATCGGGCTTATCGGTGATGCTCTTTTCGGCTGAAATGACTTCGTTTATTCTCTCTGCGGAAACTGCCGCTCTCGGAAGCATTATTGAGATCATTGTCAGCATAAGGAATGACATTACAATCTGCATCGTATATGTGATAAACGCCATCATATCTCCGACCTGCAAAGAGCCGTCCGAAATCTGTCCTGCGCCTACCCATATGATAAGAACGGTGACAAGGTTCATTATCATCATCATAAGAGGCATCATAAACGTCATTGTGCGGTTTGTGAAAAGCATTGCGGATGTAAGATCCTTATTGGCTTTATCGAAACGATCTTCTTCATATTTTTCACGGCTGAAGGCACGGATAACAGGCAGACCGGTAAGTATCTCCCTTGCAACAAGGTTCAGCTTATCGACCAGTTTCTGCATCAGCTTGAATTTAGGCATCGCAATCTTCATCAGAATAAGCACCACCGTAAGAATAACAATTACGGCAAGTGCGATGATCCATGCCATGCCCGTACCTGTAGTCAGTACCATAAATACACCGCCAATGCCAAGAATAGGCGCATATATAACCATTCTGAGCAGCATTACGATAACCATCTGTATCTGCTGTATATCGTTAGTGCTTCTCGTGATAAGGCTGGCAGTGGAAAATCTGTCAATCTCGGCGCTTGAAAAGCTGACAACATTTCTGAACACTCCGGCTCTTAGATCTCTGCCGACCTTCGCCGCTGTTGTCGCCGCAAAGAAACCTACCGTCACGGATACCGCCATCATAAGAAGTGCGATAAGCAGCATTTTTCCGCCGGCTGACAGCAGATAGTTTTGCTGTAACACGTTCATATCAACGCCCAGTGACGAATATTCGTCTTTTACAAAGCGTACTGCGGACTGCTCAGTTATAGTTCCCGGCATTTCCGATATTTTGTCAGACAATGCCGACAGATCGGTATCTCCCATGCCGCCTTTTTCCGCAAGTGCCGTAATAATCGTCAGTGCATTTGCTTTGCCGGAAGAAATACCGAGCATTTCTCCTGCCTGTTCAAAAGAGGTAAAAGGCAGTTTAATCCCCTGCTTTTCGGTCATAGAGGACAAATCTTCAAAGGAAAGCTCTTTCGTCATCTCAGCCGCCGTCATAGGTATATCGACAGTATTAATGAGCTGTTGTTTTTCATCTTCCGTAAGTTCGTTCAGAAAATAAACGTCATTATCGGCAGACCTTGGAAAGCGGTCTTTCTGAGAATCGGTCGCTTCGCCTTTTTTCACAAGAGTATAGCTTTTTGCAAGTATGCTTTTCTGCTCGTCATTCATAAATGCTTCAAGCGCATTATAGCCGTCAACGCTCAGTGCATCAGCCGCCGCATTTTCTATACCGCCGTTCTGTATACCTATATCCACAATATCAGATGTATATTGCGGTAAAGTAAGGTCGCCCCAGGCTTGAATTATAAGCAGTACAATTATCAACAAAACCTGCGGTATGCTGTTTTTTAGATACCCGAATATTTTAAACAAAAACTATGCTCCCTTTCTCTTACTTCAGCTCAGCCGACTTGTCGTAAGCGTCCGCAAAACGCAGAACAAGCTCAATCAGCTTATCCGTGTCCTCTTCACCGAGTATTTTAGCTATATTTTCAAGTCTTACAAAAATCTCATCATATTTTTCTTTTGCCATTGCTCTGCCGTTTTCAGTGAGCCTGATATATGTTACCCTTCTGTCATCCTTAAGTACGACCCTCTCAACATAGCCCTTGTCCTCCAACTTATTGATAGTCTGAGAAAGATTCGGTCTGGTAAAATTAAGATAGCTGTTAAGCTCGCTAAGTCCGAACAACTCGGTATCCGGTTTTTCCGCAATAATCTGCGTCATTGCCCAGAAAACGCCTGTTTCGCTGGCGTTAAGTCCTTCCATTATTCTGTACTGTCTTGGTTGTGCGGAAAATTTACCAAGTGCTATTATAAGTCTCATTATTCTGTTATCCATAATTCTTCTCCTTTGTATTTATCGCAGTTATTCCCATACTACCTGCGAAAATCAATCATTCCTCAATCAGGTAAACCACTTGCTTACCCGATGATAATATGGTATACTTCTTATGTTAACAGATTATAAATTTAATTAACTTCTTTGAACGGAGCAGAAATGAAAATAATTGATACCGAAACAGCAATTATAGGCGGAGGCGCATCGGGACTTGCCGCCGCCATCGCCGCTTCTCGTTACGGGTGCGGCAATGTGACCGTACTCGAAAAAATGCAGAGGGTAGGCAAGAAAATACTTTCAACCGGTAACGGCAGATGCAACCTCACCAACCGCAATATATCCCCTGCGGATTATACCGGCGATACGGAACTTCTATCATACATCAGCCCTGATATTGACAATGCGGAGGATTTCTTTTCTTCACTCGGACTTATCTGCCGTGCGGATGATAACGGCAGAGTATATCCCTACAGCAATGCCGCAACCTCAGTGCTTGACGCTCTCAGATTTGCCGCTGATTCTTCGGGCATCAGAACAGTATGCGACTTTACGGTATCTGAAATAGCAAAAACCAAACACGGTTTTATCATAACAAACGGTGAAACACAAGTAAAAGCAAAGCGTGTAATCATTGCCGCAGGAGGAAAAGCGGCTCCGTCACTCGGCTCAAGCGGCGAAGGCTATGAGCTTTGCAGAAGCTTAGGTCACTCGGTGACAAGGCTCTTCCCTGCACTTGCACCTGTAAGAACGGATATTGAACTTGTAAAATCACTTAAAGGGCTTCGTGTGGCGGCAGACGCTACGCTTATTTCAGGCGGAAGGGTGATAGTCAGGCAGTCCGGAGAGGTACAGTTTACCGACGGTGCATTGTCCGGAATCTGTATTTTCAATCTGTCGGCAAAAGCGGCAGAATATATAAACAACGGTGAAATTTCACTCGATACTGCCCCTACACTCAGTAAAGACGAGTTATACGGGCTTATAAAAAGCACTGCCGCAATAAGAGCGTCACTGCCGTGCGAAGAACTTCTCACGGGAATATACCACAAACGTGTAGGACAGGCAATGCTGAAAAAAGCAGGTATTCCTTTTTCTGAAACCTGCGGAGAAATATCGGATAAGGACATTTCAGTGTTATGTAATCTTGCAAAGGACAGCCGCTACCCCGTAAGAAACGTGTCGGACTGGAGCCTTGCACAGATAACCTGCGGCGGTATACCTGCAAACGAGGTTTCCGACAAGCTGGAATCCCTCAAGGCAAGCGGCTTGTATCTGTGCGGTGAAATACTCAATATTCAGGGCAAATGCGGCGGATATAATCTTGACTGGGCGTGGAAAAGCGGATATACCGCAGGTATGAACGCAAGTCTTTCTTTATCGGAGTAGAAAATGATAAAATACAGCAATATCAAAATGCCGCCGGAGCATACAATAAACGACATAACAGCATTTATCGGCAAAAAGCTCAAGACATCACAACCTGACCCGTCACGGCTGAAAATTATAAAAAAATCCGTTGACGCACGGCACAAGGACGATATACACTTTGTTTATACCGTTGCGTTTGTCTGCGAAAACGAAAACGCAGTATTAAAGAAGAACTCAGGCAACAAGAACATTTCATCATATAAAGAAATACCGTATTCCCTGCCTCAAAAAGCAAAGCTGTCAAAGCGTCCCGTGGTAGTCGGATTCGGTCCTGCGGGTATGTTTGCGGCGCTCTATCTTGCGCAGTGCGGTGTACGTCCAATTGTTCTTGAACGTGGCCTTGATGTTGACAGCCGTAAAGAGAAGGTCAGAATGTTCTGGGAAAAAGGAATACTTGATACCGAATGCAACGTTCAGTTTGGTGAGGGCGGCGCAGGTACTTTTTCAGACGGAAAGCTGAACACGGGTGTCAACAATCCGCTTTCAAAAACGGTATTTGAAGAATTTGTCCGTCACGGTGCACCCGAAGAAATCATGTATGACGCAAAGCCGCACATTGGCACCGACAAATTATCCGAAACCGTCAAGAACATAAGAAACGATATTATATCGCTTGGCGGAGAGGTAATATTCGGAGCAAAATTCTGCGGCTATGATACCGAAAACGGCGGAATTAAAGCCATAAGCTATATTAAAAACGGCACTGAAATTACCATCGAAACCGACAATGTGATCCTTGCCATAGGTCACAGCGCAAGAGATGTGTTCTATATGCTGAAAAGCCGCAACGTTACTATGCAGCCCAAGAACTTCTCCGTAGGAGTAAGAATCGAGCATAAGCAATCCGACCTTGACCGCAGTATGTACGGGGAAATGAGCGGTCACCCGTCACTTCCCGCCGCCGATTATAAGCTGTCGGTTCACGACAAAAACGGCAGAGGCATTTATACATTCTGTATGTGTCCGGGCGGAGTGGTCACCGCATCTTCCTCCGAAGAAAACACGGTCGTCACAAACGGTATGAGTTATTACGCAAGAAACGGAGAAAACGCAAACAGTGCCGTCCTTGTCGGAATAACTCCCGATGATTTTGAAAATGATGATATTACGGCAGGAATAGAATTTCAGCGCAAGATAGAAAAAGCCGCCTTTAAAGCGGCAGGGGCAAATTACAGCGCACCTGTATGCCTTGTAGGCGACTTTCTTAATAAACGCACCTCCGAAAAATTCGGCAACGTAACTCCTTCCTATCCTATAGGCACAACATTTGTGCCGCCCGATGAATACCTGCCCGATTTCGTATGCGACGCTTTAAGATACGCTTTGCCGCAGTTTGCCGGGAAAATAAGCTGTTTCGGCTCTCCCGATGCGGTTATGACAGGCCCTGAAACAAGAAGTTCATCGCCTGTGAGAATAGTAAGAGATGAAACGCTTTCATCGGTCAGCGTGAAAGGCTTGTATCCTTGCGGCGAAGGTGCAGGCTATGCCGGCGGTATCGTGACAGCGGCAATGGACGGACTTAAATGTGCAATGGCGGCAGTTGGCAGGAATAGCAGAAGCAACTAACTGCACAGGCTTTCCATTTCCTTTTTGAGCCTTTTTATAATACGCTTTTCAAGACGTGATATATAACTCTGGGAGATCCCGATCATATCGGCGACCTCCTTTTGTGTTTTTTCGGGGCGGTTATTAAGCCCGAAACGAAGTTCCATTATCAGCTTTTCCCTTTCGTCCAGTTTTTCCACCGCCTCAAGAAGCATTCTTTTCTCTGCCTCCGATTCTATATTCACGCTGACAGTATCATCATCTGTTCCGAGAATATCGGATAGGAGCAATTCGTTTCCGTCCCAGTCAACATTAAGCGGTTCATCTATCGAAACCTCCATTTTTTGCGGATTCGTTTTCCTCAGATACATAAGTATTTCGTTTTCTATGCACCTTGAGGCATAAGTAGCGAGCTTTATGTTTTTCTCCACGCTGAATGTGTTTACCGCCTTTATAAGCCCTATAGTACCTATGGAAATTAGATCCTCGATTCCTATACCGGTACTTTCAAATTTCTTTGCGATATAAACTACCAGCCTCAGATTATGCACGATCAACGTTTCCCTTGCGTTTTCAAAGTCCGTGTTCAGCTTTGCAAGCGTTTTTGCTTCCTCTTCCTTTGAAAGCGGAGGAGGTAAGGTTTCCGCACCGTTTATATAATCGCACTCGCATTTTCCGTTTGCCGAATTACGCAGTTTTGCAATAAGATTGCTGACAATTTCAATTATCTTGAGCATTTTACACCTCACACAAGTATTTTCGGATTGAATATCGCTTCATATTCCTGTCTTCCGCCTATCACTATGCCGATAAGCGCATTGACGGGATATTTTTCTTTGTTCGTTTCATCGTCAATAACAACGCTCTCCGCTTTGAACATACAGATAAGTCCGCCCTTTCCCACTGTGGAAAACGGCATTATCCTGATGCCCTTTATCATCTGCGTTCCTATATCCGAAATATCGCTGTTATTTTCAATCATATCAATCGCAGGAGGTGAAACATCGGCGCACATATCACGTCTGCACACTATCACAGGCAATCCGCTGAAACAGTCAACCATTCCGTTTCCGCTGTCTGCAAGTGCCGACAGCCTGCATTCCCTGCCGTTGTTTTTTATGATAACAGTATACTTGCCATCGGTTTTTCCGTTTTTATCGAGTATATATCTTATTATTCTGACAACTCCGTAAGCCGCACAGGTAGAAAGAATTATCGTCATCGTATCAATGCCGAAATATACAGTGCCGTTTATAAACAGCATCTTCATAGGAGCGGCAAACAGCCACACGCAAAGCATAAGTCCCGAAAAGACGAAGCTGACAAGCATCAAAAACAGCACGCTCACCGCATATGCACGAAATCCCGTATAACCGAATGCGACAAAAGCAATCAAAGCACAAAGAAATATCTTAAGTAAAGTAAGAGTCAAAACCATTTCCTGCGGAATGAAAATACTCAGTGAAGCCACCGCACCTATGCCTGCCGCAGACAGCTTTCTGTACCATACTGTTTTTCTGTGAGTAAATGCGGATACGGCGAGAATCTGAAAATATGTAACATATAGATTTATCAGAATCAGCACATCAAGATAAATAACCATTTTTATGCCCCTCGTTTATTATAGGACAAACGGAAGTAAAAAAGTGTCGGTTTGTGATACGGACATAAAAAAACAGCCTGAGTTTCCTCAGACTGTTCTGTAATTTATATCACGTTTTTTCTTAGCAGAAGCATTTCGGCATTTTCAAGCGAAATCGGATCGTTTTCATCACCGGAAATAATCCTTGCTATTTCTCTCTTTCTGCCTTCAAAATCCAGCTTTGTAATGCCCGTATAGGTGCGTTTTTCATCGCTGGTCTTTTTTATAAGAAGCTGTGTATCCGCCATTGCCGCAATCTGTGCAAGATGCGTTACGCAAAGTATCTGCCTGTTTTCCGCCGCCTCGTGCAGTTTTAATCCGACCTTGGCGGCGGCTCTGCCGCTTATACCCGTATCAATTTCATCAAAAATCATCGTATGCAGTTTGTCGGTTTCGGCAAGCACGTTCTTGACGGCGAGCATTATTCTTGACAGCTCACCGCCCGAAGCGATCTTGCTCATAGGCTTCAAATCTTCGCCCTTATTGACGGAAATAAGCATTTCCACCTTATCCATTCCGCTGAGAGTGACTTTATCCTGCGATATATCGAACACAAGTCTTATATCCGGCATATCAAGAAACGTAAGCTCCGCAGAAATCCGCTTAGCAAGCTCGTCCGCCGCTTTTTTTCTTCTGCTTGTAAGTTCTGTGGCAAGACGCTTTACTTTTTCGCCTGCTTCTTTTTTCTTTTCGGTAAGTTCTTCTATTATATCGTCGCCGTTATCAATTTCATAAAGTTCGTTGCGCCATTTCTCCGAATTTTCAAGTATCTGTGCAAGGTCTGTGCCGTATTTTCTTTGCAGACGCAAAATAACGCTGAGCCTTTCTTCAAGAACACCGAGCATTCCTGCGGTATCCTCGTCTTCATCGGGAATTCTCTGCACTATTTCTTCTCGTATATCCTCAAGCTCTACCAGCATATCCGATATACGCTCTGCCAGTTTATCAAGCTCGGGGATAGTGTCGCTGAGCGATGAAACGCTGTTTTTGCAGTGTTCAAGCATAGAATATGCTCCATCGGTATCATCATCTCCCGATATTGCCGTCTGTGCACTATACAGATTCTCGCTTATGTATTCGGCGTTGCGAAGTTCCTCAATCTTTTGCTTTACGGTTTCTTCTTCATCTGCGGAAAAATTATACCTGTCAAGCTCCTCCAGACGTTCTCTCAGAAGCTCCGCCTTTTCAAGCGATTCGGTTTTCTTACGACTGACTTCTTTAATTTTTCTTGATAAAGCCGAAAACTCCTTGAAAGCGGTCGCATATTCCGACAGCAACCCGCTGTTTTTGCCGTAGCTGTCGAGTATCTCACGCTGATTATCCCCGTCCATAAGCAGACGGTTATCGTGCTGTCCGTGAATATCAATAAGTTCGGACGCTATATCACGCAGTATTGCCACTGTTGTTGCTCTGCCGTTTATTCTTGCGGTGCTTTTACCGTCCGCATGAATATCACGCTGCAGCAAAAGTTCCTCATCGACAGCAAAACCGTTATCGCTGAGTTTAGTTCTGACGTTTTCGGGTAAATCGTCAAAAAGGCCGGTCACAACAGCCTTTTCTGTGCCTGCTCTTACAATATCCTTGCTTACTCTTCCTCCGAGTATCGCATTTATGCCGCCGATAAGTATACTCTTACCTGCACCCGTTTCACCCGTAAACACATTCAGCTTATCATCAAAGGCTATCGACGCCTTTTCAATCACAGCAAGATTTTCAATAGATAATTCTCTGAGCAAAACGCCGACCTCCTTATCTTAAAGCAGTTCCTTCAGGTGACGTGTCAGCATTCTTGCATCACCCTCCGTTCTTGTCAGTACAAATATCGTATCGTCGCCTGCGATAGTTCCGACAACATAGGAAAGATTCATCATATCAAGACCTGCGCAAGCGGCGTTCGCAAGACCGCTGTGGCATTTTATTGAAACTATATTCATTGCGTAATCAATATTGACAACCGCTTCTGAAATAATATTATGAAACTTGACCGTGTGTACCTTTTCCGCTTTTGCATAGCAGTTGACACCGTTTGAAGAAACCGTTTTTTCAATATTGAGTTCGTTTATATCACGGGAAACGGTCGCCTGAGTCACATCATAGCCCTTTTGCTTCAACAGATTAAGCAACATTTCCTGCGTTTCCACTTCGTTTGCAGATATGATTCTGAGAATTTCAGCCTGTCTTTTCTTTTTCACAATATCACCCCTTGGTAAGATTTTATTTGAGCGGTCTCATCAGCTTGTTGTGTACCGCTTTATAGAAACTGCTGCCGTTTATATCAATAATAGAAAGCTGTTGCTCCGAGCGTCTTATCTTTATTATTTCGCCCTCTTTGAAATCCATATCATCATTACCGTCAATACTGAGCGAAACACCGCTGTCTTCATATGCGGAAAAACGCACCGTTATTTCCGAATCTGCTGAAAATATCATAGGTCTGCCGAAAAGCGAATGAGCGCACAACGGAGTAAATTCAATGCACTGTGCATCGGGGGATATAATAGGCCCTCCTGCAGATAAAGAATATGCCGTAGAGCCTGCCGGCGTACTGAAGATAATTCCGTCTGCTCTGATTTTTGTCACCTCGTATTCTTCTACCGAAACAATAAACTCAGGCAGCTTCGAATAACGGCATTTGCTGAACACGACATCGTTTATGGCGCTGTAATTGCCTTTGCCCTCATATTCAATATCGAGCATCATTCTTCTGCTCACCGTATATTCGCCTGTTCTAAGACGTTCCAGCGTATCAAGTTCGCCGCTCTCTATAGAAGTCATAAAGCCCAGCCTGCCCGTATTTATTCCAAGCAGGAGCTTATTGCAGGCGGCGGCTTTCTGTCCCCACTTGAGAATAGTTCCGTCACCGCCTATAGTCATAAACATATCGCAATCGGTTATAAGGCTGTCTGTTTCAGCGTATACGGCGTTATCCACCTTTATGATATTTTCGTACTGCTTTTCTATCATGGGCAGAAAGCCTATTTGATTCAGCTTTGCGCACGCATCTGCCGCCGCTTTCCTGCTCCGCTCTTTAGCGAGATTGGCACATATCATTACCTTCATGATATTTCACCTGCCTTTGTAAGTTATATGTTATAAACGTCTGAGATATATAAGATACTCGGTATTGCCGTCACCGCCGGTTATGGGCGAGGATATGACCTCTCCCCGTTCAAACCCAAGAGATGAGGCAAACTCCGATATATCATCGCATACTTTTTTATGTACTTTGGAATCTCTTACTATTCCGTGTTTGCTGAGATGGCTTTTTCCTGCTTCAAACTGCGGCTTGATAAGCGCTACGCACTCTCCGCCGTCCTTAAGCAGTGCATAAGCCGACGGAAGAACGAGCTTCAGCGATATAAACGAAACGTCTATACCGATAAAATCCACCGCCGGCAAAGCACCTACGCAGTTTCTTATATCGGTCTTTTCCATAGAAACTACTCTGGGATCGTTTCTCAGCTTTTCATCAAGCTGATCTGTTCCGACATCAACAGAATAGACTTTTACCGCACCGTTTTGAAGCATACAATCGGTAAAACCGCCTGTTGACGCTCCTATATCTATACACACCGAGCCGTCAAGATGAAGTCTGTAGTGGGATAATGCCTTTTCAAGCTTCAATCCGCCTCTGCCGACATATTTCGGCATCTCTCCGATTATTCTGATATTATCGTTCTCATCAACTGCAAACGATGCTTTGGTGCATATTCTGCCGTTGACCTCAACGCTTCCCTGCTTTATGAGCGACGCGGCAAGGCTGCGGCTTTTTACCGTGTTGTTTTCGGAAAGATAAACATCCAGTCGTTTCTGCATCTTATTCTCCTGTAATTTTTCTCATTCCGTCTGCGTCGAGCATTGCGTTATGCAGCTGTGTCGCAACATCGGCATGACGGACAAATCCGTCAACAGCCGTTATGGTAAACCTGCCTTTATATCCGGCAAGAGCCAGAGCGGTACACAGCTTCTGAGCAATTCCGCCCTCTCTTTCGCCTTCCTCAAAGGCATATATTTCATCATAAGCAAGACAAATATCAATTATTTCATCGGCGATAGGGAAAATTTTTATTGCCTGTAAAACATCGACACCGTGAATGGTGTAAGCGTAGGCGGATATTCTGCCATATGTGAAAATCAGCTTTCTGCTTTTATTTGAAACGTGCCTGAAGTCGCTGTACGCCTTCGTGCCTGAACGGTATAGCTCGCACCCTCTTGGGTATCTTACGGCAACTACGCCTTTATCCTTGTAAAGAGCCTGCTCAAGACACTGCGAAAGCTCCGCCGTATCTGACGGCGAATACACGGTAACGCCGGGTACGGTCGTGAGCATCGCAACATCAAACAAGCCGTGATGCGTTTCTCCGTCCTCGCCGACAAAGCCTGCTCTGTCTATTCCAAGCACAACATGACGTTTTTCTATTGCACAATCGTGTATAAGCTGATCATACGACCGCTGAAGAAACGAAGAATACACTGCAAACACGGGCAGTTTACCCTGACTTGCAAGTCCTGCCGAAAAAGTTACTGCGTGCTGCTCCGCAATGCCGACATCAAAGAAACGCTCCGGGAAAGCCTTGTAAAAGTGCTGAAGCCCTGTTCCGTATTTCATAGCGGCTGTAACGGCATATATGCGGTTGTCATTATCGGCAAATGAGAGCAGAGTTTTTCCGAAAGCGTCTGTAAAGCACTCACCTTTGCAATTGTTATCATCGTCTTTTTTAGGCGGCAAACCATGATATTCTCCCGAATTATCCTCTGCGGGAGCATAGCCTTTACCTTTTTTTGTATAAATATGAACAAGGCACGGACGTTGCATCATTTTTGCAACCATAAGCGCCTCTGTCAGCTCATCAAGATTATGACCGTCTATCGGTCCCAAGTATTTAAAGCCTAAATCTTCAAACAGATTTGAATGATAAATCGCATATTTCAGCAGCTGCTTAGTGCCTTTTACCGCTTTTCCGATGCCTTTTCCTATTATAGGCGTTTTATCAAGAACATTCTTTACGGAATTCTTTGTGCTGTAATATTTTCTTGTAGAACGTATCTGTGCCAGATACAAGGCGAGCGCACCGGTATTTTTGGAGATCGACATCTCGTTATCATTCAGCACTACTATCAGGTTGCAGTGGCTTTTTCCGGCATTGTTAAGACCTTCGTAAGCCTCTCCGCCGGTTAATGCGCCGTCGCCTATAACGGCAACAACGCTGTGATCGTCGCCGTCTGACCTCATGGCCTCGGCAATACCGAGTGCCGCAGAAATAGAAATACTGCTGTGACCGCCGATAAAAGCGTCATGCTCGGATTCTTCCGCCTTCGGAAATCCGGATATACCGCCCTCACAGCGCAGAGTATTCATTTTTCCCGCTCTGCCCGTAATTATCTTATGTGTATAGGACTGATGCCCTACATCAAAAACAAATTTATCCTTCGGAGAGTCAAACACGGTGTGCATTGCCACCGTAAGTTCAACTGTACCGAGGTTTGACGCAAGATGACCGCCGTTTACCGTTACCGTTTTCACAAGTAACTGTCTTATCTCCGAACACAGCTTTTTTCTTTGTTCGGGAGTAAGCGATTTCAAATACTCGGCGGACATATCGTTTTTCAGTATCAAATTGTATCTCCCGATATTATTCTATCAGCCGACCACCTGTATCGGTACAGCCATAGCTATAAGTATTCCGAGCAATGCGCCGCAGAGCACCTCAAGCGGCGTATGTCCGAGAAATTCCTTCAGTTCGTGTATTTCTTCAGGCTTCTTTTCCTCAATCTCGTCAACCTTATCGTCGAACTTATCCATAAATTCCTCGTCAAGCTCATTGACGACACGCCTCAGACGATTGATCTCCTTAGCCTGAAGTCCTGCGGATCGTCTTACGCCCATAGCATCATACATTACCACCATAGCAAGTATCATAGCAAGCGCAAACTCCGGCGAACATATTCCGCAGACTCTGCAGGTGGTTATTGCTGTCGCACAGACGGTAGCCGAATGTGCCGACGGCATACCGCCCGCACCCGTAAGACGTTCCGCTTTAAAGCTCTTCGTCTTTATGAAATGTATCAACGTTTTTAAAATCTGTGCAGTACCCCAGCTGATAAGTGCAATCAGCAGGATAACATTGATCTGATCAGTTCTCATTTATGTCTGACCCTCCGGGGTTATATTCCACTGTCAATTTTTTCTGTTTAAAAGCAAATCGGTAAGCCGACACAAAAACTCGTTGTTTTCAAATGCCGAAAGTGCCTTTTCAGCCCCTTCGGTATATTTTTTTGCAAGCTCCCTTGCTTTATCAAGCCCTAAAAGAGTAACGCTTGTAGTCTTTTCCTGCTGTGCATCACTGCCTATAGGCTTACCGAGTTCTTCCGCTGTGGATGTAACGTCAAGAATATCGTCCACGATCTGAAAAGCAAGTCCGACATCGTGCGCATAGGCTCTTGCCGCCGATATTTTTTCATCATCTGCGCCTGCCGCTATACATCCCATAACAGAAGCCGCAGTAAGAAGTTCAGAGGTCTTCATTTCGTACATTGACAGCAATCCGTCAAGTGTGTCGAATTTTCCGTCCGTGTCTATCGTCTGTCCTTCTATCATGCCGAGCGTTCTGTCATACAACTCTTTTATCATCGCCGTCTTTTTTTCGGCGGATAAGTCGCTGTCGCAGATATATTTACCTGCGTAGGCGGATAATGCGTCACCTGCCAGCAGTGCCACAGCCTCGCCGTGTGCCTTATGGCAACTCGGTCTGCCTCTTCTCATATCATCATCGTCCATACAAGGAAGATCGTCATGAATCAGCGAGAATGTATGGATCATCTCAACGGCAACAGCGGCAGGCACGGCATCGTTTATATCTCCGCCGCACACCCTGCACATTTCAAAAGCAAGCACGGGTCTTATGCGTTTTCCGCCTGCCTCAAGGCTGTATGATGCCGCATCATAAAGAGCCCTGTATTTTGCACCGTTATCGCAGAACGAATCACATACCGTTCTAAGCTGTTTTTCAAAAATCGCACGGTATTCCCGAAACACAGCGTCAAATCCGCCGTCGTTTGCAGGAAAGGTGTACTTCTCTGCTGTCATTTTAAACCTCTTCCAGTTTCTGTACCGTCAGCTTTGCTTCATCAATATACTTACGGCAAAAAGCTATAAGTTCAACCGCTTCTTTATAACACTTCATCGAATTGTCAAGTGTTATATCGGGCTGTTCCATCTGCACTGATATTTCATCAAGTCTTTTCATGGCTGTTTCAAAGCTCATCTAAAACGCTCCTTATTATTTTCGTGTATTTCCTTTATCTGTGCTGTAGCCGTACCGTCCGCAAATAATATCTCAACGGTATCGTTTTGTTTGATATCACCGGTACTGTTTACGGCGCTGTTGTTTTTGGTTACTGCACTGTATCCACGTTTCAACACGTTTATCGGGCTTAACGCCTCTATCTTGTCCGAGTAATTATCAAGCAACACGCTGTTTTTTGTAATAACTGCGTCGGTTGCCGTTCTGATTTTACCGCTTATAAGCAGAAGCTCCCTTTCGAATCTTTCTATTCTTTGTCCGGGGCTGTAAGCTGAAATGTGCCTTTGTATACTGTCTATAAGCTGTTCGTAGCTGTCTGTCTTTGAGTGGATAATATCGCTGAGCCTGTCATAAACAAGCTCGATATGCTCCGAAAGATCATCGCAGGTAACCGCAGTAGCTATTTCGGCCGCCGCAGACGGTGTTGGCGCTCTTAAATCCGCTACGAAATCGGAAATGGTAAAATCCGTTTCGTGTCCTACAGCGGAAATTGTCGGAATCTCACTGTTGTACAGTGCCTTTGCATATCCGACATCGTTAAAGCACGACAAGTCCTCTGCCGAGCCTCCGCCCCTGCCGATGATAATAAGATCCGAGCCTGTACTCTGAGCCAGTGCCAATGCTTTGATAAGAGTTGACGGTGCGTATGCTCCCTGTACCGTTACGGGAATAAAAACCACTTCCAGTATAGGTCTTCGTCTTGCAATGATATTCAGCATATCCTGAAGTGCCGCACCCTTTTCAGCGGTTATAAGGCAAACCTTTTTCGGCTGTTTCGGTATGGGTCGCTTTTTATTGAAGTATCCGCCTGCCTCAAGTTCACGCTTTGCCTTTTCATACGCAAGAGCAAGCTCGCCCTGTCCCCTTTCAATCATATCAGTGACATAAATCTGATTGGCTCCGTCACGCTCGTAAACATTCACGCTTCCGTGAACGATTACGCTCTGACCGCTGTACGGAGTGAAATCAAGACTGCGGGCATTGCCTGCAAACATAACGCATTTTATTGAAGCCGTTTCATCCTTCAATGTGAAATACATATGTCCTGACGCTTTATGCAAAGTAAAATTTGAAATCTCGCCCGAAACATACAAATCGTTCAGAGCCTTATCGCCCTTTACTATCATCGAAAGCCGTCTTGTCACCTGAGAAACCGTTACGGTAAAAAAATCAGGCATCAGGCTGTTCCTTTGTCGGATTGTCCTTATAATATGAATTGAGAACGCCGTTTATAAAGCGTACATCTGTCTTGTCGGCATATTCCTTTGCAAATTCTATTGCCTCGTTTATGGCTACCTTATCGGGTACGGACGGGCAGTATTTCATTTCATACAGTGCTATTTTCATAATAGCAAGGTTTATGTACGAAATTCTGTCGAGCTTTCTTGAGGGTGAATAGCTTTCGATGATGCCGTTCAACTCGTCTTCATGCTCTGCTACACCCTTCGCCAGCTTCACAGACTGGGAATTGTATTCCATCTCAAAGGACTCTTTGCAGTCCTCCAGTATCTCGTCAAGCGTTTCGGGGTTAAGTTTCATCTGAAAGAGAATAAGCAAAGCCGCTTCTCTCATTTCGTGACGTGTAAGTTTTCTTTCTGTCATTTAATCTGTTTCCTTTATTTAATCAGCTGATTTTGAAAGCATAATATCAGCAATTTTTACATTTACCTTAGATACGGATATGCCTGCCATATTCTGTATAGCGGATTTTACGCTCTCCTGTACTGAGCGTGCTACATTCTCCGCCTTGAAGCCCTGCAACACAACAATGCTTATTGTAACCTCGACTGCATCGTTTTTCAGCACTGCCTTGACCGGTGACTGAGGCATAATTTTTCCCGTAAACTGAGCCATATTCTTGTCGCAGATAACAAGATGCTCGCCCTCAGACGCAACGCCTCTTATTTCGGTTGCCGCAACCTCTGCGATTTTTATAAGCACATCATTTGATATTCTCAGACTTGCGCCTGTATTATTAACTTTTTTATTCATAGATTAACTGCCTTTCCCGCAGGCAAATATGCACTGCGTAAACGTAAATAACAGTATCCGTGCCAAAGGGCACACTTAACTACTATAATGCTATTATATACATTATACACCAGACACGAGAAAAATACAAGTGCATAAGCTATATTTTATTCATCTCTTCAACGCACTTTACACTTCTTCTATAATCGAATTGTCGCCGGTCAGCAGACGTAAAGCAGTGACTGCCATAATCTCGTACAGGCTCTCAGCGCCGTTTCTCTTTACGGGTATTTCAAACGGCTGTATTTCATCGCCGCCAAGCGTAGTTACCGTCCTGCCGAATGAAACCGATATTTCCTCGTCGGTAATGCTTGTATATGAAACCGTATCCATTATAAGATTTCCACACGTTATCACATTACACGTCAGATATGACAAAGTTTTCATCTGTTCTTTGTTGAGAGCGTTTGCTATTATTACCGCCGTGTCGGGTATAAGTCTTGGAATAGCCGCAGTATTTTCACCCATTACAACAATGCAATCATCTGTTACAAGTCCATGCAGCGAATCGGTGCGCCACAAGTTTACAGCATTGCCCTCCCCCGACAGATACATTGAATTCATATTATAAAACCGTACCGAAAATGAACGTGAAAGAGTTTCCGCTATAAGCAGTGACAGTGATTCCTCACTGTCAATTACAATTATATCCGTCATAAATTCCTCCGTACTATATCAATATAATTTACAGTAAGGCGTATTATATGCAAAAAAATCCGCCCTGACAAAATACGTCAGAGCGGCTCCGGAATTCCGGAATAATTCTCCTCTTAATTACCTAAAACGATAATAATAATTGCTTATCTGCATTCAACGATGAACTTCATCGCAGTGCGTTCCTCACCGTCAATGCTGACAGTTGTGAAAGCGGGAATGCAAACAAGATCCACGCCGGATAAAGCCATATAGCTTCTGGATATTGCAATAGCTTTTACTGCCTGATTAGAAGCACCTGCGCCTACAGCCTGAACTTCAACTTCGCCGTTTTCACGGATAACTGCTGCTATAGCGCCTGCAACCGACTTTGGAACGGATTTTGCTGAAACTTTTACTACTTCCATTTTAAACCTCCCGGTAATTTATTCAGTATCTGATTCTCTTGATAGAGGTACAGATACCGCTTTTTTCATCAACAGATACGACAACGCCGCAAATAAAATAGTCGCCGTCTGCGTATTCATATCTCTGCGGATAGCCTGTCATCATATTGCTGATAATAATCTCTTTTTTGATTCCCAGTACGGAATCTGTTACACCTGTCATTCCGACATCGGTGATGTAACCTGTATGACCGCCGAGAATCTCTTCATCGGCTGTCTGGACATGAGTATGAGTACCAAGCACCGCCGATACTCTGCCCGTCAGATAGTGTCCGAGCGCTCTTTTCTCAGATGTTGCCTCAGCGTGAAAATCAACGATGATCACCTTTGACTTCACTTCACTCAGAATCCTGTCGATACAGTGGAACGGATTTTCAAGGTTCTGCATGAAAACCACACCCATAAGATTTATGACACATACGGAATATCTCCCGTGGTCAAGAATCGTATATCCTTTACCGACAACATCATCCGGAAAATTCGCAGGGCGGATAACAAAATCCGACGTTTCGTAAAAAGCGTCCATCTCTTTTCTGCGGAAACAATGATTGCCGGTAGTAATTACATCGGCTCCGCTTTCTAAAAGGTATTTTGCGGTAACGGGCGTAATGCCGTTCCCGTCAGCAGAATTTTCGCCATTCACAATAACGGTATCAATATTATACTCTTTTTTGATTAGCGGTAATTTTTCTCTGAGATTAGCGCAGGATTTCTGTCCTACCACATCCCCGATAAAAAGTATATTCAATAAAACACGTCCTACAGTATTGTTATCGTTTTGTTATCTTTCGATTATCTGCTCTCTGTCGGGGCCTACACCTACCATAGAGATGTGGCAGTCGCAGAGTTCTTCAAGTCTTTCGATGTACTTCTTGCACGCCTCTGGCAGTTCGTCAAAACTACGGCAAGCAGAAATATCATCGTCAAAGCCCTTGAGAGTTTCATATACGGGTACACAATCGGCAAGCTCTTCAAGTGCTGCGGGGAAATTCTCAATAACAGTGCCGTCGGGCTTCTTATAAGCAACGCACACCTTTAAATCACCAATGCCGCCGAGCGTATCCAGCTTGTTTATAGCAAGTGAAGAAAGTCCGTTTACTCTTACGGAATGACGTACAATAACAGCGTCAAACCAACCTGTTCTTCTGGGTCTGCCTGTCGTAGTACCGAACTCGCCGCCCTTGTTTCTGATCGTTTCGCCTATCTCATCATCAAGCTCTGTCGGGAAAGGACCCTTACCTACTCTTGTTGTATAAGCCTTAGCAACACCTATGATGTTTGAAATAATCATAGGTCCTACGCCTGTACCTACACAAACACCTGCGGAAAGCGGATGAGAAGAAGTAACATAAGGATAAGTACCGAAGTCGATGTCAAGCAGTGTTGCCTGTGCGCCCTCGAACATTATCGTCTTGTTTGCCTTTGCAGCCTCGTATACGATTACCGATACATCGTCAACATACTTTGCAAGACGCTTGCCGTATTCGGTATATTCCTTTATGATAGCTTCAATATCGTGAGGCTCGCCGCCGTAAACTTCAGTGATTATCTTATTCTTGAGTTTACCTGTCATTCTTACCTTTTCTGCAAAAACTTCGGGATGAACAAGATCATAGACACGGATACCGCAACGCTCGTATTTATCCATATAGCAAGGACCTATACCACGCTTTGTAGTACCTATATCGGAGTTGCCTCTGAATTTTTCTGAAAGTCCGTCAAGAGTAATGTGCCACGGCATAACAACGTGCGCTCTGGGATCTATCTTGAGGTTGACGAAAGAAACGCCTCTTGGTGAAAGGTTGTCGATCTCGGATAAAAGATCCTTAGGATCAAGCACTACACCTGCGCCTATAAGGCAGGGCGTATTTTTATAAAGAATGCCCGAAGGTATCAGATGGAGTTTGTAAGTCTGACCGTCATTTACTACAGTATGGCCTGCATTGTTACCGCCCTGTGAACGAACGACCACATCGGCTCTGGAAGCGATAATATCAATAATCTTACCCTTTCCTTCGTCACCCCACTGAGTTCCTACAACTATATTTGCTGGCATTGGAAGTCCCCATTTCTTTTAATTAAATTAGTATCGTATCCGCTAAGGAAATCTGTCCTTTCGCATAGTACATTGTTATTATATCAAAGAACGTCGCAAATTGCAAGTATTTTTTGTTTCTTTTGCAGAAAGTATACTAAAAATGCGGCAATTTTAACTTGCCGCATTTTTAAACACAGGTATATCAATATGATGATACGCCGCTTCTTGTTACATATTCCTTTATTCCGTCCACAATAGCCTGTGCTATACCGTCCTGGTCGGTCGAATTTGCAAGAGCCATCGCATCCTCATAGTTGCTGACAAATCCCATTTCTATAAGCACAGACGGGAAATCCTGCTGTTTTGTTGTCCACATATAGCTGTACTGCGCACCTCTGTTGCAGTTTGCTCCGTCCGAATAAACATTATTGCTGAAATATGACGAAACGTGATTTGTAAGCGCTTCGGCGAGCGGCTGAGAGTACGATGTGTAGTAATAGCACTCTGTTCCTCTCGGACTTTCCGAACCCGCCTTGTTTGAATGAATGGCTATGTATAAATCACAGCCGTAATCACGGGCATAATAAGGTCTGCGTTTTGTATCGTAGAATTCGCTTTCGGTCTTGAGCCTTACAACGTTTACGCCGAGAGCCTTGAGTTTTGATTCAACCAGCTTTGCTACCGCAAGGTTTGCGCCTGCTTCTTCAATATGTCCTATCGCACCGGGATCGTCATAGCCGTACTCGGTCACGCCGTGACCGGGATCGATTACTATAGTCATATTACTGATGTCGTTTGTAAGTATCTCAAACTTGAACAGCAGATTGCCTTCGCTGTCGTATGTGGCGCTGTTTCCTGCGTAAACTCCCGGCTGTCTTAATTTAAGCACAAGCCGGAACTTCATAACACCGTCAACGTCTACCTGCTGCCACTCACCCGCACTGAACACGGTGCAGTTATCGAAATCGGGAAGTGCTGTAACCGAGGTAATATTATCAAACGTGATGTTGATATGAGTAGCCGTGAAATCATCAAGGTTGAACTCGCCGTCATAGCCGGAATAATAGTCGTTTCCGATAGGGGTAACAGTAAATGACGAGCGATCCTCCAGTGCCATCTGTATGAACGAATCTCCGCCCATATTTCCTATCGCATTGACAACAAGAGGATTTTCACCCATTCCGACACCGCTTGTAAGGTCGGCGTCTTCCTTAAGGAATCGCTTGCCGGATGTTGTGACATAGTATTCATCCCATTCGCTCTTATAATAGTCGAGCGTACCTTCGGGAAGCTGTCCCACATTCGGAGGGTTGACAGAATCGGTATTTGTACCGTCATAGATATAAGCAAAGTTCTTGTTCAGCTTTACATAAGTAACGCTTGTATCCTCCGAAACGGCGGCAGACAGTCGTCCGACTATCTCACCCGTACCGAAAGAACTTTGATCTGTCGGGATCTTGTCGATTATCTCAATGTTCTTATCGGGCAGCTTTACTGCGTTTACGATAACTTCGGCACCTATATATGTTCTTGAATATCCTGCGTATGATGCGGAAATTTCGATATTTCCGAGATACTGTTCCTCATCGACTATGCCCTCGGGAACGACAATTTTTCCTGTAAATGCCGCATACGATGAGTTGATGTCAACAACGTCCGATTTTGCGTTTTCGGTAAGTTCAATTGTAGTGCCGCCGAGCGTTGCTGTAGCATAAGAGCCTTTATAGGCGACTGCAAGCACGGATACAGCCATTCCTCCGTCAACCTTAAGCGTCTTGCCCTCCGCTACGGAGCTTCCTATAGATTTAAGAACGTTGATCGTGCGTTCGATGTTATAATATATGGTTTTGCCTTTATGAGTTATAACGAAAGTGTTCATTCCGACTTCAAGCTGCTTTTCAAAGTAGAAGTTTCCCGCCTCGTTAAGCGATAATTTTTCACCGTCAAAATATACGTCAAAATTCTCGTCAAACGTACCCATGAACGCTACCGATGTATCATCCGTTGAATAATTCGTGTAATACGGCGATGTCATTTCAAGGTCTTCAAAAAGGCTGTCAACATTTATCTGCTCGTTGAAATACTTCGTGAGCGTATCTGTTGTTCCCATCGGGTTTTCCTCAAGAGATTTCTCCGAATAGAACACGCTTCCCGAATAATTATCAAGTTCGTCGGCTTTTGCAAGCTGTTTTAGAAGCTGATCCTCAACACCCCAGCCGTCTTCGTCTGTTCCTATTTTCTCATTATGATGAACAATATAGAACGGTATCTTCGCAGATTTAGCAACATCGCTCCACCAGGAACAAACGTTCTCAAATCCGACAGTTTCATTGTCAAGCGAACCGGACGCATTGACTACAATAAAATCCGTAAGACCCTTTTCTATGAAAGCCTTGGTATCGGCATAGCCGTTATAAAAAGCGGTGTACTTTGCGGATGTATCACTGCCCTTTTTATTCTTCGAGGCGTTTGCCCAGACATCCTTTGCGTCAATGCCGACCGCTATTGAATTGTCCGACAGACGAATAACACCGCTCACGGTTGAGAACTTATATTCGACCGTATCATAAAGCCAGTTCTTATAGCCTATGCCCGAACCGTTCTTCATATATTCTTCATAAGCGCTGTTATTGTTCGCACCGTAAAATCCCGTAAGTATTATGCCGTTGCATCTGTATTTGAGCGCAAATTTATGAGCCTCGCTCACAAGATAATCATAGCAGTCCTCGCCATCGGGACAAACCGCCATCGTTTTGTTTATGTCGAAATAGACATATCTCTGCATTCCCTTTTTTGTAGCCGCCTCAAGAGCCTTTTCAAGCCTGTCGCCGCTCTTGTTCATATTTGTGGTATAATATGTACCGTCTTTTCCGTAAGGATTAATATACACTCCGTTCATACCGTAAGCAATGAGGGTATCCAGCTTTTTCGAAAAATTCTCACCAAACTTCTCAGCCGCAAAATCCCCTAAATTTATCACCGTTGCTTTAAGCTCGTTCGATAAAGTCAGCTTAGGCTCGGCTATCTGCGGAGTTGTCTGTTTTGACTGCTCGATTGATTCTGCCGATGCGGATGTGTTTTCACTTGTGTTTTCCTCAGCAACGGCAGTCAGCTGTGACAAAAGCATAAAAGCCGACAGCACTCCTGCCATTATTCTGATAAATTTATTTCTCATCTTCTGCTCTTCCTTCCGATTATTACGGCAATTACTGCGTAAGAAGCGGCTTGAATGCCGCTATTTCCTTATTAACAGCTGTTTTAACATTGCTGTCAGGCTCAAAAATGAACTGATAGCTGTAAAGAATAACGCCGCCGTAATTCGACGTTTTCTGCGATTTTACAATCTGCCTTTTAATTATTTCTTTATCGTTTTGCCATTCATATCTTCCGCTTCCTGCCCATTCGTCCTCAGTGCCTATCTTGTACACTGCAAGACCGGGGATAAGCGATTTTCCGGTACCGGCGAGCATTTTATCCCACTGCTCGACCACCTGTTCAAACGGCTGACCGCCGTTATCAAAACCGTAATATATCTGAGGAGCCATATAATCGACATAGCCGTCCTCTTTTGACCATTTCTCTACATCTGCATAAAGCTGTGTTTCATTGTTTGTAACATTGCCCTGTGCGCTGACCCCGAATAATGCGGTAGGATTGTGTGACTTCACAGCCTTATACATATCAGCTACCATACGGCTGCAATTATCCAGTCTGAACTGTGACAGACTGCTATATGATGAAGCGTTGAACGCAACGCTGTCAAAATACGCTTCCGTTGTGGGATAGAAATAATCGTCTATATGAACGCCGTCTACATCATATTTTGAAACAAGCTCCGCCGCTCCGTTTGCGATAAGGTCTGTTACCTCCTTATAGGCGGGATTGAGCCACCAGTAAGAATTGACCTTGACTATATAGTCGCCGTCCTTCGTGTCATACCACTGACCCGTTTTATACGCTGTGCTTACATCAGGTGCGTCATCTTCATAATAACAGCGTAAAGGATTGACCCACGCCTGAAAAGAAATACCTCTTGCGTGTGCCTCGTCTATCATGACCTTGAGCGGATCGTAGCCGGGATCTTTTCCGATATATCCCGTGCAATACTTTGACCACGGGAAATAGTCGGATTTATATATTGCGTCACCAAAAGGGCGGACATGAACATAGACCGTATTGATGCCCAGTGAAAGACAATTATCGTAATACTCGCCTATACCGCTTCTGAGCTGTGACTCGCTTTTTCCGGTAAGTATCGGGTACAATTCGGAATACCATATCCATACGCCCTTCACCTCGTTATAGTTCAGTGCTGTATAGCTGTTTACAGGCAGATTATCGGTGGCGGCCGGAACGTTATTATTCTTTTTTGATGTAACAGTCACATCTTTTTTTGTCGTAGCAGCCGATGTCACAGTTTCCACAGACGGAATCTCCTCATCGGGAACGGGCGGTTCGTCATAAGACGTATCGGCAGAAGGCTCATCGACGGATGAATCTTCCTTCGGTGAGGTTTCTGTTTTCTTTTTTGTTGTAGCTGTCGCTGCGGCCGTAGTATGCGAGCCTGTCTGTTCGGGTATGCTGAGTGCGGGCTTTACCTTGCTTTCCGTCAACGGAATACCGCTTATTATATTTCCGCCGGTCGTATCCTGCGGTTCGTTATCAAATACCAACGCTTTGCCGCATCCGCCGGAAAACACCATTGCGGTTGCGGTGAGCAGTATTATACCTGTTTTCTTTTTTACGGACATATATCTTCCTCGGATCTTTCGTTAATGTTGTTCAGCACGCAGTAAATACGCCTCGTAAAAGTTCCCGTCAATACGGAATACACAGTAAATTATACAATATCCCTACTGTCGAAGTCAACCGAAACGGGTTTATTTTCTCAAATTTCATAAAATCGGATCGTCCAGAAACGAATTTCTATAAATCCTCTAATAAACTCCTTTGTCGCTTGTGCAACATACACAAATAATTTTTTGCAATTTCACGCACTCCTTCTTTCATAAACGGTTGCAAATTCTTGACTTTTACTTTAATATAATGTATAATTAACTGTAATCTTTTTTTCAGGAGGACAAAAATGGGAAACAACGAAAGCAAGGGACTTACCCTTACCGAAAAAATCATCAAGAACCACATAATTGACGGTGAGATGATAAAAGGCACTGAAATAGGTCTGCGTATCGACCAGACTCTGACACAGGACGCTACCGGTACAATGGCATATCTTCAGTTTGAAGCTATGGGTATCGACAGAGTAAAAACCGAGCGTTCACTCGCTTATATCGACCACAACACGCTCCAGTCAGGCTTTGAAAATGCCGACGACCACAGATACATAGGCAGTGTTGCAAAGAAACACGGAATCTATTTCTCACGTCCCGGTAACGGCATCTGCCATCAGGTACACCTTGAGCGTTTCGGCAAGCCCGGCAAGACGCTTATCGGCTCTGACAGCCATACTCCCACAGGCGGCGGTATAGGTATGCTCGCTATGGGCGCAGGCGGTCTTGACGTTGCGGTAGCAATGGGCGGCGGCGCATATTACATAACAATGCCCAAGGTTGTAAAGGTAAACCTCACAGGAAAACTGAACGACTGGGTTTCCGCAAAGGACGTAATCTTAAAGGTACTTCAGATAATGTCCGTAAAGGGCGGCGTAGGCAAGGTTATCGAATACTGCGGTGAAGGCGTTAAGAGCCTCAGCGTTCCCGAACGTGCAACTATCACGAACATGGGTGCGGAACTTGGTGCTACAACATCTATATTCCCCTCCGATGAAACAACTCTTGCTTTCTTAAAGGCACAGGATCGTGAAGAAGACTTCGTTGCTCTCAGCGCAGATCCCGATGCCGTATACGATGAAGAAATCAACATCGATCTCTCCGAGCTTGTTCCTATGGCAGCTTGTCCTCACAGCCCCGACAACGTAAAAACCGTAAAAGAAATCGGTGCAATCAAGATAGATCAGGTATGTATCGGATCATGTACCAACTCCTCATTACAGGATATGCTCAAGGTTGCTCATATATTAAAGGGCAAGACGGTACATCCCGATGTAAGCCTTTCAATAGCCCCCGGCTCAAAGCAGGTATTCAATATGCTTGCAGACTGCGGTGCGTTATCAATTCTTATCGGTGCAGGTGCAAGAATACTTGAAAGTGCCTGTGGCCCGTGCATAGGTATGGGTCAGTCGCCAAACTCCAAGGGAATCTCTCTGCGTACCTTCAACAGAAACTTCTTAGGCAGAAGCGGAACAAAGGACGGTCAGATCTATCTCGTATCTCCCGAAACAGCCGCAATCTCGGCACTCACGGGCGTATTCACAGATCCCAGACTTGCAGGAGATATGCCTCCCTATGTAATGCCCGAAAAGTTCCTTATAAACGACAATATGGTAGTTCCTCCCGCTTCGCCTGAGGAAGCTCCCGATGTTGAGGTTCTCAGAGGACCGAACATAAAGCCCTTCCCCGTAAACGTTCCTCTGGCGGAAGATATAAAGGCAGATGTTTCACTCAAGGTCGGCGACAACATCACCACAGACCATATTATGCCTGCAGGCGCAAAGATATTACCTCTGCGTTCAAACATCCCTGCAATTTCGGAATACTGCTTTACAGTATGCGATGAAACATTCCCGACAAGAGCAAAGGAACTTGGCAAGAGCATTATCGTCGGCGGTGCAAACTACGGTCAGGGTTCTTCAAGAGAACACGCCGCACTTGCTCCTCTTTATCTCGGCGTAAAGGCTATAATCTGCAAATCGTTTGCCCGTATCCACAGACAGAACCTTATCAACAACGGTATTCTTCCTCTGTGCTTTGTAGACGAGGCTGATTATGACAAGATCGACCGTGACGATGTTCTTGAACTTCCCGGCATAAGAAACGCTATAGAAAACGGTACTGAGATAACCGTCAAGAATATAACAAAGGGTACAGAATACAAGGTTACCTGCGAATTATCCGAGCGTGGCAAGGGTATGATGCTCGCAGGCGGTCTGCTTAACTACACAAAGCACAACAAGTAATATCGAAAGGAACAGCTATAATGGCAAAGATTCAGATGACCACCCCCATCGTTGAGATGGACGGCGACGAAATGACCAGAATTATCTGGAAGATGATCAAGGATATACTTATCTGCCCGTATGTTGACTTAAAGACAGATTATTACGATCTCGGTCTTGTTCACAGAAACGAAACAAACGACCAGGTAACGATTGATTCCGCAAACGCTACAAAGAAATACGGTGTAGCGGTAAAGTGTGCAACGATCACCCCCAACGCACAGAGAATGACAGAATACAACTTAAAGGAAATGTGGAAGTCACCGAACGGCACTATCCGTGCTATCCTTGACGGTACCGTATTCAGAGCCCCCATTATCGTAAAGGGTATCACTCCTCTGCTGCCCGGCTGGAAAAAGCCGATAACCATTGCACGTCACGCTTACGGCGATGTTTACAAAAATTCCGAGATGAAGGTTGCCGACGGCAGTACAGCAGAGCTTGTTGTGACCGATAAGGACGGAAACGAAACAAGACAGCTTATCCACAAGTTCAGTGGTTCTGACGGCATCATTCAGGGACTTCACAACATAAACGCAAGTATCGCCAGCTTCGCAAGAGCCTGCTTCAACTTTGCGCTCGACACAAAGCAGGATCTCTGGTTCGCAACCAAGGATACTATTTCCAAGAAGTACGACCATACATTCAAGGATATTTTCCAGGAAATATTCGATAATGAGTACAAGGAAAAGTTTGATGCCGCAGGTATCACATACTTCTATACACTGATTGATGACGCCGTAGCAAGAGTTGTACGTTCAGACGGCGGATATATCTGGGCTTGCAAGAATTATGACGGCGATGTAATGTCCGATATGGTGGCAACAGCTTTCGGAAGCCTCGGTATGATGACATCCGTGCTTGTTTCTCCCACAGGTGTTTACGAGTATGAAGCCGCACACGGCACGGTAACACGTCACTACTACAAGCACTTAAAGGGTGAGGAAACCTCAACGAACTCGGTAGCTACTCTGTTTGCGTGGACGGGTGCATTAAGAAAACGTGGCGAGCTTGACGGCAACAAGGAGCTTTCCGACTTTGCCGATAAGCTCGAAAAGGCTACTATAAAGACGATTGAAGACGGTGTTATGACCGGCGACCTCTATGTACTTTCAAACCTCGACAACAAGAGAAAGGTAAACACAGAGGACTTCCTGCTTGAAATCAACAACAGACTTAAAGCAACACTCTGATCTCAATAAAAACTGTAAGGAGGCAGTATCTTGTCGAAAAGCATTAACATATCAAATTCAGTAATACGCAGACTTCCCCGCTACTACCGCTTTCTCGGCGAGCTGGAGGATCAGCAGATCTCTAAGATTTCTTCAAGGGAATTATCGGAGAGAATGCACCTTACCGCATCACAGATAAGACAGGATCTCAATTGCTTCGGCGGCTTCGGGCAACAGGGCTACGGCTACAATGTTTCCGAACTGCGAAAGGAGATAGGTCGTATTCTCGGCGTTGACAAGCACAGAAAAACGATTCTTATCGGTGCGGGTAATCTCGGCACTGCGCTTGCCGTTCACATTAACTTTGAAAAAAGCGGATGCAGTCTTATCGGTATATTCGACTCCAACAAGAAAATTGTCGGAAATCCTCTCGGAAAGCTGACAATAACCGATATTGACGATCTTGAAAAGTTCTGCCGTGAAAATAAGCCGGAGGTTGCTGTTTTATGTATACCGAAATCGGTTACAAAGGAGATAGTAGACCGCCTTACAGAGCTTGGTGTGAGATCGTTCTGGAACTTCTCACACTACGACATTAACGTTGAGCATAAAAACATAATCGTTGAAAACGTTCATCTGGGCGACAGCCTGCTGACACTTTCATACGGTGTCAACAACAATCTTGACAATGACAAATAAAATCTTACCGAGGGAATTTATTTCCTCGGTATTTTTTTGCAATCTTCACAATTAATTTGAATATTACAATAGACAAACAGCTTTGTTTGTGGTAAAATAAAATATGTATAGATATAGAACAACCGCAAAAGGAAGGTAGCAAATATGAACGACCCCGAAATTCTGATGGACGTACACAACCACTCAAATCTGTCGCCCGACGGCAGTAACGATCCGGAAGAAATGGTCAGACGAGCGACAGAACTTGGTATCAGATATTACTCGCTCACAGATCACCTTGAAATAAATAAATTCTACGATGAGGAATACCTCTATGAAGAACCTGTAAAACGAGCATCGGAGATCTCTCCCGCCCTTATTAAAAAGTATGCGGATAAGATAAATATGGCATACGGTGTTGAACTGGGTCAGCCTTTACAGGATATGGAACTTACAAAAAGAATGCTGTCAAGCTATGATTATGACTTTATAATCGGCTCGCTCCATATGTGCAACGGCTGGGAGGATTTTTATCTGCTCGATTATAACGAGGTTCAGCCCGAAATGATAATGAAGCTGTACTTTGAGGAAATGCTTGAAATGGCTCGGTGGGGCGAATTTGACGTACTGGGTCACCTGACATACCCTCTGCGTTATATCGTGGGCGAATCGGAACTTTACATAGATATGAGCAAGTACCTTCCTATAATCAAGGAGATATTCTCTACTCTTATAAAAAACGATATAGGTATCGAGATAAATTCAAGTGGACTCAGACAGAAGATAGGTCTTACCTTGCCTGATGAATACTATGTAAGACTTTATAAAGAACTTGGCGGTAAAATACTTACTGTCGGCTCGGACGCACATTGCACGCAAGACCTCGGAAAAGGTATTCCGGAGGCTATAGAACTCGCAAGAAATGTGGGCTTTACAGAACTTGCATTTTTCAAGAAACGTAATCCCACATTTATAAGCATAAAATAATTCGGAGGATAAGATTATGACAAAGAAAGAAAAGCTTGTTGACCTTTTAAGACAGGACGCCAGACTTTCAAACGAACAGCTGGCGGCGATGCTTGATACTTCGGCTGACGATGTGGCGGCGATGATAGCGGAGCTTGAAAAGAGCGGAATGATAATCGGCTATACCGCAATCATCAACGAAGAAGAATTCGACAGAAACTCCGTCTGCGCCTTTATCGAAGTCAGAGTTTCCCCCGAAATACAGTGCGGTTATGATGATGTAGCGGCAGTTATCGCTCAGTATGATGAGGTTTCATCTGTATACCTTATGAGCGGCGGTTATGACCTTGCCGTAACTATCAAGGGTACAAATCTGCGTGATGTAGCTATGTTCGTAACGGACAGATTGGCGCCATTAGGCGGCGTTCTCAGCACAACAACGCATTTCATTCTACACAGATATAAGGAAAAAGACAAGATGTTCTTAAAGAACACGGACGAAAGGAGTTTGGTATCTCCGTGATGGATTATGAAAATATACTTTCCCGAAAGGTGCAGGATCTGCAGTTTTCGGGTATAAGAAAGTTTTTTGACATAGCCGCAAGCTATGATGATGTTATATCACTGTCAGTCGGTGAGCCTGATTTCAAGACACCGTGGGCAATAAGAAAAGAAGCAATCAGAGTTCTTGAAAAAGGACGTACAAACTATACCGCAAACGCAGGTCTTGCCGACCTTCGCATTGCTATCAACGACTATATCAACGACAGACTGCACGTCAGCTACGACCCCTTGCACGAGATACTTGTAACGGTCGGCGGCTCGGAAGCGATAGACCTTGCTATAAGAGCGCTCATTGATACGGGCGATGAGGTACTTATCCCTCAGCCCAGCTTTGTCTGTTACGGCCCTATCGTAACACTTGCAAACGGCACACCCGTTGCTATAGAAACAAGCGTTGAAAACGGCTTCAAGCTGACCGCTGAAGCACTGAAGGCGCATATAACCCCGAAAACAAAGGCTCTTGTACTTCCCTACCCGAACAATCCCACAGGTGCGGTTATGAGAAAATCCGACCTTGAGGCTATTGCGGAAGTGATAAGAGGCACAGATATAATCGTTATTTCCGACGAGATATATTCAGAGCTTACCTACGGCGATGAGGAGCACTGTTCTATCGTTGAAATAGACGGCATGAAAGAACGTACCGTTCTTATAAACGGTTTTTCAAAAGCGTTTTCGATGACAGGGTGGCGGCTCGGCTTTGCCGCAGGTCCCGCTCCTATTGTCACTCAGATGCTGAAGATTCACCAATACGGCATAATGTGTTCGCCTACAATGAGCCAGTATGCCGCAGTAACAGCACTTAAGGATTGCAAAAAAGACATTGAATATATGCGTGGCGAATACGATATGAGAAGACGTCTTATCGTAAAAGGCTTCAACGAAATGGGTCTTGATTGCTTTGAACCGGAGGGTGCATTCTACATTTTCCCGTCCATAAGGAAAACAGGACTTTCATCACAGGAATTCTGCGAACAGCTGATTGAAAAGCACAGAGTAGCCGTTGTTCCCGGTGACGCTTTCGGAAAATGCGGAGAGGGATATATCCGTGTATCCTACGCATATTCGCTTCAGCACATCAAGACAGCGCTTGAACGCATAAGGCTGTTTCTTGAAGACCTCGGTGTAATGTAATGAAAATTCAAGTAAGAGCGTATGCAAAGCTTAATTTGTTTCTTGATATAACGGGCAGACTGCCGAGCGGCAGACATTCGCTCAACATTGCGACACAAAGCGTTGATATTTATGACGATATAACCGTCAGCGTTATGAGTACGGATAGTTTTGATTGCAGGATAACCTGCAATAACCCCGACATACCGTGCGATGAAAAGAATATCGTATGGAAAGCCGCAAAAGCATTTTTCGACGCAACCGGACTTGCCGCCGAGATAGCTGTCGATATTGAAAAGCACGTTCCTCTGATGGCAGGAATGGGCGGTTCTTCCGTTGACGGTGCAGGAACACTTGTCGCACTGAATGAACTGTTCGGCAAAAAACTCGATACTGAAGCATTGTGTGCTGTCGGAGATAAAATCGGTGCAGATGTTCCACTCTGCATTAAAGGCGGCACGCTTTACAGCATAACGAGCGGAGATATGATTATGGCTGAATGTGACACGAACTGCGTGTTTGTCTGCATTTATCCCGATTTTACTCTGAGTACGGCTGAGGCTTACGCAAAATACGACGAAAATCCGACCGAGATAAATCCTCATTATGCCGATTTTGTAAGCAGCATTGTCTGCGGAAGTCTTTCTGACGGCGCAGGCTTTATAAGCAACGTATTCACTGAAATCTATCACGACAGCAGGATAGAAGAAATGAAAAACGACCTGCTGGAAAGCGGAGCCGTCATATCAGAAATGACAGGCAGCGGAAGCGTTGTTTTCGGAGTATTTGAAAGCGAAGAAACAGCTACCGATGCAAAAAATATCCTGTCGGGAAAATATCCCCATGTTTTTACAACACGCCCTGTCAACTGCGGAGTTTATGTCCTTGAACGGTAATTTGGCATTAACGCTTGAAATTTGCCGTGAAATATAGTATAATAATATAAGTCCGATTTACAAGGAGGTTATACAAATGATCACGATAAACAACCACTTAGGAACGATTACCTATTCAAAGCAGTTCTTCTACAGCCTTATCGGCGGAACTGTTACAAATTGCTTCGGCATAGTGGGAATGAATGCCGGTGACGCAAAACAGACCTTCGTTGAAAAAGTACCTCTTAAATTCATCAAGAAATTTGCCGAAAAGACTATCCTTTCAGAAAAAGGTGTCACGGTAAGATATAAAAATGACAAACTCTATATCGACCTTCACATTTCCGTAATGTACGGGGTAAATGTGTCTACGATAGTAAAGAGCATCATTCATAAGGTAAGATTTGCAGTTGAGGACGAAACAGGCTTTACCGTTGACAAGGTAAACGTTTTTGTCGATGCTGTTAAAGTATAATATCAAGGAGAGTATCTGACTAATGCTAAGCGGAAAAATTCTCAGAGATGCGATCATCTCAGGTGCAAACAATATAATCAATAACAAAGAAAGCGTAGACGAGCTTAACGTGTTCCCTGTTCCCGACGGCGACACCGGCACAAATATGTCGATGACTATAAGAAATGCCGTTGCTGAGCTTAATATGCTCAGTGACAGCGTAACTGTCGAAACAGTGGCACAGACAGCGGCTTCTGCTATGCTGAGAGGCGCAAGAGGTAACTCCGGCGTTATCCTTTCACTGTTATTCAGAGGCCTTTCAAAAGGTCTTGCAGGAAAGCACGAGGCTACTGTTGAAGACTACTGCAATGCACTTAAATTAGGTGCAGAGGCGGCTTATAAATCAGTAATGAAGCCCACTGAGGGTACTATCCTCACCGTTGCAAGAGTTGCCGCAGAAAAGGCAAACGATGCACAGTGCAAAGACTTTGCAGAGCTGTTCGATGTTCTTACAACAGCCGCAAAGGAAACTCTCGATCAGACACCCGAAATGCTCCCCGTTCTTAAAAAAGCGGGAGTTGTAGACGCAGGCGGTATGGGATACTATACTATCCTCAAGGGTATGGCGTCCGTTATCTGCGGCGGAGTGATGATCGGCGCAAAAGAAGAAACGGCAACAGAAAAAGCTGTCGTAACAAATGCCGCAGGTACATTTGAAACCGATATAGAATTCACCTACTGTACGGAATTTATCGTTGTGAAGAGCGACGTTAACAAGGACGCAACAAAGCTCCGTGCTTTTCTCGAATCAATAGGTGACTGTGTTGTGGTCGTTGATGATGACAGCATCATAAAGGTTCACGTTCATACAGAGCATCCCGGTAAGGCGCTTGAAGAAGGTATCCTTTACGGCTCGCTTATAAACCTCAAGATTGAAAATATGAAAGAACAACACAAGGGCGCTGCCGCAAAGGCTGAAATGCAGAAGAAGCAAAAGCTTGCTCCTGCAGAGCCTGTCAAGGATTTCGGCTTTGTGTCAGTTACATCCGGTGCCGGACTTGAGGATCTGTTCAAGGATCTCGGCGTTGATGTGATAGTAAGAGGCGGTCAGACAATGAACCCCTCGACAGAGGATATTCTTGAGGCTATCAACGCTACCCCCGCAAGAAACATTTTCGTTCTTCCCAACAACAAGAATATCATTATGGCGGCTGAGCAGGCTGTAAAGCTTACCGACAGAAACGTTATCGTTTTACAGACAAGAACTATACCGCAGGGTATCACAGCAATGCTCGCCTTTGATGAAAGCAGCGACTTCAGCACAAACGGCGTAAATATGACAAAGGCGCTTGATAATGTCGGCTCAGGCTCAATCACCTTTGCTGTCCGTGACAGTGATTTTGAGGGCAAGCAGATAAAGAAGGGCGAAATTCTTGCTATGGAAAACGGCAAGCTTGCCTTTGTTGAAAAGGATGTTACAAAAGCGCTCATCAAAATAACCAAAAAGCTGATTCGTTCAGGCTCATCATATATCACGATTATTTACGGAAGCGATGTTACCGACGAAACCGCTCAGGTCGCTTTTGAAGCGCTCAGAGCCAAGATAAGCGACGATATTGAAATTGTACTTGTAAACGGCGGTCAGCCCGTATACTACTATCTCATATCAGTAGAATAATTTATGAATGAAATAAAAAAGATTCCCGACTCCCCTGTCTGCTATATCAAGGGAGTCGGCGAAAAACGAGCAAAGCTCCTCGAAAAGCTCGGCATAACAACGGCTCTACAGCTTGCCGAGCATTATCCGAGAGGATATATCGACTTCAACGAAACAACCGCAATATCGGATCTGGTAAATGACGGCGAAAATCACGTTGTAAAAGCGATTGTCACGAAGAAATTTCCTGCATACTACGGCAGGATCAATATATTCAAGGTGCTTGTCAGCGACGGCACAGGCGATATGCTGATAACATTCTTCAACAGCGATTATTCTTTCACAAGGCTTAAGCTCGACAATGAATATTGCTTTTATGGCAAGATGGCGGGAGATTTTCTGAGAAAAGAAATGAACTCGCCTATTTTTATAGATTCTCAAGATCCAAATAAGCTGATGCCTCGCTACAGCCTGACAACAGGCATATCTCAAGGCATTATGTCAAACTGCATTAAAAACGTACTGCGTGATTTTACCTTTCCTGAGCATCTCTCCGACACGCTTATGAATAAATACAACCTTATTTCCTATGATAACGCTTTACGTTGGATTCATTTCCCGGAAAATAAGGAACAGTATGACAAGGCAAAATATCGTCTGACCTTTGAAGAACTGTTTCTTTTACAGCTTGGCCTTAAATCTATGAAAAACCGCAAAAAAAGGCTTGCAGGCGCACCTATGGAAAGCAAGAGCATAGATGAATACTACTCCTCTCTGCCCTTCACGCTGACAGGCGCACAAAAACGTGCCATATCGGAATGCTGTGACGATATGCAGAAATCTGTTCCGATGAACAGGCTGTTGCAGGGCGATGTCGGCTCAGGTAAAACCGCCGTGGCGGCAGGTGCGGCTTATTTTGCATACCTTAACGGCTACCAATCCACTCTTATGGCACCGACCGAAATTCTGGCAAAGCAGCACTACGACACGCTTTACAAGTTCTTAACTCCGCTCGGAGTGACTATTGCTCTGCTTACTGGCTCACAGACACCTGCTCAGAAAAAGCAGATAAGACAGCTTATAGCCGACGGGCAGATCGATGTTGCCGTCGGTACTCAGGCACTTATTCAGAAAAGCACAAGGTTCAGCTCTCTCGGACTTGTAATAACCGATGAACAGCACAGATTCGGCGTAGGTCAGCGTGCGGCGCTCGGCTCAAAAGGCAATGAGCCTCACGTTCTCGTAATGTCAGCTACGCCTATTCCACGCACGCTCGGAATGATAATCTACGGCGACCTTGATATATCCATACTTGACGAAATGCCGAAAGGCAGACTGCCGATAAGAACATATGCCGTTGATACAAGCTACCGTGAAAGGCTGTACAGATTCATCCTGAAATATGTCAGCAACGGCTTTCAGGCATATATCGTCTGCCCTCTTATCGAAGAAGGCGTATCCGAAAAAGCGGCGGCGACAGAATATATAAATTCGCTTCAAAATACCTGCCTTGCCAATGTCCCGACAGGGCTTCTTCACGGAAAGATGAAACAGGCAGACAAGGACGCAGTAATGCAGGATTTTAAGGACAATAAGCTGAAAGTCCTTGTTGCGACATCGGTAATAGAGGTCGGTGTAGACGTTCCGAATGCCGTTGTGATGGTGATTGAAAATGCCGAACAGTTCGGGTTGTCACAGCTCCATCAGCTCAGAGGCAGAGTAGGCAGAGGTACAGAGCAGTCCCACTGTATCCTTGTCACAGATAATAAAAGCGATTACACAAGACAGCGTATGGATACAATGGTAAAGACCTCGGACGGCTTTGAAATCGCAAACGAGGATCTGAAACTGCGTGGCCCCGGCGATTTCTTCGGCAGTAAACAGCACGGTCTGCCGCAGCTTAAAATCGCAGATATTTACGCTGACCTTGATATACTGAAAATGACAGGCGAAGCGGCTGACGATATTCTGCGTGATGACAGCCGTCTTGAAAAGCCCGAAAACCGCTGTTATACAGAAATGGTAAACAATTTATTTGAAAATGCACCGAATGCTTAAAGGAGAATATATGGCTGAAGAACTCGAAAAATGGAGGTATCCAAGATTTTTCTCGGATACAATAGACGAAAACGACAGAATAATATATATGAATGTCGAGGACTCAAAGCATATCGCTCAGGTACTCAGGATGAGAAAGGGCGACAAGGCAATAATCTGCGACAAGAACGGACACGATTACCTTTGCGAGCTTTCTTCCGCTGAAAGCAAAAACGCAATAGAGTTTGGTATACTCGATAAAAAAGACAACTTAGCTGAACCGGACGTTGAAATAACGCTGTTTCAGGCTATTCCCAAAAACGATAAGCTGGATTTTATCGTTCAGAAAGCAACTGAACTCGGTGCGGTGAGAATAGTACCGTTCCTGTCAAAACGTTGTGTTTCAAGACCGGACGCTAAAAGTGCCGATAAAAAGGTACAGCGCTTACAGCGTATAGCGTATGAAGCGTCAAAGCAGTGCGGCAGAGGAAAAATTCCCGAAGTTATGCCGTTTACGGATTTTAAATCCGCTGTAAACAGCATCGACAGCGACACCTTACCGATAATTTTCTATGAATGCGGTGGAAAGAAACTGTCGGAGCTTGACCTTTCATATAAGAAGATTGCTGTATTCATCGGCAGTGAGGGTGGCTTTGAAAAAGAGGAAGTAGACTACGCACTTTCAAAAGGTGCTACCGCTGTACATCTGGGCGAACGCATTTTAAGATGCGAAACGGCACCTGTTGCGGCACTTGCCGTATTGATGAATTTAACAGGAAACCTATAATAATTTTGTTTAATATGCTCATATTGATAAAAAGCACTTGAAAAACCGAAGTGAATATAGTATAATAATTACAATAAAGTTGGTGTGAAAGCACCGGAAAAGAGGTTTAAAATGAAAGCATTTACCGGTTTTGCCATAGGCACACTTGCAGTACTCGGTGCTGTTGCGGCTGTCTTTATATATCTCAAGAAGAAGACAGAAAAGGAGATCGCTTACGATCAGTTCGATGACATTATGGACAGCGACGAAGATTTCGATGACGAATTCTTTGATGATGACGATGAAGTTCTTGATCCTGCAGAGGTAATGAACAAGCCTGAAGAAGAAAAGGCTGAAGATGCCGCTGAAGCTGAAACAGCAGAAGAAAAAGAGCCTGAGGCTGAAACTCAGGAATAATCAAAAAGAATAATATTAACGGGGCTGTACAACTGATACAGCCCCGTTTTTTTGCCGCTATTTTCTTTCCTGTTTTTCCTGCCTGTCAATGCAATACATCAGCTCTCCCGATGTTACACCTGTCTTTTCGTAAAACCTTGTACCGCTGTTATCTTTAAGCGTCATTCCAAGCTTTTTCATCACGTTTTCGGATGCCTTGTTTCTTATATCGCAATGAGCTATCACCTTATCGGCGGACAGAACATCAAACGCATATTCCAAAAGCGCTTTACCCGCCTCTGTGGTAAATCCTTTATTTCTGTAATCCCTGCTTAATACCCAACCTATTTCATAAGTTACTTCGTCCACCGCTTCAAGACCGATACCGCCGATGATTCTGCCGTCATATAGCATTACAAATTCCATAACGGACGGCTTTTCATCCGCCCACTGTAAAACCGCATTTCTGACAAATTCAGCTGTCTGTTCCACAGTATCATTAGGCAGAAAAAGCATCATATCAATGCTTTTATCTCCTGCATACTTATGAATTTCGTCTGTGTCCTGGGTTAAAACGGGTCTTAAAGTCAGTCGCTCTGTATTTATCACATTTTTGCTCATAGATCAATACTCTCACTTCAGCGTATAAAGCCGGTAATACACATTTACATAAGGCACTGCAACGGGTGTTCCGTCCTCGCCGATTTCGATACTGTAGTAATAATTGCAATATTCCTTTTCGCTCACCGTCTGCGATGATGTCAGATCGTAAAGCGTGGCACGTCTTACAAACGAATATGCACGTCTGCCCTGCTCCGCTTGCGATCTGCTTGTAATATCGCTGTCAGAGCATACAATATACCTTACGGGCGATACGTCAAAACCGACTTTTGTAAGCTCACTTTCCAATGTGCTATCCTTTTCGAGCATATTCTCAAGCTGGCTGATCTCTGAGAGCGATATTTCATTGACAGCGTTATGAAGTGCCGAATTGACCTTCTGAAGTCTGAACGTTCTGTCAAGCGTGGTGCATAACACGCCGTCGCCGTTATTTATCTCCTCGACCTGATTTGAATCGGTGTATCGGTACAGCTTTGAAATATCATCAGATAACGATGCGTATGCTCCCGACTTATCCTCACTTCCCGCAACCGAAATAAACTGTATCGCCGCCGCATTCACAATAACGCTCAGCGACATAGCCCTGAACATTTTTTTGTCGTTGACGCTCTGCGGATACCAGTTATATATATCGTCACAGATGTTATCAAACGCTGTCAATGCACCGCCGCAATATTCCTTTGTCACCCTGTCAAGCATTTCAGAATATGATATGCCCTTGATTTTCGTAGAATATACGGAAGTGATTTTTCCGATAAGTTCATCCGCCTCAGAACTAAGTGCCTCAAGTTCCTGCTTATCCTTAGTCACATTCATACTTTCATATACGGCAAACAATCTCGCAAGGCTGTCGCTGACAGGCTTTATCAGCGAATGAAGCGCCTTTATGTCATTCATATATCTTTCAACAGCAAATACATATTCGACATTCTGAGTACCTGCCGAGATACGATCGGATTTCACGAGTTTATCCGTCTTGTTTATAAGCCCGTAAACGCCGTTGTACTTTTCGCACTGTTCAAAGAAAATCTGTCCGAAATTTGCGTCACCGATCTTATAGCCGGCAAGATCTTCAAGCGAAGCATTCCCGCTCACACCGGTAAAACCGGTATACTCACTGAGCGCCTCACATACCTTATTCAGCTTTTGCGCATCGGGAATTACAATCTTGCTGTTGTTGCTCTCCGAATAGCTATAATAAAGAGGAAAAGATGATATACCCGTCTGAGTTCCCCACCTGCTTACGACCGCACCGGATTTAAGACCCAGCGTACCATAAAGTTCAGCGTTGCCGGCAGAAGATGTTCTGGGTATGTCAAAGCATACCGTAGCGGAATTATCCTGTGCCGTGATCGATGTTATTACCGCCTTAGAATAGTCGCCGCTGAATATAAAGCTGTTCTTGCTTATTACATTGAACGAGCCATCAACAACGCCAAGCTGTGCCGTAACGCTGAAATCAGAGCCGTTTTCCTTAACTTCCGTAATTGTCGCACTGACGTCAGGGTTTTCAGGACTTACATTGAAATAAAGCGGATAATTTATGCTTAGTGCAGTATCCTTTATCGTAAATGTGCATCCCGAAATCAGTTCGATTGCCTTTGCAGGTGTTTCTGTGTCAAATGACAGATACAACACACCCTCACTTGCCGACACACGATCAAAACGTGTTATCTCAACATTACCGTTATCGCACCCGAACATTGACACTGATACACTGTCACTGAACGAGCAGTCAACAAGCGATACGGTTATTCTGGCATAATTTGTAGATGCTTCAAAGTCAGCAGATGAAAATACTACCGAAGGTGAAACAATGCTTACTGTCGCAGATACGTCAACGGCGGCATCGGCTATCGCACTGCGCTTTATAGTGATGCATCCGTTCTCGCCGGACTTATAGCCGTTATCGGTGCTTATAACAAGAGATAACGTATTATCTCCCGTTCTCTCGATTTCGCTTACCTTGCAGCCTTCAAAACCGCCCGACAGCACAATATCGTCAGCGTTTATCCCGTTTGCAAAACTGCTCTTGTCAAGCGTCAGCTTGAACCTGTTGGTGCTGCTCTCAGAACGTATCTGGGTCGTGTCGCTTACCGCCGAATAAGCGGGATACCTTACAGGTATCATCGACACAAGATACCTCCCCGTTTCATTTGTGCTCTTGTCGAATACAATAAAAAAGCAGTCCGGCTTGTTTTTGCTGAAAGAGCTGTCGTTGAACGAAACCGTAGCCGAATGCTCGGAATTCAGCGTAACCGCCGAAACCTTTGCATATACAGCCTTATATTCGCTGTCATTCAGCTTTACTGCGTCAGATGCATCTATATCTGTCAGCTTATCGCTGTTTATAACAGAATAAAACACCTTAACATCATTAATTCCGGTTTTGTCCGACAGGGTTATATTATCGACCGACAGATTGACCGAAAACTCTCCCTTGCTGTTATACGCAAGCTCGCCGTCCGTCTTCATCTCGGAAAAGCTGTGTTCCTTGTTGTTCTTATCCTTTTCGCTGACTGAACAGCCGCCGACGCATGATATAAGTACGGCTGCACAGATAATCACGGCAATTATATTAAAAATACTTTTTTTCAATCAATCACATCCTTAATAGCATCAATCACATTAATATAAAAGCATATTTGAAACGGAATATTCCGTTCCTCTCGCCGCAGGTATCGGATAATAGTTAGAATCGTTGTACATATCAAGTATAGGTCTGTTCTCGTTAAACTCCGGTGAGATTGTCCGCTCTCCGTAATCCTTAAGATTCTTGTCGTTGAACGCAAAATAATAGTACCCTATTTTGATGCCCTCACCGTCATCCCATGTGAAATCGGCATGATACCACTCTCCGCCGAGCATAACCATATTCCACATATGCGGTTCGTCATTGCTCGTTCCGACAACCAGCAGATTGTCAACGCCTATGCACTGGCAGAGATACTGATACGCTCTTGAATACGATTCGCAAACTCCGCTTCCCGCTGTAAGAACACCGAAAGCCTCATACGCTCCGTCACTTTCCAGCGTATAGTCGTATTCGGCATTTTTCAGAATCTCGTCATGTATTGTAAGAAGATAATCAAAAAGAGATTCCGAGCCGTCGGCAGTATTCAGTATTTCTTCTGCCCTTTTCTTTGTCTTTTCAACATAGTATTCACTTGCTTCTTTCGAAAAATCATAAATCAGCTTTATAGAGCTGACATCTTTTTTATTGCCGCTCCAGCTGACAAAAGAAAGCGGTGCCTGAATAAGAAGCGGATTATCGTAATTAACGCACATGAATATCCGGTACAGCCTCTGATATGAAACATTTGTGAACGGTACGTCAAACTTCGTTTCGTAGTTACTCATAGCCTTGTAAAGACTTCTGTAGATATATCGGTCGTATTTGTCAAGCGAGTTGAAGCCGTAACCGTAAAATGCGTCTTCCGTCGAGCCGAGTATCACATAAGAGCCGACATATACACGGCTCATTTTACCGTCCTTCTCTGCCCTGACGCATATATTTGTCACGCCGGTATCAAGCCTTATGCCCTTTTCGTTATCATAAAGATAAGCGGTTTTGTTCTTTTCGGGCAATGTTCCGTCTGTGGTGTACCATATCGTGTCACTGCTATCAAATTTCAGCGTCTGCGGCTTGTGATAATATCCCGAATGAATGTTCGGGTTTAATTCATACTCAAACCCGTTGTTGAATTCCTTATTATCAAAAGAATACTCAAAAGGAAGCTCTGACGGCATTCTCAGATGTTCCCTTGTAGCATCATAATTCAGCTTGTTTTCTTCATCAGCTATCATATATGATGACAAAGCGTTGCCAAATCCCCTCTTCGAATTATCAGGTATGACGTAGGATAAAATAACCGAAATCAAAGCCAGTATTATAAATACCGCAAAACCTCTGTTCATAATACACCCCTTATTAAAGCTGTTACTGCTGTCTGTGGTTATACTTTAGCTGTCACTTTTTCTTCTTTAATTTCATGCGTATGTCCTCACCGCTGAAAACAAGCGTTTTCATCGAATAAAGACGTGATACTATTCTGTCGGAATAACGCTTTTTCAGTTCCGCACCCGAAAGATTCGTGTTAACTATTGTAGGTTTACCGTAAGCGGTTCTGCTGTTGATAAGCTCATAAAGGCACGACACATAGAAAGTAGATTCAAATTCCGCTCCCAGATCGTCCAGCAAAAGCAGGTCGCATTCCTTAAGAGTATTGATAACCTCTGTTTCATCTTCCGATTTGTTGAAGTGAGCGTTCTCTATTCTTCTCAGTAAGTCAGGCACAGAGCCGTAAACAACGGAATAATTCTTTTCTATTACTTTTTTTGCTATTGATAAAGAAAGATGTGTTTTTCCGAGTCCCGTTCCGCCCGTCATAAAAATACTTTCATTCGGCACACGGAAATATTCCGCATATTCCTTGCAGTACTCATAGTTCTGCGTCATCATTTCACGGGGAGAACGTTTGGTGTTCATTCCGGGCGTCACCGTATCGCTGTACAGCGATAAATCAAAACTCTCAAAGCAGGTAAGCCCCATCGGCAGACTCTTGCTGAGTTCCTGTGCCGCAACAGTTTTCAGAGCGTCATTGAAGCACGAGCATCTTCCTCCGTCACCGTTTCCGGTATCGTGACATTTCCTGCAGGTGTATATCGGGTCAAGATAATCGACAGCATAACCGTTTTTTCTGAGCAGTTCTTTCATTCGCTCCTGTAAAGCAAGGTTTTCTTCCTTAACCTGCTCTATAAGCTGTTTCTTGTCAGGTTTATCCGAAAGGATTATCTTCACAAGCTCATCAATAGTTTTACTGAGCTTGCTGTCGATCTCAACTATTTCGGGTATCTTGCTTCTTACCTCACGCAGACGTTTTTCCGCCTTCACAGAATTTTCAAAACGTCTTTTGTCAATTATCTCCTGCGCTTTTGTATAGTATTCGGAAGGATATGCCATCGGTCGTTTCTCCTTTATTCATAATCCTGTAACAACAGTTCATCTATTTTATTAACGTCGAATGAAGAGTTACTGCTCTGCTGTTCCTGTCGCTTGATATTTTCGTCATTTACCTGTTCTGCTGTAGCTATGCCCTTTGAATGCCAGTTTTCAAGTATCTTGCTGATATACGGGAATGCAAACTGTCCCTTTGCGTTGACATTTATTTCGTAGGCAAGTTTAACCATTTCAGAGTCGAAATTCCACACGTTGAACCAAAGATTCACGAAGTCTTTTTCTTTCTGCGTCAGTGCCCTGTTTAACCCGAACATTGACTTGACCGAGTTTTCGGCAACATTTTTCGCTTGCAGCATTGAAATCTGTCTTTCAGCGGAGGCAAGGTCTGTTATGCCGTTTTCCATCCAGTTCATCGCCGTTTCTTTGAGATATGCAGGCGATGATTTGTTTATCGAAAAGCAATAATCGACCATCATAAGTACAACCTCGGCAGGAAGCCCGATATGCTCCGTTATCGTGATGATCGCATTCTGCTCCGTATGTTTCAGCGGTCTGCCGTAAAGCGTTTCGCAGGTCTTGAAAAGAAAGTCGATCTTATCGTCACTTTTTATCGTATCCGCAATTTCGGCAGGCGAAAATTCCGGAGAGCGAAGCGCTGCCGCCTTGACTGCGGCAAATTCGGCATCTTTCGCCGTAACGCCCGACGGCACTGTTACACTTGCAGACACACCGCTCGTAACAGGCTCTTTTTCCTGCGGTCTTGCGGCTTCAGGTACAGCCTGCATAGGAGAGTAAACACCGTCGCTCATTGTAAGAAGCCCCACCTGCACCCAGAACGAAAGTGCGTCCTTGACATCTTCCTCGTTCATAGAAAGTGCCATTGCTATAATTTCATCGTTGAGAAGTTCACCGCAATGCCTCAAAAAATACAAAAGCACCTTGATGTTACTTCCGCTTGCTATCTTTATGTATTTATCCACCACATCGGACGGTACAGCAAAAATTCTGTTCCAGCCGCCGAGATTTATATTATAATTCATATCTGCTCCGTTTTTATCTGTATTATTTTAAATTATTCTTTATAATTATACCACAATTGAAACAGAATTGCACTACTTTTATAAAAAAACTCTCGATTTCGGGTAACCTTATATATCTGCGATAAATACACAGAAAAACGGACATCGGTGAATGCCGATACCCGTTTTTATATTCAGTTTAACCGCTTACCGCTTCGTCCTTACCGTCAGCTCCTTGCTCCACGAACCGTACACTGCTTTGCTAAACTTAACAATGATATAAATAGCGGTCACAGCATATCACCGTGACCGCTTATCTACTATTATTGCTTTGTTTAGTCCCGCCGTTTTGCCGCCCTCAGCCAACCTCAGACATTTCCAAAGGCGGAACTGTCAGCGGCGACCCGCCGCTTAGGGATGGGGTTTGCCTTCTCTGTAGGCATTCATTATATCACGGAACACCTCGCCGTTTGTGGGCGGCGTCCATGTGATAGCATTTGCACCGGCTTCAATAGTCGCAAGAATCGACTCGCTTGTAGGTCCTCCCGTTGCGATAATCGGAATGTCGGGGTGACGCTTGCGTATTTCTCTTACAACATTTGTTGTCTTGCCTGCGGCGGATACGTTGAATATCTTTGCACCAGCCTCAAGCCTGCTTTCAATATCCTCGTGTTCCGAAATAACAGTAACAACTACGGGAATATCAATAGTGTCGCATACCTGACGCACAACATCATTCGATGTCGGCGCATTTACTACAACACCGATAGCACCCTGAAACTCTGCGTGCATCGAGAGATTGACTACTCTTTTGCCCTGCGTCAGCCCTCCGCCGACACCTGTAAAAACAGGTATATCAGCGGCACTCATAATTGCCTGTGTGATTATCGGCTGTGGCGTAAACGGATAAACCGCTATTACCGCATCTGCATTTACATTTCTGATTATACATATATCTGTTGTAAATACTATAGATTTTATCAGCTTGCCCATTACTCTTATACCGCTTGCCTGCTGAATTTCTTCGGGTACCTTCAGCATAAAACTCCTGAGCGGACCGCTGATTTCGGGTATGTACAAATTTTCTGCCATATGAACTCCTTTCGGTTAAGCGTCAGACGTATTCGCCTCCGACACCTCTCACTCTGACAAGACCCGAGTTGACTGTAAATTCACCGTCCTCGTTCTCGCAGATAAGACAACCGTCAGGGGCGATAGCCTTAGCAAATGCAGTTGTTTCTGTATTGTTCTGCACCAGTTTCACTGTTTTTCCGAGCGTTACGCATCTTTGCGAATACTCGTTAATAACTGTAGAAAAATCATCGTCAATGAGCCGTATAAGCTCGTCCACTATATACTCCGCCGCAAGCATTTTATCGTATTTATTGCCCGTCAGCGTGTAAAGGGATGCCGCATTCACAAGACCGCTTTTTTCAAAAAAATCCGCATCCTGATTTACGTTCAGTCCCATTCCACATATAACATTGTTGTAAATTGCTCCGTCACAGGAACTTTTTAACGTGCTTTCGCATAAAATACCACATACCTTGCGTTCAGAGCAGATTATATCGTTTGTCCACTTTATGCCCGCTTTGATACCGCTTAGCCGTTCAATCGCACGGCAGACCGCTACCGCACATATAACCGTAAGATCGTGTGCGTTATCCGGTGCCTTTATAAGCATGGAAACAGGGAGCATATCACGGGTAGCAAGCCATGTGTTACCGATCCTGCCCTTACCGCAGCTTTGCAGATCTGCCGTCACTACCGTTCTGTCGGGAAGCTCGTCGGCGTGTTCCTTAAGATAAGTGTTGGTTGACGGTAAGGTGTCAAACGTCAATAAAGGACAGCCGGCTATATTACTGCTTATCTGCATGGTAATCAAGCGCAACTATGTTCATTGTGATTTTCTTGTTATCATCTATGGTGATTATACCGTATGACGGCGGACGTTTATCTCTCGGAGAATCAATGCTTCCGGGATTCATAACGTATATACCGTCGATAAGCTCGGTACGGTAAAGGTGAGTATGACCGTAAAGTGCTATCTTACAGCCGTTCTGCTTGGCAACAGCGATAAGCGTATCAAGTCCCTGATGCACATGATGCTCGTGGCCATGCACGCAAAGTATCTTGATGCCCTTTGCATTTGCAATTCTTATCGTTTTGTTGTCGGCAAAGTCACAGTTTCCCTTTACGAATAAAAAACTCTTTTCGGGGTGAAGATTCCTTACATCGTTGAATTCGTGTTCGCCGTCACCAAGATGTATAAAAGCGTCGGCGTCAAGATTATTCTCAACCACCGAATTCAGCTTATGAAATTCCTTGTGCGAATCGGATACTACTACAATTTTCATAATTTCTATCCTTTCAGTCGGGCAAGCCTAATACGGCTTTTATTGCCCACTTTGTTATTATAACACATAATGTGTAAAAAGAAAAGATTAGTATCCGTATTTTTAGAAATTCTATACAAAACAAAAACAACCTTTTGTATATTTTTACAAAAAATTATGAACTGAATATAACGTAAATATACTTTTATCGTTGATTTTGTCAAAAAGTTCATATGATACGGTTTCAGGACAGTCTTAACGGGAATATATTTTCCGCATTGACAATATAATTTCAGGAGGCAGTTATGAATAACAACGTTGATTCAATGCTTGAGGCGGTAAGCAGTAAACTCGGCATCACACCTCAGCGTCTTAAAGAAGCGATGCAGAAGGGCGATATTTCGATAGCACTCGAAAAAATGCCGGAAAAAGACGCAAAAAAGCTAAAAAGCATACTCGGAAACCCGGAGATTATCAAAAAAATGATGAAATCCGCACAGGCGCAGGAACTGAAAAAATCTATGAAAAATCAGTAACAGACGGAGGGCAGTATGAGTGAGATAGATGATATTCTTAAAGCGATGCTGTCCGATAATAAAAACGACAATTCAACCTCTGAAGAAACAAGCGGTACGGAAAACGAGGAAAAATTCTCGACCGATACCGACAGCGATGATATTTTCGGCGGAATAAACATAGATATGTTTATGAAGATAGGCGAGATAATGTCAAAGATGAGCGAGCAGGACAGAAATACAGGGCTGCTGCTTGCTCTGAAGCCTCACTTAAGAGAAGAAAACAGGGCAAAAATAGATACGGCGGTAAAGCTGTTCAGGCTGATTTCACTGCTTCCCTATCTTAAAGACAGCGGTCTGTTTGATAATCTACTATGAAAAGGAGTAAATTTATGGAATGGAGTAATATAAGAATGTCAAAAGCCGAATTTGAGCGTTTGCAGAAGGAATATGCCGAGGCGGCAATAAGAACAGCCGAAAAAGCAAAACTCAGTTACGATGCGGATGAATCGAAAGAAGAAATTCCGAAAGCCGAAAATTTCGCTGCGGCAATATCAGAACTTTCAATGTCGGCAGAAGAAACCGTGAACGAAACAATAAAGCCCGATTCGGCAAAAATCACAACAGTGCAGGTAAAAATTACCGAAGCCGAAAGCGAGATTACGGCTTCTGACATTGAAGATGAAAATAAAGGAAGCGAAGAAGCCGAAACAAATTTTCCCGTAAACGAAGAAAAATCTGCCGAAAACACGGATACAGCCGATACTGACGATAAACAGCAAAATTCATCAGCAGTCAGTACAGATGATGAAGCAAGCAATGCTGAAATCAACGGCGAAAAGTCTGATAATACAGCCGATTCCGAGATTCCCGACAAAACCGAAAATCACACTGTAGACGAAATACTGCGCAGCTTTGAAAGCACTTTTATGAGTGAAGAGGAGGCAGATAAAAAGATAGAAGATTTTTCTAAGTCCGTTTCAGGCTCTCAACCTGCGCCCGACTTCACCGCAAAGATACATAACCATAATAACAATCAAGATAAAAGCGGAAAAACCTGCGGATGTGAGCGATGCCGCTGTCAGAACGGCAGAAGTATGCAGGAGAAGGGCGGGCAAAAACCGAACTGAAATTCAGCCCGCAGTACCGATATGGATATTATAGGCAAGCTGATGAAGGACGACGACTTGATGAAGGTTGCCGCTGTAGCGTTTATCTTATGGCGTGACCACGCCGACTACAAGCTGATTCTGGTACTTTTTTATGTATTTTTCATGAAATAGCACTTGCATTTTCCACCGTCTTAGTTTATAATACCAGTATGTAAACGATGTCAATTTGATTTACAATTCCGACAAACAGGAGGTATTTTATGGCTAAGTGGTTGGAAAATGCAATTTTTTACGAGATATACCCGCAATCCTTCAATGATACAAACGGTGACGGTATCGGAGATTTTCAGGGTATAATCGAAAAGCTGGACTATATCAAGGAAACCGGCTTCAACGCAATATGGATGAACCCTTGCTTTGATTCGCCCTTCGGCGATGCAGGCTATGATGTAAGGGACTATAAAAAAGCCGCCGCAAGATACGGAACAAACGATGATTTAAAGCGACTTTTCGACGAGTGCCATAAGCGTGGAATGCACATTCTTCTCGATCTTGTACCCGGTCATACTTCGGTAGAGCATGAATGGTTCAAAAAGTCGATGCTCCCCGAAAGCAACGAGTATACCGACAGATATATCTGGACAAGCAATATATGGGAGCAACCGGAGGGTCTTAACTGTATAAGAGGCATATCAGACCGTGACGGCAGTGCCGCTGTCAACTTCTTCTCATCTCAGCCTGCGCTGAACTACGGCTATGCCGAGCCTAAGTATGCTTACCAGCAAAAACCTACAGATCCCGGACCTATGGCGACAAGAGCCGCAATCAAGGATGTTATGAAGTTCTGGCTTGATATGGGCTGTGACGGTTTCAGAGTGGATATGGCAGGCTCGCTTGTAAAATGCGATCCCGAGTATAAAGAAACAATCAAGCTATGGCAGGATATAACGGGTTATCTTAAGAGCGAATATCCCGAAGCCGCTATGGTATCGGAGTGGGGCGAGCCGCAATATTCACTTCAGGGCGGCTTTGATATGGACTTCTTACTGCACTTCGGTCCTGAGGGCTACAACTCGATGTTCAGAAGCGCTGAGCCGTTCTTTTCAAAGAGGGGCAAAGGTACTCCCGCAATCTTTGCCGAGCAGTATAACGGCTATCACGAAAAGGCAACGACAGGCGGCGGACTTATCTGCATTCCGTCAGGTAATCACGATATGGACAGACTTGCAAGAGGCAGAGATGAGGACGAGCTGAAATGCTGTTTTGCTTTCCTACTCACAATGCCCGGTGCGCCTTTCGTGTACTACGGCGATGAGATCGGAATGAACTATGTAGAAGGGCTTGTATCGGTAGAGGGCGGCTATAACCGTACCGGATCAAGAAGTCCTATGCAGTGGGACAGCACCGCAAATGACGGCTTTTCAACTGCGGACAAGTCACAGCTTTATATAAAGCAGGATAACGCACCCGACAGACCTACTGTCGAAAAGCAGATGCTCGATGAAAAGTCGCTCTATAACGAGATAAAGAAACTGATAAAGCTAAGAAACGAAAATTCCGCACTTCACAATCTCTCAGCCTTTGAGTTTGTCAGCAGTGACGGTTATCCGCTGGTATACAAGAGAAACAGCGACAATCAGACGGTTTATGTATTCATCAATCCGTCCGATAAGGCTGTAACCGTCAATGCAGATTACGCAAAAGGCGGAAAAGCTATTTACGTTTTAGGTGAAAACGGCTCTGTAAAGGCAGATACAGTTACCGTTCCCGCAAGCGGTGCAATTTTTGTTGAGGTATAAATAATCATATATAAATGCAAAGCCGCACAGATGGATGACCCTTCTGTGCGGCTTTTATTTATTCGGTTTTTGCCTGTTCTTTTTCCTTCTGCGCCTGCTCTTTCTTTATCTTGGTACTCTTGATAACCTTCTGACGTGAGAATTCCTCACGTTCCTTTTCTTCAAGAGAGTTTGAGATAAATCTTACCTGTGCCTCGTACTTCGGAATAATTATATTTTTCAGTGCGTTGGCACGTTTCTGCGTCTTTTTTATAGCAACGGCGAGCCTGTATATACTGTTTTCAATCTCGGCGAGTACGACTGTCAGCTTTTTTGTTTCATTGAAGCAGATATAAGCGTTGTCAAGATATGAATTTGTCATCGCAATATCGTACTGCGGAACTATAGGCTTATCGGGAAGTTCAACTGTAGGAAGCTCAACGCCCATAACGCTTCTGAACGATATTTTAAGATCGGTTTCTTCAGGTACAAACTGCGTCAGCGTTGATACCGAACCCAGCGTAATGTTAGCCTTCTGTAAGGCGGCATAAGCCTTTTCATAGGTCTGCTCGATATTTCCTCGCACCAGCTTTGATTTATCGGTCAGCGCCACCATTTCTCTTATCAGAACGTTACGCTTTCTGTCCATAAGTTCAAAGCCCTGCTTTGCCTGCTGTAAGGAACGTTTAGCCTTGATAAGATTGCCTTTGGTCGGGAAAACCTGTTCAGCCATACACTCACCTGCCTTTCATATAGTAACTGTTATACAAATCTCTTTGCGTTTTCAGGGTGATAATGTTCTTTTATAAGCTGTTCGTTTACACGGTCAAGTTCACTTGCGGGAAGAAGTGAAAGCAAATCCCACGCAAGATCCAGCGTTTCGTCCATAGAACGATTCTCATCGAAGCCCTGATTGAGAAAGTACTTTTCAAACATCGTGCCGAACTTCATAATCGCCTTATCCGATGCGGAAAGTTCGTCTTCACCGATAACCGACGCAAGCGCTCTTGCGTCCTGCACTCTTGCATAGCAAGCAAAAAGCTGGTTTGAAACATCGGCGTGATCCGCTCTTGTGTACTGTTCTCCTATGCCGTCCTTCATAAGACGTGACAGCGAAAGCAATACAGAAAGTCCGGGATAAATTCCTGTCTGGTCAAGGTTTCTGTCAAACACTATCTGACCCTCCGTGATATATGCCGTAAGGTCGGGGATAGGATGTGTAATATCATCGTTAGGCATTGTAAGTATCGGTATCTGCGTAACAGAGCCTGTACTGCCCTCTACTACGCCTGCTCTTTCATACATAGAGGCAAGGTCGGAATAAAGATAACCGGGGTATCCCTTTCTTCCGGGGATCTCTCCCTTTGATGAAGAGAACTCACGCAGAGCCTCACAGTATGAGGTAAGGTCGGTCATAATAACAAGTATGTGCATATTCTTCTCAAACGCAAGATATTCCGCCACAGTAAGCGCACATCTGGGTGTCAGGATACGCTCTATGATAGGATCGTTCGAGAGATTAAGGAACATACAAACACGCTGTATAACACCGGTTTCCTCAAAGGAACGTCTGAAATACTCCGCAACGTCATTCTGAACGCCCATTGCGGCAAATACAACCGCAAAGTCCTTTCCCTCGCTGTCGGCAATCTTAGCCTGCTTTACTATCTGCACCGCCAGCTTGTTATGCGACAGACCGGAGCCTGAGAATATAGGCAGTTTCTGACCTCTGATAAGCGTCATAAGTGCGTCTATCGAGGAAATACCCGTGTGTATATAGTTTCTGGGATAAGAACGTGCAACGGGGTTCAATGCACGGCCGTTTATATCGCCGTATTTCTGCGGAAAGACTTCGCCAAGTCCGTCAATCGGTTTACCTGCGCCGTTGAACGTTCTGCCGAGCATTTCGGTAGAAAGCGGAATTTCAAGCGGCTTTCCTGTAAAGCTGATTTTAGTATTTGTGAGCGAGATGCCGTTTGTACCCTCAAACACCTGCAAGACGACTTTATCGCCCTGCATTTCAACGACACGTCCTAAACGCTTTGTGCCGTCCTCCAGCTTTATCTCTGCTATCTCATCATAAGAAACACCTTTGGCACCCTCAAGGCAGACAAGCGGTCCGTTTATTTCACTCAGTCCTGCATATTGAATCATAAAATAATCTCCTATCGGGTTTAATCATCGGCAAACTTGCTGTTTATCATATCAAAATATTCGTCAAACATTTCGAGCTTGTCGTTAGGTATATCGTACTTCATCTTTATCAGCTTATCGAAGAAACCGTATGAGATTATCTCCGATATCGGTTTACCGCCGTTTATAGCGTTCAGCGAGTTGTGATAAAGAAGTAAGATTGCTTTCATCATCAGCTTCTGCTTTTCGAGCGGAACGAATGTATCGTCCTTATGGAAAGCGTTCTGCTGTAAGAAGCCTACTCTTATAACACGGGCGATTTCTATTATCAGCTTCTGGTCGTCAGGCAGAACATCCGCACCGATAAGCTTTACTATCTCCATAAGGTTGTTCTCTTCAACCAGTAAGGTCGATATTTCCTGTCTGTAGCGGCAGAATTCTTCGCCGACGTGTTCGTTGTAATACTCGGCTAAATCGTCACTGTACTCCGAATAGCTCATATTCCAGTTGATAGCCGGATAGTGTCTTGCATAAGCAAGATTCTTGTCGAGTGCCCAGAAGCAACGGACGAAACGCTTTGTATTCTGCGTTACAGGCTCAGAGAAGTCCGATCCCTGCGGAGATACGGCGCCGATAATCGTAACACTGCCCTCTCTGCCGTTCATAGTTTCGACATAACCTGCACGCTCGTAGAATTCGGAAAGTCTTGACGGAAGATATGCCGGGAAGCCTTCTTCCGCAGGCATTTCTTCAAGTCGTCCGGAAATTTCACGCAGTGCCTCAGCCCAACGTGATGTTGAATCCGCCATTATAGCAATATGATAACCCATATCACGATAATACTCGGCAAGCGTGATACCGGTATATATAGATGCTTCACGGGCGGCTACGGGCATATTTGAGGTGTTCGCAATAAGCACCGTTCTGTCCGTCAGCGGACGGTTCGACTTCGGGTCGATAAGTTCGGAGAATTCCTCAAGCACCTGAGTCATCTCGTTGCCACGCTCACCGCAACCGATATACACGATAATATCCGCATCGCACCACTTTGCAAGCTGGTGCTGAGTCATCGTCTTACCTGTACCGAAACCGCCGGGTATAGCGGCTGTACCACCCTTTGCAAGCGGTAACACGGTATCTACTATACGCTGTCCGGTAATAAGCGGCTTTGAGATCGGCAGACGCTTATTTATAGGTCTTGGCGTTCTGATAGGCCACTTCTGTACAAGAGTAAGTTCCTGCACCGTTTCTTCGTCTATCCTGAGTTTTACTATCACATCGTTGACCTTATACTTGCCGTCAGGCGCAACATATTCTACTGTACCCTCAGTATAAGGAGGTACCATACATCTGTGCGTAATAAGCGGCGTTTCGGGGCACTGCGCATATATATCTCCGCCGTGCAGTTTATCGCCGACCTTTACAGTCACAGTGACATCAAATTCACGTTCTTCATCAAGTGCGGCTATTGCACTGCCCTCAGTAACATATACGCCGCTGAGAGCCGTCATAGCTTTAAGCGGACGCTGGATACCGTCATAAATATTGGATATTATGCCCGGTCCGAGCGTTGCGCTCATAGGTGTTCCTGTAGGCTCTACGGGGTCGCCGGGCATAAGTCCTGCCGTACCCTCGTAAACCTGAATCGTTGTCATTTCATCGGTTACGCCGATTACCTCTCCTATGAGCTTGCTCTTACCGACCATTACCATCTCACGCATTGAGAACGATTTTGTATCCCTGACCTTTACAACGGGTCCGTTGATCGCATAAATACAGTTCATTGCAACTCCTCCCGTTATAGTGACAGTTCGCCGTGACCTGCCACAAAAGCCTTTCGCTCCTGTTCTAAAGCAAGGTCGAGCGTATAGTCGATATATATATTTTCCGACGGATAGTAAACAGACAATCCGCCAAGTTCGATATTGCGGTCAACAGCAACACCGATGCCGTACTTCTGCGCTATATCATCGGCAAGCCGTTTATCGTTTCTGCCGACATTTATCACGCAGTCTTTGCTGAAAGCCTGCTCTTTGTCTGCTTTTTCGGCAAGAGCGGTCATAAAGTCGTTATATTTATCGCTCTTTGCAAATTCTTCAAGTTTATTCTTAATATCTTCAAACAAGCTGTCTACAAGCCCGCACCTGTGAGCAAGCACCGACTTATGTGCGGCAAAGTCGCTCTTTGATAATTCCTTTGCGTAAAGAGTATGGGTCTTCTGTCTGTCCAGTGCGACCTCGTTTTCTTCACTGCGTCTGTACTGCTCTCTCGCCTGCTCTGTCAGCTCGTCAGCCTGCTGCTGTGCCTTGCTGATTATTTCTTCCGCTTTTTTCTGAGCATCGGAAAGAATTGAATTGCCCAGCTTTTCTATTCTGTCCTGAACTTCCGGCATACAGCTGCTCCCTTCTGATTAATTATAATTTCAGTCCTATTGCATCACGCACATAACCGTCAATGGATTTGCTTATATCCGATGTTCCGTGTCGGTCGGGTATCTCCACTATCAGCGGCTTTGTGCTGTTCAGTTTCATATCATACACTGTCTGTTTGCACATATTGATGAGTTTTTCCGTCATAAGCACAACGCCGATGTCTTTATCGGCCTTTGCTTTCTCCAGTGCATCCGTGACTTCTTCGGGTCGGCTTACTACTATGCCTTCAATCCCTGCAAGACGCATACCCATCTGTGTATCTGTGTTGTCACTGATAAGAAAAAATTTCATTTTCTGTACCTTTCGGCTATTATGAATAAAGGATAAGTATCGAAATCAGAAGTCCGTAGATAGCGACACCTTCGCCGAGTGCAACGAAGATAAGAGCCTTCGTGAAGTTCTTGTCGTTTTCTGCGGTAGCTCCGATAGCTGCGGGAGCGGCACCGCCTACGGCAATACCTGTACCGATCGTTGCAAGACCTGTTGCGCGCGCCGCACCGAGATACTTAAGTCCGTCACCTACGCTGAGTGCTGTCTGTGCGGCTTCTGCGGCACCTTCAGCCGAAGCAAATGCAAAAAGCGGTACGAATACGCTCATCATGACCATAACGCCGATAAACGAGCCGGCATTTATAAGTATAGCTTTTCTTGTCTTTAAGGGCTTACCTTCTTTTCTTCTCTTAAGCATTACAAAGAACGGCAGCATAATCAGTGCCAGTGCGAATAAAGGCAGTAAAAACAGTAACATTTTTCAGTTCCTCCCGAAATTAATTCAAATTAGCCTTAAGCGGCTCAAAACTCTTTCCGTCGCTTACATAGAAACGACCGAATATCTCATAAAATTCAAGTCTTAATACCTGAATGCCTACAAGGAATCCCTCCATACCGATTACGAAAGCATTTCCGAGTATCTGTACGATCACGGTACCGACACCTCCGTCGCCTGCCAGCACTCCTACAACCAGCATCATACCTGCGTGGCTCAGGATAAATCCGCCTACACGAAGGAATGACATTGTGTTTGTAAGATATGAAAGACAGGTTTCAAACAGTTCGATGACACCTTCAATAATGAAGTTGCCGACAGACTTTTTCTCCTTCGGCTTATCCTTACCGTTCTGGACGGGTCTTCCGGATGATGTAAGCTCTGCGGGCATCTTCATACGTTCAAAATAAAGGCCTGCAAATATATCATCTACCATCGCCCTGTGCTGTTTTGATACAAAATAAACGCCGTAGACGTTATCATCGTTTTCGGTGATAGGAATAAACACAAATTCCTTGTCGGTAAAGTATCCCAGCTTGTCATAGCTTTCACGGGGCATCTTTCCGTAAACCGCACGGACAAATTTCAGATCGTTCAGCTTTTCGAGGTCTTCTCTTGTTTTTCTGAGCAATTCTTCGCTCAGCGTATCAGAAGCCATAATTGCCGCATCGGCAACCGTCTTATGCTTTAAATTGACAACGTTGCGTTTTATCGAGTTTGCGACAAGGTGTGCAAGAGGCTCTTTGAACATCATAATGCCGAGCGGCAGTATCACCAGAAGAAGTATATACGGCAATGTGAACATCTCAATGCCGAATCCGAGCTGAAGTCCTGCCGCCGCTACGACTGCGATATAGAATATCATACCGGTTATGCCGTTTGCTCCGAACAGTGCGGAGGAATAATCCTTGCGCCTGAATGACAGCACGATATTCATCGTCATTGAAACCACTATCAATATGAAACCTATCGCAAGAGCCGCTATAAGCAGATAGGTTGAGATCTGGAATATGCTGTTCGGCTTTCCGAGTACAGAGTAAAGCGGTTCGATATGGAAGAAAGGCTTTATTATATCTTCATTTCCGAACACCGATCCGTAAAGACAGCCGAATATCGCCGAGCTTATGCCGATACGTTCCATTATCGGACCGAGTTTTGCTTTCTTCCACTTTGTAAGTATAAATCCGAAAAGTGAGATTACCAGCCCTTGTCCGAGATCACCGAACATTATGCCGAATATCAGCATATACGTTATAGCGACATACGGTGTCGGGTCGATGCCCGTGTATGACGGTAAGCCGTACATATTGACGAACATCTCAAACGGTCTGAACAGCCGGTTGTTTCTGAGTTTTGTCGGAGGTTTCATTCTGTCATCAACGAAATACTTCTTTTCCTCGATAACAATATCGGATACGCCCGACAGATGCTCCCTGAACTTTTCTACTTCTCTTGTCGGAACAAAACCCGCCATATAGAATTTATTGTTGATTACCGAAACCTGACTTCTGAGTTCATAGCTGTTGTTAAGGAAAATCAGCTTGCTGCGCACCTTTTCAAACTGTGTTTCTTCATTTTTCTTTATGACCGCAAGTTCTTCCTTTACATCCTTCAGCTTTGTTTCCAGTTCCTTAAGCTGTCTGTTAAGTTCTGCGGCGGCTGTTTCTCCGTCACCGTGAAGGAAGTCCGGTAAACGTATCCGCTCAAAATAAAGGCTTCTGAAAATATCGTCTATCTGTACGCTTTCTTCCACCGGGGCAAAATAAAGACCCCAGACATAACCGTCCTTTTCTTCAAGCGGCTCAAACACAAAGCCTTTTTCGCTGTAGAAATCGAGCTTCGTATAGCTTTCCGACGGCAATTTACCGAAACGTATCTTGACGTGCTTACAGCTGAACAAATCCTTGAAATCAACGTTTACATTCGACAGGTTTCCGACCTGCCTTAATACATGGCTGTATTCGTCTATTGATTTCTCAAGTTCATTCTTCTGCTCTATGACAGGCATCACACGCTGTTCAAGCTCCGTGAAATACATATCGAAGTCATGGATCGCCTCCATCTGTATATCGTCATACGAAACGGTTTTGTTTTTTATCCCAAGCCCGACGGACAATACATCCGCTCGTTTCATAAGACCGCCGTAAATGTCCTTGTCTTTCAGCGTCTTGAAATGTGCGGAGCCGTAGGTCATGGTATAAAATGACGGCTCAATGTGAAAGCATTTCGTTTCGCAACATCGTACAAGAGTTTTGTTGACTTTTTTGAGAGGTCCGCTGACCGATATAAGTGACATCTTCTCAACTGCCATTATATCATTCCTTTCGCTGTATATTTGCTCTATAATATCAGCATTTTTTCTATCTGTGACGGTTCGAGCGAGTATCTTACGCCCTCTATCACAGTTGTTAAATTTCTGTTTTCAATCTGCAAAAGCTCAGTCAGTGAATATATAACTGTGCTGTCGCATTGCGACAATGCAAGCTTTGCGTCATAATAACGTTTGTTTGACGTATATACCGCCGTTTCTATGTCCGTTGCCTGCTCCTCGGTAATATCCTTGAAATAAGGAAGCTTCAGCAGAAGCGGCAGTATCGGCTCGTTATCGGCTTTCGTCAGTATCTGTTCCATTGTCTTTTTATCGAATCTGTCGCAAAAAGGCAGAGTATGTGCAACCACATCTTCTGTTGACATTCTGAAAAGTCCTTTCAGCCGATAGCATATCTTGATATTGTACATATCGCAACGTCTGCGTATACATTTTTCTACTTCCGTGCGTTCACTGCCGGACATATCCTTTTTTATACGGGAAAAAAGCGTCGTATAAAGATATTTTGTAAGCTCATAATCAACAGAAACAATGGGCGGAAAAGCCTTAGTTCCGTCGGAAAGAGGAGCAAGAACGTCATAATACGGCGTACCATTCAGAACATCCAGTATTTCATCAAATGTTCTTGCTTTTGAAAGTGCCCGAATATCGTAAGAACAGATATTCGTCAGATAACCCGGAAAGCCCGGAATGAACAGATGGTAAACGCCTGCGCCGATATACATTGCGGCATTGATGATCTGTTTTATTTCCTCCTGTATAAGCAGAAAATCATAGAACTTGTTTTTACTGCCCGGACAGAATTTTCTCAGCTCGTCATATATTCTGAAAAGACGTTTTTCCATCAGCCTTTCAGCCTGACTTCGCCTTACCGTATTGTCAACCGCTGAAAAATCCTCACAGAAATCGCCGTATGTTTTCAGCTGAGCCACGATCTCACCGACATTTGCCTTTGAGATCAAGGTCTTATATTCATCAAGACCCAGAAGCCCGCCGTACTTGGCTCTTGCTTTGGCAATGACCGCCGCCGAACCTGCCGACATGAAATCACCTCCGAATACTTATTCTGTGCTGTCATTCAACCGAAATGATATTTTTATATATCTCGTCTGTCCATTTATCCCTGTTCTTCGAGAATTCATCGTCAAGACGCTTAATGACAGCGTTGCACTCGGCTGCAGTCGCAGAGCAATGCTCTTCTCCGCTCTTTTTAAGCTCATCGTGATAGCTGTTTATCTTGTCACTGCGTTCTTCTTCGCAGACGATACGCTCTTTTTCACGGAGAGCCGCCGCATCGGAAAGAATGGCTTCGGCTTTTTTGTTTGCCTGTGCAACTATTTCTTCGGCGTGCTTCTCATAAGCGATAATCTCGCTGATTACATCCATCGGAACACCACCTTTCAGTAGGCATAAATCTAAAATCACAATTAAGTTTACTACAATTATCCACAAAAAACAAGCCAAATAATTACCAAAAAGACTTTGAAAAATTTGTATGATAATATCCTTGACAAGACTTTTTCCTGTCGAACGCAAATGTCAAGATATTGAAAAACCGCAGGATGTCCTGCGGTTCAACGTTAGTTTTTAAGGCTCTGTAAGGGTGCCGGAATACGTCCGCCTCTTGAAATGAATTTTGACGAGGAGAACTTGCTGAGTTTCATTACCGGACCGCTTCCGAACAGACCGCCGAACTCAAGCGTATCGCCCTCCTTCATTCCTATTGCGGGAATTACACGGACTGCCGTTGTCTTTGAGTTTACCATACCTATAGCGGCTTCGTCTGCAATGATTGCCGAGATCGTATCGGCGGATGTATCGCCGGGAACGGCTATCATATCAAGACCGACAGAGCAAACGGCTGTCATGGCTTCGAGTTTTTCTATTGATAATGCGCCACGGTTTACAGCGTCTATCATACCTGCATCCTCTGATACTGGGATAAATGCGCCTGAAAGACCGCCTACGCTTGAGGACGCCATTACGCCGCCCTTCTTTACCGCATCGTTAAGCATTGCAAGTGCGGCTGTTGTACCGTGTGCACCGCAACTCTCAAGACCGATTTCCTCAAGGATATGTGCAACGCTGTCGCCTACTGCAGGGGTAGGAGCAAGTGAAAGGTCAACGATACCGAAGGGTACACCGAGCATCTTGCTTGCCTCAGCGCCTACAAGCTGACCCATACGGGTAATCTTGAATGCGGTTTTCTTTATCTGCTCTGCGACATCACTTATGCTTGCGTCAGGCATCTTGGAAAGTGCCGAACGAACAACGCCCGGTCCGCTTACGCCGACATTAAGAACGCAATCCGCCTCACCGACACCGTGGAACGCACCTGCCATAAAAGGATTATCCTCAACGGCATTGCAGAAAACCACTATCTTTGCGGCACCGAAACAATGGTTATCCTTAGTTGCTTCAGATGCCTGCTTTATAATCTTACCCATAAGAGCAACTGCATCCATATTGATACCCGCTCTTGTAGAGCCGACATTGACTGAAGAGCATACGTTTGATGTTTCGGCAAGTGCTTCGGGTATAGAGTTTATAAGCTCAAGATCGCCTGCCGCAAAACCCTTCTGAACAAGTGCGGAATAACCGCCGATGTAGTTTACGCCCGTACCCTCCGCTACTCTCTGGAGAGTTTTTGCGAACTTTACGGGGTTTCCCTTTGCAGCTGCCGCAAGCATCGAGATAGGTGTTACCGAAAGACGCTTGTTGATTATCGGAATACCGTAGCGCTTTTCTATTATCTCACCTGTTTCAACGTGATGCTCCGCAACACGCATCATCTTCTCGTATACCTTTTCGCAGGATTTGTCTATATCGCTGTCGATACAGTCAAGAAGCGAGATACCCATTGTGATAGTACGGATGTCAAGATTTTCTTCCTGTATCATCTTGATGGTTTCAAGAATATCTTTTGAATTGAACATTTAGTTTCTCCCGTATGTAATTATATATTGTGCATCGAATTGAAAATATCTTCATGCATAACGTGTATCTGAAGACCCATATCGTTTCCGGCTTCTTTCAGCTTGTCTGCAAGTACGTTGTAATCAACGGAACACTTTGTTATGTCAATAAGCATTGTCATAGCAAAAAGATCCTGCATTATCGTCTGTGTAACGTCCATAACGTTTGCATTGCACTCTGCACAGATATTACTTACCTTAGCGAGAATACCTACTGTATCTTTACCAATAACCGCAACTACTGCTCTCATAAAATAAACCTCTCTTTTCAGGATAAAAAATATATCTCTTGCTATTATACACCACTCGGCTCTAAAAGTCAAAGCATTTTTTAAAAAGGCGGAAAAACACATTGCGCCGTTATTCGTCAATATTTTCAAAAACTACTTGTAATCGGACATAAAAAATGATACAATATAAATATCTATATGGATAATTTATCTGATTTTCCGGAGTGTGTGACCATTGAACGATAGACTTGGCTTTTTAAGAGATAAATCGAATAAGCTGTCGCTGTCCCCCGGTGTCTATCTTATGAAAGACAAGACGGGAAGGATAATCTACGTCGGTAAGGCAAAAGCCCTGAAGAACCGTGTAACAACGTATTTTCATGCGCTTGAGAGCCATAACGCAAAGACAAGGAAACTGGTCGAAAATATCTATGATTTCGACTTCATCGTCACACCGAGCGAACTTGACGCACTTGTTCTTGAATGCAGTCTGATAAAGCAGTACAATCCCAAATATAATATACTGCTAAAGGACGATAAGGGTTATAATTATATAAAAATCACAAAAGAGCCATATCCGAGAATTTCTTATGCGCTTAACTGCAACGATAAGAATGCGGAGTATCTCGGCCCGTTCACAAGCGGATTTACCGCAAAGCAGGCGGTCGATGAGGTCAACAGGATCTTTATGTTCCCGTCCTGTCACAAGGTCTTTCCGAGAGATTTCAGAAAAGAGCGTCCGTGCCTTAATTATCATATAAAAAGATGTATGGGCGTTTGTACCGGCAAGATAAAGCAGGACGAATACAACAGCCTTATACACTCTGCTATAGAGTATATGCAAAACGGCAGTAAGGCGAGCGTTGAGCGTCTTACCGAGCAGATGTACGAAGCATCGGAGAATCTTGAGTTTGAGAAAGCCGCAAAGCTCCGTGACCGTATAAACGCAATTGAGAAAATGAAAGACGGTCAGGATATATTCTCCGACAAGACATACGATTTTGACGTTGTCGCACTGGCTCAGAACGTTGAACTTGCAAGTATTGCCGTTATGTGCTACCGTGGCGGAAGAATAACCGACAAGATGAATTTCTTCATCGGTGACGAATATGACCCCGGTCAGATGCGTTCGGATTTTCTGGTCGAATACTACAGCGCAAGGACAGATGCGATCCCGAAGCAGATCTATATAGACAAGGAAATGGAGGACAGTGCGATCCTCGAAGAATACTTCTCCGCTCTTTGCGGACATAAAGTTACTGTCACGGTGGCTCAGCGGGGCGAAGGATTGTCAAGGGTGCTTTTAGCAAAGCAGAACGCCTCCGAGTACCTTTCGATGAAGGTCGGCAGGACGGTAAAGGAAATAAACGCACTGGAGGATCTTGCAAAGCTGCTGGGCCTTCCTAAGATACCGACAGTTATCGAAAGCTACGATATATCAAATCTCGGAGAGGACAGCAGGGTCGGCGGTATGATAGTGTACCGCAACGGCAGACCGTATAAGGCAGGCTACAGGAAATTCACAATAAAGAACGTTATCGGTCAGAACGACTATGCGTGTATGCAGGAGGTATTGCAAAGACGCATACAGCGTTATCTTGACGGTGACGAGAGCTTTGCACCGCTGCCCGACCTTATTCTTCTGGACGGCGGAAAGGGTCATGTACACGCTGTACAGCAGGTGCTTGACAGCATGAATGTTTCAATACCGCTATACGGACTTGTAAAGGACGATAAGCACCGCACAAGAGCGATTGCGGCACAGGGGGAAGAAATACAGATAAATGCCAACAGGAAGCTGTTTTCGCTGATGACCAACATTCAGGACGAGGTTCACCGCTTCTCGCTTTCATTCCAGCAACAGACGCATAAGAAAAAGACTTATGAACTGGAACTGACAAAAATCAAAGGCATAGGAGAAGCAAAAGCGCTCGCTCTGATAAAGCATTTCAAGACAAAGCAGGCACTCAAGGACGCATCTCCCGATGAGATCGCATCCGTAGCTAAAGTTAAAGAAGAAAAAGCAATAGAAATATACGATTTTATTAAAGAGAATTTTTGATTGACAAAGGAAAGGAAATAAGATGAGAGTAATCACAGGAACGGCAAGAGGCAGAAAGCTGATTGCACCCGAAGGACTTGATGTGCGTCCCACAAAGGACAGCGTAAAAGAGGCAATATTCAGCGCTATACAGTTTGAGATTGAAGGAAGCGTTGTGCTTGATTTATTTTCAGGCTCCGGTCAGCTTGGAATAGAGGCTGTAAGCAGAGGCGCTAAAAAAGCGTATCTTGTGGACAGCAGTCAGAATTCGATAAAGTTTATAAAGCAGAATGTATCCCACGTCGGCTTTGAAAGTCAGTGCGAGATCGTCAATATGCCGAACTCCGCATTCTTAAGAACCACAGGAGAGAAATTCGACATTGCCCTGCTCGACCCGCCGTATGAGAAAAGCCTTATACAGCGTTCTCTGCCGGCTCTTACCGAGAAAATGAAGGATACGGGCGTAATAATATGCGAGCATGAACCGGGCTGCAGATTACCCGAAGAAATAAACGGATTTGTCATTACAAAATCAAAAAAATACGGCAAAACCGCACTTACATTCTACAGAAAACCACAGACGGAAGACGAGGAATAAAATATGAAAACAGCTATATATCCCGGTAGCTTTGACCCTGTAACATACGGTCATCTTGAGATTATTTCAAGAGCGTCAAAGCTGTTTGATAAAGTAATCGTGCTTGTGTCGGTAAATCCGCTCAAGCCGTGCAGTTTTACAATAGATGAAAGAAAACAGTTCCTGCGTGAAAGCGTTGTAGCCGAAGGCATAGGAAATGTCGAAGTCGACAGCAACGAAGGACTTCTCATCGACTATTTCAACGAGCATAACGCAGATGTTATCGTAAAGGGTCTTCGTGCTATTTCTGACTTCGAATATGAATTCCAGATGGCGCAGGCCAACAGAAAGCTGTGCTACAAAGCCGAAACGATATTCCTGACTTCAAAAAGCGAATATACCTATCTGTCGTCGAGTATGGTAAAGCAGATAGCGATGTTCGGCGGAGATATAAGCGATTTCGTTCCGGAGTGCATACTTGACAGAATAAACGAAAGGCTGAAAAGATACTGACGAATTATATTTCGTAACAATAAATCGGATGTTTGAAAGGATGGTATTAAAATGAGCATTGAAGAAATTCTTGAGGCAATGGACATTGAGCTTGACAAATCAAAGAGCGTTCCTCTGACAAGAGGTAAATCCCTTATTGACGTTGAGCAGTTCAGAGATCTTATCGAACAGGTAAGACTGAACCTCCCCGGCGAAATAAAACAGGCACAGGCACTTGTGAACGACCGCAGAGTGATTATTAACGATGCTAAGGCAGAAGCCGAAAGCATAATCAGAAAAGCCGAAGAAAAAGCGAAAGCTATGGTATCCGAGGAAGTTATCACAAAGCAGGCGCAGAACAGGGCTCACGAAATACTTACCTCGGCGCAGACAAAGTCCAAAGAGATCAAAAGTGCGACCAACAAATATGTTGAAAGTATGCTCAGCAGAGTTGACGAGCTTCTCACCTCGAACCTTACCGATGTAAGAAAGACAAGAGCTTCGCTTAAAGACAGCAAAAACTGACAGAGGCGTATATTGAGTTACAAAACGATAAGAAACCGCACTGAAGCGTCTTTTACCGAGAAAAAATCCGAATTTATCGGATACATTTCGCCTGCCGGAACAGAGGAAGAAGCGATAGGCTTCATAAACGAAATAAGAGCGATGCACAGAAAAGCCACCCACAACTGCTATGCCTATATTCTTCGCAACAAAAATACAGGCAGACACAGCGATGACGGCGAGCCGGGCGGTACTGCGGGTATGCCCATTTATGACGTTCTTTCCAAAAACGGCATAACAGATGTCGTATGCGTTGTGACCCGTTATTTCGGAGGGATTCTGCTCGGTACGGGAGGGCTGGTCCACGCTTACTCAAAAGGCGCATCAATGGCTCTCGCTAATGCCGAAATTGTAAATATGGAGGTAGCGGACAGCCTTAAAATAAGCTGCGACTATACTATGTACGGTATAGTCAATTCTGTGTTGCCTGAATTTGAGTCGATTATCCGTGACACAGAATTTACAGACAGCGTATGTATCTATGCCGACGTAAAAACCGAGCTTACAGAAAGTCTTACGGCGAAGCTTATCGACAGGTGCAACGGCAAGGTCAAAATTGAGAAGCTGAAAAGCGGATATGTCGAATTTTAAACAAAAATAAAAAAATAAAGGACTTTTTTCATATTTTAAAGTATATTACTTCGGAAGATGAACAGCCGGAAGGTTGCTCATCTTCGATTTGTCGTTGACGGAAAGGTCGTGTGATATTTGGACTCAAATAACGGTAAATCACCACGCACGGTAACCGAAGAAATTGAAAATCTGACGCTTTCGCCCTACGCCTGCAAAAGCACAGCTACGAATGGCAGAAAGGTATATGAGCCTCCGTGTGATATACGCACGGAATTTCAAAGGGATCGTGACAGAATAATCCACTGCAATTCTTTCAGACGGCTCAAGCACAAGACGCAGGTTTTTCTGATACCGAAATCAGACCACTACCGAACACGTCTTACGCATACCCTTGAGGTATCGCAGATTGCCAGAACGATAGCAAGAGCGTTAAGGCTCAACGAGGATCTTACGGAAGCTATAGCGCTCGGTCACGATCTTGGGCATACTCCATTCGGACATGACGGCGAGAGAACGCTGGATCAGCTTGTTCCCGACCATTTCAGGCACTACGAGCAGAGCAAGCGAGTAGTCGAGGTGATTGAAAAGAACGGTCAGGGGCTTAATCTTACAAGCGAAGTTATCGACGGCATTCTGTGTCACACCAACGCTACCGCTAAAACGCTTGAAGGTCAGGTCGTAAAATTCAGCGACAAGATAGCGTACATAAATCACGACATTGAGGATGCGATAAGAGGCGGTGTTCTCAGACAGGAGGATTTGCCGAAAGGACCTATAGAGGTGCTTGGCAAAAGCAAAAGCGAGAGAATAACCACTCTGATAAAATCAATAATCGCAAACAGCACAGATCTTATACAGTATGATGAAGCTACAAGACAGGCGCATGACGAACTGCGGAAATTCATGTTCGACAAGGTTTATTTCGCACCGAGTACGAATGCCGAAAAAGGCAAGGCGTGCCACATAGTTGAATATCTGTATAAGTATTTCATCGGTTCCCCCGAAAAAATGCCGGAGCTTTATGTCGGCTTCGCAAAGGAATACGGGCTTGAACGTGCGGTATGCGACTTCATAAGCGGAATGACGGACGACTTTGCGGTTGACTACTTCAAGGAACTTTGCATTCCGAAAAGCTGGTCTTATTAACAGTTTTCAAAGAAAGGAATAACGATGCGTTTATCGGAAGACTTTCTTTTAAATATCAAAGAAAGCAACGATATATATGATGTGATCTCATCGTATGTACCACTTAAAAAATCGGGTACGGATTATGTCTGCAACTGCCCTTTCCACTCGGAAAAAACACCGTCCTGTCATATATACATGGCCACGCAGAGCTTTTACTGCTTCGGCTGCGGAGCGGCAGGCGATGTTATAAATTTCATACGGCTCTATGAGCATCTCGACTATATAGAAAGTGTGAAATTTTTAGCTCAGCGTGCAGGTATAGCAATGCCTGACGAGGAAGGCGACAACGGCATAAAAAGGCGTACAAGGGCTTATGAAATGAACCGTGAGGCAGGAAGGTTCTTTCATAAATATCTGTACTCCCCTGCCGGCAAGGAAGGTCTTGATTACTTATACGGCAGAGGTCTAACAGACCACACGATAAGAACATACGGTCTTGGCTATGCTCCCGATACATGGGATTCGCTGAAAAAACATATGAATTCGCTCGGATACAGTGACTCCGAGATGGAAGAAGCGTCACTGCTTTCAAAATCATCAAAAAGCGGTAATTACTTTGACTTTTTCAAGTACAGGGTAATGTTCCCGTTTATTGATGTCAGAGGCAATATAGTCGGTTTTTCCGGCCGTGTCATCGGCGGCGACGATAACAGAAAGTACCTTAATACAAAGGCGACTGCGGTATATAATAAAAGTACATTCCTGTACAGCCTTAACCACGCAAAAAATGCGGGCGAGAGCGTTCTGATAATGTGCGAGGGAAACCTTGACGTCATTTCAATGTATCAGGCGGGCTTTAAAAACGCCGTAGCGACCTGCGGTACAGCCATAACGGATTCTCACGCAAGGAACATTGCAAATCTCGGCTTCAAAAAAGTCATTCTTGCGTATGACAGCGATGCCGCAGGGCAGAAAGCTACCGCAAGAGCGATGAATATTCTTGACAAGGTTGGAATTTCCGCAAATGTGCTGACAATGCAGGGTGCAAAAGACCCCGACGAATATATCAAAAAGTTCGGCAAAGAGGCATTTCAGCTTCTGATTGACGGCAGTCAGTCGGGAATGGATTACGAGCTTAAAAAAATACGCTCAGAGATTGACCTTTCCGCACCCGGAGGAAAATCGGAATATCTAAAAAAAGCGGTCAGCTTTATAGCAAATATAAACAGCCCCATCGACCGTGCCGTGTACATTTCGACTATAGCACAGGAATGCGATGTAAACCGTGCAAATGTAGACATAGCCGTAAATCAGATTATCTCAAAGAGAAACAAGACACGGGAAAAGGATAATCGCCGTGCGATACTTAACGGCTCGGTAAACAGAGATAAGATTAATCCGGAAGCGTCACGCTATCCTGCTGAAACACAGGCGGAACGGGGTATCATTGCATATCTGTTCCACTCGCCCGACGCTCTGAAAAAAATAACCGATAAAATAAGCTCCGATGATTTTGTTACGGAGTTCAACAAACGGCTGTTTATCGATCTCACGGCAATGATCTCATGCGGACTTTCAAATGACGTTTCAATGCTTGCCGATAGATATTCTGCGGAGGAAGTTGCGTCAATATACAAGCTGATACACGAAAACAATAATTTGCCATTCAGCGTTGAACGGCTGAACGATTATCTGAATGTGCTGATAAAATACAGAGATAAGAAGCAATCAAAAAGTGTTGCGGATATGTCGGAGGACGAACTCAGGCAATTCGCAGACAAAATAAAAAACAATAAATCATGACCGGAAGGTTTTGAAAGGAACGATAAATATGGCAGACAGCAAAATAAACGAACTCATTAATCACGGTAAGCAGAACGGTAAGCTCACAACGAAGGAAATTACCGATGTACTGGAAGAGCTTGACTTTGATGCCGATGAAATCAACAAGCTCTATGACGATTTTGAAAGCAGCAATATCGAGATCGTCGACGACTTCTCTGCGGATGAAGACCTTGACAGTGCGCTTGACTTTACCGACAGCGACGATTTCGAGTCTTCTCTTTCATCTGAAGGCATCGCTATAGACGACCCTGTTAAAATCTATCTCAAGGAGATAGGCAGAGTGCCTCTGCTGACAGCGGAAGAAGAAATTGAGCTTGCCACCCGTATGGCACAGGGAGATAAGTATGCAAGAAAGCGTCTGAGCGAAGCAAACCTTCGACTTGTTGTAAGCATCGCAAAAAGATATGTCGGCAGAGGTATGCAGTTCCTCGATCTTATCCAGGAAGGTAATCTCGGACTTATCAAGGCAGTTGAAAAGTTTGATTATACAAAGGGATACAAGTTCTCGACCTACGCTACATGGTGGATAAGACAGGCAATCACCCGTTCTATTGCAGACCAGGCAAGAACTATCAGAATCCCCGTTCATATGGTTGAAACCATAACAAAGGTAAAGAAGGTTTCAAGCCAGCTCCTGCACGAAAACGGTCACGAGCCTACACCTCAGGAAATTGCGGACAGACTCGGAATCACAGTTGACAGAGTAAGAGAAATACTCAGAATATCTCAGGACCCCGTTTCGCTTGAAACCCCTATCGGTGAAGAAGAAGACAGCCACTTAGGCGACTTCATTCCCGATGAGGATGCACCGGCACCCGCAGAAGCGGCATCAAGAACGCTTCTCAAGGAACAGCTGAGCGAAATTCTCGGTACGCTTACTCCCCGTGAAGAAAAGGTGCTTCGTCTGAGATTCGGTCTTGAAGACGGCAGACCGAGAACTCTTGAAGAAGTAGGTAAAGAATTTGACGTTACAAGAGAGCGTATCAGACAGATAGAAGCAAAGGCTTTAAGAAAGCTGAGACACCCTTCGAGAAGCAAGAAGCTGAAGGATTTTCTGGACTGATAAGGAGTAAGAAATGCACATTACTCTGGAAACCGACTATGCTATCAGGATAGTTGATTTTATGGTAAAGAATGACGGCAGATTCGATGCAAAAGCGATTTCCGAAAAGACCTATGTGCCGCAGACATTTGCTATGAAGATTCTTCGAAAGCTGGGAAATGCCGGTATAGTAAACTCGTACAAAGGCACTAAGGGCGGATATGAACTTGGCAGGTCGCCGTCTGAATTATCGCTGTATGACGTGGTCGAGGCGGTAGAAGGTACATATATGTTCAGCCGTTGCCTTGACGGGCATTATAACTGCAATCGTGCCGAAAACGGTCTTCCCTGCAATTATCGCATAGCGTTTGCCAGAATTTCCGATATGGTATGTGACGAGCTTAAAAAACTCACTTTTGATGATTTTACCGGAAAGGCTTGACAAGGCAAAATTGATATGCTATAATATATAGCGTTAAGTTTTGGAGTAAGTGCCAAGAAGGAGAACAGTATGACGTATAAAGAGAGCTTTATTAAATTCATGGTTGACAGCGGAGTTCTTACATTCGGCGAGTTCACACTCAAGAGTGGCAGAAAAGCTCCTTACTTCATAAACACAGGCAACTACAAGACAGGCGCACAGCTTGCAAAGCTCGGTGAGTTCTATGCAGAGTGCATCCACGATAACGGCATTGAAGCCGATGTACTGTTCGGACCTGCCTACAAGGGTATTCCCCTTTCGGTAAGTGCTTGTGTGGCACTGTTCAACAAGTTCGGCGTTGATGCAAGCTACTGCTTTGACAGAAAAGAGGTCAAGGATCACGGCGAAGGCGGTATGTTTGTAGGAAAACAGCTTGCTGACGGCGATAAGGTAGTTATCATAGAAGATGTAATGACATCGGGCAAGGCTTTAAGAGAAGTTCTTCCCAAGCTCAAGGGTGCAGCTGATGTAAATATAACGGCGATGGTAATAACAGTTGACCGTATGGAAAAAGCACTTGACAGTGATTTAAGCGCAGTGCAGTCTACCGACAAGGATTTCGGCGTAAAGGTTTACTCGATTGTTAATATCAATGACATAATCAGTGCCATTGAAAACGGCGTTATCGAGGGCAAGCAGTACCTTGACGCTATGAAGCAGTACCGCAGCACTTACGGCGTAGAATATTAATTGAATACTCTTCCCTCTTGAAAAAGAGGGATAATATCGAGGTGTGGCTCAGTTTGGTAGAGCGCTGCGTTCGGGACGCAGAGGTCGCAAGTTCAAATCTTGTCACCTCGACCATATTTATTTCAAACCGCATTTTTATGCGGTTTGTTTGTTTATTACCGGTGTCTTCTCTGCCGTGCCGTTATCGTCCGTCTGCTTGTTTTCGGCAGGCTTCTCTTCGGACTTTGGCTCGTCCTTCTGCTCCGCTGCGGGAGCGGGCTTCTTCTTCTCTTCGGGAGTTTTCTTTTCGGTTTCCATTGCTTTACCTCGCTTTCTTTGATTTTGGGTATAAAAATACCGCCCTTTTTAAGAGCGGTAAAATTATTAAGTTTGGTTCTGATCTGCGCCGAACTTCACAAAAAACGGCTGTTTTTGCAAAGTTTGTGTTCAAGTCAAGTGCAATTGATTGCACACGGGTATAAGAAAACCGCTCACTGCTGTGGGCGGTTTATTCATATCTTGGCTTTTTTAATGCTTCTTCAACCTGTGCCTTAAAATTTTCAAACACTTTCTTTTCTTTTTCAGTAAGTTTTACACCCTCTTTTAACTCAACAGAGCCGGGTATATAATGGAATTTACCTGTAATCTCTTTTGGTGAAAGAAAAAGTGACATACTACATACCCCATTTCTTTTTTAAAAGTCTTTTTACTTCAAGAACTAAATCATTGTCTTCAGTGCTAGAAAATGCTTCAGCAATAAATTCTGCCGGATTCTCAGTAGCATATTCTGATAAGAATCGTTCACAAACTCTTGTATCTGATAACAATCCGCAATTTGCCAAAGCCGTGTTCATAATTGATTTTGCTTCCTCAAAACTATCAAGCGACAACTTAAATTCAGCTAAACTGCTACACTTTTTTGCTGTAATCAAATATTCCCTAATATGTACGCTTTCGTGTAAAAGCAAGCCATATATGCCGTCTTTTGGAGTAATCTCATGATTTATAGCAATTTGTGCAATATGCTGTTCAATCTCACCAATAGACCCAGATTGAAACAATAAGCTATTAATCTTAATTCTAATGCGTGGAGTTGTACCGTCAAGCCAAGACACAGAAGCTTTTGCTATTTCAGCCATATCTTCAAGCACAACCTCACTAACAGAGCCCTTTAACACAGGTATTTCTTGATACAAGCGGTGCATTGATGAATTAATGGCGTTTACTGTTTCTAACGGCAATTCAGAGAGCGAAGAAATAGAAATCTTAAGCTCTTTTCTTGCATACTTAGTAGCCTTATCAAATGACTTAGCCGCCATAGATCTTTCAATATCTATTATATCACTTTCATCCGAATTGTCAACAGTATCGTCTGTAAAATTCTGTACGCTTTCTTCGCTGTCTGCCGTTGCTTCGACAGGCTGTTTTACAGTTTCCTGTACGTTTTCTGTCGTTTCGGCAGTTTCATCGGCTTCATCAGTCGTAGCCGCAGTCGGCGTATCGTCTGTTTCTTCGTTGCTCTGAACTGTCTTTAAAGGCTCAGGCTGTACAAAATTCATTGTGTTTTCGTTATTTTCCGGTTCAGAAACGTTATTATCTGGTTTAGAAACATAAGGCTCTTTATCTGTCGGAACAGGATTATTGCTTTCGGCATCGGTAGCTTTAACAGGCGCTTCTTCCGTTCTCGGTGCTTCCTGTTTCGGCTTACCCTCACCGCTGTAGATCTTCTCCCTCGAATAATCCCTGCGGAGAACATCGTCATGCTCTTTGATAAATTCTCTGAGCTTGCCTTGTTCCTCTCGGAGCTTACGCTTATACTCCTTGACCTTCTTCTCGTCCTGCGTGCCCTCAACCTTGCGTTTGAGCGCTCTTATCTTGCGCTCCATAGCACGTTGCTTTTCTTCAAGCTCTCGCTGTTCCCGTATCTTCTCGGCAGGAATCGGCTGAGGTATCTTTGTAAGCCCCTCTATGTACTGCCCCATAGTATGACGGCAGTTAGGGTGGAACAGCCCGTCTCGGATAGCCACAGACAACAGCATAAACCACTTGTCGCAGTAGTTTGACTTGCCGAAGTCCCCGCTTCTCTCGCCGTTCCATATCGTGAATACATCATCAATGTAAACCTTGCCCTGATACAGCTCGCAGGTTTCTGAGCAGCCGCCGTACTGCGATATAAGCACGGTATCATAGCCCAGCTCCGCAAAGCGTTTAGCCGCACTTTCTGCAACGTACCGCCACTTGCCGTCCTCGCCCTGCTGTAAGTTCCGCTCCCATTCGTCAAAGTCAACATCTGCGCCTATCTCATCGCCCAGTTCGGCAAGCTCTTTATCAAGATCCTCCTCGCTCGGCAGAACAGGGAGCGTTGTAGAACGGCAGAACGGGTGCATAGGCGGAAGATTTACACCCGCCTGTGCACTGTTACGCTTGAACACCTTACCGTCAAGCTCACGGCATAGATCACTTGTACGGCTGTCAAGGCAGGCGGAAAACTCGTATTCGTCAATGTCAAGCTCCTTGTAGCCGTACAGCTCCGCCATATTCGCAACGCAGGTGGTTTCCGTTCGGACAAGCCTGCGTGCCTCGAAAGCGCCGACACCGCAACGGCTCATTATATCGTCCGCCATATGCTGCTCGGACTTTCCTGCCATAATGCCCACAAGCATATCGTGCTTCAGCCCGTCTGCAAGTGCGTTTGTGTTATCCCAGACACGCTCGGAGAACATCTGGCCGCTCCAGTTAGTAGACAGAATAGCTTTAACACGGCTTTCGGGAATTAAATCAAAAGCCGCACGGTAATCCGCACCCTTCGTCACATCGAAAACCGTCTGCATATACGCACTCTGAATTATATCGCCCAGATGCTCTGTATCAACGCCTATTTCGGCGTTTGCAAGGCGTCAACGTTGCGTTTTTTTCATCCATAACGATTTTCATTTTTGCAAAACGGGTAATATAAAAACAGCACCGTGAAAGTGCTGTTTAAACGTTAATATGTAAATCTTATATCAAACTAAATCTAATATGTCAAGTAAGAGATTTTTAAAGTTGTCTATACTAGGATAAGTATGTGTCCACTCATCACCACCATAAGCCTTATTTCTTTTATCAGTTTTCGGATCAATCGTTGATTTGTCAAAAACAAACGAACACTCGCCATAATTTCCGTGACCCATATCAGATTTTATAACCGCTATAGACGGCATCGGGAAACCGCCGAGCTTTAATGACTTGACGAGTTTATCTGTATAGATATTATGTACAGCTATGAGATTGCCTTTTTCTTCAACGGGTTCGGAGAGGGAGAATTTGTTGTCGCTACCGTTTTTGTCATTTTCAAACACCTCAACATATCTGTTGTAATTTTTGTAATCACTCTTCTGAGCTTCACGCTTTGCTTCGATTTGCTCTGCTGACAAGAAGTTATCCGGCACATATTTCAAAAACCTTTTGTCAGTGGGGTTGACATTTGCAAAAAGTTGTGATAAACTGATAGCAGAATCAGCTACCAGCGGAGTTGATGCTTCCGAGTAATCGGTGTGGCTCTCCGTTACGACGGCTGGTTCTTTTATTTTGCTTAATACAACATTTAAATATAACCCATTTGGTTGATTTTCAAAATTTTTGACTTCTAATTGTACAGGAACAACATTTGAATTATCACTAAAGGCAGATATCAGCACATATGTTTTCTTTAAGCTAAAAAAGAGGTGATAATATGATAAGTCTTTGTAATTTTACAGAATACGGGTGTAACAATGGAGTGTCGATAAAAGACTCCGCTTGTAAACACTCTTATCCTGAAAAGCAAAAGATTGTTTCGTGCTTAAAGAATGAAGGTAAGTGTATAATGGTTCAAGCAAAAATTGCAAAAGATAGGCTTACCAATGAACGAATAAGCGGATTGTTCGGTCTTGAGCTTTTCTCCGATGGGAAATACTCATGGTGGAGTGACCTTGCGTATCATGTTGACAAATATAATCTCAGATTGCCTACAGAATTTGAGAATTATGTGCTAAATCTCGCAAAAAGATTTAATTTAAAAACACCCTTTCGAGGGTGTTTCAGACTTTTTCTACAAACTGAAACGCCCGGTTTTATTCCGGGCGTTTGCATTCTGGATATTTGGGATACGTACTGCTTAGTCTTCCTTCCAGTAAAAACATCCGTTTCTGTCTGACGGATTGTTATATCCGCCGTATCCACCATCGCAGTGTACTCTGCCATACTGGTCCTTATCGTTCCAGTCGGCATAGCGACAATCACGGCAGTTACCGAAGAATGTACCCTCAGGTAATCTGATTTCTGTTACTTCTTTCATGCTATCACCTCCTTTTATACAATAACAAGTTCATCTTTCATAATTTCAATTTTTCTTCCGTTTCGTACCGCAATGAACGGAACTATCTGCTTTTCCGGAAGCACGACCAACGGAAAGTATAAGTGTTCGATGCTTGACGGCATACATTCCATAATGGTATTGATATAGCGTATATCACCCTCGGACAATGTACAGACACCGAAAAAGTGCGTATGGAATATCCCTCTGAATGCAATTTCTTCCCTTTGCCATGCCTTTATTGTCGTGTTCAGCCTGGTGACATCCGGTGAATAGAAGCATCCACAACCGCTGTTACACCCATCATCAAGCTGATACCTGCTTATTATGCCGTCTGAGCTTCCGAGAATGCCTCCTATTTCAGGCGGTTTCATCGGCATTGCATTCAGAATACGTCTACATACACCGTCTGTTATCTTCATACAGTTACCAGCCTTTGATCAAAAGCTGAACCAGCTTGATTATTCCCGTAATAATGATACGTGCAAATTCTATGTACGCAAACACAAATGCACCGAGAATTATAAACACGACCTTCATCCATGTTTTCTTGGGATCGCTGAAAAACCTGCCGAGCTTGTTGTCTGCAAACCTTGCCGCACCGATAAGTCCGAATGCAAAATAGCAGAAAACAAATACTATAATCAATATCGTACTAAGCGAAAAATCCATTTGTCAAATCTCCTTTAGATTTAAATCAATAGCGCCATCCACCCGAACGATCCTTATACTGCTCTCCGGGGCTTCTCCAGCTGCCGTCTTCATCAACATAATCATCGTTCACCGAGCGCCATGCGCCGGACGCATCAACGTAGTCCTCGTCCGGCGATCTCCATGATCCTGAGTAATCAATATAATCCTCATCTGGCGTTCTCCACGCTCCGGATGCATCCATATACTGCTCTTTTTTCCATCTTGGCATTACTTTTTTCCTCCTCTCATTTCTTCCAGTGCTTCATAATATTCATCGCACAGACAATCTATAAATGCGTCATCTCCTCCGTCAACAAAGCTGTCACAGGTATGCCACACAGGATTGAAGTCGTCGGGAAAATCAACATTCATTGCTTTACACCAATGTATACGTTCTTTTGTCTTTCCCGGCTTGCCTGCACGGTTTGCGCAGTATTCGCAAGTGTGTTTCGATTCGTTATCGCGAGTATATCTGAAATTATTGTAATGCATCACTTTCTTGTAATCGCGTATATAATATTCGCAGATATTACCCGGTACGGCTCTCATCTGGTGCCTTACACAGAAATTCTTCCTGATGCCGATACAATTCTTTTTGGTTGCATAGAATATACACATCAGGCAGCACTTTTCATTGAACATATGCTTCACCCTTTGTCAAGTTTATTTGTCATTATTACCATCTGTATTGCCGTTATCGTAACTGTGAGCTTGCTTAACCAAATCGCACATTAAATTCATCGTCGCTTCTTTTCCGCCGCTTTCATGATACAGGCAAACGGCTGTATGCGGCGAGAATTCCTTGCAGAATGTTATGTTCAGATACCGGCATTTGTGATACAGCACATGACCTTCTAATATTCCTTCTCTGTAGACACAATTGCCGCATTCGTACTTTTTATGCGGATTGCGTGCCTTGAAAAGAGCATATTCCAGTACCATGTCATCATCCTGAACAAATTTCTCGCAGCAGAAATTCTTTTTCACCTTAGTGCTGTTATGTACGGCACATAAATATGACGTTCCGATAATACCGTGTCTGACTTCTGCATTCCGGCAGAATCTGCACTTTTGCGTATCAAGCATAGATTTTCACCTCTGTTTACTTTGCTATCTCCTATTATAGCTTTAAAAAATCAAAAAGGTGGTTTTCATACACAAAATGCACTTTTTATGTCATCAATTGCAGTTGCAACTCGTTTTTTGTCAAAAAAAGAACGATAGCAGAAGCTGATAAAGCAACTTCTGCTATCGTTGGATATGGGAATAAGGAAGATATCTTACGGCGGAAAATGCCGTATAAATGTGATTACATAAGTATTATAGCAACAAAAAACGTTAACGGCGGTATTTTGTCATAATATGCACATTTTCTGCAATGAAATGCAATCAGCAGATTTCGGTGAGCGAAACTACCGACCGTGCCGTATTGCCGTCGGCATTGAGTACATAAGCGCCATTGTACTTTTCTACTATCCGGTTAATTATATCCGTTCCATGTCCGTGATCTCCCGTTTTCTTTGTTTTCGGCTTAGCCTCTGTGTCAATAGTCATATCGGTATTGTTTGTCGTTTCGATAAAGAGCAAACCGGCTTTTCTCCGGATAGTGACAGTTGCGAAAGGACTATTCTCGTGCTTTACTGCCTCTTCCATTGCATTGTCAATAAGATTTACGAGCAGCGAGCAGGTATCTATCCTCTCAAGATTCAGTTTTTCCGATTTATCCATGTTTACGGTAAATCCGATATTCTTCTTTTTAGCTTCGTTGCTTTTCTGCCAGAGAACAGCATTTACCAGAGCGTCACCGCAATAAATCGGCACCGACATTTTCTCAGCCTTTGTTTCCATTTCGCTGAGAAGTGAATCACGTTCCTGTATGCTTATATCATCGCCGGTATAGGTCAGCGTCCTTGCCGCCGCAAGCAGATTAAGAATATCGTGCCTGTATTCCCTGATTTGCGTATACTGCTCCGCAAGGTCGTCATAATATTTAAGCTGCAGCTGCATCTCGTTTTCAAGCAACGCTATAGTCTGTTTCATTTCCTGAACATGGCTGTTTTCCTTAAGTGCATGATACATAAGGAAATCGGACAGCAAAGCAACTACTACGGCTACTATCAGATAAGGATTGGTAAGAAGATATTTGTCCATCTCTTCCCACGCTCTGAACAGGCACGCAGTAAAGAACAGTCCCTGTCCAAACGGAAACAGCCAGAAATACCCCAGACTGTTTGTATTTTTACGCTTGAGCAGCTTATTCCATATTCTGAGCAATATCAGGAAATTGATCCACAGTATTATATCAAGTACAACAGTATATATGATTGCGTCTTTGGTATATGGTCGCACCTCTGTCGGGTAATAGCCAAGTACATTGTAAACGACAGAAGTTGACACAAGTGCTATCAACGTAAGTGAAAGCTGTGATAAGGCAAGCGCCGCAATACAGATGCGCTTCTTCTCTTTGAAGCAGACAAGAACGGTTATCACCATCATTGCAACAAGAAAATACTGTGAGAAATATTTGTCGTCAAGAAGCGGATAAACAGGTGGACTGAATGCGACAGCAAACGGAACAAGGATGATGAACGCCCTGTTGAATCTGGGAGTCAGCATCAGTGTAAGAATCGTAAAATACGACAGCCACTGGAACACGTCATGAAAAATAAAATAAAGAATATCGATTATTAATTGTTCATCCATATGCCCTCCGTCAGTGTTGCAACACGGAATACATTTCCGTTACGATACGCTTGAAATCATTTACAAAACTACGACCTATATCGATCTCGGTATTGTCGGTCAGAGTGACCGTTTTCCATCCGTTAAAATTCCTGACATACTCAAGATTGACACAGTAGCTTTTATGGCACTGCACAAAATTTTTCGGCAACATATTCATGAACTGAGAAAGCGTACTGTTGACGGTAATCTCTTTTGTTTCCTCGCAGGGCGTATAAATAGTCAGCTTTCTGCCCTGAACGGAAATATGCGTGATTTTATCGGTACGGATAATATATTTCTCCTGCTGGGTTTTGACGCATATAAAACGTTTATCGTTTTCCGAATTCCGATTTATCCCTTTGATCCGCTCGATGGCATTTTTCAGATATTCGGTTTTCACAGGCTTCACAAGAAATGCGGCAGGCACAACATCCGGCGGACAATTGAATATCGCCTGCGAATAGTCGTCAGGGTAACCGGTGATATACACAATGCTAATATTCGGATAACGATGCTGAATATCGACAGCCGCATCGATACCGTTCATGTTTTCAAGGTTTATATCCAGGAAAATCGCATCAACATATCCGGATAACTCAGGTAAATTGAAAAGCAATCTTTTGGCTGAATGAAATACTTTTACAATACTGTCAGGTTCGGTTTCAGACAATTGTTTACCGAAATAATCCGCAAAATCCTTATTATCATCACATACAATAAAATACATTTGTTTACAGTCCCCATAAATACTCAGAATTTCAGCTAAATATAATTATATCATTTTTTATACCTCAGTCAAGAAGAATTTATTTTTTCATTGTTCCGGTAAAGCAAAATTGCAGTGCCTTTCCGATAGATTATGTCAAGCGTTTATGACTAGGAGTAAGACTATTATTGAAAGAATCAGGTCTGACACAATGTACCGAAACAGAACATAATTCTCGATGTCGGAGCACAATTTATCTTCACAACTGTATGAATGCTGATAAAAAAGTTATAGACATCAATTAAAAAACGTACTTTTTTACAAGCAGAAACCCGGCGGCTATGTCGTCGGGTTCCTATTATATCTGTATCTACAGAATAGACATATTGATTTATTCTTCCGCCCCTTCACTAAATACTTCGTAATAACGCATCTAGGCTTCTTCAAACTGTTCTTCATTGAAAAGTCCGTTAATATCGAATTTCTGAGGTTCTTCTGCGGTCAACAAAATAGCATTTCTTATCTGGCTCATCTTTGCACTGCGGTCATAGGAAGTACCTACAGAATAAATCTGTCCCTGATATGTGAACTCACTGCCGGTGTTGAAATAATTGACGCCTGCTTTTTTAAGCTCACTGATAGGTTTCTTTGATACGCTGGTAAGCTTTTGTTCAAGTATATCGAGCATATCAAAATGTCTTTCTATTATGAATTTCATGGCATCTGTCATCATCTTAGACTGATTACCGGTAAACTCCTGATTGCCGATTCTATAAACTTCATCGCCTTGCTTTCTTGCAATAGTTGCAACATTTTCGCTTGAATCCGGGTTGTTAACGTTATTATAACAAAGCATAGCCTTTTCAAGCTGTTGTTCGTTAAACAGACCGTCAACGACAAAATCACTCGGGTTTTCTCCTGTGAGCATAATTGCATTTCTTATCTGTCTCATCTTTGTACTGCGATCATAGGCAGTACCGACAGAATAAATTTTACCGTTATATGAAAACTGGCGACCTGAATTGAAATATGTAAAATCTTTTTTCAGTTTGTCTATGGGCCCCTCACTGACGCTGGTAAGATTTTGAGCAAGCAAATCAAACATATCAAAATGTTTTTCTATGATATATTTCATAACGTCTGTCATCATCTGAGACTGATTGCCGGTAAACTCCTGATTGCCGATTTTATATACTTCATCGCCTTGCTTTCTTGCAATAGCGGCAACTTCTTTGCCTGAATCCGAGTTGTTAACGTTATTATAACAAAGCATAGCCTTTTCAAGCTGTTGTTCGTTAAACAGACCGTCAACGACAAAATCACTCGGGTTTTCTCCTGTGAGCATAATTGCATTTCTTATCTGACTCATCTTTGCACTGCGGTCATAGGAAGTACCCACAGAATAAATCTGTCCCTGATATGTGAACTCACTGCCGGTGTTGAAATAATTGACGCCTGCTTTTTTAAGCTCACTGATAGATTTCTTTGACACGCTGGTAAGCTTTTGTTCAAGTATATCGAGCATATCAAAATGTTTTTCTATGATATATTTCATAACGTCTGTCATCATCTTAGACTGATTACCGGTAAATTCTTTGCCGCATACGGAATATATCTCATTGCCTTTTTTCACAGCATCTGCGCTTTCTGCCTTTTCGATAATGTCAGTCTTTACATCGGTAGAAGCTTCTTCTTTTTCCTGTATCGGTTTTTTCGTTACGGCAGTTTTTACGCTTACCGTATCGTTTGCTTTTACAGCTTTGCTGTCTTTTGTTTTGTTCTCATTAACAGAAAGTTCGCTGAAAACGGGGCAATTTTTGCTCTTTATTGTGTCGTTGATACAGGAAATGAGAGCGTCACGGCTTTTATTAATACTATGCTTGATCGGTGCCAGTTCTTTCAGCATACCGGTAAATTTCTGAGATAATAATTTCTCCTTTAGTTTATTATTCTGTATTGGGTTTTTTAGCTTTAAATAACCTGCCATGACGTTTAACAATTCTTTGCTTGGGGTTCCGATTTTATTTTCCAATAGCAGTTTTATGTTTAATTGATTTGCTATATCTTCAAATGCTCCCCTTGTGTTGTTAGAAATACTTAAAACCTTTTCGCTGTCGCCCGCTATAGGATTTTCATCTATATAAATGGGTAATATAGGTATATCTTCTTGAACGGCGGTAAGCACTTCAAGAAAACAAGCGTAACTGCAAACATACTCATTGCTGACAAATATTAATACAGCCTGGCTCGCAGCCAAATTTTCCTGCATCTGATTAACCCATTCATCGTTTTTGTAGTCAAATGCTTTATCCGCATATACTCTCAGTCCGTATTCTTTCTGCATAGGAATAACGACATCACGAAAAACAGTTTCTTTATTTTTACTGCAATAGCTTATAAACACAAATCCTTCATTTTCGTTTTTGTATAAATCATCTGCTGTAGTAATTTCCAGTTCATCCATATAGCTTTCATCGTAAGCTTTTACTTTATTTTCACTCATTGTTTCCGTTCTCCTTTAAATCCAGTCTGTATACTCTTATGCCATCATCTCTGGCGAGTACTTTAAGGAAATTGTTTATAGGTCTTTTGTCTTTTTTTCTGTCCATATCGTCAAGACCTTCGTGATAATGTCGGATTGCGTTCTCTTGAGAATATCCCTCTGACGTATCAATCATATCCTTGTGGATACGCATCCTTTCTCTTGCAACTGCCTTGTCGTCAGCAATATCATAATCTTTTCCGGCAATCCAGCCCATTGCGTAGTGATCAAAGCACCATCTGTCATGCTCCAGTTCACCGATTCTGTCAAGTGCATTGTCTGTATTCTTATCATCATCGGTTATCTCGTTTACTACCTCAAAATCTGGTTGTTTGTCCGAATAGAAGCAATTTATTTCATGAAGATAACGAGCATACTTCTTTGCCCTTCCGATATGAGTCATTTTATACTCAAGAGAAAGCTCGTTGAATTTCTGCTCCATTTCCTCGTCGCTTATCTCCGGGTGATTCATCTGATGAACTTTATAAGCCATAGTATAAAGGTGCAGGAAATTGCTTGAGGAAAGATAAGTTCTTCTGTATCGGTTGTCTGTTTCAGCCACCATACTGACGGAGAGTTCTGTTTTTGCCGCCCCACTGCCGAAGCTGTTGTCGCCGTTGATGCTTACGATACTTTCTATATCTTTAAGAAATTCGTTGTCACCTGCAATTTTACTGTACGTTCCTTTAACTCCGGCATATTCTTCTTTAAGGGAAAGATTGCCGTTTTCGTCTTTGTTGAAATATTTGGAATCGAATACATACACAGCGTCCATCTTGTCGCCTTTGAATGAAATGCGGCAATTCATCGGGTGTATCTGACCCCTTGAATTTTTACCGTATGAAGTTCTGTCCCAACACTGTATCTCATCACAGAGCATAAGCAGAAAGGCGAGAGGGCTTGTGTCAACCGTAAAGCGATGAGCATTGTTATACGGTGATTTGTAATTGGTTACTGAGAATTTGTAGAAACTGTTATGAAGAAGAATAGCGGTTATTGCGTTGGTGTACATCATGTTGATTTTGTCGAGATCAACCGTTTTCAGCAGATTTACCGTCAGCATTACCGCACTGAAAAAAGCATGGTCTATAAAACCGTTGCACTTTGACGGGTCGTTTCTTTCAGAAAGTACGTTTTCGAGATAATCTCTGTATTTCTTTCCGGGATTTTTCTCAAGATAAGCCTTATACATTTTTGAATCTTCATACCGTGTGCCAAGACACTGTTCAAGAGCATTCGCAAGATAAATATACAGATTGTCGCCGACATTTTCGTTATATCCGGCAGGAAGCATTTTTTTAAGCTTTGCCTCAGCCTCTTGCCGTTGCCGCTTTAATGTGTTCATTTTATCGGGATAGCTTTCAACGATTCTTTTGTAATTGTTTATATCCTTTTCGTTAATGCCGCTGTCATTTTCGGATAACCGCTTCTTTGCTTCTTCAAGCTCTTTTTCCATTTTCGGAATGCGATATGTAGCCTCACTGACAAGGTAATGGTTCATATTGTACATTACAAACGGAACATAGTTTATATTGTTTTTGAAATAGCTTTTTACCTGTTCAAACGAAAGCTCAAACGGATAACCGATATCATGGAATAAAGCTGAAATACCCCAGTATTTAAGAAAATGCGCCGCAAGATCCTCTTCGCTTTCTGTCAGATTATCAAGCGGCAAAAGGTCTTTGTAATGTTTTTTGTATTCTTCACGGTAGCTTTCGCTTGAATCATAATACGCCAGACCGATTAAGAATACATATACGGAGTGTGAGTAATGATCCCTGTGCTTCATAAGAAGTGAACTTGCGTTTGTTTCAAATTCGGACAGCATTTCAATCATTTCCCTTGTGTTGCCGTAAGAGCTTATAAACATTTCAAGAAATATGTAATAGATATCGAAAGCATCTTTGGCAACTCCCGACTCGAGAAAACGGTGTATTGCGACTTCAAGACATCTTCTGTCAATATCCATTTCCATATTGTAAGGGATCTGATTAGGTTTAAGACTTTTTCCGTCAGAATCCTTTAAGTGTATATGCCTGTCGTCTTTCTTGAAACGAAGACCTACACAGCGGTTTCTGATGAAGTTTACGGCATGCGCTTCAAGCTCAGAACGCTTACAAGATATTTCTCTTTTTCCTCTTGCGTCTTTCTCCCAGAAACGTTGGTTTTTAAATTCAAACATACCCGCACTTGTGGGATAAGGTCTTTCCATGCCGTAAGTTTTCATGTTGATTTTGCCCATTTCTTCAATGGCGGTATAAGCTGTTTTGTTCTGCATTTTTATTTTCCTTTTCTATTGAATATTACACCCGTTACAAGCCATATCGTTATAGCTGCAATAATTCCCTCAATTGCCAGTACAAGTGTTCCTCCGTAGGACGAAAAGCTTAGGTGGGTTACATCGTCCGCTGTGATAAGATGCCCCGTAACCGATAGCTCCATTGCTATCAGTGACAGTGCAAGCCCCCATTTGTTAAAGGCGTTGCCCTGTGCTGTGCTGACAAGCTCATAAAGCGAATTTATCTGTCCTGTGATATCATCGTATTCCGCTTGTATGTTCAGTTTTTCACGGATACTGTCATATATGAACCTACCCTCGCTTTTGACGGTTACTTCGCTCAGTGCATACTGATTTTGGAATGTTACAAACTGTTTCTGTAGGCGCATGACGCTGTTGACCTTGTTCATGGTTATCTTTTTGCCGGATGATCCCAGAGTGTCCGTGCATTTGTTTATTCTGGTTGAAAATTTCGCCAGCGACATACGCTGGGCGATGCCCAGAATAATAATTTTTGTATATATGTTGTCAAAATACTCAATGTCGTAATCGGGCTTTCCGATAAGCTTGATATACGCCTGATCGGATATCGCTGTCAGTTTTGGGTTTCCGGTAGCGAACTCATCAAGATAAAGGCACCCATACAGCTTTTCTTTTACGGTTCTGATGTTTTTGTTACGATATCCTTCATCGGTTTCCACATACAGAAGTTCGGCCAGTTCCGCTTCCGATTCCCTATCGAATGAGCCGTTATTCGTTTCGTATGAATTAATAAGGTTGTCGGCAAAGGTTTTGTCGTATATAAGACAGCAATCATACATTTTTTCATCAACAATTGTGCGTATCTGGATTTCATTTTCCTTATCGGTGTATTTAGCTCTGAAAATTCGACCGGACCCGTTTTTATTCAACAGACAACGAAGTACTTTAGAAACGTAACAGAATGATACTTTCTCATTCCTGTAAGAACAAAAGTCATCTCGTTCGTTTATATGCGGTCCTTTAAGCTCAAGCAGATCAGCACACTTTGAAAAACCGCTGTTTCCCGGCCAGAACGGCATCGCAATGCGCCGTCCGTATTCGTTGATTTCTTTGACCGCTTTCAGATTATGGTGCTGTCTGTTCCTGCATTTTATTTCAATTATTGCAATGCCGGTGCTGAAAATATGAAGAAGAATATTGCTGATATCAAGTGTATATTTGTTGCAACCTTTTGTTATAATGTACTGCGTTCCAGACACAATGTCGCTTTTCACTCTGAAATTATGAACCAGACCGCTTTCATCGGGGAAAATCAGATTTCTTGCCGCCTCATTGAAAAAATGAAACTCGTTATATTCTGTAGGGTTTATATCTCCGAGAAAAACTGCTCGTGAAAAATTACTGGACTGTATAGTTGTATCTGCTACAGTCCATATATTTTCTGCATTTTCATTCCCGAATACCGTTAACATATTAACGCTATCATCTTCCCACGCAAATGGAAAGAGGAAAGTATGATAGCTGTAAATATCATCCAAGTATAATACCCCCCAACAAGTATTTATCTGATGCTCAACAAAACAACCGATATAAATTTTGATATGATACAATAAATGACATAATTCGATTTTAGCATACTGCACAGCGAATGTCAAGTAAAGCCGAATATTTTATACATATTTCAACATATTTTAACTTGGAATAAACGTTGCCAAAACCCTTGTCCCATATCAATGCGATTCTCAAATTCCTTGACGTGCTATAATAAAATGCTAACAGATTCCCCAAAAGTGATATAATAAACACAGGAGGGAAAATCAATGGCAATTTACGATGAAGAATTCAAGAAAAAGGATAGTGCGGATGCACCCGGAAGATAGTCGGACGACAAAAAGTCTGTCTTAGGAGTACCACGTTTTTGAGAACGGAATCGGGTACCGGCAGAAGAAATACCGCAATGAATGCGCAAAAAATCCTGTTGCAAAGGAAAAATACGACCGTGAGAAAGCCAAAAAGGAAAACGAGCTTTAAAAAAGCGGCTTCTGAAAGGCAGAAAAACAGAGTATCGCCGGAATAGGGGAAGATTATTTCAGTAATAACCGAAAACTGCCACGGGCGAAAAGAATTTCCCGGTTGCAGACTGATGACTGTTCTTCTGAAAAACAAACTCAATTATCGGCATTCATACAGTTGTGAAGATAAATTTTTCTCCGACATTGAGGATTATGTTATGCTTTGGTACAATTGTGTCAGATCTCATTCTTTCAATAACAGCGTTACCTCTTGGCAGAAACGATTGACATAATCTTTTGAGAAGGTGTTACAATTTAGCTTGGCAAGAACACTACGACAATGGCAGTTAAAACTTTTTTTCTTAATATTGACAATGTCACTATGCACGGCGTGGATACCCGTTATTGGTATTCGTTGAGATTGTATTGTCGTACCCAAATTTCAACATAGTCTGTTATAGGATTATAGGATATTAGGATAATGACGGTGCAAGTCGAAGGAGTTTTCGATTTGTACCGTTTTTTATATCTTTTTTGGAGGTAAAATCATGGAAAGATTATTTCAATCCACGCCCTCGTGAAGAGGGCGACTACTGTTTCATATCTTTTTTCCCTTTCTCAGATGTAATTTCAATCCATGCCCTCGTGAAGAGGGCGACCGATGGCAAATCACGACCCCGAATACGAGGGTGTATTTCAATCCACGCCCTCGTGAAAAAGGCGACTACTGTTTCATATCTTTTTTCCCTTTCTCAGATGTAATTTCAATCCACGCCCTCGTGAAGAGGGCGACATTTTATATCTGTCAGACGCAATCAGACGGTTATAATTTCAATCCACGCCCTCGTGAAGAGGGCGACCATAGGTATATATCAGGAGGACAAAAACTATGGCATTTCAATCCACGCCCTCGTGAAGAGGGCGACCGGATTAAGCAAGCTGACGCTGTTGCTACACATATATTTCAATCCACGCCCTCGTGAAGAGGGCGACATCTCGATTATGTGATCGGTCGGAAAACGGTTGCATTTCAATCCACGCCCTCGTGAAGAGGGCGACCTATCATACGGTTTACACATACGGGCGTTATAATATTTCAATCCACGCCCTCGTGAAGAGGGCGACTTAGCTGTCGGTATCGGTGTATTCGTGTTTGTTATATTTCAATCCACGCCCTCGTGAAGACGGCGACTTAAGGATAGTTCTGATAGTTCTTTACCCCATGCGATTTCAATCCACGCCCTCGTGAAGAGGGCGACTTGTTCAAGTTCAAGGCATTCAGTTTCTCTATAATATTTCAATCCACGCCCTCGTGAAGAGGGCGACCATTTTGTCAGTCGTTCACAGGTTGGTACTATTACATTTCAATCCACGCCCTCGTGAAGAGGGCGACTTTTTCGCGTTGCCGCATAATAGGAAATTTTACATTTCAATCCACGCCCTCGTGAAGAGGGCGACCGATAGTAACACGCAAAAAAGTTGCGTATCGCTATTTCAATCCACGCCCTCGTGAAGAAGGCGACTGGCGGCGCTCGCTTAAGCTTTATGGGCAGATGAATTTCAATCCACGCCCTCGTGAAGAGGGCGACTTGATGAAGAAACAAAAGTAAAGTTTAGCAAGTATATTTCAATCCACGCCCTCGTGAAGAGGGCGACAGCGTTTAGCCTGCGATAAAGGCTCGGTAACGGTATTTCAATCCACGCCCTCGTGAAGAGGGCGACGATAAGACGTAAAAATTACTTTTGTTTTGGTCTTGATTTCAATCCACGCCCTCGTGAAGAGGGCGACACGGCGGACAACCCAGTAATCAATGCTGCTAAACCATTTCAATCCACGCCCTCGTGAAGAGGGCGACGACGCGTCCTATGCTTTTCAGGGTCTGAGCGCCCCTATTTCAATCCACGCCCTCGTGAAGAGGGCGACGGGAATTTAAGAACTTATCATCAACATCACAGCCATTTCAATCCACGCCCTCGTGAAGAGGGCGAC